>OJOY01000001.1_pt1 | contig 497253 bp, 399 predicted proteins | sample 1598361 | NCBI WGS metagenome assembly OJOY01 (sample SAMN03922472, study PRJEB24848) | human gut metagenome | isolation source: stool sample | host: Homo sapiens | place: Germany | collected 2010-11 | reverse complement strand
CAAAGGAAAGAACCGGCAGGGGACTGCCGGTTCTTTTGTGTTGGGAGGAAGGGGAGGACGGAAGAGGGGGCAGCGGCGATTTCAGCTTTACAAAAGGCAAAAAATGTGGTATGGAGCGTATAAAGATTATGTTTCAGGGCGAAAGGAGATGCTTATGACAAATCCGTATTTCGTAGATATTACCACGGAAAAGTCCCCGTTTGAATGTTATCAGAAAATAAAAACGGCAGCAGAAAACGACAGTTCGGCAATTACTCCAGAACTATGCCTTGACATTCTGCAAAGCACGAATTATCCGCCGGTTATAAGTGCAATGGTGAAAAGGGCGGCTTTTGCCATTGAGGGCGATACCCGGCGGTATTTGAATTTTCGCCGGGTTTTGCTCGGAGCAGTGGCGCAGCGCGAGAGTAGCGAGGAAACACGCCGGGTTGTGTACGCCATGACGGAACGGTATCATGATAAGGCTGCCTATGAACGGGCGGTGCATTCGGAAGCGGGAAAATTTCTGCTTCAGGGGTATCGCTGTCAGTATGGCCTGAATTTACAGGGAAGTGCCGCGCAGATGAATTTGCGGTATCATGATTTTTCGGGGTATGACAAGCTGGTTTTTGACGGCAATGTCCGGCAGATAGATTTGGGGCATGCGCGCAATCTGCCCAAACGGCTGGATTTGTCTTCAGCGGAAAAAGCCGAAGCAATATCTTTGAATTGTGCGGATTTGTCGGGCGTTGAGAAACTGGAACTTCCCCGGGGCATAAAAAAGGCGGATTTTTCCAGAGTGCGGAATATGCCAGATGCAGCGTTTGATTTGCAGAAATATGAACGGCTGCGGGAAGCGGGGTTTGCCGCTTTGGATTTTGCGGGAAAGCCGTTGCTGAAACTTCCGGGACAGATAGAGAAAGTTGATTTGCGGGGAGCCAAAAATCTTTCACGGCGAACAGATTTGCGTGCCTGTTCCCGTTTGAAAGAGGTCAATGCGGAAGGGATTGCTGGAGAGGTAGAGTTTTTGCTTCCCGATGAAAGTCAGGCTCAGGTCAGACGGCGCGGAAGGAATGTGCGCCGGGTTATGCAGCCGCTCCCGTCCTGGGCGGCATATTATCGCGGTCGGGCGGCATAGAGGTTTGGGCGCAATCGGATAGCATAGAGGCTTGGGCGCAATCGGGCGGCATAGAGGCTTGGGCGCAATCGGGCAGCATAGAGGCTTGGGCGCGGCCGGGCGGCATAGAGGCTTGGGCGCAATCGGGCAGCATAGAGGTCTAGGCACGATTGACACATGGAGGCTGATAAATGACGTGCAGGCGGCAGGAGAGGAAGCCGGCCAGAGGAGGAATTTTCGGGTCGAAGAGGTTTTTCTTTGACAGCGGGCGGAATTTCGGGTATACTTATCTTATGATTAGCCGGAAAGGGGAGTGCCGATGGCTTTTGTTGACATTATAAAACCGAAAAGTCCGATGGGAGTGGAAAACCGGCTGAGGCCGTATAAACGCGGCGAAGCGGAAATTACGTCCGACGTTTGTTATGAAGTGTTGCAGGCGACGAATTTCGGGCGCAGCCTCCGCGATATGTTGGATTGTATGGCAAAACTTCCAGATGAGGTTTTGTCCGGCGAGAAATTTAAGACGATACTGATTGCGGTTATGGCCGGCCGGGAACAGCCGGACAATGTGGTTGAACGGGTGCGGAAGCTGGCAGAGCGCGGCGGATATGCCGATGCGGTTCCCTCGGAACCGGTGCTGATACCAACAGGATATGGGGAGGAGGCTCTGCAGTCCCATTTTGAGCGCAGAATGGTTTTGCATTTGGATGACGCTGCCGTCAATGCGGCTGATTTTTCCGGCTATGCCAAGCTGGTACTGCCGGAGACGACCGACGGGACTTTTGCTTTTATGTCCTGCCGGAATTTTCCTAAAGATATTGATGCAACGGCCGTTTCCAAAAAAGTTGATTTTCACGATTGCGCTGTGGATACCTTATGCGGTTTTAAAACGGCAAAAGCGACGGCGGTTTGTTTTTCCGGTAAAGAGGGCACAGCGGACGGCGATTATACGAAATGCGCCGACGTGAGCTTTTATCATGTGGATTTTCGTCCTTGTATGGCACCGAAGTTTGGCGAAGGCAGCAATGTTAGTATAACCGAATGCCATCTGCACCCGCAGACGGATGTCACCAGGGCGGGCAAAGTGGAAATACTGGGAGTTGACGGAAAAGACCTGGCCGGGCTCGTTTTTGGCGATGGTGCAGAAGTCTGCCTGTCGCCCGGAGTGGACGGCGACAGACTTCCGCGGCTGGATTTCAGCAGCCTGAAGGCGCTTCAACTGTATTGCTGGGATATGCAGGATTATCGGTCCCTGCCGCTTAAGGGCGGCGCAATGGCGGATTTTGCCAATTTGAGCAATGTTCCGGCGGATTTTGACAGCAGCCGGCTTGATGAAGTTGCACTGGACAGGGTAAAATTCACGGAGCTTCCGTCTCTGCGGTTTAAAAACGGGGCGAAAGCGAAAATCTGCTGTACGGAACTGGCGGGAACGACGGATTTGACTCCCTGTTCGGAAGTGCGGTTGGAAGTCAGTTCTCCGGGCGATTTGCATTGTTTTGAATATGGCAGGGTTGAAGAACTGGTTTTATGGAATGCGGCGAATTTTGGTACGAAGGAAAATTTTGCCGGTTGCAAACGGGTTGAATTTAAGCACTGCAACGTGAAGAATGACTGTTACGGGCGTTTTGACGAAGATGCGTCGGTTTGCTTTTACGGTGGTGAGCTGAAGGGGATTTTTGATTGCGGCAAGTGTGCGGAAGTTTACGTTAGCAACGGCGACGCGATGAAAATCAAAACAGCGCCGGGCGTAAAAATCCGCGGGCATTTTTTTGACCAAACGTTTTATGGAACGGAGATGTTTAAACGCTTTGACGAAGTTTCTGTCGAGGATTCAAAATTTGACGACTTTTGGGAAGAACTGGTGTTCAAAGACGGGGCGGATGTTACGATGCGTAATGTTACTTTGCCGGAAAAAGTCGATATGTCGGGTTGTGTTGCGGCGCAGTGCAACGACTGTATCTGGAAATATGTGCGGCAGGTGCAGTTTCCTGATGAGCCGACGTATTTGCGGTATAAGGACGAATTGCCGGCGGAAGCGCATGCAGTGTGGGGGAAGGTTCCGGCGGCGGTGCTGCTGCGGAATAAAGCCCGGGGATAAAGAGCAGAGAGCGGCCTGTTGCGGCGGAGCGGCCGGAAATAAAAACGAGCCACGGCGGAGGGGGAAGACTGCGGGCGGCGGAGATAAGGTTGGGCAGGCAGGTCGGGAAGTATTGAGACAGAACGGCCGGAGATAAGAAACGCGCCGCGGCGGAACGGTATGGCTGCGGGCGGCGGTGTTTAGGTTGTGACGGGACAAGAGTAGCGATTTATTCTTCGCTCTGTTTTTTCAATTTCTTGATAATCATATTACGTTTCAGGCGGCTGATGCGGTCAATGTACAAAATACCGTCCAGATGGTCGGTTTCGTGTTGCAGAATAACCGCAAGATAGTCTTCCGCATCCAGCGTCTGTTCTTTGCCGTCGTAGTCCAGATAGCGTACGGTTACGGCGCGGTGGCGCTCGACTTCGGCGCATTGTCCGGGAACGGAGAGGCAGCCTTCGTTAAACCAAATCGTATCTTCGGATTTACGGATAATTTCCGGATTGACGAGAAAACGCGGGTTGGGTCCGGGAGTACCGTCTTCGGATACTTTGTCGTCAATGACGATGATGCGTTTGGTTACGCCGACCTGCGGCGCGGCGAGGCCGACGCCTTTGTCTGCGTACATCGTTTCCAGCATATCGTCAAGAAAGCGGCGGATTTCGTCGGTAACTTCGGCGACCGGTTCGCATTTCTGGCTTAAGACCTTGTCCGGGTAGGTATAAAGCTTTAATATGGCCATCGTGTTATCCTTTTGTTGTCAGAGGCGTTTGCCGCGAGGGCGCCTTTATATCCGGGTGTCTGCAGCGGGGGCAGGGTGTTTTTGCCGGAGTGAGACTACACTGCTACGAGTGCCAGCGCGGCGGCGCTTCTGTTTTTTTTTATATCCTTACGTCTTTGGCAATCTGGTCCAAGAGCGCATTAATCATTTTGGGTTCGTTTTTCATAAAGAACGCGTAGGCAAGGTCGACGTATTCCTGAATGATGATTTTGGCATCCACGTCGGTCGTGTAGGCGAGTTCATACATCGCGCACAGCAGCAGAGCCTGCATGGTGGCGTTCATATGGTCGTAGGCCGAACCGTCTTTCAGGTGCAGGCGCAGCGATTTTTCGAGGCTTTCCTTATTGGCATGGACGCCGCGGACGATTTTTTCAAAATAAGGCTTATCCATTTCTTCCAGTTCAACCAGATGTTCGCCGGACAAGCCGTCTTCTTCGATGGCGTAGCGGCCGATTTCTCCTTTGAGGAAATCTTCCACCACTTCGTCAACACTCAAGCCGGAAAAGGCGGCCATGTAAGCGGCCTGTACGGCAGCCAGGCGGGCGCCGGATTTTTTTCTTATTTTTTCGGAAACGAATTTAGCCATTTCGTGTGTTACCTCGCATACGTTTATGTGGTTATGAATTAATCTTGCTTACAAATTCTTCAAAATCTCTGACTTCCTTAAAGTCTTTGTAGACGGAAGCAAAACGGATATAGGCAACCTTGTTGATTTTTATCAGCCTGTCCATAACTTTTTCGCCGATGCTTTTGGAGGAGATTTCGGCAATGCCGGAATTTTCCAGTTCGCGGCGGATTTCTTCTACCAAGCGCTCAATCTCAAAACTTGAGATGCCGCACTTGCTGACGGCGAGGCTGATGGAACGCAGCAGCTTTTCGCGGTCGAAGGGAACACGTTCGCCGTTCTTTTTGACGACGGTCAGGTCTTGCAGCTGCACGCGTTCATAGGTTGTAAAACGGCCGCCGCAGTCCGGGCATTCGCGCCTTCTGCGAATGGCGGTTTCGTCTATCGTGTCGCGGGAATCCTTGACCTGCGTATTGGTGCTGCCGCAAAACGGGCATTTCATCGGTTATGGCTCCTATCAGATTGCTTAAGAATGTTATATACGCCGATTTGGCAGAAAAATCAAGATATTTTTTACACGGCGGCGGGCAAGGTATACGGCAAAGGTTTTTTGAAGGGGCTGAGGAAAATGGCGAAGGAATGCAGAGGGGCGCATAGGTGACGGAAGGGGCATAGGGGGCGGAGGGCGATTTTTTTCCCGAAATGCGGCGGAATGTAACGGCAAATTAACTTTTACGGATAAAAATAAAGCCGTTATAAGGCAGATTTTCAGGTTGACGGAAAGGCGGGAAAATGCAGTTAAATACGGTTGAAATTGCAAAGATACTGGGGTATGGCGGCGAGATTGCGGCGGCGGAAATTACGGAAGTTTCTACCGACAGCCGGAAAGTCGGTGCGGGGACGTTGTTTGTCGCTTTGAAGGGCGAGCGGTTTGACGGGCACGATTTTATCCGCGAAGTGCTGGACAAAGGGGCGTCGGCGGCGGTAGCGGAATATGTGCCGGCAGGAACCGACCCGGCACGGGTGATTGTGGTGGAGGATACGCTTAAAGCGTTCGGAAAACTCGGGCAGTATAACCGGCGGCAGTTTAAAGGCACGCTGATTGCGCTGACCGGCAGTTCAGGTAAAACGACTGTCAAGGAAGAATTAAAGACGGTATTGAGCCGGTTTGCGCCGACATATGCGACCAATGGCAACTTCAACAACCATATCGGCGTGCCGCGGTCGCTGCTGGATTTGGATATGGGAGCCCGCTATGCGGTGATTGAAATGGGAATGTCGGCGCGCGGGGAAATTGAATATCTGACGCAGCTGGCTGAGCCGGATATTGCGATTGTAACGAATGTTTATCCGATGCATATCGAATTTTTGGGAAGCCTGGAGAATATTGCGCGGGCAAAGGCGGAGATTTTCAGCGGGCTGAGGAAGGGGGCGTCTGAAGGAAAGCAGGGAATTGCAATTTTTAACGAAGATGCAGCGTATGCGGATATTCTGCGGGCCGAGGCGGAAAAATATGCTGCGACGGTTTGTGCCTACGGCAGGAATAACCATCCCGACGTGCCGCTGGCTTTGGAAGACGAGGCGGAGCATTGCCGTTACAATGCGTGGTGCGTGTTGAAAACGGCGGAAATTCTCGGTTTGGATTTAACGGCGGCCGCTGAGGCAATTAACGGCTTTTCGGCGCCGGAAGGACGCGGCAAAAAACACAGGCTGAATATCGGCGGACGGCGGGTTGTGTTGATTGACGACAGTTACTCCGGGCAGCCGGAAGCGATGAAACTGGCTATTCAGTCGCTGGCGAAACTTCCGGTTCAGGGACGGCGGATTGCCGTTTTGGGGAAAATGGCGGAACTCGGAGATTTTTCCCGACAGGCGCATATTGAAGTCGGGCAGGAACTGGCTGCGGCGGGGATTGACGCGGTGGTCGGTGTATGCGCAGAGACCAGGGACATGCTGGCGCAGCTGCCGGAGCGGACGGAACGGCATTACTTTGACACTGCGGACGGCGTGGCGGCGTTTTTGACCGGAAACCTGCTGCAAGACGGCGATGCGGTTTTGGTCAAAGGGGCGCACTATTCCTCGCAGGTGTTTAAAGTGGCAGAAGCGCTGAAACAATACGAAGAAAAGTAGGAACCGGAGTTGCGGACAGGATCTGCCACGGCAAAGCGCAACGATATGTACGGCAACGGCCTCTCTGGACGAAAACGGACAGCGAGGCGGGGCGGCAGGCGAATTGTGCTGCACGAGAGAACCGGATTGCGGGTGCAATTCAGCTGGCAAACTGTACTGCACAGGAAAATTGGATTGCCGGTGGCAATTCAGCAGGCAAGCTGTTGTTATACGGGATGACTTGATTGCTCCTGAGTGATTCAGCGAATGTAGTTTTTGACAAAGCGCGGATTTTTACCGAGGTTGGAAATCAGCTCATAGGCAATGGTTCCGGCGTCGCGGGCGATGTCATCGACGGTGTAGTCGTCGTTAATCAGCCAGCCGAAATCTCCGGGAGAAACAGCCTCCGGCGCCAGCGCGCTGATGTCGCAGATAATGTTATCCATGGACACGCGGCCGAGAATCGGGCAGAAACAGGGCTTGCCATCGGCATAGAAAATAACTTTGCCGCGGCTGGAAAGCGACCGGGGCAGGCCGTCGCCATAGCCGACGGATACAATCGCAATCCGCATATCGCAGGGCGCGCGAAAAGTGGCGGAATAGCCGACAAATTCGCCTTTGGGAAGCGGCTTGACCTGCAGGACGGGGGCTTTCAACTCCAGAATGTTCTGCATTTGGTTTTCGCGGTAGGGCGCAGTGTTTATCCCATACATGGCGGCGCCGAGGCGTGTCATGTCAAAATGAAAATCATCGCCGAGGAATACGCCGTCGGAAGCGGACAGCGTGGCGGGCGTTGCGGGGAAAAAGCGGGCTTTGATAGCGCGGAAAGCGGCGAGCTGGCGCGCGTTCATAAAATGCGCCTGTTCGTCGGCACAGGACAGATGCGAGAGAACGCCGGCAAAGTCTTCCCGTTCGGTTTCGGCCAGCCGTTCGAGTTCGGCAACGGTAAAGCCGAGGCGGTTAAGCCCGGTTTCTACCTGAATCAGCGGACGGATGCCATCGATGCGGTTTTGCTGCCAGAAGGCGTACATTTGCGGCGAACAGATGACCGGCGTCAGGCGGGCAGTGCGAAAATAAGGGAGAGAATCGGCACCGATGCCTTGTAAAACATATATTTCCGCATCGGGTACGAGAGGGCGGATTTTTTCGCCTTCCGAACCATGGGCAACAAAAAAGCGGCGGCAGCCGGCGGCGTATAGCGCAGCGGCAACTTCGGCGGCGCCCAGACCGTAAGCGTCGTCTTTGACTACGGCGGCGGGAATTGCCGGAGCGGACAATTTTTCCAGAAGCCGGTAATTGGCGGCGAGTTTTTTTAGGTTGATATTAAATACAGGCGTGGTATACAGAGCCATGGCGATTGTCCTTGTTGCAGTCGGTCGGTTATCAGAAACATAATATCGGCGGGGCGAAAGATATGCCGCTGCCGGAAAGGTTTTATGTGATGCAGTTTATTGATACGCATATCCATTTGCAAGATTTTAAGGCGGATTGTGCACCGCGGGTTTGGCATAATCCGGAGGCAAAAGGGCTGGTGCTGGTGTCGGCGGGCCGCGAAGATTTTGCCAAAATCGCGGCGCTGCTGCGGCAGTATCCCGGCAAGGCGTCCGGCGCGTTCGGCATCCATCCGTGGCATTATCGGGAAAAGGCGCCGCTGGACGAACTCGAAACCTGTTTGCGGGAATTTCCGCAGGCGCTTGTCGGAGAAATCGGCGTGGACGAGCTGAAAGAACCGGTCAGCCCCGGACAGCACGATTTGTTCGCAGCACAGCTTGAGATTGCGACAGCATACCGGAGGCCGGTCATCGTGCATGCGGCGAAGGCTTTTGCGGCGCTGACGGAACATGAAACGGCGCTGAAAAAAGTAAAGTTTTCGCACCATGGCTTTGTCAAAAACCGCGAATTGCTGAAGTTCATCAATAAATGCGGCGGCTATATCGGTTTGGGCGCGCTGTTTCTCAAACAGGAAAAAGCGGCGGAGATGTGGGCGATGATGCCGCAAGACCGGATATTGTTTGAGACCGACGCTCCGTACCGGGTTGATGAAACAAAGTATAACGAGGCAGTGCAGGAAAATCTGCGGCGGCTGGCGGAAATCGCCGGAGAAGAGCCGGAAGCACTGGCGGAACGGCTTATTAAAAACGCTGAGGATTTTTTGCGGACAGATAATTTGCGGACAGATAAATAGCAGACAGGTAAATAGCGTAACGGTTCGGCAATGCAACGATACAGGTGCGGACGCGGGAATCGGGTGAGGAAAAGAAGAGGAAAGGCAGACGATGAAAACACAATTGGAAGAACGGTTGCAGCGGACGATTGCGCTGCTGGGAAAAGAAAAAGCAGAGCGCGTTTTCGGCGCATCGGTTATGGTCATCGGCTGCGGAGCGGTCGGCGGTTATGCGCTGGAGATGGTGGCTCGGCTCGGGTTCGGGAAAATCAGGGCGGTCGATTTTGACCGGTTTGAGGCAAGCAATATCAACCGGCAGATTCTGGCGACGATTTCTACTATCGGGTGCAAAAAGTGCGAAGCGGCGTGCGAGCGGGTACGGGAGATTAATCCCGATGCGGAGGTTCGGGGGCTGGATATACGGATTACGGCAGACAATCTCGATTTTATCCGGAATGAAAATCCGGACGTTGTGATTGATGCGATTGACGATGTGCAGGCGAAATGCTCCCTGGCAGCTTTTTTGGCGCGAAACAGCATCTGCTTTGTGTCGGCAATGGGAGCTGCGCTTAAGACAAAGCCTGAGATGCTGCGGGCAGCGACGCTTGACAAGACGGAAGGCTGCGCGCTGGCAAAGAAAATGCGCGATAACCTGCGGCGGGAAGGCGTTGATTTGAGAAAGGTGCGCTGCGTTTATTCGCCCGAGGCGGTCAAAATCTGCAAAGATGCGGCGGGGAACAACGTGCTCGGTTCGCTGCCAATGGTTCCGGCGGCGATGGGGGCGATTCTGGCGGCGGAAGCGCTGGCATTGGTAACGGAATAGTGCCGGCGGTAGCGGAAGTAATGCAGCAGCGGAGGAAATGTCGGCGTTGATGACAGAGTAATGCCGGCGGTAGTGGAAATAATGCCGGCGGTAGTGGAAATAATGCCGGTGGCGATGTGGCGATACCGGCGGCGGAAACGGAAAGTTTGGTATCTCACTCAACGGGGCAGAAAAGGGACGGCCGCTTATTCCCATCCGTTCAGGACGCGTTCGCGTGTGCGCTTTTGCACGGCAGCGTCAAAGTACTGGTTGTTGCGCAGAATGTCATAGGCGTTGTTGCCGTCACTGTCGCGAATCTGCGGGTCGGCGCCGCGGCTCAGCAGCAGTTTGACAAATTTGGACGGATAGTTGTTTTTTAAGGCGAACAGCAGCGGCGTGTCTCCGTGTTCGTTCTTTATGTTCAGGTTGTTCTGCGCCATAATAATGTTTTCAATCACCATATCCGAACCGCCTTTGTTTAGGACATACCACAGCGGGATGTCGCCGGCGGCGTTGGTTATTTCGGTGTCGGCGCCGCCGCGCAGCAATGTGCGAATCAGCACTTCGTCGCCGTCGGTACGGAGCAGATACCATAGCGGGGTTTCGCCGCGGCGGTCCTTATGGTTGACATCGGCGCCGTATTCTATCAGTAATTTAACCGTTTCTGACGGAAGGTTTTGGCGCACGGCCGTCCACAGCGGCGTTTCACCGAGGTTACTGGCTGCATTGACGTCGGCGCCGGAAGCAAGAAGCATACGGACATAGTTTATGTCGGCGCGGTTGGCCAAGGCATACATCAGCGCGGTGTTGCCGGCGTCATCGGTGCGGTTGATATCTGTTCCGCTTGCCAGCAGGAGTTTTGCCTTTTCGATTTGCAGAGCAGGCCTGTCGGTTTCGCCGGCCTGGGAAGAAATAAACATAAGGGCATTTTTGCCGTCCATACAGGAGGCGTTGACGTCGGCTTTGCCGTTAATCAGTTTTTCGAGAACACTGCGGGATTTATTGTACAGGGCGGCATTGAGGAATGTCGTGCAGCCGTTTTCATCCAATACGTCGATGTCGGCAAGGTTGGCAATGGCATCGGCGACGGCTGCGTCGGGATTGTCTTCAAACAGGCTTTCTTTCAGCGCGATGTTGAAACGGTGGTGGTTTTCGGCGATGAATTTGAATTCGGCGGACAGGCGTTCGGACGGGGTGGCGAAACGGTTGATTTCAAAACCGAGGGTTTCGAGATATTTGCGCTTGTTGTAGTAGTCGAGGACGCTTAAACCGTTTTTGTCTTTGGCTTTAAAGTCGGCGCCGCGTTTTATAAGGTACTGCATAACGTCATCCCGCCCGCGGACGGCAGCAGCCATCAGGGCGGTGTGCCCTTCAGAATCGGCGGCGTTGACATCTGCCTCGTTGTCGAGCAGCGACTGCAAAACCATAATGCTTCCGTTTTCGTAAGAGGCAAGCGTCAGGGCATCAAACCCGAAATTGTTTTTAACATTGACTTTGAGGCCGTATTCAAGCAGCGTGTCGATAACGCGGGAGCTTTTGTTGAATGTTGCCGCAAGCATCAGCGCCGTGTTGCCTTCATGATCTTTTTCGACAAGATTGGCACCGTTATTGATGAGCATTTCGATAATTTCGGCGGACGGGTTGTTGATGGCGGCGATAAACAGCGCTTCATAACGCGGGGTGCAGTGCGTCTGCACGTCGGCGCCGTATTCCATCAGCAGGCGCAGGGCATCGAGGTTGGACGAGTTGGCAACGACATACAAAAGCATGGTTTTGCCGTTGTCCAGGCACATATTGAGGTCGGCGGTCTGCGCTATCCAGGCTTCCATTTCTTCCGTCGTAAAGTCCATGCCTTTACGAACTTTCGTCAAAAGGTCAACTCCGGAAACGGGTGCGGCGGGACTTGAGGTGTCTGGCGCCGAGCCGGGCTTGGGGTTGGAAGGGCTTTTAGCGGCAGAATCCGTGCTTGGTTTTGGGGTGGAAGAGGGAGAGCTTTTAGCGGCAGAAGCCGTACTTGGTTTTGAGGTGGAAGAGGAAGAACTTTTCGAGACGGGCGCTGTGTCGGGTTTGGAGTTGGCAGAGGCAGCGTTTTGGGAGGCAGGTGCCGGGGAGGCGGAGCCGTTTATATCAGTCGAGGGGGCTGAATATTCTTCGAAATCCAAGCCCATGTCCAATGCCAAATCGTCATCCATGGCGAGGGCGGGTGCCGCTCCGGCGGCGAAACCGGCAAGCATACCCAGCACGAGGCAGGAACAGGGCAATAAACGGTAATTGTGCGACATAATAACCTCCAAACCGAAAAATTTAATTTATTATAACCGGTTTTTGCTTCAAGTTCAAGCGATGCTGCGGCAAAATCCACATTATATTTGCCGAAATATTTACTGAAATATTTATTGATGTTTGCAGGAAACGGGTTTGCAGCAAAGTATGGACGCGAGAGGGCGGCGGGCATGGCCGGCGGAGGAGAGAGGGCATGCGTGATTAACGGGCGGCAGACCGGCGGAGGAGAGAGGGCGTGTGTGATTAACGGGTGGCAGACCGGCGGAGGAGAGAGGGCGTGCGTGATTAACGGGTGGCAGACCGGCGGCGGAGGGGAAATTGGGGAGCGGGGCGGCATTGCTGCGTCATATTTTGACCCGGTAGTGGCGGGCGTTGTTCAGGGGCGACGGGATTTCCTCAAGATAGGAAGGGATATTTTCGCGTTTAATCAGCCGGTAGTACAGCTTGTCCCGGTTAGCGGGCGAGAGGTCGTAATAGCGGTCGTAGCCGTCGAAGAGCAAAATCTGGGCTATCTGGTGTTTCAGGAGCAGGGGAACAATCGTCCGGTCGTCGGTTCCCTGCAGAAGGTTGTGGGTATCAACCAGCCCGGCGCGGTTGCGGTGGTAGGGCGTACCGACGGTATTGACGCCGCAGAGCCAGACGTATCTGGGGCTCAGAAAGTTGTCGGTAACGAGCGTGCCGCCGGCGTTTCTGACGTTTTGGCAGAGGGCGGGCGAAAATACGGGCGCTTTTTTCTTGTTCAGGGCATTGATGTTAAACGGCAGGAAAACGAATTGCTGAAAAATCAGAATTCCCAGCCCGAGCGCCCAGACAGATGCGGGAAACTCAAGGCTCTGCCGCCGGGCGTAAGCGCTTTTCTTGTAGGTTAAATCAATCAGGCAGAGCCAGGGCAGAATGTTGTAGAGGCTTTGGTAGTTGGCGAAACGCAGGGCGGCAAGGCTTAAGGCGAACAGGGGCAGGCCGAGGCAGAGATTCAGCAGCATCATGCGGCGGTAAGATTTGCAGCGCAGCAATAGGAAACTTAAAATGAGCGAGGCTGCGCCGAAAGGATAAACGGCAAGAACCGTGTCCCAATCCTGACGCCAGACGGGGCGCATTTCAGAAATGCGGCTGCTCCAGACACGGCTGATTTCACCGTCGAGAGGAAAACGGCAGATGTCGGCGCCAAAACAGACAAGCAGCAGCAGCGCGGTTCCGAGCGCGGCGCATATCAGGCTCCATATTTTCAGGGGGCGGGTGTGCAGACGGCTGCGTTCTATACCGTACAGGGCGATGAACACAAACCAGGAAAATGCCGCATAGAGTATGGAAATGCGCCCGTTATCGGGATAAAGCCAGCCTTCGTACGGCGGATTGAGCAGCCAAAAGCAGGTCAGGGCAACAGCGAAGTATTTGGCGGTTTTGACGGCCGGAACCGGAGAAACGTTTTTGAAAACATACAGCCAGAGGAAAAACGACAAAAAGAGGAGATAAAGGATGACGCCTTCAATCGCGGCAAATGTTGCCAGTGCCAGAGAAAAACCAAGCAGGCGCAGATAGCGGTTGTGGCGTTTTTTGAGCCAGCAGAGGTTCAGCGAAACGGCGTATATGCCGAGCAGCGCCATCAGCGCGTGGTGGTCGGGGCGGCCGATGAAAAAGTAATTTTGCATAACCGGGTCGGAAAGAAAAATAAAACAGCCGAACAGTGTCAGGTAGACATTGAATTGCCGGCGCAGGCCGTATGCCAGGGCTATGGCAGACAGGACGCAGAGCCAGGGGGCAAGGAACGCCCCGCCGAGGAAAACGGTGTCGCGCAGGTTGCCGAAATGCAAAAACGGAATGGCATTTACAGCCCAGAGAATGTCCATCGGCCGGGTCCAATGCAGAATTTCGCCGAACGGATAGTTGCTTTCGGCGAGCGGCTGCTCCCAGAAAGACGGGGCGGCAAGCCAATGCCAGACGCGCAGGGCGCGCATATAGCCGTCCGAATCGTTATAGGTGTAGTTCCAGTACGAAGCGTCGGCGCCGATAAGCGCGGCAACGGCTCCGGCGGCGATTATCAGGTACAGCCAGTCTTTGATAAATCGGGTCAGCTTTTTGACGGCGCGCCGGTAGCGCAGGTCGGCGGTTTCGGCAGGGGTGCGGGATAAGGCCATGGCAAAGACTCCTGACAGTTGGCGGCGGCAGCGCGGCAAAGCCTGCTCGCCTTTACGATACGGGGCGGTACAGGGCGTCTGGGTATAAAGAATGCCGCTGTACCGGTATTATATGAAGGATTTTAATACGGGAAAAGTAAAAGCGGACTTAAATTTTGGGCGCCGCATATAAATTATGGGGCATTAGCGGGGGACTTGTCGGGTGCGGGGCATAGCGGGTATAATTCAGGTATGGCGAAGGCATAATTTAGGCTTGCACCGGCGTAAAAAATATGGTATGATGTATCCTATACCGATAAACGCACGACGGAGGGAAACATGGCAACGCTGAGTATCAAAGAAAGCCGCGAATTTGTTATCTTTCAGGCTTTTTCGCAAAATGACAGTTATAATGCGGCGCTGGACGCGTTGGAAAAATATGACAGGGAAAACCCCGACCGCAGGATTTTTGCGTCGGCGGAAGAGAAAAAAGCCATGCGCGACAGCTACCTGATGTTTAAGGAAGCGGAGCGGATTATCAGCCGCGGCGGATCGGCTCCCGATTATGACAATCCGCAGATTATGGAGCGTTTGAATACGATTTTGCGCCAGCAGCTGCCGGCAGTTTCGCGTGAGGTTATGAAAAGCGCAACGGCGAGTACGGCAATCAATAAGGCCAATGTCGGGCGGATGATGGCGCTGCACGCGCGCAACGTCAAGGCGTTGGGCAAGAAGATGCTGCAACAGGGCAAGGAAACAGTGCACGAGCAAGCCCGGGTCGGCAAAAGCGGCATTACCGGACACAGCCCGTACGAAAAGGTTATTTCCACTGAGCCGACGTATAAGCGCAATGAGGACGTTGTGGTGGAGCGTCTGCTTAAAGAACGGCAGGAAAAGCAGAGAGCTTGAGGCGGCGATAGATGAGGTGCGGTCGGTGTTGTGGCCGGCGGTGCGGATGACAGGCGCAGGCGGCAATAAATGAGGAGTGGTTGCTGTAGTGGCCGGCGGTGCGGATGACGGGCATGAAGCGTGGCATATGAAGAGCAGCGTGCAAATGCTTTCCGGTAACAAAAAAGACCGGATAAAATCCAGTCTTTTCAAAGTGGTAGGGGTGATGAGACTTGAACTCATACTTCCAGAGGAAACAAGATTTTGAGTCTAGCGCGTCTACCAGTTCCGCCACACCCCCATATATTGAAACGAAACACCTTTTTGGCTTTGGGAACCGGAGCCAACTGCTCCGTATTTCGTTTGTATGGGGATATTTAATCTATATTTTTTTTACAGTCAATAGTTTTTTTTGCTTTTTTGGGGATAAAAATGCGATAAAAACGTGGAACATTAACTTTTTTGTGCTATAAAAGATAAAATTGGTTCTTACGGGCGGCGGATTAGAACAACATGAAGCCTGCGACATTGAAGGATGCCGGACAGTGGAAGAATTAGAACAGAATGCATTGGATTTTTTGAAAAGCGGCGAGTTTGAAAAGGCGGCCAAGCTGTATCTGCAGCTTGCGGTGGCGGCGCCGGAAAATGAGAATTACCTGGTGGCGGCGGCAAACTGCTATGACAGTTTCGGCGACAAGAAAATAGCGCTCAGCCTATATAAAAAGGCGCTGGCCGTCAATCCGCAGTCGCTGACGGCGCTTCTCAACGTTTCAACCCTTTATTACGAACTGAAAAAATACGACCGGGCGGCGGAGTTTGCGGAAAAGGCGCTGGAGGTGAAGGAAGGCAATTTTGCGGCGCTGATGAACCTCGGCAACGTGTGTTATGCCAAAGGGGAATACAAGGAAGCGCTCGGGTATTATCAAAAACTGTATGAGCTTAATCCGAATTCGTACAACGCCATAGTCAACATTGCGAATACGAGTTACAACATGAGCCGGTTTATCCAAGCCATCGAGTTTGCCAACATGGCGATAGAAAAGCGCCCGACCAGCGTCGAACCGTATATTATTGCGGGGAATTCCTATATTGAGCTGTTTAAGAACGATGAGGCGACGGGGTTTTTGAAAAAAGCGGCGGAGATTGCGCCGAATTCGGACTGGCTTTGCAATTCGATTGCCAACCTGTTTCAGAAAATGGGGAACTGGAAACAGTGCCTGCATTATGCGTGGAAGGCTTTTGCCCTGAAAGGGGATAAAATCAGCGCCGACGACCATATCAATTTCGGTTATCTGCTGTATGAGGCGCATGACGAGAAACAGGACGAACTGGTTGACAAATATCTCTCGCGCTGGGAGGAATGTTTTCCCGAAAATCCGATTGTCCGGCATATGAGCTGCGCCATCCGCAATATTCAGGAAGTGCCGACGACGGATTTAAGCTATGTCAAGGGGTTGTTTGACGGGTTTGCGCCGTCGTTTGACGAAATCCTGCACGAGCTTGACTATAAAGTTCCGGCGATGATTGCCGATTTTCTGAAAGATACGCTCAAGACCAAGCTGTTTAAAAAACGCCGCATTCTGGATTTGGGGTGCGGGACGGGGCTGTGCGCAGAGGCTTTGAGAGCGTATTTTCCGAACGAGGAGTTTTTCGGTGTGGACGTATCGGAAAAAATGCTCGAATTTGCAGGCAAAAAAAACGTATATAAGGAACTCTATTTTGATGATATCGAAAGTTTTCTCGAAGATGTTGCCGACCCGTATCACGCTGTTATTGCAGGGGACGTGCTGACGTATATGGGCGAGCTGAAAACGCTGTTCCGCCTGTTGGTCAAGGCGGTGAAGGCAAACGGGCTGTTTTGTTTTTCGATATCTAAAAACACCTATAATCAGAGCGATTATTTCCTGACGCCGTCGGGGAGGTTCGTCCATTCAATCGCTTATGTCCGGCGGCTGTTGAAATATTGCGGGTTTGAAGTTATCCGGCAGGAGGAGATGACGCTGCGGCGCGAGGGCAATAAAGAAGTTGACGGGTATATTGTTTTAGCAAAAAAGGAAATAGAAGTCGTCTTTGAGTAGTGCGTAGCGCAGGGGAAAGGCGCGAGATGAAACCTGCAGCAAGGTGCCGATGAAGATGTGCGATGCGGTCTGCGACAAAGATGTCGGTGAAGACAACGGGAAGTTAATTATGGAAAGAAAGATTAAAGCCGGGCTATGGAGCTCGGCTTTGGTTTTGCAGGTGTGGAAATTATTTGCAAGGATTTTATGTGTGGCGGTGCTGGCTATCCTCGTCCTTCCCGTATCCAGTTAATCGTGTTGAGGACGGCTCCGGCAGTGTTAATTCCGGCGATAACTTTATTTATCGTATTGTTATGCGTAATGTAACCGCTGCCAAAGCACCGCGTAATTTTTTTGTCCGGGTCATAAATCATATTGCGTTCGTGCCCGCTGTGATCCCAGGCGCCGATGTTATGGTCGGCAGAACCTTTTGCTGACTGATAGCTGTCGTAATGAACCGGCTTGTCGCGCAGAGGATCGTTCGGAACCAACGTTACTGAATTGTCGCGCGGGTCGATGAAAGCACCGAGGTAGCCGCCGTGCGTATCGGAGCCGATACGATTCAGGCCATTGGATAAATACGGGTCATATACCAACCCGAAGTTTTGGGCATACAGCGTCGGGTCGGAATAGATGTCAACCTGAGGCTGCTGCTGAACAACGACAGTTTCCTGAACCGGCTGTTGGACGACAACGGTTTGCTGCGGTTCTTCTATGCCCAGTACCCGTTTGTCAGATTCGTTAAGCGGTTCGAATTTGAAGCCTACGCCGTGGTCATTGGAGCAGGCGTACTTGTCGTTCAGGTAATCGGCGACTTTGTTGCCGGTTGGCGGAACATCAATCGGGTGGGTCGGAATTTCGTGCGGTTTAAGGCCTTCGTATTCCTGACGGGCTTCTTTGGCACGCGCGTACTCTTCCTGCAATGTGGGCTTGCGGATTTCATCCGGGCCGGCACGCAGACGGTCTTGGTCGGCATTGGCAAAGGGATCATGCGCCGGCGCCCGGTAGTCGGCGAAGTTTTCGGCTTTGAACTGCGCACCGTCAAAGTTATTCTGAATAAAGTTATTGAGAGCCGTGTGCTGTTCCGGAGTCAGGTCGTGGCTGGCCATATACTGAATCATATTGTAGGAACTCGGGTTGTTGTCGGGAAGGCCTTCAAGCTGCAAAACCTGTTGCAGGGCATGCGGCGCCATCTTGCAGGCAATGGTGGCAAGGTTGGCGTTTTTGCCGACGTGTTCGGATATGCCTTCGGCAACGGCGTTGGTGTCGGTTATCCTGCTGTCGCCCAGGCTTTCCAGATGTTGCAGCGTGTGAGCAAAGGCGCTTTTGCCCTCGATGCCGCTGGAGTTTTCGGCTTTGGCGGCGGCGAGGTTGGTTTCATGCGCTTTTATACCGCTGATTTCATCCGGGGCGCCGTGCATGGCGGGGTCATGTTCGGCCATGTATGCGGCCATTTGGGCTGAAGGCGAATTGCGAAGTATCCCGTCCGGGTCATAAACGCTGCGGTCGCGCAGCATGGTGGTGCCTTCGGGAACGTTGGCATAAGCGTCGTTTGCGTATGCCTGCGCTTCTTTCCACGGGTCGATGCCGTGTTCGGCGGCGACCTTTTTAACAATTTCTGTGCCATTGTCGACACTTTCCTGTATGAGCTCCGTAATGTGCGGCATCAATGCCTGTCCGGCAGCCATACCGGCGACGAGCGAGCCGCCTTTGATGAGCATTTCCTTTTTGTTATTTTTAATTTTGACCTGCAGGGCTTTCTGGTTGGCAATTAACTGCTGCAGTTTTTCGCCGTCTTTTTCCTTCTTGATTTTACGGTTAAGGCTCAAGTTTTGTATACGCAGGCTGACACTTTCGGTCAGGTTCGGCAGCATGGTTGCGGCGGCGCTGATGCCCATACGCCCGTAGGTGCCGAGCTGTCCCATAAAGTTGGCGGCAGAGCTGACCATGCCGGGCGAAACCGTATTGATTGCCTCGGCGGCGGTGCCGATGCCGGAAACGATACCAAGCCCGGACAGAGCGGTGGTGGCGCAGGCGCCCATAACCATCGCGCATTTTTTCGCTGTGGATGCGTTCGGGTCTTTCAGCTGCTTTTTAATGTTTTTCCAGTTCTTGCAGATGTTGTAGCCGATGACAACGGCGGTGCCGCCCGGGATTAAGCCTGCGGCGCCGTATATCGCGGCGTTTTTGGCGACGGAGCCGCTGATTTTACCGACAAACTTCAGTGCCTGTTTGGCGTAAACGTATTTTTTGCCGTAGCGCTTTTCAAGCTTCTTATCGATTTTCTCAACGTTATTGGAAACTTTTTTGACCAGCGGATTGTCTTTGAATTTCTGTTTGCAGCGGTCTTTGAACGTTTCGGCTTCAAGGTACTGGTTGGCGATGGTCGAGGCCAGCGCGTCCTTGTCTACCTGCGGTTTGCCGTTTTTACCATATTTGGGCTGGGAGCCCCAGACGATTTCTGCCGCGGCATCCTTATAGGCCTGCTCCAGTTCTTCCGGCGTGTAGCTGCCTTGTTTGGCCAGACGTTGTGCCGCCATTTCGCGTGCAAGGGCGGAGATGGCTGCTTTTTGCTTTTGGGTTTCCTTTTCGCTTAACGGTTTGCCTGCTGCGTCGGTAAATTCAACGCTGCCGAGGTCGATGGTGTCTTTGTCCGGGTCGTGCTTACAGGCGAACGGGTCTTTGTCTTTTAAGCCGGCATGCGCTTTGTCATAATTGGCGGCCAGCTCTTCGGTATTGGGTCTGAACGAGCCGAAGTGTTCCTTGTCGTATTGGATAATTGCATCGGCAATCAGGTTCAGGGCCTGCTGGCGCAGTTCTTCGTTGCCGCATTGCAGGCAGAGCAGGCGGTAACTTTCGGCGTTGGCCGGCGTAATGTCGGAAAGGGACAGGTTTTTCAGGCGGTTTTCAACAATCGGGTTAAGCTGTGCCGACTTATCTTTATCGTCTTTGTAATAAGCTTGGGCGGCAACCAGGTCGTCGATGTTGGAAAGGGCTTTGTCCGGCTCATTGCTTGCCATTGCTGCGGCGATGGCAGCGGGAGTGATGGCGCCGGCGCTGTAAGTCCACGGTTTTTTTTCGGTCGTAATGGAATCGAGGGCAGCCTGACGGTCTTCCGCAGAGTTTTCCGGTTCCAGTGAGGGCTGCTCGGGCAAAGGGTTGCCGCTGGCGAGAATTCTGGCGTTCGCTTTTGCCGTTGCCGTCGTGTAAGCACTGTTGATGATGTTCTGCAAAATCTGCCGGTCGGCGTCAGTCATATCTTTGGGGTCTTTGTTTAGAACCGAGAGGTCTAAAGTCGGCGCTTCCGCGGTTTCAGCGGCGGAAGCGGGGGAGAAGTCCTGCTCTGCTGTTGGTTCTGCGGCGGCATTTTCCGGGGCAGGCTGTGCAGGTGCAGTTTGCAGTACAGCATCTCGTACGGCGGTCAGAGCGCTGCCCAGGGCATTGCGGCTTTCATCGGGCAGATTTCTGAAAGCTTCATTCATATCTTCGCGGTAGACGTCATAAACGCGGTTGAACGTATCGAATTCCTGCCTACCCAGCCTGTAACCGCTCTGAATTTCGGCAGCCAAATCGGCAACGGCCTGTCTAACCTCTTTACGGTCTGTGTTGGTGATTTCTTTTTTCCGTGCTTTGGCGCTCAGAACATTGAATATTGTTTTGGTATCGTTTTTAGCCATCGGTTTTCTCCTCGTGCGATTTGGCCTGAATTTAAGCTATTGTATCATAAAAAAACGGCCGGTGCAAGCGTAAATTTTTATGATATTTTAACTTTCGTTTTATTAAGATATTCTAAAAATTTTGATTCTAACCGGCGGATTTTAAAAGAAAATGACGGAAATTAACAAAGCAGCTCTTGCGCAGGAAACGCGACTTATCGAATATTGGCGCAAAAAATATCTGTTTCAGGCGGCAGCGGTGGCGGTATGCGCCGGAGCGGCGATTGCGGCGGCGGCCGTTTATATTCAGGCGAAACTGCCGGCACTGCTGATTATTTTGGCGGTGTTGACGGTGGCATACCTGATGCTTCGCGAACTGCGCGACAGTTTGCAGACACGAGGGGAAACGCTTATTTTTGCCAAAGGTAAGGCTTTGTTTGACGGCGTGGATTTTGATTACGGGCAGGGGATTGACAAAGACGAGGCATTGTTCGGAATGTGGGCGTTTGATGCGCGCGAGTGCCGCGGCGTTATGTCCGGCAGAGGGTTTAGCCTGGAAGAAGACTGGTTGTACAAAGCAGTTTCTGCCCGCTTTTTTACGCTCAAGCTGACGGTATTTGAAGGGATACTGCTGGTTGTTGACCACGGAGAGGGCTCAATGCCCGATGCAGCGGCGCTAACAAGAAATGCCGGGGTACACGGGGCGGCAGAGAAAATGCGGCGGCTGCTTGGTGCGGAGACGATGCGGGCTGCTGTCAGCGGCGGGCGGGCGGTCTTTTATTTTAAGACGAAAAACAGGCTGTTTCATCAGTTTGCACTGGAGCGGACGAATACGACGGGAATTTTTGTCCGGCGGGTTGAAGCGCTGAAGGCGCAGGCCGAAGAAACGGCGGCGGCGGTTCGAGGTGCGGCGGATGCGGTTCAGACAGAGGCACAGCCGGCGGCGGTTCGAGGTGCGGCTCAGACAGGGGCGCAGCCGGACAGCGATGAACGGCGGAGAAGTGCCGACGGGTCTAGCGGCGACGGCGGGTGCGGAAAAGTCGGCGGTTGACAAAGGTTGAAGCTTTTGATATTCGTAATTATATAATTTTTATTCAAGGGAGGTTTTTATGAAATTTACAAAATTACTGGCAGCGGCATTGCTGTCTACGGCTATGGTTCCGGCGGTGCGGGTGATGCCGGCGCAGGCGCTTCTGCCGGCAGGGGAAACGTCGGCAACGGATAAAGCTGCGGCTGGCAAGGCGGCGGAAAAGGCCGAAAACGCTGCGGCGACGGCCGGGCAGACCGCGGGGGGACCGGCGACCGAAATCACTATTTACAATCAGGATCTGGCGTTGATAAAGAAACGCCAGCAGGTTAAGCTCAACAAAGGCATTAACGAAGTGGTCTTTGACGAAGTGGCGCGGCAGATGCGTCCGGAATCGGCGTTTATTTTCGGCGACGGGGTAAAAATTCTGGAACAGAACTATGACTATGCCGGCGTTAACTATATGAATATGCTGAGCGCTTTTGTCGGCAAAGAAGTCAAGACCGTGCGCACCAATCCGGCGACCGGAGAAAACATTTATGAAAAGGCAATTCTGCTGGCAGCGGACGGAATGTCGCCGGTGCTGAAGTTCGACTACGGAATTGAGACGAATTTTCCGGGGCGGGTTCTGTTTGACAAGGTGCCTTTGGGGCTGAACAGCACGCCGGTTTTAAAAGCCCGGGCAGAAACGGCGGAAGCGGGAGAAAAAGAACTGCGTCTGGCATATCTGACGTCCGGCTTTTCGTGGGAAGCGAATTATGTTGCAAAAGTCAACGATGAAAAAACGCTGGAACTGCTGGGGAGGGTTTCGCTCAGCAACAGTTCGGGCAGCGCTTACGACAATGTCAGCGTCAACCTGATTGCGGGCGACGTCAATACGGTCGGCGCAGTGTTGCAGCCGCGGATGTTTAAGCGGGCAATGGTCAATGCGATGGCACTCGGTGCGGCGATGGATACGATGGAGGCGGCGCCGGTCATTTCTGCCCCGCAGAATTTGAACGGCTATTATATTTACAAGATACCGCAGCCGACGTCTTTGAAAGACGGGCAGATTAAGCAGGTGTCTTTTGTCAATGCGCCGGCAGTGAAATATAAAAAGCGCGGCGTGGTCGACTCAACGCTGTCGTTCGGCAAGAACAAGTCTTTCTATAAGGACGTCCATCCGAACCTGATTTATAATTTTACAAACAATGCGGAAGACGGGCTGGGAATGCCGCTGCCGAAAGGGAAAATCAGTTTTTATGACTATGACAAGAACGGCGCGTTGCAGTTTGTCGGCGAAAATACGATTGACAACAAAGCGGAAGGGCAGCGCCTGACGCTTAATCTGGGCAAGTTTTTCGACGTTTATGCCGAAGCAAAAGTCGATGACATCCAGAAACTAAGCGAGCGCAAATATAAGAAAAATCCGGCTGATACCTGCGTTACGGCAGAAACGACCAACCTTTATGAAACGATTTACCGCGTAACCAACAAGGCGCAGTATCCGGCGGATATCGTACTGAAACAGCCAATGCCGGCTGATGCAAAAATTGTCAAAGAGAGCATCAAAGGCGAGGCCGGGGACGGCAACGAACACGTCTGGCGCTTTACGGTGGCTCCGGGCGCAACGCAGGAACTTAAGGCAAGTATCCAGAATAAGCTGGAGCAGCGCGACTGCGGCGTGATTACGCTGGTGGAATAAGCAAGCCCTGCAGGGAGAGGCAGACCGGTACCGACGGAAAATCGGCGCCGGCCTGCGGCGGTAGAGAATCGGTGTTAATCTGCGGAATGCTGCGGGCGGCGTAGTTTGAACAAACTCCGGGCGGCGGGGTGTTGCGGGCAGTGTGGTTCGGTCGGGGGCGGGCGTGCGGACGGCATTGCCCGGGAAAGTTTCAGGAACGGAGTACAGCGGGCAGAACGGTTCAGGAACGGTGAGGCTATGCCCGTGTTTTGACAAGGTGAAAAAAGTTCTTGACGTTTGGAAAAAAGTGTTTTAGTTTGCTTTTGTTGTCCGGTCGGATAGCGGCGTTTCGACGCCGGGCTGTTGCAGACGGACAGCCGGTCAGACGGAGATGTGGCAGAGCTGGTTTAATGCACCTGACTTGAAATCAGACGAGGGCGCAAGTCCTCCCGGGGTTCGAATCCCTGCATCTCCGCCAGTTTTTGCAAAGCCGCTCCGGTTGGGGCGGCTTTTTGTTTTGGGCTGTCGCCGGCGATGAGCGTTTGGGACGTATACATACATATTGAGGATGCATAAGTATTAAGACGTATAAATATTTGGGACGTATAAGCATCAGGCTGTAAAGGGAGAAAGACAATGACGATTTTAGCGAAAGAAAACAGAGAGACGGCGGTGTTGGAGGCGAGACGGCGGCGGTATGCGGCAGGGAAAAGACGGCGTCAGCGTACGGCCGGGCAGAGCCTGGGGAAGATAATGCTGGCAGCGCTTTGGCTGACGGTTACCGGAAATACGGCAGCGTTTTCAGCAGCGGAGGCGGCTTTTCCAGCGGCGGCAGCAGGCAATGCATGGGGCGGTGCGGCAGCGGCGGAAGCTGTCCGGCAGCCGAATGAAGATGCAGCCCCTACGGAAGGCGCAGTTCGCATATACGACGAGAAAGACCTGCATGAAGCAGACGGCAAATTGGCGGACATTAACAATATTCCGGTTACGGGCGAGGTTCGGGCGTATTATCCGGGCGGCAGAATTTTAGAAAAGTCTTATTATACCGACGGCGTCAAAAACGGTTCTGCCCGCTTGTTTTTTGAAAACGGAATGCTGTTGAGCGAGGCAACTTATGCCGACGGCAAAGAAGAAGGCGTTGCAAAAATTTATTATGCCAGCGGCGACTTGCTGGCGGCGGTAACGTTTGAAAAGGGAAAAGCCGTGGCGGGGCATTGCCGTACGCGAAACGGGGAAAACCGGGAACTTGATATTGCTGATTTGGCTGCATTTCAGGACAACGGACGCCTGCCTTGCACGGCTAAGTAGATGCAGGGAGCGAGTGCCGGAATGGGCGCTGCGGCGTGAGAATTTTGCAGCAGGAGAGCAAGCCGAACGGCGTGCGTTTTTATAGCGGCGGGGGAGCCGTTTGGCCGGTGCCGGAAAATAAGAGGCGGTGTGCGGCTATTGTCTGGCGGGAGGGGCAACGGCGGAAGCTGCGCGGAAAAAAGGCTTGCAATTATCTGGCGGCAATGCTAAAAACAGGCAGATTGATATTTGTCTGTCGCGGGAATTATTTTTGTGCGGCGTTGCTGCGGTGTTGTTTGTATTTATTAATTAGTTTATAATTGTTGCGTATGAAAGCAGATTTGAAGTTTAAAGCGGTGTGGTGGAACAGCTTTTTGTTCTATTGGGCACTGATATTTTTGCTTTTTGCCCTTGTGGCGGCAGCTGCGGATTTTTTTAATCTCGGCAGGCTGATGCTTTGGGCGGCGCTGGGCGCGTTCGCCGGGGCAAAAACGGTGCGTCTGCTGGAGGTGTGTTTTCTGATGAAAGAAACCGACACGGCGACGCGGGTATATCTGGCAGCGGTCAATCTGGCGCTGGGCTGCGGTGCGTGCTGGCTGCTTGCCGATTTGGTATTAAAACACTCGGGATTGTAAAACCCGGGTGTTTTTTTGTACGGACGGAGAACGTGTACGAGTGGAGAACGGGTACGGGCGGAGAACGGGTATTATGAAGGCGGGCGAGGGGTGATATTTTTGTTGCAATATAAAAATATCTATGATATGTTGCCCAAAATTTTATTAATTATGTCTAATTTAAATTATATTGTATGAATTTATTATTGTTTTTACAGACGGGTTTGCTGTTTTCGGCAAACCGCTGGAAGGTTGCGGTAAGCAAGAGCAAACCGTTGTTGTGGCTGTGTGGCATATTTTATGTAATCGCGCCGCTTTTGGAAAAGCCGAATTCAATGTGGGCGGCTCCTTTGTTTTTTTATCTTTTTATTTTAATGGCGGATTTAATGTCTGCTGATGCCGGAGGCGTGTTTGCGAACAGCGGAGAAAGATTCCGTTGTATCGTGTTTGCTACCGGTTTTACCAAAAAGGGAGGGGAACGCCGTTTGAGCGAAGGCGTGTTTATCAAAGCCAAAGGATTGCATATTGTCGATATGTTTCCGGTTACAGACTGCCGGGAAAGGCTGCTGGACGAGCGGACGCTGATTATCAAGCCCAAAGATTTCTCTTCCTGCTGTCTGTATAGTGCGGCTTATCCCAAAGGGCTGATTTTAGGCGAGGCGGTTGATGACGCGTTAGTGTTTTTCTATAGCAAAAAAGCAAAAATGCTGCGGGTTGCAGAGCCGGGCCTGCTTGGCAAAGTTTCGGGGATTGCCGGCGTTGCGGCGGGAGATGAAATGATGTCCGATTTTTGGGGCGAGGCGAAATACGTTGCGCTTGATGGCGGAGAGAGTATTGACGCGGCCGAGTACGACAGTTTTTGCGACGCGTATCGCGTTGATGAAACACGATTTCTCCGCGCCGAACAAAACGACGGTTCATGTCTGGTGTTTGAGGCTTTATTTTCCAATGGTGAAGCGGTTGCGGCGTTTCGGGTTGAAAATGTGCCGGAAATCTTTTTTGCAGACGAAAACGGCAGTCGGAAAAGGCTGCATTACGATGCGGAAAAACATGCGTATGCCGTGGCGTGAAAACAGAAAAAACATAAAAAACGGAAGCATTGTGCTTCCGTTTTTTTGTTAAGAATCAGCTTTACCAGGAATAGGTTATCCCCATACGGTAGGCCGTATCCGCGCTGCCCCAGGCGGCACCGACATTTAACAGAACGTTGTCGTTTATCCAGTGGAAGCCGCCGAGCGCCATTGCCGTTTCGCCTTCGTACATGCCTGTACCGAAAGAAAGCTGCGTGTTGCCGGTGGCGCGGGCATTCGGCACCAGAGCCGTCATGGCAGACATGGTGGCCATACCGGCATTGAAGTCATCGCGCAGATCATTAATGTCACCGCTTAACTGGTAATAGCGAGAATCCAAATTGTGAATTTGGTTATCCAATCCGGCAACGGCGTCGGTTAGATTGGCGGCGCCGGAGACGTAATGCGTGTTGGCCAGTTTTGAGGTGTTGCCGATGGCGGTATTGACTGCGGCAATGTTTTGATTGACCGTATTGCTTGATGATACGCCGTTTTGTGCGGTACCCAAATCTTCTGCCGTACCGATGTTGGAGGCGATTTCGCTGATGGCGGTGGAAATGTCTGCACCGGCTGTGGCGAGATAGTTATTGGAACCGTTGGCGTTGGTATAGTTATCGCGGTTGCCGATGGCAGAATCCAAAGATGTCAGATGATCTTCCACCGTGGTACCGTCGGCCAGGTTGCCCTGATGCTGGTCGCCCAGTTTGTCGGCGAGGCCGTGAATAGTGCCCAGGGACTGGTCTATGTTGTTGATGGCCTCAACAATCGTTTCCGGCGCATCCTCAGAACCATTAGACAGGTTTTTGTTGCCGACGCCGAGCTGGCTGATGTCGCCGACCGTCTTATTGACGGTATCTTCAACCCGGGTGCCGATAGTATTGTCAACCGAGTTTTGAACTTTTTCGTCAAGCCCTTCGTTGGTAACGTATTTTTCATCGGCTTTGGCAAAGATGTTTTCTTCAACCGTTGATAATTGGGAATCGGTGTAGTCTTTGCTCTCCTGCAGGCTGTCTGCAATATTGCCTTCCAGCTCGGTTTTAGCGGTGTTTATGTTGCCTTGCAGTTCAGTTTTGGTATCGGAAATCGTGCCGTTTAATTCGTCTTTGGCCGTATTTACCGCCGTGTCTATCGCACCGCCTTCTTTGGTGATGTCGTTAATCTGGCCGGACAGTTCGGTTTTGGCCTGCTCAAGCTCTGTTTTATCCGCTTTGCCGCTTTCCAAATCGTCAATGGCTTCCGTATTGGCGGTGATGGCGGCCGTGTTGCCGGCGACGGCGGTGTTGGTTTTTTCCAGCTCCCCGTCTAAGGCCGTAACCGTTTCGTTGGTTTTGTTGAGTTCGCTTTCAAGGTTGGCCACATTTTGGTCGGTGGTTTCCAGCTTGCCGTTTAAATCGGAGACGGTTTGGTTGGTTTTGCCCAGTTCATCTTCCAGCGCCGTTACGTCGGAAGCATCGGCTTTGCTGGCCAGCTGTTCGTTTACATAAGACGTGTCGGCTTTGTCCGCCAGGCTGCTCTCAAGGCTGTCAACTTTTTTGTTGGTATCAGAAAGCGATGTTTCCAGATTGCCGACTTTTTCATTTGTGTCAGAGAGGGAGTTTTCCAAGTTGCCGACTTTTTCGCTGGTGCTGGCCAGATCGCCGGAAACTTTATCAATATTTCCCTGCAATTCGTCTTTGGTACTTTGCAGCTCTTTATCCGTTGCGTAGGTGTTATCCAGGTTGTCAACGGTATTCTGCAAGCCGCTGATGTTGTCTTCAACCGTATCCAGGCGCCCGCCAAGTTCGGTTACATCCTCGGCGACATCGTTAATGCTGCCCTGCAGTTCGTCTTTGGCGGCAGTGAGTTCTTCATCGCTGGCAAAGGTTTCATCCAAACCGCCCATAACATTGTCAGTTACGGTTTGTTCCAGCTTTTCAGTCTGCTTGTTGATTTCGTCGCTGACAGCGCTGCTGACCGTATCGTCCAGCTGGTCGGTAATGGTATTCTGGACGGTTGAGGCCAGTTCGTCCTGAGAAACGTATTGCCCGTCCAGTTCTGCGGATATTTCATTCTTAATCGTATCCAGATTGTCCTTGCTGACAAATTTATTGTCGGCTTCGGTTTTGCTGTATACATCGGAAGCGTCAGCTTTGTTGTTTAACTCGTCTTTGGTGGCGTAGTTGTTCAGATCGTTTTTTGATGCATACAGGCCGTCGGCGGTATCTTTGTCCAGCAGACCTTCGGTGGCTCCGGCAACGGCACTGTCAACGTAACTTTCACTGGCCAGGCCGGTGGTTGCTTCCGAAATGGCACTGTTCATATCGTCTTTGGAGACTTTGTCGGCGATTTGCGTCTCCAGAGCACCGGTTGCGGAGCCGACCGCGCCGGCGACGGCGTCATTTAATTCGCCATCGGTAACGTAGTCTTTCAGAGAATTGTTGATTTCGTTTTTGGCAGAGTCAACGGCACTGTTGACGTACTCTTCAGAGGCAAGTCCTTCGGTGGCCGTATTAACGGCATCACTTATCGCGTTTTGCATTTCTTCACCCGAAGCCAGGCCGGCCAAATCTTCTTTGGTGGCATAGTTGCTGCCGGCTTCCGTGACGGCATCGTTGATGGCCGTATCAATTGTCCCGCCCTCGGCTACGCCGTCGGATATGGCCTCCGTAATGTCGTCTTTGGTGGCGAAATTGCCTTCTTCAATCGCGGAAGAAACCTGTTCGCTGACGGCGTTTTGGATGGTGTCGCCTGAGGCAAGGTCTTTCGTTGCCTGATTTATGGCCTGCGTAATGCTGCCTTCTTCTTTAAGAGCGTCGGAAATTGCCGTGTTGGCGACTTCTTCGGCCGTGCTGCCGATGGTGTCGGAAATTTCGGTTTTGGCATTATTGATGGCATCATAAACCTGGTCGCCGCTGACAAGGTTATCATGGCCGTTGCCGATGCCTTCGCTTGTGTCTGTGGCTTTGTCTATGGCTGACTTTATGGAACCGCCGCTTTCAAGGGCCGTTTCTATGCCGATGTTAATGCGGTTGTTGGTGAAGGTATAAATTTGTCCGCCACTTTCCAGCGCCGTATTCAGGTTGCTGTTAAAGACGGAAGTTGCCGTATTTCTGACGTTGGCTTCCAGCCCGGTTCCAGAGTATGTGGTGCCGGAAGATATGTTGTTTATTTTTGTATTTTGTTCGTCTTGTTCTTCTTCAAGAGCGGCAATGTCATTGCTGTTTTGGTCAATTTTTCCTTCATTTGTGGTGATGCGATTGGACAGTTCGGTAACCGTGGTGGTATCGGCTTTGAGTGCCAACTCGCTTTCAACAGTTTTGCTCAAATTGTCGACGGCTGTTTTGGCTTCGGACGCCTGAGTTTTGGCTGTGGTAGCGTCTTCCTGTGTGGTACGCAGATTGGCCGCGGTGGCATAAGCGGTATTGCCAATCATGTTGATACTGTTTTGCAGAGTGGTAAGGTCGCTATTTGTCAGGTAATTGATTTGGGTATAGCTTGATCCGGATTCATCGCTGGCAATCCATCCGGTTCCTTTATTAAACTGAATGGATTCAAAAGTGTCTTCCTCATTATTTGTTGTCTGGGCATGGACAATTGAGGCCATACTTAACAAGCAAATAGCGGTTCCTGCCAGTAAGATATTTTTGTTCATGGTTTTGTCCTTTGATATAGGTTGCCTTTGTTTTTTGGAGTGTGTCGTGCTGATTTTTTGGGGTCGTTTAAAATATACATCTTTAGTTTTATTTACGTTTTTTTAACTGATTGATTGTATTATAAGAATAAAGAAACAGTTCTGTTGATTTTAAACGACCCTTTTTTTTCAGCAGTCCGGATTGTTCGCAAGGGTAAGGAATACAGGAATGTAAGAACCAGTGCGAAAAAAACTGTACAGTAAGGGAAATATTAAAACTGAGAAGAAAAACGGCTAAAGCAGGGAATGGCTGGTTTTTATATCTATTGACTTTTGGGGGCAGACGGCGCTATATATACCTCTATGAGCAATCAATTTGAAGTGGTCAGCCCGTTTGAGCCGTCGGGAGACCAGCCGGAAGCAATCAGGCAACTGTGCGACGGCCTGAGAAGAGGCGAAAGAAACCAAGTTCTGCTGGGCGTTACCGGTTCGGGCAAGACCTTTACCATGGCCAAAATCATTGAGGAGATGAAGAAGCCGACGCTGATTATGGCGCCGAACAAAATTCTTGCGGCGCAGCTGTATGCGGAGATGAAAGAGTTTTTTCCGCACAACCATGTTGAGTATTTCGTATCCTACTACGACTATTATCAGCCGGAAGCATATATTCCGAAGACTGATACCTATATTGAAAAAGATTCTGCGATTAACGAGCAGATTGACCGGATGCGGCACGGGGCGACGCGTAACGTTTTGGAAGAGAAAGACGTGATTATCGTGGCGTCGGTGTCGTGCATTTACGGTTTGGGAAGCATGGAATCGTATTCGGCGATGGCGTTTTCGCTTAAAAAAGGCGATTGTATCGAGCCGAAAGAAATCTATAAAAATCTGGCGTTGCTGCAATATGAACGCAATCAGGCGAATTTTGTGCGTTCCACGTTCCGGGTTAAGGGCGATACGTTGGATATCTTTCCGGCGCACTACGAAGACCGCGGGTGGCGGGTGTCGTTCTTCGGCGATGAGATTGAAAAAATCAGCGAGTTTGACGTTTTGACCGGCAAAAAAACCGCGGATTTGGAAGAGATTACGATTTATCCGGCGAACCATTATGTTACGCCGCGTCCGGCATTGTCGCAGGCGATGATGCACATTAAGGAAGATCTGGCTTTGCGGCTTGACGAGCTGAGGCGCGACAACAAGCTGGTGGAGGCGCAGCGGCTGGAGCAGCGGACGCGGTTTGACCTGGAGATGATGGAAACGACCGGGCACTGCAAAGGGATTGAAAATTATTCACGCTATCTGACCGGACGTGCGCCGGGCGAGCCGCCGCCGACGCTGTTTGAGTATTTTCCGAAAGACGCGCTGCTGTTTATTGACGAGAGCCACATTTCGGTGCCGCAAATCGGCGGCATGTATCGCGGCGACCGCAACCGCAAATCCACGCTGGCTGATTACGGGTTCCGGCTGCCGTCGTGCGTGGACAACCGGCCGTTGAAGTTTGAGGAATGGGACAGGTTTCGCGCGCCGACAATTTTCGTTTCGGCGACGCCCGGCGATTGGGAACTGGAACAGAGCCACGGCGTGTTTGCCGAGCAGGTTATCCGCCCGACGGGGCTGATGGATCCGGTCTGCGTGGTCAAGCCGGTGGAAGACCAGGTTGACGATTTGATGGCGGAATGCCGCAAGGTGATTGCCAAGGGCGAGCGGGCGCTGGTTACGACGCTGACGAAAAAGATGGCGGAGGATTTGACCGAATATCTTAAGGAAAACGGGATTAAAGTGCGGTATCTGCATTCGGATATTGATACGCTGGAACGCATTGAGATTATCCGTGACCTGCGGCAGGGCGTGTTTGACGTACTGGTCGGGATTAACCTGCTGCGCGAGGGGCTTGACATTCCCGAGTGTTCGCTGGTGGCTATTCTCGACGCGGACAAAGAGGGTTTTTTACGCTCGACGCGGTCGCTGATTCAGACTATCGGGCGGGCGGCGCGCAATGCCGAGGGGCGCGTGGTGCTGTATGCCGACAAGATGACGGATTCAATCAAGTTTGCGCTGGACGAGACCGAACGGCGGCGCAAGAAGCAGTTTCAATATAACCTGGAGCACGGAATTACGCCGAAGACGATTAAAAAGGCGATTTCGTCAGTATTGCAGACGATGACCGAGGCAGAGGGTGACAAGGAGCTGACGGCGCCGATTGCCCGCGACAGGATTGAAAACATCGCCAAAGAAATCAAGCGGTTGACCAGGGAAATGAAACAATACGCGGCGGATTTGGAATTTGAACAGGCGATGAAGTGCCGCGACGAAATCAAACGGCTGGAATCCATCCGGCTGGTCGTGGAGGATTAGGAACCGGCCGCGGAAGACACGGAAACGGGGCTGAACGGCATTGCGGCAGAACAACGGGGTTGCGGCAGAGCAGAAAGGCTGGCAGAGCAACGCGGCGCAGAACAACAGGTTTCGCAGCAGAGCAGAAGGCAGGCAGAGCAACGCGGCGCAGAACAACGGGTTTGCGGCAGAGCAGAAAGGCAGGCAGAGCAATGCGGCAGAACAGCAAGTTTGCGGCAGCTCCGGGGGTTCCGATTTGGGAGCAGGGCAGGCGTTGCATCTTTTGTTACATTTTTTCCGGCGCTTTGAAACCCAGAATGTTAATGCATATATCCAAAACCTTCAGTGTCAGGGTAATCAGCGCAACGAGCGACCGCAGGGTCGTTTTATCCTCTTCTGCCAAAATCTTTTTATCGTGGTAGAAGACGTTGAACTTGTTGGAAATCTCGTACACATACGAACAGATGATGGAGGGGGCATCTTTTTTGAGCGCTTCGCCAAGCGTGTGGCTGAAACGGGTCAGCGTCAGAGCCAGGTCGCGTTCGCTGGCAGTGGTGAAAGCGGCAAAACGGCAGGCGGTTCCGGATGTAGTTGTGCCGGACGAAACCGCAGCGGCAATCTCCGGATGGCGTTCCTTAAGCTTGGCAAGAATGGACTTTATCCGCACCATGGTATAAAGGATATACGGCCCGGTATTGCCTTCAAACGAGGCAAACTTGTCAATGTCAAAAATATAATTGCTTTCGCAAGGGTTCATCAGGTCGCCGTATTTGATGGCGGCGAGGCCGATGGCCTGTTTCAACTGCCGCAGTTCGGCTGCGGGCATTTCCTCTTCGCCTTTAATCGCAACTTTGCTTTCTACCGTATCCAGCAGTTCGGAGAGTTTCATCGTGCCGCCGGAACGGGTTTTGAAGGGTTTGCCGTCTTTGCCGTTGACGGTGCCGAAACCGATGAACGTCAGTTCGGTTTCGGGGCGGGTTACGCCGGTTTTGCGGGCGCAGCGGAAAACGCGCTCAAAATGCAGCGCCTGGCGTTTGTCGACAACATACATGACGCGGTCCGGGCGGAAATCCCGTTCGCGCTGGACGAGGGTGGCAAGGTCGGTCGTTTCATAAATTGCGCTGCCGTCGGATTTCAAAATAATGCACGGCGGGATTGGCGCGGTATCGCTTTCTTCTTTGACATCTACGACGAGAGCCCCTTCGCTTTCATAGGCGAGCCCCTTATCTTTCATCATCCTGACCATATCGGGAATAAAAGGGTCGGCATCGCTTTCGCCGAGCCAGAGGTCAAAGTCGACGTCCAGCCGCGCATAGTTGCGCTTTAAGTCGGGAACGGAAACGCCGACGATATGGCGCAGCAGGGCGCGGTAACCGCGGCGTCCGGACTGCATTTCCTGCGTGGCGGCGCGGGCGGCGGCCAGATAGGCTTCGTCTTCTTTGGATTTGGCGGAAGCAAAAGGATAAATCTGCTCCAAATCTGCCAGAGTGAACGGCGCTTCCTGCGGGTAGTCCCCGGCATAATTTTCGTCAAAATACGGCAATTCCGGATGACGGAGGGAGAGTTCGTGAATAATCAGCCCCATTTGCAGCCCCCAGTCGCCCAAGTGCGCATCGGCAATGACCTTGTTGCCGGCAAAACGGTTCAGGCGCTTTAAGCATTCGCCGATAACGGCCGAGCGCAGATGCCCGACATGCAGCGGTTTGGCAACGTTCGGCCCGCCGTAGTCAATGACGACGGTGCGGGGATTTTCAACCTTGGCAAAGCCGCAGTTTTCGCTCTGGCTCATTTCTTCCAGATAACAGGCGATGAATTCGTCTTTGACGGTGATGTTGATAAATCCGGGGGCGACGACGGAAACGGTTGCGATGACATCGTTGGCAGGCAGTGCCGCAGCCACGTCATCGGCGATTGCCAGCGGAGCTTTGCGATATTGTTTGGCGGCGGACATGGCGCCGTTGCACTGAAACTGGCATAAGTCCGGGCGAGCCGAAACGACAACGCGCCCCAAGGCGGCGTCATAACCGGCAGCGGAAAAACCCGCGGAAAAAATGTCGCTTAATTTGTCAATAACCGTTTGCACGAAAGGTCTCCTTCAGATGGGGTGGATTTTGGGGGGATATTAAGGCGACGGGAACGTTTTGTCAAGGGGAAATGCGGGAATGGCGAGAGAGGGGTCGGCAAAGCGGCATGGCGGCGGGAGCATTTTGAAACGGCGGAGGGACGGGTGTGTTTTGAGATGGCGGCGTTATGTTGTGGATAGAACATCGCGAGCCTTGCCAAGCGGCGGCGGATTTGGCAAAATTACGTCTCGGGCATTGCAGAAAAGAAAACCCGACACTATATAGAACTAATCCATACAGAGGGAAAGTGCATCCATACGGGAGAGCAGCCTCCTTTGCAAAGGATACTAAAAACAGGTGCGCGGGTGCCGGTTTTTTCGAACGGGAAAGCAGAGCCGCGTGCCGCCAGGACAGGTGCGCGGGCGCCGGCTTTTTTCGAACGGGAGAGCAGGGCAGCGTGCCGGTTTAGCAGTTTGTTTGAGCAATTCATAAGGATATTATAATGAGCCGCGTTGAAGATAAAGACATCAACATAGACAACCATCCGGAAGCAAAAGATGCGCTTCCGCCCGCAGATGACAAGATGATTTTGGAGAATATGGAATATCCGGTGCTGTCGCTCCGGGATATTGTGGTTTTTCCGGAGAATTCGGCATCGCTGTTCGTCGGCCGGAGCATGTCGCTTAAAGCCGCGAAAGCCGCCTATCAGTTTGGGACGCCGCTGGCGCTTTTGACCCAAAAGCAGTCGGCAACAGAGGACCCTAAGGAAAAAGACCTCTATCAAATCGGGACACTGGCGCGCATCAAGCGCTTTATTACCATGCCGGACGGGACGCTTAATCTGGCCGTTGAGGGAATCCGCCGCATCAGGGTCAAGAAACTCAATACGTTCGGCGATTATTATACGGCGTTTATCGAACCTTATGATTTGGCGGAAAACGGCGGCGACGAGGCTGAACTTAAGGCGCTGGCGGCGGTGGTCAGCGAAAAATTCCGCCAGCAGACGATTGACTATTCCAAACTGCCCAAAGAAAGCCTGATGATTGTCAACCAGCATGAAAACCTCGGCAAACTGATTGCGGTGATTATCGGCAATCTGGATATCAAAACCTCGGACAAGCAGGAGCTGCTGGAATGCCGCGACGAACGCGCGATGCTGACCAAGCTTTTGGAAATCCTTAATGAAGAAGGCGCGCGCATTGCGGCGGAAAACAAAATTAAAGACCGTGTCAAGAGCCAGATGGAAAAGAACCAGCGCGACTATTACCTTAACGAGCAGCTGAAAGCGATTCAGAAAGAGCTGACCGGGGTAGAAAACGAAGAGGAAGACGAACTGCAGCAATATGCGAAGAAAATTGCCGAATCCAAAATGAGCAAAGAAGCGCGGGCCAAAGCGAATCAGGAACTGAAAAAACTTAAGGCGGCGGGGCCGATGAGCGCGGAATCGACGATTATCCGCAATTATCTCGACTGGCTGGTGGATTTGCCGTGGGGCAAGTATTCGCCAATCAGCCATAATCTCGGCAAAGCGATAGAAATTCTGGATGAAGACCACTATGGCCTGCAGAAAGTTAAAGAGCGCATTATCGAGTATCTGGCAGTGCAGGCGCGGTCGAAAGATTTGAAGAGCCCTATTTTATGCCTGGTCGGGGCACCGGGCGTGGGCAAAACCTCGCTCGGGAGGTCGATTGCCAGGGCAACGGGGCGCAAGTTTGTGCGCGCGTCGCTGGGCGGCATGCGCGACGAGGCGGAAATCCGCGGACACCGCCGCACTTATATCGGAGCAATGCCGGGCAAGATTATCCAAAACATCAAAAAAGCCGGCGTGTCCAACCCTCTGTTTCTCCTGGACGAGATTGACAAGCTCGGTTCGGACTGGCGCGGCGACCCGAGTTCGGCGCTGCTGGAAGTGCTGGATCCCGAGCAGAATGCGACGTTTAACGACCATTATCTGGATTTGGACTATGACCTTTCCAAGGTGATGTTCGTAACGACCGCCAACTCGCTGGATATGCCGCGGCCGCTGCTGGACCGCATGGAGATTATCCGGCTGGACGGCTATACCGAGCAGGAGAAAATTGAAATTGCCAAGCGGCATCTGATTCCGAAAGTGTTTAAGGAGAATGCGATTAAGCCGACGGAGCTGTTTATTACCGACGATGCCATCCGCGACGTTATCCGCTACTATACGTCGGAATCCGGCGTGCGCAATTTGGAACGCGAACTGGCGACGATTGCACGCAAGTCGGCGAAAGAACTGTTGCTGGACAGTGAGAAAAAGGCGGAGAAAGGCGGAAAGAGCGCCGGGCGGAGCCGCAACGGCACAGTTAATGAAAAAACGGCTAATGAAAAAACGGCAGCGGACGAGCATATTACGGTTACGGCAGACGAGCATATTACGGTTACGCCTGACAACCTGAACAAATATCTCGGCATTAAGAAGTTTCATTTCGGCGTGCGCGAGGAGAAAAATCTGGTCGGGGTTACGACCGGGCTGGCATGGACGGAAGTCGGCGGAGACATCTTGTTTATCGAAGCGGTGGATATGCCTGGCAAGGGTGTTATTAAACAAACCGGCAAACTCGGCGAAGTGATGAAAGAATCGATTGACACCGCATATTCGGTCGTGCGGTCGCATGCGCAGGCGCTGGGGATTAATCCCGAGGTGTTTGAAAAGACCGATGTGCATGTCCATGTGCCGGAGGGAGCCATTCCGAAAGACGGTCCGTCGGCGGGAATTACGATGTATACGACGCTGGTGTCGGTGTTTACGAAAATCCCGGTCAGGAGCGATGTGGCGATGACCGGCGAAATTACATTGCAGGGCAGGGTGCTGCCAATCGGCGGTTTGAAAGAAAAACTGCTTTCGGCATTGCGCGGCGGCATCAAAACGGTGATTATCCCGAAAGGCAATGAAAAAGACCTGGCGGAACTGCCGGAGATTGTCAAGAACGAATTGAAAATCGTGCTGGCGGAAAATGTCAACGACGTGTTGGCTGTGGCGCTGGAACATCCGGTTACGCCGCTTAAGACCGATACGGTGCATTAAGGCGAAGGGCTGACTGATGGAAAAAGCCGGTTTTTACCGGCTTTTTGTTTGGCGTTTTGCCGCCGTGCTTTTGTGCCGGGGCAGACAGGTATTGACAAAACCCGGCGGCGATGTTATAGAACAACGCAACAGAATATTGTTATGGAAGTTTAATTATTTTAAATTTGATTTTATGAAAGCTAAAATTTCTAAGAAAAAAAACAGGAAGCTAAATGCCAAATCGGTAAAAAGAGAACCAGGCAAGGCCGAAGTTTTTCTGACATCGCTGCACAAAGCCGCTGAAAAGGCCTTTTATCCCAAAGCGTGGCTGGATGCTTTTTGCCGCGACTGCTGGAAGTTTGAAGACAGGCAGGAAAAATGTTTTGCCGCGCTTACAACGGTATTTAAGTTTTTGCCGCAGGCTGAACAGATGGAGCTTATTCCGCTTTTGATAGGCAGCAGCAAGGCTTATCCGAAACTTGTCCTGTTGGCCGAGGAGCTGTTTAACGCCCTGCCGGCGGAAGAGCAGAAACGGATTAAGGTGCCGATGATTTATTGGACGATGGATGACAGGGAAACCCAGATTACGGAGGCGGAATATCGCTGGCGAAAAGAGCATGATTTGTCCTGTCGGCAGACTGAAACCGGCTATTCCCGGCCGATGAATGCGGATTTGGATTTGAAGTGTTTTTACGCCGTCCTCGGAATGCTCAGCGCTTCGGGTACAGAAACTTACATTTATCTTCGTGGCTGGTAAAACGGCCGGTTCGGAAATTTGGGAAAAGGCGCTGTCTGCGGACGGCGCTTTTTTTAGTGGGGAAGATGTGCCGTGTTGCAGAAGCGGCGGAACAAAGAACGGGTGATGTGCAGCGGGAAACGGAGAACAACGTACTGTGCAGCGGCTGTTTTATGATGCGGGCAAATGAAGCAGGACGATATTTCCGCTTGACAGGGTGGGGAGTTGCGGTTATATTTCCCGTTGTTTGAATTGAGGCATACAATGGCAAAGAAAGTAAAAAAATCGGATTTTATCGCATCGGGGCAGGTGGCCGTCAACCGCCGCGCCACGTTTGACTATGCCATTGAGGAAACGTTTACTGCCGGTTTGGAATTGCGCGGTACCGAAGTCAAATCGCTGCGGTTGGGCAAGGCAAGCCTGACCGATACGTACGGTTCTTTTGCCGACGGCGAATTATTTATCGAAAACCTCAAAATTGAGGAGTATGCCAACAAAGGGTATGAAAAGCAGGAGCCGAACCGCAAGAAAAAGCTGCTGCTGACGCGCCATGAAATCAACCGCATTATCGGGGCGATGGCGAAGAAAGGTTATTCCTTGGTTGCCAAGCGGCTGTATTTTAACGAGCGCGGGCTGGCCAAGCTGGAGGTCGGCATCGGCAAGGGCAAGAAACTTTATGATAAGCGGGAGAGCATTAAGGAGCGCGAACTGAACCGTAAGCTGCGCGAGTGGTAGTCAGGGCGCGGTGTGTTGATTTGCAGGCTGCGCGAGTGGTAACTGGGGAAGGCGTGTTGAACCGCAGGCTGTATAAGCGGTAGTCGGGGTGCGGTGCGTTGGCCGCAGGTGGTTGTCGGCGGGTGGTTGTCGGCGAGTTGATGAGCGGGGCGAGGAGAGAGGGCGCTGCGGACTGGCGGGTTGATGAGCGAGTGGTAGCCGAGGGTGCTGGTGCGGGTGTAATAACCCGTTATTTTTAAAAGAAAAACTTAAAAATATCTCCTGAAGTTTTAACCGGTTGTTTAGAAATGGGCGGCTAAACTCGGGGCAGCTGCCGGCGGAGGGCCTTTTTTCCGTCCGGGTTGCTCGTTAATACCGATGAAAAGGGAGATTACATGCTTAACATTAAGAAATTGACGGCTTTTGCGGCGGCGTTGGCGCCGGCATTGGCCGTGGGGGCGAGCGGGGCGCAGGCGTCCGAAATCGACCTCAAAATCCCGTCGCTGGACGTGGGTTACAATATTTTCGGCTGGGCGGTGTCCGGTACGCAGATTTTGGCTTTCGGGCTGGTTATCTGCGTTTTGGGCATGCTGTTCGGCTGGTATCAGTTTCACAAAATCAAGAATATGCCGGCGCATCAGTCGATGCTTAACGTGTCGGAACTGATTTACGCAACCTGCAAGACCTATATGAAACAGCAGGCGAAACTGCTGCTGTTGCTCGAAGTGTTTATTGCGGTATGCATTTTCTACTATTTTTACGGCCTGAACGATACGCCGCTGCCGAAAGTCCTGACGGTTCTGGGCTGGTCGGTGCTGGGTATTCTCGGCTCGTATTCGGTGGCGTGGTTCGGTATGCGCATCAACAACTACGCGAATGCGCGCACGGCTTTTTCTTCGCTTGAAGGCAAGGCGTACAAGGTAATGAGCCTGCCGCTCAAATCCGGCATGTCCATCGGCGTGCTGCTCATCTGCGTTGAGCTGATTATGATGATGGCAATTTTGCTGTTCGTATCCAAAGAGAGTGCGGGCGCGTGCTTTATCGGCTTTGCCATCGGCGAATCGCTCGGCGCGGCGGCGCTGCGCATTTGCGGCGGCATTTTCACCAAAATTGCCGATATCGGTGCGGATTTGATGAAAATTATCTTTAAAATCGGCGAGGACGATGCGCGCAATCCGGGCGTGATTGCCGATTGCACCGGCGACAACGCGGGCGACTCCGTCGGTCCGACTGCGGACGGTTTTGAAACCTACGGCGTTACCGGCGTGGCGCTTATCAGCTTTATCGTTCTGGGTGCGGGCATGATGTATGCCAATAACGGCGATTTGGTCATGCTGGCGAACGGCGTTGATTTTCAGGCGCGTTTGATTGTATGGATTTTCGCCATGCGCATTCTGATGATTCTGACCTCGCTGTTTTCGTACTGGCTGAACGGAAAAATTTCCGAAGCGCGCTACGGCAAGGAGAAAATCTTTGACTTTGAAAAGCCGCTGACGAGCCTAATCTGGCTGACGTCGCTGACGTCGATTGCGGTAACGTTCGGCATTTCGTACGTTATGCTTTCCAATATCAGTCCTGATTTGTGGTGGCGGCTGTCGCTGATTATCAGCTGCGGTACGCTGGCGGCGGCGCTGATTCCGGAGTTTACAAAAATCTTTACGTCTTCCAAGTCGCAGCACGTGCAGGAAATCGTCAAGTCCAGCCGCGAGGCGGGCGCTTCGCTGAACATCATTTCCGGTATTGTCGCCGGCAATATGTCGGCGTTCTGGCAGGGGCTGGTTATGGTCGGCCTGATGGTTATCGCATTCTTTACGGCGCAGGACGGCCTGGACGGCTTTATGGTCTATCCGACGGTGTTTGCATTCGGTCTGGTGGCGTTCGGCATGCTCGGCATGGGGCCGGTAACGATTGCGGTCGACAGCTACGGCCCGGTTACCGACAACGCGCAGTCGGTGTTTGAACTGTCCCAGATTGAGAGCCTGAGAGGCGTCAAGAAAGAGATTGAGAAAGACTACGGTTTCAAGCCGGACTTTGAGCAGGGCAAACACCTGCTGGAAGCCAACGACAGTGCCGGAAACACGTTCAAGGCGACAGCCAAGCCGGTGCTTATCGGCACGGCGGTTATCGGCGCGACGACGATGATTTTCTCCATCATTCTGCTGCTGAACCTTAAGCTAAATTTGCTTGACCCGATGGTATTGTTCGGCATTATCCTCGGCGGCGCGGTCATCTACTGGTTCTCGGGCGCGTCAATGCAGGCGGTTTCCACCGGCGCTTACCGTGCGGTCGACTTCATTAAGCAGCACATCAAGCTTTCGGGCAAAAAGGCGGCTTCCAAGGAAGACTCGCAGGAAGTGGTGCGTATCTGTACGCTGTATGCGCAGAAAGGTATGTTCAACATCTTTATCGTGATTTTCTCGTTCACGATTGCGTTTGCATGCTTTGATGCGAATCTGTTTGCGAGCTATCTGATTTCGATTGCGGTCTTCGGGCTGTACCAGGCGCTGTTTATGGCGAATGCCGGCGGCGCATGGGACAACGCCAAGAAGGTCGTAGAAGTCGACCTTGGCGAAAAAGGCACGCCGCTGCACGACGCGACGGTCGTCGGCGATACGGTCGGCGATCCGTTCAAGGATACGTCCTCGGTGGCGCTGAACCCGATTATTAAATTCACGACGCTGTTCGGCCTGCTTGCGGTCGAGATGGCGGTAGCGGCGCCGAAGTGCGTTTCGCTCGGCCTCGGCATCTTCTTCCTGTTGGTGGGGTTGGTCTTTGTTTATCGCTCCTTCTACAAGATGAAGATTTAAAGGGGGAAATTATGGTGAACTGACTCGCAGATGGTGCTCCTCTTCGTCGCGTCGTGTACGTTTATGTACACTCGTGCTCCTTGGGAGACATCTGCGGTCTTTTCGCAAAATTTTCCGCCTTTAAGGGGTAAATTATTGTGATTAAGTTCGCAGGAGTCCGGTTTGTGAAAACCGGACTCTTTTTTATACAAAAAACATATTGATTTTGTATAAAAAGTATGTTATATTAAGGCAGTTAAAAAATTATTGTGCCCGTTTGCGGCTGTTTTGTTTATGCAGAACAGCATGGTAAGGTTTATGTTTTATTATTGCAAGGGTACATACAAGAGAAATTTTTTTTAATTAAATAATCTAAAATTTACAAACGTATGAAAAAGAAAAATTTCTTGCGTTTTGCAGCTATAGCTGTGAGCGCAGTAGTATTGGTTGCGTGTACAGTCGTATTAAGTGCGTGTACAGCAGGAGAGAAGTTAAACTTCATGAGTGAAGGTATTGATCCCCAAATGAAGTGGTTTCTTTATGTTGATACCGCGGTAAATGACGGTCAGGGCGAAAGTACCGGTTCGTTTGAGCAAGAGTCAAACGTTGACATGGAGGGTGATGGAACCAATGTACAACGTTTTAATCCCACGGCGTATATCAATGTGGTTCTGGAAAAGAAGCACATTGAGGTGGCTAGCGAAGCAGAGCTGGCGGTTGCTTTGACCGGCGAGGAAACGATAAGCGACAAGAACGTTGAAGAAGGGGCGACTTTCGGCAAAGATATTGTCAAAAAGTTTACCTTTTCTGACGGGCAGGTAGCTACCGTATCCTACGGCTGGCGTTATGATCGTAAAGTTGTAGAAGACTATGGGGCCGTCGAGGCACCGCATTTGGAGATTTCTTCTGTAGTTTATGATGATTATACGTCAGAAGCTATGGACGAGAATCAAAAAGTGACGTTGTTGTTTAACGCTGCTTGGACGGCGAAAAACGTTACAACGCCGAATTCTGACGTTATGACGCTGCGGCCGTGGTATACCAAGTCGGTAAAAGCAGGCGACATTCCCGGTGAGCCGGTTTGGGACTTCAAACTTAACTGGAGCCTGAATGGTGAACGCCAAGGCGTGGTTGACGTGATTGTTACCAAGACAATTCCGCATTCAACGGCGGAAGACGAGGTAAAGACGTGGACTGACCAGGTGGTTGTGGCTATGGGATTAAACAGCAACAACAGCTGGTATGTGGCAAACACAGAAGTTACTTATGACTCTTATGTTACCAACGAAGGGAAAAGTTCCCGTATCAGTGGTACAGAGAGGGCATTTACGGTAGAATTTGATGACAACCGTTATAACTTCGTGCCGCATTACCGGATGCCGGGCGGCGGTTATCTCACTCCTGAGCCGACGTTTAACACGCTGGTGCGTTCCGTCAAAATCGTCTTTGACAACGGGGAAAAGCACAAAGAATTTAATATTCCGCTGGAACTTAAATTCTCACAGAGCGTGCAGTACCTGTCCGAACGTGCCAAACTGTATCCGGATGACACATATCTGGGTTCCGACGTAAGGGAATTCAGTTTCGTCAATACGGATACCAAGCAGGAGGTAATGCACCACACGGCATACACCGACCTGAAGCTGCACCCGTAACGCGCAGTACCCTGATTTAGAGAAAGCCCTTCTTGCAATGCCCCGTTTGACGGCGGCGCTGCAGAGGGGCTTTCTTTTTGTCAGCGGCAGAGAAAATCGTTGGGGCGCGGCAGGCGGCAGTGCCAAGCGACAATCGGCAGGCGGCAGTGCCAAGCGACAATCGGCAGACGGCAGTGCCAAGCGACAATCGGCAGGCGGCAGTGTCAGGCGGCAACCGGCGGGCACAGACAGCAATCGGCGGGCACAGACAGTAACCGGCGTGCACAGGCAGCAGGCGGCGGGTGCGTTAATTTTGGCGGAGCGGGGCGCGGTTTAAACCTTTTTTTAAGATTATCGGTGTTATGAACAAAATATATCATTATGCCCGGCAGGCAGCTGGGTGTCAGGGGCGGATTAATGCGCCAGATGTATGGCAGGCGGTGGATTGCCGGGAGAACGGAATCAACGCGCCATATATCGAGCTGGTACCTGATTGCCGGGAAAACGGAATCAATGCGCCATATATTGGCAGATGACTGGTTGCCGGGGACGAAGGGAACAATATGTCAAGTACGGAATTTAGAACCAAAATAAAACATTTGCGGCAGAAAATCAGCAAGCTTCCGGTTGTGCTCGACCTGATAGGCGGGCTGGCTTATTTATATGCATGGCTGGCGGGGAAAACGGGGAAGTTTGACGTCAGCGGAATAGACGAGTTTGAAAAGCTGATTGCCGACAATGACGGCGGCATTTTTGTTGCCTGGCACGGGCGGGCGCTGATGCTGCCCTATTTCTGGCGCAATCCGCGGCAGATGAAAGCGCTGGTATCGCCGCACAATGACGGACGGATTATCGCACGGCTGCTTCGGGGGTTCAATATTTTGAGCATCGATGGTTCCAGCTACCGCAAAGCGCTTCCGGCGGCGCTCAGCATCGTGCACGAACTGGAGCAGGGCACGGTGGTGGCGCTTATTCCGGACGGACCCAGGGGGCCGAGGATGCGCCTGAACAAAAGCGTGATTTATTTTGCCCAGAAGACCGGCAAACCGGTTATGGGGTTTACCTACAGTTCGGAAGGGGCGTGGATTGCCAAACGGAGCTGGGACGCCATGCTTATTCCCAAGCTTTTTGCCAGAGGCGCAGTGGCGGGTACACGGCCGTTGTTTGTGCCGCCCGACGCAACCGAGGAGGAAATGGAACAGATGCGCCGTGCGTTTGAAGACGAACTGAATGCGCTGACGCAGGAACTTGACCGCAAATGCGGGCTGCCGGAGATTGTGCCGGCGGAAGAGATGAAGAACAAGAGGATATAAACCAACCGGTGCGCCGGATATCGGAAAGGACCCTGACATGGTTATCGGAATTTATAAGACGCTTATTACTCTGGTGTTTCCCGTGTTGAAAGCGACCTATATCAGAAAACGGCGGCGGACGGGCAAAGAACATCCGGTGCGTTTCAACGAGCGGCTGGGGCTGTACAAACGCCCGCGCCCCGAAGGAAAACTCTACTGGATGCACGGCGCGTCGGTCGGCGAGGCGGTGTCGATGCTGCCGCTGATTGACAAGCTGCTGAAAGAAGACCCGGAGCTTTCGATTATGGTAACGACGGGGACGCTGACGTCGGCGGAAATTATGGCCAAGCGCCTGCCGCCGCGTGCGTTCCACCAGTTTATCCCGTTTGACGTGCCGGCGTATGCAAAGCGGCTGTTGAAGCATTTCCGCCCCGACGCGGTGTTGTGGTTTGAGTCTGAATTATGGCCGTCGCTGTTGTCGGAAATCAAAGCGGCAAAAATTCCGCTGATTCTGGTTAACGGGCGGATTTCGGACAAGTCGTTTGCAATGTGGAAGAAGTTTAAATTTGTCGCCAAAGAGCTGTTGTCGTGTTTTTCGCTCTGTCTCGGGCAGTCGGAACAGGATAAGAACCGGCTTATCTTTCTGGGAGCGCCGAAAGCGGACTGTTTCGGCAATATCAAATTTGCGGGCATGCCGCTGCCGGTCGACGCGGACAAGCTGGCAGCGCTGAAACAGGCTATCGGGGAACGTCCGGTGTTTCTGGCGAGTTCGACCCATCATGACGAGGAGGAACGGCTGGCTTTGTATCTGCCGTGGCTGAAGGAAAACGTGCCGGGCGTCTTGACTGTCGTTGTACCGCGCCATCCGCACCGCGGGCAGGAAATTGCCGCAATGTACCGCAGCCGGCATTTTGCGGCGGCGCTGCGCTCTGCGGAAGAACCGATAACGCCGGAAACGGATATTTACGTTGCCGATACCATCGGCGAGATGGGGCTGTGGTACGCGCTGGCAAAGGTCAGTTTTATCGGCGGGTCGCTGGTGGCGCACGGCGGGCAGAACTTTATGGAGGCGGCGCGCGACAAAAACGCGGTCATCGTCGGCCCGAATATGCAGAACTTTGCGGAGATGATGACGCGGGCGCGGTTTTTTGACGCGGTTTATCAGGTGTCTTCCGCCGAGGATGTGATTGAAGAGACGATTACGCTGCTGCGCGATCCGGCACTGCTGGCGGAAAGGCAGCAAAAAGCGTACGCCTGGACGGTTAAGGAAGCGGCGGTTTTGGACGGGATTGCGGCGGCACTGGCAAAGGAGCTGAGACGATGAAAACTCCGCGTTTCTGGCAGAAAAACGGCATATTTCCGACGCTGCTGACGCCGCTGGGGTGGGTTTACGGCGCGGCGACGCAGCTGCGGCTGAGACTGGGCAAACCCCGCAAGTGCAAGGCGAAGGTCATCTGTATCGGCAACATCACCGCAGGCGGTGTCGGCAAGACGCCGGTGGCGATGGCCATGGCGGAACAGTATATCAAAGCCGGCAAGAAAGTTTTTTTCGTTACCCGCGGCTATAAAGGCAAACTGAAAAATATCGTGGTCAATCTGGAACGGCATACGGCGGCGGAAACCGGCGACGAGGCGCGGCTGCTGGCCGGCGTGGCGCCGACGATTATTGCGCCCAGGCGGGAGCTCGGCGCGGAAAAGGCAGTGCGGCTCGGCGCGGAGATTATCATTATGGATGACGGTTTTCAGAATCCGGGGCTGTATAAAGACGAAAGCTGGCTGGTATTTGACGGTGCTGCGGGTATCGGCAACGGCAAAATTATTCCGGCGGGGCCGTTGCGCGAGACGCTGAAAAATGGCGAAAAGCGCGCCGATTATATTCTGATTATGGGCGAGGACAAGACCGGGCTAACAGAGCAGTGCACGCTGCCGGTGTTTTCAGGCAGGCTGAAACCGCTGCCGTTTGACCTGGAGAATAAACGGGTGTTGGCATTTGCGGGCATAGGACATCCGGAAAAGTTCTACCAGACGCTTAAGAGCCTCGGCTATATCCTTGTCGCAACGCGGGATTTTGCCGACCATCATGCCTATACGGCGACGGATTTGGAGGCGTTGCGGGCGGAAGCAGCAGCACAGGGGCTGTCGCTGGTAACGACGGAAAAGGATTACGTCAAGCTGCCGGACAGCGCCAAAAAAGACATTTTCTGCCTGAAAGTGCGGGCGGAATGGGCACCGGTTCCGGTATGCGGGACGCGGAACGGACATCAGTGAAGGTGTTTGGTGCGCGGAACGGATACCAGTGCCGGTATGCGGGATGCGGAATGGGCACTAGCGAAGGCGTTTGGTGCGCGGAACGGATATCAGTGCCGGTATGTGGGATGCGGAACGGACATCAGTGAAGGCGTTTGGTGCGCGGAACGGATGTCAGTGCCGGTATGCGGGACGCGGAATGGATATCAGTGAAGGCGTTTGGTGCGCGGAACGGATATCAGTGCCGGTATGCGGGACGCGGAACGGACATCAGTGAAGGCAAAATACGAACGAATGGAGCTGATGCCAGCGAAGGCAAAGTGCAGGCGGAGTGTACGCTTGTGAAGACAAAATGCGGGGTCGGTAAACCGTATTGCGATACTGTTTAATTTAAACGTTCGTTTAATTTCATATACTTTTGGTTTAGCTAAATAGCCATATCGGCGATGAAAATATCCCCAGTTTTTTGTTGATAAAAAACGAACGTTTTTTTTCAGCAGCGGAGGGGTATATGCCGGAGTATAAAGATTATTGTCGGTTATTACGGTTTGTTACAACGAGAAGGAAATTGAGCGCTGCTGTTATTTGTTCGGCATTTGTTGCTGAAGATAGGGAGAGAACTAATGGCTGACAAACAGATTATTCCAATTGTCTTTGCGAGTAACGAGAATTATGCACCGTATATGTCGGTGGCAATTCGTTCGATTATTGAACACAAGTCTCCGGACAAGGAATATCGGGTTTATGTGCTGCACAGCGGTTTGAGGAGAGAAACCCTCGCATTGCTGCAGAAAATGACGCTTGAGGGCTTATGCGTTCAAGCTGTTGATATGACGGAGCGGGTTAAGGATTGTCCGCTTTATGTGTGCAGTTATTTTTCGGAAGAAATGTATTATCGTATTTGGATACCGGAGATTTTTAAAGAATATGAAAAGGTTTTGTATCTGGATTGCGATGTTTTGGCGCAGGCTGACGTGGCGGAAATGTTTATGGAGGATATGGAGGGAAACTATATCGGAGCCTGTTCAGATGTTCATACTTTTGAGATGCAGAGCTATATATGCGATAAATTACGGTGTCCGGAGGAGGGGTATTTCAACAGCGGCGTACTGATGTTCAATATTCCGCTGTGGATAAAAGAAAATCTGGTGGAGAAATGTGTAAAGAAAATAGCCGATATGCCGGATTTGTCATACCCGGACCAAGATGTATTGAATATGGTTTGTGCCGGGAAGATTTACTACTTTGATGTCATGTGGAACGCGATGTGGCATGTTGAGTTGGGAAAAACTGCTTTTTATTCTGAGGTAAATACACAAAAATATGCAGCACTGGAGAGCGGCAGAATAAATCCGAAAATCATACATTATTCTTCTCCGGTAAAACCTTGGAACGATGGACGGTTTCGGCGTTTGGCATCCGCTTGGCGGAGGTGTGCGCAACACTCTCCGTTTTTTGCCGGCAAAAATCAGGAGCGTTGGGGAATCTATCTGGTAAATCAGTGGCTGGCAAGAGAAGCGGAAGATGCGGCTAAATACGGCGAATTTTTTTATTGTCTGTATCGTTTACCGGCTGTATTCAGAATTATTAAATCAACGCACAGCAGAAAACTGAAATTGTTTAATGTACTGACGGTTTATAAAATTAAATATAAAAAAGACGGTGTGGAACATTGCCTGTTCGGGTTTATTCCGTTGTTTGGCATACGGAAAATCGCATAAGTCAGGAGGAAAACCGGCGAAAATGCAGCGGGCGCGTTTATGGTTTTCAGCTTAAAAAGCTTTTGATGCGGTCAGAAAAAATGATGTCGTCTTCGCAAAGGCCGCGCTTTATCAGCATATCGGCTTTGCGGCGGGTGCGGGAGAGGGCAACGTACAGCTGACCGTGGGCGAACGCGCCGCGGTCGATGTCAATAATGACGCGGTCAAGAGTTTTGCCCTGTGCCTTGTGGATGGTCAGCGCATAGCCGAGCTGGAGCGGGAACTGGATAAACGAGCCGGTTTCCTTTTCGGTTACGTCGCCGGTTTCTTCATTAATGTCATAGGCGAACGACTTCCACTCTTCGCGGCGGACGGTAATGAATTTGTTGTCCTGAAGGCAGCGGACAACGATATAGCGGTCTTCGAGCTTTTCGACAATGCCCGAGGTCCCGTTGATGTAATCGGGGTAGTTGTTTTTGTTAAAAACGACGAGCGCTCCTTCCTTGATGGTCAGAATTTTCGGGGAGGGCGTATCCTGCATTTTTTCAAACGAACCGGCGAGCTGGGCCTCGTATTCGCGTTCGGGCGTCTGCAATTCGGCAAGGCGGCGGCGGTTGATGCCGTCGGCGACCGAACGGTACGGCGTGATGGTGATGGCGGTGGCGGCGAAGTCCGGCGGATAGTTTTCGCGCCGATTGAAGTAAGAGACGGTTTCGGGCAGGTTTTCATCGTTGCGGAGGTTTTGCAGGTAGCTTAACAGTTCTTTATCGCTTTGGCGGTAGACTTCGGTCAACTCGATTTTTTCAAATGCGCCTTTTTGATAAGATAACGCGTCAAAAAAGTACGGTTCGGCGGTGCCGTATTTCTGTTTGAACGCGGGGATTGCCGCCGGTTTGATTATCGGGGGAAGCTGGCAGAGGTCGCCGATGAGGATAATCTGCAGCCCCCCGAACAGCGCCAAATTGCCTCGCGCCTGGCAGCACAGCTCTTCTATCATATCCAAAATGTCGGGGCGGAGCATGGACACCTCGTCGATAATGAGAATGTCGGTTTTTTTGAGAATGGACTTCAGTTTGCGGCGGCGGGTGGAACGCACTTCCTGCGGAATGAGAAAATCGCTTAACGGCAGGGTAAACATGGAGTGGATGGTGGCGCCTTCGATATTGAGCGCGGCGATGGCGGTCGGGGCGACAAGGCGGATGCGTTTTTTAGAGTGTTTCTTCAGGTATTTGATAAAGGTGGACTTGCCGGTGCCTGCCTGTCCCTGAATAAAGATGTTGTTGTGGGTATGTTCAATCCTGTCGAACAGCTTGCGCTGGGTAAGGTTCAGGGAATCAAGGTCGCGGACGGCTTTGGACACGGCCTTGAGCGCGTCGATTTCGCCGGTGAGGGTGTGCGGGGCTGTTGCAGAGGCGGGAAAAGAGGCGGGAAAAGAGGCGGGCTGTGCGGCTGCCGGGGCAGCATGACCGAGGGCTGTGGCGAAAGAGGTGCAGTCGGAAGCGATGTCTTTTTCCTGAGGCATGGGTGTCCTGTTGTTAGGGTTTTGTTCTGACGTATGGTAGGACGGAGCGGCGGAAATGTCAAGCGGAAAAGGGAAAAACAGCGGCAGATGAAGAGAAGGATGCAGACGGGCGGAGGGCGCGTGCGGGCGTTGCCGCCGGGCTGACGCAGGAAGAAGCGGCGGATTATTCCGCCGCGGTGCCTGCTGCCTGTTGCTCTTCCTGCCGCTTTTTCATACGCAGGTAGCGGCGGGTAATCTTGAGCGCGTTTTCAAACGTTGAGGCGGTGGAAATGTCGTGCCAGGTCAGTCCGTTTTGCAAAAACGCTTCGTGCAGCATACGGCGCGGCTGCTTCTTGATGTTGGAGAGGATGATTTTGGCGCCGTGTTTTTTCTTGACACGGTCGATAAAGCTGACCAGCGCGTTGGCACCGCTGATGTCTACGAGCGGAACGTAACCCATGCGGATGATGATGATTTTGGGTTCGGCTTTTATCTTTTGCAAAAAGCGGGTTACGTCCAGCGCGTCGCCGAAAAACAGCGGGCCGGAGAAACGCAGCGAGATAACGCCCTGTTCGTGCAGAACCTGTGAGAGGTCGCGGCCGCCGCCTTTGTATTCAAGCGCCTTTTCATCGGTTTCGATTTCAATTTCCTTGCTCATGCGGTGCATAAAGATAATGCTGGAGAGGATAAAGCCGACGGAAATGCCGGTGTTGAGGTCGACCAGCAGCGTCAGCAGCAGCGTAACGACCAGGGTCAGCGCGTCGCCGCGCGCGCCTTTGAGGAGGTAGTACATTTTGGTCAGGTTCAGCATGTTCCAGCCGACGAGAATCAGAATTGCGGACAGGCAGGCGAGCGGGATAAATTTGGCAACGCCGGCGAGCAGCAGCATGAACAAAAGCAGAATTACCGACTGCATAATGCCGGCCATCGGCGAATAGCCGCCGGATTTGTAGTTGGTGGCGGTGCGGGCGATGGCGCCGGTGGCGGGAACGCCGGTGAATGCCATGCTCATCAGGTTGGCGGTGCCTTCGGCGATAAGTTCGGCGTTAGAGTTATGGTTGTCGCCGCTCATGCCGTCGACGACAGTGGCGCTCAGCAGGGATTCGACCCCGGCGAGAAAGGCGATGGTCAGTCCGCTCGGGAAAACTTTGAGCATCAGATTGACGTCAAGTTCCGGCAGTTTCGGCGCAGGCAGGAAGTGCGGAATGGCACCGAATTTGGAGCCGATGGTATCCGGTGCGGCGGAGAACAGCGCAAATACCGCGACCAGCAGCGTGGCGCCGACGACGGCGACGAGGTAGGCCGGCAGGTTCGGGCGCTTGTGCCGGACGTAGAAAATCGCGGCAAACGAAAAGGCGGCAATGAAGACCGACGAGAAACTGAAGTTGCCGAGGTTGGCAAAGTATGCCTGCCATTTGGGAAGAAAATCAGAGGGGACGCTTTCCATTTGCAGGCCGAGAAGGTCTTTGACCTGGGTGGAAATCAGCAATGCGCCGATGCCGGCGGTGAAGCCGGTAACGACGGGGTAGGGAATGTATTTGATGTAGGTGCCGAGGCGGAGCAGGCCGGCAATAATCAGGATGATGCCGGCAACAAGCATGGTCATGGTCAGCCCTTCGGGGCCGTAGTTTTTGATGACGTTAAAAATGACGACGACGAAAGCGCCGGTCGGGCCGCCGATTTGGTATTTTGAACCGCCGAGCAGGGCAATGAAAAAGCCGGCGACGATGGCCGTGTACAGCCCTTGCGCCGGAGTAACGCCGGAAGCAATCGCCAGGGCCATTGCCAGCGGAATCGAAACGACGGCGACGGTCATGCCGGCAAGAGTGTCGCGGCGGAATTTGTCTTTGTCATAGCCTTTGCGCAGGACTTCTACCAGTTTGGGGCAGAAGTTTTTCATATAAAAACTGCCGAAACCGTTGATTTTTTGTTTTAATGACATTGCCAGATTCTGCAATACCGCGAGCATTTTTTCCTACCTTTTCTTTTGCGGCTGCCGATTAGCGGCAGCATTGATGTTAATGACCATACAAAGTTGAAGACAACACAAAATCCCCCGGGAGGGGGATTGTATGCTGCTGCGGTTTTACCACGGGAGCGGAAAGCCGCGCAGTTGGCGTTTTTATAACGCCGCCTCTCAAATAGCAAGCAAAAAGTTAAGCTGTGGTTAAAAAATGTTTGATTTTATGAAAAAAATGCGCTTTGAACCCGGCCGGAGAACAATGGGGCGGAAGTTTCAAATTGAGTCTGGCTGTGGCGTATCGGGGCGGAAGTTTCGAATTTCGAAATGTGCCCGGCCGGTGAGCAACGGGGCGGAAGTTTCAAATTGATTCTGGCTGTGGCGTATCGGGGCGGAAGTTTCAAAACACGGTGTCGGGGCAGGGGACGGACAGCGCTGATGATTATATGTCCGGGCGTACGGGAGGCCGGCGTGTTGGGCCGGCTGCCGCTACATCCTCAGCTTAATATTTCCCCAGCCCCTGGCAGCCGGTTTTGACGTGCCGGACGAATCCTTTGCAGAGGAAGCCTGCGGCAGAGACGAGCCTGAGCCGGAGGCAGAAGGCGTTCTGTCTTCTTCGGCGGCAGGCATTTTCCAGTTCATTACCGGCGCGTTTTCGCGTTGTTTCTTTTCATAGATTTCGGCTTCCCTGTCGGTATCGGCGGTACCGTTGGCGACGGTCTTTTTCAAAAGCGCGGGGGAGTTGAACGGCTGGTTTTCTTTGTCAAACTGGCTGATGATGTCGTCAATAACGCCCTGCTTGATGTTAAAAGCGGTGTATCTGCCGGCGTAAAAGACGGTGAATGACGGGCAGGGAGAGGATAAAAGGACATCGGTATAATCGACGCCGCGCACAAAACGCAGCATGACGCGCGGCTCAATGGCACAGGCGGCAGGCGCGGTTATAATGTTCGGGCTTTGGGTGAAAAGCGCCTCGTAAGTGGTTGCGGTGGCGCCTATATCCAGTTCGCCGCAATAGCCGGTAACGGCAAAGTTGTCCAGTGTGTAGCCGGCAAAATCCGCGGGCTTTTTGGCGACATGGTAACAGAAAACCTGCTCCGCGTTGGCGATATTATTGGTGGCGGCAGCGGACGTCGCTTTAGGCAGGGACGAGATGATGAACGGGATAATGCTCTGCTGGCGTGAAGCGCGCCGCGAAGACGGAAGCCCGCCGGTGCCGTCCGAGCCTATCGGCAGGATATCTTCATACAGTCCAAGCCCCTGCAATTCGGGCGGAAGGTCGCCGTCAGCGGCAGAGGCGGAAATGCCGGTAAAAACGAGGGAAACGGCGGTTAACAATGCGGTCAGCGAAAATCCGGACATGGCAAAACTCCTTTACTGGCGCGGCAGTACGACAGACAGTGCGATGGTACGGCGGCGCATATATTTATCATATCATACGGCAGGCGTGGTTAAAAAAAAGTGAATAACCGTCGGGCGGACGGGGCGGAATTGCTGCATACGGGGTGATTGTGGAATTTTGGGGGCGCAGGGTGCCGGGCGGCGGCGCGAAAATGCGGCGGGGAAAAATATTTTGATTTTCAGATATTTTTTAAGACTTCATTTAGATATTGACTGTAAAATCAATTCCAATATATTTTTTCAGATTTTGTTTAACTTTTTTGCGACGGGAATGTGCGGATAATGTGGTCTTTTTGGTCTTATGCGCCGGAAACGGTGCCTCTGCGGGCGGCGGCGGCTTTTGCGCTGGCTTTGGTTGTATCTCTCCTTACGGGCGGAAGGCTCATCGCTTTCCTCAAAGGGCATGAACGCGGCGGGCAGCCGATACGCGGCGACGGGCCGAAATCGCATATTGAGGAAAAGAAAGGCACGCCGACGATGGGCGGGCTGTTGATTTTGGGGACGAGCCTTTTGGCGATGCTGCTGTTTGCGAACGTCCGGCAGCATTTTGTCTGGATTTCGATGCTGGTGTTGTTCATCTATGGGCTGACGGGGTTTGCCGACGATTATGTCAAAGTCAAAAAGCAGACGCCGAACGCAATGACGGCGAAGATGAAGCTGTTTATCCAGTTTATGGCGGCGGTGCTGGCGGTCAACGTTATTGCGGCGGCGACGCCGAATTCGATTGAGAGCAGGCTGTATCTGCCGTATATCGATTGGTCGTTCCAGCTGTCATGGGTGTATATTCCGTTTGCGGTTATCGTTATTTCCGGCGCGTCCAATGCCGTGAACCTCAGCGACGGGCTGGACGGGCTGGCGGCGGGAATGCTCGCTATCGTCTTTTCGGTATTTATGGTGTTTGCATTTGCGACCGGGTATCCGGCGTTTAACGAAACCGCGTTTCCGTATGTGCCCAAAAGCGCGGAAATGGCTGTCGTTTGTGCGGCATTGGCCGGCGGGTGTGTCGGGTTCTTGTGGTTTAACCTGAAAAAAGCCCGCGTTTTTATGGGCGATACGGGGTCGCTGGCGCTGGGCGCAGTGCTGGGCGTGATTGCGGTCATCTTAAAGCACGAGATTCTGCTGGCGATTGTCGGTATCGTATTTGTGTTGGAAACGGTGTCGGTGATGATTCAGGTTCTGTATTTCAAGAAGACCGGTAAGCGCTTTTTTAAGATGGCGCCGATACACCACCACTTTGAGCAGCTGGGCTGGAGCGAGGTCAAGGTCGTTTATACGTTCTGGGCGGTAACGGCGCTGGCGTCGGTTATCGGCCTGTTGTCGTTAATCTGACAAGGGAGGCGGCGCGGCGATGTTTTCTTTTGCACGGCACAGCAAGAGCAAAATTTCCAACTGGTGGTGGACGGTGGACAAGGTCAGCTTTTCGCTGGCCGTCTTTCTTATTTTTATCGGGGCGATGCTGGTGCTTTCGGCAAGCCCTTCGGCGGCGCACCGCGACCGGCTGGCGGACGATTTTGCCTTTATAAAGAAACAGGGCGTGTTTATATTTATGGGGCTGGTGCTGATGATCGGCGTTTCAATGCAGAGCCTGCGCACCATCCGGCGGCTGGCGGTATTCGGCTTCTTGTGCGCGTTTGCCGGCGTGGTGCTGACGTATGTGGTCGGCGACGCGACCAAAGGGGCGGCGCGCTGGATTAAGTTTGCGGGATTTTCGCTGCAGCCGTCGGAGTTCATCAAGCCGGTGTTTATCGTGGTAACGGCGTGGCTGCTGGACGCGAACAAGAGAATTGAGGATTTTCCGGGCATGACGCTGGCGGTCGGGCTGTTTCTGCTGACGGCGCTGTCGGTGTTCGGACAGCCGGATTTGGGCATGACGGTGCTGATTTCCGGCGTATGGGCGCTGCAGATGGTCTGGGCAGGAATTCCGGTATGGCTGATTATGACGCTGTTTTCGGCAGGGCTGGTACTGGTTACGGGGTCGTATTTCTTTCTGGCACACGTGCGCGACCGTATCGACCGTTTTCTGGCATCCGAGAATGAAATCGGGTCGCAGATACAAAAGTCGATGGATGCGTTTGCCAACGGCAACCTGCTGGGGCGCGGGCCGGGCGAAGGGTATGTCAAGATGACGCTGCCGGATGTACATACGGACTTTATCTTTGCGCTGGCGGGAGAAGAGTGCGGCGTGTGGCTGACGACGATTATCGTCGCGGCGTTTGCGGCGATTGTGGTGCGCTCGATGACACTTTCCATGCGCGACAACAATTTGTTCGTTATGTATGCGGCATCGGGACTGGCGGCCTCGCTCGGCGGACAGGCAATTGTCAATATGTGTTCGGCGCTGCAGCTCATGCCTGCCAAGGGGATGACGCTGCCGTTCGTGTCCTACGGCGGGTCATCAATGCTGGCGAGCTGTCTGGCGATGGGGATGCTGTTGGCGATAACGCGCAAGAACGCGGCGGCCGAGGACAAGGACAACGGGTAGCCGCGGCGCAGCGACCGAATGACCCGGGGCGGTATTCGAACAGGGCAACGGATGGCGGCGGCGCAGCGAGCGAATGCCCCGGAGCGGTGTTCGGACAGGGCAACGGATGGCGGCGGCGCAGATGACGGCGATGGCGTGACCGGAGACGGACAGGGCAACGGCGAACCGGGACGGAAACGACCGGCAGGGCGCGTGAAACGGAGCGAGGAACGGACAAGACGATGCAAAAAAGAAAAAGGAGAAAATAATGTTCGGAAGATTATTCGGGGCGAAGACGCCGATTTTGGACAGCCTGCCGGAAGTGCGCGGCAAATACATTGAGAATGCCAAGCTGGCGAAACATACCTGGTTCGGGGTCGGAGGACCGGCGGAAGTGCTGTTTCTGCCCGAAGATGCGGACGATTTGAAAACGTTTCTGATGCGCAAGCCGGCGGCAATTCCGGTTACGGTTATCGGCGGCGGCTCCAACCTTCTCATTCGCGACGGGGGAATTCCCGGCGTGGTCGTTAAGCTGGAAGCGCCGGCGTTTCGTCAGGTGAAGTTTGACGGGGCGGAAGTTACGGTCGGCGCGGGGCTGAAAAACAGCGATTTGAAAAAAGCGCTGATTGACAACGGCGTCGGCGGGCTGGAGTTTATCTGTTCGGTGCCGGGGCGCATCGGCGGGCTGCTGCGCACGAATGCCGGGTGTTTCAGCAAGACGGTGTCGGACGTGTTTGTGCGGGCGCATATTATGAACGACTGGGGGCAGATTTACGAAACCGGGGCGGAAGACTTTAACTTTTCGTACCGTTCCAGTATGTTTCCGGAAAACTGGATTGTGCTTGACGCAACGCTCAAGGGCGTAAAAGCGGCGCCGGAAGAAATCCGCAAAACGATGGACGAGCAGCTGGCGTACCGCCTGGCGCATCAGCCGATTAACAAAAAGACGGCGGGGTCTACGTTTAAGAACCCCGAGGGATTGCAGGCATGGAAGCTGATTAAGGAAGCAGGCTGCGCGGGGCTGAAAGTCGGCGGGGCGGAAGTTTCGGACATGCACTGCAATTTTCTCATCAATCGCGGCAAGGCAACGGCGGAAGATATTGAAGAACTTGGAGAAATGATTATCGAGAAAGTGAAAGAGAAGACAGCGATTACGCTGGAATGGGAAGTGCGGCGCATGGGCGTGAAAAAATAAGGGAATGTAAAGCGAGATGGCAACAACGGCGGCTAACAATATGAATTTGCAGGATATGAAGGTCCGGCCCGAACGCGAATGGGCATACCGGCTGACCGGGCTGGCGGCGGCGTTTCTGATTATGCTGTCGCTGGCGCTGACGGCGGTAACGGTTCGCGACAACGTGATTGCGGCACAGTTTGACAAACTGATGCAGGCGATTTACAGAATCTCCGCCGACCACGGCATGTATGTCGAGGATGTGATTGTCGAGGGCAACCGTCGCACTTCTTACGAAGATTTAGTCCAAGCGCTGAACCTTTCGGAAAACGAGAGCATTTTGGGGATTGATATTGCCAAGCTGCAAAACCGCATCGAGCAGCTGACGTGGGTGCGGAAATGCGTGGTCAAAAGAGAGTTTTTCCCGAACAACATTCTGGTCAATATTGAAGAACGGCAGGTCAAGGCGATTTGGCAGTATGAGGGGCGCTATTATCCGGTGGACGCGGAAGGGAACGTCATCGAGGTTGAAGAATACGAGCCGGACGCGCCGATTTTGCTTCTGACAGGCGACGGCGCGCCGCACCATCTGGCGGAACTTCTGAAAGTGCTGGCGACCGACGAGGAACTGGCGAACCGGGTCAAAGCGGCGGTATTCGTTTCCAACCGGCGCTGGGATTTGATTTTTGACAATGTCAACAACGGCGTGGTTGTCAAGCTGCCGGAAAAGAAATTTGCCGAAGCTTACCAAAAAATCGCATTATTAAATAAAAGGCAGGGAATTTTTAAACGTAAATTAACTTCCTTTGATGTAAGGTACGATAACAGAATTGTGGTAGACATTGATAAGTCTGTTGAAGATTTGATGCTTAAAAGATAAAAAAGTAAAGGGATTGCAATGAACCATTCTTTTAACAGATCGCCGATTGTAGCGGCTTTGGACATCGGAACGTCCAAAGTGTGCTGCATTATTGCCAGAGTAACAAAAGAAAAGAGGGTTTCGATTTTAGGCTACGGCTACAATGCCGCCAAAGGGATTAAAAACGGCGTGGTTACCGACGTTAATCAGGCGACGATTGCGGTTTGCAATGCGGTCGAAGCGGCCGAACAGATGGCCAACGAGCGCATTACCAACGTGATTGTCAATGTTTCCGGCGACCGTACCCGCAGCGTGGTGCGGAGTTCGTCAATCTCTATACACAAGAACCGCCCGGTCGGCGAAGAAGACGTCAAGAAAGTTACCGACAAAGGGCTGATGAAAGTTAATGTCGAGGGCAACGAGCCGATTCATTTTCTGACGATGGGGTACCATGTCGACAACGGCGAAGAGGTCAAAAACCCGATTAGCATTTACGGCGACACGCTCAGCGTGGATATTCTGCTCGGGCTGTATCCGCGGCCGATGTATAAAAATCTGGCGACGGTGGTAGAGAGTTCGCACCTTGAAGTGGAGATGAAGGCGTTTTCGGCGTATGCGTCGGGGCTTTCGTGCCTGGTGGACGACGAAAAGGAACTCGGGGCGACGATTATTGACATCGGCGGCGGCACGACAAGCATTGCAACGTTTAAGAACGGGCACCCGGTTTATTTTTCGTCAATTCCGGTCGGGGGAATTAACGTTACCAACGATATCGCGCTGGGGCTGACGACCTCGTTCAACTACGCGGAAGAGGTCAAAAACCGCCACGGCTGCGCGTTTCTCATCAGCCAGGACGAGCAGGAAATCATTAACGTATATCCGGTCGGCGAAGAGGACGACAGCAACATCAAACAGATTTACCGCTCGGATTTGATTAATATTATTTCGCCGCGGATTGAAGAGATTTTTGAGCTGGTCGGGCGCAAGCTGGACGAAGCAGGCTACAAGAACACCGCGTCGCACCGCGTGGTGCTGACCGGCGGGGCATCGCAGCTTCCGGGCATGCGCGAGGTGGCGAGCATGGTGCTGGACAAGCAGGTACGAATCGGGCGGCCGCGCAATATCGAAAACATTCCGCAGGTGTTGCACAATCCGACGTTTTCCACGGCGCTGGGGCTGTTGCTGTTTGCCGTCAACAATTCGGAGCGCAAAATCGTCAAGAAAGTTAATGTCAGTTCCAATGCCGACGGGCTGTTTACGAAGATTTTGGAGCTGTTCAAAAAAACGTGCTGACGTTTGGAGCGCGGCAGAAAACGGAGCCGGAAAAATCTTGATTTATGCAAAAAAACGTGCTGATGGTAACTAAAACTTAATTTATTTAAAGCTAGAATCCGTAACAAATGGATTTTAGCTTTTTTTTATATCACGGAGAAAAAACAATGGCAATAAAACTGGCTGTCGGAGAAACGAGCTTTACGCATTTGAAACCAAGAATTACCGTTATCGGCGTCGGCGGCGGCGGCGGCAACGCCATCAGCAACATGATGGCCAAGAATCTGGAGGGGGTCGATTTTGTTGTTGCCAATACCGACGCGCAGGCGCTGGCGCTTTCTCCGGCGGGCCGGAAAATCCAGCTCGGGCTTGAAATCACGCAGGGGCTGGGCGCGGGCGCAAGGCCGGAAATCGGCAAAATGGCGGCCGAGGAAGCCCGCGAAGATATAGAAAAAGAACTGGCGGATTCCAATATGGTGTTTATCACCGCGGGCATGGGCGGCGGTACCGGGTCGGGCGCGGCGCCGGTAGTGGCGAAGATTGCCAAGGAAAAAGGAATTCTTACCGTGGGCGTGGTTACCAAGCCGTTTGCGTTTGAAGGCAAAAAAAGAATGGAAAACGCCGAAGCGGCGCTGGAGAATTTTATCCAGGAAGTCGACAGCATCATTGTTATCCCGAACCAGAACCTGTTTCGCATTGCCGACAAGAATACGACGCTCAAAGATGCGTTTGTCAAAGCCGACGAAGTGCTTTATGACGGCGTGCGCTCAATTACGGATTTGATGATTATGCCGGGGCTGATTAACCTCGACTTTGCCGACGTTAAGCGCATTATGGAAGACAAAGGCAAGGCGATTATGGGAACCGGCGAGGCAGAAGGCGAAGACCGGGCTCGCGTTGCGGCGGAACAGGCGCTTTCCAACCCGATTCTGGACGACTGTTCGATGAAGGGTGCAAAAGGCGTCTTGATTAATATTACCGGCGGTTCGGACATTACGCTGATGGAAATCGACGAGGCGGTTAATATCATCCGCGAGGAAGTCGATGAAAATGCCGAGATTATCTTCGGTTCCAGCTATGATGATTCGCTGTCGGGGCGTATTCGCGTTTCCATCGTGGTAACGGGCATTGACGACGAAGCGACAATGCAGGTTTTGAAAACCAAGGATATGGGGGCGTACGTTGACCTTGACGCCGGCAAAGCAGAAGATGAGGAAGAACGCCGGGAGATGCCGGAAATGCCGCTGCGGGAAGAAATTACGGTTGAAGAAACGGTTTTGGACGAAGCGCCGATTGAGCTTGACAATGTGGTTGAGCTGACTGCCGCGAAAAAGGCGGCGGCGCCGAAACAGGAGGAATTTGCCGCGCTGAAAGGCGAAGAGGAGAATGAAGAGGCTCACCCGTCTTCGGCGTTGTTTAATGCGATAATCAACAAGCCGGTGGTCGCCAATGCAGAAGAGGCGGCGCAGGTGAAATCTGAACTGGCGGAAGTCAAAGTGGAAAAGGCGTTTGCCCCGACGGCCCGGGTTAAAATTATCGAAGAAGAGCCGCAGCTGTTTCCGGAACAGGGCGAAGTAGAACTGCCGCGCGAACGCAGAGCCCGCGAAGAAGCGCAGGCGATGATTCAGGAAGAGCCGGAAGAACCGACCCGCCAACGTTTTATCGACAAGATTTTGGGCATTTCGCGCGCCAAGGCCAAAAAGCCGGTTAAGCCGGTAGTGGTGCCGAAGTTTGACGAAATCGAAGACTTTGCCGAAAAGGAAAACGACAGCGAAGACGATTTGGAAATCCCGTCGTTTCTGCGCCGCAGATAGCAAGGCAATGTGCCGAAAGGAAACCCCGCTGTTTGTGCAGCGGGGTTTTTGCTTGGCGAGGTTCCCTGGTTACATTTTGCCGACGTTACGGGCGGAGACAGGGGCTGAACGGCGCCGGGGCGACAGCGGATACTGTTGCCGGGAGTGGCGGAGAGTGGGCGGACGGGATATTGACGAGGGGCGGCGAACCGGCAACAAAAAAGAGGAACCGTGAAGGTTCCCCTTTAACGATAAACGCTTTACGATTAGAAAGCGTATCTGATACCAACGGTGAATTCGTCAAGCGCGTCCAACTGCGAGCTGTGAACCCAGGCATGGTGATACATAACCCGGACAGTGGCGTTTTCGCTCATGGCGTACTGTACGCCGGCGCCGAGACGTTCGGCATAGCCGCGGTCAGTACCCAGGCCGTTGTCGCCTTTGAGCTTGTAATTGGCAAGACCGGCGGAGCCAACGAGTTCCCATCTGCCGGAGCAGCCGAGCTGCTGGAAGACCAACGCATCAATACCGTAGCCGCTGATGCGGGAATCGTGGCTGGATTTGTGTTCTTTCAGGCCGGCATTGTAAAAAGCTTCCAAGCCGAAACGGTCGGTTCTGCCGCCGATAACGCCGGACAAAGACCAGTCTTTGGAGCTGATGCTGTGGCTGGAATCCGTATCAACGAGCGCATAGTTTGCGTCCAAACCGACATACGGGGTTACATCAATAGCTTCCGCGTTTGCGGCAACCATTCCGGCAAGTCCTGCCAATAATAAAACTTTTTTCATCTAAGAGTTCCTCTCAAAAGTTAAGAAATTATCGTTATGGTTAGAAACGATAGCATAACTTTAGTCTATATTTGATTGTTTGCAAGCAAAATTTTTATTTTGGGGCAATGAAAATGGGGATAACCAAGCGATAAAGCGGCTGGCGCGGGCAAATTCGGGCGGAGGTCAGAGCGAGGCGTGTGGGGGCACCAGTGCCGGTATGGCAGGATTGCCAGCTTTAATCCCGGCGCGGCGGGGCTATATCATAATAAGTTGAAGATTTGAGGAGGAGGAGAAAATGCGTTTTATCAAGCTTAACAACGAAACGGAAATGCCGATTATCGGGCTGGGGACGTGGAAGAGCGAGCCGTCGGAGGCGTATGCGGCGGTACGCTGGGCGCTGAAGCTCGGCTATACGCACTTCGACTGCGCGGCGATATATAACAATGAAGAAGCGGTCGGGCAGGCGTTTGCCGATGCCATGGCCGAAGACGGGCTGAAACGGGAGGATATTTTCGTTACTTCCAAACTGTGGAACAACGCGCACCGTGCCGAAGACGTGGCACCGGCGTTGCAAGAAATGCTGACGCGGCTGAAGCTGGAATATCTGGATTTGTTTTTGATGCATTGGCCGGTGGCGCAGAAAAAAGAAGCGCTGATGCCGCTTACGGCCGACGATATGCTGCCGTTGTCCGAGGCGCCGATTGCCGATACATGGCAGGCGATGGAGGAATTGTACAAAGAGGGAAAGGCCAAGGCAATCGGCGTTTCCAACTTCGGCGAAAAAAGCCTGACCGAACTGGCGATGACTTCGGAAATCAATCCGATGGTCAACCAGGTGGAGAGCCATCCTTATCTGCCGCAGGAGGAACTGCTGGCCTATTGTCAGAAGAATATGATTGCGCTGACGGCTTATTCTCCTCTCGGCTCGGGCAGCAGCGTTATGCTGGAGGATCCGGTTATTGACCGGATTGCGGAAAAAAACAATGCGACGCCGGCACAGATTTTGCTGGCTTGGAATATGCAGCGCGGCGTAGCGGTCATTCCGAAGGCGGTTGAAGAGAAACACCTGCGCGAGAATCTGGCGGCTCTTAACGTTGAACTTGACGCCGGGGATATGGCCGCCATCGCTTCCATCGGCAAGAACGAGCGCTTTCTGACGGCAGACGTATTTGAAATCGGGCCGTACCAGGGTATGGACATTTTTGCGTGATGAGGGGCTGTTCCTGTGTCTGACACGCCAAACCGGCAAAAGGTATTTTGTTGACAGGGGTGGATTTTTTGCTATAATATTTTTCAGCTTAGCTACAGAACGAATAACAGAGGAGAATAAAAATGTTTGGCAAAAAGCTGGAAATAAAAATCGATAAAATGCCCGCCATAAACAAAAGCGGCAAGATTGATATGCGTGGAAAAGAAAATGCCGTGGAGGCAACGGTTACCAATTTATCAGACGCTGACCGGGTTTTGAAAGTTTCCTGTTATATACACCTGGATAATGATCCGGATTTCCCGGATATTCCGTATTTAGAGGTCAAGATGGCTTTTAAAGATGGCACCGAGGAAGTCAAAGATTCATGGTCGCGTAGAATAGAGCAGGAACATGCAAGCGGCGATGTGATTTTGCAGGAAGGAATGGTAAAATTGCGCAATGAAAAAGGGAAACTGTATACGCCTGTTTATAAAGCCATGAAGAAAATGAGCGAGGAGATTGCCAGGAAGGAAGCAACGTTCGCCAAGGAAACGGACAAAAGCCGGTTTGAGGCGCTAATGTCTGACTTTGCCAAAAAGAAAAGATGGTGGAGCCGGTAGAGCCGCCAGAACAGGCCAAATCCGGCAGAATAAGCCGAGCAGGCAGAACAAGCCGAACCCGGCAGCGCCGGCCGGGCAGACAGAACTGGCGCAAGTAGAACAGGCAGCGCTGCCAGAACAGGCAGGGCGGAGATGCGGCGGCAAGGCCGGCAGCGGGGTGCGGAAAAAGACCTATTTTATCTGCCGGCGCCCGGTTTCGGTTATCCGGTGGCGTACGGCCTCGGCAAAGACGCGCGGCAGGTCGGACAATACGGCCGGGTGCAGGTGCTGCGGTTCGATACCCATATAGCACGCCAGACTGACGAAATCTTCAAAGCGGAGCGCGTATTTCGGCGTCATCAGCTGCAACATATTCAGACAGTCGGCGCGGACGGACTTGTCGATAAAAATCCCTTCGGAACTGATGGCCGTCGGAATGCCGGCGCTGACGGTTTCGCAGCAGGAATACGTGTCGGACGTGTGGACGGCGAGCGTGTTGCCGTAGCCGAGAACGGCGGGGTATATGTTGCCGAGCTTTTTCAATTTGGCAAACTCATCTTCATGCCTGCCGGAGTATATGCGCCAAACTTTTCGTTCGGCATCGCTGCCGGCGATGTTTTTGCAGTTTTGAAAAATAATGTCAGGCGCTGACAGTGCCGCTTCGTACAAATAATCGGTAACGTCGTTCGGCGTGCGGGGGCCGTTGACGATAGCCACGCCGTAACCGTGGCGCACCAGAGCGACGCATTTTTCGAACAGGCTTTTGGCGTAATTGACATTGAAAACGATTTCGCTGCCTTCGACACGTCCGCCGAGGCAGACGACGACTTTTTTGCTTTTGCGGGTGAAGTTTCTGAGTTTGGCAATTTGTTGTTTCAATACCGGTTCGCGCGGCGTTTTCTTCAACTTTTCGTCCAGTTCTGCCTTGCGGGCGAGAACGCCGGCCATGGTGAATTTGTGGACGGTGCCGACGGTAATCAGGGTTTTCTGGCGCAGCTTTTTGTTTTGCAGAAGGCGGATGCGCGAATAAAACGTCAGCAGGTGTTTGGGAACGTTGACGAGGTCGACGTATTTGTAATTGTGCAGCCGGCTGATGAGGACGACGGTAAAAATTTTGCCGAGATTGTGCCGGCGGTAGTATTCCTTGACGGCGCGGCACAGCATATCGGCGTTTTTGTCGGCGGCGCCGCTTTCGGTCAGGTTATAGGCGGTTATGAAAACGCGGGGCACGGCAGGAAGCTGCGGCAGTCGGGCATCCAACAGCGCAAATATTTCATTCTGAAAACTGCGGTAGCTGCCGAAATGCGCATAGCAGAGCGACTCGCGCATATCGTCGACGGTTTCGGCGCCGGACGGCAGCAACAGGCATTTTTCGGCCGGGAGTGCGGTTTTAGAATTTTTGTTGATGGCATCCAGCGCGCCGAGAAGCTGGTTGCGGCATCCCATATACGGAGTGTCGACGGCAAAAGCCAAAAGCGTGTCTTTTTTCATACCGGCACTCCGCTTTAGCCGTTTGCCCGGGCAGCGCCAAGCAGGAACGGGCGGGCGCACCAAAACAGCTTTTGCAGCAGTTCGTCGCGGTTGATGGCGATGACGTTGTCCGCAGGCAGCATCTTTAATACGATGGTTACGTCTAAGTTGACGTTGAGCTTCATCAGTGACAGCATTTTGATGAAACTGGCAAGAATGACCGTGTTTTCCAGCGACGAGGCGTGAAAAACGTATTTCCGGCCGGGGTTGGACAGGTGCAGGGTTATGGTATTTTCAATATAATCGTTTTTGACGTCCAGCCCGAGGTAGCTCAGCGACTGGATGTCCTTGTACATGGCGTTTTTATCCATTTCAATCAGGCGCAGGACATAATCCGCGGCTACGGTAAACGAAAAGTACGGGCGGTATTTTTCCAATGCCTGCTTGTAATCGGCGACTTTGAAAACGCCTTGCAGGGGGAGGGCGTTTCTGCCTTCAAGGCTGAGGAGTGCCGCAAAGAGAAAACAAGAAGGATTTTCATGTTCGGGGCGAATCAGAACGGTTTCGTTGTCCCGGTTTGCCTTTGTCAGGTCGCGGGCCTGCTTTTGCAGCTGCCTGAAATCGACGGCTTCCGGGGTGCGCAGGTTAAAGACGGGGTAATTCTGACCCTGAAAAGCATCGTTTTGGTTTTCATCGAAAATTATTTCCATCTTTTTATCCTTTCCTGCTGCATTATGTGAAGAACGGCGGGGATTCTCCGCCGATATGAGGAAAATATAGCGCTTATTTGCTAATAAAGACTTAAAAAGCGGGCGGGGCGCCGTGTTTTTTGTGGGAGGGGGGAGCGGAGATGCGGAACGCTGCGTTTTTGCGGGTTACGGAGGAGAGCGGGCGGTGCGTTATGCGGGAATACGGAAGGGTAGCGGCGATGCTTTATGCGGGAATACGGAGGAGAACGGGCGATGCTTTATGCGGGAATATGAAGGAGAGCGGGCAGTGCGGTATGAGGGAATACGGAAGGGCAGCGGCGGTGAGGAGATAGCGGCGTGGCGACAGGTCGCGGTGATGGGGAGATAGTGGCGTGGCGACAGGTCGCGGCGATGGGGAGATAGTGGGTGGCGGCGGGTCAGCGGGTTGTGGGCGACAGGTCAGCGGCTGGTGCGCATGGAATAAACGCAGCCGCAATAATCCTGATTATACAGCCCCAGTTCTTTTATCAGAGCGAGGCGGGCTTCCTGCATGCCGTGTTTGCGGCCTTCTATTTCCAGATACGGGACGCCGGTCTTTGCGGAAGCGCGGGCGGCGGCGGCATTAACCTGCGCCAGATTTTTCCAGCGCGAAACGCCCAGAACAGAGGCGATGGCAGCGAAACCGTTGGCTTTGGCGTAATCCATCACTTTTTTCAGGCGTAACTCAAAACAGACGGAGCAGCGGGCGCCGCGTTCAGGCTCGTCTTTATAGGGCAGGGTGGTTTGAAGCCAGTTTTCAGGGTCGTAGGAGAGTTCCGTGAACGGAATGTTCCAAGTTGCGCAGAGCTGCTTTTGTTCATCGCGGCGCTTTTTATATTCGGAGGCGGGGTGAATGTTCGGGTTGTAAAACGCCACGGTGAAATCCGTGCCGTCTTCATGAAGCTTTTTGATGACGGCGCAGGCACACGGCGCACAACAGGAAAGGAGGAGCAGCCGCCCTGCCGCAGATGCGGCGGGGTGTGGAGTAACAGATGATATCTGCTCGGATGCGGCCGGAGGCGTCGTCTTCCGGGGAGCGGGCGTTTTGGCAGATGCCGGAGTTTGGGCATTATCAGATACGGAAGTCATCATTTTTTCTCTTAAAGTCTTCATTGGCGGTGCGCTTGCGGCAGCAGCCGGGCGCCCGGTTTGACCTGCGGTGTACTCGCATCAATTTGGTTTGATGCGCGGCGCACTTTGCATTAATCCCAAAAAGCAAGGCGGCCGGGGTATCGCTATGCACTCAAACGGTAGTGCCCCTCCTTATTTGGCGAACCTTATTCGGAGGTACCCCGACCATAGGAAATATCGGGGATATATAAAACGGTGTGCGGAATTTCAGGGAGGTGAGTTAAGTTAAGCAGTTCTCTCCCTAAAGCCTTTCACATCATTTTTAACGGTGTATATCCACACACCGCCGTTTGAAACGGGATAGCGTACCCCATTTGCAGACGCAAGAACGATGTCCCCGCGTCGGATATAGTCATTACATCATATATTATTAACATTCAAGCAAAAAATATTTTATCCGAAATGGCGGGCGACGGTCAGGGAGACCCGCGCTGCCAGCCGTTTTGCGACGGCAGAAGAAAAGGCTTTATCACGGGCAGGAGAATTCAGAAAAACAAAAAGGGTTTGCTTTTGCAAACCCTTGTCCTAACTGGTGGAGCTGAGGGGAATCGAACCCCTGACCTCTTGAATGCCATTCAAGCGCTCTCCCAACTGAGCTACAACCCCGTTATGAGAACAGATGACCTTATAGCGGCATATTTTTTAAATTGCAAGCAAAATTTTTGCCTTTTGTTAAAAAAAGAGGTAACAACAGAAGAGCGCGGGAGGAACGGGAGCGGGGGGCGAAGAAAAACTCTGGAGCAAAACGGCGGAAACGTTTTTACGGCCGGATGTGAGACAGGAGATACCGGAATGCGGAGAAAAATTTTTCCATAGGCGTAAAAAAGACTTGTTTTTTATTTTTTTAGGGTGTAAACGTATCTGCGTTGCGGGGGTATAGCTCAGATGGGAGAGCGATTGGTTCGCAATCAATAGGTCAGGGGTTCGATCCCCCTTACCTCCACCAGTTATCAGAAAGGGCTTGCCGTTTGTGCAGGTCCTTTAATTTTATCAAAATTAAATTTGTTTTGTTGCGCTTTGCATTTTGGGCAGACGGGGGAGATTTAACCGGCGGGGAAGATTAGGCAGACGGGGAAAATTTAACCGGCAGAGAAAATTAGGCAGGTGGAGAAAATTTGGCTGGCGGAGGGAAATTTGCCGGCGGAGGAGATTTGACAGATGCCCTTTTTTAGCGGGGCGGAGGAAAATTTGGACCCATATGAGAAAAAGTTTTACCGGAGCGAAAATAATACTTGACTTAGAGCAAACTCTAAATGTTAGAGTAGCGGCAGAATCGGGATGGGACGGTTTTGCACTTTCGTGTTTCCGGTTGCTTTTGCCGGAACGGCATCCTATATTGTGATAAACATTAACTACAGAGAGGGAAGAACATGACATATCTGGACAGGGTAAATTCACCGGCCGACGTTAAGAAGATGACGGCGGAAGAATTAAAAGGTTTGGCGGCGGACATCCGGGAGGGGATTTTGAAACGCGACAGCCTTATCGGCGGGCACGTCGGCCCGAACCTCGGCTTTGTCGAAGCGACGCTGGCGCTGCATTATGTCTTTAACTCGCCGGAAGACAAAATCGTTTATGACGTGTCGCACCAGTGTTATGCGCACAAGATGATTACCGGGCGTAAAAACGGTTTTCTCAATCCTGACGATTATGCAAAGATTTCCGGCTATACGAATCCGCACGAAAGCGAGCACGACCATTTTGTCATCGGGCATACGTCAACGTCGGTCAGCCTGGCTTCGGGGCTGGCGAAAGCGCGCGACCTTAAGGGCGAAAAATACAATGTGATTGCGGTTATCGGCGACGGGTCGCTGTCGGGCGGCGAGGCGTTGGAAGGGCTGGACTTTGCCGGGTCTGAACTCGGGACGAACTTTATCGTGGTGGTCAACGACAATCAGATGTCGATTGCCGAAAATCACGGCGGGCTTTACAATAACCTGAAGCAGCTGCGCGAGAGCAACGGCAAAGCGGAGACCAATCTGTTTAAGGCACTGGGGTACGATTATCTGTACGTTGCCGACGGCAACGACATTGAGGCGCTGATTGCGGCATTCAGACAAGTTAAAGACAGCACGAAACCGGTAGTTGTCCACCTTAACACGCTGAAAGGCAAAGGCTACAAGCCGGCGGAAGAACACAAGGAACCGTGGCATTGGAGTGTGCCGTTTGACGTGAAGAGCGGCGAAAAGACGGCTGACTTCGGCGGCGGGGAAAATTACAACGATTTGACTTATGACTTTTTGCTGAACAAAATCCGCGAAAGCGATGCGGGAAAAGGCGGAAAAGTTGCGGTGCTGACGGCGGGAACGCCGGGCGTGTTCGGGTTTACGCCGGAACGGCGCGCCGAACTGGGCAGCCACTATATTGACGTAGGCATTGCCGAAGAGCACGCGGTGGCAATGGCATCGGCGTTGGCAAAAGGCGGCTGCCGTCCGGTCTTCTGCGTTTACAGTTCGTTTATCCAGCGCACTTATGACCAGCTGTCGCAGGATTTGGCGATTAACAGCAATCCGGCAGTGATTTTGGTATTCGGCGCGGGGCTGTCGCCGATGGATGCAACGCACCTCGGCTGTTTTGACATGGCGATGGCGGCGAATATTCCGAATATCGTTTATCTGACGCCGGCGACGAAAGAGGAATATCTGGCGATGCTGGAATGGGGCATGACGCAGACGGAGCGTCCGGTGATTATCCGCGTGCCGGGCGAAGTTGTTTCCGACGGAGCGGCGATGAAGGCCGAGGCCGCAGAAGTTAAGAGGCTTAATGTGGTTGAGAAGGGCGAAGGCGTTGCCATTCTGGCGGTCGGCGATTTTCTGGAACTGGGGCGGCAGGCGGCAGCCAAGCTTAAGGAAAAGGGTATCCATGCTACGGTGGCAGCGGTACGCTGCGTGTCGGAACCTGACGAGGCGGCGCTGGCGGAACTGGCGAAGACGCATAAAGTTGCGGTTACGCTGGAAGACGGCGTTTTGGACGGCGGGTTCGGCGAGAAAGTCGCGCGGTATTACGGCGCAACTGCGCTTAAAGTGCTGGCATACGGCGGCAGAAAGGAATTTACCGACCGCGAGCCGCTGGACGAGATTTACCGCAAAAACCGGCTGGAACCGGAAATGATTGCGGAAGACGTCCTGAAACTGCTGGAGGCGTAAACAAAAGCCGGGAACAAACAATGTTTTTGAAGGCAGGCGTTGTTTGAAGGCTTGCGTTCGGAAGCAGAGCCCCGTTGCGGAAGCAGCGGGGTTTTTTGTATTTGAGTGCAGTGTGGGAGAAGAAGCAAAGGTTTGACTTTTTGCTTAAAACGGGCTATATTGACGGCAGGTTTAATCCGAAACGGAGATTTTGCAGATGGCAATGCGGACAATGACGGCAGCAACAGCGCTTGCAGCGGCGTTTGCGGCAGTATTTTCAACGGCGGGAACAGCTATGGCGAAACGGGATTTTTCCGTCCGCAGCGAGGTGCGTTGTGATGAGGTGGGAACCATGTGTTATGACGCGCGGAGCGGGGCTCTCTTTTCGGGCGAGCTGCGGCTGTATTATCCCGACGGAAAGGTGCAAGCGTCCCTTTTTTATGCCAACGGACGGCAGGACGGCAAATACCGCGTCTTTTTTGCGGACGGAGGTTTGCGTTATTCCGGCGTTTATAAGGACGGGAAACCGGAAGGCGTGCTGACCGCCTATTATGACAACGGGAAAATCGAGACCGAGACAAGCGTCAACGGCGGCGTGTGGAACGGGCTGCGACGGTCGTTTTACCGCGACGGTACGCTTCGGCAGGAGGAAAATTACGCCGACGGCAAACGGCAGGGAAACGCCAAGCGCTATTATCCCGACGGCAGCCCGGCGCTGCGCGTGGCGTATGAACAGGGCGTTCCGGTTTCCGGCTATTGCCTGACGCCGCAAGGGCAGAGGATTGATTTCAGTGCCGATATAGCGGCATTTGCGGAAACGGGGAAAATGCCGTGCGACGAGATGATGGCTCAGGCGGAAAAAGACAGCCTTCCCGGAGAGAAATGAGCGCAAACGGATCGGGGTGTCGGAAGAAACCGTGCGCCAGAAGGAGCGGCTTGTCAGAAGAGGATGTGAGCCTGAAAGAACAGTTTGTCAGAAAAAGTCTCTCGTCAGAAGAGTGGAGAGTCTTAAAATAAAAGCGGGGCGTCAGAAGAAGTCTCTCATCAGAAAAAGCCGCGAGCCTGAAAAGCGGCGATTATCCGTGCTGCGACCTCGTCAATGGTGCCGGCGGCATCAATGACGGCGAAACGTTCCGGTTCGGCGGCGGCCAGTTCAAGATAGCCGCGGCGCAGGCGTTCGTGAAACGCAATGTCGACATTTTCAAACCGCAATTCTTTATTGGCCATTGTTTGCGCTTTTTGGAAGCTGCGCTGCAGACCGATGCGCGGGTCGATGTCGAGCAGAAACGTCAGGTCGGGCTTAAAATCGCCGGCGACAATTTTATATAACCTGTCCATTATTCCGGTGTCGGCAAATTTGCCGGAACCGTAAAACTGGTAAGCGACGGTCGAATCGTTAAAACGGTCGGAGAGAACGCATTTTCCGGCGGCAAGCGCAGGGAAAACGACTTGCGTTAAGTCAATACGGCGGTCAGCATAGAACAGCAGGATTTCGGTGATTTCATCAAATTTGTCTTTGTCTCCTTCAACCAGCAGGCGGCGGATTTCCTTGCCGACGGGGGTGCCGCCGGGTTCGCGGGTCATTACGACATTGCAGCCACGGGTACGGAGATATTCGGCAAAGCGGGAAATCTGGACGGATTTCCCGCAGCCTTCGCCGCCTTCAAAAGTGATGAAAAGCCCGCGCCGGGCGGCTGAGGAAACCGGGCAGTCGCGTTGGACGTCGGAGGGAGCAGAGTGGTCGTGCCGAGAGGGGGCGGAGGCAGGGCGGAAAGTATCGCAATGCGGAACCGCAGCAGAGGCGGTGCCGGAGATCGGAGTGCTTTGGCCGGAGACGGGTGCGGCGGAAGAGGAACTGTCGCCGGTGTCGGAGAGCGGAACGGAGGGGTTCATATCTGCCGTCATGTTACTCACCGGTTCCGAAGACAAAATACTTCAGGTTGGCGAGGAAACGGCTGAACGGGCCGATTTTGGCAACGTTGTCTTTGGCGACCAGCGGGATTTTATCTACGGTTTCATCTTCATAGGTGATGAACAGTTCGCCGATTTTGTCGCCTTTGAGCACGGGGGCTTTCAGCGGCTGGTCATAAATGATTTTGGCGCCGTATTTGCTTTTGCCGCTTTTTTTGATGGTCCTGACGACTTTTTCGGGAACGACGGCATCAACGGTTTTGACGGTGCCGTACCAAACGGGGACTTCGGCCATAATCTGGTTCTCGTTAAAAAACTTATAGTTGTCGAAGTTGGCAAAACCCCAGGTCATCAGGCTTTCGGTTTCTTCGGAGCGCTGTTTGTTGCTTTCCAGCCCGGCCATCACCTCAATGAGGCGGCGGTTGTTCCGGACGGCGGAACCGGTCAGGCAGAAACCCGCTTCGGACGTGTGGCCGGTTTTGAGACCGTCGGCGCCTTTGAGGCTGTAGAGCAGCGGGTTGCGGTTGCCCTGGCGGATGCCGTTAAAGGTGAATTCCTTTGTGGAAAACAGGTGGTAAAATTCGGGAAATTCGCTGATGATGCGCCGGGCGAGCAAAGCCAGGTCTTCAACGGAAATTTTATGTTCGGGGTGAGGCAGGCCGGTGGCGTTTTCAAAGTGGGCATTATGCAGGCCGATTTTTTCGGCGGTCTCATTCATCATCGCGGCAAATTCCGCTTCCGAACCGGCAAGGTTTTCGGCGACGACGATGCAGGCATCGTTGCCGGACTGGATGAGAATCCCTTTCAGGAGGTCTTCAACCCGGACTTCCTGTCCGATTTTCAGAAACATGGTCGACCCGCCGGAGGCTGCGCCGCCCTTGCGCCAGGCGTTTTCGCTGACGGTAAATTTGTCGTCGAGGGAAATTTCGCCGTCCTTAAGCTTGCTTAAGAGGACATAGACGGTCATCAGTTTGCTCATCGATGCCGGGGCAATCATTTCCTGATGGTTTTTGGTGAACAGATAGGCGCCGGTTTCATAATCCATCAAAATCGCGTTTCTGGCCTTGGTTTCAAAGGCGTGCGCCGACGCGGCGAAAGAAAGGCAGGAAATTCCCGCCGCCAGAAGGCAGAGTTTTTGGGAAAGCGATATGCGGCCGGATTGATTTTGCCGCAGGGAATTAGTGATATTCAGAGCCATTGTCGTTTGTTCTCCAGTTTTAGTTGCCACAGGGCGCCGTCTGGCGGGAACGGCGGATATTCCGCCGCTGCCGGAACGGGCTAATCTTTTTCCACAATAGTTACGTCCGAGTGCCCGTAATCAAGCACGCGGTCAAGGATTTTCATCGCTTCGCCGCGGTTCGGATAAGCACCGAGGCGGACGCGGTAAACGCCGTTTTTGCTTAAGTAGGCTTCGTAAATCGAAACGTTGCCGAAACGCTTCATATTATCCGCCATCTGTCTGGCCTTGTCATAATCGGCAAAGGCGCCGACCTGGACGAAGAAAGGGCCTTCGCCTGCGCTTTCCGGCACATTGACCGCCGCAGCGGACGCATTGGACGCCAGCGAAATTTCCGATGTGTATTTAAGCGGCTGGCGTTGTTGTGATGTGCTGATTTCGTACTTTGCCGGCTTGGCGGCCGGTTTTGCCGCGGCAGTTCCGGCGGCGGGTGCCGCAGCCATTGCCGTCTGTGTGTTGGAATAAGGTATGGTCTGGTTGCCGTAAGTCGCGGAGGAGTTGGACGGGGAAAGCATGGCTTCCTTTATGGCGCGGCTTTCGCGCTCCAAAACTTCGACTTTGACTTTGGTTGTGCCTTTGTTTTTGTAGCCCAGCAGTTCGGCACCCTTTTCGGAGAGGTCGATAATGCGGTTTTTGACATAGGGGCCGCGGTCGTTGACGCGGGCAATAATCGACCGCCCGTTTTCGAGGTTGGTTACGCGGACAATCGACGGCAGAGGCAGCGTGCGGTGCGCAGCGGTTACGGCGCGCATGTCATAGGTTTCGCCGTTGGCGGTGCGCTTGTTGTGGAAGTCGTCGCCGTACCACGAAGCCATGCCGGTTTCAACGTAGCCGTAATCTTCGCGCGGGGTGTAGCTTTGCCCCATAACGGTATACGGGTTGCCGACTTTGTAGATGCCGCCGTCGGCTTTGATGGCTTCGACTTCTTCGGTGAGGTTTTTGTATTCAAACTCTTTCGGCTCGGAAGCGCAGCCCGCCAGCAGAAGCAGGGTGCCGAGCCCGAGGCAGAAGTTCAGGTTTGTTTTCAATCTCGTCATTTGTATCGTTCCTTTGCGTATCGTCATAACCGGAATTCCGGCTTTTGTAAAGCTTCAACAGCAAGTTATTGACTGTTTGTTTTTATGCAGAAGCGCCAAAATTTTTTTGACAATTATAAACTTTGCGCTTATTATACGCGTCAAATCCTTAACAAAAAGTAAGAGAATTGCCAATGTTGAAGAAAAGCCGGATATTTTTAAGTTGTATGGCTCTGGCCGGAGCCGGGTTCGGAGCGGCGGCCGGGTTTGGCGCGGAGGAAGCGCGGGCGGCGGAGATGATACGCCCCGAGGACGAGGCTCTGCTGGCGGATATTTTTGCGCCGGCGGGCAGCGCGGAGGTTTCCGGCGGGCGGGCGGCCGTTTCGGGACAGGAAGACGGCAGCGGTACGGAGATGAAAGGCGCCCGCGCCGCGAGCCGGGTGCAGGCGGTACCGTTGAAGGTTATACGAAGCAAGGCGGCAGCGGCGGCTGACAGTTCTGCGGCGGTCAAGAAGAATAACGGCGCAGCGGCGGGGAATGATGGCGCCGCGGCAAAGAAAAGCGGCGGCACAGCGACAGAGAAGAATAATGCGGCGGCAGAGAAGAGCAACGAGATAGCAGCGGGGAACAGTGCTGCAACGGCGGGGAATGGCAGTGCAGCGACGGAACACAGCGTTGCAACGGCGGGATATTATGGCGCGGTTGCAATGGAAAAGGGCGGCGCAAGAGAGGCAAAAGCGGGCGGAACCGAGGAAATTATTTATGTTTATCCGAATAAGAGCGAACGTGAAACGGCCCGTGCGCCTCTGGACGAATGGTATGACGCAGCGCAGCACAGATATACTGGCGCGGCAGAACGGGAAGACGGTGCCGGTACCGGGGCGGACCGGGTAACCGGCGCGTCTGGCCGTGCGGAAAATGAGGCTGAGATTGCCGCATATCGGGAGCAGATAGCTTCCTGCCTTGATGCGCGCGCGGACGGGCTGGATTTGGAAAAGGCCATGCTCTATCAGGGAAACGTTTATGACGCGGCGGCATATTTGTCGCAGACGTTTGCAGAAGTCAACGCCTGTTATGAAAATATCGGTTATGACATTATCAACGCATATTATGACGGTAATCCCGAGATGCTGGCGGCGTTTGCCCAAAAGGCGCAGAGCTTTTATGTCGGCGGGGCGGATACGGGATTTAATCCGAAATTCTGCGGCGAAGACTGTTCGATGCAGGCGGTGGCCGATGCACAGACGGAGCAGTTTGCGGCGTTCAGGACTTATCTGGCACGGCTGCTGGCCGAACGGCCGCAGGAGAAATTGACCGGGCAGGGGGTAGACCTGACTTCCCGGCCGCAGGAAAAGCTGACCGGGCAGGGGGGAAACCTGACTTCACGGCCGCAGGAAAAGTTGACCGGGCAGGGAAAAGACCTGACTTCCCGGATGCAGGGGGAATGAGCGGCGCAGATGGCAGACGAAGCGATTTATCCCAGCAGGAATCCGTATCTTATCGGGCATGACGAAGAAGTGCGGCTGTTTTTGTCGGCGTACAATTCCGGCGCATTGCATCACGGCTGGCTGATTACCGGCGACGAGGGAATCGGCAAGGCGACGCTGGCCTATAAAATCGCGCGTTTTCTGTTGGCGGCGGAAACCGGCAAAACTTACGAAACGCTGGAGGTTCCGGTTGACGGTCCGGTGTTTGCGCAAGTGGCGCAGAAGTCGCATCCCGATTTTAAGGTGCTGGAGCGCGACTTTACCGAGACGGATAAGAAAAAGCTGATTAAGGCGATTAATCAGGGCGAAGAAGTTGACGACGAAATGAAACAGGGGCTGAAACGTTCGGCGGTGATTAAAGTCGAAGATGTGCGCGGCGTGGTGGAATTTCTCGGCAAGAAATCGTTTAACGACAACTGGCGGGTGGTGATTGTGGACAGCGCCGACGATTTGAACGTTTCTTCGGCCAATGCGCTGTTGAAAATTTTGGAAGAGCCGCCGCTTAAAAGCATTCTGCTGCTGGTGTCGCACAATCCGGGGAAATTGTTGCCGACCATCCGCTCGCGCTGTGCAAAGCTGGCGCTGAAACCGCTGCAGGAAACCGAGGTGGCGAGCCTGCTGCGGCGGTATAAGCCGTCGCTGAAAGAGGCTGAAGTGCAGGGGCTGGCGAAGATTGCGGCGGGGAGTATCGGACGGGCGCTCAAGTATGCCGAAAACGACGCGCTTGAAATGTATGAAAATATTAAGAAAATCTGTTACGGCGGGGCAAAATGCGACGGCGGGCTGTTGCTGGAACTGGCAGGCGACGTTGCCGGCGACGAAGACTGCTGGTATCTGTTTGCCGAGCTGGTCTGCCGGTTTGTGCGCGACAATCTGCCCGATGCGGCACATCCGCGCGAGCTGTACGAGGCTTATGAGGCGACGTTGAAAATCCTCGACGAGACGGTGCGGCTGAATATGGATAAGAAACTGGCGGCGCTGCAAATCCTGACCGGGCTGGGCAGCGCGTGCTGACAGGCAGGCTTTGCTGTAACAATTGCGGCCGAAGAGGAGAGAACGCTTATGTCGGTTAAGGATATTATATTTGTCGTGTTGGCCGCGTGTCTGATGTGTTATTTGCATCGGCGAGATATGCTGGGACGGGCGGCGGCCGAACTGGGAACGGTGGTTTCCGTGCTGGCTGTATGGCTGGTTTTGACGGCGGTGACGTGGAAACTGATGGCGTATGTCGGTGTACCGCTGCCGGTGGCACTGGCAACAGAGGTGCTGGGTGGTGCATATTTACAGTTTATTGTGCTGGCGGCGGTGTTTTATTATAAGAATTTTGACGATTAGGCGGCGGTGCTTGGATACGACGAAAAGAAGCCGGACAGGCTGAAACCGGCTGCCGCTCGGAAGCCGACGTTCCGGAGCTGCCGTTTAGAAACAGCTGTTTCAGAGCGGCCTTTCAGAAACCGCTGTTCAGAAGCCGTCGTCCCGGAGCCGCCGTTCAGAAACCGCTGTTTCGGAGCGGCCTTTCAGAAACAGCTTATTAGAAATAGTACCTGTCGTGTAAAAGCTGTTCGTCAGAAGTGATTTTTCCGAAACGGCGTTCGGCTGTATTGATGTTGCCGCAGCAGCCGTAATTTACCATACCGATAGAGAGAAAAGTAAATAATATAAGGAGAATAATAATTCCTACGGCATGAAGAAAGAAGTTTCGGCAACGGGCGCGTCTTTGCTTTTGCAACAGGGATTGCTGCGCCAGAAGAAGTGGTGCACGGGGGGTATTTATGTCAAAATTTTGCGGCGAGCGAGAGGTTCCCGCGTCAAAGTTTTGGGGTGCGATCCTGCAGATGGAATTTACCGATACCGGAATTGCCGGGGCGGGTTGAGCTATGTTATTGGCGGAGGAGCTGCCAAAGGGCTGTTTTGCTGTCGGGGTTTGGGGCGGCAGAATTGTTTTTCTCAGTTTATAAAGGAGTATAAATTCTTCACATACGCTGATGATTAGGCAAGGGATGAGTAAAGTTAAACCGCTTTCGAGCATAGCAAATATGCATAAGACGACTATTGTCAGGCGAAAACAGGGCTGATATTTGTGCCAGAACGGAAACCGCGTTGTTTTTTGGGGGGTATCGGCTTTGCAGTTTTGGGCTTCCGGCGGTGTTGGTGCAGCGACGTGCTGGGCTTTCAACCGGCGCGAGAATGCGGCGGGAAGCGGCAAAAGACATAATGCCGACAGGCCAAAGAACAGGCAGCGCCAAATAATCTTAGGCATGAAGCCTGAGATACTTGCGAAGTTCGTAAGAAAGAAGAGAAATATGATGAGGAGGGCAATCAGACAGAAATACGGCAGCAGGGCATCGCGGCGGGGCGTACGGAAATCAAAAGCCGAGCGGCGGATGTTGTTAATGTCGTTCATTCCGCGGTACAGTATGTTCAACATTACGGGAACGGATAACAGCAGCACGAAAGAACTATAGAGGATAAATTCGGAAGGATCCACAAAGGTTATTTTGTCGGCAAATATGGAGTAGGGGAAGAATACAATGAACCATATCAGCCCGAGGATGACTTGCGGGTATATCCGGCGGGTATGCAGAGCCAAAGCGGTGAAAAACATTATCAACAATGTTTTGGCAAGACAGCTCAGCGGCGTCTCGACACCCCAGCGGAAAGCCCAGCCGATATACCAGCATTTGGCGATAACCAGTGCGGTTATGATTTTGACGATGGTGTCGGCCATGGCTGATATGGAGAATTTGGCCGCAGTTGCGGTGCAGGTTGCGGCGGTGTCGGTTGTGGCAGTGTTGTCGGTTGCGGGAGCTGCGGCGGCAGTGGTTGTGGGGGAAGCTGCTGCGGCGTCGGTGTTGGTCATGCTTTTTTTCTTGAACAATAAAATTTCATTTAGGGTAGCATTGTACTGAAAAAAAGCCAGTATTTTTGTTTGGGGCGGTGCTTTTTAAGGCTTTTTAAACGCTCGGAAAGTATTATGGACAACAATTGCGAAAGGATAAAATGAATATGTTTACAGACAGCCATTGCCATATTGAAGATGACGCGACCGCGTTTCGGGCAGGTGAAGCCGGCGTCGGCGTGATTTTGAATGCGGGAAAGGATTTGGATGAGGCGGCGGCGCAGCTTTTGATGTGCGAGCGGATGGACAGTCTGCGGGCGGCGCAGAGCGCGGCGGGCAGGGGCGGACCGGCCGGTGTTGCGGGAGAGCTGAACGGCACCGGAGCAGGAGGTGGGGAAGGCACCGGGGCAGGAGACGTGGACGGCGGCAGCGGCGAGAATGAACAGTCTGCCGGCCGGGGCAGCGAGGCGTGCGGCGGGACAATGAAGCGGATTATTCCGCAGATGTGGACGTCGGCGGGCGTGCATCCTGACAGCGCACCGAATAAACTGGGGCGTATCGGCGTGGCGGAAATCGTGCGGGCGGCGGAACATCCGAAAGTCATTGCCATCGGCGAATGCGGGCTTGACTATCACTACGGCGCAGATGCCAAAGCGGAGCAGAAAGAAATGTTTGCGCGGCACATTGAGGCAGCGGGCATTACGGGACTGCCCTTAATGATTCACCAGCGTGAGGCGGAGGACGATATGCTTGATATGCTGCGGCGCGGGGCGGAGAAATTCGTCGGGCTGGCCGGGGTTATCCACTGTTTTACGTCGACGCAGGCGTTTGCAGACGCGGTGCGGGAGCTCGGATTTTACATTTCGGCGTCGGGCATCGTTACGTTTAAGAGCGGGGCAGACGTGGCGGCGGTTTTTGCATCGTATCCGGCAGATAAAATCCTGATTGAAACCGACAGCCCGTATCTGGCGCCGGTGCCTTACCGCGGTAAAACCAACGAGCCGGCGTTTGTGGTAAAAACGGCGGAGAAAATTGCCGCAATTAAGGGCTTGACGATTGAAGAAACAGCGCGTATAACTACGGATAACTTTTTTAAATTGTACCGAAAAGCGAAACGATAAGAAGAAAGGTGTATCGTGTCCAAAGTCATTATTTTAGGTTCGGGAGCAGCGCCGGGCGTGCCGTCGCTGGCCTATGGTTTCGGCGATTGCGATCCGAAAGAGGAAAAGAATATCCGGCTCAGGTCGGGAACGTATATGGAAATCAGCGGGGTGAAACTGCTGATAGATACGTCGCCGGATTTGCGGATGCAGCTGATTTTATCGAATATCCGCGATGTGGACGCAGTGTTTTATACCCATGCGCACGCAGACCATCTGCACGGAATTGACGATTTGCGCGAGATTAACCGGATTACCGGGCGCGCGATTGAACTGTTTGCCTCGCCGGAAAATCTGAGCGTTATACGGACGAGGTTTCCGTATCTGATTGTCGAGAAAGGGGAAGACGTGGATCCGGTATATCGCGCGGCGCTGCACCCGAATGCGTTTGAATACGAAAAGAGCTTTTATTTCCGCGAACTGAAAGTTACGCCGATAAAATTACAGGGGCATAACGTGGAATGCAGCGGGTATATCTTTAATGACGGCGAAGTCGTGCATATTTCCGATTTTCGGGATATTCCGGAGAGCGCGTTTGAGTTTATCAAGCGGCGGCCGGAAGTGCTGATTATGCCGCTGACAACGCCGGAGGGGACGCGGTTTCATGCAGGTTTGACGACACTTTTAGAATACGCGGAGCGGATTAAGGCGAAGAAGACGATTATTACGCATATGGCGGTCGAATGCGACTATGCGGCGGTTAAGGCGCAATGCCCGGCGGGCGTGGAACCGGCGTACGACGGCTATGAAGCCGAGTGGGCGGACGCGGGCGCGCAGGCGGAGGGCTTTTAAGAGGAGGCGGTGCGCCGAATGGTGTTCGGACGGCGGCTTCAGAGAGAAGATGGGCGTTGCGGCGGCAGGCGGACGGCGGCTCCGGAGAGAAAATGGGCGTTGCGGCGGCAGGTGATAAATGACGGCGCGGCGGTGCAATGTACGGGCGTTTCGGGCAGGGTACGCGCGGCAGGCGTTGTCGGGCGGCAGATGTCGGTTTCGGACAGAACCGGAGCGGCGAACAGCAGTGCGAGCGGTTTCGGAGAGAACGGCGGCGAATTAAAAACAAAGAAAGGAAAAGAATATGTTATGCATTTATCATATGGCGGATCACGACGGCAAAGGGTCGGCGGCGATTGTCAAATACGCGCATAAGGACTGCGAGCTTCTGGGATATAACTACGACCAGGAAATTCCGTATGCGGAGATTGAAAAACATCAGGAAATCGTTATCTGCGACATTTCTTTTCCGATGGACTATATGTTCAAGCTGCACGCGGAAAAAGACCTGATATGGATTGACCACCATGCGTCGGCGATTGCGCAGTATGACGAAAAACTCAGGGAAGAGGGCGGTTTCGGGATTAAAGGGCTGCGCGCGGTCGGCACGGCGGCAATCGAGCTGACCTGGCAGTATTTCTTTCCGGCACAGCCGGTGCCGGAAGGGGTAAAGCTGCTGGCGCTCAACGATTTGTTTGATTTGCGCGACAAAAGGGTGCGTCCGTTTGAGTTTGCGTTTCAGGCGCTGGGCGTCAACCGGCCGTACGAGCGGGTGTGGCGCGATTTGTTTGAGGGGCGGATTGACGTGCCGCTGATGGTGGAAAAAGGCAATGCAATTTTGTCTTACATCAGGCACCGCGACTACCGCCTGTCGCGCAATATGGCGTTTGAGGGGACGTACAACGGGCTCCGGTTCATTGCCGCGAATATGGCGCAGGCGGGGTCGGACTTTTTTGAGTCGCTGGACAATATCGCCAATTACGACTTTATGGTCAGCTTTTCCTTAAACAAACGCAGCAAATGGAATTTGTCGTTCCGTACGGTGAAAGACAATGTGGACGTATCGGCGATTGCGGCGGCGTTCGGCGGAGGCGGGCATAAAAAGGCTTCAGGGGCGTCGGGGCTGGATAAGCTGCCGGAATTTCTGACGCAGAACGTGCGCGAGTGGACGAAGTTTAACTAGGGAAAGCGTCGGAACCGACCGGCGGATGGCGGCAGGTTGTTTGGGAGGCCGGCAGCGTTGCCGTCTGACGGGCGACGGATGTACCGGGCTAAGAAAACCGATGGCGGCAGGATTTGAAACAAGGGCATAGAAAAAGAGCGTTCGCGTGAACGCTCTTTTTTTGTATGATGCCTTCAGCTTTAGATAATGTCTTTGCCTTTGGCTAAATTAGCAATCATTTTGCAGACACCGCCGCCGACAATGTATATTGCGCAGCAGGCGAGGATAAACACGAGGCCGCACAATGCTCTTACCAGGGCAGGAGCGGTGCATCCGATATTGAATATGATGCAGAAGCTGAGGGCAGCTGCGCATATTAAAAAGATGCTCAGTGTTGAAAAGATCACAATTGCAACAATGTCTTCTCTTTTATCTGCTTTAGTTCTCATAATTCTTGATTTTTTTAACGAGGTTCGGCCCTGTTGCCTAATCCTTCGTGAAACAACGCCACAAGGACTGCCGTTTCAAAATTTAACATAATTAGGTTTTTATGCCGCATTATGAAAAACTTTCAGCATTCAGAACAGAGAGAGCCTCTAAACCAAAATTGTGAAAACCGTTTTCCAATAATACGACATAATATTTTTTTACGTTTCCATTATACTCTTTTTTTCAGATTTTGGCAAGATGTTTTTATGTTGTAAATTCAGCTTGTTGGCGGTGAAAATTTTTATTTTTGCAAAAAAGTTTGAACTTTTTTAATCCAATTCCGTTATACCAGATGTAAGTTGTGATTTTTGCGAAAGAGATTTAACGATGGACAAGATTTCGGAACTTTTGGCGGAAGCCGACCCCCTGTATCGCAAACGCCGCAAAGCGCGCCAGTTTGCGGCAGGGACGCTGTGTTCCCTGCTCTGCGGCGTCTGGTTCGGCGCGGCGGTGCTGCTGCCGGAGCGGGCGGCGGACGAAACGCAGCTGGAAGCATATTATGCGGCGTTGTACGAAAGCGACGGTTACTTTACTTACGGTGTGGCGGCGGACGATATTTTGCCGCTCGACGGGTACGGCTTTTATGAGGTCAGCTGATGGAAAAGCTGAGCTGGCTTCATAAACGGCTGGTCAGAAGCGTGGTGAAAAAAATGCTGAACCGCGCCGACGAGGACGTTGAACAGGAAATCTACATCCGCCTGTGGCAGAAGTTTCCGACTTATCGCGAACAGGAGAAGCTTGGTGCCTGGATACGGGTGGTGGCGGAGAATTTTTGCAAAGATTATCTTAAGAGCAAAAGCCGAAAGCTTTTGGCTGCTTCGGTCGGGGAGGAAGAAAGCGGGCTGGCCGATATGGCAGCGGCAGACAATCCCGAACGGGCGTGGCTGCGCAAATGCCGGCAGCGGCTGATTCTTGAGGCGGTAGACGCATTGCCGGGGGATATGCGCCGGGCGGTGGTGCTGGTCGAATTTGACGGGCTGAGCTATGACGCGGCAGCAAAAAGGCTGGGCATCAATCCCGGAACGCTGAAGTCGCGGCTGCACAACGCCAAGCAAAAACTGCACGAAAAGCTGGCGTATCTTGAGCTTTGACGGATGTGCCGGACGGCCGGCGGCAACAGGAGGTGCAGCGGCGGCGGAAAAGGCGCAAACCCAAAACGTTTGTGCAGACGGCATGGCGCGGGGGACAACGGACGGTTCGGGAGATTTCGAACGAGGATTAACAAGATAAGGAAAGGATTTTGACAATGGAAAAAGGAAGAAAGAATATGCTGATTGCTGCGGGAGCCGCTTTTGCCGGCGGCGTGGCGGTAACCCTGACGGTACTGGCGCTGGCATTTTGCCCGGCGAAACGCCATGGCATGTGGTACGGAGGCTGGCACCGCGATATGCCGCGGGCGGAGATGCGTCTGCCGACGCGGCATCATCCGGAGGGGCGCTTTGACGGCGAACGCCATCGAGAATGGAAACATCGAGCAGACAGGGGGGACGCTCCGCGCCGCTTTGGGCATCCGGGCTTTCATCCCGAACGGGCGCTGAAGCACCGCTTTGCGGAAAAGCTGCAACTGACAGATGAGCAGAAAGCGCAAATCGAACAGTTTCGCAAAGAGGATATGGCGCAGATGGAGCCGCTGTTTAAACAAATGGACGACCTGCGCGCCAAAGCTGACAAGCTGCGCGAGGAAAACAAGGCGCGGTTTGAGAGCGTACTGACAGACGAGCAGAAAGAAATTCTTGCGGCGATGCATGAGCGGCGCGCACAGATACGGGAACGGCGCGCGGAGATGCGGGAATACCGGGCTGAGATGAAGGAACGGCGCGCGGAGATGCGGGGACGCCGGGCTGAGATGAAGGAACGGCGTGTACCGGCGGACGGGCAGCGTGATGTTTATGGAAAAAAACAACTTGAAAAAACGCAGCCTGCGGGGGAGGAAACTGTTTCCGCCGAGTAGGCCGCAGGATGCTGCCGGATATCAAAAAAGCCGCTGACTTTAGGGTCAGGGGCTTTTTTATGACTTTTTTTCGGTTAATACTAAAAAAATTTCTGCAAAAATGCAATGCGGGCTGTCAGTATCGGAAAATTTCAAATTTTTCGCGGGCGGCAGCCTGTCTGGCGGCGCGTTGAAGTTTGTTTTCATGTTTTTTCCAAACTAAACGGACCGTAAAAACAACGGCGGAAAATGCAATTGCGCCATATTGCAGTATAACGGCGGCATTTTCCATAAAATTTCCATGTTCCATACTCTAATAATTTAAAGTGTTACCTAAAAATTCTTTTTACGATACGGCATATAACATGGCATATTTTTTTTGTCAATAGCTTTTTGGCAATTTTTTTGAAAGGGGAAAAAGCCGTGTTGCGGATTAGGCGCTACTTTTTGGGGGAGATATGCCGTGTTGCTGATTAAACTTTACTTTTGATGATAAATATGGTATTTTCTTTTTATATTTGGCAAAAAGGGGGCGCTATGGTTAACAAAACGGCGGCATTTGCAACTTTGCTGACGCTCGGAGGGGCGGCGAATGGCGGCATGGCACAGGAAAGCATGGCGCAGGAAGGGCAGGTTCCAGCGTCTGAGAATAATCAGATTTTGGCAGAAACTCGCACGGATACCGACAGCAGTCCATTGCGCGAACAAACGGCGGATAGCGCTCTTGAGCCGCAGTGCTACTATAATTATATTGAGTTTGACCGTGATGGAAAATGCGGTGCAGGAAGTTGGGAGTGTTACCGAGTGGCCGGGGCGTCATATTCATTGTTTCCACTGAAAGAGCGGGCGGTGATGGACAGCTTTTTAGACGGAGGAAAAGGCGGGGTGGTTGTCAACCAATATGTCATCTCTGATGAAAATGCATTTGCGATGGCAGCGGGCAACCGTGATTTTCAACAAGCTATGGCTCAATTTCAGGCAAAAGCAAACGGGGTAAACTCACAGATAAAAACACTTGATGATGTGAAAGCTTGTCTGGAGGAAGAGAAGAAGACAAGAAAAAGGGGAATTTTGCAAAAATGGGCGGATAGCTTGGGGCTTAGCGCCGCGATAGGAGCTAAAAATGCGGTGGCAGAAATTAATGCGTCTAACCGTTCTGACGCAGTTCTTGCTCATGAGGGGACGCACTGGCAGGACAATGATATTCTCTCAGGCATTCAAACGGGGAAGTTAATGGTGAAACCGGAACATCATTACGCGTTGAAAATGATCAGCGAAATGAAAGCCCGGATGGCGGAAGCCAAGGTTCAGGGAAAAGATGCAGCGCAGGGCTTGGCAACATTTGAGCAGGAGTGTTTAGACGAGTATCGGACGGAATTTACGCAAGATGCACGGGGAAGATTTGGAAATGCCGTCCGCCGGAGACAGCTGGCGTTGGCGATGGACAGCCTGGGAATGCAAAAAGTTGTTCAGCCAACGTATCCCGACGATGTGAAGTACGTGCCAAACAACGATGTGCAGGACGGGTGGGTACAGATGGCATTTTACAGTACGCCCGAGCAGAAATATTGCGTTTATTTCAGGCCAGACAGCGTGGCACAAAATGTTACGCAGTTTACGGATAAATTTAATGAGGTGCATCCCTTTAATGTGCTTCTTGACGAAAAAAAGGAGCCGATTAAAGATAAAAACGGGAATATGATTGCCGTTACGCCTGACTCATATGCGCCAGCTGAAGATGCGGTGATTGCGCTGGAAGGCATGAAGCCGTCTTATGGCGATGAAACGATGAGAATTAATTATCGTCTGGCTATGCGAAAGATGCTTCAGCCTTTATCTTCTGAAGAAAGGCAACTGGTGGTCGACAAGCTTAACAGCAGCGCCTATCAGCCGGTACAAAATTTGGAGATACGGCAGAATCTTGCATCTGATGACATTACGTCTTTGCGAGAAGAGACATGGCTGGACGGAATGCCTAAAGAAGAATGCATGGCACGGGCGCTTGACGGCAGCGTGAAACGCATGGAGCGGGAGTATATGCAGCAAAGTGCCGATAAGGCTCAATCTTATGTGGCGGTCAGCCCGCAGGGGGAAGCAATTAAAAAGACGATGACCGCAGAGGCATTTTTGCAGAAAACGCAAGCAATGCGGCGCGAACGTTAAACAGATAAAATGCCTGCGGCGAAAAGGGGAAATTCTCTTTTTAAATCTTTTTAAACGTCTTGAAACTATATTTCCGATAACAGGAAAGAAAAATTTTATCTGATTTAGGGGAGACAGGTTATGGCAAAAACAGTTATTCTGATGATGGACTCTTTCGGAATCGGCGGGGCAAAAGACGCAGCGGCATTCGGCGATGCCGGCGCGAATACGTTTCTGCATATCGCGCAGAATTATCCAGAGTTTGGCGGAAACGGGCTTTCGCTGCCCAATCTGGAAACGCTGGGACTGGCGAATGCGGGCGAGCTGGCGTCCGGTGTCCGTGCTCCGCTGGTGTCGGGGCTGGCGAAAATGACGCTTGCCGGCAGGTGCAAATACGGCTGTATGGAAGAAATCAGCGCCGGCAAGGATACGATTTCCGGACACTGGGAAATGGCGGGCGTGCCGGTGCGGCAGGATTTTGGGCATTTTCCGCTCGAGTATCCGTCGTTTCCGGCAGAGATGGTTGCCCGCATCTGCGAGCGGGCGGGGATTCCTGGCATTCTCGGCAACAAGGCGGCGTCGGGCACGGTAATTATCCAGGAACTCGGCGAGGAACATCTGGCGAGCGGAAAGCCGATTTTTTACACTTCCGCCGACAGCAACCTGCAAATTGCGGCGCATGAGGAAAAGTTCGGGCTGGAACGGTTGTACAAATTGTGCGAGATTGCTTTTGAAGAGGTGAAACCCTACCGCATTGCGCGGGTGATTGCCCGGCCGTTTGCAGGAGAAAAGAACGGCGCTTTCGTGCGGACGAAAAACCGGCACGACTATGCGCTCAATCCGCCGGCACCGACGATTCTGGACAAGGCGAAAGCGGCGGGGCTGCAGGTTACGGCAATCGGCAAGATTTCCGACATCTACGCCGGGTCGGGCGTTACGCGCAAGGTTTTGGCGAGCGGGCTGGAAGAACTGTGGGACAAGACGCTTGAAGAAGTGCAGAATCTGAACGGCGACGGCATCGTCTTTACCAACTTTGTCGATTTTGACATGATGTGGGGGCACCGGCGCGACGTCAAAGGCTATGCGGAAGGGCTGATGTATTTTGACCGCCGCCTGCCGGAGCTGGAACCGCTGCTCGGCGAAGACGATGTTGTGTTTATCACCGCCGACCACGGGTGCGACCCGACATATCCCGGCAGCGACCATACGCGCGAGTGCGTGCCGGTGCTGATGTTCGGGCGAAAGGTTCCGGCGCAGAATATCGGGCGGCGCAAGACTTATGCCGACATTGCGGAAACGATTGCGGCGAAGTTCGGGCTGGAGCCGTTCGGAATCGGTACGGCGTTCTGATGCGGATGCGGGAAGAAATCGGACGCGGGAAGAAATCGGACGCGTGAGGAAATCGGAGACGGGAAGAAATCGGAGACGGATGTCTGGCGGCAGCGGGGCGGTTTATTTCGGGCGTGAGGCTGGGGAAAAGGCAACGAAGCGCGATAAGGGCAGCCGCTGTGGGAGAAATGCGAGGCTGGGGAAAAAGGCAAATAATACTTGGCGGGCGGAAAAGTTGTGTTATATTCGCCTATTATGAATTAAATTGATGCAATGTAAGGAGTATTCGTGTTAGCAGGATTAATCACGGCACTGGCTGCCGTTGTGTCGGATCAGGCATCCAAGGCGCTGGTGTTCGGCTTTTTGGCGGAAACGCAGCCGGTGGTGGCGGTAACGCCGTTTTTCAATCTGGTGTCGGCGTGGAATACGGGCGTCAGCTTTTCGATGTTTGACAATCTGGGCGGGGCAGGCGTGTATATCCTGTCGGCGTTTTCGCTTGTGGTTGTCGGTTTTCTGCTGTACTGGCTGAGCCGCGAAAAGACGCTGCTGATGCAGGTTTCGCTCGGCATGGTTATCGGCGGGGCAATCGGTAATGTTATTGACCGGGTACGCATCGGCGCGGTATTTGATTTTCTGGACGTGCATTTCGGCGGTTACCACTGGCCGGCATTCAATCTTGCCGACAGCTTTATCTGCATCGGCGCGGTATTGATTATCTGCGACGGCCTGCTGGTGCGCAAATGCGATAATACGACAACATCATCTAGCAAAGGATAGAAAAAATGAAAAAAGCATTTATTTTACTGGCGGCGGCGTTGTTTTTATCCGGCTGCGGCCTGACGAAGGAAGATTTGGGAATGGCGGCGTCCAAACCGGACGAAACGCAGGTAACACGGCGCAACCAGCTGGTTATTCCGCCGGATTTTGACGTTCGCCCGCAGCAGTAGGCGCGAAGCGGAGCCGGCGTACCGGGCGGGAACAAGGCCGGGGCTGCGGTCGGAACAGCGCATCGGGGAAATGCAGTAACGGAACGGCGTCCGGGACAGTGTTCCGGGCGGGGCAGATAGCGTCTTTGGCGGGGCAAAGCCCGAACAGCGGAGGAAAATTAATGCGAACGGGAAAAACGTTTTGGCGGCGAAACATCAGGGCGGCAGCATTCGGGCTGCTGTTGGGCTGTGTTTTATGCTGGCGGGCGGGAACGGCGGAAGCCAAGCTGATGAACCTGTCGCACTTTACGCTTGGCAACGGGCTGGAAGTGGCAGTGGTCGAGAACCATAAGGCGCCGATTGTTTTGCAGATGCTGTATTACAAGACGGGGTCGGTTAATGACCCGAAAGGCAAGGGCGGAATTGCGCACCTGTTGGAGCATATGATGTTTCGCGGTACGAAACGGCTGCCGGACCAGGCTTTTAACCGGCTGACGGAAGAACACGGGGCGGTAAGCAATGCCTATACGACCTATAACGAAACCGGCTATTATGAATTTTCGGACATTGCAAAACTGGAGCTGATGATGGCGATGGAAGCCGAAAGAATGTCCGGGCTGGAGATGGACGAGGCAGCTTTTGCCAAAGAGCGCGACGTGGTGCTGCAGGAACGGCGGCAGCGTTTTGAAACCAACCCGGTGCCATTGTTTTACGAAACCCTGAATAAAATTTTGTGGCAAGGCCATCCGCTGGCAAATCCGGTCAGCGGCAGCCCGGAGGAAATCAAAGCGCTGTCTGTGGCGGATGCGCGGGATTTTTACCGCCGTTATTATCGTCCGGACAATGCGCTGCTGGTGCTGGCAGGCGATATTGGTGCCAGAGAAGCGAGAGATTTGGCGCAGAAGTATTACGGCGGCATTGCACGGCCGGAGGGCAGCGTTCCGCAGCCTGAATTTGAAAAAGGGCGGGCGGCCGAGGCGGAAACGGCAATGAAACTGGCGGGAGTGGAACAGCCGCGCTATGCCGATTATATCCGGCTGGATGCGGGAGAGTTTTCCAAAACCGACATCCTGTCGCTGCAGCTGCTGGCGGAATATCTGGCAGGCGATGATACGGCGCCGTTGTATGATTGCCTGGTTTATCGCGGCAAAACGCTGCTGGGAATAGATGCGGACGTTTCGTATGACGACAAGCTGGGCGGCACGTTTGCCTTTTATGCGACGCCGGCGCCGGAATGGCTGGAGCGGGCAGTCCTGGACGGCTCGGGTGCGCTTCGGGCAGTGAAAGAAGAAATCGGCAGAGCTACGGAAAAAGCTTTGGCAGGGCTGACGGAGGAAAAACTTGACAAGATTAAAAACCGTACGCTGGCGGATACGGTATATTTGCAGGAGAATCCGCAGACGGCGGCGGCTTTTGCCGGCGGAATGCTGACGGCGGGATATTCTCCGGACGAGATTATGAATTTTGATGCGGCGGTGCAGGCGGCAACGGTTTCCGACATTCGGACGGCATGGGCAAAGGTTCAGGCTTCCCGGGCGCGGGCGGTGGGCTGGCTGGAAGGGAAAAACGCCGGCAGAGATACTGGTTTTTCGGGCGCTGATGCAGAGGCGGCAGAAAGGGAGAACGCAGGCAAAAGAGGGAGCTTGTAGGATAATGGAACATAACGGAAAACAGGACAGCGGAAAGGAACGCTTTTTTATGCTGCCCGGGGGAGAAAATGTGTCGGCTGAGGGTGAAACTGTGCCGTTTGGGAGTGAAGCAGTGAAGGTTAAGGGAGAAACTGTGCTGCCCGGGGGAGAAAATGTGCCGGTCAAAGGTGAGACTGTGACGGCTGAGGGGGCAGAGGCGGCTACGGGTGCCGGACGGAAACAGTTCTGTATGCGGCGCTGGGCAAAAATGCGTTTTGGCGGACAGCGCGGGGCTTGGAAACGCTTTGGGGCGTTGGGCGGGGCGCTGATGATTATTGCGGCGGCCGGGGCGGCAGTTTATACGGCCGGTTATACGGATTGGAACGAGCCGGCGCTGAACGCGGAGAAAATTCTGGCACAGTCCAAACTCGGCGGGCGGACGTTCAAAGGCGAAGTGCAGGAAGTCAGCGCGCTGGGCGGCAAGGTGCGGGCGTATCTGATGGAGGAGCACAGCGTGCCGCTGGCGGCGGTATCGTTCGGGTTTGCAAAAGCCGGGCGCGCCTATGAGCCTAAACCGGGGGCGGCGCTGCTGGCAGAAAGCGTATTGTCAGACGGGGCGGGGCGGTTTGACCGCCGTGAACTGCGCGAGCTGATGAAAGAGAAAGGCATTAAGCTCAGCGTTACGGCGACGGCTGACCGGCTGGAGTTTTCGCTCAGCTTTGTCAAACAGTTTGAAAAGGAAGCGCTGGAAGTTCTGCGTGCGGTGATGTATGAGCCGCATTTGAAGCGGGAAGACATCGAACTGGCGCGGCGGCAGCTGGCCGTGCTGCGGCAGCAGCGGCGGGAGAATCCGCAGCAGCAGCTCGGCGAACTGGTCAGGACGGAATTTTACGGTTCCCATCCGTACGGGCGGGAGGATATTCCCGACGAAAAAGCGCTGGCGGCGGTTACGGCCGAAGACATCAGAGCGTATCTGCGTTCCTTTATGGGCAAAGACAATCTGGCGGCAGGAATTTCCGGCGATATGGACAAGGCGGAAGCCGAGGCCTTTCTGGCGCAGGCGTTCGGCGGGCTGACGGATAAGGCGGCGGGGGCGGCGCTGCCGGCGTTTGCGCCGGATTTCCGGCAGGAAGCCGCGGTGCGTGAATCGGACGTTTCGGCGCAGAGTTTTGTTTTGGCGCTGGCACCGGGCGTGGCGCGGCTGGATAAGGATTTTTATCCGCTGTACGTTGCCAACCATATTTTCGGCGGGGCGGGACTGTCGTCGCGTTTGAGCCGGGCCGTGCGTGAGAAAGAGGGGCTGACTTACGGAATTTACAGCTATTTTTCCAACAGCGATGCCGGCGATTTGTGGCAGGTGTATTTTTCGGCAACGCCGGAGAATACCTCCCGGATTATGACATTGACGGCGGAGGAATATGGGGCTTTTTACCGGGACGGCGTTGGCGATGAGGAAGTCGAGCTGGCCAAAAAGAGCCTGATGTCGTCGTTTAACCTGCGGTTTGCGAGCCTGTTGGATATTGCAGACATGCTGGAACAGATGCAGGTGCAGGCGCTGGGCGCGGATTTTCTGAAAACGCGGCAGGCGCAGGTGGCGGCGGTTACGGCCGAGGCGGTCAACGATGCAGTGCGGCGGCGGATGCCGAAAAGCTTTGCGGCAGGGGCCGACATGCGCGTGTTTGAAGTCAGCGGCACACTGGGAAAATAAAGCGGAAGCCGGCATGCGCGTGTTTGAAGTCAGCGGGGCGCTGAAGGAGTGAACGCCCGTGAACGGCTGATTTTGCTCCGGGCGTTTTATTTTCGCTTTTCATTTTGCTTTCTAACGATTTTTTAACCATCCTGTGGCATTAATATCTTTAATACATAAGGCAAATTGCGAGGTGTAAAAGGTAAATGAACACGTTGAACGATATTTTGGAAAAAGTAAAAAAATCCGGTTTGATGATTGTTTTGGGCGTGTTTTCTTTTTATTTTGCGATTAATGCCATCAAAGGCGACCGGGGCTTTTTCAAGTACCTTTATCTGAAAGGGAAGGTTGAGGCGGCTCAGGCGGAGCGCGAACGCTATGCGGCGATAAAAAAAGATTTGGAACATAAGGTCGCAATGCTTTCGGAGCGGTCGCTCGATTTGGATTATCTGGAGGAACGGGCGCGCATTGTTTTGAATATGGTGAGCGACGGTGAATACGTCATTTTAGATAAAGATATTGATAAGAAGTAAAAAGAAATTGCCATTTAAAAAAATAATTGCTATAACTAGCGCCGAATACCGGAAAAATACGGGCGTTTGTGCCGTCCGTCCTGCCGGGAGAGGATTAACAGCAACGGGTTTTGCAATTGAGATACAAGAGACGACCGAGGAGACCGAAACCGCTTAATTACCAGCCGACGGAAAGCAGAGCCTTCTTTTCCGAAAAGGAATTTATTATCCGTTCCAACGGGCGGATGAAGGTGTTTAAAATTTCGCCGCGCCTGCAGTGGACGGTGTTTGCCGTTTTGGTCGGGCTGGGCGTCTGGATGGCGCATTCGTACCAGATGTACAGCGTTTCCGACCGGATTATTTCCTACCAAGAGCGCAAACTCGGCGAGACGCGCAGCGCATATGTCGATTTGATGAGCGACTTTGTTACGGTGCATAAAAATATTTCCGCATTGGTGGAGAATTTTGGCAAGGGTGCCGAAAAAAAGCCTGAAAACGTTGACGAATATCTGAAGCGGGCGGAAGTCATTGAAGAGAAAATCCGCCAGATTACGGCGCAGGAAGACTGGATTAACGAAAAAGACCTGAGCAAGAAAAGCGCGCTTAAAGACGCTTTGATTCACCGCGACGTGGCGATTGAAGAGAAAAAGCTGCTGGAGCAGAAAGTTGCGCATCTGGAGGAAATGGTCAGTTCGCTGCAGGCGTTTGAAATGGACATTTTGAAAAAAGTCGAGAGCATTTCCAACAAAGACATTGACAAAATAAAGACAACGATTTCGTCGGTTAACGGCGAGCTGAAAAAGCGCGGCAAATACTTTAACCCGCTGGCGAATTCCAAGAAAAACAGCAAGGGCGGGGTGTATATTCCCGATAATCCGGCTCTGGGGCAGAACGAGGAGCTGATGCAGCAGGTTACAAAAACGTTTACCGCGATTGACGACAGTTCCTATTACCGCGAGGCGATGAAACATGTTCCGGTCGGGAAGCCGGTGTGGACATACTGGCTGTCTTCGCCGTTCGGTAAACGCTCCGATCCGTTCAATGCCAAAAGCGCGGCGCACAAAGGCGTTGATCTGGCATCGAACAAGGGCAACAAAATTAAAACGATGGCCGCCGGGAAAGTAACCCGCGCCGGGAATGCGACGGGATACGGCAAACTGGTGGAAATCGACCATGGCAACGGTTTTAAAACCAAATACGGGCATATGAACAAGATTTATGTGCAGCGCGGGGAAGAAGTCGCGATGGGGCAGGCTATCGGCGAAGTCGGGAATACCGGAAGGTCGACAGGGCCGCACCTGCACTATGAGGTTTTGTATGACGGCGTGCACATGGACCCGATGGCGTTTATCAAGGCGAAATGACGATGCCGGGAAGTGGAATTGCCAAAGCGCGGCTTTGTCCGGGGCTGTATCCGGGCGTAATTTTATTTGGACTGGGAGGCTGATACAATGAGAAAATTCAGACGCGTGCTGTTTTTGAAGCTGGCGAGGATGATGCGGGGCGAGAAGAATATCGTGCCGTGCATTATCAGCGCGGGAACGCGTATTGTCGGCAACATTACCGACGGAGACGTTATCCATATTGACGGAAGGCTGGACGGCGATGTTTCCTGCCGCGAACTGGTTATCGGCAGCACCGGGGCGGTTACCGGAAAAATTCAGGCGAAAAGTCTGGAACTTTACGGCGAACTTAATGGCTCGCTGGCAGTGGAAAACCTGTTTATCGCCGGTACGGCGCGGTTTATCGGCGACTCGGTATATAAGACGATTGCGATTGAACCGGGCGCAGTGCTGGAAGGAAAATGCGCGGTTTCCAAAGGAAATGCAGCGGCGGTTGCGGATAAGGAAGCCGGCGCCGGCAAGGAGCAGTAGGCAGGCGGGAAAACGGGAGCGTGTTCCGAAGGCAGCGTGCGGATGGCCGACGGGGAGACGGAAACAGGTGTCGGCAACGAGCAGGCGGCAAGCGGGGAGGCGGAAACAGGTGTCGGCAACGGGCAGGTGGCTGATGGAAGGCCGGGAAACGCCGGGTTGAAATTCCGAGGGGCTGCCGGCTTAGAGATGCCGGGAAGAAAGAGCATATAGCGGCCAAAGACAGGGAATAGAGTTCAGACCATAAAAAAACAGCCGGAGAAAAATCGGCTGTTTTTTTATAATCAGAACTGTGAGAACCGGGTGTTAAACCGTGTACGGCAGAGCTTTCCGGTTATGAGCGGCACTTTTGCGGGCAATATGGTTCAGCAACGGCCGGGCAAATTATCACAATCGGACAAATTGTTACAATCGGACAAATTGTTACAATCGGACAAATTAGTGCAGGCGCGCCGGTTCCGGAGCAGAAAGCATCTAAGGATTCAAGTTTGTTATCTCCAGTATGTAAAACATTATCCCGAGGAGGATAACAATGCAGGTCAGCTCCGGTTCGCGGTATTGGCCGGCACATATTGCAGCTGCGGCGATAACGGCAAGGCTGCAAGTCAGGTCGGTGATAAAAAAATATCCCGTAAAACCGGTTCTGACGCGGGCGTTGATTTTCCAAGCGGCAAAAAATTTTCCGGCAAACAGCAGCGGTATAAACAACATCATGCGCAGGGCTTTTTCTGTCCACAGGCTGAAAGCTGCGAGGAACAGCACAATACAGACGGCGGTGAGGGCTGACAGAGCTATTTCTTTACGGTTCAGCCGATACCAATGCTTAAATTTTTGTGTCATAATGATAGAAATTGGTGAATAATAAGACATATGGTTAACTTAATTGCGCTAAGTTTAGCCAGGGCAGAGATAAAAGTCAACTGTTTTGTGACTTTTTCGAGATTTGAACGGGGGAACAGAAGCGGAGAAGCTGAATCGGAGGAACGGTTTGTCCGGCCGGTTTGGTATGGTAAGAGGCTGTCGGTTAAGCGGGAGAGCAGTCCTTATGCCGGGCGGTCAGGCACGATGAGAGGCTGTCGGTTAAGCGGGAGGGCAGCCCTTATGCCGGGCGGTCAGGCACGATGGTACGGGTGTCCGCCGATGATGGTTTCGATACGGTATATCTGTTCGGCGAGGACGGCGCGCATCAAAATGTGCGGGAGTGTCAGCCTGCCGAACGAAAGAAGCAGATCGGCCTTTTGGCGCGTGGAATCCAGGTGCCCGTCGGCGCCGCCTATCAAAAAGCATATTTCCGAGCAGCCGGAAAGCATCCAGTTTTCAACAATGCCGGCGAGTTCCGGACTGGATATGTTTTTGCCGCGTTCGTCAAGGACGACGACTTTGGCGCCGGGAGCTATGCAGGATTGGAGAAAACGTGCTTCGTCCTGTTGCGAGGCGTTGTCTTTTTCGCGGATGTTTAAAGTCCACTTCATCCGTTCGGCATACCGGGCGATGATTTCTCCTTCCGGGGAGCCTGCTTTGCATTTGCCGATGACGCCCAGAGTGATTTTCATGGCTGTTTCTCCTTTGTTGAAGCGGCAGGGGAAACAGATGCGGAAATGTTGCCGTTTTGGGGTGTGGACGCGGTTGTCGTTGCAGATATGGCAGACAAGGCGGCTGTTTCCGCGGCGGCGCGTCCTGATGCCAGCGCCTGGACGACCGTGCCGCAGTTTCCGGTCATATCGCCGGCGACGGTGGTGTTTGGCGGCAGTTTGTCGGCGGGGAAAAACGAACCCAGTGCCATAATGATGCGGTCGTAGCCTTCCAGCGTGCATTCGGTGCCGTTGCAGGCAACCGCGCGTCCCCGGCTGTCGATTTGGTTGCTGACGGCAGTCAGGCGGCAGGCGTTTCCGACGGGGCATATTGCGGCGATGGAAGTCAGGGCGCGGACGATGACGCCTTTTTGTTCCAGTTCGAGGTGGTCGCGCGCCATTATCCGCATATCTTCCCGGCGGCGGCGCACAAACATTTCTACCGTTTCGCAGCCGTGTTCCCTGAGGGTCAGGGCACAATCAAGGGCAACTTCCCCGCCGCCGACAACCGCAGCTTTGTTGCAGAGATAGCGGGAAGGGGAGGTGAGGTATTCGGCATAAGGGAGGCACAGTTCTTCGCCTTTAATGCCCAATGTGCGGGGCAGGGGTTCTCCCAGTGCCGCGACGACAGCGTCATATCGGGCGGACAGGGCGGAAAAGTCCGTTATTTCCGTATTCAGGCGGACGGTAACGCGCGGGTTTTCAACCAGGCGGGCAATTTCTGTTTCCAGAACCGTACGGGGAAGGCGGCGTTCGGGGATTAACCGGGCTGCGCCGCCCAGAACCGCGCTCTTTTCATAGAGGTCGACTTGCCAGCCGCGCAGCAGAAATTCATACAAGGCGCCAAGCCCGGCCGGGCCGCCGCCGATGACGGCGGCTCTGTATGGAACGCCGGCGGCAGTATGTGCTGTCGGCGGCAGTTCCAACGCCGGCAGTCCGCCTTTTTGCATAACGGCGGCTTGCAGGCAGGGGATTTCTATCGGCGTGTCAATACGTCCGCGGATACAGGCTTTTTGGCAGAAACGGTCGGGGCAGACAAGGCCGCAGGTCTGCGGCAGCGGGTTGCGCGCAGCAATGGCTGCTGCTGCGGCGGCGAAATCTCCGGTTTTGGCAGCGGCAATAAAATCGTGCGGCGATACGCCCAGCGGGCAGGCTTTTTCGCACGGTTTGGCACGGCAGCCGAGGCAGCGGCTGAACTCGCGGGACAGTTTTGCGGCAGAATCCGGGCATTCGTTTCCGGGGTGTCTGGTATCATCAGCGTTCATGGCAGTTCCTGTAGTCATCATCGCGGCGGCCGGACAGGGAAAGCGCAGGCCGCGTCTGCTGCCGTTCCCGGTTTTCAGGAGGGGAATTCCGATATTTTTATGGACGGATTCCGATATTTTACCGTCAGATTATAACAGAAGCCGGGGCGGCGGGCAAGCCAAAAAAAAGGTTGTGGATAATAGGTGTATTCCGGCGGTTGCAAGCCGGATAAAGGCACGGGGACGGAGAAACGGCGTCAGGCTGAACAAAAGTTGCGGGCGGCGGGGGATATTATAACAGCTGCAAGCCGGATAAAGGCTGGGGGGACGGAGAAACGGCATCAGGCTGAACAAAAGTTGCGGGCGCAGAGGCAGCGGTATTGCTGGACGGAAGAGAGGCACCGGACGGAAGCGCTGCCGGGCTTTAACCCGGCAATCGTTTTGCGGCTTCGGCGGCGGACAAGGACAAACAGTAAGAGGGCGGTATTTTTTATACCGCTCTTTTTTTGTGGGTTAAACAAAAATATATTTACATTGCGGCGACGGCATGTTAGATATAAGCGCATGCGCAGCGGTGCGGCGGCACGGCCGGGGAAAGGGCTGTTATACGGCCGGAGTGCCGGCAGATGCAGCGGTTCGGCAGAGCCGGTATGCGAGCCGTCATGCTGCCGATGTGCGTGAAAAAATAAGGAGTAAGATTGAGTACCAAAAGCCGGAAATTGCGTTTTTTCTCCCTGTTTTGGGATTATGCCAGCGCGCTGTCGCTTATTGCGCTGCTGGTTTTGTTGTGGCATTTGGGCAAGGGGCCGGTGAAAGTGAATTTTCTGCGGCCGTATATCATTCAGGCGCTGACGAACGAAACGGCCGATTATGATTTAAGCGTGGGGTCGGTTAATCTGGAGCTGGTTCATTCGGTGCAGCCGGTCAAGATTATCGCCAAAGACGTGCAGTTTAAGGATAAGGAAGGCGAATATCTGGTTGAGGCTCCGCGTTTGTCGCTGTCGTTTTCGGCGCGGGCGCTGCTGAAAGGGATGCTGGCGCCGAGTTCAATCACGATTGAGCGGCCGCGGGTGCAGATTACGGCTTCGTACGGGCTGAAAGGCGGCGAAGACGAAACAGATGCGGCAAACGCGGATACGGCAGGAACGGACGAGAACGGTGCGGCCGGAGCCGGCGAAGCGGGAGCGGGCGGAAAAGCGGTGATGCGCGGCGGAAAAGCGGTAATGCGCGACGGGAAAGCGGTAATGCGCGGCGGAAAAGCGCTGGCGGCTGATGCCGGCGAAAAAAAAGGGGGAAAGAAAATCGGAGGCGCGGGCGGAAAGGCGGGAGGCAGAATAAGAACCGTCCGGGACGGGAAACCGCTGTCGCCCGAGGCGCTGCAGGAACGGCGCGAGCGGCGGCGGGCGGCGCGCACCCTCAAGAAGCTGGAATTCTACTTTACCCAGTTTGAAGATTTTATGGAGCGGTTCAATTCTCCGGAGCGGCTGTATCTGGAAAGTTTTATCAACAACATCAGCGTTACCGATGCGACGCTGGATATGACGGAAGCGGAAACGGGGCAGCAGTTTACGTTTACGGACATGGACTTTGCGTTTGAGCGCGGCATTGCCGATATCATTATCCGGGCGGACAGCGCGGTCAGGTTTGAAAACCGCACGTCGGCGCTTGATATGACACTGAAATACCGGCTGCTGAACGACGAAGTGCGCTATACGCTCAATTTCTCCGATTTGGTGATTACGGACTTGTACGATATCCTGATGCCGGAAAAAGGCGATATCCGCATGGTGGACATTCCGGTCAACGGCCGGCTTTCGGCGCTGATAGACTTCGGGAAAGTCCTGAAAGACAAAAGGCATTTTGCCGACAACCCCGGCGACTATATCAAAGACGTCAGCTTTGCGATTGAAGGCGGACGCGGCAAAATCGGCTTCGGCGACAGCGAAGACTTTGACTATGATGTATCGTCTTTTAACCTGGAAGGGCAGTTGCACGGCGGACTGGACAAGGTTAAAATCGAAAACGCGGCGTTTGACTTTGACGGTAAGAAGGCGGAGCTGAGTTTGTCGGCGTCAGGGTTCAAGGATTATTTCTTCAAAGGGAACCTGGAGAATTTCAAAGTCAATTTCCGGGCGAAAGTCGGGGCGTTTGAGATGGACGAACTGTCGCTCCTGTGGCCGCGCTACCTCGGCGAAAAAGCGTGGGCGTGGTGCAAGGAAAGCCTGTACGGCGGGAGCATTGCCAACGGCGACTTTTCGTTCGACTTCGGCTGGGATAAAAAAGCGGCGCATTTCGGGCTGCTGAAGCTTGCGGGCAAAGCGGAGTTTGCGGACGCGAACCTGCACTATCTGGAAGGGATGCCGGTTATCCGCAACGTGTACGGAACCGCGTTGTTTGAACAGGACAAAATTGACATCAAGGTGGACAAGGGCGTTTCCGACGGGGTGATTTTGACCGGGGGCAGCGTGCTGCTGTATGATTTGGACAAGTATGACAACTTTATCAAAATAGATTTGACCGGAAATTCGACGATTACCGACGCGCTGAAGCTGATTGACCACGAGCCGCTCGGCTTTACCAAAGAAATGGGCGTTAATCCGGAGCTGGTGGCAGGCGACGTCGACATTGATCTGAAACTTGACTTTGAGCTGAAAACCAACCTGAAGCCGGAAGAAATCAAAGTGGAAGTTAACGGCAACCTGAAACAGGTGGAATATCTGGGACTGGAGGACGGCAAGACGTTTGTTGCAGACGAACTGCATTTGGTTGTGACGGAAAAAGGGTTTGACCTTGAGGGCGTGGCGAAATATCAGGGTGTGCCGCTTAAGCTGGCGCTCAAGGAGAATTTTCACGAAAAGAGCCACAAGAGCCGCATTACCGCCGACGTACGGATTAACGACCAGGTATTGAAAACGCTCGGCATTGAGAGCGAGATTCTGGCGGCACCGTATTTTACCGGCAGTTCGGACGTCAAGGCAGTGCTTACGTTTTTGAATGACGGCCGGATTGAGCTGGCGGTGGACGGGTCGCTGAAGGATACGGCGATTGACTATGCGTTTCTGGGCTTTGCCAAAGAAAAGGGATTCCCGTGCCGCGCCAAGGCGACGATGCTGATTAAGGATGGCAAGTTGCAGGAAGTAACGCATTTTCAGCTGATTAAGGCACTGTTTTCGGCTACGGGCAAGATGGCGGCGGACAGCGAGGGACGGCTGAAAACGATTGACGTTACCCAGATTAAGGCGCCCAAAGCTTTTGCCAAGGCGCGGGTCGATTTCAACTACAAGCCGAAACTGGCGCTGAAGGTTACGGTATCGGGCGACTCATACGATTTGACGGACTTTTTTGACAAGAAAAAGAAAGACAGCGCGGCGGAGAAAAAGCAGAAGAAAAAAAGCCTGAAAGACCCGCTGGCGGACATTATGGATACCGATATCGTCATCGGCGTAAACAAGCTTTGGACCAACGACAAGGTGCCGGTAACCAATTTTGCGGGCAAGGCGGAACTGCGCCACGGCATCGGGCTGCACCGCATGAATCTGGTCGGCAACTACGGGGCGAGCCGCGACGTCAAGATGAAGCTTGATTTTGAGCCGCGCGGCGACGAATATATGCTGACCGTCGACTCCAACAATGCGGGAAGCACGCTCAAGGTGCTGCGTTTGTATGAAAACATGAAAGGCGGAAATCTGCGCATTGAGGCGCGGCGCGACAAATACAGAAATTTCAGAGGGCATGCGCGGATGCGCGATTTTGCATTGGTCAACACGCCGGTGTTTGCCAAGATTCTGAGCGTGGCATCGCTGACGGGAATCGTGGATATGCTGACCGGCGAGGGGCTGACGTTTACGCACCTGAACGCGCCGTTTACCTATACGTTTTCAACCAAGAATCTGGAAACGACGGATGCCAGAATGTTCGGTTCGGTTTTGGGGGTAACGATGAGCGGACGCTATAACCTCGTGGACGAGGATATTGAAGCGAAAGGTATGGTTATTCCGGCATACGGGCTGAATACGTTTATCGGCAACATTCCGCTGGTCGGCAAGGTCCTGGCCGGACGCGACGGTACGGTATTTGCGACGAATTACAGCGTGTCAGGCAGTATGGCGCAGCCGAAGGTTTCGATTAATCCGCTGTCGACGCTGGCACCGAATTCGCTCAAGGAGCTGTTTTCGTCGGGAGACTGACGGGCGGCAGCGCCGCGGGCAACGAGGGGCGGTACGGAAAGAGAGCGGCGGCACGGAAAGAGTGCGGAGGCACGGGGAAAACGCAACAGGCGGCGATAGCCTTGCCACGAGGTGAAAACGCCACGGGCAACGAGGGCGGCGCCACAGGGGTGAAAATGCCATGGGCAACGAGAGGTGCGCTATATTGCGGGGACAGGTGCCGTTTAAAGGGATAACGAGGAGGATATAAACAATGACTGGCAAAATAGGAATTGACTTTCACGGGGTGATTTCGGCGGCGCCGGGGCTTTTTGCCGAGTTCTGTCATGAAATCCGCAAGCGGGGCGTTAAGGTTTACGTTATCAGCGGCGGGCCGAAGAAAGACGTGGTCAAATATCTTGACGAAAACCGGATTGAATATGATACGGTGTGGGCTATTTTGGACTTTTATGAGCAACAGGGTAAAGCGGAGCTTTTTTCCGACGGGAGCTTTAAGGTTGACACAACGCTGTGGAACAAGGCCAAGGCCGAATACTGCGCGGCGGAAGACATCCGGTTTCATATTGACGATTCAAGCGTTTACGGGCGTTATTTCATAACGCCGTATTGCAAATACGACATCGGCGGCGGCGTCTGCGAATGGAACGGCGTCAAGGTCGATTTTAATGATGCGGGGCGGGCGGCCAAAGAGGTGGCCGACTATATCGTGCGCGGCGGACATTAAGCAAAAAATACCGCAATGTCGGCAAGACGTTACCTAGGAAATCAGGATAAACATTGTGTTGCTGTTATACGGAAAAAGCGATAATATTGCGTTGTGATATATGGGAAAGCGGGTAAACGCAGCGTTGCTGTTATACAGGAAAAGCGATAATATTGCGTTGTGATATATGGGAAAGCGGGGAAACGCAGCGTTGCTGTTATACGGGAAAAGCGATAACATTGTGTTGTGATATATGAAAAGCGGGTAAACGCAGCGTTATAGCTGTACAGAAAAAGATAACTTTATGGCGATTATGTGGGGAAAAAGGAGTAGGTGGTGGACCGTAGAGGTAACGCTCCTCTGCTACATCCATGTCAAGGATGCGTTCTACTTTTAAACTAACGGTCCGAACCTGTAGAAGTTTATCAAAACAAAAAGCTTTTTAACATAGAAATTTTAGATTGCAAGCGTTTTTTGCGATTTTTTTTAAAATTATTGAAAAGTTAACTTTTAGTGTGTATAACTCTAGCATAAATCGGTTGAAATATTAAGACAATAAAGAGAAAAAATGAGCGAAAACATAGATTTCCGGGTCGATTACAACAAATTTAAGGTGATGGACGAATTTAACACGGACGAGTTGAAGTATCCGCTTATCCTGTCCATTCCGCATTGCGGCACCGTTTTTCCGGAGGAATTTCTGCGCGCGGTCAGGCATGACGTGATGACGCTGCGCAAAAACGAGGACATTCTGGTTTACGACCTTCTGGAGCCGGCAATACGCGACGGGGGAATCGCCGCGATTAAGCTTAACGTCAGCCGCAGCTTTATTGACGTGAACCGTGCCAAGGTGGAACTGGATCCGAATATGTTTTTCGACTATCCGCGCGAGGATATCGGCCTCAACCAGCAGCGTTCGCGTTACGGGCTGGGGATTATCCATAAGGTTACGGCAGACAGCCGGCCGATATATGCGGGGCGAATCTCGTACAAGGAAGCCGAAGAGCGGATTAAAAACGTGTATGACGTTTATCACGGGCGACTGAAGGAGCTGATTGCGCGCACGATTGACAAGTTCGGCTTCTGTCTGGTGCTGGACTGCCATTCGATGCCGTCCAAAATCTGTTCCATCATTTCGGAAAGCCCGCGCATCGACTACTGCCTCGGCAACCTGTTTGAACAGAGCTGCCCGAACAAAATAAGCTTTTTTGTGGAAAACGAACTGGCAAAACGCGAGTATTACGTTGCCAAGAACCGCCCGTATTCCGGGGCTTATATCACTTTTAACTACTGCGAGCCGCGCAAGCAGGCGCATACCCTGCAGCTTGAAATCAACCGGGTGATTTATGCAGATGAAAATACGTTGGAAAAAAACAGCGACTTTCAGCGGGTTAGCTATGATTTGAGCAAGGTTGTCACGAACCTTGCGAATTTTTTGCTGGATTTTTAAAAAATATATGGTATAGATGCTCCTTGTATTTTGCCGGTGAACGATTATTTTTTTCCGGCGTTTTGTTAATTTACCCGCGTTTAAGGACTTTTCCTTCGGGAACTGACCGGGCCGAAAGTTTAAAGACAGGGACGCCCTTTGCCTTAGAGCGGTATTCAGGATAATAACATCGTGCTAAAAAGCATCTTATTCCTGTTGGTTTTGATCAGTTTCATTACCACACCTACCAGAGCTTATGAAGCATACAGCATTTCAAGCCTTAATTTGACAGAAGAACAAGAAGCCGCCGAGGCGGCAGCTGCGGAACCCGAAGTTTATGAATTGTGCGAGATTGCCGCAGACAAGGCCGAAAAAGAATACAACATCAAAACAAATCTTTTGCAGACCATAGCGTCGGTTGAGAGCGGGCGCTGGAACGCCAAAGCCGGGCGTCGCGTTGCATGGCCGTGGACGGTACATGCCAACGGCAAAGGGCGCTATTACAAAACCAAAGCAGAGGCGGTTGCCGCCGTGCAGGCGTTGCAAGACCGCGGCATCAGAAACATTGACGTCGGCTGCATGCAGGTTAATTTAAAATATCACGGAAAGGCATTCAGCAGTTTGGACGAGGCGTTTGAGCCGGAAAAGAACGCGGCTTACAGCGCACAGTTTTTGCGTCAGCTCTATAAGCGCAACAAGCAAGACTGGACCAAGACCGCCATGCATTACCATTCGCGCAACCTGCGCCAGGGGACGAACTACAAGAACCGTCTGGAAAAGCATTATGCCGAGTATGTCCGCGAGGACGGCGAGGGTGCGAAACTGTTTTAGCGCAGCGCAGCCGCAAAGCTGTTTCAGGACGGCGCGTTTGGGCGAAAATTTCAAGGGCGGACATCAAAATGCGCAGCTGTTTCGATGTTGCGTCTGATTAAAGAGCCTCCGGCAACGGGGGCTTTTTTGCGGCGATATGCTTTCTTGCCGGACGGGTGATGAGGATGCCGGGGAGAAAATTCCGGGGTGCGGCGGGCTTCGGAGGGCGGCAGCTGGAGAGCATAAATTTCACAGCGGGTAAGGTGGAAATTTTGCTTGCAATTATTAAATTTAGCGCTTAAGTTTTACGGGATTGTTAAGAGTTTAGAGATGATTATGGAAAATATTGAAGAGAAAAACAAGGACGAATCGCTGGGGGAAACCTTTAAGACGGTTATTTATGCGATTGTCATCGCCGGGCTTATCCGCACTTTTTTGTTTGAGCCGTTTAAAATCCCGTCGGGGTCAATGTATCCGACGCTGGAAATCGGCGATTTTTTGTTTGTTTCCAAATATACTTACGGCTATTCGCGCCATTCTTTTCCTTTCAGCCGCCCCGCGTTTGAGGGACGGGTGTGGGAAGATTTGCCGGAACGCGGCGATGTGGTGGTATTCAAATATCCGGGCGACAACAAGACCGATTTTATCAAGCGGGTTATAGGGCTGCCGGGGGATACGGTACAGATGAAAGGCGGGCGCCTTTTTATCAATGGCAAGATGGTTGAGCGCGAAGAGGTCGGCAAATATACGATTGACGAATATACGGTTATTCCGACGACGTATACCGAGTATACCGAGACGCTGCCGAACGGCAAAAAGCACCGGATACTGGAGCTTTCCGACGACAAGAGCGTGGACGATACGATTGAGTTTAAGGTGCCGGAACGACATTACTTCATGATGGGGGACAATCGCGACAACTCTAATGATTCGCGCAAGGATGTCGGGTTTGTGCCGTTTGAAAATATTGAAGGCAAAGCGCGGTTTTTATTTTATTCGCATGACGACAGCGTGGTCTGGTATAATCCGATAAGCTGGATTGCTGCTATTCGCTGGGGGCGGCTGTTTAACACGATAAAGTAGGAAGCCCGGAACCGAGGGGCATATCCGAGCGGTGCGGTCTGTCCGAGCGGTGCGGCCTATCCGTATGAAATACATAAAAAAACAGTGCCCGGAAGGCACTGTTTTTTTGAGGGGGAGAGTTGTGCATCATCTTAGATTTAATGTATGAGATACAATCTCTTTATGCGCGCGAAACATATTTCGTAAGCGTTTGAAAAAGTTTCTTTCCCCAGAGAGCTGGGTTGCAGCATAAAATTTTCTCCAGTTCATTTTGCCAGCTTTTTCCTGCTCGGCAAACCAGGCGATGTGTTTGCGCCATTGGTTCGGCTGAGCGTAGTGGCGGAAAATGGTTTCCTCGTCGGCATACTTTTCTGCCCATTGCCTGGCAAGGGTGTAAAGCAGTTTGCCGTTCGGAGCGTAGGTCACGGTACCCAGCATATAGCCTTCCTGTTCTTCGCCATCTTCGTTCAGGTAATGTACCAGGCCGAAAGCGATTGCCAGAGCATGGCTGCGGGTTTTGGCGTGTTCAAGGCAGACAGGCAGAGCATTGACGATGAAGTCTTCGCATTCTTTGCCCATCAGCCCGGGTTCGCCGCCCAGGTATCCGTTTTGCGAACCGTACGTGCGGTAAGCTTGGGGCAGAGCCTCAAAGATGGGCGTCGGGTCGTCAGGATGAAGCACGGCGCCGTCAGAAATGCGCTGCATGGCAATTTCCAACATAATCTCGCCGAGGTGTTCGTCCTTACGACAGACGTCTTGAGTGAATTCCGCCATAAACTTCATAAAAGCATTACCGATGCGGTTGCGCTGGTTTGCCGGATAAGCCATCATAGGCAGAATGATATTGTCAACGACGTCCTGCCAAGAGCGGTTTTCCAGGTTGTTTACTCCGGTTACTTTCTCTAGATAAGAAAAAAGTGTCTCCATAATGATAAAAAATTTTAATTAGACATAATTTATATATTCACACTTATATTGTACCACGTTTCCGACGGGAATGCAAGCCATTTTTGGACAAAAGACGGGACGGCAAGTTGGGGGTGCGGCGGAGAGGCGGTAAGATAAAAATATAGTTGACAAAAATAATCGCGCGTGCTAGCGTTTTGGCAATTAATCTATTATTGTTTTTTTAATCTTATCATTTATGGAAAAGAATACTATTTTGGAACAAGTCAACGCTTATGGAGCGAAACTTGGCTGGCCTTTTTACGTTTACCCTGACGGAACCTGCGGCAAGAGCATCGTTTCTGCGGGGGGAAAGCTGAATGCGGCGATGTTCGTGAAAAAGAAATTTCCGGTACGGGCACTGAATTCCGAGTTTTTGACCGGAACGGCCGGTGCGGAAGACGATGTTCTCGCACATTTGTGCGAGGTCGGCGACAAGCTCGGCTATCCGCTGTATGTTTATGCAGACGGAACGTGCGGGACAACGCCGGTTTCTCCGGAAAACAAATTTCCGTTTACTCTGGTCGTGAAGAAGAAATTTGTCGTCAACCAGATGGTGCTGGAAACAGAAGAGCCGGCCAGGAAGGAGGCAAAGGATGCCGACAATGCGACAGATGATATGGCTGGAAATTTCGCTTTGGCGAAAACTATAAAGCAGGCGAAAGCTTTCAACGAATCGGAATTCAACGAATTTGAACGGATATGTTTGGCATTGCTTTTAGGCTAAAAGGAAAGACGGATTTTTGAGTTTCAAAAGCTTTAATGTGTTGGTAAAAAAGCGTTCTCCTTCGGGGGGGCGCTTTTTTTGCGTATGAATGGCAGAAAGATGGAAAGGGGCGGCGGGCAGTGCGAGGCGGCAAAGCATGAGGTAGGGCGCGGGGCGGGGGAGCTTGGCGGAGCGCGTCCGGAGGCGGGCAAAAAAACGCTTGCATTTGCGGCGATTAGGGCTTATTTTGGCGCTAACGGTTTAATTTATTTATAAACAGAAGAAGAAAAGAATATGCAGGAATTGGAAGAAAAAATCGGTTATACCTTTAAGACGCCGAAATTGTTGCAGCAGGCGCTGACGCATTCGAGCTTTACGCCTGACATCCATAAAAATTACGAGCGGCTGGAATTTCTGGGCGACCGGATTTTGGGCGTTACGGTGGCGGATATGCTGTGCCGCGCGTTTGCCAATGAGCCTGAGGGCAGCCTGTCGCAGCGGTTTGTTTGTCTGGTGTGCAAGGAAACGGTGGCGGAGATTGTGCGAGGTCTTGGCGCGGACAAATACATCATTGCGCGGGATATGAGCGTTGCTTCCAGCGAAAACGTGTTGTGCGACATCGGCGAGGCGCTGATTGCGGCGGTTTATCTGGACAGCGGCGACATTACGGCAGCACAGGCTTTCGTTCGGCGCTGCTGGACGCCGTTTATCGACCGCAAGTCGCGGCCGCACAAGGACTTTAAGACGCGGTTGCAGGAGGCGGTTTATCATCTGGGGCTGGAGCAGCCGAGGTATAAAATGCTGAAAAAGACCGGCAGCGAGCACGAACCGGAATTCCGGGTGCAGGTTGATGCCGGGCAGGGCAAGACGGCCGAAGGGCGCGGGCGGAACGTCAAGACCGCGGAACAGAATGCGGCGCAGGCGCTGCTGACGGCGTTGGGAGTAGAAGACAATGCGTAACAAGGCGATGGCGGAAGAAGAGAAGCCGAAGACGGCCGAAAACGGGACGATTGCGGCGGCGGTTACGGATGAAGAGGCAGCCGAGGCGGAGACAGAGGCGGAAACCACGGGCGATAAGGCGTACGGTGCGGGCGGTCGGAATGGAACAGCCGGCGGCGAACCCAGCCGGTGCGGGTTTGTGGCGCTGCTGGGGGCGCCGAATGCGGGCAAGTCTACGCTGACCAACAATTTTGTCGGTTCCAAAGTCAGCATCGTGTCGCCGAAAGCGCAGACAACGCGCACAACGGTCAAGGGCATCGGGATTTGGGGCAATACGCAGATTATCTTTCTGGACACGCCGGGGATTTTCAAGCCCAAGCGGCGGCTTGACCGGGCGATGGTCGCTTCGGCATGGGGCGGCGTCGGCGATGCGGACATAACGGCGCTGGTGGTGGACGCCAAGCGCGGTTTTGACGATGAAACGCGGGCAATTATCGCCAAGCTTAAGGAAAACAAAATTCCGGCGGTTCTGGTTTTAAACAAGGTCGATTTGGTCAGCGGCGAAACGCTGTTGCAGTTGTGTGCGGCGCTGAACGACGCTTATGCTTTTGCGGAAACGTTTATGGTATCGGCGCTTAACGGCAAAGGCGTGGACGATTTTTACGACTATCTGGCGGCGCATCTGCCGGAAAGCCCGTGGTATTATCCTGAAGAGCAGATGTCTGATTTGCCGCTTAAACTGCTGGCGGCGGAGATTGTGCGCGAAAAGCTGTTTTTGTATCTCAGGCAGGAAGTGCCGTATGCGCTGACGGTGGAGCCGGAACTGTGGGAGCGCCGCGCGGACAATTCGGTGCGGGCGGAGATGACGATTTATGTTGAGCGCGACAGCCAGAAACAGATTGTGCTCGGACGCGGCGGGACGATGATTAAAAAAATCGGCCAGGCGGCGCGGCGGGAGCTGGAAGAGCTGCTGGAAGACCGCATCCATTTGTTTTTGTTTGTCAAAGTGCGCGAGAACTGGGGCGACGACCCGGCAAGATATGCGGACTGGAATCTGGATTACAAGGCTTAAGTTAAAAATTGTCGGTTAATGACGAGATGCGTTACGTTTGAAGAAAGCGCGGCGCATTTTTTATGCTCTGGGGGCAGAAGAGAGCGGGCGGGGTTTAAATGGCGGCGGGCGAGGCTTATATCTGCGGTGGACGTCAAAGTTTTAACCGGGAGAAAAATAATGGAAACCTATTTGTTTATCGCGTTGGCGTTTATCTACCTTCTGACGGCGTTTATCCTTTCCAAGCAGGTGCAGAAGCGGATTTGGACGGTGGCGTATATTCTGGCGTTTGCGATTACCTGCGTCGCCATTTTTTTCATCAAGTCGTATGCGGGGGAAACGCTGATGCGCGTGGGTGAGCTGAACTGGTACTACATCCTTTACGTTTTCGGGTCAATCAGCATTATTCTCGGCGTTATCAACCTGTGGATGTACAAAAGAGGGATTATCCGCCTGTTTACGGAAGACGGCGACGATGACGAGGAGGACGACACGGCAGAAAAAGGCCGCAAATAAAACCCGCTGACGGATTGCGGCACGCGGAAAGCCGTATTCTGCTCCGGCTTAATTAAAACGTTCCTTTTTTTTCTTATACTTTGGTTTTATATAAGGGGCTATATTTACGTTATAAATATCCACACGTTTGTGCTGAAAAAAAAGGAACGTTTTTTTTCAGCATGCAGGATATTTATGGGACATCGGACGAGGGCAGTTGCGGCAAACCGGGACGGGGCATTTATCGCGAACCGGAACAGGAAACTTGCGGCAAACCGGGGCGGGACATTTATCGCGAACCGGAAAACAGGTCAGGCAATGCGCCTGCTTAACACCGTTTTTTATGCGGCAATGGTGTTGTTTGCAGCCGTGGCCGTCTGGCGGGTCTGCCGAGGCGCCGGATTTTTTATGGATACGGCAGAGCATATCCATTCTTCCTGGCTGGTCAGCATAGGAAAAGTGCCGTACCGCGATTTTTTTCAACATCACAATCCGCTGTTATGGTATTTGTTTGCACCGGTAACGCAGCTTTTTTACCGCGATACGGCGATAGTTTATGCGGCGCGGGTTGCTGCGATTTTAGGCTGGGGCGCGGTGCTGTATAAATTATATGCATTGGTTTGTGCGGGGTTTGGCGGCCGGGCTGCGGGTTCGGCTGGCGACGAGAGCGGGCCGCGGGCGGTTGCAGATGCGGGATTTTCCGGGTGCCGGGGGAATGCGGCAGATGTCGGGCTGGAGGCTGATGCGGCAGCGAAACGGATGACGGCGCAATGGGCGCTGCTGTTTCTGTTGGCGCTGTCGCCGTTGTGGAAGGACGTACAGAACCTGTGCCCGGACATTTTTATGCTTTGGGGCATGCTGGCAGGGACGGAGCGTTTTTTTGCCTATCTCGACGGGCAGCGGCGGCGGGATTTGGTTTTGTCTTATTTGTGGTGGACGGCGGCATTTTTGTTTTTGCAGAAAGCCGTGTTTCCCGGAGCCGGATTTGTTGCGGCGAATCTGTGGCTGCTGCTGCGGGGGAGGGTGCGTTTTGCAGACTGTGCGGCGGCATCGGCGGCGGCTTTGGCGGTATTGGCGGCTGCGGCGGCATATTTTTGGCATGAGGATGCCCTGAAGCAATGGTTTGACTATAACTTTTTATTTAACCGGCAGGTTGCGGCGTATTATGGCAGCTATACTTCCGGGGTCGGGACGGCATTGAAACTATGTGCTGCCGGAACGGCTGCGGCGGTTATCCGCTTTTGCCGGTGCGGGGAAAAGGAAACGGCGTGGCTGCTGTTGCTGGCCGGATGTTCCGGTATTCTGTTTGTTTTTGCTCCGCATCCACGATACTATGTTCCTTATTTTTTACTGGCGGCGCCGTATGTCGGCCGGGCGGCGATGCGTCTGATGGCGGCGGAAAGGCTTTCCGGGCGGTTGAAAAAAGCGGCGATTGCGGCAGCGGCGGTTGGATTTGCCGTTTCTTTGTGGACATTGGTTCCGGCGGGAAAAAAAGCATCCGCCTTTAAAAAGCATATGGCGCTGGCGGAATATGTGATACGGCATACGGCGCCGGACGAAGCGCTTTTGAACGGCGTGAACGCATATGCCGCCAATCTGTACAACCCGGACGCGGATTATTTTTGGTTTGGCTTCCATAATACTGTTAAGATTGCCGCGTACTGGGGATATGGGAAGTTTGACTACAATACGGCGATAAAACGCCATAAGCCGAAGATTTTGCTGCTGGGGGAAGACAGCCCGCTTGATGTAATCGCGATGTCGCAGACGAAATGGCTGAAAGAACGCAATCTGCGCGCCGCTATGCTGGGGCGGGGAAACGTTGCGGGACGGAATGATTTTATCCGCCTGAACTACAGCTGTTGGAACGAAGATATGGATTATATTAAAAAACATTATGATTTGGTGGAAGCTGGCAGCGAGGCAATGCTTTGGGTGCGCAAAGACGGCAGCGGGACGGGCAATGGCGGCGGTTCCGGGCAATGAGGCGGAAGATGGCGGTTATTCCGGCTGGCAATGAGGGGGCTGGCAGAGATGGCGGGTGTTTCTGCTGGTGATGACGGGACGGAAGATGGCGGCGATAGCGGACGCGGGTGGCGGGTGCGGGTGGCGGGTGCAGCCGGTGCCGTCATTTTTTTGTTGTAAAATCCGGCGCGGGAGCGTATGGTACGGTTCAGGTGAATTTTACGAAAGAAGGGGTGCGGAAATGACGCGTTATCGTCTGAACAACATCAAGCTGCCGTTAGAGGCCGGAGCGGAGGAAGTTTGGGCACAGACTGTGCAGCGGGCCGGGAGTCCGGCATTGCGGAATTTCCGGGTAGCGAAAAAATCGCTGGACGCGCGGCGCAAGGACAATCTGTTCTGGGTGTATGCGGCGGAGTTTGAGTATGACGGCGCGCTGGAAACAGGCGGCGACCTGTTGGAGCTGGCACCGGAAGAAAGGCTTGATTTTACGGCAGTGTGCCGGAGCGGCGGCGCGGCCGGTATGAACCTTCCGGGCAGCATGAATCTTTCGGGCGGCACGGGTATCCGTGCGGCGGGGGACGGTTTACGACCGGTGGTGGCCGGTTCGGGGCCGGCGGGGATGATGGCGGCGCTGTGTCTGGCGGAAGCAGGGCTGCGGCCGATTGTGCTGGAACGGGGGGCTGCGGTGCGCGAGCGGCAGAAAGCGGTGCAAAAGTTTTGGGCAACGGGCGAACTGGCGCCGGAAACGAACGTGCAGTTCGGCGAGGGCGGTGCCGGCACGTTTTCCGACGGCAAACTGATGACCGGCATCAAGAAGGACAAATATACCGCCAAGGTTTTGGAGGAATTTGTCAAAGCCGGAGCTCCGGGAGAAATTCTTTATCTTGCCAAGCCGCATATCGGTACCGACAATCTGGCGCTGATGGTGGAGAATATCCGGCATAAGGTGGAGAGCCTCGGCGGCGAATACCGGTTCGGGGAAAAGCTGGCGGATTTGCGGATTGATTATGACGGTGCCGGGGACGGCGCAGGCAATGAGAACGGTACTCGCGGCGTGGAAAACAGGAACGGCGCCGGGGCAGAGGGCGACGGAAGTGACGGTGCGACGTGCGGCGCAGTTAATGAGGGCGCGACGGGCGACGCCATCGGTGCTGGCGGTGCGGGCGGCGTTTTGCGTGCGGCGGTGGTTGAACGGGCGGACGGGACGCGCTATGAGCTTCCGGCGGATACGCTGATCCTGGCGGTCGGGCATTCGGCGCGCGATACGTTCCGCATGCTGTACGGGCGCGGGCTTGAGATGACACAGAAGCCGTTTGCAGTAGGGGTGCGCATAGAGCATAAACAGGCGGACGTCAATTTGGCGCAGTACGGAAAGAAATACTGTTGCTCGAGGTATCTCGGGGCGGCGGATTACAAACTGGCAGAACATCTGGACGGCGGAAGGTCGGTTTATACGTTCTGCATGTGTCCGGGCGGGACGGTGGTGGCGGCAACCAGCCTTGAGGGGCACGTGGTTACCAACGGCATGAGCGAGTTTGCGCGCGATAAGGAAAATGCCAACGCGGCGGTGCTGGTCAACGTGGACGAGAGAGATTTCGGCTCGGCGCATCCGCTGGCAGGAATTGAATTTCAGGAAAAGCTGGAGAAAAAGGCGTTTGCGCTCGGGGGCGGCACCTATTTTGCGCCGGTGCAGAAAGTCGGGGATTTTCTGGCGGGAAGAGGGACGCTGCGCCTCGGTGCGGTGAAACCGTCGTATAAACCGGGCGTAATGCCGGCCGATTTCCGGGAGCTGTTTGACGCGCCGCTTTACAAGGCTTTGCAGGAAGGCATCCGGCGTATGGACAGAAAACTGCGCGGGTTTGCCGCGGACGATGCCGTGCTGACGGCGGTGGAGAGCCGGTCGTCGTCGCCGGTCAGGATTGTACGCGGGGCGGATTATATGAGCAACATCCACGGCGTGTATCCGGCAGGAGAAGGCGCGGGATATGCAGGCGGAATTACGAGCGCAGCGGCCGACGGGGTGAAACTGGCGGCGGCGATATGCGGAATCGGGTGAGCGGAGAGGAAAATGCGTAGCGGGGCGGCGTAGATGAAATCCCCGGGCGATGTGAATGAAACTCCGGGGCGGTGTGGATGAAATTCCCGGGCGATGTGGATGAAACCGGAGCGAAAGTGAGGCGGGGCGGGTTGTGTGAGGCAATAAAAAAGCCCCGTGCGGCCAAAGGCGGCAAGGGGCAGATGCTGCAATCGCTGCCGGCGTACGGCGGCAGGGCTGCTTTTTTCAGAGCAATTCCTGATTGAAAACCCGGCATTTGTAAGTGCGCAGGAAATCAGCCATTTTGTATTCCAAAGGCAGGGGAGACTGTGCGTGATGGAAGTCAATCCATTTTTTTTGCACATCTGCCTGAGCGGGAACGAGTTCTACGTCCGGCGCCAACCTGACAAAACGGGCTTCGACGAGGTCAAACGCATATTTATCAAGTCCGGTGATGCTGATTGCGGGATGCTGTACCTTTCCGTCAATGCCGTCTTCGTTAAAATGGCGGATTAAAACGGCAAAGTGCAGCATGGACGTGTCTGCCCAGATTAAGCGGGCGAAGAAGCCGAGCGAAAATTCGATTTTCGGTGCCGGCAGATTTGTTTTTTCCATAATTTATTCATAATTTTATTGTTTCGCTGTTAATAATAGCACAAAATTTTGTCTAATGCAAGCGCTTTTTTTCGGTTTACAGCGGCTTTTTTTTGCGTTATACTGTTTTTATACGATGTTTTGCGGCTGCCAACAGGGCAGACGGCGGCCGGGGAAAAGCCGGAGGCGGTCTGGCGCAATGAGGCGCGCGGGCGGCGGGAACGGCGGCCGGGGAAAGCAAAACTTGAAGAAAGGCAGAAACGATGACCGAGTGGAAATTGCAGAGTTATCCGGAGATGCTGCAGGCGCTGTATCAGCTGAAAGCGGCGACGCGCATTTACCGGCAGGAAAGAACGGCGGAAAACGCTGCCCTGATGCTGGAGAAGTTTCCGGCGGCGGCGATGGCGGCAGCAGAAGACGCGGCGGCATGGAAACGGGTTATGTCCGGGGCGGCTGCCGGCGTGCTGGAACGGGCGGCGGACGGCGCCGATGTTGACAAGCTGGCGGCGCTGGGCAGAAATGACAGGTTTTATACGCTGTTTGCGCACGAAGATGCGGCTGCTTTTCAGAAATTTTTAGCGGAAAGGGAGAAAAACAAAGCGGACATCGCCGTGTTGGAAGGTGGAGGCAAAGCAGATAAAAAAGCGAAAAAGCCTGCCCGCGGGAGCAGCGACGCGGCAAAGCCGGCAGCCAAAAAAGAAGATGCAGTTGTCGGCGAACTGCGCCGGGAAATCGAGGCAGCGGTAACGCGGGACAAAAAGCTTACGGACACGGAAAAGCGGAATATGCTGCAGGCACTGGCGGAAACGGCGGAAATCAAAGCGGCGGCAAAGGGCGCCAAGTGCAAGCTTTCTTTCGGGGGCTATGCGGTCGATACGGTTTTGGCGCGGGAAGGCATTGTCTTTGAGGGCAAATTTTCCAAATACGGCGGACTGAGCGCGGAAACGGCGAAAACCCTGAAGAACGGAAAATACGTTACAACGGCGGGGCTGGCCGCCAAAAGTACCAGGGCAGCAGAGAACCGTGCGGCGAAAAAGCAGGAAGAAAGCAATGAGAAGCTGGCGGCACTGCGGCAGAAGGAAAAGGCTTATGACGAGGCGCTGGTTCCGGCTTTTCGGAAATTTTTGCAGCGGGCGGATGCGGCAGCGGTATATGACGACGTGCAAAACGGGGGCGGCATTCTGGCTTCCGTTTGCCGCGAACCGGACGAGGCCGCAGCCGGCTTTAAGCGGGAACTGGCGCGGGCGGCGGAAAACAGCCGCGAGGTCTGGGGGCTTTTCCGCGGCAAAGGGGACGACCATTGTTTCGATACCAGCAGCTTTTATGAAAAATGCCTGCAAAATACGGTGGCGGAGCAGGGGATTTCCGCGGCGGAACAGGCGGCGGGCCTGTTCCGGGACTATACTAAGGGCAAGGAAGGCGGCACCGTGTTGGATATGAAGCGTCTGGTTACGAAATACGCGATGGCGACGGCGGGGATGTCGCTGCCGTATGAAGAAGCGAAACAGCTTTTGCAACGGGAAGTCTACCGTATGGGAATGGCATTGCGGCACAGCGACCGGTTTGATTTGGAAAAGTTTAACTTTATGAACGAGGTGCTGGCGGCAGACGGCTATAAAATCGGCATTCAGGAACTTCCGGTCAAGGCCAAGAACGGCAGGGAAGCCAAACCGCTGGGCGAGGAAATCCTGAAAGACATGCACAAGCCCAACGGCGTCAAAAGTATTAAAAACCGGACTATCGCGCTGCTGTACCGGGTGGAGGAATTCCGCCGTGCCCATCCGGGAACCGATTTGGGCAATCCGGGCGCATCGCCGCAGGCGGAACGGCTTTACAATACGTTCATGCAGGTGTTTTACGGCCGGGAGGCGCGCAAAAACGGCGGGCTTTATGACAATATGTACGAAAAACAGTGGCGGGCGTTTGTGCAGAACGGCGGCAACGCGCAAAAGGCAAAGGACGTGTTTGACTATTTTAGCGGCGAGGCCGGCAGCCGGGAGACGCTGCAGCGCTGGATCGGCGATTTGGAGAAGGGGAATTCCGTCGGGTATGCGAGCATGCACCATATTTTTTACCGGCGATTTGCCGGGGCGGTGCAGGACCCGGCGCGCCAGCTGAACGCCGTGCCGCGCGTGGTGGCGACGATTTCGATGCATCCGGCCGATGCGGATATGCACAAGGATGAAGAGCATAAGTTTGATATGAAGGAAGTTTATCTGTTCAGGCGCGGCAAAGACGTACTGACGGGGTCGTTTAATAACGTGCGGGAAGGGGATGTCCTGCTGATGCCGGTGGTGATGAAACGGCAGGGCGACGGTTCGTTCCGCCCGCTGATGGAGCAGGGCACGCTGCTGATGACGTCAAAGCTGACGGTCAGGGAACCGGAGGTTCAGGGCCGCTCGTTCGGCATTCCGGAAAGGGATATGCTGGCAGACGTTATGCGGGGGGCGAACGGTGCGGCTTACGGCGGGCGTTAAAAGAGCCGGACGGAACGGCGCGGCGGAACAGTCTGTGAGACGGCGTGGTGCGGCGGCCGGCATGGCTGTGTTTGCAAGAGGGCGATGCAGAACGATGCGGACAGCGGAATAGCGCGGGTGGCGGTGCCGTCCGGCGGAACGGTGCGGCGGATGCAGCGTGTTTTCTGTGATTAAACTGCGATAAAAGATTGAGTGCGGCGGAGGCTTTGTTAAACTAACGGACAGGTTGTTTTAACAAAGGGAGGCATTTATGAAGCGTAAGATTTTGGCGATGGGCGGCGTGTTGGCAATTGTTGCGGCCGGCGGGGCGGCGTGGCTGATGCTGGCGGGGAGCGGCGAGCCGAAAACGCTGGCGGCCTATTGGGACGGTGCAGCCGAAATCAACGCGGCCGACAAATCCGGGCGCCTGCCGCTGGTGATGGCGGTGGAAGCCGGAGACGAAGCGGCGGCAAAATACCTGATTGAGCAGGGGGCGGATACGGACAGGGCTGACCGGAACGGCGTATCGGCGCTGGCTGCTGCTGCGGCACGAGGGGATTTTTCGCTGTTTGAAGCGGTGGCGGCAGCGAGCAAAGCCGACCTTAAAGCGCCGCAGCTGATGGACAAGGCTCTGGACGGCGGCAATGTCAAAATCGTTAAGCTGCTGTTGGAAAAGGGGTGCGATGCCAATGCGGTTCTGGTGTTCAAAGGCAAGCACAAGCCCGAAGAAATGCCGGACTATAAAGACCCGCGCGTGATTACTCCGCTGAAAAAGGCGGTGGCGGCGGGACGGGCGGATATTGCCGCGGTGCTGCTGGACAAAGGGGCGGACGGTGCTGTGTATTTTCTGGCCGAAAACGTACGGACGGCAGCACCGGAACTGGTGCGTGCGCTGGGAGACAAGGCGGGAGATTTGCGGGAGATTGAAACCGGAAACACGGATTTGCTGACGTATGCGGCGGAGACGGCTCCGGCCGGCACTCTGGCGTATCTGATTGAAAAGAACGCAGGCGACGTCAATGCGGCGTTGCAAAGGGTTTTGACGCACCGCAAAGACGCGGAGAGGACGGGAGCAAAGGCGGAGAACGGCGCAGCCGGCGCGATGTCTGGCACGGGCGGGGCCGAAAGAACTGCCGGGACGGAGAACGGTGCAAACGCAGCGGAGAAAAATCCAAGCGAGACGGCGCAAATTATAGAGCTATTTTTGCAAAACGGGGCGAGGCCGACGGTGGCGGCGATGGAGCTGATGCTGGCCGAGAGGCGGACGGATGCTTATCTGGCGCTGGCGCAGTGCAGCCCGAATCCGAATGCGCTGACGGCAAAAAACGAGAGCATGCTGATGTATGCGGCGGAAAACGGCTATGTCGACGGCGTGCGTTTTCTGCTGGAGCAGGGGGCGGACATGTGGCAGGCGGAGGCCGACGGGCGCACGGTTATCGGGACGGCGGTTAAAAACGCGGCGAAGCATCCCGAGGTTGTTGCGCTGCTGGAAGAGAGGCTTAAAGACATCAACGAGCCGGGATATAACGGCGAGACGCTGCTGATGCTGTATGCGGGCAGCGGGCGCGATGCCGATTTTGCCAGAGTGGCGGAAAAAGGTGGCGACATTTTTAAAGTCGACAATGCGGGCAAGACGCTGCTGATGTATGCGGCGGAGGGCGGCAATACGAAAATTATCGATTATCTGCTTAACAAGGGCGCCAATATTGCGGCAAAAGACAATGCCGGGCGGACGGCGCTGATGTATGCGGCGGGAAGCGGACGAGATGCGGCGGCACGGCTGCTGGCAGAAAAGGGCGCCAAAACCGGCGAAGCGGATTATGAGGGCAAGACGGTGCTGATGTATGCGGCGGAAAAAGGCAGCCCGGAAACGGCGGCACGGCTGATTGACGACGGGATAAGTTTTGCCGCGGCGGATAACGAGGGGCGGACGGCGCTGATGTATGCGGCAGGCAGCGGCAATGTGCCGATGGCGGAGATGCTTTTGGAAAAAGGCGACGATGTTGACAAAACTGATGTTAAGGGACGGACGGCTCTGGCCTATGCGGCGAAAAACGGCAATGCGGAAATCATCCGGCTTATCCGCGATTACGGTGCGGATATCTATCTGGCGGACAAAGACGGCAAGCAGCCGGTGGTTTATGCGATTGAGCAGGGAAACGCCGAGGCTTTTGACCTGCTGACGGACGGTTTTATGCTGTTTGGCAGTGCTGTGGGCAGGAACGGCAAAACGGTGCTGATGTATGCGATTGAAGGCGGCAATGTGCAGATTTTGCGCAAGGTGATGGATCGCGGGCTGACAACGCTGAATAAAAAGGACCGTTTCGGGCGGACGGCGCTGATGTATCTGGTCGGCGAAGGGCGTCCGGACATGGTGCGCGAACTGATACAAAAAGGCGCGAACGTTACGGCACGCGACAACAACGGCAAAACAGTGCTGATGTATGCGGCGGAAGGGACGGCGGGCGTTAATATGGTAACTGTATTGCAGAATTTCTGGGTTGATGCCAACACCAATATCAATATGCGCGACAGTGACGGCAAGACTGCTTTGATGTATGCGGTCAGCGGCAAAAACAGCCAGCTTATCAAACCGCATATGCTGCTGGCACGCAATGCCAATGCCGACGCGACGGACGATACCGGCAAAACGGTGCTGATGTATGCCGTGGGCAACCATGAAGCGCGGGTTGATGCCAAAGCGATTGAAGAATTGCTGGCGGCGGTCAAAAGAATTGACCAGAATGACGACAACGGGCGGACGGCGCTGATGTATGCGGCGGCAAATCCGACGGCCGATACGGGGATTTTGGAACAGTTGATTGAAAAGGGCGCGAACGTGCAGGCGGCGGACAATACCGGCAAAACGGCGCTGATGTATGCGGCGGAAGGCGGCGATATCGGCAAAGTGCGCCTGTTGCTGGCGGCAGGGGCAAATGCTTCCGTGCAGACGCAAGACGGCAAGACGGCGGCGGATTTTGCCAAGGGCAACGGCAAATGTTTTGCCGATGCGGTTCGCAAGCTGCTGAAGTGAGTGCGGGCGGCGGGTGTCAGTAATGGAATGGCTGGGAGGCTGAACGGCTGAACGGCTGGACGGCGTATGTACGGTGGTAAGGGAAAAATGCAGATAATCGGAAGGGCGGTTGAGATGAGAGTGGGAGAAAGATTTGCCCTTCCGATTTCCGTCTTGGCGATGATGTCTGCACCGGCCGCCGTTATTGTAATCAGGGAAAAGACAAAACAGCCGGAGCAGAAAAGCTCATCTTGTTTTATGTCTTTGGTATAGCAGAAATTATTGCATCTGGCAAGCGCTATCTGCGGTATGATAATACAGATACCTGCAAGAATGTATGTAAACTAACGGGTTGCAACGGTTCGGGCGGGTGTGGATAAGCCTGTGGATAACTCTGTAAATGCGAAATAACGCCTTGAAAACAGGTCATGAAAAATTTGAAAAAACGCGTAAAACGGGACCGGAAAAAGTTTCTGAATAGGAGGAAAGCATAAAACAGACGTGAAAGGCGAGTGTTTTGTCGGAAGCGGCGGGCGGTTTGCCGGGGCTGCGAATGTTTTGTCGGAAGCGTCGGAAAGTTTGCCGGGGCTGCGAGTGTTTTGCCGGAAGCGGCGGAAAGTTTGCCGGAGGTGCAGGTTGTTTGCCCGAGGCGGCGGGAACTGCCGTGACGGGGATATTCTTCAGCGGCCGGAGCGGGAGGCCTTTTTTCTTATTATCACTTTGGGGACATTGGGGGTAAAAGCCTGGCGGAGCGTGTCTTGCAGGTTTTGTCCGGGAGTGTTGGCTATGCGGTTAACGAGTTCTGTCGAATCTTTGGGCAGGCCGCCGTTTTTATGTCCGATGGTGTATATGCCGCCGATAGAAACGGCCGAGAGGTCCAAAGCGTTGTTTAGGCTGTCTGCCTTAGCCTGGTCGAGAATGATGTCGCCGAATAAAATCCGGGTTTCAAGGTCGCGTCGGTAACGCAGCTGGGGGAGGGCGCGCCCTTTGGCATAGATTTTGGCATTAATCAGTTTTTTTACAATGTTTTTATCTTCTTCTCGGCCGTCTTTTTTATAGCGGGCAAAGGCAGCGGAGAGTTCCGTCGGCATTTTGTTTCTGCCGCGCAGCACGCCGGGGCCGCAGTTGTAGACGAGGCTGCCGAAAGCGGCTATTTCGCCGCGGTTCATATCTTTGAGCGGCAGGTATTGTTCCATAACGGGAAGGATAATTTTTTCAACATGGGTTTTGAAATAATCCATCAGTTCTTCCTGGCTGCGGATACGGTCAAAACTCCGAACCGGGCTGCCGTCGGGGCGTACGGTATTGCCAATGCCGATGGTCCATTTTTTGCCGTTCGGATCCCAATAGGCTCTGGTGCGGACACCTTCGCAATGGGCTATCAGCAGGAGCATATCTTCTTCGGCGGCCACAAACCTGTCGTGCGGAGACAGCAGCGTATCGGCGGCGAGAGAGTCTGCGGGGAAGGCGTTTGCCGCGAGCGTATCGGCAGAGAAACGGGTAGCAGATGTATTGTCGGAGAGATGGATTGCTGCCGTGTCGGCAGAGAAGCGGATTGCTGACGTGTCAGCGGCATGGGGCGATACGGTTCCGGTTTGAACCGTATCGGCAGGTGATGCGGCGCGTTTGGGGGCGAGACTGTCCGTATTATATTCGGCAGCGTTATATGCGGGGCGGCTGTGCCCGGGGATTTTGGCGAGTGTTTCCTGTTTCGGGGTACGGGCGGAGTCGCTGTCCTCTTCGTATTGTTCGTGTGCCTGAGATGCCGTCGATATTCCCAAAAATCCGCCTAAAAGCCAATATTTCCACTTCATTGCCTTGCCGTTCTTTCATTTCTGTATGATGATGTATCTGATGAAAAAAGTATAGCCTGTTTTCAGTGCAAAATCAAGAGGTTTAATGCATTTTTTGTAAATGAGGATTTTGGGAGGAAGGCAGACGCGCCTGAAAAAAAGCTCCCGTTGCCGGGAGCTTCTTTGTTTTGCGGTTGCATATCCGGAGCTTTTGAGCATTCCGGAGAACCGGTCAAAATTTCAACGCTTAGAAATCAGCCAGAACTTCTGCAGATTCATGCGTATTGTGAATATTAACCATTGCAATCGTGTTGTAGCCGTTATCAACGTGCAGGACTTCGCCGGTAATGGCTTCGCCGAGCGGCGACAACAGAGCCAGAGCGGCACGGCCGACCTGTTCCTGCGTAACGTTTGCCTGCAGCGGCGCGTTCAGTTCGTTCCAGCGCAAAATCTTGCGGAAATCGCCGATGCCGGAAGCGGCCAGCGTTTTAATCGGGCCGGCGGAAATCGCATTGACGCGGACTTTCTGCTGTCCCATATCAACCGCGGCATAACGTACCGAAGCTTCCAGCGCAGCTTTGGCAACGCCCATAATGTTGTAGTTCGGCAGGACGCGTTCGGACCCGAGATAGGTCAGGGTAACGATGGCGCCGTTTTCGTTCATATACGGGGAAGCGCAGCGGCAGGCTTCCAAAAACGAGTAGCAGGAAATGTGCATCGTGTTGGTGAAGTTTTCCAGCGTCGTATCAATGGTGCGGCCTTTAAGCTGGTCCTTGTCCGAAAAGGCAATCGCATGAACCACAAAGTCAATCTTGCCCCATTTTTCGCCCAGTTCCTTAAAGCAGGCTTCGACCGAAGCGGAATCGGTTACGTCGCATTTAATCAGCGTCGGCGCGAAAGAAAGTTTTTCCGCCAGCGGGACGACCCTTTTTTCCAGAGCTTCGTTCTGATAGGAAATGGCGATTTGCGCACCCTGCGCATCAAGCGCCTGAGCAATGCCCCAGGCAATGGATTTGTCATTGGCGAGGCCCATAATCAGGCCCTTTTTGCCAGCCATAAGCGGTTCAGCTGTCATAGTTTAATTACCTCATCTAGTTCGTTACAGTAGTATGTTTTTAGAAACTAACTATCCTCGCTTTTACAGAATTAAATGCGTTTTGTAAACCTTTTTTTTCATAAAATCCGTATGGGAAATGTGAAACTTTTGTAAACAAGTGCGAAATTTGGCTTGCGCAGCGGGCGGCTGGTACGCTATGATAGCGGCAATGACGGAGAATTGTGTTTTATCAGTTTGTTTTTGCACGATATTTTAAAATAATTGCGTTAAGGGCAAAAAAATGCTTGCAAATCGAACAAAAGCAGAACATAATAGCGGCAGAAATTAAATGCAAGGCTGTTTGCGGGACTTGAATGCAAGACTGGTTGCAGAAATTAAACGCAAGGCGGCCTGCTGATTGAACGCAGAATAATTTATGAGGTACAAGATGGAAAAAGACAAGGCGTTAGACGCGGCGCTGAGCCAGATTGAGAGAGCTTTCGGCAAAGGCTCCATCATGCGGCTGGGACAGGATACCAAGATTGATATTGAGGCGATTTCGACCGGTTCGCTCGGCATAGACATCGCGCTCGGCATCGGCGGGCTGCCGAAAGGGAGAATCGTCGAGATTTACGGGCCGGAAAGCTCCGGTAAGACGACGCTGGCGCTGAGCGTTATCGCGCAGGCGCAGAAAAAGGGCGGTACGTGCGCGTTTATCGACGCGGAGCATGCGCTGGATCCGTCTTATGCCAAAAAAATCGGCGTGGATATCAATAATCTTCTGATATCGCAGCCGGATGCGGGCGAACAGGCGCTGGAAATTGCCGATACGCTGGTGCGTTCGGGCGCGATTGACGTGCTGGTCGTCGACTCGGTGGCGGCGCTGGTGCCGAAGGCTGAGCTTGAGGGCGAAATGGGCGACTCGCATATGGGGCTGCAGGCGCGGCTGATGAGTCAGGCACTTCGCAAGCTGACGGCGACGGTGTCGCGTTCCAATACGCTGATTATCTTTATTAACCAAATCCGTATGAAAATCGGGGTTATGTTCGGCAATCCGGAAACGACGACGGGCGGCAACGCGCTGAAGTTTTATGCGTCTATCCGTATGGATATCCGGCGTGTCGGCGCGATTAAGGACAAGGACGACGTTATCGGCAGCCAGACGCGGGTCAAAATTGTCAAGAATAAAGTGGCTCCGCCGTTTAAGACCGTAGATTTTGACATTATGTACGGTGAGGGGATTTCCAAGGTCGGCGAACTGATTGACCTCGGCGTCAAGGCCGGCATTGTCGAAAAAGCCGGCGCGTGGTTCTCGTATAACGGCGAAAAGCTCGGACAGGGCAGGGAAAATGCCAAGCAGGTGCTGCGGGAGAACCCGGCGCTGGCAGACGAAATCGAACGCAAAATCCGTGCCGATGCGGGACATCTGACATCAGAGCTTATCGGCGACGACGAGGGCAGCAGCGAAACGGTTGACCCGGTAACGGGCGAAGTGTCGTAATGCGATAAAACGTTGCAACGCGAAAAGAACGGGCGCCGGGGTGAAATCCGGCGCCCGTTTGGTACTGTGCGAGCCGCGGCGCAGTGGCGGTGTTTTTGTTTTTATCTCGTGCGGCGGGAGCGGGCGGCAGGCAACAGAAAAGCATCGTCGTTGGCGGGGCGGCGGGCTGCTGCGCCGTTGATTGCGATATTGCTGCCGGTGTTGGCGTTGATTGCGATATTGTTACCGACATTATTGCCATTGGCACTGTTTCCGGTGTTGGCGAATTCGCGTCTGTTTTCATTTTCCGGCTGCCGTTTTATGAGTTCCGCGATGCGGGAAACGGCGGTTGAAGCCATTTCGATTTCGTTTTTGTAAGGTGCGTAAATCCGGTTGTCGCAGCGGTATTGGATGCTTTGGCGGATGCGGGTCAGCTGTTTGTTGACGGAAATCAGTTCAAAATCGGTCAGCGGACGGGTTTCTTCGCGTTCAATCGCGGCGCGGACATCCAGTTCGTGCGGGCGGCGGGAATCATACAGCACTTCATTGGCGCGGTTGATGACCATCAGGTCGACGTCGCGGCTGTTTTGCCGTTGGAAAGCGTCAATCCTGCCAATCATGTCGGGCAGCATTTTAACGACGCGGGAAAAGTATTCGTCCGATACCAGCCGCGGATAAAGCTCCTTGTTCTGAAAAATAATCTTATCATAAAGGTCGGCGCTGCGGTAGACGCTGCTCAGGTAAGCAATGTCGGGATTGACAGACATATAAACGGCGCAGGGTTTATAGCCGCTGGCAATGGCCTTGGCGGCGTTGTCCTTGAATTCGCTGCCGGCGCCCATGGAGCCGATGGACAAGATGGAGCGTTCGCCCCGAAGCAATGAGAGGTCTAAAATCCGGCGCACATAGTCAATTGTGATGCCGGCAAATTTTTCGCATTCGTCGAGGTGTCCGTTTTTGAGGTGGTTGAACAGATTCGGAAACAGGTCGCGGTGCTGGTCTTTGTCGATAATGTTAAACGGCAGGCAGTCTTCTTCGCGGCCGAAACGGTCGATAAGCTTTTGCGCCATAAATGATTTGCCGGCGCCGGGGTAGCCCCAATACACGACAAAGCGGCGCGTCTGCGGCGAGCGGGAGTCGGCGTTGCTTTCCTGAAACTGCGATACGGCGCGGTCGTAGTTTGCCTGCGTTTGCGCGGTTTCGGCGACAATGATGCTTTGCACTTCCGCTTCGGTAAAGGGCGTGCTCGGCTCAAGGTTCAAGCTGTCGAGATATTCCAAAAGGCTGTCGGTTTGCGTCAGAAGTTCGTTTTTTATATTGTTTAACATTTTGTTTTTAACCTGTTGCTTTATTGTTATTTATATCCTAATTCCTGCAGTTTTCTGATGGTTTCATCGGCGGAAGTGTGAAGAATGCCGATGCCGCCCATTTGTTCCCAGCGGGCGATGTTGGCAGGCAAATCGTCGATGAGGATATCCTGCCGGGCGCCGAAGTTCTGTTTGTCTTTGCTCAGGCAGCAGATGACGCCGTCTTCTTTGTTGTAGTGTTTTTTGAGCCAGAGGCGCTTTTCCTTTTCCGCTTTGTCGTAGCCGTATGCGGGCAGCCCGGTCAGGATGCAGAAGCTGAAACGGCTGAGGTAGCCGACGAGCTTGTCGGCGCCGCCGGTTTTGGGCAGGTCGTACCAGTAGTCTTTGGCGGCGAGGACTTTTTCCCACAGTTCGGGACGGGGAATAGCGTGCGGCGGCATACCGAAGCGGCGTTCAAATTCGCCGTCAAAGTCTGTCAAAACGCCGTCCATATCGCAAAAAATCATTGTTTCAAAGCTCCGTTGCCGTTAAAGGTTTGCCTAAAATTCCATACGGAAGGAAACTTATACGACATTTGCGGGAAAAACAAAGGTTTTGTGCGGATTTTTCGATAATAAAATATTACGGAATGTTACACGGGGAGCTGACGGGCAGGAGGGCAGGGAAAACTCTTGATTGGGGGCGGATGTGCGGCGGTTAGTTTTAATAGGGCGGGGAGGGGCAGCGTGGGCTGGGGTGCGAGAGGGCGGTCGTGTTGGGATGGGGCGGAGGACAGGAGGGGCGAGCGTGCAGCCATGCCGGGACGGAGCGGAGGCGGGGTGCAGGCATAAAAAACGAGCCGCCGGAGAGAACCCGGCGGCTGGCGTTTTCTGTACCTTTGCTTCAGGCGGCGGGCTTGTCCGCGATATACGGGAACAGCGGGTCGCCGACCGTGGTTTGGCTGCCGGAGGCAAGCTGCTGCGGTTTGAAGTCCGCAAGCGACGGTTTTTCGCCGATACCCAGCGACGCGAGAATTTTTTGCGAAACGGCCGGCATAAACGGATATACCGCCGCGGCAATCAGACGCAGGGCGTCAAGCGTGGTGTAAATCACTGCTTCATAGCGCTCTTTCTTGCTCTCGTCTTTGGCGAGCACCCACGGTTCGTTGGCGGCGAAATAGGCATTGACCGCGTCGCCGGCCTTGAGGATTTCGTTGCTCAGTTCGGACACGAGTTCCAGCGAGCTTTCGCCGTATTGGTAAATCCGCGCGAAAGTGCCGGCGATGTTGTCCAAAAGCGCTTTGTCTTCCGCGTTCAGCGACGCGGCGGACGGGACTTTGCCGCCAAGATTCTTGGCTATCATTTTCAGAACGCGCATCTGCAGGTTGCCGATGTTGTTGGCAAGCAGTTTGTATCCCTGTTTCAAAAGGTCGACGCTTATCTGCGAATCTCCGGTCAGGGACATCGCGTTGCAGAGGTAGAAACGCAGCGGCTCAATGCCCATCAAATCCATAACCTCATACGGGTCGACAACGTTGCCCAGCGACTTTGACATCTTAATTCCGCCTTCGCCGAGCCAGTAGCCGTGCACAATCAGGTGTTCCGGCGGCTGGATGCCCAGAGCTTTCAGCATAATCGGCCAGTAGACGGCGTGAGTCTTTAAAATATCTTTGGCGAGCAGGTGGGTGCAATGTGGCCAGAGTTCGTTGAAACGGGCGTTTTTGCTTTCGTCCGGAGACCAGCCGAGGCTCGAGATATAGTTAATCAGCGCATCAAACCATATATAGGTTACGAAATCATGGTCAAATGGCAGTTCAACGCCGAGCCAGACGCGGCTCTTGGGACGGGAAATGCACAAATCGTCCAGCGGTTCGGACAACATTCCCAGCACTTCTTTGGCAAAGCGCCGGGGCTTTATCCAGTCCGGATGGGTGTTGATATAATCAATCAGCCATTGGCGGTCCTGCTCAAGCGGGAAAAAGTAATTTTCTTCGGTAATCAGCTTCGGCGCCTTCTGGTGGTCGGGGCAGAAACCGCGCTCATCCAGGTCAGAGGGCTTTTTGAACTGTTCGCAGCCTTCGCAGTACAGGCCTTCGTACGACTTTTTGCGGATAAGCCCCTTGTTGTAGATATAGTTCAGCGCTTCGGTTACGACGGCCTTATGTTCATCGGAAGAAGTGCGGACGAAGTGGTCGTAATCAATGTCCATCTTGTCAAACAGGTTGCGGAAGTTGTCGCTGCGCATTTTGAGGAATTCCGGCAGGGGAAGCCCGCTTTCCTGACAGCTCGTCTGGTTTTTCTGCCCGTGTTCGTCGGTGCCGGTGGTGTAGAAGACGTCAGCGCCGCGCATTTGTTCAAACTTTTTCAGGACGTCGCCCAAAATCGTCGTATAAGCGTGGCCGATGTGCGGCGAACCGTTGATGTAATAAATCGGAGTGGTGAAATATTTTTGCATCGTAACTTCCTTTGCGTGGTTAATAAAAAAGACGGGTTGCCCCGCCTGATATAAACTTGTCTGACAACGCCGACGGGAGCGTTATTTTTGCCAAAAACGCCTTGCCATTCGCATCATCATGTCAATTTTGTTTCTCATAAAAAGTAATATAGCGCGGGGATTTTATTTTGCAAGAATTTTTTGAAGGAAACGGTGAGGAATTGGCGCGAGAAGGGACTTTGCGGGGAGCGTTTTTTTGAGGAGCGCGGGGAGGGCGCCGGGGATGCGCGGCGGGTTGAGGACGGCGGTTATGGGCGGCGGGAGGGCAATTCGGGAAAAAAATCGTCAGTGCGGGCGGGCTGCAGAATCAGGAACCGGAGAAGGCGGGAAGGCAAACTCAGCGGCAACGTCATCATACCTTTCGTGTCGCCAGTTGATACCGCGCTTGACGATTTTGGCCGGATTGCCGGCAATTACGACGTTAGGTTCATCAAATTTTGCGGTAACGTTGCTGTTCCAACCGATAATTGAATAAGGCGGAATTTGTGTGTTTTTGCCGATGTGGACATCGCGTCCTATCCATACATGGTCGCCAATGACAACAGATTGCCCTTGATTGGTCGGGAAACCGTTTATGTCGGTTACGGTGTGCATATCCGTACACCAAATCAAAATGTTCCAAGATATCATACAGTCGCGGCCGATGGTGACTGATGAATTGTGTTCGTAAAGAAAAATAAAAGTGTCCCAGCAGGAAGTCTTTTCTCCGATGGATACAGTGCAGTTATGGCTGAAGCTGTTGCTGTCGCCGATTTTGATTTTTAATTTCAAAAATTCCGCAGAGTCAATTCTGATGACGTTGTTGTTGCCGTGAATGTTAATGTTTAAGGTGCTGTCAGGGTGTATTTTCTCGGGAAGTATGACGGTGTTGTTGCGGCCTTTGATTTCCAAGCGGAAAGTACAGCCACGGGGGATAATTACGTTATTGTGTTTTAAATCGGCTTTTATGCGGGATTGAAAACGAGATTTGATATTTTTGCGAAGCTTTTTTAATATTTGTTTTAGGAACATTGTTTGATTTTCCGGTATTGAATTAAAACGTACGTTTAAATTATGCTATATTTTAGATTTGAGATGCAAGTAAAATTGTTGAAACTACACAATTTTGATATAATGGCAAGTGTTGAATTAAAACGTACCATAAATTTCATCATTTTGTAAATATGGGGCTGCGGCGGTTATGGGCGGGAGAGAAAGCGTGCGAGGTACGGCGGCGGGTTCTGCCGGATTAGCGCAGCGGGCAGGATGTGCGGGCGGCTTTTAATACGGCCCGGGCGGCGGCGGCGTTGGTGAATTTTTCGAGCGTTATGCGCCGGGCTTTGGCGGCAAGGGCCTGACGCTCTTCTTCGTGGGTCAGGTAATACCGAAGCAAACCGGCAAGCTCTTCCTTGTTTTTATACATCGGCACGGCATCGCCGTAAGCGGTCTCAATTTCGGGCATATAGTCGGAAATGACCAGCGCGCCGGCGGCGGTGGCGTCATAAATGCGGTTGTTGACGAAACCGAAATCTTTCATATCCGGTCGGTGGTCGTTTAAGACAATCTTCGCCGAGCTGTAATAACGGTTCAGTTCGGTGTTGGCAATATACGGCGCTTTATACATTTCCGGCGGGACAATCCCCTGCCAGTTGTAGCCGTAGACGGCGACGGTAAATCCCGCTTCTAGCGCGTAACGAAGGCTGGTGCGGTCGTGCCAGTTGGAACCGACGAAAAGGATATCCGAGGCCAGCGCCGGGTCTGGGGCGGGATAAAATTTTTCCGGATTGGTGAATTGCGGCACATAAACGGCTTTGATGCCGGCGCGGTTTAATTCTGCGGCATAGGCGGGCGAGGCGACGGCGATGACGTCAAAGTTCTGCCAGTCGTCGTCCAAATTGGCGTTTTGGGGCTGCGGGGGGCGCCGGTTCAATGCGGATTTGGAAAGAGGATGCCTGCCAGCGGCGGCAGTTTTAATCGGAGCGGCGTTACGGGCAGAAACGGAGGGGAAATTGTCGGCGGTATCGGATGCCGGGGCAGAGGGGACAGTATAAGCCATCGGGTAATACGCGTACAGCACGTTGCAGCCGGACGGGAACGGCGGGATGAAGTCGGTATAGCCGCGCATATAGAGGTTTAGCGCAGGTTCGGGAGAATGCGGGCGGTGATATTCGCCGCGATAGTCCATGTCTGTCATTGCGCCGAGAGTTTGGAAACCGGCGGCAAAATCTTCGCCTATCCAGTAGTCGCCGACGTTTGTTTCGCCACGGTTGGCGGTGGATTTGACGACGACGGAAAGCGGGGCAGCCGAAACCGGGGTCGGGGCTGGAACGGTTGGGGCAGGGACGGCCGGGGCAGACAGAACCGGGGCTGGAACAGCCGGGGTTGAGGGGGCGGCCTGTGCTACGGGTGAAGATGCGGCGGCCGGATGTGCGGGGGAAACGAGGGCGCAGAAAAGGAGCATGGCGCGCAGCGAAGATAAAAAGAAGCGTTTAACCATAGTCAGGCCTTTCAAAACAAGGAGTTCTTTTTGTTTTCCTGCGCCAGACGGGCTTTCAAATCCTCGGCGCGCAGTTTGATATTGGCGGGAAGCGGCTGTTTCAGGGCTTTGGCAAGCTGGCGGGAAGCAACGGCATTTTCGCCGACGGCAGCATTGTATTCGGCGGCGAAGTAGTCGGCAACCGCTATCTGTCCCAGCCCGGCATATACCTGTCCGAGATAGTGCCAGGCCGAAGGCCAGGCGCGGCTGCGATTGGCCTGCTCCAGCAAAGGTATCAGGCTTTGCAGTTCCGGGCGCGAGGGGGAGGCGGAAAGCACGGCTTCGGCATAGGCAAGTTTGAACTGGTCGGACGACGGTTTCAAATCCAGCGCACGGCGATAGGCTTTTACGGCGTCGCGGGGCCTGCCGCTTTCAAAAAAGGTCTGCGCTTTCAGTTCCCAGAAATACGGGTTTTGGGGTTCGGCGGTAAGCAGGCGGTGCAGATATTTTTGGGCGGCGTTAAGGTCTTTTCGGCGCATATAATAGACGGCGTGGGCAATGTCCGCGGGGACGGACGCGTCATCCAAAGGATAGCGGCGGATGACCTGCGGCAGCGGGGCGAGATAGGCAAACAGTTTGGCCTGTATGCGCTTGAGGCGCGCGTCCATTTCGGCTTCTGAGGCGGAGGGGGCTTCCTTTTGCAGCTTTTCGTTAAAAAAGGCGACGCGTTCGGCGGTTACCGGGTGGGTGCGGAAATAGGGATTTTCCTCAATGCCCTGCAGGCGGTTGGCAGATTGGATTTTCTGCATAAAGTCTTTCAGCCCGCGGACGGATTTGCGGTTTTGGTGCAGGAGGGAAACCGCGGTTTCGTCGGCGGCGCGCTCCTCGCTGACCTGATAGGCGGTCATGGCGTTGATGGCGGAACTCTGGGTGCCGAGCACGACGGCAATCGCGGCATCGCCCCGACCGCTGGCGGCGGCTGCTCCGGCGGCGGCAATCAGCGAGGCAAGCGTGGCTTTCTGCAAATCCTGCATTTTGATTTTCAGGCGCAGGATGTGGCCGCCCAGAATGTGTCCGGTTTCGTGGGCGAGCACGCCTTCGATTTCGTTGCTGTTTTTGGCTTTGAGCAAAGTGCCGGTGTGGACGAACATATGGTTCTGGTCGCCGACGAACGCATTGAGGCTGTCGTCTTTGACGATATGTACATAATCGCGGTTCAACGGCAGATTGGCGGCGCGGAATATCGGCGTCAGCAGGTCATAAAGCCAGCTTTCCGCCTCTTCGTCGGAAATCAGGCTGACGGCGGCGGCAGGCAGAGCCAGGCACAGAAATATCAGGGTAAGAAACAGGCGGCGCATTTCGGTTCTCCATATTGAGGGTATCGTAATATATAGTTTGCGGCATGTCAAACGGAAAGGGGGAGATGTTCGCAGGGAGGAAAGAGAAGGCGGAGAACGGGGCGGAAAAGGAGGGAAACCGGGAACGGAGAAAGGGGGAGGGCGGAGAACGGAGGGGATAAATTAAATTTTAAGTATTGGTATCGTATAAAAATGCAGAGTAGTATTCAGCGAGCGAAAGGTATGGCTATGAATAAGGTGTTGGTTTGGGCTTTGGTTTTGGCAATGATGCCGGCGGGCGGGCAGGCGTATGCTGCCGATAATATTGATGGGCTTATCAACGGTTTGTTTTGTAAGGATGAGCAAGGGGTGCACGTTTGTGCGGATTTTGTACCCACGGACGGAATTTTCTACTACGGAACATATCCGAACGGGAAATTAATTGGAAAAGGGTATGCTAAGGGCGGCAAGATTGATGGACCGGTTGAAATCTATTATGAAAACGGGAAGCTGGGCTCAGTGGCAAATTATAAAGACGGCAAGTTGGATGGATCTGCTAAAAGCTATTATGAAAACGGGAAGTTGCAAGAAGAGATGACTTTTAAAGGCGGCAAGCCGGAGGGTGGATTTAAAAGGTATTATGAAAGCGGACAGTTGGAAGAAGAAGGAAATTATAAAGACGACCAGCCGGATGGGGTGTGGAAGAGCTATTACGAAAACGGACAATTGCGGGAAGAGAAATATTATAAAAACGACAGGCCTGATGGGGTGTGGAAACGGTATAATGAGAACGGGCAGTTGGAAGAAGAGACGAATTATAAAGACGGCACGCTGGCGGGTGTGAGAAACAAGTACCATAAGAACGGGAAGTTGAAAGAAGAGATGCAACATAAAAACTACGAGCCGGATGGGGTACTTAAAAGGTATTATGAAAGCGGGCAGTTGGAAGAAGAGGGAAACTATAAAAACGGCAAGAAGAATGGGCTATTTAAAAATTATTACGAAAGCGGGCAGTTGAAATCAGAGACGAATTTTAAAGACGGCAAGCAGGATGGGGTGAGTAAAATGTACCATAAGAACGGGAAGTTGAGCGTAGAGGCTAATTATAAAGGCGGCGAGCATGATGGGACGACTAGATTTTATTATGAAGACGGGCAGTTGCTGGTGGAGATGAATTATAAAGATGGCAAGCAGGACGGGGTGAGTAAAATGTACCATAAGAACGGGCAGTTGTGGCTAGAGCAATATTATAAAGACGGCGAGTTGGAGGGGGTTTTTAAAAGGTATTACGAAAACGGGCAGTTGTGGGCGGAGTGGAATTATAAACACAGCCGATGGGACGGCGTGATGAAGGAATATTACGAAAACGGACAATTGAAATCAGAGACGAATTTTAAAAACGACAAGCCGGATGGGGTGTGGAAAAGTTATTATGAAAACGGACAATTGCGGGAAGAGAAATATTATAAAGACGGCAAGCCGGACGGGGCGCCTAAAATTTATGACGAAAACGGGCAGTTGGCTACGGAAGAATGTTTTATGTGAACGGAGAGAGGAAGGTGCGGACGTGTTATGACGAAAGGGGAGGCGTTATATCGCGCAAATGAAAAAAAGCCGTTGCGGCGGCTTTTTTTCGGAGAAGGCAGGCATTGGAAGGTGTCTGCCTTTTTATTTACGGGCGGATTAGCCGATGAGCTTTTTCCACCAGGTTTTCTTTTCCGGTTTCGGTTCACCGTCCGGAGCTGCGGACGAACTGCCGGCGGAGGAAGCGGAAGACGAACCGCGGCCGGATGAGGCGGAAGCCTGGGCGCGTTCCGAGGCAGCTGCGGACGAACCGCGGCTTGAAGTTTCGGCGGAGCGGGCATTGCCGCTGCGGGAAGAACCGTCCCGGGAGGTGCCTTCATCGGTGTCGGGCGCAGTATTTCCGCCGTTACGGCTACTGCGTTCACGGTCGCGGCCGCGCCCGCCGCGATGTCCTCTGCGGCGGCGGTCGTTGCGTCCCCGGCCGCGGGAGCGTCTGCCGGTTTCTTCTTCGGTGCTGTTTTCGTTGCCGCTGCCGTTTTCGGTATCGGCGGGCGTGCAGGCGTTGCCTTCGTTTTCGTCATCGTCTGCAGCGTCATCGTCATCCTCGGCATAACCTGCGGCGGCATACGCGGTGGCCGCGGCAACGGCTTCCGGTTTCGCTTTCGGCTGCCGGCTCTTTTCAATCTTGTAATCGCAGATGTTTTTAATTGAGCCGTCGGCGGAGATGATGATTTCCAGACCGTATTTTTCTTCCATATCGGCTAAAATGCGGCGCTTGTGGTTTAGGATATAAATCGCGGTATCCTGCGGGAGGCGGACTTCCAGGCGGTTGTATGCGCCTTTGATGCCTTCTTCCTCAATCGCGCGCAGAACCAGCATGGCTCCGGACTCGGTCGAGCGCAGGACGCCCTGGCCGCGGCAATACGGACAGGTTACATAGTTGCTTTCGACAAACGACGAGTGCATCCGCTGGCGCGAGATTTCCAACAGCCCGAAGATGCTCATTTTGGCAATCTGCACCCGGGCGCGGTCAGGTTTCATCGCTTCTTTCATCCGCTTTTCGACCGCATGGTTGTTGGCCGGCTCTTCCATGTCGATAAAGTCAACGACGACCAGCCCGGCGAGGTTGCGCATCCGCAGCTGCTTGGCGATTTCGTCGGCAGCTTCCAGATTGGTTTTCAGCGCGGTTTCCTCAATGTCCATTTCGCGGGTGGCGCGGCCGGAGTTGACGTCTATGGACACCAGCGCTTCGGTCGGGTTAATCACAAGATAGCCGCCGGATGCGAGCTGAACTACCGGATTGTGCAGCTTGTCCAGCTCCTTTTCGACCTGATAATGCTGGAAGACGGGGATTTCGCCCGGTTTGCGGCATTTTATCTTGCGCCCCATGTTCGGCGAGAGAATCTTGCTGAATTCCTTGGCGGTCTTATAGGCATTGTCGCCGTCGATGACAACTTCGCCGATATCTTTGGTGTACATATCGCGCAGGGCTCGCTTAATCAGGTTGCCCTCTTCATAAATCAGTGCCGGCGCCTGGGTGCTCAACGCCGAATGGCGGATGTGGTTCCAGGTGCGGATAAGATAATTGTAGTCGCGGACGATGTCGCTCTTCTGTTTGTCTTCGCCGGCAGTGCGGATAATCAGCGACATATCGTCGTTTAGCGGCAATTCGCGCATAATGTCTTTAAGGCGTTTGCGGTCGTTGGCCGAGGTGATTTTGCGGGAAACGCCGCCGGATTTGATGCGGTTGGGCATTAAGACGCAGTAGCGGCCGGCGAGCGACAGGTAGGTCGTGCAGGCGGCGCCTTTGTTGCCGCGTTCTTCCTTGACAATCTGAATAAGCAGGGTCTGCCCTTCGCGGATAACGTCCTGAATCGCTGAGCGGTGATACAGCTTGCGTGCGAAAATCAGCTTGCGCTGGATTTCGAGATAGTGTTCGGAATCGGCGTCGTCATCGTCGTTGTCGAATTCTTTGCTGCTGCCGGTGCCGAAATCGTCATCGTCGTCATCAGCACGCGAAGCCGCTGCGGCGTTGACATCGTCGTCATCGGCGGATTGAACCGGAGCGGCGCAGGCTTCTTCCATATCGGTTTCGTCTTCTTCGCCGATTTCTTCGGCAACGCTTTCGCCGCGTTCAATGCCGGCGGTTTCGGCCGAGACTTTGTAGCCGTCTTTGGTTTCGGCTTTGGCGGCGGATTTGCCGGACGAACGGCGGCCTAAAAAGCGCGTGCCGCGGCGGCGGGTACGACGGGCCGGTTTGTCTTCCGTTTCGGCTGAGGCTTCACCGGATGCTGCCGCGCTGTCGGATGCATCGTCGCCGGACCGGGTGTCAGATGTTGCCGCGCTGTCGGATGTATCGTCGCCGGATCGGGTGTCAGATGCTGCCGTGCTGTCGGATGCATTGCCGGCGGCAGATGCTGCCTCTTTCCGGCAGGCGCTGCAATGGCATTCTTCATCGCAGGTGCAGACGCCGTTTTCTTCGCAATGGCAATGTCCGTCTTCAGCACGGCAGGCACAATTTGCCGAACAGCCGCAGCCGTCGGCGGCGGTTTCGTCTTCGGCATTTTCCGTTTCTGCGCCGGGGGCAGTTTCGGACGAAGCCGGGGTTTCCGTTCCGGCAGTGGAAGCGTTTTCGGCTGAAGCCGGGGGTTCCGATGTCATTTCGGCCGTGTCAGAGGCGGCGTTTGCAGCGGCCGCAGCTTCAGATTCCGCTTCGGCCAGTTTCTTTGCCTCGTATTCTGCGCGTTTCTGCTCGCGTTCAAGGCGGCGGCGCTCCTGTTCGGCCTTGCGTTCGGCCTGAAATTGGCGCTTCTTTTCGATAATCTCGTCGACTTCCTTTTCCACTTCCGCCTTTATCTCATCGGAAACGTTGTAGTAGTCGGGGTGGATTTCGCCAAAGGCCAGAAAGCCGTGGCGGTTGCCGCCGTAATCAACAAAAGCCGCCTGCAGCGACGGTTCAATCCGCACGACTTTGGCGGTGAAGATATTTCCTTTTATCTGTTTACGGAGACTCGATTCAAATTCTACATCCTCAACCTTGTTGCCGTCAACGATTACGACGCGGGTTTCCTCAGGCTGAGTGTCATCAATCAACATTCTTTTCATATATTCTGTTTCCTAACTAATAATTATCGCGCCGCTTATGTCCGGGCGATACGATTGGGTCATTTCCGGGCGGCAGAGTGTGCCGCAATCCGCTGCTGCGGCGGCAAAGACGATTTGTCCGCGGGGGTTTTTGTTGTTGATTAGGTGCCGCGGGGGAGGCCTTGCCGGCCGGATGCCTTTAACACCGCAGGCGGGCTGAATGCCGCCGACAGGCTGCCGGTTATGCTAAACGGCGCCTTTCCGCAAGGCAGGGCGGTAAAACTCTAAGCTATCATTTAAGCCGCCGATGCTTGGGAAATCCGGATTAAAAACATCAGGCGTATTTATAATGCGTTTTTTCGGCATTGGCAAGAAAAATTTTTGATTCCGGGGGATTTTTTGCGAAAGATACGGGGGATGTACGGGCGGGAGGGAATTTTGCGGAGCGGGCAGAATACGGCACGGAAGATGTTTTTTGCCGGAGGGGCGGAAAAATGCTTGACTTTGTGTCATGGCTCTGTTTAAATAGCATCACAATGGACAAATGGGCGTCGGCAGTTGCGGGCGCTTTTTTTGTATATTGCCGCATTGGGCGGGCATCGGCGCTTTAGGGCGCTTTTTTATTTGCATATATCGGGCTTTCGTTTGGGAGCGCCGGTTTTTTTGTGTCAATTTCGGGCCGGAGCCGCGAGGCGTCCGGCTGTTTTTTTACGGAGGAAATTTTATGTATGATTTGAGTAAATGGTGCGACCGGCTAATCGCGCATGAGGGAATGAAACTGATGCCATACCGCTGCACGGCGGGGAAGCTGACTATCGGCGTCGGGCGCAATCTGGAAGATAATCCGCCGACGCCGGAGGAGGCGCGGGCGCTGGGCGACTATATGCACGGCATTACCGAAAACGCGGCGAAGATGCTGCTTCGGAACGATATCGCGCGCTGCTTTGAGGCGTTGAAACGGATAGTCGAAGGGTTTGAAGAGCTGGACGAAGAGCGGCAGTATGCGCTTTTGGATATGTGTTTCCAAATGGGAGTGAGGGGGTTCAGACGCTTTAAGCGCCTGTTGAAAGCCGTAGAGCAGCGGAACTTTGAACTGGCGGCGTTTGAGTGTCTGACTTCCAAATACGCGCAGCAGACGCCGAAACGGGCGAAACGGATTGCGCAGCTGCTCAAGACCGGCGTGTGGAAGTAGAAACCGGGAAAGAGCGTGTGGAAGTAGAAACCGGGAAAGAGGGCATGCGGGGAGAAGGCGGCGGGGGCGGCGCATAGGCGACAGGCAAGAAAGGAGAGCGGGCGGAGCGGGAAGACGGCGGGAGAGAGCGTGCGGGGAGAAGGCGGGAGAGAGGATGGCGGCGAGGGCAGCAGTGTGACGGTGACGGGGGAAGGGCCGGCGAGCGGAGAGGCGCCGACTTATATCTTAAAGAACATAACGACGGCGCAGTTGGTTCTGTATTCCCCCTTTTCCCCGAGACACAAGGCGCATTGCTTCTCTATTTCCTCCACGGAAATCCGCGACAGGCATTTTAAATTTCCGTTGTTGCAGTAATTCGTGCCGTAAAAATGCTGTACATAGTCATTTCCCCAGTAGTTTGCGGCCATATAGATTTCAGAGGCGAGCGGGCGGAGCACGTTGTTGAACAGAATGCGGCAGAGCCCTTTCTGATTGTATGTCATCCCCTGTTTTCTGCCCATTTCAAAATTTATCTGAAGTTTACGGCTGCCGTTGTCCTGCAGAAAAAGCACCTGTCCCATATCGTTTTGCAGATAGCCCGCTTTGTATTTCCAGCCGGCCGGCATCAACGGCGATTTGGCTATGTCGCTGCTGATGTTGTGCTAGTCTTTGGGGAGGCGCAGCGCGTTAAAATCTGCCACGACATTTTGCACCAGCCAGGCGTATTCTTCGGCTATCCGTATTTGCCGGTGCTCGGTTAAAATCCGTCCCAAATGGTATATGCCGCCGACGGACAGGATGCCGACGATTGACAATACGCCGAGCATTTCAATCATGCTGCGCCCTGCCGCGGAGCATTTGCCGGCCGCTACTGCCGCAGCGGGGCGGTTTGGGCGCTGATGTTGTGTGCGGGCAGCCGGATTGTCGTTTTTCATATTGTTGTTTCCCTAAAAAATAAACCACCCTAAAAGAGAGGTGGTCAGGGAGTTGAACAATCATATATGCTTAGATGACTCTTCCAGCCTTTGGGATATTATTTCAGAGACAGAAATATCCTTGGACATACGCTGAAAGCTCCCCGGCCGTTGTCGGGGATATATTTGTTGACGGTGCTATATCAACACCGAAGCATATAAAGAGCCGTTCAAAGCTCCGCACCTCTTTTTCAGGCACTGCGGATACCCGTGTATCCGGTAAACGGCGGTTTAGGGATAAAATGTTAATATACGGTTAAGAAGGAGCGGATGGAGCGAAAAGTTTGTGCGGCCGACGGGGGAGGCAGAGGGCGGGGAGAGCGTGCAGAGCGGGAAGGCAGCGGGGCGATACATACTTTTTTGTTAAAGATTTTGCGGTTTGGTATTTATTTTTTAATAACTTATGTTTATATTCAGTCCCGTAGATTTATTCGGGAGGCATATATGAGATTGAGAGCGGCGGGAGAGAGGACGGCTGCAGGCGGTGTGAGCGCGATGGCTGGCGGTATGAGCGCGATGGCTGGCGGTGTGAGCTCGATGGCGGGCGGAATGAACGCGATGGTTGGCGTGATGAATGCTGCGGCCGGCGAATGGGCGGCGGTTCGGCTGACGGGTTCTGCGGGAGGGGCGCGATGATTTTCGGCGTTCCGGCGGCGGTGATTGCCAGCGTTATCCTGATTTTGAGCTACGCGGTTCTGTTTTCAGAAAAGCTGAACCGGGCGGTAGCGGTTATGCTTGGCGCGGCGGCGATGGTGCTGCTCGGTGTTTTGAGCTACGATCAGGCGCTGAAAGGCATTGATTTTAACACCATTGCGCTGCTTATCGGCATGATGATTATGGTCGGGATTATGGAAAAATCCGGCGCGTTCCAGTATGCGGCGGTCAAGTCGGCGAAGCTGGTGAAGGCGAATCCGCGCGGCATTCTTGCTGTGCTCGGCGTGGTAACCGCGGTGTTGTCGGCGTTTCTGGACAACGTAACGACGGTGCTGCTGATTGTGCCGGTAACGATAGAAATCACCCGTAAGCTGAAATTAAACCCGTATCCGTTTCTTTTAATGGAGATTTTCTCCTCAAACATAGGCGGTACGGCGACGCTTATCGGCGACCCGCCGAATATTCTTATCGGCGGCGCCATCGGGCTGTCGTTTACGGATTTTCTTAAAGAGCTGTCGCTGCTGGTGGCGATTAGCCTGGCGCTGCTGGTGGCGGCGTTTGACTTCTTTTTCGGGCGGAAGATGACGGCGACGGCGGCGGCGCGCAACGAGGTTATGAGCATTAACGAGCGCGACACGATTACCGACGCGGGGCTTCTGATAAAGTCGGCGGCGGTGCTGGGGTTGGTTATTCTCGGCTTTATTGCCGGCGAGCACCTGCATATCGCCAACGGCACAATCGCGCTGTTCGGAGCAGCGCTTTTGATGATGCTGTATACGCTGGGGCTGCCGCATCAGGAGCGCGACAAACGGGTGGAAGACGCGTTTTCGCTTGTGGACTGGACGACGATTTTCTTTTTTACGGGGCTGTTTGCGCTGGTGTACGGGCTGGAAGTTACCGGCGTGCTGGAAATGCTCGGGCACAAGGCGCTGCTCCTGGTGGACGGAAGCATTCAGAAAGCGACGTTTCTGATTTTGTGGTCGTCGGCGGTGCTGTCGGCGGCGATTGACAACATTCCGTTCGTGGCGACGATGATTCCGCTTCTGAAAACGATGGAAGAGGCGCTGGGCGGGCGCGAAGCGATGATGCCGGTATGGTGGGCGCTGTCCGTCGGGTCGTGCTTCGGCGGCAACGGATCGCTGATTGCGGCTTCGGCAAACGTTATCGTCGCGGGAATTGCGGCGCGCGAGGGGCATGCGCTGAACTTTCTTAAATTTCTGCTGTGGTCGCTGCCGGTAATGCTTATTTCCATTGCCATATCGAGCGCTTACCTTTATATTGTGCACTTTATGTAGAGGGAGAAGAAATGGTACGCTTTATACGGCAGGGGGAGAAAAGGCGCGGGGAGCGGCGGTGCGAACATGTACCGGGGCGGTGAGATGGCGCGGGGAGCGGCGGAATTACCGGGCGAAGGAGTAATGGCGAAAAGAGCGAATGACGAGAGGATGAGGAGACAGGACGGATATGAGCTTTAAGGGATTTGACGGATGCAGACGACGGACTTGATTTTCGGCTTTACCCACCAGACGGTCGCGCTGGCGGCGATGGGGCTGTGCTACTTTCTTTTGTTTACGGAAAAGCTGAACCGGGCAGTGGTTACGCTGCTGGTCGGGGCGGGGCTGGTGCTGTGCGGCGCGGTATCGCAGGAGGCGGCAATCGCGGCGATTGACTTTAACGCGATTTCGCTTTTGACGGGAATGATGATTATCATCAATATCGCGGAGAGAACCGGCATGTTTCAGTACGTTGCAGTGTGGGGGGCGAAAAAAGTGCGCGCGCACCCGCTGGGCATCTTGATTGTCATGGGCTTTGTGACGGCGGTGTTTTCGGCATTTCTGGACAACGTAACGACGGTGCTGCTGGTTGTGCCGGTAACGATGCAGATTGCCAACAAGCTTGAGGTCAACCCGTATCCGTACCTGCTTATCAATATTTTCGCATCCAATATCGGCGGTACGGCAACACTTATCGGCGACCCGCCGAACATCCTCATCGGGTCGGCGCTGGAGCTTTCGTTTACGGATTTTCTGTTCCATCTGACGCCGGTGGTGCTGACGATTATGGCGGCAGTGGTCGGCATGTTTGTCTATTTTTGGAAAGACAGCCTGACGACATCGCTCAAAAACCGCGCGCTAGTGATGAACATTAACGAAAAAGACGCAATTACCGACTTTAAGCTTTTGAAAAAGGCGCTGTGGGTGCTGGGCATGGTGATGGCGGCGTTTGTGGTCGCGCATGACATCGGGTTTGAAAACGGTTTTATCGCGCTGGCCGGGGCGGCGGTGATGCTGCTTCTGTATACGATGGGGCTGCCGCATACGCAGAGCGACGAAAAGGTGGAGGACGTGCTGCGGCGCGTGGACTGGACGACGGTGTTCTTTTTTGTGGGGCTGTTCGTCATTGTCGGGGCGCTGGACGAAAGCGGATTTCTGAAAAAAATGGGCGACTATTTCGTCGGGGTAACCGGCGGAAGCATCAAAAAGAGCGTGTATGTCATTCTCGGCGTATCGGCGGCGGCATCGGCAGTGGTGGACAACATCCCGTTTGTGGCGACGATGATTCCGACGCTGAAAGCGATGGAAGAAGCGCTGGGCGGGCGAGAGGCGATGATGCCGGTGTGGTGGGCGCTGTCGCTCGGGGCGTGCCTGGGCGGCAACGGGACGCTTATCGGCGCGTCGGCGAACGTTATCGTTGCGGGGATTGCAGCACGCGAGGGGCATCCGATAAGCTTTCTCCGGTTCCTCATCTGGTCGGTGCCGGTGATGCTTTTGAGCGTGGCTATGGCCGGGGTGTTTCTGTATCTGGAATATTTTATCTGAGGCGGACGACTGGCGGCGAACTGTGCGGCCGGACAGGCGGCGAACCGTGCGGCCGGACAGGCGGCGGGCAGAGCGGACGACAGGTGGTTGGCAGAGTGAGCGAACGGGGGCAAACAGAGCGGACGGCAGGCGGCAGCCGGCAGCCGGGGATTGCCGCGGTGCAGAAATGGACGGGAGAACGGCAAAATCCGGTTGAAAGGCAGTTTAAAGGGCTTGACAACCGTTTGCGGGCGAATATTCTGCCATCAGGTAAATACCGGTAAGGTATTGGCAAATACCATAAATTGGAATATGAGGGAGATATGATGAAACGGAATCTTATTTTCGGCATTGCAGTGGCTGCGTGTCTGGCCGCGGCGGGATATTACGCCTATGACCGCGCGCAGGGGAGAAAAGCTTTAATCGAGGCGGAAGAAGAAGTTACCGCGCCGGGGGAATTTTCGTTTAAGAAACTGCGGCAGAAAGCGCAGGCGATGGCGGCAACCCCGTACCAAAAGCCGGCAGAACTGCCGTCGGGAAAATTCCGCGGGCTCGACTATGACGAATACCGCGACATCCGCTTCAAACCCGCGGACGGGCCGTGGGCAAAGAACAAGCTGAAGTTTGACCTGCAGCTGTTCCATGTCGGCGGGATGTTTACGGCGCCGGTGGCGGTTAACGAGATTATCGACCGCAAGGCGGTGCCGCTGACATATCATCCGGAATTTTTCGACTACGGCAAGAACGAGATTTCGCCCAAGGATTTTGAGGAAGTCCGGGGCGGCGGCTATGCCGGGTTCCGCCTGCATTATCCGCTGAACAGCCTGACGTATCTTGACGAAGTGGTTTCTTTTCTGGGCGCGAGCTATTTCCGCGCGCTGGGGCAGGGGCACAAGTACGGGCTTTCCGCCCGCGGGCTGGCGATTGACACGGCGTCGATGAAAGGCGAGGAGTTTCCGGCGTTTACGGAGTTCTATATCCAGAAGCCGCGCCGCAATGCCCGCGAGATAAAGATTTTTGCGGTGCTGGACAGCCCGAGCGCGGCGGGGGCGTACCGTTTTACGCTCAAACCGGGCAAGGATACGGTAATGGACGTCGATGCGGCGCTTTATTTCCGCAAGCCGGTGGAGAAGCTCGGCATCGCGCCGCTGACCTCGATGTACCTGTTCGGCGAAAATACCAAGAACCGCTTTGACGACTATCGTCCCGAAGTGCACGACAGCGACGGGCTTTTGATGCACAACGGCGCCGGCGAGTGGCTGTGGCGGCCGCTGGACAATGCGAAGTTTCTGCGCGTCAGTTCGTTTGAGGACAACAATCCGTCCGGTTTCGGGCTGATGCAGCGCGACAGGTCGCTGGAGCATTATCTGGATTTTGAGGCCAACTATCACGAGCGGCCGAGCGTCTGGGTCGAGCCGGCGGGCGACTGGGGCAAAGGGACGGTGCAGCTGGTGGAAATCCCGTCGCAGCAGGAAATCCACGACAATGTGGTCGCATACTGGATTCCGGCGGAAAAAGTCGAAACCGGCAGAGAATACCGCTTTAAGTACCGTCTGCACTGGACGGACGACGTGGACGGCGAAGACGTTGAGGCGCGCGTGGCGGCGACTTATACCGGCGTCGGCGGCGTGATGGGCGTTCTGGGCAATACGGGGCGCAAGTTTGCAGTTGAATTTACCGGCAGCAGGCTGCGGCGTTATTTCGGCAACGGCGAGCTGGAAATCGAGGCGAGCGCGTCGGAAGGCGAAATCAAGCGTGCGCATCTGGAATACAGCACCGTGTCCAAAGGCGTTATCGCGTATGTCGATTTTGAGCCGGACGGCAAAACTTCCGAATTGAGGATTGCGCTCAAACGCGAAGGGGAGATTATTTCCGAAGTCTGGACGTATCAGTGGCTGCCGCAATAGGAGGGGAAATGACCGCATCGGAAGACATTGACAACCTGGTTATCGTGCCGCCGGAAAAACCGCTGAAAATGCGGGCGCAGCCGATTATGCCGCCGCGGGTCAAGCGTATGTGGCAAAAACTGTGGCTGAAGCCGCGGGAAGAGCGGCGCGAGGCAGACAGGGGGCGGAACGGTGCCGGCGCGAGGGAGCATGCGGGCAGCGGCGCGGGCGACGGCAGGAACCGCCCGGTGCTGCGGCCGTGGTACGGCGCGGAATATGCGATGCTGGTGCACAGGCGCCGGCGACTGCTTTCGACACTGGTCATCGTTACGGTGGCGCTGGGACTGCTTAAGTGGGCGGCGGCGATGCCTTCGGACATTACGGTTTGGACGCGGGCGGCGGTAATTGTGCTGTTTGTGCTGACGTTCGGGTGGATTGCGCTTTATTTTTGGTCGAGCATTCTGGGGTTTTCGCAGCTGTTGAAAAGGGCAAGGATGCCGGGGATAACGTATCCTGCCGACGTTGAAGCGGCGTTGGATGCGGAGGCAGGCATTGCGGCGGACGACCTGCGGGCGCGGCAGAACCCGGCGGCGCCGAAAGTGCGGGAGATGGCTTCCTTTATTAAGGCGAAGACAGCGGTGCTGATGCCGATTTACAATGAAGAGCCGGCGCAGGTGATGGCGCGGCTGCTGGCTATCGGCGAAGATTTGCAACAGGCGGGCGCAGGCGGCAGGTTTGATATTTTTGTTCTGAGCGATACGACGAATCCGAAAATCTGGGTCAAGGAAGAGAAAATCTGGCTGGAGGCAAAGCGGATTTTGGAAAGCGGCAGTTTCGGCGCGGAGAGCCGTTCGGATACGGAAGCAGCCGGGAGGAGCGGCGGAACTGCCGGCGGCGCGGGGCTGCATATCTATTACCGGCGGCGGGCGCAGAATACGGCGCGCAAGTCCGGCAACATCGAGGATTTCTGCAACCGCTGGGGGGCGGAATACGACTTTATGCTGGTGCTGGACGCCGACAGCCTGATGACGGCGGAAACGATTGTCAAAATGGCGCGGCTGATGGAAGCAAACCCGCATGCGGGAATTATTCAGGCGTCGCCGCAGATGGTCAATTCCACGAGCATGTTTGCGCGGATGCAGCAGTTTGCGGGCAAAGTTGCGGGGCCGGTGGTCGGTGCCGGGCTGGCATACTGGCAGGCGGGCAACAGCAACTACTGGGGGCATAACGCGATTATCCGCACGCGGGCGTTTATCGACTGCTGCGGGCTGCCGAAACTCAAAGGCAAAGGGCCGTTCGGCGGCTTTATCCTGAGCCACGACTTTGTCGAGGCGGCGCTGATTGCGCGCGGCGGCTGGTCGGCGTGGCTGCTGCCGGAGTTGAAAGGCAGCTATGAGGAATGTCCGCCGTCGATGATTGATTTTGCGGCGCGCGACCGGCGCTGGTGTCAGGGCAATTTGCAGCATATCAAGGTGCTGATTTCGCGCGGGCTGCATCCGGTGAGCCGCGTGCATTTTCTGACCGGGATTATGTCGTATCTGTCATCGCCGCTGTGGCTGCTGTTTCTGCTGGCGGGGCTGTCGATGGTGTTGTTCCGCGAGTTCATTCCGCCGCAGTATTTCGGGCAGACGTATTCGCTGTTTCCGAACTGGCCGGTGTTTGACAAATATGGCACTATCGGGCTGTTCGTACTGTCGATGGCGATGCTGCTGGTGCCGAAATTTCTGGGGCTGGTGGCGTATCTTAAAGGTAATGCCGGGAAAAATGGCAGAACGGACGGCGTTTGCGGATATGTGCGGTCTGCATGGAACGCGGGCAAAAGCCTGGGGCTGGAAATCGTGGTGTCGACTTTAATGGCACCGGTGATGATGCTGTTTCAGAGCAAATTTGTGTTTGACATCCTGCGCGGCAAGTCGGTGGGGTGGAACGCGCAGAACCGCGGCGACGAGGGAACGAGCTGGCAGACGGCCTGGCAAATCCACAAATGGCATACGGTGCTCGGCGCGGTAACGGCGCTGGTGGTCTGGAAATATGCGCATGTCCTGTTCTGGTGGCTGCTGCCGATTACGCTGGGACTGGTTTTGGCGGTACCGCTGTCGGTCATCAGTTCGCGGGTCAGTGCCGGACGGTGGCTGAGGGAACGCGGGTGGTTTGTCATTCCTGAAGAAATCTGCGAACCGAAAGTGCTGGCGCGGGCGAAATACTGGGCTGGTATTCTGGCGCCTTTTGAAGCGGGGAACGGCGGGCTGGCGATGCTGCAAAACGACCGGACGCTGCGGATGCTGCACTGCCGGATGCTGCCGGTAAACGGGCCGGCGCCGGAGTTTGCGCCCGAGGTGGCGGAAACGGCTGATGCCAAACTGGCGGACGGCAGGCTTGACGACCTGACGCGGGATGAGGAGATGTGGGCGCTGTATGAGCGCGCGTGTTAAATGAGAGCTGCAGCCTGCCGAAACGTGCGAAAAAGTGCGGCCGGTGAGGGCGTATTGAGCGTGAGAAGAGAGCGCGGCGGCAGAAATTTTTTTCGGCAGGCGTCTGCTGAACGGCCGGCAGGGCGGGTGCAGGTACCTGCGCGGGGGCAGGAAGTTTGTTTTACCGCACTTTCAGATATTCGGGGTCGACCCTTACGAACGTAAAACGGGCGGCGCCGTAAAAATAGGCTTTGGCGCGGCTTATTTTCAGCCCCGGGGGCATTTCAAGCAGTTCCATTTTGGCGGTTTCAACGATGATTATGGCATCGTCCGTGAGCCAGCCCTTTTCAAAAAGTTTGGAGAGGGTAAGAACCGACAGTTCCATATTGTACGGCGCGTCCATAAAAACAAGGTTAAACTGTCTGGCGGCGGGCGGCAGGCGGCGGACGTCTTTCTGTATATAGGAAAGTTTCGGCAGGCGACAGGCGGCGGCATTCTTTTTGACCAGTTCCAAATCTATGTCGATGAATGTTACCGAGCGGGCGCCGCGAGATGCCGCTTCCAGGCCGATGGCTCCGGTTCCGGCAAAAACGTCAAGAAAATCATATTCGGAAAGCGGCGCGGGAAGCATGGATTCCAGAATGTTGAAGAGTGCTTCGCGCGCGCGGTCGGAAGTGGGGCGGATGCGGTCGTTTTTCGGGGCGAAAAGCTTTTTGCCGCGGCGGGTGCCGGAAATTATGCGCATGGGGTTGTGCCTCCGGTACCGGTACGGTTGCGGGAACGGGGAGACGCGGCCGTATCGGCCTCGGGCCACAGGCTGCCGAGCTGTTCGCGCAGCGTTTTCTGCGGAACCTCGCGGACTTCTCCGGGTTTTAGCGAACCAAGCTGAAACGGGCCGTAGGACAGGCGTATCAAACGGGCGACTTCCAGGCCGACGAAGGCCATAAGTTTGCGGATTTCACGGTTTTTGCCTTCGGTTAGCGAAACGGTGAGCCAGGCGTTGGTGGCGGTACGGGAGGCCGGGGCGGTTTCCGGCACTGCCGCGGCAGTGCCATTGCGAACCGGCGCAGCGGCGGGTTTGGGGCGGCTGTCTATGGTGATTTTGCAGGGACCGTAAGCGATACCGTCGACGGTGGCGCCTTTTTCGAGCTTTTTCAGGCGGCGTTCGTCCAAAAAGCCATGAACTTTGACTTTGTAGCGGCGGCTCCAGCCGTTGGATGGGAGTTCCAGCGCGCGGGAAAGCCCGCCGTCGTTGGTCAGCAGGAGCAGCCCTTCGGAATTGAGGTCGAGCCTTCCGACGGAGATGACGCGCGGCAGGCCGGCGGGAAGGTGCGCAAAAACGGTGTTGCGCCCTTTTTCGTCTTTGTGGGAGGTAACGAGCCCGGCAGGCTTGTGGTAGAGCCAAAGGCGGGTTTTGTCTTTCGATTTGATTCTTTCACCGTCGAAGAGCACGGTTTCGGAACCGTCGACCAGAAAGGCCGGCGCGGCTACGGTTTCGCCGTTGACGGTGATGCGCCCCTGTTTTATCAGTTCTTCGGCTTCGCGGCGGGAGCAGACGCCGGAGCGGGCCAGAAATTTTGCTATGCGTTCGGGCATTTAAGGTTCCTTATTTGTTAATCCGGAGTGCCGGAGGTGTTTTGGTGCCGGGTGAGCCGGAGGGTTAATCCGGAGCGCCGGAGGTGTTTGGTTCCGGGTAGCCGGAAGGGTTAATCCGGAGCGCCGGAGGTGTTTGGTACCGGGTGAGCCGGAAGGGTTAATCCGGAGCGCCGGAGGTGTTTTGGTACCGGGTAGCCGGAAGGGTTAATCCGGAGCGCCGGAGGTGTTTGGTACCGGGTGAGCCGGAAGGGTTAATCCGGAGCGCCGGAGGTGTTTTGGTACCGGGTAGCCGGAAGGGTTAATCCGGAGCGCCGGAGGTGTTTGGTACCGGGTGAGCCGGAAGGGTTAATCCGGAGCGCCGGAGGTGTTTTGGTACCGGGTAGCCGGAAGGGTTAATCCGGAGCGCCGGAGGTGTTTGGTTCCGGGTGAGCCGGAAGGGTTAATCCGGAGTGCCGGAGGTGTTTGGTGCCGGGTGAGCCGGAGGCTTAATCCGGGAGTGCCGGAGAAAGGATGCCGTACGGAACAGGCGGCGCGTGCGTCAGGTCCAATGTTCCTGTTCCAAGAGAATGCAGGCTTTCTGCGATACCGCCAGATATTCGTTGACGACGGCATTAATTTCCTTGACGCGTTCGGGTTCGATGTGCATTGCCGCGGCGATGTCAAGAATATAGTCGATTTCGCTGTCTTCAAGGCTGCTGTCGATATTGGCGACCATACACATATCCTTTATCAGCATCAGCGCCTTGGCGCGGTCAGTTATCATCCTCGCCTGCATCATCAGGGCGGTGCGGTCGGAAGACTTTATCATATTGGCGAGGCTTTCGCCGCTGACTTCATATTTCAGCGCAGCCTCTTTCAGATAAAGCAGCTCTTCGCGGCTGACCTGGCGGTTGGCGGCGACCGTGCCGCAAATGATTTTCAGAAAAATAAAACGCTCGCCGTTGGAAAGCGTGTTAATAAAATTCTTATCCGGGTAAAACATTGCAGACCTCCGTTGTCTGACAGGTATTGTAGGCATTTTTTTGCACGATGTAAAGAGTTTTTTTACTGTCGGCGGTTAGACTGGAAACAAATACGGCGGAGAAAGCGGCCGGGAAGAGTTGCGGAGAGGGGCGCAAAGCGCCTGGCCCGGCTTTGGGACGAAGAATGCAGCCGGGAGCAAAGCCGGGTGCGGAAACGGAGACAGTAACAGAATTATCAACGGGAGCGGAACGTTATGGAAGGAATGAGAGGTTCGGTATTTAAGGCGGTGTTTTTGAACCCGCTGGTATGGATAGGGCTGGTGCTGACCGGTTTTACGCTGCATTACGAGGGGTATGAGGGGGCTTTTAACGTTTTCTTTGAACTTGAAACCTATCGCAATCTGGCGCTCGGAGCGGCGGTTTACGTTGCCCTGTTTGACCGGCGCTATAAGCCGGGCGGGGGCAGGCTTGACATTTCGGAAACGCTGGCGGCAGTTTTGGAAGCGATGTATGTTATTGTTCTGACATGGGGAATTACGCTGTTTGCAATCGTTAACTACCATCTGGGCGGCATGAGCTACAGCGCGGGGCTGCGCGAGCGTTACCGCGCCAACGGCTGGATTAAAAACGACAATGCGGCCGAAGACGCCGCGGCAGTGCGCGAGATGACATCCGGGGTTTTGGAAGACGGCGGCGTAGAGCTGGAAAAGGGAAAACGCTATAAGATTATGCCGCAGGAAGACGGCAGCATGGTGATTGAAGTTATTGAGGACTGAACGGAGAGAGGCAGCAGCCGAGCAACCATAAAAAAAAGCCTCCGGAAATCGGGAGGCTTGGGGTTAACAAGGTGTGTTTCAAAGCGGTCGGACAGCTCCGAAATCGCCGGGAAACATTGTGTTTGTTAAAACTTGAACCACGGTTCCATTTCTTCGGCTTTTGTCCAAACCGAGGTAATGAAATCCCGAAGTTCGGGCGACGGAGCGCTTAAAGGCTTGGCGTCGCGGCGTTTGATTTCTTCCATAAGCGTTTCCGGAACGGCGGCGATGTTTTCAAGCATCGGGCCGGAGAAAGCTTTGCAGCCGTCATAAAACTTTCCGTGAACGGAAATATTGCCGTTTGCGGGATTCATTGTTATAAACGCTTTGGCATTGTTTTGTGCTTTTCTTGCAATGTAAATTGTTTCCATAATAAATATTTTAGTTTGTTTGACATAATTTTACTGATTTCGGTTATGTTTATAGCATATTTTAGAGATGGTGTCAACAAATTTTTGTTCATTTTGTCATTTTTTTTGTTTAGAGTGTGGCAGGGCGGACGGAGCGGCAGCTTACAAACATCGACACCCCCTCGGAAATTTTTAAAAAAGCGTCTGACGGCGAAAAAAACGGGGTTTATGGGGATAAATCGAAAATCAAGCTTTTTATTTTGGGGCGTTGTGGTAGTCTGGGGGCAATAAATCGCACCGATACGGCGTCCGGGCGGGAAGTTCGCGCGGCGGTTTCGGAGCGGCAGATTGTGTTTGACGAGAGGTTTGCCCACGATTTCGGGGCGGCAGATTATGTTTTAACGAGAGGTTTTTTATAAAATGGCTGATGAGAATGACGAGATGAACGGCGGCAACGGTACGGACGGGGCGATGAACGGCGGCAACGGGGATAACGGCGCGGCAAGTGCGGGCGCGCAGAATGGCGCGGGCGCGGACAAGGCAACAGGAACCGGCGCGACGGCGGCGGCGATGGTGAATCTGCCGAAAGAAAACATTGCGCCGACGATGATTGTCGAGGAAATGCGCCGTTCGTATCTGGACTATGCGATGAGCGTTATCGTTTCCCGCGCGCTGCCGGACGTGCGCGACGGCTTAAAGCCGGTGCACCGCCGCATTATCTACGCCGCGTATGAAAACGGCTATGACTACAACAAACCGTTTAAGAAATCGGCGCGTATCGTCGGTGAGGTTATGGGTAAATACCACCCGCACGGCGACAGTTCGGTTTACGAGGCAATGGTGCGCATGGCGCAGCCGTTTTCGATGCGCCTGCCGTTGATCGACGGGCAAGGCAACTTTGGTTCGATGGACGGCGACTCGGCGGCGGCAATGCGTTATACCGAGGCGAGGCTGGCCAAGGTGGCGCACGCGCTGATTGAAGACATCGAGTGCGATACGGTCGACTTTATGCCGAACTATGACGAATCGTTACAGGAGCCGACGGTGCTGCCGGCGCGGTTTCCGAACCTTTTGGTCAACGGCACGAACGGCATTGCGGTCGGTATGGCGACCAACATTGCGCCGCACAATCTGGGCGAAGTTCTGGACGCGTGCACGGCGTATGTGGACAATCCGGACATTACGATTGAAGACCTTATCCGCATCGTGCCGGGGCCGGACTTCCCGACCGGCGGGCTGATTTTGGGCTACGGCGGGGCGAAAAATGCGTACCTGACCGGGCGCGGCTCGATTATGATGCGGGCGAAGTGCACAATTGAGGAAATCCGCAAGGACCGCGAGGCGATTGTGGTGCACGAAATCCCGTACCAGGTCAACAAGGCGATGCTGGTGCAGAAAATCGCCGAACTGGTGAAGGAAAAGAAAATCGAAGGCATTTCGGACATCCGCGACGAATCCGACCGCCAGGGCGTGCGCGTGGTTATAGAAGTCAAGAAGGAATTTCAGGCCGACGTGGTACTGAACCAGCTCTATAAATATACGCAGCTGCAAACCAGTTTCGGCATGAATATGCTGGCGATTAACAACGGGCGGCCGATGATGATGAACCTCAAGGACATTATTGCGGCGTTCGTCAAATTTCGCGAAGAGGTTATCCGCCGGCGCACGGTGTTCAAACTCAACAAGGCGCGCGACAGGGCGCACGTGTTGGTCGGTTTGGCGATTGCGGTCGAAAACCTCGACCCGGTCATTGAGCTTATCCGCACCGCGGCAAATCCGACGGAAGCAAAAGACGCGCTGCTGGCGAAAGCATGGCCGGCAGGCGACGTCGAAGCGCTGGTTAAGCTGATTGCCGAGCCGGGACGCGAGGTTGTCAACGGAAAATATCGTTTGAGCGAGGCGCAGGCCAAGGCGATTCTGGACTTGAAACTGCAGCGCTTAACCGGTCTGGAACGCGACAAGATTCACGACGAGTTGCGCGCCATCGGGCACGAAATCGAAGAGTACCTGTCGATTTTGGCAAGCCGCGAAAAACTGATGGGGATTATGAAAGACGAGTTTGCGGCGATTAAGGCCGAATATGCGAACCCGCGGCGCACGGTGATTGAGGACATTGAGGTCGATACCGACATCGAATCTTTAATCCAGCGCGAGGAAATGGTGGTTACGGTTACCGAGGCGGGCTACATCAAACGCGTGCCGCTTAATGCCTACAAGGCGCAGAAACGCGGCGGCAAAGGCAAGTCCGGCATGACGACCAAAGAGGAAGATTTCGTTACGCGGCTGTTTGTGGCGAGTACGCATACGCCGGTGCTGTTCTTCTCGTCCAAGGGCATTGTGTACAAGATGAAAGTTTACAAGCTGCCGCTGGGGTCGCCGACATCGAAGGGCAAGCCGTTCGTCAACCTGCTGCCGCTGGTTGAAGGCGAAAACATCACGGCAATTATGAAACTGCCGGAGAATGAGGACGAGTGCAAGGATCTGTCGATTATGTTCGCGACGGCAAGCGGGAATATCCGCCGCAACTCGCTGATGGATTTCGTCAACGTACAGGCGAACGGCAAAATCGCGATGAAACTCGACGAGGGCGACAAGCTCGTCAACGTGGCGCTGTGCGACGATGCGTGCGACGTTATGCTGGCGGCGAAGTCGGGCAAGTGCAACCGCTTCCCGGTTGCGGACTGCCGCGTGTTCGTCGGGCGCAATTCGTGCGGCGTGCGCGGAATTAAGCTTATGGACGGCGACGAGGTTATCTCGATGTCCATCCTGAAGCATACGGACGCAACGACCGAGCAGCGCGACGAATATCTGCGCCTGTCTTCGGTATTGAAGAGAATTGAGATTCCGGAGAACGGCGACTTTGACGAAGAGGCCGCGTTCAACGGGCTGGAGCCGCAGATGAGCTTTGAAGAGTTTAAGGCTATGCGCGAGAACGAGCAGTTTATCCTGACGGTTACGTCCACCGGCTACGGCAAGCGCACTTCGGCCTACGAGTACCGGATTACGGCGCGCGGCGGCCAGGGCGTGGCGAATATGGAAATGTCCGAGCGCAACAAGGCGGTGGTCAGCTCGTTCCCGATTGAGGACGACAACCAGATTATGATGGTTACCGACGGCGGCAAGCTTATCCGCATGCCGGTCGAGGATATCCGCATCGCCGGACGTAAGACGCAGGGCGTTATCCTGTTCCGCACCGCCGAAGACGAGAGCGTGGTTTCGGTAACGTGGCTGGACGCGGACGATGACGACGAAGACGCAGAGCTGTCTGAGGAAGTCAACGAGTTTGACGGCGTGGCTGCGGCGGACGAAAGCGAAGAGTAGCGCGGGCTGCGGACGGCAGAACAGGGAAAGCGGCGGCAGATGACAAATTATGCAATCGACATAACGGAGCTTTGGCCGCCGCTGAAAAGTTTTAACGCGGTTCGCGGAGCACGGGTGCTGACGCCCGAAGCGGCGCGGGATATCCTGACCCACAGCAATCATCTGCGGGTGATGGACGAACTGGCGGCAAAAACCGGGCAGGCGCTTGCCGGAGGCGCGGATTACGACTTGTGGCGGGAAGTTGTGCTCGGGATTGTTGCCGGGAGGGCAGGGCGCGATACGACGCGGGAAAAAATGCGGGCGCTGGCGGAAGCGAACGGCGACGGCGAAGCGTTTGCCGCGGCGGCGGGTCAGAAAGTTTTTATCGGTTTGGGCGGTATGCGCAGAGATGTGTATGATGCGCGCGGCCGGGGTAAAAACGCCGAGCTGAACAATATGGAACTGGCGGACTATGCCGACATCGTGTTTGCGGCAGACGTTGAGCGGATAAGCATTCAGAAAAGCAACGACGTTCCGGCGGCAGTGCTGGATTTCCGGCCTTATCCGAAACTGGAAGTGCTGGCGTTGGGGCTGTCGGCATTGTCCGAAGAGGCCGAATTAAAACTGCCGCAGGGCATCCGCTGGCTGGACGTTCGCGGCAATGTGCGGCTTTTGGGCGATTTGAGCGGGTTTGCAAAGCTGGAAACCCTGTATGCGGGGCTTTTTGACCGTACCGATTTCGACGGGCGAGGTTTTGCGCTGCCGCCGCATTTGCGGGAGCTGTCGCTGCCGGGGGCGACATTTCCGCGGGACGTGCTGGCGCAGCTTAAGGGCTGCCGCGATTTGAAAAGGCTGATGCTTTCAGGCAATAAGACGACGGCGGGAGAAAAGGCGGTTTATTTTGAGCTGCCGGAAGGGATTGAGGAACTGGAACTGTCGTCGGTTCGCGGGCTGCACGGGGATATGTTTAAGCTGGAAAAGTACCGGCACTTGAAGAAAGTCGATTTGTCTCATACCAATCTGGAATTCAGGGAACTGCGCCTGCCGGAAGGGATTGAGGAGCTGACCCTCAACTATACCGGCGGTTTGGCGCGGGACGTGCTGGATTTGAGCCGGTACGGACAGCTGAAAGAAATCGGGCTGCGTACGTGCAGACCATCGTTTAAAGAGGTTTTGGTGCCGGCGGGCTGCGCGGTCGACCGGGGAATTGAGTCCGGGCTGGAGAAACCGGACGTCAAAGTGCGGAAAACCGGAGGGCTGAACGCGGGAAAGATTTTCGGCAGGCTTTTCGGGCGCGGCGGAAACGGTGGTTAAGAGGCGCGGGCGTGTTGTGACAGGCGCGGCGGAAACGGTGGTTAAGAGGTGCGGGCGTGTTGTGACAGGCGCGGCGGAAACAGCGGTTAAGAGGCGCGGGCGTGTTGTGACAGGCGCGGCGGAAACGGCGGTTAAGAGGCGCGGGCGTGTTGTGTCGGGCGCGGCGGAAACGGCGGTTAAGAGGTGCGGGCGTGTTGTGACAGGCGCGGCGGAAACAGCGGCTGCGTGAGGGAAATGCAAGTGTGCGGATTATGGCAGCAGATAGTGCAAGTGCGGCAGAAGATGAAGCGAATGGGGAGAAACAGCAGCAAATGAATTTGACAGTCGTTTGGAGACAACCGGGAATGTAATGAGCATACAGTCACAAATGTATGTTTTAAAATTTTGTTTTCTAAATGTTTTTTTATATATGGCATTGACAGGGACGGAGAAATGTGGTATCCTTTTTAAAAGGCTTTGCTTTCATTGCAGTTGTGCGGGCAGTGCGCCGGGAGGCGGCCGATAACGGAGGAGGATACAATTATGACTGATAAACGGGATTATATCATAGAAATTACGGCAAGGAAAGATCCTCTGACCTGTTTTAAAATGATTGAGGAACAGGTTGGCAAAGGGTTTTCTCCGGCGTTTGGCGAGAAAATGCTGACTCATACCAATAATCCAAAGATTATATCCATGCTGGCGGAACGCACTGCGGCGGCTTTGGCGCAGGGGGGAGATTTTGCCGCGTACGAAGCGCTGGTTTTCGGCATTGTCGCGGGGCGGGAAATTAATGACGATACGCGCGGAAAATTGCAAGAAGCGGCTGCAGCCCACGGTAGAAAGGCGGATTTTGACTATATTGACGGTTTGCCGAAGTTTATTGATCGCGACGGACGGCGCAGTAATCTTTTTGACGCATGGCATATGGGAGAACGCGCCGATTTGGCCGGACGGGATTTTACCGGTTATACGGGTATCGGTTTTGCTCCGGAAGTGCGGGAAATTAATCTCTCTCAGGCGAAGAATCTTCCGCCGGCAGCGCTTGATTTCAGCGGTTGCAGGAATTTGCGCTTCTTGTCGCTCCGCGGTGCCGACGCGCGGCGGACGGACAAGGTAAAACTTCCGGAAGGGCTGGAAGAGCTGGATTTGTGTCGCAATATGCGCCTTGCCGGCGATTTGAACGGACAGAAAAAGCTGAAAAAACTGGTACTGGAGGGAGAAAACCTGATTGAAAACAGAATCAGGCTGCCGGAGAGCCTTGAGGAACTGCATTGCAGCGAGACAAAGGGAATTTTGGCGATTACCGGCAATTTGGCGGATTGCACAAAATTGAAGAAGCTTTCGCTTATCGGGTGTGATTTGAGGGGGTGCGGACTGTCCCGCCTGTCAGAAAGCGTTGAAGAGCTGGATTTATCGTTTTCCTACAATATGAGTCGGTTTATGACAGATCTTTCGGCATATAAGAATTTGAAAAAAGTTACGTTTAACGGTACGGATTTTGCCGCCGGGGATTTGAAGCTGCCGGAAGGCTGTGCAGCGGTGATTAACGGAAGGGCGGCAGTAGGCGCAATGTCCGGCATAGAGACGGCAGAGGCTGTGCGGACGGATAAAGTTGTGAAGGCCGGCAGGTCAGAGAAGGCGGCGCCGGAGCGGAGCAAAGTCTTGCGCGGGATGATTGCAGGAAAGCGGGCAATGATGTCGCGTAATCGGGCGTGAGCGCTGCAGCGCAGCCTGACCGGACAGGCGCAGCGGCGTGTCCGGCAGGTATTTTATGTTGTTGAAAAGCGGAGTGAAGCGAAGAGAGGCGCGGCGGAAACAGCGGTTAAGAGGTGCGGGTGTGTTGTGGCGGGCGCGGCGGAAACGGCGGTTAAGAGGCGCGGGGCGGAGCCGGTATGGCCGGCGAGAGAACGATGCGATTCGGACGCCTTGCATTTAAAAGGTTAAATTCAAGTTAAAATCTGCATAAAACCAAAAAATATGTTGAAAAATTATTTTAACGGCGCTATACTCCGCACGACTTTAAAAAGATAAGAATTTGTAATTACAAAATTATTCTACATCATACCGGAGCTGACGAGCCAACCCTTTGAAAATAAACAGTTTCAAAGGCGCTTGCGGACTCTGGGAACATATTTTAAACTTAAGTTTTTCGTATAACCTTCTGCGGTCGGGGTTGAAAATGGCCCGAGATGTTTCCGATTTGGGCGCGAATCGTGCCAAACGGCGGGAGTCCGGGTGCATATCATAAGTATTGTCGCAGAATCTAACCAGTAAGGATTAAAAAAGATGAAAGAATCTTATACGAGCAAGAAACGTGTAAGAAAAAATTTCGGGCGGATTGATGCCGTTATCGACATGCCCAGCCTGATTGAGGTTCAGACCGGTTCGTACAACAGCTTTATCAACAACGTTGACATGTACGGCAACCATTGCGAGTTCGGTCTGGAAGAAGTATTTAAATCCATTTTCCCCATCCGCGACTTTTCCGGCAACGGCGTGCTGGAGTTTGTCAAGTACGAACTGTCGCAGCCGAAGTACGATGTCGAAGAGTGCATGAAGCGCGATCTGACATACGCGGCGCCGGTAAAAGCGACGCTGCGCCTGGTCGTATTTGACGTGGACGAAGCCACGGGCGCGAAATCCGTGCACGACATCAAGGAACAGGACGTGTTTATGGGCGATATCCCGCTGATGACAGACAAGGGTACGTTTATCGTCAACGGCACCGAGCGCGTGGTCGTTTCGCAGATGCACAGAAGCCCGGGCGTATTCTTTGACGACGACAAGGGCAAAACCGTCGCTTCGGGCAAGAAACTGTTTGCGGCGCGCATTATTCCGTACCGCGGTTCCTGGTTAGATTTTGAATTCGACGCCAAAGATTTGGTTTACGCGCGTATTGACCGCCGCAGAAAGCTGCCGGTTACGACGATTTTCTATTCCCTGTATTCGAAGGAAACCGAAGAAAAAATCGCCGAGCTGAAAAAGCAGGGCAAGCGCATTGACCCGTCGGAAATTACGGGCATGAGCAAAGAGGAAATCCTTTCCTACTTCTATGACATCGACCATGTCGAAAAGCTCAAAAAAGGCTGGAAAGTCGCGTTTGAACCGGCACGGGTCAAGGGCGTCAAATTCCCGTTTGATTTGGTTGACGCCGACACCAATAAGGTTGTCTGGGAAAAAGACAAGAAGCTGACGGTGCGTTCGGCACAGAAGCTGGTTGACAAAGGGCTGAAGAGCTTTTTGGTTGACGACAACTACCTGTACGGCAAATTCCTGGCGAAGGCTCTGGTTATCGCCAAGACCGGCGAAGTTATCGCCGACGCGGGTGCCGAGCTGAACGAAGAGCTGCTGACCGCAATTAACGAAGCAAAAATCAAAGAACTGGATTTGCTCTATATCGACAACGTCAATGTCGGGCCGTATATCCGCAATACCCTGGAAGCTGACCGCAATACCAACCGCGAAGAAGCTCTGGGCGACATCTTTAAGGTTATGCGCCCGGGCGAACCGGTTACGCTGGAAGCGTCGGAAGCGATTTTCAAGATGCTGTTCTTTGATGAAGAAAGATACGACCTGTCTTCGGTCGGCCGCGTGAAGATGAATTCGGCGCTGGATATTCCGTTTGCGGAAGCTCCGGATACCTGCCACATTCTGCGCAAGGACGATATTCTGCGCGTGGTTAAGCACATGGTTGAGCTGCGCGACGGCAAGGGCGAAGTTGACGATATTGACCACTTGGGCAACCGCCGCGTGCGTTCCGTCGGCGAGCTGATGGAAAACCAGTACCGCATGGGCCTTTTGAGAATGGAAAGAGCCATCCGCGAAAAGATGAGCTCGGAAGTTTTGAACAACGTCAAGCCGCAGGATCTGGTCAATGCAAAACCGATTGCCGCGGTTATCCGCGAGTTCTTCGGTTCGTCGCAGCTGTCGCAGTTTATGGATCAGAACAACCCGCTGTCGGAAGTTACGCACAAGCGCCGTCTGTCGGCATTGGGCCCCGGCGGTTTGAGCCGCGACCGCGCCGGCTTTGAAGTCCGCGACGTACACCCGACGCACTACGGGCGTATCTGCCCGATTGAAACGCCGGAAGGCCCGAACATCGGTTTGATTAACGCTCTGTCCACATACGCGCGCATTAACAAGTACGGCTTTATCGAATGCCCGTACCGCAAGGTGGTTGACGGCGTGGTTACCGATGACGTGGTTTATCTGTCGGCGGACGAAGAGTCCAAGTACATCATGGCGGAAGCAAATGCAAAAGTCAAAGAAGACGGACACTTTGAAAATGATTTGATTACCTGCCGCAAAGCGGGCGAAGTCATTTTTGCAAAACCGGAAGAAATCAACTTCATCGACGTTTCGCCGAAACAGCTGGTTTCGGTCGCTGCGGCATTGATTCCGTTCTTGGAAAACGACGACGCGAACCGCGCGCTGATGGGTTCGAACATGCAGCGCCAAGGCGTGCCGCTGCTGCGTTCCGAGGCGCCGCTGGTCGGCACCGGCATTGAAGCGACGGTGGCAAAAGATTCCGGAGCGACGCTGGTTGCCAAATACGACGGCGAAGTTGTGGCGGTTGACGCGAACCGTATCGTTATCCGCAGCCACAACAACGACAACGTGGCCGATATGGGCGTGGAAATTTACAGACTGTCCAAGTTCCGCCGCTCCAATCAGGATACCTGCATCAATCAGGTGCCGCTGGTTAAAGTCGGCGACCAGATTCACGCCGGCGACATCATTGCCGACGGCCCGTGTACCGATATGGGCGAGCTGGCGCTGGGCAAGAACGTTCTGGTAGCGTTTATGCCGTGGAACGGTTTGAACTACGAAGACGCGATTTTGCTGTCGGAACGCATTTCCCGCGACGATGTTCTGACCTCGCTGCACATTGAAGAATTTGAAGTTATGGCACGCGACACGAAGCTCGGGCAGGAAGAAATCACCCGCGATATTCCGAACGTCGGCGAAGACGCGCTCAGAAACCTGGACGAATCCGGCATTATCTACATCGGTGCCGAGGTTAAGGCCGGCGACATTCTGGTCGGCAAGGTAACGCCGAAAGGCGAGAGCGTGGTTACGCCGGAAGAAAAACTGCTGCGCGCCATCTTCGGCGAAAAGGCAAGCGACGTCCGCGATACGTCTTTGCGTGCCCAGCCGGGCATTGAAGGCGTCGTTGTTGACGTTCAGGTGTTCAACCGCCGCGGCGTCGAAAAAGACGAACGCGCGCTGGCGATTGAGCAGGGCGAAATTTCCAAGCTTGCCAAAGACCGCGACGACGAAATGAACATCGTCCGCAAGAGCTACAACCAGCGCCTGAAAGAAATGCTTTTGGGACAGACGGTGGTTGACGCGCCGAAGGGCATTGCGAAGAAACTGGTACTGACCGAGGAAGTCCTGAAGAACATTCCGGAATATCAGCTCGGCAAAATCGTCATCAAAGACGAAGACCTGATGAGCAAAATCGAAGAATTCACCAATGCGTTTAACGCGCGTCTGGACAGAGTACAGAAGCACTTTGAACAGAAGGTTGAAGAAGTTCAGCGCGGCGACGACCTGCTGCCGGGCGTTTTGAAACAGGTCAAAGTCTTTATCGCAACCAAGCGTAAGATGCAAACCGGCGACAAGATGGCCGGACGCCACGGTAACAAAGGTACGGTTTCGCGCGTTCTGCCGCTGGAAGATATGCCGTATATGGAAGACGGCACCCCGGTTGACATCGTGCTCAACCCGCTGGGCGTGCCTTCCCGTATGAACGTGGGGCAAATCCTCGAGACGCACCTGGGCTGGGCTGCCAAAGAACTCGGCAAACAGCTGAACGACCTTTGCGAACAGTACAAGCGCGGCGAAAAGACGATTGACGAACTCAACGCGAAACTCAAGGAAATCTACGGCGAAAAGCAGTACAAGAAAGAAATCGAGACGCTGACCGAACCGGAAAAGCTGGAAATGGTCGGCAACCTCAAAAACGGTATCCCGATGGCGACCCCGGTATTCGACGGCGCGAACGGCGACGACATCAACCGCATGCTGAAGATGGCGGGACTGCCGACGTCAGGCCAGATTGACCTGTACGACGGACGTACCGGCGAGAAGTTTGACCGCAAGGTTACGGTCGGCATTATCTACATGATTAAGCTGCACCACATCGTCGACGAAAAAATGCACGCACGTTCGGTCGGCCCGTACAGCCTCGTTACCCAGCAGCCGCTGGGCGGTAAGGCGCAATTCGGCGGCCAACGTTTCGGCGAAATGGAAGTTTGGGCGCTGCAGGCATACGGCGCGGCTTACACGCTGCAGGAAATGCTGACGGTCAAGTCCGACGACGTCAACGGCAGAACCAAGGTTTACGAGGCGATTGTCCGCGGCGAAGACAGCTTTGAATCGGGCATTCCGGAGAGCTTTAACGTTTTGGTCAAGGAAATCAAGTCTTTGTGCCTGAACGTTGAAATGTTGAACGAAGAACAAGCCTAAGCGATAAAAGGAGTTTTACAAATATGAACGATATTATGAATTTTTTTGGTCAGCAGGCTGTTTCCGAGTCTTTTGACGAAATCAAAATCTCCATTGCTTCTCCGGAGCAAATCCGTTCGTGGTCTTACGGCGAAGTCAAAAAGCCCGAGACCATCAACTACCGCACTTTCAAGCCGGAACGCGACGGTTTGTTCTGCGCGCGCATTTTCGGCCCGGTTAAGGACTACGAGTGCCTGTGCGGCAAGTACAAGAGAATGAAATACCGCGGCATCGTGTGCGAGAAGTGCGGCGTCGAAGTTACGCTGTCCAAGGTTCGCCGCGAGCGCATGGGGCATATCGAACTGGCGGCGCCGGTTGCGCACATCTGGTTCCTGAAATCCCTGCCGAGCCGTATTTCGATGATTACCGACATCCCGATGAAACAGCTGGAGCGCGTTCTGTACTTCGAAAGCTACATCGTCATTGAGCCGGGTCTGACGGATTTGAAACTGTATCAGCTGTTGACCGAAGACGAATATCAGGAAAAGCTGGACGAGTTCGGCGAAGACGCGTTCAAGGCCGGCATCGGCGCGGAAGCAATTAAGGAAATTCTTGCCAACATCGATTTGGAAGCGGAAAAGAAAGCGCTGCGCGAAGAACTCAGCGATTCAGTTTCCGAAGCCAAACGCAAGAAAGTGGTCAAGCGCCTGAAGATTATCGAGGCATTTCTTGATTCCCACACCAAGCCGGAATGGATGATTCTGGACGTGCTGCCGGTTATTCCGCCGGAGCTGCGCCCGCTGGTTCCGCTGGACGGGGGACGTTTTGCGACTTCTGACCTGAACGATTTGTATCGCCGCGTCATCAACCGCAACAACCGTCTGAAGAGATTAATCGAACTGCACGCGCCGGACATTATTATCCGCAACGAAAAGCGCATGCTGCAGGAATCCGTCGACGCGCTGTTTGACAACGGCCGCCGTGCAAGAGCGATTACCGGTACCAACAAACGCCCGCTGAAGTCGCTGTCCGATATGCTGAAAGGCAAGCAGGGCCGTTTCCGTCAGAACCTGTTGGGTAAACGTGTTGACTACTCCGGACGTTCGGTTATTACGGTCGGCCCGCAGCTCAAACTGCACCAGTGCGGTCTGCCGAAGAAAATGGCGCTCGAACTGTTTAAGCCGTTTGTTTATGCGAAGCTCGAACTGTACGGGCTGGCGACGACGATTAAGGCGGCAAAACGCATGGTTGAGAAAGAACGGGTCGAAGTCTGGGACATCCTGGAAGAAGTTATCCGCGAGCACCCGGTACTCTTAAACCGCGCACCGACGCTGCACCGTCTGGGTATTCAGGCGTTTGAGCCGGTTCTGGTCGAAGGCAAGGCCATCCACCTGCACCCGCTGGTTTGTACCGCGTTTAACGCCGACTTCGACGGCGACCAAATGGCGGTTCACGTTCCGCTGTCGATTGAAGCACAGCTGGAAGCGCGCGTGCTGATGATGTCCACCAACAATATTCTGGCGCCGGCATCGGGCAAGCCGATTATCGTGCCGTCGCAAGACATGGTTCTGGGTATTTACTATCTGTCGTATCAGGCGGACGGCGTTACCGGCGAGGGCAGCGTTTATTCCGACGTTAACGAGGTTATGCTGGCACTGAACGCGAAAGCGGTCGACCTGCACGCGAAAATCAAATGCCGCATGCACTATGTCAACGACAAGGGCGAGCGCGTTTACGGGCTGCTGGAAACAACGCCGGGACGTATCATTATTTCCGACATTCTGCCGGATAATGAGAAAATCTCGATTTCTCTGGTAAACCGCCTGCTGCGCAAGAAGGAAATCGGCGAAATCATCGATACGGTTTACCGTTACTGCGGGCAGAAAGAAACCTGCATCATGGTTGACAAGATTATGACGCTCGGTTTTGAAAATGCGTGCAAGGCCGGTATTTCGTTCGGCAAGGACGACCTGATTGTTCCTGATGCGAAGAAGAAACTTATCGCCGAAACCTCGAAACAGGTTAAGGAATTTGAACAGCAGTATCAGAACGGCCTGATTACGAGCGGCGAAAAATACAACAAGGTTATCGATATCTGGGCGGCGTGCGACTATAAGCTGACCGAGGAGATGATGAAAGGCATTTCCAAGATTGACCACGGTTATATGAACTCCGTGTTCATGATGGCGGATTCCGGCGCGCGCGGTTCCAAGGCGCAAATGAAACAGCTGGCCGGTATGCGCGGTTTGATGGCAAAACCGAACGGCGCGATTATTGAGCAACCGATTATCTCAAACTTTAAAGAAGGCCTGACGGTGTCCGAGTACTTCAGCTCGACGCACGGTGCGCGCAAAGGTTTGTCCGATACGGCGCTGAAGACCGCGAATTCCGGTTACCTGACCCGCCGTCTGGTTGATGTGGCGCAAGACGTCGTCATTACCGAAACCAATTGCGGCACCGAACGCGGCATTATCGTCCGTCCGGTCGTTGACGGCGGCAACGTTATTGCCTCCATCGGCGAGCGCATCCTCGGCCGTACGGCGCAGGAAGATATCCTCAATCCGGAAAACGGCGAAGTTCTGGTTCCGAAAGGCAAGCTGATTGACGAAAACGATGTTGATAAGGTTGAAAAAGCCGGCGTCGAACAGGTCAAAATCCGTTCGGTACTGACATGCGAAAGCGAACACGGCGTCTGCGCGGCTTGCTACGGGCGCGATCTGGCGCGCGGCACACCGGTCAATGTCGGCGAAGCTGTCGGCGTTATCGCGGCGCAGTCCATCGGCGAGCCGGGTACGCAGCTGACGATGAGAACGTTCCACATCGGCGGCGCGGCTTCCGCATCGGCCGAACAGTCGAATATTGAAGTTCCGTTTGCCGGTATTCTGCAGCTTGACAACGCCCGCACGGTGGTTAACGCCGAAGGCAGCGCGATTGTCCTGTCCCGCAACTGCGACGTTGTCATTACCGACGCGCAGGGACGCGAGAAATCCCGCCACAAGGTTCCGTACGGCACCAAGATTCTGGTCAAGGTCGGTTCCGAAGTCGAGAAAGGGCAGAAGGTTGCCGAGTGGGATCCGTTTATGACCCCGGTTATTTCCGAAAAGGGCGGCCATGCCGAACTGGTGGATTTGATTTCCGGCATATCGGTTAAGGAATCACAGGACGAAACCACGGGTATCGTTTCCAAGGTCGTTACCGACTGGCGCGGCGGCGCGAGCGCGCATGCCAACCTCAAGCCGTCGGTGGTGCTGAAAGACGCGAAGGGCAACCCGGTTACGCTCGACAACGGGCACGAAGTCCGCTACTATCTGCCGGTTGACGCGGTTCTGGCGGTCGATAACGGCGACGAAATCAAACCGGGCGACATTATCGCGCGTATTCCGAGAGAGAGCCTGAAGTCAAAAGACATTACCGGCGGTCTGCCGCGTGTGGCCGAGCTGTTTGAAGCCCGCCGCCCGAAAGACCCGGCGATTATCTCCGATGTTGACGGCGTGGTCGAATTCGGCAAGGACTATAAGGCGAAACAGCGCATTGTGGTTCGCACCGACGACGACAAGGAATACGAATACCTGATTCCGAAGGGCAAACGCCTGGCGGTTCAGGATGGCGACATGGTCAAGAAGGGTGATATGCTGGTTGAAGGTACGCTCGCTCCGCACGATATTCTGCGCGTTCTGGGCGTCGAAAAGCTGGCCGAATACCTGGTTAAGGAAGTTCAGGACGTTTACCGCGCCCAAGGCGTTAAGATCAGCGACAAGCATATCGAAGTCATCGTTTCGCAGATGCTGCGCAAGGTCGAAGTTACCGCTCCGGGCGATACGACCTTCCTCGTAGGCGAACAGGTTGACGCCGACGAGTTTGAAGCCATAAACGCCAAGACCGAGAAAGAAGGCGGCCGTCCGGCAGAAGCGACACCGGTTCTGTTGGGTATCACCAAGGCAAGCCTGCAGACGAAGTCGTTTATTTCGGCGGCATCGTTCCAGGAGACGACCCGCGTTCTGACCGAAGCTGCGGTCGAAGGCAAGGTTGACCACCTGAGCGGCCTTAAGGAAAACGTTATCGTCGGGCGTCTGGTTCCGGCCGGAACGGGCAGCGTGCTGCGCTCGCTCAGAAAGGTTGCGGCGCAGAATGACCGCGAGATTGAGCTGATGAAAGCCGAAGAGGCTCAGGCGGCTCTGGAACATCAGGAAGCCGAAGAAGCCGAAACCCCGGCTCCGGAGGCGACCCCGGCAGAATAAACAAGCGGCAAGTTGCAGGCTTGGGGAAAAGGGGAGCGTTTTGCGGCGCTCTCCTTTTTGTTTGTCTGAGCGCGGCGGGGCGCGGGGCAAGGCAGTGTTGAGGGAGGAGCAAAGGGCAACGGAATAGGGAGATTTCTGCGTTCTGTTATTTTTTTGCCGTTGTGCCGGGGGAAAAATTGTTGCACCAGGCTGAAAAATATGGTAAAATGCTGTTTGTAAATATAAGGGTATGTCTATTATTTGGAAGTTTTTCATAATTTGTTTTTTTCGGGGTTTTTCTTCGTGACTGGTTATGCAAAATTTTTTGTAACGGGATGTTCCTTATTTTACAAAAAATGTTTAACTTTGAAATGGTATCGCATGGTGCCGTTTTGCGAAGGAGTAGGGAAAGGCCCGAACCTCGTTAAAAAAAGAAAAATTATGGAAAATTTTTTTTCTGTTTCAAGGAAAGTTCTGGGCGGCTTATTTGTGTTTTTAGCCATTGCCTCCATTGTTTCAGGTGCCGTTTACAGTACCGGCGCACTGGTTGTGAAGCTGCTCATAGCAGAATTGCTGTATGCCGGGCTGTGTTTCCTGTTTCTGTTTCTGGCAGAAAGGACATGGGACAGCTGCGACAGTTTTGTTGAGCGCCTGGGGATGGGTGCACTGTCTGTGGGTGTGTTCGGCGTTGTTGTCGGATTTCCGGCCTATCTGTTCGGAGCGGATTTATGGACAGGGATTGGCGCTTTGCTTGCCGTAGCCGGTTTGGGACTGGGACTTGTCATCATTGCGGGGCTCATGATAAGCCTCGTTATCTGCGGATAAAAAAGAAGTAACGGGATACAAGAGGATGCTCTTGCATCCCGTTATTTTTTTACGGCTATGCCGGTTTAGGGGGCGGGCTGGGATGAGCTGAGCAAGCGGGGCGGTAAGCGTAATAGTAAGCGGGACGGCAGGCAGGGTAGTAAGCGGGACGGCAGGCGGGGCAGTAAGCGGGGCGCATACATACAAAATTATCAACATATTGCGGAAAAAAAGCAAAAAGGCTGGAATTTACGGCAAGGTGTGTTACATACTAACCAGTATGTGTGTTTTTATGCAATGATTATTTGGAGGGCTTATGTCTTTGGGGTGCAGAACGTTTTGGAGAAGTAAAATTTGGGCGGCGGCGATGATGCTTGCGCCGGTCATGGTGCTGTCGGGGTGCGACGACAAGGCGGCGGGAGAACAGCAGGCAGGCGCGGGCACTGCCGTCGACGTGGTGCAGGTAATGCCGCAGAATGTGCCGCTGACGTTTGAATTTGCGGCGCGGGCGCAGGGTTCCAAGGAGACGGAAGTGCGGGCACGCGTCGGGGGCATTCTGCTTAAGCGCAATTATGTCGAAGGCGCAGAAGTCAGCGAGGGGCAGGTGCTGTTTGAGATTGACCCGGACACCTACCGGGTGGCGCTGAACCAGGCCAAGGCCAAGCTGGCGCAGACCGAGGCAGAGCTGAAAAATGCCGAGACGCAGCTGGCGCGTACCGAAAAGCTGTTCAAGCAGGGGTATGCGAGCGAGAAGTCGCGCGACGACGCGGTTGCCAACGCAGACTCGCTGAAGGCGGCGCTGCAGTCGGCACAGGCGGCGGTGGACGCGGCGCAGCTTAACCTTGACTATACGCAGGTCAAAGCGCCCATCAGCGGGCTGACGAGCATGGAAGTCCAGTCGGAGGGGAGTTTGATTTCCACTTCCGGCGAGGGCGGGCTCCTGACGCACATTACGCAGCTTAATCCGATTTACGTGATGTTTTCGATGTCGGAAACGGAAATGATGAAGATGGCGGAAATGATTGAAAAAGGCTATCTGGCGCAGCCGCAGCGCAAAGACCAGATAAAGGCGAAGCTTAATGCCGGCGATGGGTGGCAGTATCCGCAGGCCGGAGACATTGACTTCGTTAACCCGACGGTCGACCAGGAAACGGGGACGATTAAGCTGCGCGCGGTGTTTGACAATCCGAAAGGGCGGATACGCCCGGGACAGTTTCTGCGCCTGAGCGTGGAGGGCGTTGTGCGCGCCGATGCGCTGGTTGTGCCGCAGACGGCGGTAATGCAGGGAGCGAACGGCTCTTATGTTTATCGCATCAACGCACAGGATAAAATTGAAGCAGCGCCGATTACGACCGGTTTTGCGACCAAAGACGGCGGCTGGATTGTAGACACGGGGCTGAACCCGGGCGACAGGGTGGTTGTCAGCGGACTGCTGAAACTGCGGCCGGGGATGGCCGCGGCGCCGCAGATTATGAATGCAACGAGTGCAGCGGAGAATAATCCGGCGGTTAAGGGATATGCACGTGCGGCCGGTGAAACGGGCACGGTATCTGATGGTGCAGGCGCGGTAAATGCGGCTGAGAGCACGGGAGCCGGGGCTGCGGGAAGAACAGGCACGGGAGCCGGGGCGACAACTGACGGTGCGGCGGCCAGTGGTGCTGCGGTTAAAGAATAAACGGGAGCGGGAAGATGTTTTCAAAGTTTTTTATCGAAAGGCCGATTTTTGCGACCGTGATTTCGCTGATTATCGTGCTGGCGGGGCTGGTTTCAATGAAAGTTCTGCCGGTGGAGCAGTATCCGAACATCGTGCCGACGGAAATTCAGGTTACGGCGACTTATCCGGGGGCGACGGCGGAAGTGCTGGCGGACACGGTAGCGGCGCCGCTGGAGCAGGAAATCAACGGCGTCAAGAACATGATTTACATGTATTCCAACGCGACGTCGTCGGGGTATCTGACGCTCGGCGTGGTGTTTGACATCGGAACCGACCCTGACCAGGCGACGATTGACGTCAACAACAAGGTACAGATGGCAACGTCCAAGCTGCCGGCGGAAGTTACCAAGCAGGGCGTTACGGTGGAGCAGAAATCAAATTCCATTTTGCAGGTTATCACGATGCGTTCGACGTCGGACCTGTATGATACGGTGTACGTTTCCAACTATGCGCTGCTGAACGTGCTGGACGAAATCCGGCGCATCAAGGGCGTGGGCAGCGCGTCGCTGTTTGCGTCGCAGGACTATTCGATGCGCATCTGGCTGTCGCCCGACAAACTGGCGGAATATAACCTGACGCCGCAGGACGTGATTGCGGCGGTGCAGGAACAGAACTCGCAGTTTGCGGCAGGGCAGTTCGGGCAGGAGCCGATGACGGAATCGCAGCCCTATACCTATTCGGTCAATACCAAGGGGCGGCTGGTTGACGAGAAAGAATTCGGCAATATCATCCTCAAGAGCAACGATATCGGCGGAATGCTGCGGCTCAAGGACGTGGCTCGGATTGAACTCGGGGCGCAGGACTACAGCGTAACCTCCACCTTTAACGGCGAGCCGGCGGTGGCGTTTGCGGTTTATCTGCAGCCGGGGGCGAACGCGCTGGAAACGGCGGATTTGGTCAAGAAGAAAATGGCGGAATTGTCCAAGGGCTTTCCGCAGGGGATTACCTACGAAATCCCGTACGACACGACGCTGTTCGTGAACGTGTCGATTGAAGAAGTTATCCATACGTTTTTTGAAGCGGTGCTGCTGGTTATTGCGGTCGTGTACCTGTTTTTGCAGAATATGCGGGCGACGCTGATTCCGATTTTGGCGGTGCCGGTGTCGATTATCGGCGCGTTTGCCGGAATGTATCTGCTGGGCTTTTCGATTAACCTTTTGACGCTGTTCGGGCTGATTTTGGCAATCGGCATCGTGGTTGACGACGCGATTATCGTGCTGGAAAATGTCGAGCGCCTGATGGACGAAGAAGGGCTGTCGCCGAAAGAGGCGGCAATTAAGGCGATGCAGGAAGTGTCGGGGCCGGTGGTCGCGGTGGCGCTGGTGCTGTCGGCGGTATTTCTGCCGATTGCGTTTCTGGGCGGCATGACCGGGGTTATGTACAAGCAGTTTTCGGTAACGATTGCGGTATCGGTGCTGATTTCCGCACTGGTGGCTTTGACGCTGACGCCGGCATTGTGCGCGCTGATTATCAAGAAGAAAAAGAGCGGGCAGGAACCGGCGGCGTTCTTTAGGTGGTTTAACGCCTTTTTTGACAAGGCGACGAGCTGGTATCTGGCGGGAGTGCATTACTTTTTGGCGCACCGGCGGCGGGCGGTTGCCGGGTTTGCGGCGGTACTGTTCGGCATTGCGGCGCTGTTTAAAATCGTGCCGACGGGGCTGGTGCCGACGGAAGATTTGGGGAATTTGCTGATGGCGTATTCCCTGCCGGAGGCGTCGTCTTTGCCGCGCACCGAAAAGTTTACCGAAAAAGTCGGCGCGGCGGTGCGGAAAGACCCGAACGTGCAGGATTTTCTGACGATTAACGGCTACAATATGCTTTCTTCCAGCCAGAACACTTATTCGGGCATCAGCTTTGTTACGCTCAAAGACTGGAGCCTGCGGCAAGGCGCAGGGCAGTCGGCAGCGGAGCTGGCGCTTAAGTATTCGGGCATCGGCATGAGCCAGGACGAGGGCATTGCCTATGCGTTCAGCATGCCGCCGATTATGGGCATGAGCACGACTGGCGGGTTTGAGGGCTATATCCAGAACAAGACAGGCAAGACTTCGGCGGAGCTGATGGCGAAAACGCAGGAATTTGCCGACGCGGCGAACAAACGCCCGGAACTGGCGAACGTCAAGACGACGTTTTCGGTCAGCACGCCGCAATACCGCATTGACCTTGACCGCGAGAAGGCGAAAATGCTTAACGTGCCGATTGACAACATCTATGCGGTGATGCAGTCCACGTTCGGCAGCCTGTATGTCAACGACTTTACCTATATGGGCAGAAACTTCCGCGTTACGCTGCAGTCGGAAGACAAATTCCGCCGCACGCCGGACGACCTGCGCTATGTGTACGTCAAGTCGGGAACCGGGGCACTGGTGCCGCTGGCGACGCTGATTAAGGTAGAGCGCGTTACGGGGCCGGAGCTGGTCAACCGTTTCAACATCTTTCCGGCGGCGAAGATAATGGGCGACGCGGCGGCGGGATATTCTTCCGGACAAGCGATTGCGGCGATGGAAGAAGTCGCGGCGGAAGTGCTGGGCAGCGATTATGCTTTGGCGTGGATCGGTTCGGCGTATCAGGAAAAACAGGCGGGCGGAACGTCGACGCAGGCGTTTGTGTTCGGGCTGATTATGATTTTCCTCATTTTGTCGGCGCAGTACGAGAAATGGTCGCTGCCGATTGTGGTTATCCTCTCGGTGCCGTTTGCGGTGCTCGGGGCGTTGCTGGCGGTGTGGATGCGCGGGATTGAAAACGACCTCTATTTTCAGGTCGGGTTGGTAACGCTTATCGGGTTGGCGGCGAAAAACGCAATTTTGATTGTCGAATTTGCGGTGATGAAAGTGCAGGAAGGGCTTTCGTATGCCGAGGCGGCAGTTGAGGCGGCGAAGCTCCGGTTCCGCCCGATTGTGATGACGTCGCTGGCGTTTACGTTCGGCGTGCTGCCGCTGGCGGTATCCGCCGGAGCGGGCGCGGCGAGCCGGCATGCTATCGGTACGGGTATGATCGGCGGCATGATTTTGTCGACGTTCGTGGCGACGCTGTTTGTGCCGATGATGTTTGCGATTATCGGTGAAACGTTTGACGAGGAAAACATCAGGCTGCGCAAAATCAACGAACGCGCGGAAAAACTCGGGCGGCCAAAGCTCAAACGCGCGCAGAGATGAGCGTCGGTGTAACAGGGACGTTCGGTGTAACGTGGGCGTTCGGTGTCATCGGTGCGTTCGGTGTCATCGGTGCGTTCGGTGTAATCGGTGCGTTCGATGTCATCGGTGCGTTGGAAAAAGTCCGCTGAATGGCGGGCTTTTTTGTGCGCGTTGGTGAGGCGTGATGAGGGGAGGGAATGGGACAGAGGGGCGTTTTGCGAGGGGTGCGGGAGCGTTTTGGCTTGACCTAAGCGCCATTGTGAGGTATAATATACCTTAACAGGGATTTTAGCTGGGAGATGTCATCATGGCAAAAGATATTAAAAAAGATTTGGCAGCGGCGCGGCTGGATGCCGAAAACAGAATGCGCGAGGTGGATTTTCAGGTGGATACGCTGAGCAACGAAACGACAACAGGCGCGTATTTTCTATCGGGGGACAATACACTTACGATTAATTATGTTGAGGGTGAAGACAGCTTTAATTCGTGGAGCGGCAGTATGGCGGTTCTGATGCATGAGCAGAAACATCGGGACAATCGCAGCCAGGGGATATATGAATATGCGCTTTCGCCGGAGCAGGCGTACAAAACCGAGATGAACGACGAAATTTCCGCCAATATGGCATCGCTGGTTTATTTGCGCGACAAATATTTGAAAACAGGAGATATTTCTGTTTTTGAAGAAGACGGTTCGCGTTTTCGTTTTTATACCGATGCCATCAAAAGAGGGGAGATAAATCCGTTCAGCAACAAAAAAGAAGATTTTGACAAAGAAATGGCGCTGATTGCCAACGGAACGCGGGATATGTGGATGAGGGATTTTTCCGGCACTTATGTTGATTATGGAGTCAGGAATGCCAAGTCTTACGGCGAGAAGGACGGCAAGCACGCCGCCTATTATGACCAGAATTACGAGCGGGCGCGGAAAATCGCCTATACCATCGGCGGCGTGGATTTTACCCAATATATGGACAAGGACGTGGAAATTCCCGATGCGGGCAAACGCAGAATAATGGGGAGTGAAAAGCTGGCGGAGGAGCTGGGTTTGCCGAAGTATGACGGCAAAATGAGCCTGCTCCAATATCAGAACCTGCTGCAGCATGCGCTGGCGGTGCAAGACCCTATGTGCGGGGTAAAATGCAGAGATGCCTTGCCTTTTGGCGAGGGAACGCGCGGGCAGTGGAATACGGAAATGGCGGCTTTTGCATATCTGACCGACAAGAAACTGACAAGCTATCAGCAAGAGGATTATCAAGCCGCGCTTGACAATGTGGCGAAAAACGACAAGGCGCTGATTGACGGGCTGGTCAACCAGGTGGCGCGGGAATATGCGGGACGGGGCGAAAAGCTGCCGGAAGGCGACGACAAGGCTTACAACAAGGCGGTTGACGAACTGTACAGCGGGAAGGTCAAGTTCAATCAGGAGGACTTGAAATTTGAGGGGAAAGTCAACCTGCGGCAGGCATTTAACCCGAAAGACGACCTGCCGTTGAAGGAACTGCCGAAAGAGGCGGCAGAACTTCAGCAAAAAGTTGAGGATATGGGGTGGTGGAAACGCGGTGTGAAGCAATATACCCATTTCTTTGGCGAAACGAAGGAAATGAACGGGTTGGACAAGCTGCCGGCGGTGGTTCGCTATCCGGCGGAGGCGTTGGGCGTGTATGTCGGCGTGCCGGTTATTGCCGGAATAAAAAAATGCGGCGAATGGGGGAGCGATGCCGTTGACGCCGTTAAGGGGTGGTTCGGCAATGATGCTGACAAGAATAAGGGCGAGAACAAGCCGGTGCGTCCGGTGGACAAAGACAAAAAGCCGGAATACCGCGAATGGAGCCCGAAAGAGCGCGTTTCTGACGTGCAGAAAAAAGAGGTGCTCAACCTGATGGCGGACGTTATCCGCAAGCCGGACGGCCGCGGCGAACCCGACGGGCTGATGGCGAAAAAAGGGAGACAGGCCGGGCAGACGGGAGCGGAACAGAAACAGGCTGAACGGGACGCGCTCAAGGGCGATATGCAGAAGGCGGCGCAGGACAAGGCGCGCATGATGCAGGTCATTGAGGGAATGAACCGGATTAACGGCGCACGGAATGCAATGGATGCCGGCGGAACGGTCAATGCGTTGTATGACAAGTTTGGCGACAACGCTTATGAACTGCTGACAAAGGCTGTCAACGAGCCGTATAACTTTGCACAGAGCGTTGGCGATACTTCCATCAAAACCTCGCGTGCGGCGGTTCTGGCGCTGTGCAATGCCGACGAGGCGCAGAAGAACGCCATGGTACAGGCCGTGCTGAAGGCCAGAGGACGGTAGAGAATTTTCTTTGAGCCTGGGGACGCAGGCGGTGCTGCAAACCGGAGGACGGTAGAGAATTTTCTTTGAGCTGAGTCGGGCGCAGGTGGTGCTACAAGCCGGAGGACGGTAGAGGACTTTCTTTGAGCCTGGGGGCGCATACAGTACTATGATGGCGGCGTGTGCGCAGATTTAGAGGTTAGAGGAAGACAGCGCGGAAGACCGGCACGCAGAAAAAGAAAAGCCCGCAGGAAAGGCGGGCTTTTTATGTGCGGCTTATTTATATGCCGTTCAGGCGAAATATTCGCGCAGGTAGGCCGGGAGGTCGGCGGTGGCGATACGGATTTGTTCCATTGTATCGCGGTCGCGCAGAGTTACGGTTTCCGGCTGCTGCTCAATGGTTTCGAAGTCCACGGTCAGGCACAGCGGGGTGCCGACTTCGTCATGACGGCGGTAAGCTTTGCCGATGTTGCCGGTGTTTTCCAATGCGACGCGGCCGATGCCGAGCTTCATCAGCTTTTGCTTCAGCTCGTGGCATTTGGCCATAATCTCGGGGCTGTTTTTCTTGAGCGGAACAATCGCAATCTTTATCGGCGCGAGGTGTTTCTTTAACTTCAGCACGATGCGGGAGTTGCCTTCACCCAAGTCTTCCTCGGTGTAGGCTTCGGTCAGAATCGCCAGTACGGCGCGGTCGACGCCCATGGACGGCTCAATCACGAACGGGACAATCCACTTGTTATTTTCTTCGTCGCGGACGCAGAGTTTGGTCGTGGATTCCGGGTTTTCGTGGCAGTGCGCCTCCAACCCGAATTCGTCCTGGCATTTGGTGTGGTTGCCGAGGTCATAGTCGCGGCGGTTGGCGACGCCTTCCAGCTCGTCATAGCCCCACGGGAAGCGGTATTCGATATCCGAGCAGGCTTTGGCGTAGTGCGCGAGTTCATCGGGCTGTTGGTCATAAACGCGGAAGCGGTCGGAGGTTACGCCCTGTTCTTTCCACCAGTCAATGCGCGCCTGTTTCCAGTATTCGTGCCACTTTTCATCCTCGCCGGGTTTGACGAAAAATTCCAGTTCCGCCTGTTCAAACTCGCGCACGCGGAAGATGAAGTTCTTGGGGGTGATTTCGTTGCGGAACGACTTGCCGATCTGGGCGATGCCGAACGGCAGCTTGCGCGACGTGGAATCGACGACGTTCTTAAACTGGGTGAAAATCGCCTGCGCGGTTTCGGGGCGCAGGTAGGCGATGTTGTCTTCGTCGACGACGGGGCCGACGGTGGTTTTGAACATCAGGTTGAACGGGCGCGGTTCGGTCAAATCCATCGAGCCGCAGTTCGGGCATTTGCCGTCGGTTAAATGGTCGGCGCGGAAACGGCCTTTGCACTTGCGGCAATCGACCATCGGGTCGGAGAACGTGTCTTCGTGTCCGGAATAGTGCAGCACCTTGCGGTTGGTCAGAATCGCGGCGTCCAGGCCTTCAACGTCGTCACGCTCATAAACCATTGCGCGCCACCATGCGGCCTTGATGTTGTTTTTGAGCTCGACGCCGAGCGGGCCGTAATCGTATACGCCCTGCAGGCCGCCGTATATGTCCGAATTCTGAAAAATAAAACCTCTTCTTTTGCACAGGGAAACCAACTGTTCCATCTGGGTCGCTGCCATTTTTTTACCTCACCTGGGATAGATTTGTTATAAACTGGGGGGAGTTTAATACATTTGATTTTAAATTGCAAGGGAAAACGGGGGACTGGATGAAAGGGAGGATGGAGGCAGGGAACGGGGAAACGTTACGGATACAACGGAATAGTGCGGTTGGACACTAAAGAGTTTAACGTAACATCAGAGAAGCTTTATGCAGGAAAAAACGGATATGGTGCACGAGATAAAAAAGGAATAGAACGATGAGGCAGGGAAAGGTGCGGATGTATAAAAAAAGAGTCCTACAGGACTCTTTTTTTAATCTTCAAAACTTTCAACATTGTTAATCAGAGAAAAATCTGCGATGGGATATATTTTCTCTGTTTTCGCATCAATGAAATACTTATCAACAACATAACCATCTAATACATGGGGTTGATTGTTAATGTTAATAAAGCCAATTGCTGCGAAACAACTCTTGCTTCCGAGGGAGTACTTGGACTCTACTAAACGGAAAAAATACTCTTTGTTCTGATTCATGATCATACAAATTTACAAAATTATAAAATTTTGTCTATAGTAGCATGGCATTTGAGATTTGTCAATGGTTATCTTGTTGAAAAATTTTCCAGAGATTGTATCGTATGTATTATTTTTAATTCGTTTACAGATACTTTAGATATAAGTTTTTTCCCGTTATCCAATTCAGCTTTCCATGAGATTTCTTTCTGCATTAAAGGGGATGAAGTAATATCATTTCTGTCGGCGTAGAATTTTATTTTGTTTAGGTTATTGGCTGCGTATCCGGAGGCGGAAGCTCCAGATTTTTTCTGTAGGGCTTGCGAGCCTACGTTCAGTTTGTCGCAAGTGGTATAAAACAGGTGTTGAGGGGGAACAGGGGTTATGTTCATGTCTATCAGGTATTTATACATAAAGTCAACCATAACTGCTTTGGTTTCGGATATATAGCCTTTTCTTTGATAATCAGGGTGAATAAATTGTCCCGAGTGTCCGATTTGGGTGATATTATTGTCGTTTATTATTTTGGTTGAAATTGTTGTTGCCCCTATTAGGGTATTGGATTTTTTGTCTTTTATGCCAAGCCAAAAACCGTAACGGGGAGAGGCCGATTGTCTTTTCAGAGCTTCTTTTATAAAGTTTAAGGCAGATTTTTAAAAATCTGGTTTTAGTAAGGAAAAGTTTATATGCCAGTATTGTTCAGGGATTATATTTTGGGGGATTAAGGAGGAAATATTTTGTTTATGAGGGGCTTCTTTAAGTATGTTTTCAGCCAGTAATTTTATCTTATTTTTATATTGCAGAAGATCCTCTTTTCCGCATTCTTTAAAATTTTGTGAAGTTAAATCAGTTCTCAGTAAAATATTAACAGTGTCATTCCATGCCATATCTTTGGCGATATCGGCAAGAGTATTTACATCTGTAAGGTTTAATTCTGTAAATTGTAAGCGCCGGGTTTCTATAATCATGTCATCTCTCCTTTTCCGGCAGGCCGTAGAAACATGTTTTCCTTTTGCTGTAAGCTGCCCACATGCGATCGCCGTAACAATAATGCCACCATTCGTTGGGGTAGTTTATGAAACCGGCTTTTTCCATGCACATTTTCAAAATTTCGCGGTTTTTGCGCTGGGTCAGCAGAATTTTTTTGCTGGAGGTTTTGATTTCCGGAGAAAGGGCACTGTAACCGGTGCCCATATCGTATTCCGTACCGTCCGAGCGGCAGAGGGTTACGTCTACGGCGCCGCCTGTCTGGTGTCCGCCAAATCCGGTTCGCGGGTCGGCAACCTGACTTTTGGTTAGGTGCTCCAGCTCTGGCGCGGACATATTCGGATGTTCCCGGCGGTTTTGCCCGAGCTTTTGCGCCCAGCGGTACTCCTGCTCTTTCATTGAGCGGAAGGCGGAACAGATTTTCAGGAAGTAATTCTCCGGCAGAAGTGTTTGGGCTTTTTTTAACCGCGCGTAAACGCTTTGGCGGAGATATACGTTGGGTTGAGCCTGTAAACTTTCGGACAGAAACAGTGCGGCGTCCTCTTTTATATCAACCAGCGGTTCGTTGTTTTCTTTGATTTCGATTTTGTTTATCGCGGAAGCCGGCAGCGTTTCGCGCAGGCGCATTGTCCAGAGTAGTTTTTTATTTTGTCTTTGAGGAAAACAGCTGCCATTTTTTTACCTCACCCGGGATATAATATTAATTAAAAACTAACTTCTTTTATATAATAATGGTTTTGAATTGCAAGGATTAATTGAGGTAAAGATGAAAAATACGATTGTCGCGCTGGTATATGACTTTGACGAAACGCTCTCCACGACCTATATGCAGGATTACGTGCTGATTCCGGAGCTCGGGATGAGCCCGAAGACGTTTTGGAAAAAGGCGAACCAGTGGTCGGTCGACAACTGCGCCGACCAGATTACGGGCAGCATGTACTATTTTATGAAGACCGCCAAAGAAAAAGGCGTCAAGCTGACGCGTGAGAATTTTGCCTATTGCGGGACGCTGGTCAAGTACTACAAAGGCGTGGAGGGGTGGTTTGAACGCATCAACGCCTACGGGGAAAAGCTGGGGCTGAAAATCGAGCATTACATCATCTCGTCGGGGTATGAGGAAATTTTGTGTGGTGCGTCCATCTGCAAATACTTTACCGACGTGTACGGCTGCAGCTTTGCGTTTGGGGAGGACGGGACGCCGGTATGGCCGGCGCGCGTGGTCAACTATTCGACCAAGGTGCAGTACCTGTCCAAAATCAACAAGGGGCTGGGCAAGCTCGACGACAAGCTGGTCAACGAGTTTATGGAAGACAGCAAGCGGCGGGTGCCGTTTCCGCGCATTATCTATTTCGGCGACGGCATGACCGACATTCCGTCGATGAAGCTGGTCAAAGACCGCGGCGGCAACGCAATTGCGGTTTATAAGCCCAAAAGCGCGCATAAGGAAAAGGCCATCAAGCTTCTGAAAGACGACCGCGTTAATTTTGCGCTGCCGGCAGACTATTCCGATGGCACGGCGATTGACACGGTGGTCAAGACCATACTCGACAAACTGGCGACCGAACGCAATCTGGATGTTCTCAAAAAGAAAGAAGAAGAAAAGAAAAAGTGCGCGGCCTGTGCGTAGGAGCGGGATGAAGAGGACTGCCGCAGCGCAGCAAAGTGCGCGGCCTGTGCGTAGGAGCGGGCGCAGGGCAAAGAGAATGTTTATTTTTTGCTTGCCAAGCAATGAAACCTGTGGTAGACTGTATTCCTGCAAAATAGGTTTATGTTTATTATTCGGATGTTTCCACGGTTTTGGCTTTTTCAGGTTTTCGGCTTACGGAGATTTTGAAACGGATTGTGCGGATTTTTCCGGAGCGTAAACATAACTTATTGGGCAAACCAATGTTAAACCTTTAAAACGAAAATTTATGGAAACAAAAATCGTGAAATTTGTGTCAAATTTCTGTGCAACAGTTTTGGCAGCAGTGGTGATTGTCCTGACGGCGAAAGCATTTGTCAGCGTTATGTATGCATTTGCGGCAAGCCCCCGGGACGCCGGAGAACTTTATGAAACGGCTTTTGGTGCATGGTGCGGAAACTGGCTGGTTACGGTTATTGCCATTGCAGCGCTTGCGGCGTTTACGGCCCGGAAAGATTTGAAGGCACGAATTGTCAGTTACGGAGGAATCCTCGGCATGCTGGCTTCGGTCTTTTTCGGCTGCGTAATTATTGCGGCGGCACTGTATGACGGCGCGTATTTCAAAGCGCTGGGGCTGGCGTGGTTTTCCTGTCTGGTCTGGTTTGCGTTTTTGATTGTTACCGGCAGCTGCGTAAGGTATATCCGTTACGGCGATACGCCGGATACCGCGGATACTGCAGCCGGAGCGGCATAAAAACTGAGGCAAATTGATGACGAAGCGCTGATTCTGCGGGGGGAAAACCCTGCGGAACCGGCGCTTTTTTGCGTTTTGATGTCCGTTTTGGGGAAGGCGGTGCCGGCGGGAAGAGCAGGCGATTGAAGAACGGGTGTTTGAGAGATGGTGTTTGAAGGGCAGGTGTTTTTTATTGGACATTTGGCGAAAGCCGGTGTATAGAGGGGGAAAACCGGCAGAAGAATAAAGCCGGGTGCGGCATGGCGGCAGAGAGAGGTTTTAATGGCGAAAGACGATGAATATTATATGAGGCTGGCGCTGAAAGAGGCGCAGCGGGCGTATGCCGAAGACGAAGTTCCGGTCGGGGCGGTGCTGGCGGCGGCGGACGGGAGCGTTTTGGCGGCAACGCACAACACTTCCGAACACGGGCTGCACGCGCTGGCGCACGCGGAGACGGTGGCGATGAGCATCGGGGCGATTTCGCTGGAGCAGAAAAGGCTTTGGGACTGCACGCTTTACGTAACGCTGGAGCCGTGTACGATGTGCGCGGCGGCGCTGTCGATGATGCGGATTAAGCGGCTGGTGTACGGTGCGGCAAATCCGAAAGGCGGCGCGGTGGAAAACGGCGTAAAGTTTTTTGAGTCGGCGGCGTGCAACCACCGGCCGGAGATTGCGGCGGGCGTTCTGGCAGACGAATGCGGCGCTCTGCTGACGGCATTTTTTCAGGAAAAAAGGAAGAAGGACGGCGCCGGGGCAAAAAAATGTTGCAATTTGTCCGGCAAGATGTAAACTGATATCTATACAAATATGTTTATGTCTATTATTGACCGGGGAAACGTTCCGACGGCCGCTTTTGCGGAGAGGCGGAAAAGTTTCGGCTTTTGGCGTATGCTAAGCGTACGGCGATAAAAGGCACAGGCATGGCATTGTATCATTAACCTAATTTATTTACCCTTTAAAATTTTTTTCGTTATGGGAAATTTTAGTGAAAGTACGCTTCTTGCAAGCGGGATGTCAGCAGTGGACTTTTTTGCCAACAAAGGCAATCAGGAAAGCGTTCTGGAGGAAATCTCCGTTTTCGGCGATGCGGAGCTGAAGGCTGCCTTTGTGCGGCTGTTTAATCCGCCGGCGGCCGCCGACCCTTATCTGACGGGCAGCGCGGCGATTACCGAAAGCGAAATCGCCCAGATGCAGGCGGCGCCGGACAACGACGTGCAGCAGGAAATTGTCCGCCATTCCTCCGGGGAGGCGGTACGTTGCCTTATTGCGCGGTTCCGGCTTTCTCTGGCGGGCGAACGGGCGCTGTTGCAGCGTAAGGACAAGAGCCTGCTGGAATTTTATTTCAGCCGTTATGCCCTGTATGAAGACGCTCAGGAGCTTTTAGTGCGCACCGCGGCCAAAAGGCAGGAACGGTATGAGATTTTGCTGGCGTATATCGCACGGCACCAGCTTTGTGCGGAAGCGCTGGCCGAAGCCGTGCGGCGCAGGTTGCAAACCATACTGGAGGCGTATCTGAAACGCTATCCTCTGGGCAGCAGAGTTTTGTTCTTTTTGGGGCTTGGCAGTTCAACGGCGGAAGACAGAAAGAAAATTGACTTTCTGCTGCCGCTTCTGCACCGGCCGCAGGACAAGCTGATGCTGGCTTTGGAAATCCGCGAGCACTTCCGGCTGGCGAAACTCAAAGAGTATGCATTTTGCCGCGACGTGAGCGCATTGCTGCGCGACCTGCCGGCAGATGCGGCGGTCAAGATTGACTTGCGTCTTACGCCCAAGGAGGAATGCGCGCTGATTAATTCCGGAAACCGGCAGATGCTTATGCTCTATGTCTGCAGCCTGTCGGAAGAGGGCGAACGCGCGCTTATTGACCGGAACGACAAGAAGATGTTCAGCGGGTATGTCGACCGGCAGGCTTTGAGCGATGCGGGACTTCGCTACCTTATCAGTGAAGGCAGGGAAGAGTTGTTTAAAACATATGTCCGCCTCCGCCGTTTAAACCGTGAAATGCGCGCTTTTTTGCACTGTTACGGAAGTTCGCAGATGACAGAGTTTTATCGCTCGCTCGGATGTTTCTGGCCGTATTGAGGCTGTTCTGTGAGCCGGTTATGAGCTGCTTTGCGAGTCGGTTGAGAGCTGATAGCGAGCCGGTTATGAGCTGCTTTGCGAGCCGGTTATGAGCTGATTGCAAGCCGTTGAGAGCTGATAGCCGTGCGGTTTGCCATGGCGCCTGTTTCGAACCGGTTTGAGGTTTGGGCACGGAGCCGTTTGCCAACGCGGAATGTTTCCGAAAATTAAGAAGCGCTGTCTGTAACGGACAGCGCTTTTTGTGTCGGGAATGGGATGTGCGGCGCACCGGTGTACTGGTTCAGCAGCCGCGGCGGTTTTTGTTGTATTCCTCCATCTGTTTCATGCGGCGGATTTCATCTTCGCTTAATTTGCGTTGGGCAACGGCCTTGGGAGCGGGCTTTTCCGGCGCAAGGGAGGAGGCGTCGTTTTTGCGTTCCCTTTCTTCGCGCGCCAGCGTTTTGGCAACTTCGTCGAGGCGTTCCGAAATCAGGTTGTGCGGCGTGCGGTTGGCTTCGGTCTTTTCGTAATTGCTTTCAACCCGGACGCGGCGGCCGTTTTTATCGGTCGTATATGCCCCGGCAATCAGCCCGTCAGGCGTGTATTCGACGCCGAGCATAACGCGGTCGTTGATAATCAGTTCGCGCGCAACCAGCACATCTTTGCCGCCGACGGCGGAATAGATGGTTTTGAGGCTGGCCGGAATCATATCGATTTTGCTCTCAAAATACTTTTCGTTCAGCAGGGCTTCGATTTCCGAAAGCTGGCGTTTCATGGCAGTTCTCCTCACTCTGGGTTCCTCTTCTTTTCTTTCCTGCCTATTATAACATAAAAAAATATAAATTTAAAGTGCAAAAGAGTTTTAGTTTTAATTTTTTTGCAGGGGGAGCAGAGAGGCAATGGAGCGGAGAGCAGAGGGCAGGGAGCGGGACGATATGTGCAGGGTTGGTATGGCGGGAGAGGGGGTGCGTATGGGAGCGAGAGGATATAAAATTGGCAGAACGTAGTGAACCGGAACGGGCGTTATATTGTGTGTTGTGCGAATTGGAGCATAAAAACACCGTATTACCAATAAGGGAATACGGTGAATAAGTTAGTGTTCGAAAAGGATATCCAACTTTTCAATAATCAATGCAGGATCTACATCATCATAAAATTGAGCACTTCCCAAAGATGGCTGTTCGAAGAAGTTGTAAAGCCAATCCCGATACCTGCTATTCTCACAAAATATGACAACCTTGTTATTCTTGCTAATGGCAATCAGAATTACGTTGCCGGTATCGATGTTTAGTTTGTCAGCAATACAGGGCGCAAGTTTGTAGACAAATTCTAAGGCCATATCTTCAGCTGCGGAATAATTAAATTGAGTTTTAATAATTGTATAAGGCCTGCTAAAATCAAGAGTAAGCTGTCTTGATTGAATTATTTGTTCAGGCATTCGACCTTCCAATGGACTTTTCAATCTTTTGGAATTTAAATTTTGGTTTTTCTTTTTAGACATCATAATTTTTTCAGTTTTAAAGTGGCACAATAATTTATTTAGCGTTTTTTTGTTAGTACTTTTTTTTATATTGCAAGAGATATTTGGGGCGGCATTTTGCGGTTTAATGTGCTCGTCGGCTGGAGGGCGTGCCTTGGAGAGACGGAGCGGGGCGGTATATGCAAAATTGATTTGATTTTTTTTTTGATATGGGGTAAGAAAAGGAAGATTACGGTTCAATTTACAACAAGAGGATTTGCAACGCTATGAAAATCAACGCACAGCCGGTCAGAGGCACCAAGGATTTTCTGCCGAACGAGGCGGAACTCCGCGACTATGTCCAGGGCAAAATCGCCGACACCTATAAACAATACGGATTTCAGAAAATCGGAACGCCGGCGATGGAGGATATTGAGCGCCTGAACAAAAGCGACGGCGGCGAAAACCTGGCGATGATTTTCAAAATCCTCAAGCGGGGGCAGAAACTAGACCTTGCCAAAGAGGGGCTGACGGAAGACGACCTTGTGGACAGCGGGCTGCGCTATGATCTGACGATGCCGCTGTCGCGCTATTATGCCAATAACCGGCAGTTTCTGAACATGCCGTTCAAATCCATTCAGATTGACCGGGTGTTTCGTGCCGAGCGGCCGCAAAAAGGGCGGCTGCGCGAGTTTTTCCAGTGCGATATCGACATTATCGGCGACTCATCCAACAATGCCGAAATGGAGCTGATTGCGGCAACGACTTCGGCGCTGGACAACATCGGGTTTACGGATTTTACCCTGCGCATCAACGACCGGCGGCTGCTGACGGACATGATTAAGTCGGCCGGGTTCGGCGACGATGACGTCATGCCGGTCTGCATTATCTTCGACAAGCTTGACAAAATCGGGCTGGACGGCGTCAAAGACGAACTGCTCAGCAAAGGATACGCAGCGGAAAAGGTGGAGAAATTTATTGCGGTCATCAGCGCGGCGGACGATGAAGAGAGCGCTCTGGCGGCAGCGGAAGGGTTTGCTTCCGATGCGTCGGTGGTGGAGAAGATGCGGCAGGTGCTGCGGTTTGCGCGCGAGATTGCGTACGGGCGCTTTAACGTCGTGTATGACAAGTCGCTGGTGCGCGGCATGGGCTATTACACGGGCATGGTGTTTGAAATCGTCAGCCCGAAGTTCGGCTCGTCGGTGGCGGGCGGCGGACGCTATGACAACATGATCGGCAAGTTTACCGGCGAATCGGTGCCGGCGGTCGGTTTTTCCATCGGGTTTGAACGCATTTGCGCAATTTTGCAGGAAGAGGGCTTTGTGCCGCCGCGGGGCGAAAGGGTCATTCTGGTCTATAACCAGACCGACGATTTTGCCGAGGTTGCGGATAAGGCGCGGGAATTTCAGGCGATGGGGATGTATGTTACGATGCTCAAGCGTACCAAAAAGCTCGGCAAGCAGATGGACGCGCTGATTGCGGGCAGCGGGTACAATTATATGTATTCGTTTGGCGAAAGCGATGCGCTGAAACCATTATCAATGTGATAGTGTTGCGCTCTGACGTTGTTTCCGTCATGTCGGCGGGCAATAAAAAAAGGTTCTTCCCGCAGGAGAACCTTTTTGTTTTCGGTGTTCGTGCAGCTACCGGTGCGGCATCGGCCGAAGCGGCGGAGTCGGCGGGGTAGGCGGCAGCGGTTTCGGGGGACGGTGGAACCTTGCCGGATGGTGATGCGGCGGAGGCGGCGGACAGTCGCCCAAAAGCGGGAAGCTCATACACGAACTTAATGACATTAACATTGCGCTGAGAAGCATTATCAGGAATGCTTTTCTCATCATTTTCATTTTTGTTTTCATAATTTAATTATTTAGGGGTTAGTAATAGGCATATCTATAATTTTACGGCAATGAGGATAGCATATTTTTGCGGACTTGGCAAGCGGAAAATTTCGGGGCAGGGACAGGAGAGCGGAAGGAAGCCGCATGCAGGCAGAAAAACGGGCACGAGAGCGAAAGGAAACCGCGTGCCGGCAGAAAAGCGGGCACGAGAGAAAAAGGAAACCGCGTGCCGGCAGAAAAGCGGGCACGAGAGCGAAAGGAAACCGCATGCAGGCAGAAAAGCAGGCACGGGAGAAAAAGCGGGCGGAGCAAGATTGTCGGAATTTCAGTGTGCCTGTTTTATTTTTGCGGAGGGTTCATATCGCCTTATCTGCCGTTGTACAGAAAATCAGCCAGTTTGGAATTGAATGCCGATGATTTTACGTTGTTTTGAGAAACCATCTGTTCCGCATCCAAAACAAATTTGTTCCATATCAAAGCCATGTCTTCATTTTGCCTTTTCAGTATTTCTCCGATTTTTTTATGTTCGCTTTGGGGAATTCCTTTTTTTATATCTACATCGTAAGACGGGATGGGGGAGTCATTCCATTCATCGTATTTGGCACCAATAAAAGAAATTTGTTCACCGGCGGAAATGCCGTCCAAATCAAACCGGAGGGAATAGTCAACGAGATGTTCCCCTTTGTACGCAGGGGCGCAACCGCCGCCCATGCAGCGGGTATAGGGAGACTTTCCGGTATTATGCTGTGACCTTTTTAGCGCCAGAGACAATAATTTGCCATTCAGGGCAATGTCAAAGACCAAATCGGCGTCTTCGGCTCTGCTTATGGTCGTCTGGGCGCCATTTACATTGTAGACGCCTAAAACGTCTGTCCGTTTGGCGAAATTATTTTCAGTCTTCTGAATTTTTTCATTCATTTTATGTTTCCTTAAGTTAAGAGTGCAATAAATTGAAAATGACGGACGGAACATATAATGTTTTATTCCGTCCGTGTGTCGGGTTATCTGTCCCTGTTGTTTTTTGCCAATATGGCGGCGTTGATTTTGGCGGCGGTTCTTTCCTGTTTTTCACGATTGTAACTGACTATGTAGTTCAGCACTTTTTCATGGTCGGGATAACCTCCCCAGAAAGCATTGCCGTTTTCATCGCCCAAGCCGGCTCCGCCGTTCCACCCGCCGAAATTGTCATAAACAGGGATGGTCTGGTTTGCATCCCACGGGGCGGGCTGTTCGCCAATGACGTTTCCTTGCAGCATTTTGCAGAGTTTGCCATCGCCGAAATAATTGGCTTCGCCGTCATCGGAGAGAATCAGCAGGTTTTGCTGTTTATCCTTTTCAAACAGGCGGTCGGCGACCGTGGCAGTTTTGGAGTGTGCCATCCTGACGATGGTAACGCCGCAGATTTCTTCTTTTTTACTGATTGCGCGTTCTGCTTCTTTTTCCTGTTCTTCGGTAATGCCCTGGCACATCCGGTCGCGGCGGCGCACCCGGGCGATTTCTTCCGGCGCGGCACCCATTTCCATCATGCCCGGAATATAGGCAGCATCGTTGGCTCCGATAAGCTGCAAATCCCGGGTTTTCTCAATTCCCAGCAAATCGCAGATTTGAAGGACAGATGCCGGACGGCCGGCGTTTTGGTTGTGATGGTCGATATTTATGGCGTTTTCGGGCAATTTGCAGTCTTGCTCCAGCTCAATGACGACCGGGGTTTTACCGTCGGCGGCGGCTTGGCTGATTTCCGCTTCGTAAGCCGAAGTTTTGGCGCCCCAGCCGAGATTTTTGTCTATATACGGCTGGTTATGGGCACTGAGCAGTTGTTTGATGGTTTCCATTTCGAGGTCTTTGCCGCCGATAAAGAAAATGTATTGATTGTCAGTCATTGTTCTCTTCCTTTCTTGTATTGTTGCGTATAATTATTGTACCTATAACATAATCAAAAGTTTCTATTGCTAACATGTTGTATATATTGAAAAATAAATTGTTGAATATTGTTGAAAATTAAGGTACCTTATTTTTCAGCAGTTTTTTGAGCGCGTTTTTCAGGCAAAAGCAGTGAACTGACAATGCAGCGCGGAAAATGAAAAAAAAAGCTTTACATTTTATTTCTTTGTGGTATTAAAGCCAAGCCTTGTACAGGCGGCGAATCGCGAAAGGAGCGGCGGAATGGTCGGTTCTTTGGCGGCAAGTGGCTGAAACGGGGCGATATTTGGTTTCGCCGGAAACGTCATGTTTGGGGGCGGAACTTTGTTTAATCCCGTGGGGGAACAGCCATGTTCTGACCACGGACCTTTGGAAAAAACAATTTAAGAATTGAGGTTTAAAAATGGCTAAGTCTAAAAAGAAGATTTTAGGTTTAATCAAGCTTCAGATTCCGGCAGGCAAGGCTAACCCGTCTCCTCCGGTTGGTCCGGCTCTGGGCCAGAAAGGCTTGAACATTATGGAATTCTGCAAGGCGTTCAACGCAGCGACGCAGTCTTTGGAACCGGGCATTCCGACTCCGGTTATCATTACCGCTTACGAGGACAAGAGCTTCACGTTCATCACCAAGCTGCCTCCGGTATCCTACTACATCAAAAAGGCAGCGGGCGTTAAATCCGCTTCCAAGACTCCGGGCAAGGAAGTTGCCGGCAAAATCACCATGGCGCAGGTGAAAGAAATCGCCGAAGCCAAAATGCCGGATTTGAACTGTTCAACGGTTGAAGCAGCGATGAATATGGTCAAAGGCCAGGCTGTTTCGATGGGTATTCAGGTAACGGAGTAAAGCGATGACCGGAAAGAGATTAGTAAACGCCTATAAGAACGTAGACAAGAACAAGAGCTACTCTTTGAAGGAAGCGGTTGCGCTGGTTAAGGCCAATGCAGGCGCGAAATTTGACGAAACGATTGATTTGGCAATCAACCTCGGCGTTGACCCGAAATATGCCGACCAGATGGTTCGCGGCGTATGCGGCCTGCCGCACGGAAACGGCAAGACCGTCCGCGTTGCGGTTATGGCACAGGGCGAAAAAGCCGATGAGGCAAAAGCTGCCGGTGCCGATATCGTCGGTGCCGAGAATCTGGTTGACTCCATTCTGGCGGGCAAAATCGAATTTGACCGCTGCATCGCTACCCCGGATATGATGGGGCTGGCCGGACGCGTTGCCCGCGTTCTGGGACCGAAAGGCCTGATGCCGAATCCGAAGCTCGGGACGGTTACGACGGATGTTGCCAATGCCGTTAAAAAGGCAAAAGCCGGCGAAGTTCAGTTCCGCGTTGAGAAAAACGGTATTGTTCATGCCGGTATTGCCAAGGCTTCGTTCAGCGAAGACAAAATTTACGACAATGCCAAAACGTTTATCGAAACGATTTTGAAGGCTAAGCCGCAGTCGCTGAAGGGAACTTATCTGAAGAAGATTTCCATCAGCTCAACGATGGGTGTCGGCGTACGCGTTGACGCGTCTGCGCTGTAAGCAGCTGTTTTGAGCCGTGCGGCCGCTGCCGGCAGTTATGCTGAGGCGGCGGGGCGGCAGAAAAGAAACGGTTTTGTCAAGAACGCTCCGGGGAAAACTCCGGGGCGTTTTTCGTGTGGCGGTTGTGGGGGCGGGGCGTTTTTTTATGCGGGGCGGTTTGAGCTGTTTGTTGGGCGGACAGTATTTAAAATGTTGAAAAAAAAGCTTGACTCCGGCAAAAGAATCATTTAAATACGGAGTCAACTTGAGCGGGGCTGCCGCCGGTATGCATCAGGGCAATGTTTGGTTGGTTTGATGCAGAACGTGCAACAGCGCTGTTCATACTGTCCAAGACCGCAGGCGGCGGCCGGACGCATTCCCGGAGCGGGGCAGAGCGAGAGCTTTGCTGTAAAGGTTTCGGAGAGGAATTTTCGAAAAGAAGTTCTGAAACAGAATTTTCCAGACGAAAGTTTCGGTGCGGACGGGTTCCTTAATTTCCTGCGCAGACGGAGTAAACAGATTTAATTAATCAATTTTTTCTCCTCCGGACAGATTTGGTGCTGCGTGCACCGCGCCGGTTTTTTTATTGCCCGAAAGGGGCGCCGAACAGCGGTTCGGGACTGTGAAAAGCGGTTTGATGCTGCGGAAGGCGGTTCAGGACTGCGGAAGGCGGCTTACTGCAAGGCGATGTGATAAAAACGGGGCGGAAGCGCAGGTGTTGTAAACGGTTTTACGGGGACAGGCGACTGTAAGGACAGGCTGCTGTTGCCGCAAAATCAGATTTTGGAGACAAGCAAGTGAATCGCGAAGAAAAAGCTGAACTCCTCAGCGAGATGAATGGACTGATTTCCGGCTCTGAAGCTGTGGTTATTTCTCATTACAGAGGACTGACCGTAGCGGAAATGGGCGAATTGAGAAAGAAAGCCCGCGAACTCGGCGCTGAATTGAGAGTTACCAAAAACCGCATTACCCGTCTTGCTCTTAAAGGTACGAAATTCGAAGGCTTGGACGATTTGTTCAAGGGGCCGACCATCATGGCTTATTCCTCCGACCCGATTTCTGCATGCAAACTCTGCGTACAGTTCGCGAAAGAGAATGAGAAATTCCTGGTTGTCGGCGGCGCTTTGAGTTCCGGCGTTCTGTCGATGGCAGAAATCGAACGGCTCGCAACCATTCCGTCTATGGACGAACTGCGCGCCAAGATTATCGGCCTGCTGCAGGCTCCGGGTGCCGCGCTGGCACGCGTTACCAAAGCTTACAGCGAGAAAGAAGCCGCGTAAGCTTAACGAGTGTGGCCGGTATCGGCCGGGCTTTTTTGACCGGATTGCGGATTTTCTGCCTGAATTGAACGGACGGGAAAGCAGACGGGGGAAAAGAGCGGCTGTTGCCGGGTGGTAATGATAAAAAAGTTTGAATAATAAGTTTAATTTAATTGGAGAAAAAAAATGGCCGATTTAGCCAAATTAGTTGAAGAATTATCTGCGTTGACAGTTATGGAAGCTGCCGACCTGTCGAAAATGCTGGAAGAAAAGTGGGGCGTTTCTGCGGCTGCTGCCGTTGCTGCTCCGGCTGCCGGCGGTGCTGCTGCCGCAGCTGAAGAAAAGACCGAATTCGACGTTATCCTCGTTGAAGCCGGCGCTAACAAAATTAACGTTATTAAGGAAATCCGCGGCATTACCTCTCTGGGTCTGAAAGAAGCCAAAGACCTGGTTGACGGTGCTCCGAAGACTGTTAAGGAAGGCGCTCCGAAAGCTGAAGCCGAAGAAATCAAGGCTAAGCTGGAAGCTGCCGGTGCTAAGGTTGAATTGAAGTAATTTTACTTCAGGCCGATACTCGGACAGGGTAATCCGGTGCCAGAGCAGCGGAAAAACTTGAGCCGAGATAAGATGAACCGCCTGCGGGGGATGCCTGCGGGCGGTTTTGTCGTGTGCGGTTTTGTCGTGTGCGATTTTGTTGTGTGTGGTTTTGTTGTGTGCGGAACGGGAGGAGCGTGCGATGTGGAGAGATGGGGGAGAAAGAAGAGCGTACGGGCGCTCAAAAAAACAGGCTGCCCTCACGGGCGGCCTGTTCGTTTCTGTCATCGGAGTTTTCATCGGCGGGAATTTTTTGGGTTCCGCGGAGATGGCTCAGTGCTGGAGATGGTTCAACGCTGTTTGGCTATGAGCGGATTTGCACAGTGTCGGCCCTTGTGCGGGGCGGTGCCGCGTTGCTTCTTGAGCGGGGCAACACCGGCTAACGGGCAAATCAGCATCGCGTTGGCTCTTGAGCAGGCGGCGTTGCGTTGGCTCTTGAGCAGGCGGTGCCGCGTTGGCAGCCGAACCGGGCATAAAGGCATTACAGCCTGTGCCAGGCCGGGGAGGCCGCGAGAAATTCCCGTGCCGGGTTTTTCGTTTTGGCGGCCGGGCGGTTAAATACCGCCTTAGCCGGTGCGAATGCAAGGTCTTCGCTGCCGTTTTGGCGGCGGGGTAAATCCTGCATCCAGAGGTCAAACGCCGTATCGCTGCCGCATTTGCATAACGCCTCAACCGCAATGTCCGCGAGCGGATAACGGCTGATGAAGTACATGATTTCCTCGTTGTTGCGGCGGTAAATCAGTTCGCGCTGCGCTTCGTCACAAAGGCTGTGATTGGCGAGGTAGAGCATAATTTCGCGATGGTTGCCGCGTTTGACGAAATGTACTTCCGGCTCGTCGTGGAAACAGTGCTTTTTGATGTAAGCCTTGATTTCCGCGTGAATGCCGCGTTTCAGGAGCAGTTTCTCGCTTGCTTCGCAGAGCCAGTGTTTGGACAGGTAGCCCAGAATTTCGGGGCGGTCTTCGCGTTTGAGAATCATTTCCTGCCCGTTCGGAATCTGATAGTGCATAACGTACTTGACAAGCAATGAGAAAGCGCCGTGTTTGAAAAAGAAGTCTTCGGCTTCCTGCACAAAACGGCGGCGGGCGATGAAGTGTTCAACCTTTTTGCGGCTGTTGAAGCGTATCATCTTCATTTGGCGCAGTTTTTCCGCTTCTTTGCGGTTGGATTGCGTTTCAATGAGGAAGTTGACTTCTTCGTAGGTGCCGCGGGTCAGCAGCGCCAGCTTTTCACGTTCGTTCAGGCGGCCTTTGGCGATCACAAGCATAATGATGTTATGATTGCCGCGCATAATCAGGTCGTATTTGGCGAACATGGAAATCCGGTGGCGGTTGATGTGGCTGATGATGGCCTTTTCACTGCCGCTCCAGACGATATCCCGCTCGGTATACTGGGGCACGTCATGACGTTTGAGGTACTTCATCACGGTGTTGTATTCGCCGTGGGTGAGAAGCAGCGCAATTGTCCGGCACGGGTCTGCGGCGCTTTCGAGCACGGCATCCACCAGCTGCGGGCGATTGGCACGGAAAACTTCTACCTGTGCCGGTTCTTTCAAGCCATAAGCTTTGATATAGAACAGGCTGGCTTCGGTTATCCCTCGTTTAATCAGCTGTTTTTCGGCCCGGGCGCTGAAACGGTTGTTTACGACGTAAGCCACCAGCTGTTTGGGTTCGGCGGAACGGATAAACTCCAGTTCCTGATCCAGATTTTTGAGTTTCATAATCTTCGTGCCGCATACTTTACTTTGCGGGCTTTATTAGTTGATAAATAATGGGGATGATAATTCACAGATTTTTATTTTGACAAAGACATGATAGCCGAAACGGCGTTTTTGTCAAGAAAAAAAGGAGCGTTGGGGAAAAGGTCGAGAGAGGAGTATTGGAGAAGAGATATGGAAACGGGGAGCACAACCGCAGGCGCGCCGGAGTGGCAGCGCCACGGGTGTAGTTATGGCGCGCAGGGCGGGGCAACGAAGGCAGCGTCACGGGTGTAGTTATGGCGTGCAGGGGAGCCTGCGTTTTGGTGCGCGCGAGGCTTACGGCTGCGCTGAAAGGGCGGCCTGCGCTTTGGCGAGGGCAGCGTCGTCCAGCACCAGCACGATGTATTCGCCGCTGATGAACAGGCTTTCCGGTGCAGGCCACGGGCGGGCGCGGTTCAAGATATATTCCCGCAGGTTCGGATTGGCGGCAACGGCCTCGCCCAGCCCGGCGTCGGCTTCCAGAAAATCTGCCTGATAATAGAAATTATATGCGTCTTTGGCGCGGCCGGCGGGATAATATGCCCAGGCCAGCAGTTCGCCGCTCGGCTGATCGCCGGGCTTTCTGATATAATATTTGCCGCGCAGGCTCTGCTCACCGATTTGCAGCAGTTTGTAATGCCCGTTGACGTTAAATTCCGGCAGCTTTTCCAGCCGGGTGATAATGCGTTCGGCGAGTTTGGTTTCCGCCTCCCAGCCGAATTTCCAGACTTTCAGCGCATAGGCGACGCGGACAAAGCCGGCGAAAATCACGACGATTGCCAGCGCGTAGCCGAGGCGTTTCAAATATGCGCCGCCGAGTTTTAAGACCGTTGTCAGCGCCAGCGCGTATATCAGCGGCAGGCCGAAGAAATCTATCCGTGCCAGGTGGGCAGGGTTTTCCGCCGAAGGAACGGAGAGGAAAAACGCCAATTTGGATGCGAGCAGGATAAACGGAACCAGCAGCAGCCCGCGGGCGGCGGCTTTGACGTCCGGGCTTTGGAAAATCAGCGCGAAGAGAGCCGTCAGCACCATGGCGAGATACATGAGCTTATAAAACAGGTCGGCAAACGGCAGGGACACGGCGAACTGTTCGACCATGACCGCCAGCAGCGCCGGGATTTTGGCCGGAAGGGAGATAAGAGGCATCAGCTCGGTGTTGTAGGCCGGGCGCATAATGCCGGTGTCTTTGAGAACGACGATGATAAACGCGTAAATCATCAGCGCGGCGGTAAGGTTGGCGATACTCTGAACAATGCGTTTAAACGCGCACTTCAGGCTGATGTCGGCAAAGACGGTTTGCAGGAAGACCTTGCCCAGCACGGCGACGCCGATAAAATTAATGACCGGCAGGTAGGTGCCGAGCGCCATAACGAGCAACAGAACAGAGGCGATGTTACAGGCGTAAACGGCGTTCAGGTTGCGGCTGCGGCAGCCCGAAAGCAGCAGCGCCGCAAGCACGATGGCCGGCAGCCAGAAAATGCCCAGCGTATTTTGGGCGAAGTAAAGCCAGCTCAGGGTATAGGGCGTGATGAGGAAAAACAGCCCGGTTACGACAAACGCGGCGGTGCGCTGCGGCAGCTTCCAGTAAATGCCGAGCAGGACGCCGGCCAGCGCCAGGCCCGCGAATGCCCAGAGATTGTTGATGACAGGGAGAATCTTGCCGTCAAACAAAAGCTCCTGCAGCCACCAGGCGGAAAAACGCCCTTCGCTCAGGCTCTGCGCCGGGTCGACGGCAAAGCGCACCGCCGCCCAGTCGCGGTTGCCCCACATAAAGTTGACGGTATGGAACAAAAAGGCAAGGTTGATGAAACCGAAGAGCTGCCAGAAACTTTTGCGATAAAGCCGGGGAATGGCATTGTAGCCGCGGCAGACTTCTTCCGCCCAGTCCAAATCGCAGCAGACATGGCGGATTTTTTCCCGCACCGCGGGCGTCAGCGCGGCAAAGGTTGCGGCAGCGACGGCAAACCCGGCGGTTACCGCTCCGGAGACGGAAACGGCGAAGCCGAATTTTTTGGCGATTAACAGCCCGAGGGCGGCAATCAGCCCCCCCATGATGGCACAGATGAGATAAAACAATGACTTTTTCATAAGCTTTTCACCCGGTTTGTGGCGGTTGGCATTGGCTGGCGGCGGCGCGGCGCCGGTCTTTGGAGAACAGGTTGGGGCGCACGGGCGGCCAGAGTTGCTGCGGCTGCCGGTTTTCCGGCCTGAACTTCAAGTCCGGGCGCACGGGCGGCCGTTTATGGCGACGGCGGTTTTCTTTTCCGGTTTTCCGCAGGGGAAAAGGCAAGAACCGCGGTTTATGAAAACATTATAAGGCGGCGGGGCGGCGTGTCAAAAAAAAAGCGGCAGTTATCCGCTTGTTTATGCGGGGGTGGCAGCGCCACGGGCAACGAGGGCAGCGCCACGGGCAACGAGGGCGGGGCAACGCGAGAGGGACGGGAGAAAAGGTGCGGGCTTTGGGGGAGTGGCAGGGCGGCTGGGCGCCGAGCGGGCTGTTTGCGGGCGGTACTGCGTGCCTGAGCGATGAGAGGCGGGCGGCGGCTGCGGCGGCGGAGCGTGCCTGAGCAGACGGTCAGAACAGGCCGCTGATAATGCCGTTTTCGTCCACGTCAATATTTTCGGCGGCGGGATGGCGGGGCAAGCCGGGCATGGTGTTGATTTCTCCCGAGAGGGCGACGACAAAGCCGGCTCCGGCGGAGAGGCGGACTTCAGTTATCGGGAACGTATAGCCGCGCGGGGCTCCGAGCAGCGTTTTGTCGTGCGAAATCGAATTTTGGGTTTTGGCGATGCAGACCGGCAGGCGGCCGTAGCCCCAGCGGGTGAACTTTGCCAAATCGCGGCGGGCGGCAGCGGTAAACGTTACCCGTCCGGCGCCGTATATGCCGCGGGCAACGGTGCGGATTTTGTCGGCAAGCGGGAGGGCATCGGGGTAGAGCAGGCGGAGCGAACCGGCGGATGAGGCCTGCGGGGCAGATGCAAGAGGAGGAGTGCCGGCGGATGAGTCCATCGGGGCAGATGCAGGAGGAGGGGTGCCGGCGGATGAGGCGGGGAGAACGGGGGACGCGGGTACGGCCGACGGGGAGAGAGGTGCGGCGGCGCTGTTCATATTCCGATTCAACTCAATCCTGTTAAGTACTGATTTAGCAAGATTTATACAGCCTTTCCCGCCTTTGCCCCAGCCTTCGGAAACGACGGCTTCCACGCCTTCGGCGCGGCACAGTTTCTGCACCAGCTTTAATTCGGCGGGGGTGTCGGATACGAAGCGGTTGACAGCCACGACCGGCTCGGCGCCGAAGCGGCGGAGGTTGGCGATGTGGGCGCGGAGATTGGCAAATCCGGCTTCAAGGGCGGGAAGGTTTTCGGCGTTCAAATCCGTTTTGGCAACGCCGCCGTGCATCTTCAGCGCGCGCACCGTGGCGACGAGGACGACGGCATCGGGATAAAGCCCCGATTTGCGGGCAAAGATGTCAAAGAACTTTTCGGCTCCGAGGTCGGCGCCGAAACCGGCTTCGGTTACGACATAATCTGCCAGCGCCAGAGCGGTGCGTGCGGCGATGACTGAACTGGTGCCGTGGGCGATGTTGGCGAACGGGCCGCCGTGGACGAAGGCGGGGGTGTGTTCCAGCGTCTGCACCAGATTGGGCAGCACGGCATCCTTGAGGATGGCCGCCATGGCACCGGCGGCGTTTAAATCGCGGGCATAAACTGGCGTGCCGTCTGAAGTTTCGCCGATAACAATCTGATTTAAACGGCTTTTGAGGTCGGCAAGGTTTTCGGCCAGACAGAGAATCGCCATAATTTCGGAGGCGACGGAGATGTTAAAACCGTCGGTGCGGGGAATGCCGTTAGCCTTGCCGCCGAGGCCGATGCGGACTTCGCGGAGGGCGCGGTCGTTTAGGTCCACGCAGCGTTTGAAGAAGACTTTGGCAATACCCAGCCCGTTGCCGAATTTGATGTGGTTGTCTATCATGGCGGCAAGCAGGTTGTTGGCGGCGGTGATGGCGTGAATGTCGCCGGTAAAGTTGAGGTTGATTTCGTCCATCGGAACAATCTGCGAGCGCCCGCCGCCCGCAGCACCGCCTTTGATGCCGAAACAGGGGCCGAGCGAGGGTTCGCGCAGCGAGAGGGCAACGCGCTTTTTCAGGCGCTGCAAGGCATCGGCCAGACCTATGGAAACGGTAGATTTGCCTTCGCCGGCCGGGGTCGGGGTCAGGGCGGTAACGAGGATGAGGGCGCCGCGCGGCGCCGGGGTACGGAGAGGATGGCTGCCGTTTGGGGCAGGGGCTGCCTGGGTTTCGGAGAGGCGTGCAGAAGCGGCGATAGGGCGGGCGGTCATGGTGCGGGAGGCGAGTTCGGCAGTCTTGGCGCGCGACAGTTTGGCCTTATATTTGCCGTAAGGCTCGATGTCTTCAGCCGTCAGATTAAGTTTGGCGGCAATCCTGCTGATTTTAAACGGTTTTGCCTGATTGGCTATTTCTATATCGGTAAGCATGCGAGACCTTTCAAATTTTTTGTGAGGGATAGGAACGGGGCGCCAGAGCGGGCGGATATCAGAGCATCCGGGCGGCAGAATGGCAGGGGCGGCGGCGCGGGAATGCGGACTAAGCCTATTCGTCGCGGACGATGGCCGTTGGTTCTATGGGTTCGGAGCCTTTCAGCGCCTCAAGGCTGGCCGCGATGCCGCCTGATGTTTCTTCAGCCGCAGCAGTCGGGGCGGCGGCCGGGGCGGAAGCAGCAGGGGCAGGGAAAGCTGCGGGAGCGGGAACGGCAAGCGGTTCCTTTAATTCCGGAGCGGGGCCGGGAACGGCTTCATCCACGGCGGCGGAAATGGCCGCATGTCCGGCGGCGGCGGTTTCCTGCCGGAATTTTTGCAGATATTCCTCAAACCGGGCGCCGTCTTCCGGTTCCCACCCCATAATGTAATGATTTCCCATGCAGATTAAAGGCAGGCGGAGATCGCTGTTGGGGATATTAAATTTTTTAACGCACTGTTTGTAGAGTTCAAGGTTGTGGTGAAACTTCATATCCGTAATCGGAATGTTAAGGTCGCGATGGTTGGCATCAAGATAGACAAAGGCGTCTTTGCAGGCGATGCACATGGCATGGGCGAAGAAGTAGATTTTGTCGTCAAGGAGATTTTGTTCCGGGGCAGGGGCAGTCATGCCGCGCGGATTTTGCGCCGCGGAAGAACCGGCCGAGAAAGCGGCAGGCGGCACGGCAGGAGCGTCCGGGGCGGAGGCAATCGGCAGCGTGTCGGCAGCGTGCGCGGGGGACGGAGTTGCAGCCGGGGAAAGAACCGCGGCAGACAATAAGGCGAGAGTCAGAGCAAAATTTTTCATAACGATACCTCCTTTGATGTTTGAACAGAGTATAAGCAGGCAAAAACAAAAGGTCAAGCTTAAAGGGGAAATTGTTGCGACCGGGGCGGGAGGAAAAGCTCCGGCGAGGGTATGAGAAGAACTTTCGGGTGCGGGCATGAGAGGAACTTTTCGGCGAGGGTATGAGGGCTGCGGCAGGCAAAGTCTGGGGAACGGATTTTTCATCTGGTGTTTCTGGCTAAAAAAGGAGAGTGGTTCGTACCGTGTTTGCCCTGTGCTGTTATGCGGAAAATGCGGCGGGAGAGGTTCGCGCTACGGGAATAAATGAACGCCGCAGCGGCAGCGCAAAGGGGGCGCATAGGCGCGGAAGCAATCGGCAGCGCAAAGGGGCGCATAGGCGCGGGAGCAACCGGCGGCGCAAAGGGGGCGGGCGCAAAAAGGCATAAAAAAACAGGAGCGCCCGGGCGGGGCATTCCTGTGTGATTTTCCGGCGGGGAAGTTTCCGGTTGCGGTTATTTTCCGGCGGAAGTTTTGGCTTCCCTGATGATGTCATCGGCCATTTTGGCAAGATAACACATAACGGCAAGTGCCAGCGGCAGGGTTGTTAAATGGGTTTGAACAGTTTCCCAAACCGGATTTTCGGCGATGCTGATAATTGCGATAATGACGTATGCCGTGAAGAGCAAGCTTATCAGCGCTATGGCCAAAAGAAAAAGATGATTTGTTTTCATGGTTTTTTTGTTTATGAAACAGTGCCGCAAGGACATTGTTTCGGGTTAATAATAGAGATATTTTTATTTTAGTGAGTTGATTATACCATATTTTTTACGGTCTGACAAGAATAAAATTTCCCCTATGTTCAATGTGTTGCGCACACTCGGGGAATAAGGGCAGGGAGAGCGGCGGCAGGGCAGCCGGGAGGGCGGCAGTCGAGGACGTACCGGCGGGGCGGCCGGGAGGCGGCAGTCGAGGACGTACCGGCGGGGCAGCTGGGCAGGGGCGCGGGGCATGCGACGGCGAAGGGGGAATAAATTTTGATTCATTTTCAGGCGGGTAGGGAACGGGGGCAAAAAAGTTTCCGGTTGTTAAGATTATGCTAACCAAATCGGGTCTAAGGTATCGGCAATACCACTTTAGCAGGGATGCGTGATGAGTAATTATAATTTGGAAACGATATTAAACACTATTATTAATGCGGATTGCGTGGAAACCATGAAGAAAATCGCCGACAATTCGGTGGACGTGATTTTTGCCGACCCGCCGTATAACCTGCAGCTCGGCGACGCGCTCAAACGCCCCGACAATACCGACGTCAAGGGCGTCTATGAAGAATGGGACAGCTTTGAGAGCATTGCCGAGTACGACCGCTACACCAAGGCATGGATGAGCGAGGCGCGCCGCATCCTCAAAGAAGACGGCACGATATGGGTCATCGGCTCGTATCACAACATCTTCCGCGTCGGCTACATCATGCAGGATTTGGGGTTCTGGATTTTGAACGACATCGTGTGGAACAAGACCAACCCGATGCCGAACTTCAAAGGCACGCGCTTTACCAACGCGCACGAAACGCTCATCTGGGCGACGAAGAACCCGAAAGCGAAATATACGTTTAACTACGAGGCGATGAAGGCGATGAACGACGACGTGCAGATGCGCTCGACGTGGGAAATTCCGCTCTGCACCGGCAAAGAACGGCTCAAAAACGAAGAAACCGGCGAGAAGCTGCATCCGACACAGAAACCCGAGGCGCTTTTGTATCGCGTGATTATGGCATCGTCGAACGTCGGGGACGTTATCCTTGACCCGTTTTTCGGCACCGGCACGACGGGCGCGGTTGCCAAACGGCTGGGACGCAATTTCATCGGCATTGAAAAAGACGCCACCTACATCCGCGGGGCGCGGGAGCGTCTGGCGGCGGTGGAAGTCAGCCCGGAGAGCGCGGCGCTCGAATATACCTGCAAGCGCAAGCTGCCGCGGGTACCGTTCGGCGCGGTGATAGAAAGGGGCTTGATTTCTCCGGGAGATGTGTTATACGATGAGAAAAAGAAACATAAGGCCGTGGTGCGTTCCGACGGAACCGTTAAGTTTGGCGGGGAGACCGGCTCCATCCACCAGATGGGGGCGGCGGCGCAGGACTCGACGACCTGCAACGGCTGGGCGTACTGGCATTATGTCGACCCGAAGAAGCACAAGCTGGTCTGCATAGACGAGCTGCGCCAGATTGTCCGGGCGGAGATGTTCGGAGAATAGGCGGCGTGCCCGGGATGTCAGGAGTGGAGCGCGGAATATCGGAATTTGCGCGCGGGACGGTTTGAAAGGCGGCAGACAGGATAAGCGGCGTGCCGGGCTGGCGATAATGGAGAACAAATGAAAACAATAAACGGACTACCGGAAAAGAATAAAAATAAAAAAACGACGGGACGTTTTGGCGGCGTGCGGGAGAACGGAACCGACCGGGCAGGCGGAAACGGCGCGGCGAGGGAAAACGAAAGCGGTCGGGGTGCGGAGTATGTTAATGCGCAGGGAAAGTACGACCGGACGCGCGGGGAAATCCGCAAGGGCGACCGCAATCCGGGGCTGGCGCAGAACAACTACGCCGCGATTGACCTCGGCACCAACTCGTGTCGGCTGGTGGTGGCGACGCCGACGACGACTTCGTTCCGCGTGGTGGAAACTTTTTCCAAAGTGGTGCGCCTCGGCGAGGGGATTATTCAGGACAACGAGTTGTCGCCCAAGGCGATGCGCCGCACGATTCAGGCGCTGAAAATCTGCCGCGGGGTTATTGACGAATATATGCCGATTGCGGCGTCGCGCTTTGTAGCGACGGCGGCGTGCCGGAGGGCGAAGAACGTGGCGCAGTTTGCGGAAATGGCCAAGCGCGAGGCGGGGATTGAGCTTGAGGTTATCTCTTCGAAGGAAGAGGCGCGGCTGTCGGTGGTCGGGTGTCTGCCGCTCCTGAACCGCAATATCAAGCGCGTGCTGGTGTTTGACATCGGCGGCGGGTCGACGCAGATTTCGCTGGCGCGGGTTACCGACAACGGCAAAACGTTTATCGAAGGCTTTGTGTCGCTGCCCTACGGCGTGGTTACAATCTCGGAGGCGTTTGCCGGGCATGAGATGAGCACGCTCGAGTATTCCACGGTGGTGGAGCGCACGCAGGCGATTTTACAGGAATTTGAAGACAAGCACCATATCCGCGAGGCGATTGCCAATCAGGAAATTCAGGTTATCGGCACGTCGGGGACGGTTACGGTCATCGGGGCGGTGCACCTGAAACTGCCGCGTTACAACCGTTCGGCGGTGGACGGGATTGCGATTTCGGCGCCGGATATTGACTTTACCATCAACAAAATCAAAACCATGGGGCCGGAGGGGCGCTGCAAACACCCGTGCATCGGGCAGTCCAAATCCGACCTGACGATTGCGGGGTGTGCGATTATTGAGGCACTGACGACGTTCTGGCCGATTTCGGAAATTACGGTTGCCGACCGCGGCATCCGCGAGGGAATTTTGCTGGATATGATGCATGCACGGCGCGTCAACGCCGCAGGCCACGGCAAAAAGAAACGGCGCGGCGGCAGGTTTCCGTTTGACCGGCGGGGCAGCGGCGGGCAGAGCGACCGGAGAAACGGCAGCGGCGCATTTGGCGGGCAGCGCCGGAAGTGACGGAATGCCGGGGCGGAGCGCAGATGACAAAAGAGGCATGACATGATGACGAACAAAAAAAAAGACGGAAATACGGGGGGAAGCAGAATTATGGAAGAAAGCAGAATTATGGCGAGGAACGCAGAAGGAAATATGGAAAATTATGACGGGCGGCCGTGCGTGGCGGCGATGGATCTCGGCACCAATTCCAATCGGCTGCTGATTGCAGATACGGCGGGGAATGCCGTGTACCGCGACGTCAAGCATGTGGCGCTCGGCGAGGGGCTGGCGGAAAGCGGCAAATTCTGCCGGCGGGCGACGGAACGCGCCATCTGTTCGTTTATGGATTTTGCGGAGATGCTAAAGCTTTATAACGTCCGGCGCTATCGGGCGATTGCAACGGCGGCGTGCCGGATGAGCGCCAATACCGCGGCGTTTTGCGCCGAGGTGAAACGGACGTCCGGCGTGGATATTGAAGTTATCAGCGAATATGAAGAAGCGCGGCTGACGCTTCTGGGGGCGCGGCTGAACGCGCAGGCGGGGAAAAAGTACCTGCTGGTGTATGACCTCGGTGGCGGCTCGACGGAAGTAACGCTGGCGACAAACGCCGCAACGCCGGAGATTTTGGCGACGGTATCGGTGCCGCTCGGGGCGCGCAACGCAACCGAGATGTTCGGGCTGGCGAATTACAACGAAGCCGGGGCAAAGGCGCTGGAAGAGGCGGTGCTTAAATATCTGGAACCGTTTTTTGCACAGACGGCGGGCATTGACTATCACGGGCAGGCGGCGCTGGTGGCGACGTCGTCAACGCCGCTCAGGCTGGTGTCGCTGATTAAAAAGATGCCGAAGTATGATAAATTTGCGTCCGACGGCGTTACGGTGGCGACGGCGGATTTGGACAGGGTTATCGGCGAAATTCTGCCGCTGTCGTATGCCAAACGCGCGGAATCGGTTTATATCGGGCCGCAGCGGGCGAAGATTTTTGTGGCGGCGCTGGTGATTTTCCGCACGATATTCCGCGCGCTGGGTGAGGCGGAGCTGACGGCGTCGCTGAAAAGCGCGCAGGAGGCGATTGTGGCCGAACTGGCGGCGGAAGAGGATACAGGAGATGCAGCCGGGGCGCTGTTGCCGGCGGTGGAAGAGCGGAGCAGCTTGGGTGAACCGGCCGAGCTGTCAGTGAGTGAGCCGGAGGAGGACACAGCCGGGGCGTTGTTGCCGGCAGCGGAAGAATGTGCGGAGAACCGGGTGAAAACCGGGGTTGAAACGAAAACGGAGGCCGGGCTATGGCAAAACTGACGAAATCGGCAAAGGAAGTGCGGGGGCGGAAGATGCTCACCGTCAAGCTCAAAGAGGCGAAGTACCATACTTCGTCATCAAACCGGTGGCTGGAGCGGCAGCTCAACGACCCGTACGTGGCGGAGGCAAAACGGCTCGGCTACCGGTCGCGCGCGGCGTTCAAACTGATTCAGCTGGACGAAAAATACCATTTTCTCGGTCGCAACAAGGTGATTGTCGATTTGGGCTGCGCGCCGGGCGGCTGGTCGCAGGTGGCGGCAGCGAAGCTTAAAGGCACGGGGAAGCTGGTCGGGCTTGACATTCTGCCGACCGAACCGCTGGAAGGGGCGACGTTTGTCTGCCAGGACTTTACGGAAGAGGGGGCGGACGAAAGGTTACTGTTGCTTTTGGGCGGCGAACGCGCGCATGTGGTGATGAGCGATATGGCGGCCAATACGACCGGGCATCAGCAGACAGACCACCTGCGTACCATCGGGCTGGTCGAGGCGGCGTACGCGTTTGCGAAAACGGTGCTGGCGACGGGCGGGATATTTATCGCCAAGGTATTTCAGGGCGGTGCGGAAGGCATGCTGCTGGCGGATATGAAAAAGAACTTTGCCAAGGTCAGCCATTACAAGCCGGACGCAAGCCGCGAAAAGTCGCCGGAAACGTATGTTGTGGCGCAGGGGTTCCGGGCTTTAAAAGCGGAAGAGGTACGGGCGCTGCCGGAAGAAGACGATATGCCGGAGCGGTATGAACCGGCGCGTGTGGCTTGTGCTGGCGGAGAATAGGCGAACTAGCGGCGTTGATGCCGGGGCTCGGCCTGTGAAGGTGTTGAGATTGTGCAGCCGGACGCGGGGCGCAAGCGAGGCGCTGTGTGGCGCAGGTTCGGGGCTGCGTTGTTCGGGGTTATGCCGGTTTGGGGCGGACAGCGAGGGTTTTGAGGCTATGCGGGGGGGCGCGGAGCGACACAGGTTCGGGGCTGCGCTGTTTGGAACGGCGCTGGTTTGGGACTACGCTGTTCGGAGCTGCGTTGTTCGGGGTTATGCCGGTTTGGGGCGGCGGATGCAACCCGGCCGGGCGGTTATTCAGCCGGAATTCTTTTTTGTTGCATAATTTATTTTTATCCCCTATTATAGCTGCGAATCTAACGGGGGAATTCGTTTGTTATGGCAAAGATGAGCAGAAGGAAAAAGCTGGTACGCGTGGCGAAGCGCAAATTGCTGAAGCCTGTATTGTACGCCGCCGGCATGAGTTTTGTCCTTTACCTTGCCATCAGCAACGTCGTCCTGCAGAAGAAGGTGTTTGAAGACCAGGTGCCGCGGTTTTTGATAACGCGTATATCCCGCACGTTTGACGAAACGGAGTTTATGCATCTGCTGCTGACGGTGCAGGAAATTATGAAAATGCCGACGGCTTCCGCAGAACTGGAAGAATTTGCCAACGGGGCGTTTCCGAGCCCGTGCCCGAGATTTTTGGAACAGCAGCTCAAGCGCATGAACTGGGAGCCGCAGGCTTTTCTGGTGCGGGTGAAAAAGTTGTTTGAAATGTATGACGTTTATGACCGCGTGGCGCGGCTGGATGAAACGATTGCGTTTTTATCTACGGAAATCGACGAGCGGCGGCTGCCGTTTGAGATGAAAACGCAGGTAGACATTTTGCAGCGGGAGCGCGATAATATTATCGGCACGCAGATTACGGAGGAAGAGTATAATTTTGTGAACGAGTACCGCGGGCTGATTTTACGGCTGAAACGCCAGTAAGGCCGGTTGCACGGTTGCCGGTCCGAAGAGGAAAGGGCGCGGAATGCCGGGCGGATGCGGAGCGGCAGAGATGGCGCGGTAAAGATGGCGGAGCGGCAGGACAGCGCGGTAGGGCGTTGCAGCAAGACGGCACGGTAAGGCGGAGAACGCGAGGTTCGGTAGCGAGTGCCGGGCACGAAGCGGCGGTTTCGCGAAACACAGAGGATTTTCTGCAGGCGTGCGAGCGCAGGCAGAATTTAGGCGGGTGGAGTCAGAAGAAAAAGCAATATTTTTTCTCTGGAGCCCATCAGAAGGATTCAGAGAGATGAAGCACCGCTTATGAAGATACCCGAGACCAGACGGTTTCGGGTATCTTTTGGTATGGGGACGTGTACGCGGGCGGGGTTACTGTTCGACGCGGACTTCGCGGCAGACGGTGCGGCAGCGGCGGACGCCATTGTCGCAAGGGATATAAGTAACCGTCGGCGCGGGAACGTCATAAACCTGATAGGTGGTAACGACGGTCTGCACCGCAGTTTCCGGACAGCACTCGGAAGCGCCGACGAAACACGGACAGCTTGGGCATTCCGGTTCGCACGGCACGGGCTGCAAATAGACCTCGCGGGTGCAGCCTGCCAGCGCCAACGCCGCCAGTCCCGCCAAAATGTATGACTTGTTCAGCATAATCTGCTCCTTATCTGTTCCATAACATATTATTTACCTGATAAGATATATCCTTTTTTGCCAAAAGTCAAATTTTTTTTGGGTTGACTAATTGAAAAATATTGTCTATATATCTGGGCAGAGTGATATAATTCTAGTGTTTAATTTTTATATAATTCCTATTATGAACAACAAAATTATCAGCCTTATCGAGCGGAATGCCGATAATGAGCTAAAGGCTTATTTTGCAAGCCTGACAAGCGAAGAACCCCTGGATTTGCATGAAGAACTGGTTTTGCTGGAGCATTTTTCTCCCGCGGCCGTTAAGAGCTACATCAACCGTTTCCGTTTTTCCAAAGATGCGGAAAAGGTTTTTGTCCAAATAGCCCCGGCCGATATTCGACTGACGTATCTTAACTATTACGGTTTGGCGGAGGAAACCCAGCGCTGCCTTATTCATTGCGATAAGGTGGAGGCATTGCGCGACTTTGCCAAAATGCGCCGCCTGGCCGACCCGGAATATCTGATTAACATCGGGAGCAACGAGGCGGTGCGCGTGTATCTGGCGTTTAATCCGCTGGAAAACGACGACCAGGTTTATGCTCTGCTGCACCGGGACAATCCGTCTTTGTTTGCGACGTATGCCAACAAATGGGTTATCAGCGAAAACGTGAAACGAAAGATTGTCGAAGAGCGCAACTATGCGGCGTTTAAGACCATCGTGTACCGGTTTTACCGCCTGTTTCGCAAAAAAGCGGCCAAGGCCAAAGACTTCGGCAAGCTGATGGAAACGCTGGCGGCGGAAGCCCTGCCGGCGGAATTGCAGGTTGAAGTTCTGACGTCGTACGACCGGGACCTTATCCAGCTGCTGCTGATGACATGCCCGCTGGCGGCGGAAGCGCAAGAGGTGTTGTGGAAACGCAATTTTGACGCGGAATGGCTCAAGCTGCATGTGGAACATCTGTATTGCATGGGCGGTTACCGCTTTGCGCCGGAGAACGAACAGAAGCTGTTTAAAGTGCTGGCGAGCAAGAGTTTGGACGACTGCCTGACGCAATTCCGGCACCGGGACGACGTGAGCTTTGTCAAGTTTGCGACGCCGGCGGCGGTCAAAAAGTACGTGGCGGGCTATTGGCTCAGCGACGACGCGCAGGTGGCGCTGATTAACCGCGGCAACGGGGAGCTGATAAAGGAACTGATTTCCCGCTACAGCCCCGAACACGGCATGTGCTGGCAGGCGGAAGTCGAGCTGGTCAAGCTGGGGGCAACGGAAGCCGTGCGGCAATACATCGCGTTTCATTCCATGTGCTGGGAGGCGCTGTCGCTGCTCAAGGAAAATTTCCCGGCGGTGGCGGAGGAGTATTATGCGAAGCACCCGTACTAATTACAGGGGAAAATTTGGGCATCCAGAGCGGTCTTATCGGGTCGGCAAAAATTCATGTACCTTGTTTGTACACTAAAATTTTTGCCGCCCTCAAGCCCATCTCTATCTGTCTAAAATTTTCCGCCTGTAATAGGAGAGGGTGACGGAGTTCTCCGGGACGCCTGTAACCGGGGCCGGAGAGCCGTAACGGAAAACCGAACGAAAGAAAAGCTGCCTGTATGGGCGGCTTTTTTTATTTGACTTTTGAGTTACAGGTTTATATGCTGTTTGTAAGCAGTGGGGCTAAACACTGCCAGAGTAGTAGCATCTCTGTTGTTAGCGGTATTGGATATGTATCGTTAACGTTATATAATTTATTTATGTAACAATATCCCCGGCTATGGTCGTTTTTGTTATGGTCGGGGAGCCCTTAACGTATATCTGAAGGTTAAGGGAATCCTACTAACACAGGATTGTGAACTCCCCGACCGCCTTTTTAGGCGGTTTTTTTATTTGACTTTTGAGTTACAGGTTTATATGCTGTTTGTAAGCAGTGGGGCTAAACACTGCCAGAGTAGTAGCATCTCTGTTGTTAGCGGTATTGGATATGTATCGTTAACGTTATATAATTTATTTATGTAACAATATCCCCGGCTATGGCCGTTTTCGTTATGGTCGGGGAGCCCTTGATGTATATATGAATATCTTGGGGTCATTGCTAACAACGTGACTGCTAACTCCCCGGCACCTTAAATAAGGTGCTTATTTTTTGCTTGATTTTTGTATATGTTGTGGTATCTTTGTAGAGAATGGGTTGTAGCATACCCTTGTTGTTAGGTATTATTGTTTGTTATAGTGCTCTGTAAAATACGGAGAATTTGACTATATCCATTTTAACCGGGAGTTATAACGTATGTCCAGAACCTCGGTTTAAAGGTTATAAAGTCTATGCTAACAACAGGACTGCTACCTCCCGGTTGCCTCATAGTCAGGCAGCCGTTTTTTTGTATTCGGAGGGCAAGGCAATGAAAAGGATTATGGCGATTTTTATGTTGTTTTTAAGCGGGTGTACGCTCAAATATATGGAGGAGGGGCTGGCGGCGCTGCGCAATCAGCCGGTGCAGACGGCGTTTGCGGTGCTGGGGTATCCGGACAACGAGGTGCGTCTGCGCGACCGGACGGTTTATGTTTGGAATTATTCGACTTCCTACACTTATCAGTCGCCGTATGAAGAAGCGACGCATATGACGATGACGGCGTTACAGTTCGGCACGATGTTTATCGACGGCACAACGTCGGGATATCGGACACAGGTGGCGCAGGGAACGTGCCAGGTTAAGGTGGTCGTGAGCCGGTACGGCTATATTATAGATACGGATTTTCACGGCTCGGCTGCGGGATGCGGGGAGTATGGCGAAAGACTGCGCCAATATCTTTACCCAAAAGGCAACGGCCTGTTTTAGACAGGGGGAAACGGGCGGCAAGGCAGTTTTAAGTCCGGGGCAGCTGGCTGAGGGAATTGTGCGAACGGGGCTTTTAAGTCCGGGGCAGCAAGGCGGATTTAAGTCCGGGGCGGCTGCCGCGGCGTGCCGGCAGGCGGGAGCTGTCTTTCCAGCTCATAGAGGGCGCGGGCGTCTTCCTTGTATTGGCGCGAAAGGTAATAACCGTCATCGGCGGTTTCGCGCAGGCGGATTTGCTGTTTCAGGCGGGCGATTTTCTGCTTGATATTCATATACTTTCCTTTTCTGTATATTAATTTTCATAATATATAGGTGTTTCGTATATTGATTTCAATATTTTCGCATTGGCGCCGATGGGCAAAATGCGGCAGAAAAGTGCTGATTATATAGCCGAATATATGGACGATGTTGATAACTCGGGACGGGCGCGGCGGGCGGTCCGGTGTGCGTGCGGATTTTACCGGGCGGAAGGAACGGGCTCAGCCGGCAAGGGCGCGGCGGGTTACAGCGGACGGCCGGAAAGGCAGAAGACGGCGCGGCCGAGGATTTTCACCTTGTTCTTTTTGTGGTACAAATCCTGATAGCGGGGGCTGTCGACTTTCAGCGCGTAGGTGTCGGCGGCGGTTTTTTGCAGGCGTTTAATCTGGACGTCGCCCCCGGTTTCGATAACATAAATGCCGTCGCCGCTGTAATCGCAGACGCCGGAATCGAACATAACAAGGCTGCCGTTGGGGAGCGTCGGTTCCATATAGTCGCCGTCGAGGCGGATAAAACGCAGGCTGAACGGGTTGCCCGCGCACCAGCTGCCGAATTCTGCAAAATTCAGCACCATACGCCCGACGACGTTGTCGCGGAGCTCGGTTCCGGGGCGTGCGGCGCAGATGTCTATCGCCACAAAATCCGCCGCCGAACCGGTCAGGTCGTCGTTTTCAAAGAGCGGGGGCAGGGCGGCGCCGCTTTGCAGAAGCTCGTCGTCAATCAATTCTTTTTCGCTGATGTTTAACAGCTGGCAGACTTTTTTGCGGTCGACTTCGTTCAGCCGCTTGGGAAAGCCGTATTTGACATACTGCTGGATGTATGAGTCCTTGCGCCCGATTTTCAGCGATACTTCGCGAAAGGTGTGGTTGCTGTCCAAGATATACTTTTCCAGCCGTTTGCGGATTGTTTGTAAATCTGCCATAGTAATATCTCCTTTTTATGCTACGCTATCAGAATAATTTTTTTTGCCAAGTATGTTTTTTAATATTGACAATGTATTAATTATCATATATTAAAAGTGCCTAAAAGTCAAGCCCAATTTTTGCAGTATATACAGGGTTATATATCAGGCTGTATGCAGGGCGCGCGCGGGAGTGTGCGGAGCGTGCAGGGAGCCGGATGCAGGGGCAGGCTTTGGCGCCGTGTGCGGGACGGGTGTTTGAGCGCTGTTTCGGGACGGGAGCTTTGGCGCCGTGTGCGGAAAATACCGGCGGCGCCGTTTCAGGACTATCGGACTATTTGGACTACTTTTATCGGACTATCGGAGAGACTGGCTGCCGGCGTTTCGGCGCGGGCGGCGGATTGCGCGGGCAGGCTGCCGGGAGCGGCCGGCTTGTGCGCGAGGGGTAATTCGTGGCAACGGGGAAACAAATGGATCAGATTATTTTTCATACCAATCTCAAATATATTATTGCGGGGCTGACCCGGGAACAGAAGGGGCTGCTGCTGGAGATGCTGCTTGATTGCGCGACGGGAGCGGCAGGCGGGGCTGCGGATATGGGCGCCGGGGCGGTTACAGAGGCGCCTTTGTCCGCCGTCGACGAAACGGTAGCAAACATCAGCCGCTATATTATGCTGCTGCAACAGGATATGGCTGCGAAACGGCAGCGTATGCGCGACATCGGCGCCAAAGGCGGCGCGGCACGGCGGCGGAATGTTAACGGGTGCGGAAATGCGGGCAGCAGCGGTGATGACGGGGCGGCGGACGATATGCCGGATTTGTTTGCAACGGCAGAGAATGCGACGGTTGCAAATACGGCGGAAGATGTTGCGGAAAAAGCTGCTGAAAATATTGCGGAAAAAGCTGCGAAAAAAACTGCGGTTTCGGGGAACGGCACGGCGGCGACGGGCGGCGCTTTTTCTGCCGCAGGCGGCGGCAGCGGACATCAGAACAATGTTCAACCGCTGCTTCAGCATTGCTGCGGCAAAAGAAAAGAAGCAAAAGAAAATAATATTTTAAATAATAAAAATAATTTATTTTCGGAACGGAAAATTTCGCTGCCGGTTTTTCAACGGCCGTCGGCGGCGGAAGTGCAGGCGTTTGTTTCGGCGGAGGGGCTGAAAGTCGATGCGGCGACGTTTGTCGATTTTTATGACTCCCACGGCTGGTGCGTCGGGCGGACGGCAATCAAAAACTGGAAGGCAACGGTGCGGCTCTGGCACCGGCGTGCCTGCAGCGAAGCGGCGGAAACAGGTTTGGCGGCAGGTTATGCGGCGGGAAACCCGGCAGGCGGTTACAGGGCGGGCGGTTTTACCGGCGGGGCAGATACGGGATACGGCGCGGCGAAGAACGGCTTTCGGGCGGCAAAAGATGCTGCGGCTGTTGATGACGAGGGGTATTGGTCGGAGCTTGAGGAACGGGTGCTGCGTGATGCGGACGGTGCCGACGGTACAGGCAGTGTCAACGGTACAGGCAGTGCCAACGGTACAGGCAGTGCCAACGGCACGGGCAGTGTCAACGGTACGGGCAACGAGAGCGGTTGCGGCGGAAATGGCAGCGTTTCGGGTGAGGCGCCGGGCAGCGTTTCGGGCGAGGAACCGGGCGGCGGGGGAGAAATGCGCGACTAACTTTATGACCGGACATTTGAACTTAAACAAACACTCATTAACGGAGGGAACTCATGAGTCAGAAAAGTGACTATTTTTTCTTAAACATCAAACAGGTATATCCGAATTTTGCCAGGCCGTCGGCGTTGGAAACGGAAATCTGGGAGGAAATGCTGGAACCATACACGCAAGGGGATATCCTGGCGGGAATCAAATCTTACCGCAAGAGCGAGGATACCAACTTTGCGCCCAATCCGGCACGGTTCAGGAGCTATCTGTATTCGCGGGCGAAAAAGGCGGAGAAGCCGTGCCTACCGCTTTCGCCGGAAAGCTATCTGATGGAAGAGGATATTCGTGCCGGGCGCTGCCGCCATTTGTTTCCGACATACTGCAAAGCGGTGGAATATGTGTTGGAAGTTGAGCTGAAAAAACTGTATTCCGAGGAGGAATTTAAGGCGTTTTCGCGCGGGAGGAAATACCGGCTGGCAGTGGAAAACGGCCTGTTTGCGGATTTTGACCGCGTGTTGGATTATGTTTATGCGAAAGGAGGACACTGATGATGACAGAAGATAAAGCGAAGGCGGCGGGAAAGCCGAGTTTGCTGGGCAGGTATTTTCAACAGGGGTGGCTCAGCAAAAAATATTACATAGCGGACGGATACCGCCAGCTTTACAGCGCGGAAGACAGGCTGCTGGCGGGAACGATGCTGTACGCGGATTTTCTGAAATGGGGGAAGGGACAGCTGCAGGTGCGCGATTACGCAATGCCGAAAGTCGACGGCGGCAGCGGCTGGGACGACTGGCAAACCGGCATCGGGGCGGAAAATTTCCGCCGGGCGCTGAAAAAGGTGTCGGCGCCGTTTGTGCCGGTGCTGTATAAAATCGTGCTGGAAGAAAAGGAAATCCGGGCGCCGAAAGGGGCGAGCACGCGGGAACGGCTGTATTTCAACGATGAGATAAAGAACCTGTTGTGCCGCGCGTTGGACGAACTGGTGCCGTATTATCGCCGCAGAGTGTAGAAAAGCTGCCGCAGAGTGCAGAAAAGCTGCCGCAGAGTGCAGGCGGTACAGCGGGGACAGGGGTACGGGGCAGCCGTGGAAGGGAGGTGTAGGAGGGCAGAGGGGTGCAGAGAGCAGGTGGGATAGGCGATGCAGGGTGTTGGAAAGCTGCCGCACAGGCAAGTGCCAGCGGTACAGGCAATGCCGGGAGGAGGAGAAGCCGGTCAGAACATTCCCTTGCGGCGGAAATAGATAATTGTCATGACGGTTGCTATGGCGGAGATGCCCATCACGAGCCAGAAGCCGTTGGGGTCGCCGGCGAATGCCACCGGGACGTTCATGCCCCAGAACGAGGCGAGCATGGTCGGGATAGAGAGGATAATCGTGATAGCGGCGAGGAATTTCATCACCAGGTTAACGTTGTTGTTGATGATGCTGGCGAAGCCGTCCATCATGCCTTCCAAAATGGAGCGGTGCATATCCACCATTTCTATCGCCTGTTTGTTTTCAATAATCACGTCGTCGAGGAGGTCGGCGTCGTCATTGCCGAAGCCGGCGAGTTTGGCGACGGCGGGGGTGCGCATCAGGCGCAGCAGTTTTAAGAGCACGAGGTGGTTGTCTTTCAGCGCGGTGGTGAAATAAACCATCGACTTCTGGATTTCCATCAGCTGGAAAAGCTCTTTGTTGGAAGTGGTTTTGCGCAGGGCGTATTCAAGTTCGTCGGTGCGCTTGTTGATGATGTTCAGGTACTTTAAATAAAACTGGGTGCATTTGTACAGAATATTCAGCATAAAGCGCGCGCGGTCGCGGGTGTCGAACGTTTTGGCGGTCGAACGGTTAAAAGAATTCATAACGCGGTTGTCGCGGGCGCAGATGGTGATGAAGTTTTTGGGGGTGATGACCAGGCCGCAGGGGAGAGTGTCAAAATTGCCCTCGTCGTCCAAAAGCGGCAGGTTGATGATGATGGCCAGCGAATTTTTTTCCTGCTCAATGCGGGAGCGCTCGTCGGCATCCAGCGAATTGCTAAGGAGGTCGTAGTCAACGTGCAAAACGGTTGATACCTGCAGCAGCTCTTCTTCGTTCGGGTTGACGAGCGAGCACCAGGTCATGGGGAGAATCTTGTTTTTTTTGAGTTTTGTGAGCCTGCCGTCTTCTTCGGTCCGATAAATTCTCAGCATCGCCCCTCCCTGCGCCCTTCAGCGCTTTTCAAAAACCGCAACAGCTGCGGATACCCGTTTATAATACAATACAGAAAATTCTGGTGCGGCCAAGAAGACTTGAACTTCCACGGGCTTAGCCCATAACGACCTCAACGTTACGCGTCTACCAATTCCGCCATGGCCGCACATCCTGCGCCTTTTTCCGGGGGTGCCGGGGCGCTTTTTACACCTTTGTCCCGGTCAGCCGGGATGGCGCTCATTTACGCCTTTCTTCCGGGGTACCGGGCGGGCGTTCATCTACGCTTCTGCCTCCGGTAATACGGGGCGGTCGCGGTTCTGCATTTTCCGCCTTTGCGGGCGGGCGCCTTTCGGGCACTGTCGTGCAAAACAAGAATGAGATATAATATAATTTTGAAATAATCAAGCTTTTTTTTCACCCGGTGGGTATTTTTTTGCAAAGGGGCAATGGGGCAGAGAGTGGCGGGGCGGGCGGGGGCGAGGAAAAATATTTTTCAAGAGGGGGGCGAAACTATTGACATAGGCGGCGGGCTTTTGTATTATACTGACGGGCTCGGGTGTTTTCCGGGCTGTTTTTGTTATGAGAATGCGGTTCGGTTGAATGATGCCGGGCTGTTTTGGTTATGAGAATGCGGTTCGGCTGAATGATGCCGGGCTGTTTTTGTTATGAGAATGCGGGACGGATGAGCCTGCTTTTTTTATGGGGGCGGCAGTGGGGCCGGCTCCTTTTTTTATGGAGGAAACATGAAAGGAACAACGAACGCGCTGGTTTATCGCGGCGGAGGGACTTCGCTTATCTATGCCTATAACGGGGAAGAGAGCGGCTGGAGCGCCGGGGAAAAGGCTTATATCTCAAACAGGCTGCGGACGCAAGAGGGCAGGCAGCATTTGGAGACGCCTTCAAAAACGTACAGTGCCAGCACCGCCTTTTACGGGAAGACGATGCTGATTTACAGCCGTTATTCTACGGGGCATATTTATCCGGCGTTTTGCAAAAACGGGGCTTTTGCCGTCGGGGGGAGCCTGGGGCACTTTGTCAGCTGGGATATTTTGGCGAATTACAGCTTTATCGACGGCAAGATGTTTGCCTGCGGGCGCGGGACGAACACACGCCTTGACCTGACGGTGCGGGAGGTGCATCTGTCGGCCAAGGAAAGCGATTTTTATCTCGGCGGCGGAATGCGGCTTTACAAGGAACAGAGCAGTGCGCCGGTGTTGCAGGAGTTTGACTATGAGGCGCAGAGGGCAGGCAGCACCCTGTACACGTTTACGGGGCTGGCGGAGACCGCCTATCGGGGAATTTACGATTCCGAAGCGAAGCGCCTGCTGCTTTTTCCGGGGGTTTCCGCCGGGACGTCTTATTTGTACGACCTGGCGGTTCCGACAAGCCCGGTGCTGTTGTGGAGCGGCAATATCGGTGTTTTTGCCGTTATGGCGACGGATCTGCGGCCGGGGGCGGTCATCTTTTGCAGCCCGTCCGCCGAAACCAACATGGACACCGGCGGCGGCGTGCAGTGGCAGACGTTTACGATTGACGAAAACGACGCGGTGGTGCCGCTGGATATGCCGGCGAATCTGGCAACACTGTCGGCAAACGCATGGTGGCTCTATAACCCGAACAACAAAACGCTCAGCATCGGCACGGCGGACGGCATTTACCTGTTTGCGGCCGACCGCGAAGGCAAGCTGTTTACGCCGATAAAAACGGCGGCGGAACTGGCGGAGAACAATCCGGACTACGGCATATACAAGCCGGTGTTTGCGGATGATTTGTCGCTGCTTTCGGTGGTGTCGCATACCAATCCCAGCTCCGCTGCCGGCGGATACAGGGGCGACGCGTACGGCTATGTTCTGGCGAACGGCGACGGCAGGCTTTATGCGCAAAGGACGGTCGATTTGGCGGGCGAGAGTTTTGTAACGGGATTTGCCACCGGGAACACCGCCGGCGGCCGGGTTGAGTTTAACGGCGCGCTGCCGGAACTTTCGCTGAAGGTCAATGTAACGCCGGCGCCGGACACGTTTGAATTTACAGGAGAAGCAGAATGACGACAGATAACACGACAGATAACACGACATTTGACAAAAAGGTTTATGCGGGAATGCCGTTCAGGTACAAGATAACCAAGGCGCGCTACTGGGACAAGACGGTGGCGAAATCGGTAACGGCGAATACGGTCGACGACGTTGCGCTGGAGCCCTACGACGGGGTTACGATTACGCAGGACGGCACGGTCCTTTCCGTTTCGGCGGGGATTTTGCCGGACGGAGGCGCTTACGGCGGCTACAGGGGCGTGGCGGCGCCTGCGGGCAAGCGGTATTTTCTGCGCAACGCGAATACGGTTTATGACAATTTCAGCCGGAGAGGCAGCCCGGACATCGGCGAAGACGGCGTTTTGCGCAACATTACGAGCGGGAACAACATTTACACGGCGTTTTACAACCAGTCGTATCCCTGGGAAATTACCGTGAAAATCCATACGCCGGAAACGTTCGCCGACCAGAGCTATATTTTCGGCAATTATTCGACGAACCGGGCGACGCCGCAGCTTTGCACGGACGTGGCGGGGCACCTTATGTTGTATCTGGCGAGTTCGACTTCGGCCTGGGATATTGCGGACGGAGCCGTTTCCGAACAGGCGCTGGCGGCGGATACGGATTATGTCATCAAGGCCGGCTGGGACGGGGCGGCGTATACGGTTACGGCGAACGGGGAGGAATTTGTCCGCGTTGTTTCGGCGGCCGTGCAGTATTCCACGACTGCGGCGCAATTGTGTTTCGGCTTTGATTCCGGCAACAATGCGTGGACGGGGACGATTGACCTGCATAATTCGCTTATCACGGTTGACGGCAAGGCGTACTGGAAAGCGTATACGGTTTATTCGGAAATCCTGCCGGGCGCGTTGGACGGAGATACCGGGGCTTTGGCCGACTGGAACTGCTTTTGCGACGCGGAAGCGGAAACGACGGCGTTTGATACGGCGGCGGCTGTCGACGGGAAAGTGTGGATCGGGCACAAGGTTATCGAATCGCACGTTACAAATCCGTGGCCGATTGTGCATTTCAGCGTTGAAGGCGGCGTTACGTTTCGCGGCGATACGGCGGCGTTTGCGGACGGGATGTGGCTTATTGCCGACAAAACGCTGCCGGTAACGGAATTCTTTTTCGGCGATGTGGAATTTATTGCGAAGATAACGCCGAAGACGCCGTCGGGATACAATACGGTTTTCAGGAACGCGGAAACCAACGCCTTTTTCGGGCTTTACGGCGCGGCGTGGTGCATCTATGACGGGTCGCGGAAAACCGGCGGCACGGCAACGGCGGGAACGACGTACTGGGTGCGGGCGCAGATGATATACGATGCGGAAAAAGGGGCGTATGCGTCGACGTTGTATGTTCTGGAGGACAACGGCGCCTATACGGCGGATACGCTGCCGGAGGCTGCGGCATGGACACAGGCGGTGCAGACGGAGACGGACGTGTTCAAAAGCGGAGAGCCTTTTTGGCTTTCCAATGACGGCACATCGTCGTTCAACGGCGACATGGATTTGGCGCAGGCGGTTCTGCGGACGAAAACTTCCGGCGGCACGGGCGGCTGGACGGACTATTGGAAACCGCTGGAGGAGCAACGGACGATAACGGCCTGACGCCGCGGCAGCGGGGTGGAACTGAGCCGACAGCGGGGTGGAACGGAGCCGGCATCGGGGTAGAACTGAGCTGGCGGGAGACATGGGACGGAGCTGACGGGAGGCGAAACGGAGCCGCGGGGAACATGGGACGGGGCGGCGGGGCAGGCTCTTGGAATTTATGGTTTTTATGACGAATATTACGGAGGAAAAATGAAAGGAACAACGAATGCTTTGGTTTTGCAAGGCGGAGACGGCGGCGAAACGGTTTTTGCGGTCAACAATACGGGAACGGCGATTGTCAGAGGGACGAAGGCCTGGCTGAACAGGCATAATCTGGACGAGAATACGGCGTATCAGCATTATGCGGGCGGAAGCAGCACGCAGTATGCGCCGGTTTTTGACGCCGACAACAATTTCTGGGTGGTGAATCTGAGCGGTACGGGGCGCAAGCTGTTTACCTACGATGCGGAAACGAAGGCGTGGACGGCGTCTGACCTGAACGCCGGGCCGTCGGGGCGAAATTTTGTCCGCTTTATCGGCGGGGAGGTTATAGCGTATGCTTCCAACTATGCGGGCAATGCAACGGGGCTTTATTCTTCGGCGGTTACGAAAGACGCATACACGAATTACGCCGGCCTGTATCTGGGGAGCGGAAACGTGCTGAAGTGGGTCGCGGCCGGGAGCTTTACGCTGGCGAATTCGCTCGGCGAATTTCCGTTAACGGGGTTTAGCGGCTATCTTTATTCCGCATTGATGCTGGACGGGAAAATGTTTGTTGCCGACGGGGAGGGAAACTATAAATTTTATGATTTTGACAAGTTTTTCGGGACGCCGCGGGAAATCGGCTCCGGAAACAGCACGCTTGTTAAGGACAATTATCCCGTCATGTTTGCGACGGGGCTTGAGGCGGGGGACTATTTCATCTGCAACCGCGGCTCCAAGCAAAACAATTATGAACCGACGGAACTGGCGATTTTTAAAATCGGCGAAAATTACGCGCTGGAAGAGGCCGACGATTTGCAGACGGATTTGCAGGCTTTGACGGGGCAGGTGTGCTCGGTGCAGTACAACAACGATACGAAACTTCTGACGGCGGGCAGCCATACGGCGGTGTATGCCTTTAAATGGGACGCGGCGGCAAAGGCGTTTGACAATCTGAATATCGGCATTGCCGTGCCGGCAGAGGGCGTAATTGCCGATGACGGGGCATATTGTCTGGCGCTTTCGGAAGATTTGACGTCGGCGGTGGTCGGGTACAGAAAGCGGACGGAAACACTGGTTTATTGGAACATGGGCATATATAAGCTGACGACGTCTTCAAACGACTGGTACGCGGATACGTTCGGCATGGCGTCGTCGCTGAGCCTGACCGGATTTGCCACCGGGGCGACCGATGAGGCGGGCAGATACGAGTTTAAGACGGCGACGAAAGCGTAAAGCGGCGTGTCGGACGCAGAGGCTGCACCGGCGGGACGGCAGCCTCAGGTACCGGGAGAGGGAGTCCGAAGCGTCGGCAGAGGGACGGATTGATACAAAAAACGGAGGCGGATATGACCAGATTTTTAACATACGCCGTGGCGGGGCTGCTGCTGGCGCTGTATATCACGGTAAGCTTGTACATCGAACGGGGCAGGGAGATTGCGGCATTGCAGGGCGAAAAGAGCGCCCTGTCTGGGAAAACATCATTTTTGGAGGCGGAAATTGCGAAACGAGATGAAAAGGCGTTGGACGCCGATAAGCGATTGTGCGAGATTGAGAAAGCAGCAGCGGCGGAGAAGGTGCGCGCCGCACAGGCTAAAGAGGGCGGTTTTGATTGGGACAGCCCTTTGCCTGCTGATGCTGTTACTCTGCAGCTGCGCCAGGACTGAATATGTTTACGTCGAGGCACCGCGCGAGCCGATAACGTGCCACCGGCACATGAAGACGTTTTTGGATATGGCGAAGTGTCTGGAGATGTACAAGGCGAAGTATTAGGGGCGGACATATCCGGAAATGGCTGTTTTGCCAGCGTTGGCGGCGGGATACAATGCGATGGGGCATAGCGTTGGTTATGGGATACAGCGTTGGCGATGGTATATAGTGTTGGCGGCAGTATACAAAAGAGCACACCATGAGGGAGGTGTGCTTAACTTTAACCATATATACAAATAATAGAACTTTTGTTTAAAGTCAATAATTATTTGAGGTTGATTTGAAAGAAATTTATATTGTTCATGCCGAAAGACTTTAAAAACATTAAAACCCTTGACTTGCAAGGGTTTTAATCTGGTGCCGTTTAGTGGACTTGAACCACCGACCCACGCATTACGAATGCGTTGCTCTACCAACTGAGCTAAAACGGCAACGGAAGTATATTTATCAGGTTAATTTGAAAATGCAAGTGTTTTTTTGCATGGTGGATAAAAAAAATCCTGCCCGGCGAGGGGCAGGAAAAAGAAGCGCGCCGGGGCTGCGGAAACAGCCGGGGCGGGCGACAGAATGCGAGGCCTGCAGACGGAGTGCCGGGTGCGAGGGCTGCGGAAACAGCCGGGTACGGGGGCTGCCGCGATAGCGGGGCAGCAGGTGAAAGCGTCGCCGGTCAGGGCAGCGTTTCGAGCCAGGCGTCGGGAAGGGCAGGCGCCCATTCGGCGAGTTTTTCCAAATCTTCCTTCAGCAGAAAATCCGGTTTTTCCCCGCAGTGGCGGGCGGCGATGATTTCGACCGCTTCCCGGCGGACCTGCGGTTTCAGATCCGTGTCGCGCAACAGGGCGGGCAGCGATTTTTTCCAATCCAGAGAATGGGGCGAATCGGCATAAAAAACGACGAACGCCGTGCTGTCCGTTTCCCGGAAGCTGCCGCGGCTTCGGAACACGTTTTGTACGGGATCCCATCCGCAGCGCCAAAGACCGGCTTTTTCCACGGCCCAGTGTTTGAATTCGGCAACTTCCACCATATCGGCAAATTCACCGCTGTTCAGCGCAACGGCACACAGGCAGCGATACAGCTGTTGACTGGACGCGTTGCAATCCTGAAGGACATGGCGGGCAAAGCCAAGCAGCGCGTTCCAGTCTTCGGGGCGTTTCTGTGGCTGTGCAAGCAGGACGGCGGCCAGCTGCGGCAGTTCGTAATTTTCCCGCGGCAGCGCAACGTCGTACAACGCGGCGGCGATTTTGAGGTTCATTTGCGGATCCTGCCGTTTTTCTGCCAGACGGCGGATGTCGCTGAAGACCGTGTCGGGCGAATGAACGACGATTTCGCGGTTTGTCCGCATTTCCATGACATGCCGGGTTTCCGTAACCAAGTCGGCGCCGATAAGCTTCAGGAAAATGTTGAGGGCAACTCCGGGGCGAATCCTGTGCAGGCACCGGGACAAATCGCGGTAATCGGAGCTGTCGAGATTTTCCCGGCGGCGCACCAGTTCGGAAACGCCGTTGGCAAGCGCAATTTCGGCTGCGGCGCCCAAGGTGAGCTTTTCCGGCGGCAGCGTGTTATGGGCGGTACCCTGCGATGTTTTTCCGGCGGTACCCGGCGATGTTTTTCCGGCGGTTTCCTGCAGCGTTTCAAGAAGAGGCAGCAGATAACCGGTAATCGCGCGGAGATTGCGGGCAAAACCGTTTTTCAGCAGAAAGGCGGCAATGTTGCGCGCCGTGCCGGTGAAACCGAGCATGGCCAGCACGGGGCTGTAGTCAGCGCCTTCGACAAGGAGCCCCAGCTTTTGCGCGGCGATATCCGGCCAGAGGCAGAGAAGCTCCAGCGCCTGCGGCGTTACCGGAGAGGCGTTTTTGGCTATCTCGCGTTTGAGTTTGGCAACGGCCTGGCGGTACAGCGTGCGCTGTTGCGGCACTTGGGCATCCCGGGCGTATTTTTGCAGCCCGACGCCCAAATAAGCCTCGGCCAGAAGCGAGAGAGGCGCCAGCCGCCGGTCCTGCCAAAAGGCAATGATGTGCGGGAGGGCTTTCAGATTTTCCGGCTTGGCCAGAGCAGCCATAAACGCGCCGAGAAAATGTTCGGGCGAACCGAGACGCAAGTCCGGCTCTTCCGGCAAAATCGGCGCAATGTCTTCCACGTCCGAAACAAAAACGAAATTGGCGGAGCTGACTTTTCCCGCCATGACGGCATCGGCGTATCCGCTGTGCCGCTGATCCGTAAAGTAATACGGAATCTGAATAGTTGGCAAATTCATAAATTAAAAAAATTAGCGTTAATAATTGAGATTATAATACTGGAATTGGCGCGAGCATAGGCGGGGTTTGTCTTTTTGTCAATGTTTTTTTAAGGAGAGGTGTGGCGGAGCGGGCAGAGGTATACCGGGGCGGAGCGGGCAGCGAGGGGCGGAGCGGACAGAGGTGTACCGGGGCGGTAATGTGGCGGAGCGGGCAGCGAGGGGGCAGCGAGGGGCAGATGAGAGAGGTGTGGCGGGCGGGAATAAAAAAAGCTTGCAATCTAAAAAACAATATAGTAAAAAAGATACAGGTGCCGCTTTGGCGACATCTAGCAGGCGGGATACCGCCGGCGGGGGTTTAGCAGCCCTCTACAAGTAGCGGTGCATGGATAGCACCGAGATATAACACATAACCCTGCGCGCGCTATGGCACGGCAAGGTCTTGGTGCGAAAGATTCGGCGGAACGGTTGAATTTTCTGTGCACCGTAGTTATAAATCCCCAATACAGGTTCTTTTGGCAAGTTAGATTCCTGTATGCGTCATAAATACAGGTTCTTTTGGCAAGTTAGATTCCTGTATGCGTCATATTTGTTATGGCCGGGGTAGTTTCGAATAAGGCCGGCCAGTTATGGTCAGCCGAATAAGGGACAGCATTTCTACTTGTATGCTTGCTAATACCCCGGCCACTTCTTTGTGAAGCGGCCGTTTTTATTATGGGCTAAATGAATATGGACGCTGGATATGAACAGAATTATTTTTGCTTTGGCGGCTGCGGGGATATGTTTGGGCAGCTGCACTTCTCTTACTTTTCAGGAAAAACAGGAACTTTCGGCTTTGGAATACCGCGGGATAACGGTTGACCGTGCGCCCGGCGGCTGGCAGCAGCCGGCAAGTCCGCTGGCGGCGGGGCTGCTTAACGTGCTCCCGGGCGGCGGCAATTTTTATCTGGCGAGCGGAAATGCCGCCGACTCTTCGCATTGGGTTTATGGTATGGTTAATCTGTTGTTTTGGCCGATTTCCATTTTGTGGGGCGTGCCGGAAGCGACGATTGATGCCGGAAATATCAACAAACGCGAGATGCTGAACTTTTATAAATACGGCAACGGCGGCATTCCGGATTTTCCGGGGCTTGAGGCAGCGGGGCGGAGAACCATGCCGCAGCAGAGGGTAGCGCCGCGGCAGGTCCCGTACCGTACGCAGGAGACAGCGCCGCGACAGGTTCCGTACCGTATGCAGGAGACGGCGCCGCGACAGGTTCCGTACCGCAACCGCTATCATCAGGCGCCGCGCGGGTATTACAACAATTACCAGACATACGGATATTAAAGCATGCCCGGCTATGGGCTGACGAGGACGCGCCGGCTGGAATAAAAAAAGCCGGCGTTTTATTGCGCCAGCCCGATAAGAAAAAACTAATCCGCAGCAACTAATTCGCGGAGCTTGAGCCGTTACGCCAGCCCGATATGCGGGATATAGCCGCCGAGGTTGATGCCGCTGGCCTTTTTCGCCTGTTCCCAACGGTCTTCAAAGCGGGTGTCGAAAATCAGCTTGGGGTCGCCGGGGACAATCAGCCATTCGTTGTTGAAAATCTCCCATTCCAACTCGCCGCGTTTCCAGACGCAATGCCCCATGGCGATAATCTTTTTGTCGGGGCCTTCGCCGTCGAGGATATCCTGAAGGACGCCGAACGAACTGGAAATCGCGATTTCGCCCTGAACGCGGGCGTGCGGGTCGCTGTAAAAATACCCGTCGCTCGGAAACAGCACAAAGCCGTTGGCGGGGTTGACCGGGCCGCCCTGATAGAGGTCTTCGTAAACGCCGCGCACGTCTTTTTCGCCGCCGTCTTCATGGTTGCGGCATTCAACAACAGCCGAGCCGAAGAGGAGCTTGTTTATCATTATTCCTTTGACGCTTTCGGGCGAACTGTCAGTAATATAGATAACCGACTCTTTATACAGGTCGTTCTTGCCGGAGCCGATGTAAACGAGGCATTTGCCGGTCAGGGTGCTGTCGTCGGCGACGCGTTGTCCGCCGGATTTGGCGGCAAAACGGTTTTGAGTGCCGGCGTTGTTGCTCCTGGCGCTCAGGCGGGAGCCGTCGGCAGTGCGTTGCCCGCCAAAACTTCCGCGGCGGCGGTTTTCGGCTGCGGGCGCTTTGCGGCGGGATTTGGATTTCGGTGCCGGCCGCTGCCCCCATTCCTCAAACATAAAAGATTCATCAAAATCGTCCAATTCTTCCAGTATTTCAAACCGTCTCTTTCTGTCCTTCATCGTAATATGTGTCTTTCGTAAAAAAGTTTGTTGCTTTTTGGCTGGTCTGATATAATATCTTTTCATAGCTTAATATTGTTTTTAAATCAACAGTAAAATTTTATGAAAAGGTTTGTTTGTTATATAGGGTGCGCGGCGCTGGTTTTCAAGCTGATGTACGGGGCAGCCTGGGCTGCCGGGGCGACGGCGGGAGATACGGCAGCGCCGGAAAACGGCGGTGCAGCGGTGTCGGCTGCTGCTGCGGTGTCGGCGGTTCGGGATACGCTTCCGGTGTCGGCTGCTGCTGCGGTGTCGGCGGTTCGGGATACGCTTCCGGGGACGGCTGCTGCGGTCGGCGGCGAGAGCATTGTCTACCGGGTGCGCGACCTGACCGCGGCGGCAAGCGGGGGCGATATTGGCAGCGGCGATGCGGGCGGCGGCGATACGGGCAGTGAGGGCGAAACGCCGGAGCCGATTATCCGGAGCGACAACGAACTGGCCAAACTGGCGCTGCTGCCGTTTATTGTCGACAAGGTTTTTGCTGGGGAGGCGCTTGACGGCGATTTAACCGGTTTTTTGAGCCGGGTATATCCGACGGCGGGCGAAGGAACGCTGAAAACGCTGGAAAGCGGAATCCGCTTTTTCGTCAGCTGGAAGCGCAAATACGACTATGCGGTGGCACGGCTGAAACATAATATCAAGGCGGCGGGCATTTTGCCGAAAGACGCGCCGATTGTGGCAGAGGACGGAGAATTTGCGCCGGAAGAGACAGACCTGCGCAAGCAGTCGGCGGCGGGGGAATATCAGGTGCGGTACCGTCCGTACAAGTATCTGGAATATGATCCCGGCGCATTGGGCGAGCCGGTGCGGCGGCGCGACAAGAACTATATCTCGCCGGAAGACCTGAATACCGACGAAATGGTGCTGGCACTGCTGGAGCTGGATTTCGGCGGGTTCTGGCGCGCGCTGCGGAAGATGCCTTCATACAGCGACGGTGCGGGCGAAAAGCCGGTGGAAGCCGGCGGCGGCGTTAAGGCGAGGCTGCTGCTGGATACGGCGCGTCCGGGCGATAAGGAAACCATCCGCGGCGTGGCGGAAATTTATGTGCCGGACGGGATGTATGTCAGCGGCGATTTGCTTAATCCGGAAAACCGGGCGGCTTTTGTGCTGCGCGAGGACGGCGGCAGCGGTGGCAGCGCCACGGGCAGTACCGGCGGCAGCAGTATCAGCGGCACGGGCGGTATCAGCGGCACGGGCAATATGGGCAGTACTGGCGGCACGGGCGGTATCAGCGGTACGGGCAATATGGGCAGCCGCAACATCAAATCTTTCCGCATGTATGCGCCGCTGGCGAACGGCGTGGAAAAGGGCGGGGAGGCCAGGCGCGTGCTTACCGGGCATATCCGTTTTCCGCTGGAGTTTACGCGGGCGGATACGGGGAAGGCGATGCATATTGCCGGGGATTTGCATTTCAAACTCTGCACGGCGGACGGAACCTGTCAGGCGGCGGCGACACATCACGGGCTGACGCTCCGGGCTTCGGACAAAGCGGAAGATTCCATACATTACAACTACGTTACGCAGGGGTTTGCGCATCTGCCGCCGGCAGAGAGCCGGCACGCGCGGGCGGAGAAGCTGGTTTATGACCGGGAAAAGGGAACGCTGACGGCGACGTTTGCCCTGTCGCGCAGGGTGAGCAATATGGCGGCAATGGCGGAAGACGCGGCCGGGACGAATTTTGTCAATCCCCGTTACGAGCTTGGCGACGGCTATGCCCGCGTTACATTTGACGTGCGGGCAGGAAAACGGGCGGGAGAAAAGGCGGGAAAACGGGCAGGAAAACAGGCGGGAGAACAGGGGCGCAGCGCATTTGACGCACGGTCGGGCAGCGGAGAAAATGCGGGATACGGCGCGGCAGAGGCTGCTGTTGCGGGCGGCAGCGTTGCGGACGGCACCGGGAGGAATACGGAGCTGCCGTTGCAGGAGGTTGCGCTCAGCGCGTCGTTTGATGACAGCGAGGTGCTGCGGACGGTTATGACAGTGGCAGCGGTGCCAGCGGCACAGGCAACAGGGGAAGTGGTGCCAGCGGCACAGGCAACAGGGGCAGTGGTCACACCACGAGCAACGGAGGCAGTGGTCGCACCACGGGCAACAGGGACAGTGCTAGCGGCACAGGCAACAGTGGCAGCGGTGCCAGCGGCACGGGTAACAGGAGGCACTTTGTTTGCCTACGGGCTATTGCTGAACCTGATGCCGGGAATTTTTGGCTTGTTCCTGCGGTTGGCAAGGCAGCTGCGGGAGAGGGCGGAACGGCGGCGTATTTTCTGCCGGTATGCGGCGGGGGCAGCGCTGGGACTGGCACTGCTGGGCATCGGATACCGGGGGGCATATTTCGGCGCGCTGTATTATAACCCGTGGCTGGCGGCGGGAGCGGCGGCGGTGATTTTGCCGCTGTGGGCGGAAGCGCTCGGATATATGGATTTTGCTTTGTTCCGTCCGTTGAAAAAAATATTCAGGCGCGGCTGGCTGGCCGGGCTGTTTACGGTTCTGCTGGCGGCGGCGTTTCCGACGGTGCTGAAAGCGGAGGCGCTGAGCGGGCTGTTTGCGGGCGGCGCGGAAATATGGAGCGGCGCGGCGGAGGGGAGTTTTGCCGCGGGTACGGAATTTTTGAGAGGTACGGCGGGAAGTTTGGTACAGGCGGCGGGCGGTGTCTGGCTGGCGCCGGCATGGGCGGAGCTGACGGCGGGGCTGGGGTGCATCTGGCTTGGAATTACGGTGCTGCCGCTGGCGGTGCTGACAGCGGCGGAGCTGCGGGGGCAGAGAGCTGCGGCCTGGCTGCGGGTGCCGGTGCTGCGGCGGTTTAATGCTTTTTATACCGGCGTATACGCGGCGGGGCTGCTTTGGCTGACGGCCGGTTGTTTCGGCGGCGCGGCGGCGCTGGGGCTGGCGGCCGGGCTGGTACTGCTGTTTGTGTTGTGGTATGCTTTTCCGCAGGCAGTGGCAGAAACAATTAAGCATACGCGTTCGGAAAAGAGAAGCTTGGAGCTGTTTAACCGGGTGCAGCGGCATTGGCTGTTTGCGGCGGCCGTGTGGTATCTGCTGGCGGCAGGCGGATTGGCGCTGGCCGGAGCGGGGGCGGGTACCGGAAAGGGCATCGGCATGGCAGAGAAGGGCGGGACAGGCATCGGCATGGCTGAGAACAGCGGGACGGACGTCGATATGGCTGAGAACAGCGAGACGGGCGTCGGTATGGCTGAGAACAGCGGGACGGACGTCGGTGTGGCTGAGAACAGCGGGACGGACGTCGATATGGCTGAGAACAGCGAGACGGGCGTCGGTATGGCTGAGAAGGGCAGCGCGGCGGTGCCGGTACTGGTGAGCATTGAAGCGCCGTATTCGCCGCTGTCGGTATATAACCGTCTGGCGTTACGGGAGCTGCAGAAGGCGGGGCTGCGCGTGGTGCGGATTAATGCCGGGGAAATGAATGTTCCGGGGGCGGCCTGGCCGTGGTTTGCCGCATACGGGAAGTTTTATGCTCCGCTCACAGTCCTGTTTACAGATCGGCATAAGAACGGCATGGTGCTGCCGGAGCGGCTGGACCGGGTGGATTTTGACAAGGCGCTGGCCGGCTGGCGGGAATGAAAAAAAGCGGAAGCCGGGACAGCCCGGGAGGTACCCGGGGCCGGAGATGACGGTGCACAGGCACCCGGGGACGGAGATGGAGATAACGGTGCACAGGCAACTGGCGGCGAGAAAACAATTTTAACGAAAGGACGACGACTATGGGAACAGAACTGAATACAAACGTACCGGCGGGGATGCGGCTGACGGTGGCGATTATCGGCAACCGCAACGCGGGAAAGTCGACGCTTTTGAACCGTATCGTCGGGCAGGAGGTGTCGATTGTTTCCGACGAACCGGGGACGACGACCGACGCGGTGGCGAAAGCGTATGAGCTGATACCGGTCGGGCCGGTCAGCTTTTATGACACGGCGGGGCTGGACGACGAAGGCGAGCTCGGGCGGCAGCGCGTGCAGGCGGCAAAGAAAATCCTGCGCCGCGCGGATATGGTACTGTTGGTTATCGGCAGGGACGGCCTTACGAAAGAAAACGAAACACAGCTTTCCAAATTGGCGGAGAAGCGCATTCCGTTTATTCCGGTTTTTAATTTCTGCGACGAGCGGCAGCTTGGCAAATTTGACCGGGCGGTGATGCAGCTTTATGACGGGGTGGCAGTTTCGGCAAAGACCGGCGAGGGCATCGACGCGTTGAAACGGCGTATGGCCGAGGTGCTGGAACCGCTGGCGCACGAGCCGCCGCTGGCAGCGGACCTGATTAAGCCGAAAGACCTGGTGATGCTGGTGGTGCCGATTGACCTGGCGGCGCCGAAAGGGCGGCTGATACTGCCGCAGGTGCAGGTTTTGCGCGAAGTGCTGGATGCCGGAGCGATGGCGCTGACGGTTAAGGAAAGCGAAGTTACGGATATGCTGCGGGGGCTGGCGGCAAAACCGGCGCTGGTCATTACCGACAGCCAGGCGGTCAGGGAAGTGGCGGCTGCGGTGCCGGAAGACATCAGGCTGACGACGTTTTCGACCCTGTTTGCGCGCTATAAAGGCGATTTCGCGGCGCAGCTGGCAGGCGCGGCAGCGATTGACACGCTCAAAGACGGTGACAGGGTGCTGATTGCGGAAGGGTGTTCGCACCATGTTACCTGCGACGATATCGGGCGGGTCAAAATTCCGAACTGGATGAAGAAATATACCGGCAGGGAACTGAAGTTCGAGTGGACGCAGGGCGCGGATTTTCCCGATAATCTGGAAGATTACGCGCTGGTGGTGCACTGCGGCGGCTGTATGCTGAACCGCGCGGAAGTGCGGCGGCGGATTAACGAATGCGCACGGCAGGGCGTTAAGGTTACCAACTACGGCATCGTGATTTCCAAAATGCAGGGCGTGCTGGAACGCGTGGTTAAAGGGATTGCCGATGCCGGCGCCACGGGCAGTGTCAGCGACACGGGCAGTATCAGCGATACGGGCAGTATCAGCGATACGGGCAGTATCAGCGATACGGGCGAAGAGGGCGACTAGAGCAGCGCACGGGTATGGCGGTGTGCGGCGGGAAGCGGTATTTGCCGCGCATAAAAAATGCCGGGGCGCGAGGGCGTTCCGGCATTGCCGCATCGGCGGCGGAAAGGCGGGGATTAAGCCCGGTCAAGGCTAGTCCCGGCTGTCCTTATATTCCGCGTAGCGTTTAACGAGCGTACGGATTTTGGCGGCGTCTTCCGGAACCATCGCGTAAAGCGGGATGGAAAACGGCGTGAACACGTTATGCCGGCACAGGTGCTGCATAAACGTCAGACGGTATTCGGCGCCGGGAACGAGATGCAGGGCGATTATCGGGCGGCGGGTCAGCCAGCCGGTATATTTTTCTTCGGCCAGTGCGACGTCGCTCCATTTCAGGAAAGCGTTGTGGTCGATTTTTATCCCTTCGTTGGTTACGACGGCCAGCTTCTGCGGGAATATCAGCACGAAGACGACCGAGGCGAGAGCCGCGAGCGACAGCGCCATGACCACAGTCATAAAGACGACCAGCGCCCAGCTTGTGAACAGTCCGGCACAAAGCATACAGCGGGTCAGAACCCAAACCAGGCAGGCAATGGCGGCGTAAACCACCGTAAGCAGGATTATCTGGCGGCGTTCGTAATAGAAGACTTCTTCTTCCGCGGAGTGGAGAATCTGTTTCAGTTTCTGTTTGATTTCGCGGGCGGCCTTTTTAGCGGCGGCAGTGGTGGCCTGCCTGATGCCGGCTGCGGCGGCTTTGGCGCCGACGGGCAGCTTTTTGACACGGGCAGACATTGTATCGGCGGGAGCTGTGGGGGCATCCGCAGCGGGGGCTGCATTTGCAGTTTTCGGGAACGCGCCGTTAAGCGCGGCGGCTTCCGCTTCCGCCCGGCGGGCAGCCTTTTTGGCCTTGGTCATCGCTTTTAGCGCCTTGCGCGCTTTTGCCGTTGCTTTGAGGGCTTTTCTGGCAGCTTTCTGCGCTTCGGTCTCGGCGGCTTTTTCCACGGTTTTCAGCGTTGCCTCCAACGTGCGTTCGACGATTTTTTTCGGCGCGGCTTTGGCTGCGGCGGGAAGCTTTTTGATTTTTTCGCGCACCGGGGCTCTGGACGCCGGGACGGGCGTGGCATTGCCGGCAGCCGGGGAAAGCGCGTCGGACGAGCCTTTGGGGGGCAGCTGGGCTGCTGCTAAAGTTTCGTTTTCGGCAGCGTTTTCCGCTGCCGAAAACGAGGTTGCGGCGTGTGAGTGGGCTGCCGCCGGAATTGCGGCAGGGTGCGCGGGGGCTTTTTTCGGCGCTTTTTTCAACGCTGCTTTGGGTGCCTTGGGGGCAGCGGGTTTCTTTTTAACGGGTTTTGCCATTTTTGTCATCCTTTCAAAAAACAGATTTGCCGTCATGATAGCACGGAGAGGGTTAATGCCGGGTTAACGCGCGGTTCGGACGGAGGGGCGGGGGAAGTTTGCCGGAGCAAGGAGCTGGGAATGGGAGGCGCGGGGGGAAGTTTGCCGGAGCAAGGGGTTGGGAATGGGAGGCGTGGGAAGGGCGGGGGAAGATATGGCGCGGCAACAGAAGGAGCGTGTTGCGGGCGAAGGGGAGATGAGAGGGCGATACGGCGCGGGGGGAGGGGCGGGGGGAATGGCGCAGGCGGGGAAAATGCGGTTGTGGAATTTATTTGGTCGTTTTTTTTCATATACTTTAGGATATGTTATTTGTCAATTTTTTCTTTAAAATATAAACAGTTAAAAAAATTAACCGGGGAAGAAAACTGCTGAATTAAAACGACCGTTTAAAATCCTCAACCACCGTCTATCTTTTTTGGGATTAAAACTCTTGATTTTCCTCAAAGAAGCAGATGATGAAACCGCTGAAATTAAACGTCGTTTTACTATACGCAACAGGAACTTAAGGAAGGAAAATCGCATGAGCAGAAAGATTGGTTTGGCATTAATGGTCGCGGCCGGTTTGCCGGTATGTGCGGCGCGGGCGGCAGAGGTTAGCAGCGGTGCGGAGTTTGCCGCGGCGCTGGCGGGCGGAGAAAGCGAGATTGCGCTGACGCGGGATATTATGCTGGCCTCCGGCATCGGAACACAAACGGCGGAGAATATGGCGCTTGACGGCAACGGGCATTCGCTTACAGGCAATAATGATTTGAACGGCTTTTCTGTTGCCAAAGGCAAAACGTTCAGCGCGGCAAATGTCGGCGGAAAATATACGGTCAGCGATACCGCACCGGCAGACGGCAGCATTTATGCCGAATTTACGGATACGGACGGCCAAAAGAAATATGCGGTTTCCGCAGGCGGATTTGAACGGCTGCTTGGGAGCGGTGTTGCCTCCACGGGCGTGTTGTCAAACAAGGGAATGCTTGAGGTTGCGGACAGCGCTTTTGTCGGCAACCAGGTCGGATACGGCGGCGCCGGCGTGCATAATGCGGGATTGATAACAAGGCTCAATGCCGACTTTCTTAAAAATGAAGGGTCTTGGGGTGCGGCGCTGTATAATGCCGGCTTCATTACCGCGTTTGAGGGGAATTTTATCGGCAACACGGCAGAATATTATGGAGGCGCCGTATTTAATATGGGCGAAATCGGGACGATGGGCGGCTTTTATGCCGGCAATACGGCGACACCATACGGCGGCGCGTTGTTTAACGGGAAAGACGCAATCGGAAACATCGGCACGATAGAAAAAATTACCGGCATTTTCAGCGGCAACAACGCCAAATACGGCAGCGCGATTTTTAATGACGGCGAGGTCGGAGCGGTTGCGGGCGCCGGGTTCTATTATAACGGGCTTGAGAGCGGCTATATGGGCGGCGCCATTTATAACAGCGGAACGATGGATATCCGCTCAAGCGAGTTTGCCGGCAATGCAAGCAGCTACGGCGGGGCGGTCGCCAGCTATGGCACCGGAGAAATTGCGGACAGCGTTTTCAGGGCTAACCGGGCCGCGCAGGGCGGCGCCATATACAGCAACGGCGGCGGCAATATCGCAAACAGCGTTTTTGAGGGCAACGAAGCCAATTCCGGCGGCGCGATATATAACCGGACGGAGGGGCTGGTGGTAACCAACTCGTCGTTTACAGACAATACGGCGGCCGGTTACGGCGGAGCCTTGTATGTGCGCGCAGGAATGACCATCCGGGCGGACGGCGATACGGCGGTGTTTTCGGGCAATACGGCTAACGGCGAAAGCAACGCGGCGTATGTCATGGCCGGGCAGACGCTGACGCTGGAAACCCTTAACGGCGGCAATATCGTGTCTGACGACGGCTTTACGGGCAGCGAAGACGGCTGGACGCTGGTTCTGTCCGGTGATGACAACGGGGAAATTACCTTAAACGGGGAGATTAAAAACGCAGAGATTGTCAGCGGAATTGCCAAAGGAAACGGTTTGACAGGTGTTGCCGATGCAGCTGTTACCAATATTGCCGGCGGAAACCTTATCGGCAACGGAACGAACTCGCTTGCCATGAATGGCGGTTTGGTGAATATTCAGTCGCTGGGGTTTGAGCGGCTGCAGTTGAAAAATCTGGCTCTGAACGGAGGCAAGCTGGATATTTACAATGTGAATGCGGATTTGGAAAACGTGAAAATGGGCGAGATGAGCGCCGAAGAGGTTTCGGGCGATTTGGCGCTGGTGGAGGTCAAGTCGCTGGACGTTTTGTCGGACGGCGAGGCGGAAACGACGCACGTTATGTTTGCCGATAACAATATTTTGGCGGGACAGGTGGCTTCGCAAATTGCCGAGAGCGCCGGTCCGGTTTACAATTATGACGTCGAATATCTGCCCGAGAACGGAGAATTTACGTTTACGCGGCGGGAACGGAAAGACAAATTCAATCCGGAAGTTTTGGAATCCGGCATGGCGGTTGTTGCGTCTATCGGCGTGCTGAACGATGAAATTTACAGCCGGGTGCTTGCAGACGCAGACCGGACGGCGTTTCGCAAGGGCGCGGCAGAGGCCGGAGGCGGCGCGTGGGTCAAGCCGTTTGCCTCGTCTGACGATTTGGAGTTTAAGAATTATCACGGCGCGGACGCGCGGTTTAACGGCGTGATAGCCGGTGCGGACAGCCGCGTCAAAACATACGGCAACGGCGTGGCGGCGGTTTATTCGGCATACGGGGCATATGCAGACGGCGAGGCCGAGTTTGCCGCCGGAAAGATTGAACAGAATGTCTGGTATCTGGGAGCCGGGGCGAATTTCTATAAAGGCAGCGCCTTTTGGGGAATTACCGCGAATGCCGGATATGCCCGCAAAAAAGCCAATGATTTTGACAAGAACGGCAAGTTTGACGCCTGGCTCGGCGGTATCGGCGCCAAATTCGGATATAATTGCGTCTTGGGCAATGGGTGGACGGTGCAGCCGAACTTCTATGCCACATACACTTATGCCGATGCCGAAGATTATACGACCGGCAAAAATGCGGAAGTCGCGTTTGACGGACTGTCAATGTACGAGCTGGCGCCGGGGCTGAAGATTGAAAAGGCGTTTAATGACGAGCTGCAGGTTTATGCCAAAGGGCGGTATGTCTATACCGGAACCGGACTCCAGCACGTTACCGCGAACGGCGTTCACCTTCCGGATATGGAAATTGAGCCTTATGCCGAATACGGCCTGGGTTTTGAGAGCAGCAACGGCGACGCTTCGCTTTTTGCCGAGGTGATGCGCCGGGACGGCGGGCGTACAGGCTGGAACGGGCTTGCCGGGCTGAAAATCAATTTCTGACGTTGTGCAGGATTGTGTTTAACGCCGTGTTTCGGGAGGGAGGGCGGTGTGGCTCGTTGGCGGTCGGGAAACTGCCGGCCGGGTTGGCGGGCACTTTTGATGTGGCGCTGGCGGCGGATATGGCGCGGGCGGGCGGCAGCGGAAATGTGGGAAAAATGCGGTGAAAAGCTTGACAGGCGGCGGGCGGGGGCGTATATTCCGGGCATTAACGCGATGGCCGGCGGCGCGGGCGGCTGCGGCGGTGCATACGGAGCGAGGGCAACGGGGCACGGGCGGCGGCGCTGCAGTGGGCGAAATGTTCACGGGCGCGGGAGCCGGAGCGATGACATACTTGATTTTTAGGAGGCTACATTATGGCAGTATCTGATGCCGTGGCGGCGCTGCTCACCGAGTACAAGCGTTTTGCCGGAACCGAAATGAATGACCTGTTTGCCGCGGACGGCGAGCGGGCGCAAAAATATACCCTGACGCTCGGGGATCTGACCTACGACTATTCCAAAAACCGTTTTGACGCCGGCGTGCTGGAGGCGCTGTTTAATCTGGCGCGCGAGCATAATTTAAAAGACCGGATTGAGGATATGTTTACGGGCAAGAAAATCAACGTTACCGAAAACCGGGCGGTGCTGCATACGGCGCTGCGCAATTTTTCGGGCAGGCCGGTAACGGTCGACGGCGTTGACGTTATGCCGGAAATCCTGCGCGTGCAGGCGAAGATGAAAGAATTTTCGGACGCGGTGCGCAGCGGGGCGTTTAAGGGCGCAACGGGCAAAAAGCTCACCAACATCGTCAACATCGGCATCGGCGGGTCGGATCTGGGGCCGTATATGGTAACGGCGGCGCTCAAGAAATACTGGGCGAAAGACATCAACTGCTATTTTATCTCCAACATTGACGGCACGGCGTGTGCGGAAGTTTTGGGGCAGGTTAACCCGGAGGAAACGCTGTTTATCGTCGCGTCCAAGACCTTTACGACGATTGAAACGCTGACCAACGCGCGCACCTGCCGCGACTGGCTGGTCAAAGCGCTGGGCGAGGCGGCGGTTGCTAACCACTTTGTCGCGCTTTCGACGAACGCCAAGGCGGTGGCGGAATTCGGCATTGACGTCAACAATATGTTTGAGTTCTGGGATTTCGTCGGCGGGCGTTACTCCCTGTGGTCGGCTATCGGGCTTTCCATTGCGATTGCGGTCGGATACGAGAATTTTCACGAGCTTTTACGCGGCGCCGAGGCGATGGACAACCATTTCCGTACCGCGCCGCTGGAGCAGAATATTCCGGTGATTATGGCGCTGCTGGGGATTTGGTACAATGACTATTACAATATCCACCGGTATGCGGTGATTCCGTATGACCAGTATTTGAAGTTCCTGCCGGCGTATCTGCAACAGCTCGACATGGAGAGCAACGGCAAGTCGGTGCGGCTCGACAACCGCAAAATTACCGATTACGCGACGGGGCCGGCGCTGTTCGGCGGGGCGGGCACCGATGTGCAGCATTCGTTCTTCCAGCTTCTGCACCAGGGAACCGAGCCGGTGCCGGTAGACTTTATCATTCCGGCGGTGTCGCACAACGAAATCGGCAAGCATCACGAAATTCTGCTCGCCAACGTTTTGGCGCAGGCGGAGGCGCTGATGAAAGGCAAGACGCCCGACGAGGCGGCGGCGGAACTGCGCGCTGCGGGCAAGGACGAAGCGGCGATTGAGAAACTCAAGCTCAACAAGAGCTTTGACGGCAACCGCCCGTCCAATATGTTCCTGCTGAAGAAGATTACGCCGTATGCGCTCGGCATGCTGATTGCGATGTATGAGCATAAGGTTTATACGCAGGGCGTGATTTGGGAGATTGATTCGTTTGACCAGTGGGGCGTCGAGCTTGGCAAGCAGCTGGCGCTGAAGATTTTGCCGGAGCTTGAGGGCAGCGCGGCGCAAAACGACGGCGCGGGAGCGGCTCGGAACGGGACTGCGGCAGCCGGCCAATGCGGGGCAGCGTCTCAGTGCGCGGCGCCGAGACATGACGGGTCAACGAGCGCCCTGATTGAAAAGGTACGGGCCTTGCGGGCAGAAGCCGGAGCCGGTGCCGAAAAAGCGGCATAGAAACAGCGTACCGGATGACGGGAGCAGGCTATAAAAAAAAACAGGAGCGTCTTGCGGGCGCTTCTGTTTTTTTGTGTTTTACAGCCGGGGCGTAATTTCTTGTCAAATGTCATGGTCTGCATTATCTGCATTATTCAGAATTTTTAATTTGCTGATGCGGCATGCAGCGTATTTTTTGTCTGTTTGTCACTACTTTTTATGGGGTCTGGGGAGCAGGCGGAGGGGCGCGGGAGGTGATGAGGCGCGGCGGGTTGTGGACATCTCAAAAACATATTGCGGCGTTGGGGCGGGGCACGCTATACTGCCCTTAAGTTAAGCAGGCAGCCGATGGAAGCGCCGGGCACGGGCTGAGTACGGCCGGGTATAGGTGCGGTACGACCGGAGCTGCCGAAGTTGTTGAAGAAAGGAACGCGTACTATGTCTATCCGGGTTTTGCCATCCAATTTAGTCAACCAGATTGCGGCGGGCGAGGTTATCGAACGCCCGGCGTCGGCGGTCAAGGAGCTGGTGGAGAACGCGCTGGACGCGGGGGCGACGCGGATTGAGGTAACGCTCAAGGCCGGGGGCAAGACGCTGATTGCGGTTGAGGACAACGGCAAAGGCATGGATGCGGAAGACCTGGCGCTGGCGGTGGAACGGCACGCAACGTCCAAGCTGCCGTCGGACGATTTGTTCAATGTACAGTTTCTGGGGTTTCGCGGCGAGGCGCTGCCGTCGATAGCCTCGGTGGCGAAGATGAAAATCACGACGCGGCAGGAAAGCGCGGAAAACGGCTGGGAGCTGGGAATCAAAGGCGGGGCGAAGGGCGAGGTGCGGCCGTGTTCGCGCGCCAGGGGGACGCGGATTGAGGTGCGGGATTTGTTTTTTGCGACGCCGGCGCGGCTGAAGTTCCTGAAAGCGGACAGCGCCGAGGCGGGGGCGTGCGCGGACATTATCAGCCGCATTGCGCTGGCGAACCCCGAAGTGGCGTTTTACCTTTACGTTGACGAAAAGAAGAAGATTGCGCTGCCGGCGGCGAACGGGGATTTTTTTGACGCAAGGCTCCGGCGGGCGGCGGAAGTCATGGGGCGCGAGTTTTCGGAGAATGCGCTGGAGGTCAAAGGCGAGCGCGACGGGATGAAACTGTCGGGGCTCGTCAGCCTGCCGACGTATAACAAAGCCAATACGCTGTCGCAATATCTGTTTGTCAACAACCGCCCGGTCAGGGACAAGCTGCTTCTGGGCGCGCTGAAGGGGGCGTATGCGGGCGTGCTGGAGAATTCGCGCTATCCGGCGTGCGCGCTGTTTTTGGAGGTGGAGCCGATGTATGTTGACGTCAACGTGCATCCGGCGAAAGCGGAGGTGCGCTTTTTTGACCAGCAGGGCGTGCGGTCGCTGCTGGTGGGGGCGGTGCGGAGCGCGCTGCTGGCGGGGGACAAGAGGAGCGCGGATAAGGTGGATTTGGCGGCGCTGACCGATGATTTTGTACCGGGGCAGGAAGGGCTGGACGGTGCGGCGGTTCCGGGCGGCGGGCTGAACGGTGCCTGCGGAGGAACGGAGAGTTTTGCGGCAGATGTTGCGGCGGGCGGCGTGTTGCGGGAGCCGGAATATACGGATGCGGGCAGCGGCCGCGATTATGGCAGGGACGCAGGCTTTGGCACGGACGCAGGCTTTGGTACAGGCCGCGGCGGTGTGAACGGCGGGTATTATGGCGCAGGTATGGGCACCGGGATTGACGCAGGGACGGCGTACGGGGCTGACCGGCGGTTTACGGCTTTTCAGGGGCGGCCGGGGAGCGCGGGCGGCGGACGCGGCAGCGGGGTTTTGCCGGAGCTGGAGCGCAAGTTTTCGGTGCGGGTGGAAGAGCCGGCAGCAGGCGCGGAAGACGAGGCGGGACCGCTGGGCGTGGCCAAGGCGCAGTTTCATGATACCTATATTTTGGCGCAGGCGGAAGATGCGCTGATTCTGGTTGACCAGCATGCGGCACACGAGCGTATTGTGCTGGAGCGGCTCAAGGCGGCGATGGCGGCAGGGGAGAGGCTGCCGTCGCAATTGCTGCTGCTGCCGGAGGTGGTGGATTTGTCGCTGACGCAGAAAGCGGCGCTCGCGGGCGAATTTGAGAGTTTGGCGAAACTCGGGCTGGTGCTTGAGGATTTCGGCGCCGGGGTGATGGTGCGGGAAGTACCGGCACTGCTGAAGGACGCGGCAATCAAAAAAATGGTTGCGGATTTGGCCGACGAGATGGCGGAATGGGGCGCAACGACGGTGGTGGAAGACAAAATCAACCATATCGCGGCGACGATGGCGTGCCACGGGTCGGTGCGTGCGGGGCGACGGCTGAATATCGCCGAGATGAACCACCTGCTGCGCGAGATGGAGCGGACACCGCATTCGGCGCAGTGCAACCACGGGCGGCCGACGTATGTGCGGCTGGAGGTGGCGGATCTGGAGCGGCTGTTCCACCGGTAGATGAAAGGCGGCGCTGCCGGTACGGTTATCGGCGGGTGTGCCGGGGCTGGCGGTGCGGCGAGGGCGCATTTTTTGTTTATAACCTGATATTTTGCGTGCATTTTGGCGGGACGGCCGGTAAAATCGCCTTAAATAAGTTTATTTTGAAAGCTTTGACGATGCTTACAGGCGAAGAGAACAGGGGCACACGGAAGGTGCGGAAAATGATAACAAGTACAGAGCAGGCGGCCGGTATGGTACGAAAAATGATGGCAAGCGCGGTGCAGGCGGTTGGTACGGTACGAAACACGATAACAAGTATGGTGCAGGCGGCCGGTACGGTACGAAAAATGATGGCAAGCGCGGTGCAGGCGGTCGGCGCAACGCGGAAAACGGGGATGATTGCGCTGTTTGCGGCTGTGTTGTCGGCGGCGGGGTGTACCTATCCGTACGAGCGGACTTATCCGGTGCTGACGGAGGAAGAAGAACTTTCGGCGCTGCCGTGCCAGCGGGCGGACAGCGGCGGTTTTCTCGGCACGCGGCTGTGGTCGGACAAAGAAGCAACTGAAATTTGTACCCTGCGCGAACAGCCGGAAGTCGGGCTGAACGGGGTAAAAGTCTGCCCCAACAACCGCAAGTGTTCGGACGAAGCAATGCTGCCGTACCAGCCCTGCGCGCAGCCGATGCCGACCTATTACGGCGACATTTCCGCTACGCAGAGCGCAGAAGGAATTCTGCTGATTCATCCGGTAACGCGGACGCAGATTTTGTGTTATGACCTGCCGGGCGAAAGCGCCGTGCAGTGCGCGGAGAATTTCCGGGCGGCGGGGTATGTGCTGGTAACGGACATCCCGCAGGTTTCGGCGAATTATGATTTTCTGCGTAAAAATACCTACCCGACGCGGCGGTGGCGCGGCGGCGGCGAGGTGGTGCCGCGGTGGTAAGGCGGCGCCGCGGCGATAAGGTTTAACGACGACAGGTGTGTTATGGCGCTGGTGATAAAACGAAGTTGTGTTGCGGCGGTGAGACGGAGAACGGACGATGATGAGCCGGAGTAAAAGCGGGATGGCAGCGAGGAACGGGAGATGATTTGCAGCCTGAAGACAGCGGCGTTTGACGGGATTGAGGCGAAGCGCGTGGAGGTGCAGGTCAGCCTCGGCGCGGGGATGCCCGGGTTTGTCATCGTCGGGCTGCCGGACAAGGCCATCAACGAAAGCAAAGAGCGCGTGCGTGCGGTTCTGGCGGTGCTGGGGGTGGAGTTTCCGCGCGAGCATATTACGGTGAACCTCAAGCCGGTGGATTTATTGAAAGAAGGCGCACATTTCGATTTGCCGATAGCGATGGGGCTGATGGGCGCGATGGGGCTGGTTGACCCGGCGCGGCTCAAGGGCTATATCTTTATGGGGGCGCTGTCGCTGGACGGCAGCATTGAGCGTGTCAACGGGGTTTTGCCGGCGGCGGTGCGGGCGATTGCCGACAAATGCGGGCTGGTCTGCCCGGCGGCCAACGCGTCGGAAGCGGCGTGGAGCCGGTGTGCGCCGGTGCTGGCGGCAGGACATATTCTGGAGCTGATGAATTATTTTAACGGCAAGGCGGACGGCGGCGTGTTGCAGCGGCGGCGCGGCGGGACAGAGGAGAGAAAAAACGGACGTGAGGGGGCGGCGGAGAATGACGGCCGCGCGAGAGTGTCGGAGAACGGCGCACGGGGGCCGGAGCAGGCGGAGAACGGTGCACGGCTGGAGCAGGCGAAGAACGGCGCACGGAACCGGACGGCGGCCGGCCGGGAGACTGGTACGGGCGCGGCGGTTTACAATATTGACTATGCCGACGTCAAGGGGCAGGAGAGCGCGAAACGGGCGATGCTTATCGCCGCGGCGGGCGGACACAACCTTCTGATGTCGGGGTCGCCGGGTTCGGGAAAGACAATGCTGGCGGAACGGCTGGTTACCATCCTGCCGCCGCTGACGCTGCGTCAGGCGCTGGAAAATGCGATGATTCAGTCGGTCGCGGGCGTGTTGGACGAAGAACTGGCGGCGCGGGGCGAACTGGATTTGAGACGGCCGTTCCGTGCGCCGCACCACAGCGCTTCCATGGCGTCTCTTGTCGGCGGCGGGAGAAAGGGAATTCCGGGCGAGATTACGCTGGCGCACAACGGCGTGCTGTTTCTGGACGAGCTGCCGGAGTTTTCGCGGTCCGCGCTTGACGCGCTGCGGCAGCCGCTGGAAAACAAGCGGGCGGTGATTTCGCGCGTGATGGCGCATACGGTGTATCCGGCGGATTTTCAACTGGTGGCGGCGATGAACCCGTGCCGCTGCGGCTTTTTCGGCGTGGAAGGGAGGATGTGCGCGAAGGCTCCGCAATGCGCGGAGGATTATCTGGCGAAGCTGTCGGGGCCGTTTCTGGACCGGTTTGATTTGCAGATTGAAGTGCCGGCGGTCAGCCCGTACGACCTGACCTCGGGCAAGACCGGAATCGGGTCGGCGGAAATGCGGGCGCAGGTTCTGGCGGCAAGGGAGATTGCGGCGGCGCGGTTTGCGGCATTCGGGGCGGCGGGGCTGACCTGCAATGCGGAGCTTAAAGGCGATATGCTGGAAAAAGCGCTGGACATGGGGCCGGAACTGCGGCGGTTTGCGGCGGAATCGGCGGAAAAGTGCGGGTTGACGGCGCGAAGCCTGAACAGTATTTTGCGGTTAGCAAGAACGATTGCAGACTTGCAAAATGAAAAAAAGGTGTCTAAAATGCACCTGATTGAAGCCTTGTCTTATCGCAGGGGGCCGTTGACGCGGCGGCCTGCGGGGAAGAAGTAAAGAAGGGCGAAAGCGTACGAACCGATGCGGCGGGTATGCTGTGCGGGGAGGCAATAAAACCTTAACAGGAGATAAAATAAAATGTCAGCAACAAATGTTTTAAACAAGTTATTCTGCGGGGTGCTGGCGCTGGGGCTCGCGTTCGGAGCCACGGCTGCGGCGGCCGCGGGGCCGGATTCTTATTGTCCGGACTGTCCGCCGGAAGTGGACGGCAGCATTTTTCCGGGCGGGTCGTGCCCGAACTGCGACCGGCCGAAATCCAACAAGGCAGTGCGAATCGTGGACGGGACGCAGGTTAAAAACTGCCCCAGTTGCCCGATGCCGGCGTTCAAAACCCGGAACTATCCTCTGGCGCAGCCGCGCTACAAGAGCAACGCCGTCAACCGCAACTGCTGCGATTTGGCGCCGTTTGCACTGACGCACGTCGATTTCCGACTGCAAAACCAGGAAGGGTTCAGCCCGTATGCCAACCATGTCGGCAACTACCGTTTCCGGATTTTCGGATGCCGCCGTTTTACGAAAAAGGCGATGCTGAACCACGGGCGGGTAATTCAGAAAGACATGGCGTTTAATGACGTCTTTAAAAAATCTGCTGACAAATGTTACAAAATTATGGATATTCCGGACGTCTGCCTTGCCGACCCGTCGGTCAAGCTGCCGGAATATGCGCTGACGGCGGAAATCACCAACTTCTTTATGAACGTCTGCGACCAGTATGACTGGGACAAGGCGCGCAAGGACAACCGCCGCAACGGCACGGCCGAGATGACGGTTACATGGCGGCTGATGAATTTGAGCCAGACGAAAGTTTTATGGAAAGGCGTTACTTCCGGTTATGCCGAAGTTGAAAACGGCGTTTACGAAGCCGAGGTCAAACTGGCGGAACTGGCGTTTGCCGACGCGGCGGCGCGGCTGTCTTCGCTGCCGGGGTTTGAATACCAGCTGGCACAGCGCGTCAGCCCCGAAGAGCAGGCGGCGGAACGTGCGGCTATGGTCGCTTTTGACGCCAAGTTCAATCCGGGAAAATGCGGCTTTGCCAAGGAAGTCGCCTATACGAGAAGCTGCGCCTATGCGCCGCAGCCGCAATGCCCGGCGATAGCACGTCCGGCGTGCCCGTGCGCTGCGATTCAGACCTGCACCTGCAACCAGCCGGTATGCAGCTGTCCGCAGCCGGCGTGTCCGTGCGCGGTGACGATGGGTAAACCGAAAGTGGAGGAATTTGTCGATGTTAAGACAAAAACCAAGACCGTAGAGGAAAAAATCATCACCACGACGCGGGTAGAAACGCCGCAGCCGGTGTGCCGCCAGGTTTGTCGCCCGGTATGCCCGCAGAAAAAGGTAACGACAACGGTTACGACGGTTGAAACAGTTGAAAGCTGTCCAATGAAGTGCTCACAGCAGTGCGAGCAGCCGAAGTGCCGCAAAGTCTGTACCGAAACCTGCGTTGTCGGCAAACCGGACGTCAGGGGAGGGCGCGAGTGCAAGACCGAATGCGTCGAGGACTGCGGGGAGCCGAAACCGGCTCCGGCGCCCGAACCCGTGATTGAACCGAAAGTCGAGGAAATAGACTATATCCCGGCGGTTGAGGAAAAAGGCGGCGTGGAAGTCGAAAACAAGGCGATTGCGCCGCAGATTGAAGAAACCGGAGGCGTTAAGGACAGTTTCCGCAAATACGAAAACTGCATTGACGAAGATGGCAACGTCATTTCCGACGGCAGCTGCACGATTGTTGATGACAACTGGGTCGACCTTGACGGCTATGCTGTTGATGCCAAGCTCTGCATTGTCGACAGGCCGCCGTACACAGAACTGAGCCCTGAGAATATGCTCAAAATCCGCGGGTCGGTGGTTGAGATTACCAATGCCAAAGGCAAGAAAGGCATGGGGCTGGTTATTTCCGACTCGTTCGTGCTGACGTCGGCTGGGCTGGTCAACAAGCTGCAGAATACCTATGACGTCAAGACCATCAACGGCGATGTGCTCAAGGCCAAGGCGGTACGCGTTAACCCGAGCAAGAACACGGCGCTGATGCACCTTGAAAAGCCGGTTACCTATACGCCGATTGCCCTTAACCTTGATTTGCCGCCGATTGACCAGGAAGGCTACATCTCGCTGGGGCTGCTGGACAAGGACGGCGAAGCGGCGAAGAACTATATGGACGACAGCGGCAAAATTTACGGCTACCGCTATTCCGATACGCTCGGCACCGAAATTATCGTTGATACGCTGGTGCAGAAAGTGGCGGTCGGCAGCGTCCTGATTGACAAGCTTGGCACCGTCAACGGCATTTCCAATTCGGCAAAACAGACCGAAGAGGGCATGGACCTGTTCATTCCGACCGAAACAGCGCTGAGAAGCGTCGGGCTGTCTATCTGCGAAAAGCTCTACGACAAGAAGAGCCCGTGGGAGAAGACCGTTTACAAGCCGGTTACCGAGAAGGTAAAACAGGAAACCAAGGCGCCGGAAGCGATGCCGGAAGCCAAGCGTAAATAAGCGTAAGCGGCCGGGAGAACTCGGAAGCCTGCCGCGAGCAGGTTTCCGGGTGTCGGATTTCGCCTGATGCTGCGGCGGGGTTGAAGCTGAGGCATGCTGTGCAGAACCGATGCGGAAAATGCCGGGAGAACCGGCGGGTTGCTGACAGGGGTGCGGAAAACCGCGCCCCTTTTTTTGTTATGCGTATGGGGGAGAGACGGAGCGGGACGGCGTGTCGCATGGAATGTGGGGAGAAACAACGGCGCATGGACGGCGTGCCGGCGTGCTGCGGGCTGTAAGCTGTAGGTTGTAGGCTTAAGCTGCAGGCAAAAAGGAAGGCCTGAATATTCGGGAGGGAGGTATGTGAACTTCAGGCCTGTCGTTTTTTTTGTAATCTGCCGGGCGGCGGGCTGTTACAGATATTTCAGCCCTATGGTGCAACCGACCGGGCTGCAGGTGCAGGCGGCGTATGCCTGTTCCAGCGTCAGCGGGATTGCCATGTCGTGGGTGCCGATAGTATATATGCCGTTGGCCTCATTGCGGTCGGCGGACGAATGGACGTCTTTCATCTGCGGTTCGGCAATGTCTTCTTCCAGCGTGCCGATGTAGAGGCTTGTAAAGCCCGATGACGGGTCTTTGCCCCAATCCATCGTTACCATTTCGATACAGACGTTTTTGGAGATGTTGTTGACATAGAGTTCAAAGGCCATTTGTTTGTTATTGGAGGCCTCGCTGGGGAAGATGGTTACTTTTCCGTTCCAGGCGTGCAGGATGTCATTGCTGGCGCGGGAGTGGTCGTACATATCAGCGGGCACGGCGCCGATATTTATAAGCAAATTGTTGTTTATGTCGCTGAAGTCATGCTGGCCGATAAATGAATTGCGGATATTGGTAATCAGCATGGTCAGCTGCTCAATCAAATGGTTGGTTTTGTATTTGCCCATTGCCTTGGAATAGCCGGCTATGCCGCCGACGGAAAGGACGCCGACGATTGCCAGTACACCCAGCATCTCTATCATTGAACGGCCTTTTTCGCAGCTGTTTGTCATAGTACCTCCCTGTCAGCCTGAATTTTAACGCGCCGATTATACAAATGCGACCCTTAAAAATGGCTTAACTTTCGGCTTATTATAGCATAAATTTTGCGGGTTGTAAAGCCTGCCGTTAGTGCTATGACTATAGATATAGCAATATAGAGCCAGGCCGAGGTTTCTCCGCTTTCCGGGAAAGGGTAGTACCATATGTCGCTTTTGATGCGGGCGAGGGCGGCGGCGGTGTCGGCACGGGGAGCGAGAGGCGCTGCGGCGGCGGAAGGGAATTGTGCAGCGGGGGCGGAAATGAACGGCAGAAACAGGGCTTTGGCAAGCATAAAGCCGGCAAAGTGGTGCATCATGATGTCAAAGGTATGGTTCGCAATATATTGCAACGGGCGGCTTCGGGCGAGCAACGGCGACAGAACCCGGGCAACGCGCAGCCAGAACAGAACGGCGAGGAGGCTTATGGCATATATGGCGGGCGCCGGGGCGTTGACGGTATCCAGCCACGAAGGGATATGGTTATAGCCGGGGAATTTTTGGGTCAGGCAGGTCAGGGCGGCGAGAACGATAAACAGGTAAAGCGGCGTGGCGACAGTATCGTATTTGGCGAGGACGTGCCGGTAAAGAAAGCCGAATGCAAAAGCGGGCATGAAGTAGAGCGTGCGCAGAGCGGTCAGCGCCAGGGTGCGGGCGCCGTGGTTTTCGGGGGCGTACGCCAGGGCAAAGCAGCCGAGCGCCAGCGACAGGACGAAAAATATAACGGCGGGCAGGAAAAAACTGCCGGGCTGCGGCCGGGCAGACGGGGTTAAGGCGGTGCGGCGGGCGGCAGACGGAGCGAACGGGCGCAGCAGCAAAAAGCCGACGGCCTGTACCAGAAACAGCGGCACCAGAAACCATGACGCCATGTTGTAAATGAACTGGTGCCCGTCGACAAGCGGGGCATAGAGCAGGTTATACAGGTTAAATTCCCCGCCGAGTGCAAAGCCCTGATGCCGGTTCAGATACCAGCACAGGGCGCCGTAAGCCGCGTTCCAAAGGTAAAGCGGCACGAGCAGGCGCAGGGTCTTGCGGGCGAAAAATTCCTTATAGCCGCGCGTAAGGTTGAGGAAATAGCCCGAGACGAACATAAACAGCGCGATATGGTAGTTCTGGTAACGGAGCAGCCCGTTGAAGTCGAGGTAATCGGACGAGCCGACATGCCCGTCGACAATCATGATGATGGCGAGGACGTAGAGCATTTTGAACGTCGGGTCGGCGGCGGACGGCGCCGCGGGGGGAACGTGGGCAGATTGCGGGGAGGCGGAGCGCAGGCGGCTGCGGGCGGCAACAGGGGAAGATTGCGGGGAGGCGGGGCGTTTTGTCATCGGTTAACCTTTTGTAAATAATTTTACCTTATAATCAATACCTAAATGAATGTTAGCAGGGCAAAATTTAAGGTCTGGTTAACGGATTAGGGTAAATGCCGCGGGGCGGAGGCTAAAGGCCGGCTGACATTCGCAGACGGTTTTATTTGGTGTGTATAAAAAATAAAAAGGGCTTTTCAGTTTCGCCCTCATCTTTTAAGGTCGCATACAGTATTTAATTACGGGGGACATGATGGCTTCTTACAATATTATGAGTTCGGGCAGACGCGGATGGAGTACGCAGAGCTGGCTTTTGTTTATTTACAGCGCGGTGGTAACCTTTGCGCTGGTGCTGGTGGTCAGCCGGAATTTTGAAACGCCGGAGCAGATTGTCGCCGAGGAGCGGCTGGCGGCGGAAGGAAAACGCGAAAACGCCGAGCAGCAGGCTGTCGCAAAAATGGCAGTGCCGGAGGTTTATGAAGGAGAAAGCGATGGTTTGGCGGTGCCGGGAGCGTCCGGGACGGCGGCCGGCGCCGATATGGCAGGCATTGATGCCGGCGAGGGCGAGTCTTTTGACAATCCGGCGGTGGAATGGACGGTCGAGGGCGAAGAAACCCAGCCCGAAGTCAAGCAGGACGTTTTGACCGTGGAAAAGGGCGACCACTTCATCGGGCTTCTGCAAAAGCTCGGCATGGAGTATCAGGAAGCGAATCAGGCGGCGGAGAGCCTTAAGGAAGCCGGGTATGACGTGCGCAACCTGCGCGCGGGGCAGAAAATCGACATCGTCAAAACGGTGGACGTGCCGTTCGGCGAGCTGTTGAGCGTGGACAAGATTGTGATTGAGCCGACGGCGGGAACCAAATATGTGGTTACGCGCAACGAAGACGAAAAGTACGTTGCGGAGATGGAACAGCTGGAATTAAAGACCGAGAACCAGACGGCGCAGGGCAGCATTACCTCGTCTTTGGCGGCGGCGATGCAGAATGCGGGCGTGCCGTCCAGCATTATCGGCAACTTTATCAATATTTTCGCCTATACGGTCGATTTCCGTTCGGACATCAAGAGCGGCGATACGTTCAAGGTTCTGTTTGACCGCAAGGTGGCGCCGGACGGCAAGGTTGTCAAAAACGGCGACATTCTGTATGCGGAGCTGAATCTGGGGAGGGACAAAATTGCGCTGTACCGCTACGAAGATCTGAATGGCGGCGTGGACTACTACAATTCCAAGGGGATTGTACTGAAAAGGGCTCTTGACCGCAAGCCGATGGAATTCCGGTCGGCACGGATTTCGTCGCGTTTCGGCTGGCGGCGGCACCCGATTTTGAAGCGGCGCATCCTGCACAGCGGTGTGGACTACGCGGCGCCGAAAGGTACGAGGATTTACGCGAGTGCGGACGGCGTGGTCAAACGCGCGCAATGGGCCGGCGGTTACGGACGCTATGTGGTTATCCGCCACAATTCGGAGTTTTCGACCGGATACGCGCATATGAACGGTTTTGCCAAAGGCATCCGTCCGGGCGTCAGAGTCAAGCAGGGGCAGGTTATCGGCTATGTCGGTTCGACCGGACGTTCGACCGGGCCGCACCTGCACTTTGAGGTGATTAAAAACGGCAAGAAGGTCGACCCGCTGAAAGTCAAGGCGGCGACCGGAACCAATCTGGCAGGCAAGGATTTGCAACGCTTTAAGGCCGAGGTGGCGAAGATTGCGGCGCTGGCCGAGGGACAGACGGCTTACGCGGCGGCAGATACCGCGGCGGCCGAGAGCCTGGGCGCGGGAACCGGCGGCGCGGGCAATCCGGGAGCTGCGGCGAGCGCGCAGAATTAAACGATTGTGTGCCGAGAGCCGTAATGCTGCGGGAAGAAGGGCGGAGGACGGCGTCAGAGGTCAGCGCATAGAATTAAACGATTGTGTGCCGAAAGCCGTAACGTAGCAGGAAGAAAGGCGGAGGACGGCGTCAGAGGTCGGCGCGCAGAGTTAACCGGTCGTCGGACATTGCGGACGGTTTGATGAAACGGCGGCCGCATCAGATGATTTTTCTTGACTATGTTTGCGGAGGCGGCTATCATTCCTTCGCAACATTTTTTTAGGAGAAAACTCTATGGAACTTAAAGGATCTAAGACCGAAGCGAACCTGCAGGCCGCTTTTGCCGGCGAATCGATGGCGCGCAACAAATATACCTACTATGCGTCCAAAGCCAAGAAAGAAGGCTATAACATCATTGCCGACAAGTTTGAACAGACCGCGAACAACGAAAAGGAGCACGCCAAAATCTGGTTCAAACTGCTGCACAATGAGGAAATTCCCTCGACAATCGAAAACCTGAAAGACGCGGCGGCCGGCGAACGCTACGAGTGGACCGACATGTACGACACGATGGCCAAGGAAGCCGACGAAGAGGGCTTTAAGAAAATCGCCACTCTGTTCCGCATGGTCGGCAAAATCGAAAAAGGGCATGAAGAGCGCTACAATGCGTTGTTGGAAGCTCTGGAAGCGGGAAAAGTCTTTGAACGCCCGACCAAGGTTATCTGGGAATGCGCAAACTGCGGACACCGGATTGAAAGCCTTAAGGCGCCGGAAGTCTGCCCGGTATGCAACCATCCGAAAGCTTATTTCTTCGAATTGCAGGAGAAGTTCTAGGCCGGAGCGAGACGGGGAACCGGCGTGAGTGCCGGAGAAGCCGGCGCGAGTGCCGGAGCTTTTGGGAGCGGTCGGAATGCCGGTTGAAAAGCCAAGGTGCCGGTTCGGACGCTCTGGTGCTGCGACGAAGGCCGATAAGAAGAAGGGGTGCGGGAAACTGCGCCCCTTTTTCAGGCGCGGAGCTTGAATATCAGCACGTTAGACAGCGGGTCTATGCCGCGCAATCTGATTTCGGCGGTTTCGTCGGCGACGGCGACCCCGTCTCCGGCAATCAGAGGGTGTCCATCGAGGCTGACGGCACCGGTTGCGACGTGTATCCAGACTTTGTGTGCGGGGGTAATATCAAAGCTGACGGTTTTGTCCTGCTCGAGCAGGGTCTGGTAAATTTCGGCATTCTGGTGCAGGGTTATCGGGCTGTCCGTACTTTTGGGCGAGGCAATGCGGACGAGCCGGCTTTTCAGTTCCTGCGGCGAGGGGGCGGCCTGCATATACTCGGGTTTGACGTCGTCGATGTTCGGCTCTATCCAGATTTGCAGAAAATGGACGGGTTTGCTGAGCGACGGATTCATCTCGCTGTGGGTAATGCCGGAGCCGGCGCTCATCTTTTGGATTTCGCCGGCTTTGATGACGCCGCGGCTGCCCATGCTGTCGCGGTGTTCCAGTTCGCCGTCGAGCACGACGGTAACGATTTCCATGTTTTTGTGCGGATGGGTACCGAAGCCTTCGGCCGGGGCGACGACGTCGTCGTTAATGACGCGCAGGTCGCTGAAACCGAGGTAACGCGGGTCGTAATAGGATCCGAACGAAAAGGTGTGGCGGCTGTTGAGCCACGGGGTTTGGGTGTGGCCGCGGTCGCCGGAAGCGCGAATCGCAAACATTTTTTTCTCCTTGATATAACAGTGGATATGATAACAGGTATGCGGGCAGATATGACCGCGGGGCAGTCGGTTGAGGGGTGCAGATGCGCCGGCCGACGGGGCGGATGCCGTCCGGGAGACTGGGCGGGTGTGTCGGTTGAGGCGGGCACTATCCGGAGGGATTGGGCGGGTGTGTCGGTTGAGGCGGGCACTATCCGAAGGGATTGGGCGGGTGGTGCTGCGGCTTATATATGGCGGGCGGAGATGTTTTCAAGGTAGCCGTGAGACGAGGGGAATAATCGCGGGCGGAGAGCGTGCGGCGGGGCGGCGATGGGGCGGAGAACGAAACGGCGTGCATAACTTGCGGCGGGGGATTGCGGGGACGGAAATTATGCCGTATCATTGCGGGAGTTTATGCGTGGAAGAAAACAACGAAACAGCATTTCAGGGAGGTTTTATGCCGCACAGCTTTTTCTATATCGCCGATGAGCGGACGCGGGCGCTGGTTATCGGCTCCATGCCGGGAGAGGCGTCGCTGGCGGCGGGCGAGTATTATGCGCACCGGCACAACCTGTTCTGGCGTTTTGTCTTTGAGGCTTACGGCGAGCCTTTTGACCCGAAAGCGCCGCCGGCTTACGGCATCAAAACCGGGCTGCTGCTGGCGCACGGGGTCGGGCTGTGGGATGCGGCGGAGAGTTGCGCGCGAGAGGGAAGCCTTGATTCCGACATCAGAGATGCGATGCCGAACGATTTTGCGGCGCTGTTTGCGCTGTATCCGGAGATTGAGCGCCTGCTGTTTAACGGGCAGGCGGCGTTTAAGCTTTTCTGCCGTTTCAACAAGGGGCTGCTGGAGGGGCGGACGTGGGAAGTGCTGCCGTCTACGAGCCCGGCGAACGCGTCTATCCCGCTGGCGGTCAGGCGCGAGAAATGGCTCGCGGCGCTGCAAGGAGCGGCAACGGCTGCGCTGCCGGCAATGACGCAGGACGGGGCGCTGCGGAGAGAGTGAGACGGTGCGGCATGGGCAGTTTGGCAGGAAGATGCAAAAAAGCGGAAAAGTCGGATAAAATACTTGAAAAAATTATGCAACAGTGCCAAGTTGGACAGCAGGTACAGAGCCGCGTTACATAACGGGTACAGCGTTGGGCGGGGGGCTGACGGTATCAGGCACAGAGCCGCGTTACACAACGGGTACAGCGTTGGGCGGGTGTCTAAACGGTATCAAGTACAGAGCCGCGTTACACAACGGGTACAGCGTTGGTCGGGTGCCGGATAAGATGCCGGGCGGACGTCAGGTTCAGCAAGTTTTAAGTTTGATGAAAGGGAAGTTAAGATGCCAAAGATTGCAGTTGCCGGGGTTAAAGGAAGTACCGGCCGGGAGTTTCTCAACCTTTTGAACGAAAGCGGCATTCCGGCCGACGACGTATTTGCGCTGGAGGCGAAAGCGCCGCTCGGAACCCTGGTGTCATACGGCGAAGATGACGAATTGGACGTGTCTGCACTGGATACATTTGATTTTAAGAAAGCCGATATTGCGATATTTGCAACAACGAAGGAACAGGGCAAGCGTTTTATCAAGAAAGCGACAGGTGCTGGATGCCGGGTGATTGACCTTTCGGGGGCAACGTTCGGCGACAGTTCGGTTCCGCTGGTTATTCCCGAATTGAACGGCGAACTGTTGAAACGGGGGAACGGGCAGGCAACGGACGGGCTGCCGCAGGTTATCGGCGTGCCGTCGTCGGCGGTGTATCAGATTTTGCTGCCGCTGGCGGGAACCATCAAAGAACACAAGCTTAAGCGGCTGGTGGTAACGACGTTTAACTCCACTTCTTATCACGGGCATGAGGCGATGGACGAACTGTTTACGCAGTCGCGCAAAATCTTTTTGAACGAAACGCTGGTTGATGACGAGCAGATTTTCAAAAAGCAAATCGCGTTTAACGTTCTGCCGCAGGTCGGCGAGTTCATCGGCGAGGAAACATCGCTGGAGTGGGCGATTAACGCCGAGATTAAAAAGGTTCTTGACAGCGACATCAAAGTGCACGCGAACTGTGCGTTCGTGCCGACGTTTATCGGCGATGCGGCGTTTGTCAATGCGGAGTTTGACGACGAAGTTGACGCGACGGCGGTACGCGAGGCGATGAAGGCGCAGAAAAACGTTGTCGTTTTTGACAAGACGGTAGATGCGGGCTATGTCAGCGTTGATGATGTTCAGGGCGAAGACAGCGTTTATGTGTCGCGCGTGCGGCAGGATGTTTCGGTCGAGAACGGCATCAGTTTCTGGACGGTGGCAGACAACCTGCGCGCCGGCGGGGCAAAACTGGCGTTTTCGGTGATGACTGCGGTACTGGCGAAAGCTTAGACGGGGACTTTGGTGCCGGCGGCACAGGAAACGGTGCCAGCGGTACAGGAAATGGTGTCAGCGGTACAGGAAACGGTGTCGGCGGTACAGGAAACGGTGTCGGCGGCACGGGAAACGGTGCCAACAGCACAGGCAACAAGGGCTGTACCGCCGATGTTCCGGCGGGTTGGCGAAACGGCAGGGCACCGAGAGAAACGGCGGCAGTTTAGGGCTGTCGGCATAACGTAACGAAAAAAGGCAGAAGAAAAGGACGGAAAAGCAAATGGGCAAAATATTAAGACTTTGGGTTTCGGGCGTTATGCTGGCGGCTGCGGTTCTGACCGGGCTGGCGGTTATTTCAGGCGATGTTGCGGCGGCGGGGAAAAAAACGGCGCATGCCGTCGGGACGAACAGTGCCGATATAACGGCGGCGAAAACGAGCGGCAAGTCCGGCAGCGCTGAAGCGAGCGGCAAGTCCGGCGGTGCGGAAACGGAGGCCCTCGGCGTTGACGAGGGCGAGGCTTCCGGTTCCGAGAACGAGGCGGCGTTTGACTACAAGACCGTTTCGGGGCAGCTGGAGGAAATTGAAAAATCCATCCGGAAAAAGCAGTTTACGCGTCAGAGCCTGGACGATGCTGCGGCATTTCTGACCCAGCAGGAAATCGTAATTGAGTTTGCGGCCAAAGGGATTGAAAAGAACTCCAAATACGTGCAGGATGCGTTAAACGCATTGGGGCCGGAGCCGGCGGAAGGGGAAAACGAAGACCCGGCGATTGCGGAAATGCGCAGCAAGTATACGGCGGTGATGAACAACTATAAAAACCGTTTGATTGAGGCGAATTTGCTCAAAACCGAAATGGCGCGGCTGAATTCGATTATTTCCGAGGCGCGGAGCCGGATTATCATCGGCAATCTGGTGGCGGAGCAGAATGTCTTGATTGCGCCGCACAACTTTTTTACGGCCATCGGCGACGCAGCGGTGTTTTTCTGGGAAATTGCAATCTCGCCGGTCGAGTGGTACCGGGGGCTTTCGGCGGAAGAACGCGAGAACGTTTACCACGGCGGATGGTACGTGCTGCTGATTTTGGGGCTGGCATTGTCGTTCGGGCTGTTCCTGCGGCGGTATATCATTAACAAATGGGGGTACGGGCATACCGAAGACTATCCCCGTTACGGACAGAAAATCGTGGTGGCGGTGATTACGGCGATTGCGTACGGGGTGATTCCGTCGCTGCTTATCGGCGGGTGCCTGTTGTGGCAATTGACCAACGAAACGCTGACGCAGAGCAAGTTCGGCGTGGTCTTGGCCAATGTGCTGTACTATTCGCTGTATGTTACGCTTATCCGGGCGCTGGCGCGGGTTACGCTGGCACCGTGGAACGGGCGCTGGCGGCTGTTTAACATTTCCGACGAGAGGGCTGAGCGCGTGTTTGCGGCGACGACGCTGTCGCTTATTTTGCTCGGGGCGGTCGGGTGCATCCGGCAGATTGCGGCTTATTTTGAAGCGAGCGAGGCGCTGACGCTGTTGTTGGAAGTGGCGGGCGACGCAATTAAGGCGTTTGTCATTATTTTGATGACATCGCGGATTTTGGGGCGGATTAGAAACCGGGGAGCCGGCGACGAAGAAAATGAGGAGGAGAGCCGGGGGGACGGTGCGGGCGGCAATGGTGGCAGCGCCACGGGCAGTAGTAGCACCACCACGGGCAACAGTGGCAGTGCCACAGGCAGTAGTAGCACCACCACGGGCAACAGTGGCAGTGCCACAGGCAGTGGTAACAGCACCACAGGTACGGCGGGGGAGGGTACCGTCGGAACCGGGACAACAAAAGGGGCCGTGGGGAGCGCGGCGGGTGGCAGCGCCACAGGCAGTGGTAGCAGCATCACGGGTATGGCGGCGGCAGCTGTGAACGGTACGGCTGTTGCGAGCGAGAAAATCGTCACTTCGGCACCGACGGCGGGAAGCGCGGCGGCTTTGCTGGCGGACGACGAACCGGAGAATATGAGCCTTTCTTCCAAAATCATCGTGTTTACGACAATTTTTGCGGTGTTGACGTTTGGCATTTCGCTGTTCGGGTATCCGGAACTGGCGACCTTTATTTTCAACCGTTTTATCGCCTCAGTGCTGTTTATCGGCGCGTTTGTCATCGTGCGGCGGTTTATTTCCGATTTGCTCAGGCGGAGCATCGTCTTTTGGATTAAGACGTTTAAACTGCGCAAACAGCTGTTGTCGAAGGCGGATTTTCTGATGACGCTGCTGGTAACGCCGCTGTTGGTGCTGTTTCTTATCTATTCGCTGCTGACGCTGTGGGGAATGCCGGGGGCGTTTATGTTGCAGGCGGTAAAGAAACTGGTGTTCGGCTTTAAGGTCGGGGGCATCAACATTTCGCTGATTTCAATCGTTACCGGGCTGCTGGTTTTCCTGATTTCACTGACGCTGGTCAAGATGATGAAAAACCGGCTTTCGAACAATCTGCTGAACCGCATCAACATGGACGAGGGAATTAAGCATTCGCTGATTTCCGGGTTCAGCTTTACGGGCTTTATTATTTCCGCCATTCTGGCGATTGTGGCGATGGGCGTGGATTTGTCCAACCTCGCGGTTATCGCCGGTGCGCTGTCGGTCGGTATCGGTTTCGGGCTGCAGGACGTCATCAAAAACCTGGTTAGCGGCATTATCCTCTTGTTTGAGCGGCCGTTTAAGGTCGGGGACTGGGTGCTTATCGGCGGCGAAGAAGGAAAAATCAAACAAATTAACATCCGCTCGACGGAGGTGGAAACCTTTAACAAGGCGAGCGTGATTATTCCGAACGCGACGCTGATTTCGTCGTCGCTGACCAACCTGACGCACGGCAACAACTGGCAGCGGCAGACGATAGCGGTCGGGGTTTCGTATGATTCGGACGCCGAGCAGGTAACGAAACTGCTGCTGGAATGCGCGCGGAGCTGCAAAAAGGTGATGAAAGTGCCGGCGCCGTATGTGCTGTTTAAGAATTTCGGCGAATCTTCGCTGGATTTTGAGTTGCGGATTTATGTTTCCGACATTTGGAGCGGCTGGTCGGCGGGCAGCGACGTGCGGTACGAAATCCTGCGACGGTTCCGCGAGGCGAATATCAACATCGCTTATCCGCAGATTGTGGTGCACCAGGGCAGCGAGGATACGAGCGTCAAGGGGTGGCAGACCAACGTTTAACGGGCGAAAGTTTTGTCTCCGACGGGTGCAGCGCGGATGTTGCGGCGGGGCGGAATGGCTTTTTATTTTTGTGTTGACGGAATAATAAAGTATGCTATACTAACAATGTTCAATTTGACGTGAAGAAATTTCATTATGAAAATATCCATACTCGGAGCTTCCGGTAAAGTCGGAACAGAGGTAATACGATTGCTGGCCGGGCAAGACTATTTTAGAGAGAAACTGGAAGTTGTCTTGTTTACGCCGCACAATGTACAAAAAATTCAGGGCTTTCTTATGGACTTAGAGGAGGCTTTTTTTATACGAAATAAGGAATTTTCTCATAACGTAAAATTTTTGCCGACAAACAATTTTAGCAGTTTATCAGAATCTGAATTGGTAATTATTTGTGCAGGACTTTTTGCTGATGAGAAAGAAAAAAAACAATATTATCTGTCTGATTCAAGCGGACGAAATGTGCAATCATTAAAAAATTATTCTCTTATTGTGGAATTATGCCGGCAAGTTGAATTTTATGCTTCTACTGCAACATTTGTTATAGTGACAAATCAGGTTGATATTATTACGCAGAGAGCGAGGGATCTTTTGACTTCAAAAAAGGTATATGGGTTGGGGTGTTATTTAGATACTATACGATTCAAAAAAATATTTTCTGAAATAACGGGTTTGGCTTTGAATGAATTTGATGCTACTATATTGGGCTTTCATAATAAAGATATGTTTATATCAGAGACAGAATTTTATATATCGAAAGACGTTTCAGATTTATATCGTAAAAAAAGTATTGCATTGCAGAAAACAATTTTGAGAGGAAAGGAAATTTCTGATATGCAAAAAGATTGTAACTATCCGGAAATAAACAGCGGTTCTTCCAAACTTCCGGCTGCAGCGCTTTATAATATAATTGAGGCATTTACTCAGAAGTTTAAAAGGTTGCAGCTTCCTTTAAATCGGAAACTGCTGCGATGTGAGGCAAACGGCTATGCCCAAATGCCCTGTTTGATTAGTTATAGAAAAATTGAAGCGGTTTCTACCATTTTGACTGAAAATGATCAGGAAAGTTTAAATAGGGGAATTAGCAATCTTCAAAGTGAGATTGATGAATTAAATATGATTTACAGGCAGTAACAAGGAATGTTTTTATGAATATAGTTTGTTTTTCAAAGTTTGCTCAGATGAGAGTTGTTGAAACCGTTTTTCCTCGGGTGGTTTTGTTTGACTGGGACGGGACACTGGCCGAGACACGCCCTGCCGTTGTTGACGCGATGGAGCATACGCTGGCCGCATACGGCAGGGAGCCGTGGGACGAGACCAAACGGAAGTATCGTGATACGTCAAAATCGCTGAAAGAAAATTTCCCCAATTTTTTCGGTGAGGAAAGCGTACGGGCATACGATGATTATCTTGCATATTATCGGGTACACGGAATGCGGCGGATTGTTCCGGCTCCCGGCGCGGCGGATTTCCTGCGCAGCTGCATAAACGCAGGTGTCGGCATATACGTTGTTTCCAATAAGGAAAAAACGCTGTTGACGGCGGAAGTGCGGCACTTTTTTCCTGATATTGTTTTTAATGCAGTCCTCGGTAATGGCGATGCTCCGCGCAACAAACCTGCGCCCGACCCTGTTTTTGCCGCCCTGAAAAATGCGGATTTTGCCATCAACCGCGAAACTGTCTGGCTGGTCGGTGATTCCAAGCAGGATACTGACTGCGCCCTTGCCGCCGGTGTTTTGCCTGTTGTTATCGGCAACGGAAAATTTATGGGCGAGGGGGAACTGGCGCAATATGCCGCCGCCGGAAAGGTAAAGTGTTTTTCTGATTTTGCCGCTTTATTTTTATATTGGGACGGGATTAGATAAAACTATGATGCTTCAACAAAAGAAATCTCCCCTTGTGGTTATTTTTGATTTATGTGGGACACTGCTGAATTCCAAAGAAGTTGATCATGATGCGATTAACTTTACATTAAAGGAGTTTAAATGTCCACCTTGGCATATTATGAAAAATAAAAAAGACAAGTCGTTATCAATGAAGGAGAATTTTCCAAATTTTTTTGGAAAAAATGCATCAAGCGCTTATGATATGTATATAAACTATCTGATGCAACATATCAATGATATTCCTTTTTTTTCATTTGCATCTGAACATTTGCAAATTTTAAAATATCAGGGAATTTTTACTGCAGTTATAACAAATCGAGACTATGCTTTTATACAGGCATTGCAACATCATGATGAATTTTCTAAACAAATACAGCCTTATATTGATACAATAGTGACTGCAGATGAAGCAGGAACAACTAAACCTTCTCCTTGCATTATTGAGTTTGCATTACATAAGTTGAGAATAGTTCCGGTTGAAAGGTCTCGAATAACTTTTATTGGAGATGCATATGCTGATGTGCAATGTGCTTTAAATTACGGCTGTGAACCAATTCTTTTAAGTGCTGCGAGAACAGACATTACAGATGATTTTTTAAGGCAAAATAAGGTAATAAATCAATATAGGACTCATAAAGAAATTATTGCTTCTTATTCTTTTTCTCATGTCGGAATTAATAAAGAAAGTGTATGCATTATTCAAAAACTAAATAATATGTATGAGAGATAGAACAATTCCTGCAAGGAGTAGTTTTACGATTTTGTTATCGGAATTACGGTTTTGATTATTATAGGAATAAAAAAAAGCCGCCCATACAGGCAGCTTATTTAAAGCGGGCGGAGCTTCTTTTTACAACAGCGGAGACCAAGCGGGGTCGCTGCCGTCTCCGGGGGTCAGCACCAGGCGTTCGTTGGTGCCGGTGATGTCCACGGAATACAGCTGCGTTGCGCCGTCAGAAGTCGCGGTGCCGCGGTTCTGGCGATAAAACATCAGCACGCGGCCGTTGGGCGACCAGGTGGGGCGCTCGATATAAAACCCGGTGGCGAGGGTGCGTTCGCCGGTGCCGTCGGGATACATAACGCCGAGGTTAAACTGGTTGCCTTCCATACGGATAAACGCGATGTAATCTCCGCGCGGCGACCATACCGGCGACGCGTAGCGGCTCCCCTGGCGGAAGCTGATGCGCTGGACGTCGGAGCCGTCGCGGTTCATCACATACAATTGCTGATTGCCGCCGCGGTCGGAATTAAACACGATTTTGGAACCGTCGGGCGAATAGTTCGGGCTGGTATCTATCGACGGTCCGGAGGTCAGCTTTTTGGTTTCGCGCGTGGCCAAATCCATTTCGTAAATATCGGTAACGCCGTTTTTGGCATAACTCATCAGCAGATATTTGCTGTCGGGCGAGAACGCCGGCGCGAACGTCATGCCGGGGAAGTTGCCCAGCAGTTCGGTGCGCTGCGTGCGCAGGTTATACAGGTACACGCGCGGCTTGTTGTTGACGTACGAGAGGTAGGCAATATACTGCATATCGGGCGAGAATCGCGGCGTCAGCACCAGATTGGCCCCGCTGGTCAGGAACTGGTGGCCGTCGCCGTCCTGGTCCATCAAAGCCAATCGTTTGACGCGCTTGCCCGAGGGGCCGCTTTCGGAAATATAGGCAATGACGGTGTTGAAATAGCCTTTGTCGCCGGTCAGGCGTTCGTAAATCGCATCGGCCATCGAATGCGCCATGCGCCGCCAGTTATCCTTTGAGGAACTGTAAACTTCGTACAGCAGCTCTTTCTGGCTGACGATGTCCCAGAGTTTGAAACGAAGTTTGAGGTCGGAGCCGTTTTCTTCCAGAATATACGACTGCACGAGAACCTGCGCGTTCAGCACTTTCCAGTCGCCGAATATCGGCTGCTGGTCAAAGCTTGTGAACTTCTGAATGTAACTGCGCTCGTTGATGATGCGGAACAGGCCGCTGCGTTCCAAATCCGCCAAAACGACGTCGCGCACTTTGCTTGCGTACGAAAAGCCGAGAAACGCGCCGATGCCCTGATTGTCCGACAGGATTTCGGGAAAAGCCACAGGAATCGGCTCCTGCTGCGCGCCGCTGATGCTGACATTGAGCTGCGCCTGCGCCGGAGCGGCCAGTGCCAGCCAGATAAGTGCCATCCAAAAGGATAATATTTTCTTCATCGCCTGTCCTTTATGCTGATATAAACCAAGTTGTATAGATATTAATGCCGCTCAGCCAAAAGTAAAGGACAAAGTGAAGAATATAAACTAAAATCTATCCGGGGGAGGGCAAGGGGAGGTTTGCGGAGCAGGGCTGCGCGGGAGAGGGGACGGACAATATAGCTTGCAGAAATAAAAATCCGCTGTATAATGCCTGCTGCGAAGTTATTTTTTTTATATAATTGTTTCTAAAAATTGTAGATTATGAAAAATAAATTTTTTTTCTGGGCGCTTTGGGCGGGGGCTGTCATAAGCGCTAATGCCGCGTTTGTCTTTTTTACTCTTGCCGGTTCCGATGAAGCTGCCGCCGCGTGGACGCTGTCGTTTTTTGCCCTTTGCTGCGTCGTTGCGGTGGAAGTTATGCAGAAACGGGACAAACCCGCTTCCGGCTGCGCGATGTGGACGCTGCGCTGTCTGTGGACACTGCTGCTGGCGTTTATGCTGCGGAGCGGCGGACTGCCACTGCTGTCGGGGGCTGTTTTTTCGCTTGCCGTTGTTATGCTGTGGTTTACGCTGATTTTCGTTATCGCCAAGTTAAAACAGGGGTGGCTTCGGACTGAGGCGGAACGGAAGGATGTTTAAACGGCGCGCTTAAATTAAACCGGATGGATGTCGAAAGGGGGAACTCGGATTGGGCTTAAACGGCGTTAAGTCTTAACTGTAAGGAGCTAAATTCGGGCGTTGCCGCCGCTCTGCCAGGAGCGGGATAAACCGTGGAACCGGTTCGGGCGGCTGTCAGGAGCGGGAGGCGTACATAAAAAGTACGCAGCCTGCTCAAAGGGCGGTTTTGCCGCCGCCGGTGATTTCCGCTGCCGGCGATTTGCGCTGCGGGGCTATTTGTCCTCTTCAGCCGTTTCCGCCTTTTTTTCCGCGGCTTTGTCCTCAGTTTCTGCGGATTCCGGCGCAACATCGCGTCTGGCGTCGATTTCCGCCTTTTCCTTGGCAGCGTCGGCGCGCGTCTTCATCTCCTGATAAACTTTTTTCAGCTTATCCAGCGCGTCTTTGCCCTTTTCAGCCAGTTCGTCGGCGTTTTCTTCCACCCGGGCGATATATTCGTCGTGCCGTTCTTCCAGCTTTTTGCCGATTTTGTTCATCGTTTCCGCCAGCTTGCGGGCATTGTCGTTATTATTTTCCTCGGCGGATTTGGCGCCGTAATCTTCCAGTTTCTTTACCGCTTTTCCGGTCAGTTTCAGCATTTTGTCAGCGAGGATGCCGACTGTTTTACCTACAGACATACTTGTTAACTCCTAGTTTCATTGCTGTTGTTATGATATAATAACGGCAAAAGTTAAAAAAAAGATTAATGTCCGGCGGGGACGGAAAAAATGCACCTCGCCGAATGTATAGCCGGTTTTTAAATCAATGTTAAGAACTTGTGGGTTACTCTTAAAAAAGATTGTAACAGTTTTGACGACAGATTAATTTGACACCTATGACAACGAACTGCAAAAATATAAAAAGAACTTTGGCAACTTTGCTCTGCACCGCGCTGCTGGCGCTTTCCTCCGGGGCGGCGTATGCGCTCAACACGATAAAAGACGTCCGCACCGGGCAGCAGAACGACGGCATCCGCATCGTTTTGGACGGTACGGAGGATTTTGATTACGACGCGTTTTTGCTCGACTCGCCGAACCGGCTGGTCATCGACCTTAAGAACGCGACTGTTTCCGGTTCGCCGAAAGTCGCCAAAAACCGGCTTATCAGCGATTTCCGCGTCGGCAACAAACCCGACATCAAAGGCAAGCGGCTGGTGTTTGATATCAACAACAACGTCAATATCAAAAAGAAATTTACGATTGAGCCGCAGGCAGGGCAGAAAAACTGGCGGCTGGTTATCGACCTCAGCTCGCAGGGGCTGTCCGACCCGTCGCCGAAATCCAACCTGAAAAATGCCTACAGCGGCGCGGTCAAGCGCAAAAAAATCGTCGTGCTCGACCCCGGACACGGGGGCAAAGACCCCGGCGCTATCGGGCGTTCGTACCGCACTTATGAAAAAAACATTACCCTTTCGATGGGCAAAGAGCTGAAAAAACAGCTGGAGGCGAAAGGCTTTAAGGTCTATATGACGCGCTCCACCGACATTTTCATCCCGCTGCGCAAACGCGTTGCCATTGCCCGAAGCTACCATGCCGACCTGTTTATCAGCATCCACGCCGACAGCGCAGCCAACCGCAGCGCGCGGGGGCTTTCGGTCTATACGCTGTCCGAAACCGCCTCCGACAAAGAGGCGGCGGCTCTGGCGGAACGCGAGAACAAAGCCGACATCATCGACGGCATGGACTTCTCCGACAATTCGCCGGAAATCAACGATGTGCTTATTTCCCTGTCGCAAAATGACAGCCGCAACAAGTCGTCCAAATTTGCGGGCTATGTTGTTAATGAAATGCGCCAGAAAGTTAAGCTTGTCAGCAATGCGCACAAATTTGCAGGGTTTGCGGTGCTGAAGGCGCCGGATATTCCGTCGGTTCTGATTGAACTCGGATACCTTTCCAACTATACCGAGGAGAAGAGCCTGCGCCAGCCGGCCTACCGCCGCAAGCTTGGCGAGGCGATAACGAAGTCGGTCGTGCGCTATTTCAAAGATCCGGAAGTGGCGGCGGCGCTGTAGGGCGAGGTTTTCTTTAGAAGTGCGAAGGCGGCGGTGCTATAGGACGTGGTTTCCCATTAGAGAGATGAAAGTGGCGGCAGCGCTGCAGGGCGGACAGTTTGGCTGAGGAAGGTTTGTGCCGGGGGTGCCGCCGAGGCTGTGGATGGCGGCGGTACGTTTGGCCGCGGCCTGTGCCGCAATATGGCGGCGGGAGGTCTGAGCCAGGGCTGGCCGCGGGGGCTTGTGAGGGAAAGCGATTATCCTATAAAAGCGATTATCCTATATAGAAAAACAGCCGCGGTGCCTGGGGCATGGCGGCTGTTGCTGTTGATGCAGGGCTTTTACTGCCGGAGTTTATTTGCCGAAAGCGCCTTTCAGATTTTTCAGGCTGTCTTTGGCATTTTGCAGGGCTTTTTCCTGCTCTTCCTGTTTTGCCTTGCGCTCGGCGGCGGCTTGTTCCCGTTCGGCTTTGGCAGCGTCAGCCTTAGCCTTGGCTTCGGCTTTTTTTGCTTCCAGTTTGGCTTTCAAATCGGCTTTGGCCTGTTCGGCTTTGGCTTCGCGCTCGGCTTTGGCCTGGGCAGCTTCCTGCTTGCGCGCTTCAGCGGCGGCTTCCTGTTCGGCCTTTTTGTCTTCAATCGCCTGAGCGGTGTTGTTAATGCCGTCGGCCATTTTGTTTGCGGCTTCCGTCAGGTCGAACGCCTGCGCGTTAAATGCTCCAAATCCCAAAAACAGAGCCAGTGCCAGAGAAAATTTTTTCATAAGTACCTCCCGAAAAAAATAAATGTAAAAAACAAATGTAATTTAACTTGCGCTTTCAGTATGCACCCATTGTGCATTTTCGCAAGTTTTTGCGGCGGCTTTTCCCCCGAAAAAAAGAGGGGAATATACGGGCGAAAGGGGAGAGGGAGGCGCGACGGGAGGAAATGCGGGGGAGCGGGCGGGGAGGGGAGCGGTGGTGAGTTTGGCAACGAGGTGGCAGCGCCGCAGGCTACGAGGGACGAGAGGCAATGTGCGGGGGAGGATAAAAAAACGGAAGCCCGGAACCCGAAGGTTCGTAAGCTTCCGTCTGATTTGCACCGGCTAAAATCCTTTGTATGTGCTGTAATAAGCCTTATACCAGTCTCCCAGCGCTTTATCTTTTGCCGCGGCGGATATCAACTCATTTTGCGCTTCCGGCTGTAAGCTGTGGTTGGGGTAATACTTCTGCCTGTCGAGATATTCTTCCAACAGCCTGAAACTTCTGTTTTTCAGGCAGCGTTCCACTAAGGCTTTTTCAAGCGTAATTTTTCTCTTAGGCTGGTAAAGTACGCAGAGTTTTTGAATAAACCACTGCGCAAGGTTGTCATTGCCTTCCAGCAGCAAAATTTGGCACAATGTTGCAGGATAGCTCAGCTCGTCCAGATTTTTTTTGACAAAATCTTCCAGTTTGGGAAGGTCGGTTCGCGCGAGCAGTGTGCTCCAGGCTTTCGTGTCGTCCGGTTGAACGAGCCATCTGTAAAAAAGATGCTTTTGCAGCAGTTCGGGGCTGCCGAATTCGCAGACAAGCTCCAAGCCTTGTTTGCCCGGATAGTTGTGGGACAACAGGCTGAACTCAGCCTCTTTCAGAGAATCTTCCTCCTGTGGCGTCAGCTTGCGGCGGCCTGCGGGCACGCGGGGCGAGGATGCGGATTCAGCCGTGCTCAGGATGTCGCGGGCGGCTTTTTCTCCTATCCCCGGGGCGGTGAATTTCTTTTTGACAACCATTGCGTAATTCATTTTGCCGTTGACAAAGCTTTTGCTGTAACTTCCGTCTTCAAAAACGTAAAACGGATAGCCAATCTCTGCGCCGATTTCGTTCAGTGCGGCTAAAATAATATTTTTTTCCATAAAGATATGAGATTTTAATGAGACATAATAGTTTTTTGATGGTGCGAGTATAGACGATAATGCTTTTTTGTCAAGTTTTTTGTTGGGATAAGGGGGAGAAGGAGCGGCGGCGCGGTGGGCAGGTTGGTGGTACGGGCGGCAGCGAGGCGGCGGCGTGGTGGGCAGGGCGGCGGTACGGGCGGCAGCGGGTCGGGTTTTAAACTTTTTCTTAATTCTTTGCGGTTAAACTTGACACATCATATTTACTGCGGCAGGATACGGTTATGGCACAGAAGATTTTGATTGTATTGACCGCTTTGGCGGCGCTGGTTCTCAATATTGCGCAGGCAAATTCCGCGCAGCTGAGCACGAATCCCTGGCTGGAGGCGAACGACGACGAGGCGGTGGCGGAAGTTTACCGCAAGGAGCAGCGGCGGAAGAACCTGCGGTCGCTGAATTATCAGGCGGAGGGGACGGCGACGATTGACCGCACCCACGCATATATTCAAGATGCCGGCGAAAACGGCGCGACGGAGGAAGACGAGGGGCTGCTGGACAAAGTGAAAGACGCGTTTGGCGGCGATGACGGCGACGAAAGCGGCGCGGGGCAGGCACTGGTGCCGAATACCGCGGCAAACCGCCGGGCGCTGGCGCAGCAAAGGCAGGCGGCACAGGTGCAGCAGGAGGATTCCGGCTTTGCGGTGCCGACGTTTGATTTCAGCGGACAGATTAACCGTTTGCAGCGCAGTTTGCAGTTACCGAAACTGCCGAGCATGACGGGAATGATACAGAAGTTTGAACGCGCGTCGGGCGTTGATTTTAAGAAAATGGGAAAATATCTCAAATAATCAAATGGTTAAAAAGGCAAGTTTATGGAAAACATTAAGACGGAAACGGAGGAGAATTCTGAGCACGGGGTGCAGGGGATGGAAATTTGTGTAGGCGGTGCGATGACAGGAGTGAGCGGTGCGATGACTGATGCAGACGGTATGGGCATAACGGCGCCCGCGGTTATTCTGGTGAAACCGCAGCTGGCGGAAAACATCGGCATGGCGGCGCGGGCGATGAAGAACTGCGGCCTTAAGGAAATGCGGCTGGTGGCGCCGGAGCAGAGCCCGGTGTCGGAAACGGCACTGCGGGCGTCTTCCAATTCCGAGGATATTCTGCTTAATGCCAGAGTGTATGCAACGACGCGTGAGGCGCTGGCGGATTTGGACACGGTGTATGCGGCCACTGCACGGCCGCGGCATCAGGTCAAAGAAGTTTTCACTGCGGAATATGCGGCAACGCATCTGCCGGCGGGGCGGCGTACCGGCTTTATGTTCGGGTGCGAGCGCACGGGGCTGGAGAACGAGGACATCAGCCTGGCGGATGCGATTATCGAAGTGCCGCTCAATCCGGAGCACTGCTCGCTCAATCTGGCGCAGGCGGTGCTGATTATCGGGTACGAATATTACAAAACGACGATTGCGCCCGAGGGGCGGCGGTTTATTACCAACGGCGGCGAAGTGGCAAGCAAGGAAAAGCTGTTTAAGTTTCTGGACGCGCTGACCGGGCGGATCAGGCAGAGCCCGCGCCTGAAAGACGAGGAACATACACGGAGCCTGCTGATTAACGTCAGCAATATTTTTACGCGGGCGAACATTACCGAACAGGAGCTGAATTCGCTCTACGGTATTGTGAATATTTTAAGCGACGGGAAAAAAAACGGGAAGTAAGGCGCCGGGCAGCGGCTCTGCGGGCGGCGGTGCTGCGGTACGACTGTGGAGGCGGCTCTGTGGGCAGTGGCGTAACTGTGGCGTAACTGTGGCGTAACTGTGGCGTAACTGTGGCGGTGGTTCCACGGGCGGTGGTGCTGAGGTGCTGCGGTACGGGCGATGGCTCATGGGCACAGGGTGCAGGCAAAGAGGGGAGGCGCGCGGCGACGATACTGCGGCAGCGAGGCGGCGATATGGCGTGCGGTGCGGAAGGGCTGCTACGGCTGGCGGGAAGAGGGTTCGGACAGGGCGGCGAGCTTTTTTTCCAGCTCGGCGAGGCGGCGGTCGTATTCGGCGATAGTTTTGTTATACCCGGCGATAGTCTTGTCGTATCCGGCAATGGCCTTATCATATTCGGCGATGCGTTTTTCATACGGGTCGGCGGTTTTGGCGTTAATGCCGTAGGGGATGAACGCGCAGCTTCTGGAGGTTTCGGCGCGATGGGCGGCGGTGCCGATGACGGTCGTGTTCTGAGGCACGTCTTTGACCACGGTGGCGTTGGCGCCGACTTTGGCGTTTTTGCCGACGGTGATGGGTCCCAGAACCTGCGCGCCGGCGCCGATGACGACATTGTCTTCAACCGTGGGGTGGCGTTTGCCGCCCTTGCCGCCGTAGGACTTGGTGCCGCCGAGGGTAACGCCGTGGTACATGGTTACATTGTCGCCGATGACGGCGGTTTCGCCGATGACGACGCCCATGCCGTGGTCAATAAAGAAATTTTTGCCGATTTGCGCGCCGGGGTGGATTTCCACGCCGGTCAGCAGCCTTCCGAACTGCGACAACAGCCGCGCCGAAAGCCGCCAGCCCTTTTGCCACAGGCGGTGCGACAGGCGGTAAAACAAGATGCCGTGGTAGCCTGGGGAACACAAAAACGCTTCCCAGCGGCCGGTGGTGGCGGGGTCCTTGGCGACTATCGTGTCAAGGTCCTGAAGAATCTGCTTGAAATTTGAATTCATTTTTGTTATAACCCCTGTCTGTGTTAAGACCTAATTAAGAATCTTCAGGTAATATAACAGTAATATGGTTGAAATCAAGATAAAATAAAGAGAATATCACATGGTTGAAGTTATCATTAACGGACATGCCGGCAGGCTGGAGGGGCGGTATCATCAGGCGAAGCGCCCGGACGCTCCGGTGGCACTGATTCTGCATCCGCATCCGCAGTACGGCGGGACGATGAACAACAAGGTGGCGTATGCGCTGTTTACCTGTTTCAGGGATTTGGGCTTTTCGGTGCTCAGGTTCAATTTCCGCGGCGTGGGGCGGTCGCAGGGCGAGTTTGAGGACGGCCCGGGCGAGCTTTCGGACGCGACGATTGCGCTGGACTGGCTGCAGGCGCAGAACCCCGACGCGCGGCAGTGCTGGATTGCGGGATATTCGTTCGGGGCGTGGATCGGGCTGCAACTGCTGATGCGCCGTCCGGATATCAACAATTTTGTTGCGGTGTCGCCGCCGGCAAACGAAAAGGATTTCGGCTTTTTGGCGCCGTGCCCGACTTCGGGGCTGCTGGTGCAGGGCGGCATGGACGATATCGGCGACCCGAAAATCGTCGAGGAACTGGCGCTCCGGCTTAATGCGCAGCGGCATGTTGACGTCGATTTCGCAATGATTGAAGAAGGCGACCATATGTATAACGGGCATCTGGTGGATTTGTACAAGGTTGTCGGCAATTATGTTATTTCCGCGCTGTCGAAAAAGGCGCCGGCAAAGAAGCGCCGCGGCCGCCGCAAGAAGTCGGAAATCGCCGAGCAGATGCTGCTTGAAGGGCAGACGGCGGACGAAGAGGACGACGAGCTGCTTGACGATGAAGACGACGATTTTGATGATGACGACGAGTTCATCGACGGCGATGATTTTGCAGACGACGAAAAATAGCGGACGGAATGTTCGGGCGGCATAAGCCATAAAAAAGGAGTGCCTTGCGGGCGCTCCTTCTTTTGATAACCAGAAAACTATCGGCCAGGCCGGTAATTTTCTGTTTTTTTTACAGCTTGATACTCAGGTTCTGGGCAATATCGGCTCCGATATGGTCGCGATTTTTGATGTCGTGAATCATATCTTTGATGCTAATTCCCAATAATCGTATCGCAAAACCAAAGAGAAGCCACATTACTCCGGTTATAATCCAGTAGGCAACATGGCTGTGGTCAAGCCACAATTTTACGCCGAACTGCAGTATTCCGATGAAACAGAGTATGATGCCGAAGCAACCGGTCAGTGGAAATATCAATCCGATAAGCAGGCCGAGGGCATTGACAACTGCGTTCCATACTTTTGCAACTGTAACTTTTAAAGTTTTCATAATTTTTGCTTTTTTTAACGAGGTTCGGTCCTGTAGCCTAATCCTTCGTGAAACGACGCCGCAGGGACTGCCGTTTCGGGGTTCTCATAAAGTTGTTTATGTCAGATTATGAAAACGGCACCTCAGGGGCTAAGGGGTAAACCTCAGAGCTGAAATTGTGAAAACCGTTTCTAATAATTGACATATTTTTATATTGTAGGATTTCATTGTACCACAGTTTTCATTGCTTGGCAAGGGGAAAATTGCTCCGGCAACGGAAGAGGGGGGACAGAGAGGAATGGAGCGGTGAGGAAGATGAGTGGGCGCGGGGAGCAGGGAAAGGGTGGAAAGTTGCGCGGTGGGGCAGGAGGGGCGGCAGGGAGAGGGCGGAAAGTTGCGCGGTGGAGCAGGAAGGGGCGGCGGAAGAGGGCAGCGGCGGTGCAAATAACGCTTGCAATTTTTGGGGGCGGGTGGTAAGAGAGAGTCCTATTTTATACGATTTTGTTTATTATAAGGCTATTTTTATGGAATTATAAGGCAAATCGCAGTGAGAATTTTACTTATTTTCTTAATCCTAAAAACTTTTTAAGATGGAAAGAATTCTTTGTGAAAAGCCAAAGACATTCTACAATGTGGTGTCCGGCGAAAAGATTGCCGACGGCGTTGCGGCGTATGTCGGTTTTGCCAACGGGTGGTACAGCTGTGTTTTTGCAGACGGGCGTTCCGGTTTGTATGACAGCAGCGGGCGGCTTGCAGCCGAAGATTTTGATGCGGCTGAGGCGGCAGGGAACGCGTATCTGTTGCGAAAAGGGAAAGTTTCTTCGCTTTTTGCGGCAGACGGCAAAAGGCTGATGCACACGGAAGGGGAAATTAAGCTTTACCCGAACGGGTGGGTTGAAACCCTTATCGGCGGCATCAAGGCGCTTTACCGTCCGGATATGAGTTTGGCGGCAAGCGGCTATTTTGCCGCGGCGGTTCTGACGGACGGGGCGTATTACCTGACACAGGAAAAGGACGGCGGCGGTCTGGTTTTGTTTAACCGTGCCGGAACCAAACTGGCGGAAGGCATTATCTCGTATCAGTTTTATGCAGCGGACTATTATGTGCTGACATTTGCAGACAAAACCGCCATTTATGACACGGCGGCCGGTACGGTGTACGAATGTACGTACGGACTGCTGGAATTGAAACCGGGCAAGATGTTTACGGTTTTGGCCGGGGAGCATGCGGAATTGTATCGCGCCGACGGGAAACTGGTGCAGGCGGGATATGACCGGTATGAGGTTTTTGCCAACGGCATGTATGCGGCGGCACTGTTCGACAAAGCGGGCGTGCTGTTTTATCCCGACGGCAGAAAAGCCGCGGAGAACGTCTGTGCTTATGGCGAAGAACCGGCGTGCGGTTATGTAACGGCAATGTGCGGAGAACGGTGGATGCTGTTTAACGCCGAGGCGGAACTTCTGCACGAAAGCGAACATCCTATTTTCGTCTATCCGAACGGATGGTATTTCTGCGGCGACGGCGAACGTTTCAGCGGAATGCTGTGCCGCGGCGACAACGGCGTTGCGCAGATGTGGCTTGCGGAAGCGAGGGCTTTTGCCAACGGCTGGTATGTGACGGCTACGCCGGACCATACGGGCAAAGATACGGTTGTCAGCCTGTATGACGGCGATGATGTGCTGGTGGCGCAGTCGATTTACGGCATGGATTTTGACGAGGAACATCTTTGCTACGTTTTGCAGGGAAAAGACGGCAAATGTTCGATGCATGACGACGGCGGAAAAGAACTGATTTCCGGCGCGGACGACATCTTTCTGCTCGGCAGCCTGTTTGCGGTGCAGAAGGGGGAGGTTTTGAGCCTGTATGCGTTTGGCTCGCCGGAGGGCGGAAAAATGCCGCGGGAACTGTGGACGGGAACGATACAGCAGTTCGGCGACGGGATTATGTTCTGCGGCGTAGAAGATGACGGACTTCTAGAGATTGTCTGACGCTTCGGCTAAAGAACGCGGCTGGTACGTTTCGGTTAAAGAATGCGTTCGGTATGTGTCGGCTAAAGAATGCGTTTATACGTTTCGGCTAAAGAACGCGCCCGGTATGTGTCGGTTAAAGAATGCGACCGGTATGTGTCGGCTAAAGAATGCGGCCGGTACTGCGTTTTGTAAAGAAACACCTGCTCCTTTGGGGGCGGGCTGCGCGCCGGGCGTCAGCCGTTGCGGCGTGATTTCAGCTTTTGTATCAGGTTCAGCACCGGTTCTTCCAGCCATGCTTTATAGACGATATAAACCGCAAGGACGATAATCGAGTAGCCGAGGATAATCAGCAATATCGGCAGCAGAGTCAGGAAAATGAACAGGCCGCCCAACAGGAACAGCCCCATTATCAGGCATCCGAGCGTGTTTTCCTTTTGCATTTTTTTGAGTTGGGCGTCCAAATCCCTGTCGTCTTTGGGGTCGGGGTAGATGTATTCAATTTCCATGTCAGCTCCTTTTGATGTGTCCTGTCGGTTTATGTAGGGTGCGGGCGGGGAAAAATCAAGCGGGGCGGCATTTTTTTGCCGCGGGGAAAAGGAAAGGGCGGTGAGGTGCGGACAGTGCCGGCGGTACGGGAACGATGAGCTGGCGGAGCGGGCGATGAGGTGCGGGCAGAGGCGAGAAGGGCGGGGAATATGGGGCGTAGGGCGGCGGGTCAGAGGTATTTTTCCAGTTCGGCGTAGTAGGATACCGGGGGAACCGGAGAGGCAGAAGAAAGAGGGGCGGCGGTGTTGGCAGCGGGAGCGTTGGCGGCGGCGTGCAGCTGTTCCAAGACCATATACGGCATATTGAGATTATGGCGGCGGCCGGTGCCGAGTTTGTTTTCGGGGTGGGCTGTGCCGCCGTGGAAGTCCGAGCCGCCGGCGGTTATCAGCCCGAGGTCGCGGATGATGTCCAGATAAAGCTGGCGGTTGGCACGGGGCTGCGAGGCGTGAAAGACCTCAATGCCGCTCAGGCCGGCCTGTTGCAGCTCGCGGACGACGTTGTAGAGAATGTCCGGCTTGAATTTGGTGTGTATCGGGTGCGCCATAACCGCGGCGGCGCCGTTGCTGCGGATGAAGTCTATAATCTCTGCGGCGGGGGCGGGGCGGTTTTCGACAAAAGCGATGCCGCCGCGGGCGAAAACGACTTTGTATGCTTCTTCGGTGTTTTGGATATAGCCTTTTTTGAGCAGGACGTCGGTGAAATGCGGACGGCGGATTTGCGTGCGCGGGTTGCCGTCTTTGTCCAGGGCGACTTCTTCATAGGTGATGTCGACGCCGAAATTTTGCAGCAGCTCGATGCGGCGGTGCGCCATTTGGTCGCGGCGCGCGAGTTCGTTTTGCTGATATTCGCGGAACGCGGGCAGGGATTTTTCGGGAATGTCCAGCGCGAGGATTTCCATTTCCGCGCCGGGATAAAATACCGAAAGTTCTGCGCCGTTGACGATTTCCACTTTGCGGTTTTTGGCGGCGGCCGCATGCAGCTCGTCCAGTCCCGAAACGGCGTCATGGTCGGTCAGCGCCAGCGCTTCCAGCCCGATTTTTTCGGCGGCGTGCAAAAGTTCGGACGGAGAAAGAAAGCCGTCGGAGGCGGTGGAGTGGGTGTGCAAATCTATCATGGCGGTGCGGTTCCTTAAACTAAAAACGGTTTAAAACTTATAGCGGTCGGAGATTTAAGACGGATAAAGCCGGAGCGGTTTATACTTTGGCGGGCTGTTTAATCTTCAGAGGCGGTTTAAAACTGCAGGGTCAGAATGTTGGTGAAAACGCTGGCATTGGCGCCGCGGGAACTTCCGGCGGTGCCGGAGGCCTGGCAGGCGGCAAGCGAAAGGGACAGAAGAAGAGCCGCGGCAAGGCGGACGGAAAAAATACGCATAGAACTTTCCTTTGGTCTCAAGGTTATCGGAATATGTAAAAACTAGGGCAAAAGTGTAAAAAAATATTTAACTTTTGCAGAAAGCCGCTAAGATTTTGCTGTATTTGCAATGATGACGAACGGACTATTACGGACTATGCGGAAGAAGATTTTTTATGCCTTATTATTGGCGGCGATGACGGCGGCGGGAACAGTGCAGAAAGCCCGCGCCGGGGTGATTGAAGACTATTTCAGCGGCTTGAAGCAAGACGTGCGGCAGACCTACGACGAGGGGACATGGAACGTTATGCTGCCGCTCAGGGTCTGGCACAACCGGCTGACGTATGATGACGAGCATATCGACAAATATAACGAAGAGCCGTGGGGGCTGGGCTTCGGGCTGACGCGCTATGAGGGCGAAAACTGGCACGGGCTGTATGCGATTGCGTTTAAGGATTCCAACGATTATATGCAGACGATGTTCGGTTATGCGTACCTCATCAACAAAGCGATTGACGAAGAGAAAAACTGGCATTGGGGGTACGGCTATACGCTCGGCGTGACGCAGAGGCACGAGTATTCGTATATTCCGGTGCCTTTGCCGCTGCCGATTGCGGCGGTAACGTACAGGAATTTTTCGTTGAACGCAACGTATGTGCCGGGAGTGAAAAACGACGGCAATGTGCTGTTTACCTGGCTCAGAATTGATTTGTAGGAGAAGCGGCGGCAGCGCCACGGGTAACGAGGGCGGCGGTTGCGGACAGCGGCAGTGTCTGCGGCACAGGCGATGAGGTGCGGGCAGGACAGCGGTGCGGAGAAGTGTCGGCGGCGCCACGGGCAACGAGGGCGGCACGGGCCACGATGGTGGCAACGGTGCGTGGTTGTGGGCGATGGCAGCGGCGACGTATCGGGGCGTTACGGGGGAATGGCGGCAGCTGCGGACAGCGGCAGGGGCGTTGCGCTTTTACGGGACGTTTCTGCTTTCAATATCTTTGAAATAATTGACAACATCGGTCTTAAGCTCGCAGACCGCCGGTTCATCGCAGACAATAATCCCGTAACGGTGCATTTGCAAAATGCTTACCGGCCACATGTGGTTTATGCCGCATTCAATCGCATGGTGCACAGCGCGGGCTTTTTTGGGGCCGGTTGCCAAAATCATAACTTCTTCGGCGTCCATAATCGTTCCCACGCCCACGGTTAAAGCCATGGTCGGAACCCGGCTCTCATCGCCGTCAAAAAAGCGCGAATTGGCCTTAATCGTATCCCGGGTCAGCGTTTTTACCCTGGTGCGGGAAGCCAGAGACGATGCCGGCTCGTTGAAGGCAATGTGTCCGTCTTCTCCCACGCCGCCGATAAACAAATGGATTTTGCCGTATCGGCGGATTTTTTCCTCATACTCAGCGCATTCTTTGCCAAAGTCCGTGGTCATTCCGTTTAGGATATTGATGTTTTCGGGGCGGATATCAATATGCTTGAAAAAGTTTTCATGCATAAAATAATGATAGCTCTGGGGATGTTCCGGCGGCAGGCCGATGTATTCGTCCATATTGAACGTAACCACGTTTGCAAACGAGAGCTCTTGCGCCTTGACCATTTCTATCAGCCTCTGATACATTCCGAGGGGGGTGGAACCGGTCGGCAGCCCAAGCACAAAGGGCTTTTCCGGTGTCGGGCGGAAGGCTTTTATCTTATACGCCACATAATGGGCAGCCCATAAAGAACATTCGTCATAATTGTTTTTGATAATCACGCGCATTATTTTTTCTCCCGTATAAATTTTCCGCCAACCACGGTATCAATCAAATTAAAGTCTTTGTCCATTATCAGCAAATCGGCATCAAACCCGGGGATAATCATCCCTTTGCCGTTTTGCTTCATAATTTCCGCCGGATTAACCGACGTCATCTTGACGGCGTCTTCGACCCGCACGCCAAATTCGAGCAGATTGCGAAAACCGTCGTACATCGTAATTCCCGAACCGATAATGACTTCATCGGCTTTGCGTTTGAAACACTTGTCAAAGTAAAAGTCGGCGTCTTCCGGCGGGGTGGCATGAGCGTATTTCAAAGCGTCGGTAATCATCACCAGTTTGTCAATCGGCTTGCTCTGCATCAAAAGGGTAATCAATTTCGGATTGGTATGAACCCCGTCGCCGATGAATTCGCAGGAAAGCTCCTGATGTATCAGCCCCGCGCCGACCACGCCGGGTTCGCGGTGGTGCAGCGGGCGCATCGCGTTAAACATATGGGTCAGGTGCATAATCTTGACCTGCATCCCCTCAATCATCTGTTCGTAGGAGGCATTGGTGTGCCCTGCCTGAAGGATAATTCCCTGACTAATGCAATAGAGCGCCAGCTCGCGCATATTTTTGAGCTCGGGCGCGACGGTCATATTGATGATTTTTCCCTGTCCGGCTTTGACAATCCGCTTCATATAATCCAAATCGACGGCAGATAAGCCTTCGGCCAACTGTCCGCCGATGCGTTCGGGGGAGAGAAACGGCCCTTCCAAATGCATTCCCAAAATCCTGGCGCCTTTTTCTTTGCCCATCGCTTTTAAAATTGCTTTCATTTTTTTCATCAGCTCAGGCTCAGGCGAGGCGTTGATGGTCGGAATGAAAGAGGTTACCCCGTTTTCCGCCAGAAATTCGGACATTTTCAAAATGGCTTCCGGCGAGGCGTCGTCGGTGGAATAGCCGCCGCTGCCGTGAATGTGGGTATCGACAAACCCCGGGAGCAGGCTGGCGCCCATCAAATCTATAATGCGAACCCGGGGCGAAAATTTTTTTTGCTTGAACCGCCTTTCGTTATAAACGTCGGCAATTTTGCCGTCTTTGATGTAAACGGCACAATTTTTCATCACCGAGAAACCGGCGTAGACGGTGGCATTGTGCAGACAAACAGCGTTGCTATCCATGGGCGGGCACTCCTTAAAAACTATCTTATGGCGGTGATTGTGCCATATCGGGAACGGTTTGTAAAGAGTTATTGTCTTTTTATGGCGAAAAGTTCCGGCGGGAGGCAGCGCCACTAGCGACGAGGCGGATGAGGAGGGGCTGAAGTGTGGCTGTGGGGGAGTAGAGGGCAGGGAGTGTGGCGCGGTGAGGTCTTTGTGTGGCAGCGCCACAGGCAATGGGGTGGTGAGGCGGGAGAGATGAGGAGCGGGCAGGGTGTGTGGCGCGGGAGAGGCGACGAGGGAGAGGAGGTGCGAGAGTGTGGCACGGGAGAGGGGAAGGGGGGAAAAGGATGGGCGGTGTGGAGAGAGGGGAGAGGGGAGAGAGGAGAGAGAGAGGAGGAGTGGTGGGGGGAGCGCGCGGGCAATAAAAAGCCGCCTGTTCGTGAGAGCAGACGGCTTTGGTGTCGGCGGTGAAGCCGGCTTTGGTATGTCAGCGGGGCGGGTTTGCAACGAAAGAGTTTTTCTCTCCGGCGTGTGCCGCCCCGTTGATCTTAGACGTACTGGGACATATGTTCCAGCAGGCTCCGTTTTTCGTTAACGTTTTCCTGCGCTTTGTTCAAAAGCGTTTCATAACGTTCCGGATTAGCCTTCTTGACTACCTGGAAGCGGGTTTCGCTCGACATATAGTCGCTCAAAGGCTTGCTCGGCGCTTTGGAATCAAGCATCAGCGGCGCCTTGCCTTCCTTGACGTTGTCCGGATTGTAACGGTACAGCGGCCATGAGCCGGTATCTACCGCTTCTTTCTGGTGGGTCAGACCGTCAATCAGGTTGAAGCCCTGAGCGATACAGTGCGAGTAAGCAATGATGATGGACGGGCCGTCAAAAGCTTCGGCTTCGTTCATCGCCTTGATGACCTGCATGTCGTTCGCGCCCATGGAAACCTGAGCAACATAGACATTGCCGTAAGACATGGCAATCATTGCCAGATCTTTCTTCGGCAGAGCCTTACCCGCGGTAGCGAACTTCGCCGAAGCGCCCATCGGGGTTGCCTTGGACTGCTGGCCGCCGGTGTTGGAGTAAACGCCGGTATCCATTACCAGGATGTTGACGTTCTTGCCGGACGCAATCGCGTGGTCAAGACCGCCGAAGCCGATGTCATAAGCCCAGCCGTCGCCGCCCAAAATCCAGACGGATTTCTTAATCAGGTAATCGGCGAGGTTGTCGAGCTCTCTGGCTTCCTTGCTGTTCATGCCGGCCAGTCTGGCGCGCAGAGCCTTGACGTTTTCACGCTGGGCGTCGATTTCGGCGTCCGTCTTCTGCGGGTTGGACATAATCTTTTCGGCAATGTCGCCCAGTTCAGACTTCAGGCCTTCAAGCAAAGCTTTGGCGGTTGCGGTCTGCTGGTCAATCGAGAAGCGCATGCCGAGACCGAATTCGGCGTTGTCTTCAAACAGCGAGTTTGCCCAAGCCGGACCGTGGCCCTTTTCGTCCTTGGTGTACGGCGTGGTCGGCAGGTTGCCGGAGTAAATCGAAGAGCAGCCGGTCGCGTTGGCAACAACCATGCGGTCGCCAAACAGCTGGGTCAGCAATTTAACATACGGGGTTTCGCCGCAGCCCGCGCAGGCGCCGGAGAATTCAAACAGCGGCTGAATCATCTGCGTGGTCTTGGGCAGGTTCTTCGCAACGTCGGTACGCTTTACGTACGGCAGGGTTTCAAAGAACTTCCAGTTGGCAACTTCGGCTTCGATATGGTTTTCGATATGATCCATATTGATGGCCTTCTTTTCCGGATCGGCTTTGTTCTTCGCCGGGCAGGCGGAGGTACAAATACCGCAGCCGGTGCAGTCTTCGGCCGAAATCTGCAGAATGAACTTCTTGCCGGCGAATTCCTTGCCCTTGTAGTCGGCGCGCTTCAGGCTTGCCGGAGCATTGGCGAGTTCTTCGTCAGAAGCCACTTTCATACGGATAACGCCGTGCGGGCAGACGATAGAGCATTTGCCGCACTGGATACAGGTTTCCGGATCCCATACCGGGATTTCGGTCGCGATGCAGCGCTTTTCGTACTGGGTCGTGCCGGTCGGCCAGGTGCCGTCGACAACGTCGGCAAAAGCGGATACCGGCAGCTGTTCGCCGCGGCCGGCAATGATTTCGCCGGTTACTTTCTGAATGAATTCAGGAGCGTCGGCCGGTACCGGAAGAGCGGTGTGCAGCGTCGAGGTCGGTTCCGCCGGAATAACGACTTCGTGCATGTGCGCCAGAGAAGCGTCAACCGCGGCAAAGTTCTTCTGAACAATCGCGTCGCCCTTCTTGGAATAAGTCTTCTTAATCGCGTTCTTGATTTCCGCAATCGCCTGTTCGCGCGGCAGAATGTTGGAAATCGCGAAGAAGCATGCCTGCATGATGGTGTTGATGCGCTGGCCCATGCCGGTTTCGCGCGCAACTTCTACGGCGTTGATGGTGTAGAACTTCAGCTTCTTGTCGATAATCTGCTTCTGAACTTCATAAGTCAGGTGATTCCAGACTTCGTTTGCGTCATACGGCGCGTTCAACAGGAAGGTTGCGCCCGGTTTGGCGATGCCCAAGATGTCCACCTTGTTCATAAACTGGAACTGGTGGCAGGCAACGAAGTCAGCCTTGTTAATCAGGTAGGCGGACTTAATCGGGTTGTCGGAGAAGCGCAGGTGCGACGTCGTCATCGAGCCGGACTTGCGGCTGTCATAGACGAAGTAGCCCTGGCCGTACTTGCCGGCGTCTTCGGCGATAATCTTAATCGAGTTCTTGTTGGCGCCGACGGTACCGTCTGCACCCAGACCGAAGAAGACGGCGCGGACAACGTCCTTGCCCTCGGTGTCGATGCTGTCGTCATAAGCCAGAGATTTGTGGGTTACGTCATCGTTTACACCAACGGAGAAACCGTTAACCGGGTTGGCGGATACGGCGTTGTCGAACACGGCCTTGACCATGCCCGGCGTGAACTCTTTGGAAGACAGACCGTAACGGCCGCCCAGAATCTTCGGCATGCTGATTTCGCCTGCCGCGGCAGCCTGCGCCAAAGTGGCGACAACGTCCAGATACAGCGGTTCGCCGGTTGCGCCGGACTCTTTGGTTCTGTCAAGTACGGAAACGACTTTCGCCGATTTCGGCAGAGCGGCAACAAACGCCTTGGCCGGGAACGGACGATACAGATGTACTTTCAGAACGCCGAGCTTCTGACCCTGCGCGTTCAGGTAGTCAATCGTTTCCTGAACGGTTTCGGCGCCGGAGCCCATAATGACGATAACCTGTTCGGCATCAGCCGCGCCGTAGTATTCAACAATGTGATACTGGCGGCCGGAGATTTTGGCGAACTTGTCCATTTCTTCCTGAACGATGCCGGGAACGGCGTCATAATATTTGTTGGAAGCTTCGCGGCCCTGGAAGAAGACGTCCGGGTTCTGCGCCGTACCGCGGATGACCGGGGATTCCGGACGCAGCGCGTGTTTGGCGTTGAACTGGTAGTCTACGCCTTCGAGCATGGCGCGGAGGTCGTCGTCAGACAGCAGTTTGATTTTCTTGATTTCGTGCGAGGTGCGGAAACCGTCAAAGAAGTGCATGAACGGAACGCGCGAACGCAGCGTCGAAGTCTGCGCAATCGCGGCCATGTCGTGCGCTTCCTGCACCGAGTTGGAGCAGAGCATCGCAAAACCGGTCTGGCGGCAGCTCATAACGTCAGTGTGGTCGCCGAAAATCGACAACGCGTGGTACGCGAGCGAACGGGCGGCAACGTGCATGACGAACGGAGAAAGTTCGCCGGCGATTTTGTACATATTCGGAATCATCAGGAGCAAACCCTGAGAAGCCGTAAAGGTGGTGGTCAAAGAACCGGCCTGCAGGGAGCCGTGGCATGCGCCGGCGGCACCGGCTTCGGACTGCATTTCCTGCACGTCCGGAACCACGCCCCAGAGGTTCTTCTGTTTGGCCGCAGACCACGCATCTGCCCATTCGCCCATCGGAGAAGACGGGGTAATCGGGTAGATAACGCAGACTTCGTTCATGCGGTGGGCAACCGAAGCGGCCGCTTCGTTCCCGTCCATCATTTTCATTTTCACATCTGACATTTAAATATCCTTAAATTAGAGTTTAAGTTGTGTTGTCGGGCAGTCCGGCTTTGGCGGGGCTTTGCAGGGTGCGGCCGTCTTCCGCAGCATCCGTTATGGTGCGGCGAATTCCGGCTGCGGATAAACGCAGGCTTTCGTCCGCCGTGTTCCCTGCGGGAGCGGCAGAGCCGAAAACGCGGGCTTTTATCTGCCGGAGCCCTTTGCAGGGGCGGCAGGGCCGGGCGTTTTTACCACGACACAAAGCGCCGGAGTCATCCGCCGGCTGTCCGTTATTATCATTTTATCGCGGCTTTATTTAGCATAACGGCAGAAAAATGCAAGGATTTTTTCTGCCTTTTCCCCGATTTTCGGAAGGCGGGGATATGGGGCAGGACAGGCGCAGGGAGGCGGAAGGCATATCCGGCAAAAATATGTTGCATTTTGGGTGGGACAGTATAGTATAAAGCAAATTTTACAGATATGTTAATAATTAAATTTACGTTTATGAAGAAAAAATGCCCATTGAAAACAGATTACCTGAATCTTTCGGCTTTGCTTGAGGCTGAGAAGAAAGGCTGCCTTTCCGAACAACTGGCGCTGCAACGCGCGAATGCAGGAAGTTCCGGACTGACGACGGAAAGTTACGCATTGGAAATTGCGAAGATGAAACGCAAGGGAAACCCCGTTTTACCTGCTGTTGCGGATACTGTCAGAAAATATTTTCACGGAGATTAGGAAGGGTTATTTGCGGAAACGGATTTTTCTGCGGGGGTGAAACAGCCGCTTATGGTGCTAAAAACGATGTATTGAAAAACGCCCGACAGCTTTCGGGCGTTTTTTTGTTGGCCGGAGGCATCTTGCAATTTACGGACTTAATTCTGTAATTTTATAAGCTCAGTATGCAAATGTTCCATATTGTCAAAAACCTTGTCAGCACCAACTAAAAGACACTTTTGCTTATATTTTGGATTATTGTTTGCTTTTGCTCCACAGAATGCAAAAACTTTCATTCCGGCATTTTTGCCGCCTCTGATGCCTTCCAAAGAATCTTCAATAATTATACAGTCTGATGCAGAAACTTGCATTTTCTCGGCCGCAAGTAAAAATATATCCGGATTAGGTTTGCCTTTTTCGACCATATCTGCTGTAAAACAATTGTTTTTTGAAAAATATTTATCAATTCCGACTGAATGATTTTTTGTATCGTTTTGGTATTGATTTCCACCGGTTGCAATACACTGCTTAAAACGACTGTCTGCAAAGATTTTATCTACGCCATTTGTCAACACTAACAAATTTTTCATACCGAAATCGTGCAGTTTATTGAGTTTTTTCTTAAAGGCTGCATCGATTTTGAGTCCTGAAAAATGGTCTTCCAGTCTTTTGGCTTTATCTTTTTCCGAAATACCGATGAGCAATTCTCTTTTTTCTTGTTCCGAGATTTCAATATCTTTTTCACTTTTCAGGAGTTTGCACCAATTTTCTGCCCAAATATCATCGCTGTCACAAATTACTCCATCAAAATCCCATATAATCAGCATTTAATTTCTCCTTTTTGCAAATTAAGAATACTGTATTATGAGTTAAATAGCAATTTAAAAAATAAGGAAATTTGAAAATAATGATCCGTGTAACTACCCCGAAAGACCTGTTTTTAAAACCACTCACACGGACTATATTAACTCATTTATTTATAAGGAAAAAGCCGCCATTTCTGACGGCTTGTTAGTATTGGTCGGGACTATTGGATTCGAACCAACGGCATCTTGCTCCCAAAGCAAGCGCTCTACCAGGCTGAGCTAAGTCCCGAAACCGTGCCGGCGGATTGGAAACCCCCGACGCTGACGCATACCATAATCAATAAAAAATATTTTTGCAAGCAATTTTTTATCGGGGAGGAAAAATGCAGAAAAAGCGGGTTGTGTACAAGCGGACGAAAGTGATGGATTTTTTTGCCGGGGAGGATAGACTTCTGGCTGTGTGCCGGGTGCGATTGCGGACATGAGGTGTCGAACGGGTTGGCAATGGCAGCGCGGAGGCATAACTGTGGCTGCGGTTGGGGGACTGGCTGCTGCCGCGGCACGGGCAGAAGGGAAATAACTGACAGCAAAGGAATGAGCATGATACCCAAGAAAATCCATTACGTCTGGTTTGGCGATAAAGATTTCGGCGAGATTGAGAAAAAATGTATGGAAACGTGGCACAAGGTGCTGCCGGAATATGAAATCGTGCGTTGGGGCAACGACTGCATCGACAAGTTTGACAACCGTTATTTTCGGGAGGCAATTGCGGCAAAACAGTATGCGTTTGCGTCGGATTACGTCCGTTTGTATGCGCTGTACCACGAGGGCGGAATTTATATGGATACCGATGAAGAGGTGATTAAGCCGCTTGATGAGTTTTTAGAGCACGACTATTTTATGGGCTGCCAGAAGTGCGGGTCGGCACGGGGGCTGAACCCGGCGCTGGTCGGGGCGGTGCCGCACAACGGCGTGGTCAAAGACCTGCTGGCGGTTTATGACGATTTGGCGTTTGTTAATCCCGACGGGAGTTTTAATCTGAAGCCGAACCCCGCGTATTTTGCCGACGTGCTGACTGAAAAATACGGGCTGAAGGAAACGTTTGTCAAGTCGGGGCGGATAGAGTTTTATCCCAATTCGTTCGTGTACGATTATGACCACTTCGGCACCGACAACAAGGATGCTTATGCCGTGCACCGCTATTCGGCGAGCTGGCGCCCGGACTGGAAAGTTTTGAACAAGCTGACGCTCAGGTGGGGCGGAGTATCGTATATCCTGCGCAAATACAAGAAACGCCGCGAGGCGCCGCTGCCGCTCGGCGAAGGGGAAAGTTTCGTCTGGCATAAGAGGATGTCGGACTATGTTGCCTGGGCATTGGTTAAGAGGGTTGAGCAGAAGTAGCGGAAACCGGTGCGGGCGCGCGGGGCGAAAGCCGCTGCGGAGGTGCGGAACGAAAATCTGTGCGGGCGCGCGGGGCGAAAGCCGCTGCGGAGGTGCGGAACGAAAATCTGTGCAGGCGCGCGGGGCGAAAGCTACTGCGGAGGTACGGAACGAAAACCGGTGCAGGCGCGCGGGGCAAACCTGCTGCGGAGGTGCGGGCGGAAACCGGTGCGGGTGCACGGGGCTAAAGCCGCTGCGGCATGGGAGCAGAATCCGGTGTGTGCTGAAGATTAATGCAATAAAGACGGACGGAGGTATGATGCGCAAATTAAGACGTTGGATTCAGAGTAAATTGCATGGTTATGATTTGCCGGAACTGGTTAAGCCGAAACCGCTGGCGATTAAACCGACGGATAAAATCTGCATTTTGGCGCCGCATGCGGACGACGAAACTATCGGCTGCGGCGGGCTGCTGGCGCTGTACGGGCCGCAGTGCGACGTTATTCTTCTGACCGACGGCGCCAAGGGCGGCGACCGTTCCAAGCCCGATGAGGTGCGGCGGGTGCGCGAGGCTGAATTCGAAGAGGTGATGCAGTTTTTTGACGTGCGGTTTTATCAGTTTATGCGGGCGGAAGACGGCAATCTGATTGAGGCTTACCGCCTGTTTCAAAAACTGGATTTGTCGGGGTATGACTATGTGTTTATGCCGCACGGGCTGGACAGCCATAAAGACCATGTTGTCGTGTCGGCGTTTTTCCGCCGCCTGCGCCGGGAAAACAGCGCGGTGAAGGCGGTGCCGGTTTACTATGAAGTCTGGGGCGCGATGGCGATGCCGACGCATTATCTGGACATTTCGGCAGCGGCGGAAAAGAAACGCGAAGCAATGGGCTTTTACCGCTCGCAGGGGAATATCGACTATGCCGGGAGGATACTCGGATTGAACCATTACCGCGGTATCCGCCATAACGTGGCGTATGAAGAGGACTATACCGTCGGGGAATGAAAGACGGCAGATGAGCCGGACTGGCGTGGCGGCGGCAGATGGCCGGGCGGCCGGCGTTGAGGCAATAAAAAAACGTCCGATTATCGGACGTTTTTTTAATTTCAGGCAGATGATTTCAGAATGCACGCTCTTCAAAGACATAGCGCCATTCGTCCATCGGCGGGAGAACCGCTTTTCCGTAACGGTGCACGAGGCCGATTTGGCCGTTTTCAAGCCGCAGAACCAAAATTCCGTTGATTTTGCGGATGAAACAAACTTTTCCGGCGATGCGGTTGCCGTCAGAATCATACACCGTGTGGGTGCCGTTCTGGCTGACAATGTACCACTCGCCGAGGTCGGCAACAGCGTCGACGCGCTCCAGCAGAGCCTTGTGGCTTTGGCTGCACAGCGTTTTCTCGTCGATGTTCCAGTACCGCCCGTCGGGCAGGAAACAGACGTTTTCGCCGGTTGGCAGCGTCAGCAGCGGTTCCTCGGCGTTTTCTTCAAAGAAGCAAAGTTTGCCGTCGCAGACGCAGCTGAAATTTCCATTGGAAAATTCGTACACGTCGCTGATTCCCCTGAGCAGATAAGCCAAAGGCACGTTGTTTTTGGTTTCGCGGCTCAGACGGTATGTCATGCCGGTCTGTCCGTTGCATTCTTTGGGAGACATCTTTGTCAGAGTCAGGTTGACCAGACAGGCGATGTTTTTGCGCGCTCCGGAATACAGCGATGTTTCTGCGCCCATGGCTCCGTCAGGATAGTGGAAAAAGACTTTGCCGTCGTGGTAAAGGGTCAGCATATAGCCGCCGCCGAAAACAGCGAGGCCGTTGTTGACCGAATACATCTCGTTTCCCTGTTCGTCAAACAGCTCCCAATCATACGCCAGCCCGGCCGTTTTGGCGGACGTGCCGCGATAGAGGGCTTTGAGACGGGTGTTGTAGGGAAGCCATTTTCCGGCGTCTCCGGGCATCAGCGGCGCAGCTTCGCCGACGGGAATTTCGCGGGCCGTAACGCGCGCATAACCGCCGTCGAACTTGACGAAGTCGTAGCGGGTGCCGCCGTCAATCCTGTTGTACTTGTCGTCATACAGGGTTTTGACGCCGTTTTGCAACAAAACAACCCAGTCGCCGGCAAGCGGTACAAAACTCGAAATGTCGTCAAAAACAAGCCTTCCGTTGCGCGTGAACATACGGTATTCGCGGCGGAAACGGACTTTGCCGGCACCGGCCACGTTGTTGGTCGGTTCGTAAAGCAGAATGTAACTTCCGTTTTTGAAAATGTATGCGCTTTCGGCACGGACATTTTCTTTAATCAGATATCCCTGCCAGTCATACAATGCGAGGAAACTCTGACCTTTTTTGTCGGCAAAATGCAGGGCGTAACTGCCGTTGGCAAAGGTTAACACGCGTACAATCTTCTCCTTGGCGCCATCGGCTGCCTGAGGATTAATTCTAATAATTTTCATAAAAAATGATTTTTAAATAAGACATAAAATTAACTAAAACGATGTGAGGATAACACAGCCTGCGGCAAATTGCAAGCGTTTTTTTTGACAAAAAAATGCCGCGTGATGCGGGGCTGGGGCTGAGGCGGTGCTGCTTATGATACGGCGTTGATTGGAAGAGCGGTGCGGCCTATGAGGCGGGAGGGAGAAGGGGCTGGCGGCAGGCGGCTTCGTGCGGCATAGGCGCAAATAAAAAAAGGCGCGCTTTCCGGTTGGGGAACTGACGCGCTCTTTACGAAAGAAAACAGGGGCAAGATGCCGGGAATTGCAACCGTATATGTCAGCTGTTTAAGCTTGGGAGAGCTTTATTCTTCCCCACAAAACCACAGCCCCGGCGGCATATACCGTGACCCAGACTGCCAGTCCCTGCCAGAACGGTACGCCATGCGCCGTACAAAAGGCAGCGGGTGCCAGCAATAAGGACAATACACTCAAAATGATTCCCGTTTTCTTTTTGTTTTTCAATACATGTTTCATAACCAAATAATATTTAGAGTTTATAATAATTTCAAAAGCTTTACATATTTAAGAGGAAAAAAATAAAAGTCAACCCCCGGAGGAAGATTTTTTTGCATCAGGGGCTGATGTCCGTAATTATGGGAAATAAGAGCGCAGCCGGCGACGGAAACAACGGGGGAGGCAGATGAGGCCGGCGACGGAAACAACGGGGGAGGGGACGCAACAGCGGGACGGACGGGGGCAGCGTGCAGCGGGGCAGGGCAGCGTTAGTCCACGTCCCAGGGAAAGACAATCCAAGCGTCGCCGGGGAGGGTTACGGCACTCAAATCCGGCTGTTCGGCGCAGCAGTCTTTGGTTATCAGCGTGCACTGGCGGGCATTGGGGAAACGGCGTCGCAGATAACGCACGGTTTCGCCGGAATCAGCGAGGTCGTCAATGAAATAGACGTCGCTGCCGTCAAACAGGCGGTCGGTCGAGATGTCTTTGGTTTCGCCGCGTTTGTTGTCGCTGTCGTAGGAAATCAGCTTCATGACGCGGATATCGCGGATGTTGAGCCGGTAGGCTATCAGCTGCGCGGGTATCAGGCCGCCGCGGGAAACGGCGACGAGCGTCATGTGGTTGATGTCGGGGCAGTCGGCAGCGATTTTATGCGCGATGTCGGCGCTCCATTCCTGAATGTTTTCCCAGCTTATGTGATGTTTGCTCATGTTGGTGGTGTCCTTGTTGCTTGTGTTTTTGTGGCTTATGTTTTGCGGTTTACGTCCTTGTGGCTTATGTTTTGCGTTTTGTGCTTTTGTGGCAACGGCGGTGTGTTTAAGCCTCAGGCTGCGCCGGGAGCCGCTTTTTCGGCGGCGGGTTTTGCGGCCGTACCGTCGTTGGGTTTGGAAATTATGCCGTCGGCGAGCTTGGGTTCAAACCAGGTCGATTTCGGCGGCATCAGCATCTTTTGGTCGGCAACGGCAATCAGCTCATCCACCGAGGTCGGATATACCATAAAGCCGACGCTGCCGGGGCGGGCGTTGACGAGGCGTTCGATTTCTTCCGCGCCGCGGATGCCGCCGACAAACTCAATACGTTCGTTGCTGCGCAGGTCGGTTATGCCGAGAATTTGGTTTAACACCTTTTCGCTTAAAATACTGACGTCCAGTTTGGATACGGGGTCGCTGCCGAGCGGGGCGCCTTTGTAGGCCATTTCCTGCCACTGCCCGTTCAGGTACAGCATAAACTGCCCTTTGTGCGACGGCTTTTTACGCTCGGACGGGGTGAGGACGAATTCGTGCGTCAGGGCACGGATAAATTCGCGCGGGTTCATGCCGTTCAGGTCGTGTACAAAACGGTTGTAATCCCATATCCGCATTTCATCGGCAAAGAATGCGACGGCGAGAAAACGGGCGCTGTCTTCGGTGCCGTCTTCGGCGGCAAGCCTTGCCGCGGCGGCGGAACGGTGGTGCCCGTCGGCGATGTAGGCTTCATTCTGGGCGGCAAACGCTTCGGTTATCAGGCTGATGTCGGCAGAATTGTCAACAATCCACAGGCTGTGGCGCACTTCGTGGTCGGCGATGACCGACAGATACGGCGCTTCCTGTTCCGTGATACGCTTTAAGAGGGCTTTGACCGAGGGAATTTCGCGGTTGACGAGCAGGGCGGGGCCGGTTTGGGCGCCGACGGTGCGAATCTGGCGCACACGGTCGTTTTCCTTGGCGACGCGGGTCAGCTCGTGGCGTTTAATCCGCCCTTCGTCATAAGCTTTGACCGAGGCGGCGACTGCCAGCCCGGTCTGGATATGGGAGCCCATGACCATCTGGTATATATAGTAACAGGGTTTGTCTACCTGCTGGAGCACGCCTTCCGCAAGCAGGCGGCGAAAGTTGTCGGCGGCGCGGTCGTAAACCCGGTCTTCATACGGGGAAACGTCGCCGGGGAAATCTATCTCGGCTTTGGAAATATGTAAAAAGCTGTATGCATTGCCCAGCGCACGGACCTTGGCTTCGGCTGAGGACAGCACGTCATACGGCGGCGCGGCGACTTCTCCGGCATAAAAAGGGGTGGGTATAATCCCGGCGAAGGGGGCATAAATCAAATTGTCATCAGTCATAGTGTCAGTCCTTGTTTCTGTCCTGGAAATCCGGTTCCGGCTCGGCGCAGGCGGCAGCGGCAGACGGAGCGTCCGGCTGCAGGCACTGACCCGAAACGCCGCCAGCATACAAAGCCTGTCGGCGGTTGTCTAATAAAATGCGCGGGTTGTACACGGGAATTTTTCAGGAGGGCAGGAACCGGGGCGGCAGATGTCGGAGCGAAAGGGGATGGGGAGGCAGATGCCGGAACGGAAGGGCCCGGGGCGGCAGAGGCGGAAGCCGGAGGCAACGGCGGCGGGGATTGCGGGCAGCGGCGGGAATCTGAGCCGGGTGATACCTGTGTCAGGTTTGGGGCGTTTCGAGGCAGGTTTTAAGATAGCGGTGCAGCGTGCTCCAGGTACAGCCCATAAGGCGCGCGATTTCGGCTTTGGAGACATTGTTTTGCAGCAGCGCCATAATCCGGCCGTGCTGCTTTTGCAGTTTGCAGCGCGCGGTACCGTAGGGGCGGCCGAGGCGGCGCCCTTCGTCGCGCAGGCGCTGGAGCGAATTGCGGGTGCGTTCCGAAATCAGCTGGCGTTCGATTTCTCCGGCGAGGGAAAAGGCGAAAGCGAGGACTTTGCTCTGAATGTCTGCGCCGAGGCGGTAGTTTTCTTTCAGCGTCCATATCTGGCAGTCCTTTTCCAGGCAATGCTGCAATATGCCCATGACCTCCAGCATATTGCGCCCCAGACGTGACAGTTCGGTCGCAATCAGGATGTCCCCCTTTTGCAGGCGGCCAAGCAGGCGGCCGAGCCGGCGTTCCTGCAGACCTTTGCGGGTAGACACGGTTTCTTCGACCCAGCGGTCAATCTGCAGGGACGAAAAAGCGGCGAATTTTTCGATTTCGTGGCGTTGGTTTGCCGTGTTTTGGCGGTCGGTGCTGACGCGAATGTATCCGTATATCATATAGCCATTCCTTTATGTTTTCTGAATTAAACCGGAAGGAGCGGGACTATACAATAAACCACCGTTTATGAAGACAGTCCTCGGCAATCTTTTCCATTTACATCGTTTTAGCCACAAAAACGATGAATTACGATAAAATTCTTGACTTTGCCTAAGATGTTTATATGATGGCCGCAGATATACAATTTAAACGGTGGTTTACGGAGAGTGCCGGGCGATGGAATTTGCGTTTGTGAGAAACGGACGGGAAGAAGCGGACAGGGAGAAAATCCGGGCGTTTGCAGAAGCGTACGGTCTGGTTCCGTGCGGGGAGCTGACGGGCGCGAACATCGGGGAGGCTATGGCCGGGAATTATGCAGGGGAAAGGCCCGAGAAAGCGGCGGGACGGCCGGGGCGCACGGGCGGAATGAGGCCGGAGAAAGCCGCCGGGCGGCCGGGGAGAGGAGATACAATGATTGTCGCCGATGCGGCGGCGCTCGGCAGCCGTTACGAGGAAGCCCTGCAGGCAGTGAGCCTGGCGGCGCGGCAGGGCATCAGTCTGTACTGCGTTAAGGAGGGGCTGCGGATTGACGCGCTTTTTCCGCAGACGTTTGACCGGGCAGCGGAGATATGCCTTCAGCTTTATAAAGCGGTTTTATCTATCAGGAACAAAGGAATTCAGGATGAGCTTAAACGGACGGGCAAAAAGCGCGGACGGCCGTTCGGCACGGCAGCGGTTTCAAGCCTTGACGGCCGGAACAGGGAAATTTTTGACGGGCTGCGGCAGGGGCTGGCCAAGGCGGAGATTGCGCGGCGGCTCGGCGTGGGGAGGACGACGCTGTATCTGTATTTGAAGAAGAATGAGGACGCGGGGCTGAGAACCGGGACGGACGGTGCCGGGAGAGCCGGAGCGGGGAAAAACGGGGGGAGTGGTGCCGGAGCGGGCAGAGAAGTTGCTGCCGGAGCGGGCAGAGGAGTTGCCGCCGGGACGGGCAGGGAAGTTGCTGCCGGAGCGGGCAGAGGAGAAATCGGACTTCAGGCCAACAAAGCAATTTATGACAGGAACAGAACATGAGCATTGATAACAGCGGCGATATTAACACGATTATTTTGGCAGCGGGGAAGTTTAACCCGAAAAACATTTCTTCGGGCATGATTACCGACCCGGGGCTGCTGCCGATACGCGGCAAGCCGGCCATTAACTGGTGCATTGACGCGGCGAAGAAGAACGGGGCGGGCGACATCAAAATCGTGCTGCGTTCCAGCAACACGCGGCTCAGCCGGTTTCTGGGCTACAGTTATCCCGACGTCAGGCAGATTTTCGTCGGCGGAGATGACGATGCGGCGACGGCGCTGGTTTCGATGCTGGGCAGCTGCAACGACGATATGCCGACGCAGATTATCCTCGGCGATACGCTGATTAACGAGCCGTTTCCCGAAGAGGCGGACGTGTTTCTGGCGTCGCCGAACATCAAGACTTCAAAACAATGGTGCCTGGCGACCAAAGACGAAAACGGGCATCTGCTGCGCATTTACAACAAAGAACGCGACATTTCGGTAACGGGGAAAGAGGCGCTGGCCGGGTATTACAAGTTTTCGGACACGCGGCTGCTGAAGCGGCTGGTGTTTGAGGAGCTGCGGGCGGAGCAACCGAGCATTATCAACGTGTTTCTCAACTATAACCGGCAGGTGCCGATTTTAATCAAGACGACGCGAAACTGGTTCGACTTCGGACATATCAGCGGGGCGGTGCAGGCGCGGCTGGGGCTGTTTTCGGCGCGCGAGTTCAACAATCTGGCGGTAGACGCGGTGCGCGGGACGATTACGAAAATTTCCAAAAAGAAGCAGAAGCTGTTGGACGAGGCGAACTGGTACCAAAGCCTGCCTAAAGAGATTTCGTGCTATGCGCCGCGGGTGTTTGACGTCAGCGAAGACGGCGAGTTTGCGCGGGTGGAGATGGAACTTTACGGCTATGCGAATCTGGCAGAGACCTTTATTTACGGTTCCAACAACCTGGAAGACTGGTACAACATCATCGAGGCGCTGCTGAAAGTGCATAAGGTGTTTGAAAAATACACCGAGGCACCCGACCGCGGCGAACTGGAGGAAATCTACATCGTCAAGACCGAACAGCGGCTGGCGGAAATTGCGGCAAAATATCCGCGCATTGCGGAGATGATGCAGAGCCGCTATCTGACAATCAACAGCACGCACTACCGCAATTATCCCGAATTTAAGGAAGACCTGGCGGCGGCGCTGGCACGGCTTGCCGAATACGGAAAGCGCACCATCGTGCACGGCGACTATTGCTTTTCCAACATTCTGTTTGACCCGATGCATTATATCTTCAAGCTCGTGGACCCGCGCGGGCGGTTCAGGACGCAGACGATTTACGGCGACCCGCGGTACGACATCGCCAAATTGCGCCACAGTATCGTCGGGCATTACGATTTTATCGTTGCGGGGCTGTACCGGCTGGAGCAGAACGGGCGGGACGATTATGAATTTCAGATTTCGTCGCCGATTGTGGCGGAGAAGCTGGAGCCGTTTTTTGACGAACTGGCAGTCGAATACGGATACGACAGCCGGGACATCAAGCTGATTGAGGGGCTGCTGTTTCTGACGATGATACCGCTGCACGGCGACGATACGAACCGGCAGAGGGCCTTTTACCTGACGGCGGTACGGAAACTTAACGAGGTTTTATACGGGGAGCAAGCGATATGACGGAACAGAGGAAATTACGCATCTGCATTGATTTGGACGGGACAATCTGCGACATCCGCAAAGACGGGGAAACGTATGCCGACGTCAGGGCCAAGCCGGGAGCGGCGGAGAAAATCCGCGCGCTCAGGGCGGCGGGGCACACGGTGATTATCAATACCGCGCGCAATATGGGCTCGACCGGGCACAACGTCGGCAAGGCGCTGAAAAACGTCGGGAAGATGACGTTTGAATGGCTGGAGAAGAACGGCATCGAATATGACGAGATTTTTTTCGGCAAGCCCAATGCGGACATCACGATTGACGACCGGGCGGTGCGGTTTGCCGACAACTGGGCGGAGATTTCCGAAGATATGCTGATGAGGGAGGCTAAGGCGAAATGATTAACGTGGTGATACCGATGGCGGGGGCAGGCTCCCGTTTTCAGGCAGAGGGGTTTGACAAGCCGAAGCCTTTTATCGACGTCAACGGCAAGATGATGATTGAGCGGGTTCTGGACGGGGTCAGCCTGCCCGATGCGCATTATACGCTGATTATTCAGGAGCGCTTCCGGGAGGAAAACGGGGCGGAACTGGAGAGGCTGTCGGAGCGCTACCGCACGGCGTTCGTTACGGTGGAAAAGCTGACGCAGGGCGCGTGCTGCACGGCGATGGCGGCGTTTGAGATCATCAACAACAACCTGCCGGTCATCTTTGCTGACAGCGACAACATTTTCACGCGGGAGGCGTTTGCGGGGTTTGCCGAAGACTGCCTGGCGCGGAGGCTGGACGGCAGCCTGCTGACGTTTGCGTCGGACGAGAGCTGTTTTTCGTACGCGGAAACGGACGCGGAGGGCGTGGTGGTGCGGACGCGCGAGAAAGAAGCCATCTCGCGCCACGCCATCGCCGGGGCGTATATGTTTGCGCGGGGGGCGGATTTTGTGCGCGCCGCCATCAATATGATGATTTACGGCGACAAGGCAAAAAACGAATATTACATGAGCAATGTTTATAACCATGCGGTGCGGCTGGGGCTGAAAACCGGGGTTTACGACATTGCGGCGGACGCTTTCGCCTGCGTCGGCACGCCGCGGCAGCTCAGGGAGTATCTGGAGAGATGAACGGGGAGATATTGGGGACACGAACGCTAGGCGGCGACAGCGGCATAATGAGCGGGGCGCAAATGTCGGCAGGATATACAGGCGCAAATGGCTGGCGGTACAGCGGTAAGACGAACGCGAATACAGCGGTAATCCGGGCGCGAATACAGCGGTAATCCGGGCGCGAATATATTTGGGATATGAATGACAAAAAGGGGATTGAGCAAATGAGGATAAGAAACTTTTTAGTGCATACGGCGGCGTGTTTTATTCCGAACCGGGAGAGGCGAAAAGCTTTCCGCCGGCGTTACCGGCAGCCGGATGCAACGGAGCTGCTGCGGCGCCGGGTGGCAGTTCTGGAAGATACACTGAAAGAGAAAAAAAGCGGGAATGACAATAGAACAGACCTGTTGTCCAGAATAGAATTGTTGGAACAGGAAGAACTTTGCCGTAAAAAAAGAATTCAGCAGGTAACGGCGGAAAAGGCAAGAAACAGTATACAGGACTTTGGCAAGAACAACAGATTTGTTTTAATTCATGAAGACGGCCGTGAGGAATATAATCCTCAAATAGAAGGGTTGACTGTTATTTTTTACGGTAATGACAATCGTGTAGAACTCCACGCTCCCATAAAGTTTATAAATTGCCGTTTTAAATTAGGCGACAGGGCGGAAATTGTCATTCAGAAGACCCGCTATAATATCTGTGATGTCTTTGTTGATGCACCGATGAAACCGGGGAACAAATTAATTATCGGGGAAAATTTTTCTTGCGGCCATACGGTTTTTTATTTGGGAGAAGACCCCGGAGTCTGTATTAAAATAGGAAACGACTGTATGTTTTCGGTACAAAATTTTTTCCGCCCGGGTGACGGACATAAAATTACGCAACAAGGCCAAACCGAGCAAATTAATGTTCCGAAAGATATTGTTTTGGGTAACCATGTCTGGCTGGGTATGCGCAATATGATATTAAAAGGAACGGTAATTCCCGACAATTGCGTTATTGCCACATCGTCTGTGGTTAATAAGGTTTTTACAGCTAAAAATTGTATTATAGGGGGGGTACCCGCCAAGGTTTTAAAGCATGGCGTGGAATGGCACAGGTAGGAGAGAGACTGTTTTTGCCGTTTGGTATATCTTAACTGCGGTAGTCTGAAATATTTAATTGGTGGTGTTATGTACTTATTTGAAAAAAAACAGAGAAAGAAAAAAGTGCTGCTTTGTATTGATAAAGATCAGATGCAGCCTTATGATTACAAGCTTCCGTCATTTGAGGGGCTTGCCGGCATGGGGGGAAACAGCGGCAATAACGTTTTTCAGTTCGGTATGCAGAAGGTGATGTTGTCGCCGTATGTTGACGTGGATGTGTGCACGACGTTTTTATCCCGAACGGACGAGTTTCTTAAAGATGCGGATCGGATTAACGAGAAATATGATGCGTTGGTTACGTTTCCGGCCAATGTATTGGGAACCTATGCCAAAGAGCATGGGCTGCGGCGTTGGGCGCATGCGGTTAAGAAAATTAAAAAGCCGTTTCATTTTATCGGAGTGGGAGCCCAATCCGATTATTTATATCATACGGATTTTGTTGAAGACATCCGGCAGGAGGGCTGCGACTTTATCGGGAGTATACTGGATACAGGAGGCATGATTTCGCTGCGCGGTTATTTTACGGCGGAAGTTGTTAAAAAGCTTGGATTTTCGGACAGTGACTTTACGGTAACCGGCTGCCCGTCCCTGTTTATGAACGGGCGCAATCTGGTTATAGTCCCGCAGGATATTGTGCAAAGCGAGCTCAAGCCGGTGTTGAACGGAACACATTTCTGGTTTGACGAGAGATTTCATGTTTACTTTCATCAATATCCAAATTCTGTTTTTGTGGATCAGGACGTCTTATACCGTCTGCTGCTGCGACAAGAAGAAATTCCCCAGACCCTGGGAATGGAGCTGCCGCATCTGCGCAACGGCCTCTTTGCGACTTTGTACAACCAGAAGCGGCTTCGAATTTACGGCGATTATCTGGCATGGGATGAGGATTTAAAAAACAGCGGGTTTAATTTTTCCATAGGCGGTCGCATCCACGGCAATATCGTGTCTTTGCTGGCGGGGATTCCTGCTTTTATCGACGGGCATGATTCGAGGGTTATGGAATTGGCGGAATATTTTAGCATACCGTGTGTACATATGTCGGAACCGGAAGATTTGTTTGATATTTATTCGCGGCTTGATTATGGACAGTTTAATCGTTCGTTTGCCCAAAAATATGATATTTTTGCAGAGTTTATGAAACGTGCCGGGCTGCCTTTTTGGGATGACGAACGTTTCATAAATGAACGTGTCAGCCGTGTAAGATGTCAATATCCGCCGATGGAATTCGGCCGAGAGATGTTTATTGACGCCTTAACCAAGTATGCTCAAAAATAGGAGAAAATTTATGAAAGAAAAGATTATCCCGATAACGTTTTCGGTTGATGACAATTATGTTAAGCATGCCGCGACGGTTATGGTTTCCATCCTGTCAAACTCGGACAGCAGCTATACGTATGAGTTTATCGTCTTTGACAACGGCATAAAAGAGGCAACGAAGGAACTTCTGCGAAAGGTTATTTCCAGATACGGCAACGCACGGGTGAAATTTATCGACATCCGCGACAAGACGGCGGGTTTTCTGACGACAAACATTAAGACGTCGGCAATATTTGATAGGCTGTTTATCCCGGAGGTTTTGAAGGAATATAAGAAGATAATCCAGTTAGACGCGGACATGGTGGTTCTGGGAGACATTTCCAAGCTTTTTAACGAGGATACGGGCAATTGTTATATCGGGTGCGTCCAGGATCGTTTTGTCCGGCAGCATATCAGCGACAGAGACACGGTCTGGCTGCGCGACGTCGAAGGGCTGAAAGGGTATGACTGGGCGTCTTATACGCGGGATTATCTGAAAATGAAACACCCCGAAAATTATTTTAACGCCGGAATGATGCTGATGAATTTGGAACTGATGCGGAAAGATAAAATTTCTCCTAAACTGGTGGCGTATTTGCTGGAACACCAGCCGCTCGCCCTGTGCGACCAGGACGTTTTGAATGCGGTTATCGGCGATAAGAAGAAGCTGCTTTCGCCGCGATGGAATTTTGTCATCGACTATTCCATTCTGCATCCCGGCGATGCATATTCAAGGGAAGGGCGGGAGCATCCGTACATCCTGCATCGCAAACTCTGGGACGGGCATTTTCTGCGCGGGTACAGCGAATATTACTACCAGTACCTTCCCGAAGAATTCGGCAACCTGCAAAGAAGGAAGACGGAAACCGTCAGCCCGCGCGATATTACGTTTGTGTGTACCGGAAAAATCATCGGCAAGGGGCGGTATGCAACGGCCAGGTCGTTGCGTTCGGTACGAAAGTATTTTCCCGAAGCCGAAATTGTCCTGTCTACATGGGAAGGGGAAGACCTCTCCGGGCTTGACGGGCTGTATGACCGTCTGGTACTGAATAAGAAAATGGAACCGGAATATTCGGCGCATTTGGAAAGCTGTCCGTGGAAAGCGCCTAATACTTACGATTTGCAGCAATATTCCGTCAATCGCGGGCTGAAGGCGTGCCGGACAAAATACGCGGTGCGGTGGCGGACGGATTTTGTATTGCAAAACGGCGATTTTTTGAAAAATTACAATACATTCAACCGGCTTTTTGACATGTATGAAGCGGATTGCAGAATTTTTGAGCAGAGGGTACTGATTCATAAGACTCTGACAGTTAATCCGCATGCGCCGGATCTGGCCTTTGCGCAACATCCGGCAGACCTTTTCCATTTCGGGCTGACGGAAGATTTGCTCAGGCTGTGGGACGGGCGGCCGATGCCCGAAGGCGTGTATGATTTCTTTTGCAGAGGCGCGGGGCAGCCTAATCCATGCCGTTTTGCCAGCAGGTATATCATAGAACAGTATTTGTGGGTTGCGCTGCTGGAAAAAGCAGGAAAGGCTGCGGCCGTTCCGGAATATTATCTGGCGACGTCGCCCCGGCTGAAAGAACTGACGGATCGTTTTTTTGTTTCCAATTTCCTGATATTTGATCAAAAAATGCTGGGAGCCGTTTCAAAGTTCGACAAAATGCAGCGCAAGCAGCAGTATCGCTTTTTCTCGTTCAGGCATTTTTGCAACGAGTATACGGAGCATGTTGACCGGCATAATGACAAAGTCAAGGATATTCTGAAGCTGTATGCGTATAAAGATACGTTAAAAGCGCTGCGAAGAGATTTCGGCGCGCCGTTTGTCCTGTGCGGGGCGCAAAATCCTTCCGGTGCTGCGCTGGGCGGCGCTTCCGATACGGGTATTCTGGTATCTGGCCAAATATGGCAAGAGAAATTTTCTTTTGCGGCGGAAACTTTGATGGAAATAAAATTTTCAGACATTACGGTCGTGGTGCAGGGAGCCGTGTATGAGGGGATTACGGTACGGGCGGTTGAGAGCGTGCGGCGGTTTCTGCCGGGGGCGCGGGTGGTCTTTGCGACGTGCGTGCCGGGCGGTGTGCCGGATGGCGGTGCAGATGCCGGAGCGAAAGGGCGCGGGGCGGCAGATGTCGGAGCGAAAGGGCGCGGGGCGGCAGAGGCAGGAGCCGGAGCGGAAGGGGGCGGGGCGCCGTTGCCGTGTGCCGGAAGCAGGGAAACTGCAATACCGGACATCGGTGCCGACGAGGTTGTGGCGGTTCCGGATCCGGGCGGATTTGCCTATGCCGAACGTCCGGGAGAGAAAATCAACAACGTTAACCGCCAGATTGCCAATACGGCAGCGGGGCTGAAAAAGGTGCGGACGCCGTATGCTTTGAAGCTGCGTTCCGACTTTTTGCTGACGGGCAATGGTTTTCTGCGGTATTTTGACGCTTTTCCGGCGGCGGACGAGGCATACCGCGCATTCGGGCATAAGCTGCTTGCCTGCTGCTATTTTGCGCGCAACCCGCGGTCGGATATGCCGTTTCCGTTTCATCCGTCGGATCTGGCGTTTTTCGGGCGGACGGAAGATTTGCTGCGGCTCTATGACATTCCGCTGATGACGCGGGAACAGGCCTATTGGAACCGGCAGGACAGGCATCAGTACCAGTATGTGCCCGAACAGTATCTGTTTATCAACTGTCTTAAACGCGGCGGATTTGCGCCGGAGTGCGGTTTTTACAACGACTGCCGGGAAGCGGGCGTGGCGCAGACGGAGCGTTTTTTTGCGTCCGATTTCATATTCCTGACGTTTGAGCAGTTTAACCTGCGGCCGACGAAAGCGACTTTTGATATGGCGGTACATCCGAATGCGTTTCGCAGCTGTTATACGCATATCGAGTGGCGGCGGCTGTACCGGGATTATGCGGATGCGGCGCACGTTGTGCCGGAGCGGGACGAAGAGCGCGAAAAAATCGAGCGGCTGTACCGGAGATACCGCAAATACCGGTTTGTCAGCAACGTCTGCGCGCTGTTTTTCCGGCATAAGGGAAAGCGGCGGCAGGTGCGCAATGCGGTGCTGGAATATTTTCTGGGGAGAGGGCAGGCGGAAAAAGCCTGATGCGGCGCGGCGGTTTCGGGGCGGATGCGGACGGCGGCGCCGGGAACGAAGGCGGCGGAGAGAAAATATTTTTTTGACGCCAATCTAATATGTTATGAAAAAATGTGCAAAAATATGAAAAAAATGCTTTACAATAAAAAAACAATGCGCTATTAAAAGCTCTGTTGACGCACCCGTAGCTCAACTGGATAGAGCATCTGACTACGGATCAGAAGGTTGTGAGTTCGAACCCCGCCGGGTGCACCAGTTTTAAGCCCTCTCTTTGGAGAGGGCTTTAGTTTTGCCTGAACGGGAGAGGAAGGGCAGAAAAGGAAGAGGAGAAAACGCAGCGTCGGGGTTGCGGTGCGGCGGAGGTTGCGGGCTTAATGTTACGGGCTTAATATTATGGGTATAAGGCTTAAATAGAGGTTGCCAAGCGGGGAACGGACTGTATATTTATAAAGATTTTTCAGGACGACTCTATTGTTTTGCGGATGTTTTAATGTATAAGCTTTTGGTGAATTTGGTCAGTTTCGGGCTGCTGATGGCAGTGTTGCTGTTTGCGGGCATTTTTGTTTGGTTTAAAACGGCCGGGTTTGATATTCCCGACTATACGAAGCTGGCAACATACGAGCCGCCGGTTACGACGCGCCTGTATGCCGGCGACGGGCAGGTGCTGATGGAATATGCGGCGGAGAAGCGTATTTTCGTGCCCGAGGATAAAATTCCCGAGCGGGTCAAGCAGGCTTTTATCGCTGCCGAAGACAAGCATTTTTATTCGCATCCGGGGATAGATCTGCTGGGGATTACGCGCGCGGTATTTACGAATGTCGTCAATTATGCCAAAGGCAAACGGCTGGTCGGGGCGTCGACGATTACGCAGCAGGTGGCGAAAAACTTTCTGCTTTCTTCGGAGCGGTCGCTTATCCGCAAAATCAAGGAGGCCATTCTGGCGTACCGCATCAGCAACGCATTTTCCAAAGAGCACGTTCTGGAGCTGTATCTGAACGAGATTTACCTCGGCAACCGGGCATACGGCGTGGCGGCGGCGGCTCTCAATTATTTCAACAAATCGCTGGCGGAGCTGACGCTTGAAGAAACCGCCTATCTGGCGGCGCTGCCGAAAGGGCCGAACAACTACAATCCCAAAAAGCGCTACGACGCGGCGATTGCGCGGCGCAACTGGGTTATCGGGCGTATGGCGGAAGACGGGTACGTGAGCAGGGAAGAGGCCGAGGCGGCGCAGAAAAAGCCGCTGGTGACGGTGGAGCGGAAATTCGGATATCTGAAAGACGGCGAGTATTTCAGCGACGAGGTGCGGCGCGTTATTTCCAAGAGCCTCGGCGAAGATGCGGTGTTTGAAGGCGGGCTGATGGTGCGCACGACAATTGACCCGGCGCTGCAGCAGCTGGCGACCAAAGTGTTCCGGCGCGGACTGCTCAATTATGACCGGCGGCACGGGTTCCGCGGGGCAACGGCACGGATAGACCTTAACGGCGACTATAAGGACGCATTGAAAAAAACGGTTTTGCCGGCAGGTGCGGAAAAAAGCTGGCAAAAGGCGGTCGTGCTTTCGGCAGGCGCCGCGGAAGCCAGGATTGAAACCGAAAGCGGCAAACAGGGAACCATCGGGCTGAAGAGTCTGGCGTGGGCGCGCAAGGCGCTCAAAGACCAGCGGGTCAGCGAGGCGCCGAAAAAGGCGTCCGACGTGTTGGCGAAAGGCGACGTGATTTATGTCGAGGAAGCCAAAAACGGCGTGTTTGAGCTGCGGCAGGTGCCGAACGTCGAGGGGGCGATGGTGGTGATGGATCCGCACAACGGCAAGGTGCTGGCGATGGTCGGCGGCTTTTCGTTTGCCAAATCGCAGTTTAACCGCGCGACACAGGCCTACCGCCAGACGGGGTCGACGTTTAAGCCGGTTGTCTACGCGGCGGCGCTGGAACTCGGCTATTCGCCGACGGATTTAATTTTGGACGCGCCGTTTGTGCTTGATCAGGGGCCGGGGCTGCCGCTGTGGAAGCCTTCCAACTATTCCAAAGGGTTTTCGGGGCTGACGACGCTGCGGCAGGGAATCGAAAAATCAAAGAACCTGATGACGGTGCGACTGGCTCAGGATGTCGGTATGGACAAGGTGGCGGCGATGGCGAAACGCCTCGGCGTGGACGATAACCTGCCGCAGCTGCTTTCGATGTCGCTGGGTGCGGACGACACGCGTTTGGTCGACATGATAACGGCGTATGCGGTGTTCGTCAACGGCGGGAAAAAGGTTACGCCGTATCTGATTGAGCAGATTCAGGACCGTTACGGCAAGAGTTTGTATAAAAACAATGACAGCCACTGTATCGGCTGCAAAGCGGCGCATTTTGACCCGGCAGCGCCGGTGCCGGAAATTACCGACGACCGCGAGCGGGTATTGGACGAGCTGACGGCGTATCAAATGGTGTCCATCTTGCAGGGCGTGGTACAGCGCGGAACCGGGGCAAGGCTGGCGCAGCTGGGCAAAAATCTGGCGGGCAAGACCGGTACGACGAACGACACTAAGGACGCGTGGTTTATCGGCTTTTCACCGGATATGGTCGCGGGCGTGTATATCGGCTTTGACGAGCCGCGGACGCTCGGACGGGTAGAAACCGGTGCGGCGGCGGCATTGCCGGTGTTTTACGATTTTATGAAAGAGGCGCTGAAAGACAAGCCGAACCTCGAATTCCGCGTGCCGAAAGGAATCCGTTTCGTACGCGTGAACCCGAAGACGGGACGCCCGGCCACGCTGGATGACCGGGTGGTCATTACCGAAGCGCTGAAGCCTGATTTTGACTTTAACAATACGCAGAGGGTTATCGGCGACGACGGCAGGTCGATGCTGGACGATAAGAGCGAAGAGGCGTTCGGGCTGGGTTCCGAGTACTAAAAGGGGAAAATTTGAGCGCCTAATCGCGGATGGAGCTCCACATCGTTGCATCGTGTACGCCAAAGTACACTCGTGTTTCTCGGGAGACATCCGCTTCTATCCATCGCTAATTTCCCCTCTTTAGGGGAGAGTACGGCGGCGTTCGGACTGCGGCGTGGTGAAATTCCGGCAGCGGGACGGCGATGTTTTCTGTTGACAAAAACGGGCGGGCGGCGTAAGGTCGTTTGCAAACGGAAGCGCACGGCGAAAGCGCTTTGGCGGCATATGCCGCAATACGGCAGAAACAAGGAAACTATCATGAAACATGAACTTTTGGCGCCGGCGGGCAGCCTTGAAGCAGGATATGCGGCGCTGCATTACGGCGCCGACGCGGTTTATCTCGGGCTGACAAAGTTTTCGGCGCGGGCGGGAGCAGAGAATTTTACGCCGGAGGAACTTGACGAATTTACGGCTTATGCGCATACGCTGGGGCGCAAGGTATTTGTGGCGCTGAATACGGTTTTGACCGAGGCGGAGGCTCGCGAGCTGCCGGAGATTTTTGCGGTGTTGCGGCGGACGCGGGTTGACGCGCTGATTGTGCAGGATTTGGGGGTATTTTATCTGGCGAAGAAAATGCTTCCGGGCGTGGAACTGCATGCAAGCACACAGATGGCGGTGCATAACGCCGAGGGGGCGAAGTTTTTGCAAAGGCTCGGATTTAAGCGCGTGGTATTGGCGCGGGAGCTGAGCCTGCGGGAGATTCAGGCGGTGGCCGAGGCGGCGCCGGATTTGGATTTGGAAGTATTTGTGCACGGGGCTCTGTGTTATTCTTACAGCGGGCAGTGCCTGTTTTCGGCGCTGGAATACGGCAAGAGCGCAAACCGCGGGCGGTGCGTTTATCCGTGCCGGGCGGAATTTGCAGTGGAGGAAGAAAACGATAACAGAGGAGCGCGGGAGGACCGGCACGGGCTGGCCGGGAACTGCGATGCGGGGAGAGCAGGGCAGCGCGGGCTGGTCGGAGGTTGCGGCGGCTTAAGGTCGCATTTGTTTTCCATGAAAGATTTGGCGTTGGAGGAGGCGGTTTTGAAAATCCCGGCGCTGTCGCTCAAAATTGAAGGGCGGAAAAAGTCGCCGCTGTATGTTGCGGCGGTTACGAACTATTATCGCCATATTCTCGACGGGCGCAAAAAGGACTTGAAAGAGGCGGAGGATATCCGGCAGATTTTTTCGCGGCCATGGTGCCGGTTCCATTTTAACGGCAAGGATAAAAACGTGGTTGACGCACATTTTGTCGGGCACCGGGGGCTGCTTATCGGCAAAGTGGAACGCGTCGGGAGAAATCGTCTGGGGTTTAAGACTTCGCATGCGGTGGCTCGTTATGACGGCGTGCAGATTGACGCGGCAGGCGACGAAAAACCGTTCGGGTTCGGGGTCAAGGCACTGTTTGTCAACGGAAAGCCGGCGATTGAGGCGGCGGCAGGGCAGTATGTGGAATTGGAACTGCCGGAGGAGCATCCGTATCTGGCAGTCGATGCACCGGTTTATCTGGCTTCATCCTCGGCGGTGAAAGGAAAATATGCTTATCAGAAGCCGAAACCCGGCGCTTATCGCAATCGGGCGGAACTGGCGGTTCGGGTGGAAATCGGCGCTGATGAGGTGCGGGCGGTCTGTTATGGGGCAGACGGCTGCGCAGGGACAGCGGAACATATTGCAGACGATTGTGCGGGGACGGCGGAGCGTATCGCAGACGGTAGTGCAGGGACGAATGCTGAAAGGTTTGCCGGAGTGGCAGCCGTTAGGCGAGGGGATTTTCCGCCGGCGAAAGATACGGCAAAAGTGGAGGCTGCCGTGCGGGAAGCGTTTGCCAAAACCGGAGGTACGGCCTTTACCGTGGCAGCATTGGATATTGCCAATTCCGAAGCGCGGTTTGTTCCGGTTTCGGTATTGAATGAATTGCGGCGCGGCCTGTTGGATAAAGCGGCGGCAGCGGCGAAAATGGCGGAGGAAGAGGCGGCTGTGCAGATGGCGGAATCACGGCAGGCCGTGAAAACCGGCGGAGTAGAGGCGGTGAATGAATGTGAAAATATAGAGCCGGATGCCGGGGGAAATTGTTTGGCGACGTGTGCGACGGAACGGCAGGTTAAAAAATTGCGGTTGTTCCGTATCGGGCTGGAAACGGCTGAAACGGACTGGCAGGCGTGCGATATGGCGGAAACATGGTTTGTATTGCCGCAGATATGCCGCAATACGGGGAGATTGGCCGCGGTTGTGCAGAGTTTGTATGATGTAGGGGCGAGGAAGTTTGTTGCCGAGAATTATTATGCTTTCGAGATGCTCAGGCAGTACGAAGGCGTGCAAATCGGGGCGGGAAGCTTTATCTATGTCATGAACCATTATACGACCGCGGCCTTGCGTGATATCGGCGCGGCGTGGGCAACGCTGGCGTTGGAAAGCCCGGCGGAAAATATGGCGGAGACGGCGGCGAAGGCTCTGGTGCCGACGGTTCAGGCGGTGTTTGCATATCCGCCGTTGTTTACGTCGGCGGTTTGCATCCGTCCGAATGCATGCAAGGATTGCAGCCGCGGGGTGAAACGCTATCGGCTGAAAAAAGACGGGCGCGCGTTTACGGCAGTTTCACGCGATTGCCAGGTGCAGGTTTTTGATACCAGGCCGTATGAGCGCGAGGCAGTTCCCGGCATTTGGGCTGTTATTGACGAAAGAGATTAATCCTCAAAAAGGGACAGGCGGCCGGCGTACGGCAGAAAGCGAGACGTTGATAAGTGAGAGCCGACAGGAGAACGGCTTTGGGCTGTTGGCATGCGACGTTGGCGGCAGAGGGGGCATTGGTTGCAAAAGGCGTCTGCGGCGTTAGCGGCTAAGAGCCTGGACGGCCGAGAGCTTGGGCGGCAGAGGCGATTGCGGTGTTGGCACACAGGGAATTACAAGAGGCCGCCCAGCAGTCCTTTGGCGCTGTTTTTCAGGTTTTCGGCAGTTCCTTTCAAAGTGTCGGCGCTTTCGTCGGCAATATCTTTCAGGCTGTTCAGCCCCTGACGGACAGCTGTATCGTAAGCGGTATCAAGGATTTTTTTCAGAATAAGAGAGGCGGTTTCAATAATGCCTTTGCCTTGACTGCCTTTTTCACGGCCGATATCTTTCAGGGTGACGGCGGGCAGGGGAACGGAAGCGGCGGCGCCTTTGCCGCCAAACGTGGCGCCGAGGCTGACTTTGCCGCCGGTTATGTTAAGCGCGTTGATGATGACTTTTTTGCCGCCTGAGGAAGAGGCTGATTTCGCGGAGCCGCCTGAGGAAACGGCGGGCTTTGCGGTGCCGGCCCGTGTGGCATCGGTTTGGTCAGCGGCGGGTTTGGCAGCGGCGGCTGCGGCGTTTTTGTTGACTGCTGCCAGCAGGTCGGATACGTTGTTATGGGTGACATTTTTTAATTCATACGCAATTTCGGGGTTGGCGATGCGGATTTCTTCGACAACAATGACCGGTTTTAAGAGCGAGCGCATATCCAGCCTGACATAAACGGAGCCGAGGCTCAGTATCTGCGGCGTCTGATATCCTTCGGGGTTGGCGATGCGAAGGCCTTTCAATTCGGCTTCTCCTTTGCGCAGGGACAGGCGGAAGCCATCGAGCGCGACTTCGGTGCCGGTCAGCTGCGAGCCGTATTTGGCAACGGAGGCTTTGACAATCGATTCAAGGTTGAGATACAAGCCGCAAATTCCTCCGGCAAGCACAATGATGATTGTAAGCAGGATAAGCAAAAATTTTTTCATGACAGTCCTTTCAGCCGAAGCGAAACAAATTCAAAACAACTTCCCAAAAGCCGAATCGGACGGTTGGCGCGGGCAGCTTTTGGGGATGCAAATATATAATGAAGTATATATTTTTATTTTAATTTTGCAATCAATTAAAATAAAAAATCCGCTGTAAAAGAGGAAGAATTGGTGAAAAAGTTGCCGAAAAATCAGGCAATGTGAAAGAAGAGCTTGATTACTACTATAACCAAGTTTGGAAAGGTTTATCTCCTCTTGCGGCTTCAAAAGATAAAATTCATGACAGAAAGGTAAATGAAATTGGTAGACAACGAGCAAAAAGTGGTGTATATACCAGTTCAAAAGATGGGTGTCATTCTTTTAGAGTGAAGGGAATCAATGGAAAGTACTGAATTAAAAAAGTGGATTTGGCGGATAGTGCGCTTTGTTTGGAATATTTTTGCACTTTTCGGTGTTTTTGTTTGCGGCTATTTTCTTTATTTGGTGTTTGATGAAGAAGGGTATTGTCTGAGCAGCCAACAAGGAGTGTGGGACAATGAGCAGAAAATCTGCCGCAAAGATTGCATTAAGTGGAGCCAAGAACAAGGCTGCATAACTGAAAAAATGTTGGAAGGTGATACCGAGTAATATTTTCCTTAACGAGAAAAAGCCTCCGTTATTCGGAGGCTTTTTCATTTGGCGGGGGGTAACGCCATTTGAGGGAAATTAGAAAAATAAATATATAAAATTCAACGAGATGTTCGGTTTATTTTTGTCGGCGTCCGCTGTGGTTTATATAGGGGAAATTTTTTTTAATTTACAGTTGCGAAATGTGAAATTTATTTCCATATAGTATTTATAATATATTAAATATGATAGGTTTGTTTGATTTTATAAGGAGAAGAGATATGCCAAAATATGGTGATAAAACAGCAAAATAACTTGATAATTATTTGAAAAACTACAAGCCTGTACTTGGGAAAACAAGAACCGGACTTGCCGCTCCTGTTAAAGACTTGAAATGTAGTCATACATTAATGAAAGAAATGAAGCTAAAGGAAAGTAATCCGTTTTTCCACTGTAAAGCAAATTATGAAGCAACAAAGCGAAGCGGCGTATATGGAGCGGGTGTTGCAAATATTATTGATGCAGGAAAAGAAATGAAAGATATATTTATCAACAAATATCCCATCGCTGACAGTGTACGGGATTACCGGGCAAATTTAAGAGGACAGAGAGGAGCGTTGCAAGGTAAAACATTAGAAAAAACCTGTCCGACACACCATACGAAATATAAATAAGGAGAAAATATGAAAAAAAAATTATTGTTGGTGATAAAACACATCCTAAAGGCGATAATCTTTTTTTGCATGATGGCGGTGTTGGGTATTAGCTGGGCAATAACCTTTGGAACGGCATCTTTGTGGTTTTATTTGTATGGAGCGGTGGTTATCGTCGCTCTTGGAGCATTTGGCTTGTCATACTGTCAGAAATATCGCAAAATTGCATATATTGTTTTGGGTACGGCGCTGGTCATTTTTATTCTGATGGGGAAATATGTCCCGGAAATTAAAGAGCAGCACGATATTGATGCCTGTATGGACAGTGGAAAGGTGTACGACCCCGTTCAAAAAATCTGCCGTGATGACTGTTGGAAATGGGACGATGAACTGGGGTGTTTGAAAGAGTAGGCCTTACCTGACGAAAGATATGTGAAAACACGAAAAAGCCTCCGTTATTCGGAGGCTTTTTCATTTGGCGGGGGGTGGTCAGAAATTTATGAACTAAGGCTAAGATAAATTATAATCAAAGCTGCTGCTAATAAAACAGCAAAAATTCTCCAACTTCTATACATTCGGTATAGTCCTTGTGTTGGATAACCATTCTGTTCGTATTCATCACATACCCATTCCATACGTCCTTGCTCATAGAAATAAGCAGACCAAAGGATAAAGCAAACCACACCAAGAGAATATCCCCAGTGTATAAAGAACAAGGCAATACCTGCGATGACAAGTCCTTTAATAATACGGCTGTAAATGCGCTCCGCCCGTTTCTGTTCAGCTGAGTGTTCAGATTTTTTACCTTTTTTCATAAATATACAAAAATTAATAATTAATACAAAATAAATTTAAGTAGTCAAGGAGTACCATACAACGGAAAAAAGTCAATATTTTTTCTCAAGGCCTGTCGGATTTAATCTATATTAAGCGTTTGAAAATAAAGAAATATAAGTAAAATGGTTCGGAAGTTTCTTCCAAAATACGATTTTGAAATTTACAACATACAAACTGGGGTAAATGCTTGATTTTTAAAAAGAGAAACAGCTTTCGTGATAGGAGCTGCCAACTATGGCGGACAATACATACCGGTCAGGCGAACATCTTATACAAACTGCGCAAATACAATGCGACTGCGCAAACACAATGCGACTACGCAAACACAAAAACAATCTGTACGTAACTTTTTATTGTTAAGTATGCTGGTCTGTATGCCAATTTCTTAAATAGAGATGTCCCTAAGACCCTACTGGACTCCAACTATATTAAACCATTGAAAAATAAAGAAATATAAACAAACGAGTTCGGAAATCTCTTCCAAAATATGATTTTAAAATTACAACATCCGAATTCGGTTAAGCTATTGATTTATAAAAGAAAAATAGCTCCAAAGATAGGAGCTGTTAACTATGGTGGGTCCTGTAGGACTCGAACCTACGACCAGACCGTTATGAGCGGCCGGCTCTAACCAACTGAGCTAAGGACCCGTCGGCATCCTTTTTAGGGCAAATGTTTTTTGTAGTCAAGAGGAATTTTTACGGGCGGGGGATTTTTTCCGCCTTTTTATTGCGGGCGGCTTTATTAATTATGCGCAGCTTTATGATGTTCGGCTTAATATGCGCGGCGGGGAGGTTTATTTGGTGCGGCGAAGAGGTTTATTTGGTGCGTCGGCGAAACAGCAGGTGGAAACCGGCAGCGGCGGCAAGGGTTATGGCAGCAAATTCGGCGTAGTACCACGGGTTATCCGCATTGATGGGAAAATGGTAAAGGATAAACGAATGGAACATAAATATTTCCAGATTTACGGTTTCGAGCCACAGTAGCGGTTTGGCGGAGATTATCCGGGAGAGTGCGCCGCGGCCGAAAGCGAGCACATATATCACAGGCAATGCCAGCAAGACGAAAAACAGGCGGTATGCCGTGCCGCCCAAGGAATAACAGGCGGCAAGATACAGGCCGGCAAACAATGTTTCCAGAAGGGTCGCGGCGGCAAAGGACAGGCGCTGCCGCAAAACAGCGTTTAGCGGCGAAGGGGAGAGGAAAAAGACGCCGGCAATAAAACCGAGGCTGTAGTTCAAAGCCTGTACCAGCGGGTTGGCGTGCAAATCCAGCCGGATATACGAAGGATAAGAGCTGCGCATATATTCAATATACAGGCGTATGGCAACGAGCAGGGCAAAAAACAGAAACAGGCGGCGGGCGGCTTTGGCGCGCGCGGCGGCGCGGGAAAGGGCGGGGGTGATGAAATAGCAGAACAGCAGAGCGCTTAAAAACCACGATACATTGTTGAACATAAACTGCGTGCTTTGGAACCAGGCGTGCTGCAATGTCAGGTTCAGCAGCCCGAAGGACAAGATGAACCCGATGGTTTGGGAGGACCAGGCCGGCACAAAAAACAGCTGCAACAGGAATGTAGTAAAGTGGACGGGGTAGAGGCGGGGCAGTTTGGCTTTGACAATCTGCCAGCCGGAAGGGCGGGCTGCCGGGGTATCGCTTGGGCAAAAATGGTTATAAGCCATACAGAATCCGGAAACCAAAAACAACACTTCGACCATGCGGGCGCATAAATCCCAGCCGGGCAGTGCTCCCATGTGGCAGGCGATAATGCCGATGACGGCAAGAGCTTTGAGCCCGCTGAAGGCTGTGAGGCGGGGTTTTGCCGAACAGGGAAGGGATGTATTGAGGGAGCGGGCTGGCATTGTTGGTCTCCGGCTGGTTAACGTATGCGGTTGATAGTTTGCGAAATAAGTTTAAAGCGGCACGGCAGGGTTGTCAACCGGCAGAAAGCGGCGGTGCACAGGCGGAGACAGAACGGGGCAGGGTGTGACGCAGCGGCGTTGCACGGGCGGAGACAGAACGGGGCGAATATATACTTTCGGTCAGGTTAAATCAGGCGGCGGGGTTTATTATATATAGGCTTAAGTTTATATTCCGGCCGGGGAAACGGCGGCGGGCGGCGGCTGAATTGCCGGGACGTATATCTGGGTGCATAGCGTATCGGGACGTGTGTCGCACCGGGAGGCTTGCTGCACAGGGACCTGTGCTGCACAGGGATATATGTCATACCGGGATATGTGCCGCACCTGGGTATGTGCTGTACTGGGACGTGTGTCGCACCGGGGCGCGTGTGGTGCTGTGCAGGCGAGGTGCTGTATTGTTTCGGGGGAGAAATGCTGTTTTGTGCCGGGACGGTTGGAAATGTGTTTTGTTCATTTTTTAGGAGGAGAGCCGCAGATGCCGAAAATTTCCGTTTTGATGCCGGTTTATAAGACGCCGGAACCGTTTTTGAGGGAGGCGGTCGAGAGCATATTGAACCAAACGGCGGAGAATTTTGAATTCTTGATTTTGGACGACTGTCCCGAAGACCGGGCGGCGGAGGCGGTTATAGCATCGTATGATGACGCGCGGATAAAATATTTTCGCAACGAGAGAAATCTGGGCATTGCCGGAAGCCGGAACCGGTTGATGGAAATGGCGACGGGCGATTATCTGGCGGTGACTGACCATGACGATGTTTCGCTGCCGCAGCGGCTGGAAAAAGAAGCAGCCTATCTGGACGCGCACCGGGAATGCGGCGTCGTTTCGGGGTGGTATCAGCTTTTGTGCCGGAAACGGGGGCGCATCCGGCGGCGGCCGGAGCATAATGCGGAAATCGGCGCGGCGCTGGCGGAAGGGTGCGCCGTCATTCATCCGGCGTGTATGCTGCGAAGGCAGGAATTGGAGCGCCTCGGGGTACGATATGAGGAGGCGTATACGCCGGCGGAAGATTATGCGCTGTTTATGCGCCTGCGCGGCAGGACGGGATTTTACAACCTGCAGGAAGTTTTGCTGCTGTATCGGAATTTTCCCGAAAATACATCGCACCGGCGGCGGCGGGAAATGCATGCGGCCGACGAACGGATTAAGGCGGAGATACGCGAGGCGGAACGGCGCCGCGGCCAAGTGATGGACGAGGTGCGGGCGGTGGAAACGGAACTGAAAGCGCTTATCCGGCGCGGACAGCGGGAAATTCTGGCGCGGCGCAGGGGGCAGTCTGCGGGATACGGCAGCGGAACGGCAGGCTGGGCGGCGTTTCTGGCGGAGCGCTACGGGCGTTCGGTACCGCCGGACAAGCAGTGCTGCTGGGATATCTGGGATGCGGAACAGGCCGGCGCGTGGGACGACGGCGATGAAGCGGAGAAAAACGGCGAATGGAGCAAAATATGGAAAAGAATGTTAAATTTTCGGTTGTAACGATTTGTTATAACGTAAAAGATGAACTGAAACGCACATTGCGCAGCCTGTGGGCACAAACATACGGTTCAACCGGAGCCGATTTGGCAGGCGATTGCGGCGGGGGAGATGACGGCGGCAAATTTGCAGGCGATTGCATCGGGAATGGAAAATTTGCGTTCGGAAACAGTTTGGCCGGTGATTGCGGCGGATACGAAAGCATCGTGGTTGACGGCGGTTCCAGCGACGGTACGGCGGCGTTTCTGCGCCGGGAAAAAAGGATTGCGCGCTATGTATCGGAACCCGACCGCGGGGTTTATGACGCGATGAACAAAGGGCTCAGGCTTTGCCGCGGCGACTTTGTGATTTTTATGAATGCGGGGGACGAATTTTTTAATTCTCGGGTTTTGGAACGGGCGGCCGCAGTGCTGCGTGCTCATCCGGATTGCCGTTTTCTGTTTGGGGATGCCTGTCTGGTCGGCGAGGACGGACATTGCCGCTTTCGCGAGTATGATGCTCCGGTAACGACGCAGAACATCTGCCATCAGAGCATTTTTTACGACCGGCGGCTGTTTGCGGAACTGGGAATGTATGACGAGAGGTACAGGATTGTCGCCGATTATGATTTTAATCTGCGGGCGATTGCCGGGAGCGGCGTAGTGCCGTACCATTTCAGCTATCCGGTCTGCCGTTTTTATGAGGGCGGGCTGTCTTCCGGGGGGAAATATGCGGAAAAACAACGGGCTGATGCTGCTTTGCTGCGCCGGGAATGGGGCGAACGGGAGAAACTGAAAGTGCCGGATACGGTTTGGGCCGATGCCGCTGTCTGCATGGGCGGAGAATGCCGCGGCAGCATGGGAAAAGTGGCGGGCGGCAGTTACGCCGGGAGAGATGGCGGTGACAATTTGGCAGGTACTGGTACGGCAGGCGTTAGTGTGGGCGGAGCCGGCGGCGGCAGCATGGCGGAGAGAGGAACCGGCAGCTTCGCAGCGGAAAAGTGGCGGAAGCTCAATGCCTCTTTCAAGAAAAAACTGGTTTACCGTCTGGGGGACAGCGCGGGGTTGTTTTCGGAAATCAACAATATGTTTTTTGCCATGGTCTGGGCGCTTGACAACAAAGTGCGGTTTGAGCTTTGTTCGCAGCGTTCCAACCTTGGCGACGAAGGGTGGAACGATTTTTTTGAGCCTTTTACCGGGGAGAAATGCAGCGAGTTTTTGGTGCGGAACAACAGGCGCTTTGTTTCGGATATCAAAGGATATGACAAGAAAAAGGTTATGGCAGGGAAGAAAAAGGAAAAGATTGATTTTCTGACACAGGACATATTTAAGCGCTTTTTTGAAAACCGGGCGTTTGCGGAGAAGGTGTTTGATTTTCCGGAGCTCGGCATTGCAGGCGGTTCGTTTGCGGCGGCGGCGGGACTGGCGCGGGCGTTTTACCGGCTGAATGCGGCAACGGAAACGGCGGTCAGGCATCTGGCAGCAACGCGGCTGCGGATGGTTCTTTTCCACGGCAGCGGCGCTTTTGAGGCGGAAAATGGTGCCGGAACGGGAAGCGGTCTGGCCGGGAGCGGAGAATTGCCGGAAAAGTATATTGCGGTGCAGATGCGGGCGGGAGATATCCGCAAGGAGGCAGCATGGCGGCGGCAGGGGCTGCTCGGCGCGGCGCCGTATGCACGGAAAATCCGGGAAATGCGTAGCGGGGAGGGTTTAGCCGGCGTGCGGACGGTGTTTGCGTTTGCCGATGATTTCCGCCTGGTTGAAGAATTGGCGGCGGCATTGCCCGAATTTCGCGTTTATACCTTGTGTGGCGAGGAGGAACGGGGGTTTGACTATGAGGCATTTATGGCGCAGGATGCCGAAGCCCGGCGCCGGGGAATTCTCAAAATTCTCGCCAATGTCGAACTTTGCCGCGGGAGTTTGCGCTTTATCGGAACACGCGTTTCCAATCCAAGCTGGTTTTTGCGCCTGATTATGCCGGAGGAGCGGGTAACTTTTGTCGACTGCCGGCGGCTGAAATGGCAGCTGCAGTTTGACGAGACGGCGGACGGCGGGCGTGCCGACGAGTTTCGGCTTTTCGGGGTGCCGCTGCTGAAAGTGATACGCGCGAGGAACAAGGTGCGGGTAAAACTGTTTTCGGTTTTGCCGCTGTATAAGATACGGCAAAAAGGGAACCGCAGAGTGCATTATCTGTTCGGCGCACTGCCGGTATGGGCAGCGCGAGAGGGAATACCGGAGGCGGTTGTATCGGATGCGGGGGTGGGTACTATGGCGGCGCGAGGGGGAATACCGGAGGCGGCGGCTGTATCGGATGCGGGTGCGGGTACTATGGCGGCGCGAGGGGGAATACCGGAGGCGGGGGCTGTATCGGATGCGGGGGCGGAAGAACCGGAAATGGGGAACGCGGGAGAAGCAGCCGCCGGAAAAACAGTGTTAGGAAAGTCGGCAGCAATGTTTTGACAGGTTTCCGGGGCGTGGGTACATAAATATGCCAGCAGTTCGGCACGGTTTTCCTCTATCGGCAGTTTGTCGGTAAAGGTGCGGCGCTTAAGGAATTGGTTATGGTAATCGCGGATAAGGGTCAGCGGATAAGAATTGGGGTCGGGTGATGCCGGAGCGGAAGCCCGGGCTGCCGATGCCGGTTTGGGGGCAGCGGAACCGGGGGACAGTGCGGCAGCGGAATCGGGGCGCAACGGAGCGGCGGACGTTGCTTTGCGGGCAGGGGATGTGTTCGGGAAGTCCGGAATGTAGCTGTCCCATTTATAACCGAGGTTTTGCAGAAACGGCGTCAGCTTTATTTCGTATTCCGTGATATACAGCGAGTGGTCGGGCTGCGCTTTGACTCCGTTGAGGAAGGCGGCGAAGCTTTTGGACATGATGACGGAGCGGCGAAATACTAAGAAATAACTTTGCAAATGCGGGTTAAATCTTTGGTTTTGCGTGTTTCCCCAGAAGTCTAATTCTGAACGGGAGCGCATTTGGTTAAACATGGGGCGGAAAGTTTGCAGCGGGGCGTAGGCGGAATCGTTGGCAAAAATCAGTTCGTCGGCGTGTCGGAGCAGGTTTTTGGCTTTCAGCCAGTTATAGCCGCGCTTGTATGCCCCCCAGTCGTATTCGCCGTGACGTTGGTATTCGCCGTGAATGACATACGGGGCGACTTGTTTCTGCGCTTCAGGCGAAAGAGGGGAATCCGTTATGTAAACTATGCCGTCAGTTACGGCTTTTAAGCCGCTGAGATAACGCAAAACATACGGCGCAACGCTGCCGTCGGCGCTGTATCCGGCAAAAACGGCGTAGCGGCGCGGGCGTTCGGCAAGATAAAAAAACGCAGCGGCAGTTAAAGCAATGAGCAACAGCAGGGTCAGCAGGCTGCGGCGTTCGCCGGAGCGTTTCAGGCGCGGGCGCGAGAGGATTGCAGCCAGGCTGTGCAGGCGGATTTTTGAGATATTCGGCGTTGTTTTCATCAGCGGTCCTCCTTCAGATAAGGGGAATTGATTTTTTGCAAATGTTGCAGCAAGCGGGCATAAGCGCCCGGAACATGTTTTTTCAGCCAGGCGAAGACAAGGCGGCGCGGTTCTTGTACGTTCAGGCGGGAGGTAAAGGTGCGCATTTTTAAGAACGGGGCGTGATATTTGCCAAGCAGGGTCAACGGATAGCAGTTTTTGTCGTTCAGCGGAAGCCAGGAGAGTTTTTCGTAGGGAATGTAGGCGGCAGATGTAAAGCCGAGGCCAGCAAAATAGGCGGTGAAGGGAACTTCATAACGCGCGGCGACGGTCAGGCCGTCTTTTTCGGGGCGGACGGCGTTAAGATAGGCGGCGAATTCCGAAGTGTTGTATACTTGCGGCGCAATAATGAGGAAGTAGCTTTGCAGATGGTAAATTCCGTCAGCATTGGCAGTGATGCCGAAAATATCGGCGCCGGCGGTTTCAGCAGCTTGCAGGATGGGGCGCAGCGAGGGGGCAACGAGCAGGGAGGAATCGTTGGCGAGGATTAAGAGGGGGGCAGTGGCTTGGGGGGCGGTTGAGCCGGCTTGGACGGAGGAGGGTGGTTGGGGGGCAGACGCGGTATGAGGCACCGGGACAGAGGAGGAAAGGGAGGCTGCGGCGGCTGTATCGGATGCGGGGGCTGGTACTATGGCGGCGCGAGGGGGAATACCGGAGGCTGCGGCTGGCCGGGAGGGGAGGGCGTTTTGCCGTTTCAGCCACGCAAAACCGCGTTTGTACGAGCCCCAGTCATATTCGCCGTGGCGGCGGGCTATCAGGTGATTGACATACGGACGGAGTTTGGCGATTTCGCTTTCGGGTATCGGATTGTCGGTTACATAGACGATATTGGGTGCGATTTCCTTTAAGGCGCGCAGATAGTCAATGACATAATCGGAAACGGTGCCGTCGGCAGAATAGGCGGCAAACACCGCGCAGTTCTTTCCGGCGGCGAGGGGGGACAGGGTTTGTTCAACGTCTGCGGGGGCTGAGGCTGCGCTGCGGGCGGCAGGCGCCTTACGGCTGCCTGCGTACAGCGTAAGGACGGCGAGCATGAGCGCAATTGCGGCGATGGCGAGAACGGCGATATAAACCGGACGGCGGCGCATGGTTGTCTCCTTTAAAAAAAATCCCCGCAAGCTCCGGTGGAGCTTACGAGGGATATTATAGCGCGGGAAAAAATTATTCCGCAACCAAAACCTGACGGCGGCTGTGCATAGCTTCTTCAATAAAGGCAATCTGCTCTTCCACCATCGGGTTGCCGGCAAATTTTTCTTTGGCTTTTTGAACGCGCTCTTCAAACGTGCCGTCATTGGATTTGAAAATATACATATAAGCGCGGGTAACGGATTTGATGGTATGTTCGTCGCAGCCGCTGCGTTTGAGGCCGATGACGTTCAGGCCGCGCAGTTTGCCGCGGTCGCCGGTTACCATCGCGAACGGGATGACGTCGCGCCCGATGCCGGTCATGCCGCCTATCATCGCCTTGCGCCCGATACGGCAGAACTGGTGAACCGCCGAGTTGCCGCCGAGGATGACGCCGTCGCCCAGACGGACGTGGCCGCCGATGACCGCATTGTTGGTCATGATGACATTGTCGCCGACGACGCAGTCGTGCGCGATGTGCGAGTTAACCATAAACATGCCGTTGCTGCCGACGCGGGTGGTCAGTTTTTCCGGTTCTTCACCCGCAACCGGGGTCTGGCCTTTGGGGGTGCCGGCGTGCATGGTTACGTTTTCGCGGATGACGTTGTGCGAACCGATTATCAGCCGCGCGCCGGGCTGGAATTCGTTGCCGTGATCCTGCGGGCCGCCGCCGAGGCAGGCGCCGGGGAAAATGACATTGCCTTCGCCGAGGGTGGTGTCGCCCAAGACGGTTACGCGGGCGATGAGCTTGTTTCCGGCAGCGATTTTGGCTTGGCCTGAAATATAGCAGAAGGGGCCGATTTCGGCAGACGGGTCGATTTGGGCGCCGGTTTCAACCACAGCGGAAGGGTGTATCATCTTTTTTCTCCATAAAAAATTGCAACTGTCAGGAAGGGTAACAGAAAGCAGGGCAGATGTAAAGCGGAAATTTCGGCGGCGGGCAGAGCGGGCGGTCACAAAATATTACGGATTGTTGCCGGGAGAGATGGGCTGTGGATACGGAGCTGGGAACAGGGAATGAGGTGCGGCGGAATACGGGACGAAAAACCGGGACGGGAGGAGAGAATGGCAGAGCATGGTCTGCCCGATGCAGAACAGGGGCGGGGGACTGAAACGGGAGGAGAGAGGCACTATCAGCAGGGAGAAATTTCGTTAAACCGTTCATGTTTCCAATCTATCTGGCGTTTGACTATTTTTGCCGGGTTTCCGGCGATAATGACGTTTTCTTCGTTGAAACGGGATGTTACATTGCTGCACCAGCCGACGATTGAATGCGACGGAATCTGCGTGTTTTTGGCAATATAAACATTGCGTCCTATCCAAACATGGTCGCCGACGGTTACGGAGCGGCCGCGGTTTAGCGGAGTTCCGGAGAGATCGGTTACAGTGTGCGTATCCGTGCACCAGAGGACGATATCCCAAGACAATAAACAGTCTTTTCCGATGGTTACAGACGAGTTATGTTCGTAAAGGACGATTTCTGCTCCGTTTATCTGGGTGTTTTCTCCGACAGATACGGTGCAATTGCAGCTTGGGGACAAAGAGTCGCCGATGTTTATTTTGAGGTTAATGTAATTTTCCGTATTCAGGCTGATTTTGTTGTTATCGCCGTAAATCTTGATTTTGATGACATTATTGAGATTGCTGTTTTCCGGAAGGGTTACGATGTTGTTTTTGCCTTTGATTTCCAGATAGAATATGCCGTTATGGGGAATACTTACGGTGTTGCAGGTCAGGTCGGCTTTGATTTTTGACTGGCGGCGCTTTTTTATTTTTTTGCGAAATTCTTTCCATATGTCAGGCAGTTTCATTGCATATCCTTTGGTGCTGAATTTAAACGTTCGTTTTAATTTATATACTTTCGTTTTGCCTAAATGACTATTCCGGCGGTGAAAATATCCCCTGTTTTTTGGTGAAAAAAAACGAACCATTTTTTTCAGCAGTATGTACGAAAAAGCGGAAGATGGGGTACCGGATATGCAGTTTGAATGCGACGATGAGCGGTATGAATGGGCGGCGGGATACGGAGCTGGGAACAGGGAATGAGGTGCAGTCTGGATACGAAACGGGGAACGGGGAATGAGGTGCAGTCTGGATACGGAACGGGGAACGGGGAATGAGGTGCGGCGGAATACGGGACGAGGAACCGGGACGGGAGGAGAGAATGGCAGAGCATGGTTTGCCCGATGCAGAACAGGGGCGGGAGACTGAGACGGGAAAACAAAAAGCCCGCACAGCAGCAGAACCGGCAGGGAACAGTGCCGGGCAGCCGGCGGGGCTGTTGTCGGGCTTTGAGGTAGCGTGCCTAGAGTGCCAGTTTTATGCGGCGCAGGGTTTCTTCCCTGCCCAGAACCGCGGCAATTTCGCTGGCGCCGCCGGGGGTTGTTTCCAGCCCGGTCAGGGCGATGCGTACCGGATACAGAACCTGTCCGTTTTTCAGCCCGTTGGCGGCGGCGACCGCTTTCAGGCATTCAAACAGGCTCTCGTTATTCCAGCCGTCCGCACTCAGGCTTTCCAGTGCCGGGAGCGCGAGCTGCAGCGATTTTTTGGCGATTTCAGGGTCGGTCTTCATCTTCTTGTTGTTAAACAGTTCTTCGCCGTAAGCGGGCAGGGTTTCAATGAAGCCGGCGGTTTCGGCGATGTCGTTTAAGGTTTCGACACGCGGCTGAAGGACTTTGGACAGCTCTTCGCGGTTGATGCTGCGGGTGATGAATTTGTCATATTCTTTGCAGGCGAGGGCATGGAATTCCGCAAACGGCAGGGCGCGGATATAGCAGCCGTTCATCCAGCGCAGTTTGGCGATGTCAAAAATCGCCGGGGATTTGTTCAGCCGTTCGGCGTCAAATACCTGTTCCAGCTCGGCGAGCGAAAAGATTTCCTGTTCGGTGCCGGGGTTCCAGCCCAAGAGCGCAATATAATTCAGAATCGCAGCGGGCAGGTAGCCTTTGGCGACCAAATCCTGGAACGACGCATCGCCGTTGCGCTTGGAGAGCTTGTGCTGCGCGTCTTTCATCACCTGCGCGACGTGAACGTAAATCGGCGGCGTCCAGCCGAACGCTTCGTAAATCAGGTTATATTTCGGGGTGGATGAAATATATTCGTTGCCGCGGACGACGTGGGTAATCGCCATCAGATGGTCATCAATGACGTTGGCGAAGTTATAAGTCGGGAAGCCGTCGGACTTCAGCAATACGCCTTCGTCCAGTTCGTCATAGTCGATTTCAATATCGCCGTAAACGACGTCGTGGAACATTGCCTTGCCTTTGCGGTTGATGTTCTGGCGGACGACATAGGGTTCGCCGGCGGCAACACGGGCTTTGGCCTCTTCCAGCGGAATGCGCTTGCAGGGGTCTTTGAACTTGGCGCCGAGGACGGTTTCTTCTTCGTCGTCATCGTGTTCGGTCTTGGCGCAGAAGCAATAATGCGCGCCGCCGAGTTCCACCAGCTTGTGTGCGTATTCCTGATACAGCGGCAGGCGTTCGGACTGGATATACGGACCGTATTCGCCGCCGATGTCCGGGCCTTCGTCCCAGTTCATGCCGACGGTCTTGAGCGTGTTGTATATGATTTCGGTTGCGCCCTCGACATAGCGTTTCTGGTCGGTGTCTTCAATGCGCAAAATAAAACTGCCGCCGGAAGATTTGGCGATAAGGTATTCATATAACGCGGTTCTCAGGTTGCCGATGTGCATATAGCCGGTCGGGCTCGGGGCAAAGCGGGTTCTTGCTTTCATTGTGGTAAAACTCCTTTATGTGTATTTGGAAAGGCGCGTCCTGCCAGCGGGCGCGGCGCATTTATGACAGGTGTAGCGCAGGGGCGGAAGAAAATCAAGCATTTTTTTGCGGCGGGGGACAGAGGCGGCGGAGGGGGAGAGTGGAAGAGAGTGGATATTGGAGGCAGCAGCGCATAGAACGAGAGCAGGCAATAGACAAAATATTTGACATTCCCGGCGGGCGGTGTTATGGTGGCGGCAATTAGCAATTATTATTCACATTATTAAATCTTAGAGTTATGAACAAGTTTAGCTGTTATCTGCTTTCGTGGAAAGCTGCTGTATTGCGGAAATTTACGCCGCGGGTTGTTATTGAACGGTATTGTCTGAAATCTGTCCCTGATGCGGCTCTGTACCTTCCGGGGAAGGAAGCCGAACTTCGGGTTATCGACAGCGTTGAACCGGGGTATAAACAATGGCAGTTTTTGAAAGACCGGGTCTGGAGCGCCGATACACGTCAGGAGCTTTATAAACGCGGGCTGTGGGGTGCGCTCGGCGTGCAAAACCGCTGGGAGTTCGAATATCTGCTGAAACATACGCAGCCGGTCGCCTATCTTAACGGGCCGGGTAGCGATTTTCGGCGGACGGCATCGTTTGAGCCGATTATTGAAGCGCTGCGGAAAAATGCGCTCTGGGTTATGCTGATGGCCCGCGAATATCCGCAGATTGCCGAGAATTTGGGGGCGGCGGTGCTGGAACACGAACTGCCGAAGAATGTTTATGAAACGATGACCGACGTCCTGACGCGGAAAATTCCCGGACAGGCGGCTGCTTTTGTGGCGCGTTTGGAGCCGCAATCGCCGTATTTTGAATATGGCTTTGTGGAAATCTGGCGAGCCGGAGGCAATCTGGCGCCGCTGATGAAGGCGCTCTTTTCCGGCAGGGACGATTTGTACCAGATTGTGAAAACGCGGTCGGCGGCAAAGCCTGAGCTTAATGTGCTGAGCGCCGTGTTTCAGTATCTGCTGAAACAGCTGCAGAATGCGGGACATACCGGGCGCTGGGAACGGGAATTCCAAGACTGGCTTGGTATTCTGGAAACGTATGCCCAAAGTCCGGAGTGTCATCTGACGTGGCTGCTGCGGCTGCGGAGCGGTTTGAGCCGGGGGCGGTATCCGGAACTGTATGACGGCGTAACGCGGCTGACGGAAACCTACGCGCCGAATCTGCTTAATCCGGCAAACCGGATGATTGCAATGTGGGAAGGGCAGGACTGGCCCTGATGCAGCAATGAGCGGAAGCGGGCAGAACGTTCAAGCTGCGGTGTTGCGACAGCGAGCAAGACATTCCTGTTCCGGTGTTGCGACAGCGGGCAGAATATTCCTGTTTCGGGATTGCGACAGCGGGCAGAAGATTCCTGTTCCGGTGTTGCGGAGGCAAATGAGCCGGTGGCTTTGATGCCGTACGGTAACGGGCGGCGCGGTGAAACGGCAAATTAAAAGGGAGGCTTTGTGCGCCTCCCTTTTTGCTGTCCGGAACATCAGCCGACAGTCGGAATTTTATACTCAGAGCAGGGCAAGCGCCAGATACAGCAGCCCGACGGTACCCATAAACAAAAAGTACCAGCAGCTCAGGTTGAGGGCGCGCTCTTCGTGTTCGTCGTCGTTATAACGGGCGGGGCCGTAATTGTTCTTTTCGGCATCGCCGCGGTAAAACAGCGTCATAATCAGGAACTTCAGCCCGTAAAAACCGACGCCGTACAGGATTGTAACAAAGCAGATGCTCAGCAGCATAATCGTATAGGCAAAGTCGGTATTGGCGAGCGAGGCGACGGTCAGGTTTATCATGCTCAGGACGACGACGCCCATAAACACCGGTTCGAGATAATTGCGCCAGGCGAGGCGGTTCAGGTCGTGCATACGGCGGATGAGCAGCGAGCCGACAGGGAACAGCGGCAGCAGGATGACGAGGTAGAACAGGGTTTCCGCCGCGAGGATGTAATTTTCAATTTTGGGGAGAGAGTAGCCCATGTCATTGGCGGCGCGCAGAAAACGCGGCGACAGGATATAGCTGCATTTGAGCTGAATGATGACCGTCAGCACGCTGTTGACGAGCAGGAACGTCCAGAGCTCGAAACGCGACGAGCGGCCGCGCAGGGTGAAGGTCTTTTTCCAGCCGTCGAGCCAGATGCGCAGGAGGTTGTCGGGCGACAAAATCGGCTTGCGGGCGCGTTCGGGGGCTTTTGAGGTGCCGGAAGAAACGGCGGACTGAGCCGGAGAAGAGGCGGTCAGCGGCGCTTGCGGTTTAGCCGGCGTTGCGGCTGTTTGAGAGGCAGCAGAGGCTTGAGCCGCGGCTTTTGGGGCAGCGTCGTGCGCTTTTTTGACGGCGGGGCGGGCTGCGGTCTGAGATACGGCGGCCTTTTTGCCGGTGCGCCGGGCCGGGGCGTCTGACCGGACGCCGGAGAGTGCAGTTTTTGAAGTACGTTGGGTTTTGGCGGCGGATTTGGGAGCCATAATGTTTTCTCCTGCAATTGATTTGCATTCAGAATAGCGGGGCCGGGTTAATATTTGGTAAAGGCCGGGAAGGGAAAGGCGTCTTAAAGTTTTAACATATAGCTTAAAAAAGTGCTTGCAAAAAGAACAAAAGTGGTATATCAAGATTTTTCGGAGCGGGGAGCGCGGGATTGTCCGGCATGGGCGAACCGAGGAAAGAAAAGGCCGGAACCGGCAGCGGCGAACCGGCGCAGGCGCACAGGGCTGACTGAAACGGAGGACACCGGGGTGGGTGGCCGGCAGCGGCAAACCGGCGCGGGTGCGCAGGGGCTGCCGAAACAAGGTGCGCAGGCATCAGGCAGCGGCAGGCATCAGGCAGCGGCAGGCATCAGGCATTAGAGAGGGAACGATGGCAGAGAGCAAATATATCGAAATTAAAGGGGCGCGGGAGCATAATCTCAAAAACGTCAACATTTCCATTCCGAAGAACCAGCTGACGGTGATTACCGGGCTGTCGGGGTCGGGCAAGTCGTCGCTGGCGTTTGACACGATTTATGCCGAGGGGCAGCGGCGTTACGTCGAGAGCCTTTCCGCTTATGCGCGGCAGTTCCTTGACCTGATGAAAAAGCCGGACGTTGATTCCATAGAAGGGCTGGCGCCGGCGATTTCGATTGAGCAGAAAACGACTTCGCACAATCCGCGCTCGACGGTAGGGACGATTACCGAGATTTACGACTATATGCGCCTGTTGTGGGCGCGCGCGGGGACGCCGTATTCGCCGGCGACGGGGCTGCCGATTGAGGCGCAGACGGTGAGCCAGATGGTGGATAAAATCCTGTCGCTGCCGGTCGGTACCAAGATTATGCTGGTGGCGCCGATGGTGCGGCAGCGCAAAGGGGAATTTAAGAAAGAACTGGACGGGCTGCTGAAGCAGGGGTTTCAGCGCGTCAAGATTGACGGTGAGGTCTATGACCTTGAAGACGCGCCGGCGCTGGAAAAAAACATTAAGCACGACATTGAGGTCGTGGTCGACCGTCTGGTGGTCAAGGGCGAGGAGATGGCGGAGCGCGTGGCGCAGTCGGTAGAAACGGCGCTGAAAATCGGCGACGGCATTTTGTATGTGGACGGCGCGGGCGGCGCCGGACTGGCGGGAGCAGCGGGCGGAAACGGCGCAGGCCTGACAGGGGCAGCGGCCGGAGATGGTTCGGATGCGGCGGGAACGAACGGTACGGGAGGAAACGGCGCGGCGGGTGGAGCCGGTGTCGGAGGCGCGGCGGGGAACCGGCTGACGTTTTCGGCGAAATATGCTTGTCCGGTGTCGGGCTTTACGATTGAGGAAATCGAGCCGCGGCTGTTTTCGTTCAACAATCCGCAAGGGGCTTGCCCGCATTGCGACGGGCTGGGGGCACGGCTGTATATGGACGAAAAGCTGGTGGTGCCGAACGAGGGGCGGTCGATTGCGCAGGGGGCGATTGCGCCGTGGTACGGGTTTAAGTCGGCGTTTTATAAGCAGACGCTGATTTCGCTGTGCGACTTTCTGCACATCTCGCAGGACACGCCGTGGAAAGACCTGCCGGAAGAGGCGAAGAAAATCATCCTTTACGGTTCGGGCAACGTGTGCGTGCCTCTGTATTATTCGACGTTTGTGTCGGACAAGCCGTTTGAGGGTGTGATTCCGAATATGGAACGGCGGTTTCTGGAAACAGACTCGGCGGCGTCGCGCGAGGAGCTGTCGCATTACCAGTCGGCGGCGCCGTGCACTTTCTGCAACGGCAAGCGGCTGAAGCCCGAGGCGCTGGCGGTCAAGGTCTGCGGCAAGGACATTATGGAAGTTTCCGACCTTTCCATCAAAGAGGCGCTGAAGTGGTTTGCCGGGGTGGAAGAACAACTGAGCCCGCAGAAACAGCAGATTGCGCACAAGATATTAAAGGAGATTATCGACCGGCTGCAGTTTTTGAACAATGTGGGGCTGGACTACCTGACGCTGTCGCGGCAATCGGGCGGGCTTTCCGGCGGCGAATCGCAGCGTATCAGGCTGGCGTCGCAAATCGGGTCGGGGCTGACGGGCGTGCTGTATGTGCTGGACGAACCGTCAATCGGGCTGCACCAGCGCGACAATGACCGGCTGCTGGAGACGCTGAACCGGCTGCGCGACATCGGCAACACGGTGATTGTGGTCGAGCACGACGAAGACGCCATCCGTGCGGCAGACTTTCTGGTCGATATGGGGCCGGGCGCGGGCGAGCTCGGCGGCAGCGTCGTCGCGGCGGGAACGGTGGCGGACGTGCTGGCGAGCAAGGACAGCCTGACGGCGCAGTATCTGAACGGGCAGAAGGAAATCGCGGTGCCGCGCAAACGGCGCAAGGGCAACGGCAAGTTTCTGGAGCTGACCGGGGCGAAGACCCACAATCTCAAGAATGTGAAGATGAAAATCCCGCTCGGCACGCTGACGCTGGTTACCGGGGTCTCTGGCGGCGGCAAGTCGTCGCTGGTGCTGGAGACGCTGTACAAGGCGCTGAACAAGGAGCTGAACGGGTCGCGCGAGCCGACGGGCGCATACGACAAACTTATCGGGCTGGAGAATGTCGACAAGGTGATTGACATCGACCAGTCGCCTATCGGGCGGACGCCGCGTTCCAACCCGGCGACGTACACCGGGCTGTTTACCTATATCCGCGACTGGTATGCGGAGCTGCCGCTGTCCAAGGCGCGCGGGTATCAGGCGGGGCGGTTTTCGTTTAACGTTGCGGGCGGGCGCTGCGAAGCGTGCAAGGGCGACGGGGTTACGAAGATTGAGATGAACTTTCTGCCCGACGTGTATGTCGAATGCGAGCAATGCCACGGCAAACGCTTTAACCGCGAAACGCTGGAAGTTACCTACAAGGGCAAGTCGATTGCCGACGTGTTGGACATGACGGTGGACGAGGCGCATGAATTTTTTGACAGCATTCCGGCGATTAAGTCGCGGCTGGAACTGCTGCAGAAAGTCGGGCTGGGGTATATCCGGCTCGGGCAGGCGGCGACGACGCTTTCCGGCGGTGAGGCGCAACGCATCAAGCTTTCCAAAGAACTGTCCAAACGGGCGACGGGCAAGACAGTCTATATTCTCGACGAGCCGACGACCGGGCTGCATTTTGAGGACATCAACAAGCTGTTGAAAGTGTTGCAGGCTTTGGTTGACCAGGGAAATACGGTAATTGTCATCGAGCATAATCTGGATGTCATTAAGGTTGCGGACTATATTATCGACATGGGGCCGGAGGGCGGCGACGGCGGCGGACGGATTGTTGCCGAGGGTACGCCCGAGGAGATTGTCAAAAAGGCGAAGGGATATACCTATAAGTACCTGAAAGGGAAAATCTGAACGGCTGTCGGGGAGAAATGCCGGGCATGAGGCGGTCGATGCGGAATGCGAAAACGGGCGCCGGAGCTGGAACGAGGCGTGCAGGGCGGCTGGTGCAGGGAGAGAAAGGCTGCCAGGACGGATACGGGGTCGATGAGGGCTGATGCGAAGGACGGAAGAGCGGGCGGCGTACCACTTATCAACTCACTTGAATTTTTTATCAACAGCTTTAATTTTTGCCGCGGGAAGCGGGGTGTTTTTTTGTGCACAGCCACGGAGTGCCGGAGGGGTTGGCAGCGGAAAGCCACGGGGTGTCAAGGGCTTTGGCGCCGGGTTTCCGGGACTGCGGGAAGCTGTGGAGAGCCATGTGCGGACGGGCCGGGGCTGCGGGAAGCTGTGTGCGGGCGGGCAGCCGGGGCGTCTGTGCGGACGGGCCGGGGCGTCTGTGCGGACGGGCCGAGGCGCTAACAGGTTTTCAGCGTGGCGTTGACAATAATCAGCAGCTTGCGGGCACAGGCGATGATAGCGGTCATTTTTGATTTTCCTTTTTTTAGCAGGCGTTCGTAGAACTCCTTTATTTGAGCATTGTGCCTGATGGCGACCAGGGTAACGATGAACAGGGCGCTTTTGGCGGTGGTTCTGCCATGGCGGATGCGGCGGTAACCGGAAAGCGTACCGCTGTCCTTGGCATAAGGGGCGACACCGGCGATGGCGGCAATCTGGCGGCGGTTGGCGCAGCCGAGCTCGGGGAGCGTTGTCAGCAGGAGAACGGCAGATTTTTCGGCAATACCTTTGATGGCGATGATTTTGTAGAAAGCTTCGGCGAGCGGCGGGTCGTTTTTGATGATGTCGAGGCATTTCTGGTACAGGCGTTCGATTTCCTTTTCCAGATAGGCGATGTGTCTGACGATTTCTTTTTTCATATCGGGGGGAAGGCTGGGCGCGGTGCTGCGGTTTTTTTCCTGAAGGAGCATGGTTTTGAGGTCGGATATCCTTTCGGTTACGGGTTTCAGGTTCAGCGGCAGAGGCGTGTACATACGCAGGGTTTCGTGCAGTTTCCGTCCGAAGAGGGCAAGGGCGTAAGCGTCTATCCGGTCGGTTTTGGCGTGTTCGCCGTAGGAACGCATAAAGGCTTTGACCCGGCGCCCTTCTGCCCGGTGGACGGTAAAGCCGCGGTTATAAAAAGTGTTGACGCAGAGGGCTTCGTATCCGCCGGTAAGGTCGACGACAATCAGGAGCTCCGGGTTCGGGGACAGGGCGGAAACGTATTTTTCTATGGCTTTTGCGGTGTTTTCGACGGTTAGGAATTCTCCGGTGGCGTCGTCGTAGATGTCAAGTTTGGCTTTGGACACGTCGATGCCGATGAAGCGTGAGAATTTTTGGTTTGCAGTCATTAAAGTTACTCCTCATAGTTCCGTTATTTATTCTTCAAATTGTTAACGTACGCGGCAGGCCGGTACCAGCAACTCATCAAGCAATAAATAAGTTTGTCTTAAAGATCACAATGAGCACGAACTTCAGATTCGATTGCTTGTCCGATCGTTTAAGACCATTTAGAAAGACGGATGCACCCGTCCTCTAAATATTATCCATGATTTGACTGTCGTATGCAAGCGGCCTTTTGTGCCTTACGGTTTTATGGAAGTTTTGTTGCATATTTTTAAGTAACAATTGCTGTCCCCCGGCGGAACAAAGGGGAAGGAGCCGGGCGGAGCAAAGGGGAAGGGAACAGGCGGAGCAAAGGGGAAGGGAACAGGCGGAGCAAAGGGGAAGGAGCCGGGAGGGCAGGCGCGGCGGGAATAAATGGAAAAGCGGGAAGCCGGGTGTTGAAAACGGGGCGGAAAGGGGCCGGCATGAAAGCAAATGCTGAAAGCGGGGTGAAGAAACTGGGCAGCCGCGAGGACGGGGCTGAGAACGGGACAGAAAAAGGGAGTTAGCCGTTCAGGTACCAGTATTTCTTTTTGCGTTCGGTCTGGAAGGCATAAGCGGCGGCGCGGAGCATCCGCATATACCCTTCGCGGTCGCGGACAGCGAAATCTTTGGGATACGGCTCGTCCAAAAGGCTGTGCACGTCGGTGCGGACGGCGACTTCGCGGGGGAAGAAATGGCGGCAGAACGCATAACGGGCGGCAGTCAGGTCGTCTGTATCGTAGCCGATGGTTTGCAGCAGCTCCTCTTCCGGGGCTTCGGGAGAGAGGCTTTTCAGGCTCGGCCAAAGGACGAGCTGGCGGGCATAAAGCTTTTGCCAGGGAAAGCCTGCGCCGGGGTCGGCTTTGCGTTTCGGTGCGATGTCGGAATGGCCAAGAATGTTCTCGCGGCGGATACGGTAAGCAAAAACCAACTGCCTTAAAAGCCGGCAGAGCGCGGAAATCTGGGCGGAAGAATAGTCCTGCGGCGTTTGCCCGAGGTTAAAAGATTCCAGTTCGATGCCGATGGAACAGCCGTTGAGGGATTTGCCTTCGCTGCCGAGCCAGCTGCTTTCGCCGGCATGATAGGCGACTTTGTCAGGGGGGCAGTTTTCGGTAATCTGACCGCGTTCGGAAACGATGTAATGGGTGCTCAGGCCGTATTTGTCCAGTATGTCCAGCTGCTTGTCGGGCGAGTAGGACGAGCAGTGGAGGATAATATAGCGGATATCTTCGGTACGGTCGCGGCAGTTTGCGGTGTGGGTGATGATGATTTTCTGAGCCATGGGGTTCTCCGGTCTGATTTTTATGCTTAATATAGCAGGCGAGGTTTAAAAAAAACTTTACAAACGGCGGTTTTTTGCTTATGAAAGGGGGAGATGTTTTTTTGTTAAGGAGTACAACAGATGAGAGCGGAATTTTATAACCTGATTAACGAAATCAAAGCGAGCGCCGAACTTTTGCGGAGGTCTCTTTGACTACGACAACGCGAAACAACGGCAGGAAGAACTGGCGGTTCTGACGGCGGACCCGGCACTGTGGGACAATCAGGAAAAGGCACTGAAACTGACGGGAGAGAAAAATACGCTGGACGAGAATATTGCCTTTTATGAGGATTTGCTGGCGGATTTGCAGAATTCCGAGGAGATGGTCGAGATGGCGGAGGCCGAGGAAGACGAGGCGATGCTGGCGGAACTGTTTGCGCATCTGGAAGAACTGAAACAGGAGGCTAAGCGCCACGAACTGGAAGCGCTGCTTTCCGGCGAGCTGGACAAGAACGACGCTTACCTGGAAGTGCATGCCGGCTCGGGCGGAACCGAGGCGCAGGACTGGGCGGAAATGCTGCTCAGAATGTATTCGCGCTGGGCGGAAAAACACAAATACAAACTTTCGTATGTTGAAGAAACCGAGGGCGAAGTCGCGGGGCTGAAGTCGGCGACGGTCAAAATATCGGGACACAACGCTTACGGGTGGCTCAAAGGCGAGAGCGGCGTGCACCGGCTGGTGCGGATTTCGCCGTTTGACAGCAACGCGCGGCGGCATACGAGCTTTGCGTCAGTCAACGTATATCCGGTGGTTGACGACAGCATTCATATCGACATCAACCCGGCGGATTTGAAAATGGACACCTATCGTTCGTCCGGCGCGGGCGGGCAACACATCAACAAGACCGAATCGGCGGTGCGGATTACGCATATTCCGAGCGGGGTGGTGGTTTCGTGCCAGACCGAGCGTTCGCAGTTTGCCAACCGCGACCAGGCAATGAATATGCTGAAGGCAAAGCTGTATGAAATCGAACTGCACAAGAAAGAGGCAGCGGCGGAGCAGAAATGGGAAGAGCAGGGCGACAACGGCTGGGGGTATCAGATACGGTCGTACGTTTTGCAGCCGTACAAGATGATTAAAGACCTGCGCACCGGCGCGGAGACTTCGGACGACCGCGGCGTACTTGACGGGGATATCGATATGTTTCTGTCGGCGTATTTGTCGTCGAAGGCGTAGTGCGGCGGGCGCGGTTTGCGGACGGTGCGACGTATGCGCAGGCGGAATCTGAGGTTGATTCAGGCATGGTGCGGCGTGCGTGCAGGCAGGGGCTTGGCCGGCGGAAGTGCTTATAGTCGGGCGAGGGGGCGGTGCTGCGGCGGAATTGACAGCGGCGGGGCGGCGTTGGGAAGTTATGCACATCGTCGTAGAAAAATGTTGCAAAAAAAAATCCGGTGTTTATAAAAGCAGTGTTTGAGGTTCATAACTCACACGGATTGCAGGTGTAATTCAATGGTAGAATGAGAGCTTCCCAAGCTTTTAATGCGGGTTCGATTCCCGTCACCTGCTCCAAATTCTCCCACTTTCTCCGTTTATCCTCTTAGGCGCACGTTTTTGCGATAAGCGTTTTGTGTGCCCAAGGGGATTTTTTTTGTGTCTGCGGAGGTATGGAAATGGAGCGAAAATTGCGAAAAAAGATGGTGGCGTAGTGTTTGGAGCTTGATTGTAGAAGAGCGAACGGACAGAAGGCAGAGAGGAAATGCGGGCACGAGGGAATATCTGGGGTGCGCGAGAAGGTAGCGAAAAAGAAAAAATACGAAAGAGTGATGCCAAACAGTCTCGTTAGGAATGGGGACTGACAGCAACAGTCCTATCGGGAGTAGACGGCAGGGATCAAATATTTCTTATAGGGTATGTGTTTGATTATAAAATCAGTAGATAATTTTTCTGCACATGAATATTCTCCTTTTGTCGTATGTAAAATTAAGTCTAAGTTGTTTCGTTTGCGATTAAATTTCGTAAATTTTAGGTCAACAAGAATTTGCTTATTTTTATCGAAAGTAGAAATGATAATTTTTTTTGCATCCTTATAAACACAAAGAATTATGTTATTTTCTTTATATTTCTTTCTCAACTGCATTGTACCCTCACTGCAATAGCTGGACGGAACATATAAAATTTTATTTTCGTATTCTTTCTCCAAATCTACCGGAAATACGATGTTAGGCTGCCATATAGTTTTTCCGTTATCTTGATGAAAATATGTTGTAGATAATGTTATTGAAGAAAATGAAGCCTTCGATATATTCTGTTTACAATCTGCCACAGATGGAGCTCCTATCCAATCATCTGTTATGATGATACTTGCAGGAATAAGAAACAGAATGGTAAAGAATGGAGTAAAATACTTTGACTTTTTGAAGATTAAGATAAAAGCCCAAGCCACAGCAGGAAAAACAAATGGATTCAAAAAGCAAATTGGGTTCCCACAAATATCAACGATGAATCCATAACAAAATAGAATCACAACAAATGAAGCAAGATTAAATAATCTTATTAATATTTTTAAAATCGTGTTTTTGAAACAAAATGTGCTCAAGATACAAATAATAATTATTAAAGTATAGCATAATATACTAGCTAAGATTATACCAATAGCACTGCCTCGGAAATCAAAGGAAATTCTTGTGACTGAGGAATTATAAAATGAGTTGTAGTAAAGCCAAATCAGGTATGAAACAACGTAAATAAGCAGGATATTCTGTATACTTTTCCACCAAGAAAATTCACCATCTTTGTAAAAGAAATATTGCTTAATTTTATTCATAAATGCCTCCAAGGAAGAAATTTAAATTAACACTTTGGAAAGCGTAACTTAAAAGCAGATAGATAGTTTTATGCTTTCATCTTCTGCCGTTGAGCTTAAAAAGCAAGGGAAAAATAATCTTTTCCTTTATGAGTTGTGCTTTGAAATTTGGACAATTCAAGAAGGAAAGGAAAATTCTCTTTCAGAATGTTGGGGAGGTTATTCTTCCAAAAAGCGGGCGATGACTTCATCCATAATAGATGACTGCGGCGTTTTGGGGGCTCGCTTTTTCCGGGAGGCGCCGGCCGGCTGTTGCGGCTGCGAGGCAGGAGCGGGGTGGGTCTGGCACGAGGCAGGAGACGGGTACGGAGCGGGCAGGGTGTGCGGAGCCGAGGCAGGTTCGGCGGCGATTGGCGCCGTGCCATACCGGGAAAGGGCTGGCAGGCAGTCTGGACTATGCCGGTAGTTTGAAGACAAAGCCGTGCTGAATTCCGGCTGCGGCGGGAGCTCCCGGGCGGGATTGGCCGACCGGGACGGAAGCGTTTGAGCGGCGTCGAAATGGCTGCAAGCGGTGTCAGGGAGGCTGTGTGCGGCGTCGAAATGGCTGCAAGCGGTGCCGGGAAGGCTGTGGGCAGCATAGCGGGCGGCGGACGGGCGGTTATCTACCAGCGTATTAAGGTCGGCGTTATATGCCTGATTGAGGATTTCCAAATCCGACAGGCCGGTATTCAGCATACGGGCAGCGGTTTGTTCGGCGACGCTGCGTACCAGCGTTTTGCGGAATTCGAGGTCAAGCTCCTGGTTCTTATGTTTTTCTTCACGATTGCGCTGCTCCTGCATTTTGCGTTCAAAACGCGAAAATTCGCTTTCGGGGGCGCCACCGCGCTGATAGTCCGGCAGGGTCAGCAGGTTATTCTTATAATCCATCAGGGTACGGATGCCGTTATTGTCATACGCGCGATAAATGAGCCAGTCGGTAACAAGTTCTTCGGTAACGGCAAGCGGAACGATATGCGGCGGGATACGGTTGAATTTGACGACGGTGCGGCCTTCGGCGTCCTTGTCGGTGATGATGTTGGTTTCAAAAAACTTCCGGTCCCAGCTATAGGGGCAGGACGGGTCTATCAGGCGATAGGAAATCATCATGCCGGTCAGCGCGGTTTTCATCTCGCGCAGCGCTTCAAAACCAAGCTGAAACGGATTGCGGCGCACTTCGGGGCAGTGAATGGCGCGCTGACAGCAGAACAGGTGAAGCCGGTAGAGCTGGCGTTCGGTTTCCGGCGGAACGTCCGGATAAATCTTAAGCGGCATGCTGACGGCTTTTTCGACAAAGTCGCGCAGAAACATCCGTTTGCGCTGGCGGACGGCGGGGAGCATGGTCTTGTCGGCACGTTCAAGCGATTCTGCCATGCCGACGTCGGCGCGCATCTGTTCCCACAGCGCAGGCGGCAGGGCTTTGTCCACTTCTTCAAGCTTTTCCAACAGGAGAATTTCCGGTGATGTCCGTTCCGCGTAAGACATTTGTTTCAGCCCCTCTGATTATACCTTAATAAGAAATTTCAACTAAATAAGAGATTTTCAATGGTGCAGAGTGTAGCATATTTTGGGGGCCGAGTCAAGGGAAAGAACGGATTTTTTTTAGAATGCGGCGGGCGTGAAACGGCGATTGCGGGAGAGAGGAACGGCGCGGCAGGGACGGAGAAAGGCACAGCGGTGGACTGCAGGGCGTCCGGCGCGGCAGATTTTTGCAGATAACCTTTAAAATGACTTGAAAAAAGGGCGTCCGGCGTTTATTTTAGGTGAAGATTTAAGTTAATTTAAGGGATACTGCGAATGAATACGGAAAAACTGATTGCGGCGGCGGTTGTGGCGCTGGGATGCCTGGGAACCGGCGCGGACGGCAGTGCGCTGGCAGCGCAGACGAAAGCCGATTCCGAGGATGTCAAGAAGATAGAAAACTATCTTAATTCGATTAAGACGATGCGTGCCGATTTTGTACAGATTGCCAGCAACGGCGAGAAGGTGGAAGGGCGGCTTTATATTGAAAAGCCCAATAAAATCCGCATGGAATACAATGCGCCGTCCAATGTGCTGATTGTCGGCAACGGCGATTATATCGTCTATTACGACAAGGAACTGGATCAGATTACGAACATTGATTATGAGGATATTCCGGCGGCGGCTATCCTGGCGAATACGGTCAAAATTGACGGGAAAGAGCTTAAGGTTACCAATTTTTATGAAGATCCGGGCGTTATGCGCGTCGGGCTGCAATACGCAAATGCCGGAGATTTGGGGCCGTTTACGCTGGTGTTTGCCAACAATCCGTTTGAGCTTCGGCAGTGGAAAGTCGTAACGCCGCAGGCAATGGAGGTTTCTTTGTCGCTGTACGATACGGTTGTGGACGGAAAGCTGGACGAAGGGCTGTTCAAGTTCCGCAAGAGCGGGGAGAGCGGCGGGCGCGACAGGTTTAAGCGCAAGTAGAACCGGCGGAGCTGCCCGGATATCCCGGAGCAGCTCGGACACTTCGGAACCGGACAGCCGGGAGAATGAGCTCTGAGAACAGAATGGCTGAGAGCTGGAAACGGCAGGAAAAAGGAAAAGGCGCACAGCGGGAAAGCGGTGCGTTTTTTTGTGGGCGGAAAAGGGAAAGCTTTACCGGCAGCTTTACAGCCCGTAGGTGCTTTTCAGGCCGGAAAGACCTTCGGGAGAGAGAATGAGCAGGATTATGTTTTGTCCGGCGGGAGAAGCGGCAGGCTGGACGAGCGTGCTTTGCGGCGCGGGCCAGGGACGGGCATTGCCGATTGCGGCTGCGGCGGCAGCGTCAGGGCGGAAAGTGTAGACATAGGCGGAGGGATCGGCGTATTCGGCAACGCCGTAGTAGTTCCACATGACGGACGGGTTCATGCCCGGAACATAGGAAATGCCGAGCAGATCGTCGCTGCCGTAATAATACGGCGTATGGTAAAAGCGGGTGCGGAATGCCGGAGAACCGCCCTGCACCATAATATAGCGATGGCCGGGGCTGAAATCGGGCGATGACATAAAGCGCGCGGCGGCACGGCGGTAAAGTTTCATTTCGGCATCAAAGCCCAGTTTCCAGACTTTTTGCGCCTCAAACAGGCAGTTGACAGCGATGGCGGCGGCTGCGGCGGCGCCGAGGACGGCTAGGTTTTTGCAAAATACGGCGGCGCAGGGAATGGGGCGGGTGATGGCATAGGGAATGGGGCGGGTGATGGCACAGGGAGCGGCCGCAGGGGCGACAGGGGCTGCAGATGCGGCGTTTTTCAACGTGAGGGCGAACATGGCGGCGTACAGGTACATCAGCCCGAAAAAGTCGATACGGGGAGAAAATTCGGTTTCGGCGAGCGATGTGGAGATAAACAGCGTAACAAGCGGGGCATAAAAAACGGCGGCAAGGAGCATAATAACAAAGATTTTGGCACCGGCGGAAAATGAGTATGGCATATCCGGCGTGTCGGAATTTGCGGCGGCGGTGTCTGCAACCGAGGCGGAAACCGTGGCGCCTGAGGCAGCAGATAAGGCAGCGGGGGCGTTGGTGCGAAACGGTGCGAATATGCGCAACAGGGCAGCGGCAATTCCGGCAAGGACAACAATTCCGGCGGCCGCTTTATATGCGGCGGGGATAAAAGGCAGGGTGGCAGAGAATTGGAGCAATGCATCGCGGCTGACGAGGAGAAATTTTGCGCCCCATTCGGCAAGCGGCGTGGTTTGCAGGTTGTAATAAGAAGCATTGACGGCACCGGTAAGCGTCAGAGCCCAAAGGCAGAGCTTATAGCAGGCTGCGCCGAGGACAAGGTTAAACGCCGTCCAACGGAAACGGCGGCAGAGCGTTTTTAATACTGCGGGGAGGGAAAGAGGGAGCGGGGTGCCGGGCGTTGCGGCGGCGGGAGAAGGGATTTCAAACAAGGCGGCAAACAGTAGGCGGACGGAAAAAGCAACCGCAATCAGGTTGATGACAGGAGGATAGCCGCCGAGAGCCAGTGTTGTCAAAACGGCGGCGGAAACGGTGTGGCGGAGGGAAAAGCGCTCTTCCTTTTCACTGATGAGCAGGGAGCCGATGACAAACATATTCCAGCCTAAGACGGGAATAACGAGGAAGGCAAAATACATGAAAGACAGGACATACGGCGTTAATGCCGCGAACAGGGCAAACAAAACACAGGCGGTTTTTGTGTGCGGCAGGCGCCAGTAGCGGGTGAGCATGGCGACGCCGAGGGCGAAGCCTGCGAAACCGAGGGCATTGTTGATTACGGGAAGGATTTCGCCGCGGCTCAGTAGCGTTACGGGAACAAACTGGCTGAACCTGCCTTCAAACAATCCGGCGCCGAGGGAAATGCCGTGTTTCAGATATTTCCAGTCGTGGTCGCCAAACATAAAATGGGCGCCGTGAAACAGAAAGATAAGGTTCAGAGCCAGAAAAACGGCGGCGAATGCAAGCCAGAACGGGCGGTCGGCCTGTTGCAGGCGGCGGACGACAATCCCCGGGAGATTGAAGTCGCGAAGGCGTTCGTACAGCGTGTGTCCGGCGGGGGAAGGCACGGGAGTATGCGGAAGGGTCGCCGGAGAGAGACCGACGGGGGCCGGCTCGGGTGTATGCGTAAGGTTCGCCGGAGAGAGTCCGGCGGGGGAAACGGGGGCTGTTTTTTCTGTCATTTTCTTCATATTATGAGGGTAGGGCGCGGGGCTTTTTTAGTCAATCAAACAAAAAATATATGCACAATTTGTTTAATATATTGATTTTACGCGTAATATTTTTTCTTTCAGAACAGGGGCGAAAGTATTGACATCTATGACAAGGGGTGTTATAAAGTTGGTTATCGTGGAAGACTGTATATCAGAAAAGTTGAATCTGGTTGCAGATTATTTTTAAAGTTTAAATTTAAGTTGAATGTCATTGGAGCGTTTTGACGGCGGCAGGGTCGGCAGAGCGCTCTTTTTGTATGCGGGGCCCGCAGATGTGATGCGTGGGGGGAGCCAGTATACGGCGGGGCGATATGTACTGTATGCAGGTGCGGGCGGTGTGGTATGATGTTTCGGCGTACAACGGGACGGTATGTGCGGGCGGCGAACGGTGGAATTAATGAGCGGCGGAGATAATGGCTACAGGAAAAAACAGTAAAAAGGCAACTCGGGCGGTAGTGCCCGACATCGTGTTTGAGGCGGTGCGGGAGGGGAATTCATTGTTTGCAGCCTGCCGGCGCGCGGGCATCAGCACCCGCGATTTTTATGCGGCGACGGCGGCGGATGAGGCACTGCGCGAGGCATATCAGCTGGCGCAGGCAGACTATGCCGACCGGTGTACCGACGACATCAGGAAAATCGTGGCGGATCTGAAATCCGGGGAGATTGACAATTCCACGGCGAAGCTTCTGATTGAGACGGAAAAGTGGCTGGCGCAGAAATCCTGTCCCGAGCCGGTGTGGGACAAGATTGCAGGCGGCGAAAGCGACAGTGGGGACGGCGGCGTGGCGGAGATTGTGGTGAAATTTGTGTGAGGTCGGGTGCCGGACGGAAAAGGTGCCGGAATGGAGAAACCGGAATGAGCCGGGCGGAAGCGGTGCCGGGCGGAAAAGCGGGGAGAGATGAGTGATGAAGGTTGAGCTGCCGAAAGCGTTTCAGGAACTGCTGACGGCAAAGGCGCGCTATAAAATGTTTTACGGCGGACGGGCTGGCGGCAAGTCGTTTGCGTTTGCGGACGCTCTGCTGACGCTGGCGACAAGCCGGAAGATGCTGATTGCGTGCGTGCGCGAGGTGCAGAACTCCATAAAGGATTCCGTTTACAAGCTGATTGCCGACCGGATTGCCTATTACCGCCTCGGCGATTACAGGCTGTATGACGACCGGATTGTCAACCTCAAGAACAAGTCCAAATTCATTTTTAAAGGGATTATGGAGCATAACGCGCAGAATATCAAATCGCTGGAAGGGGTGGATATCTGCTGGTGCGAGGAGGCGCAGAAGATTTCCGAGCGTGCGTGGCTGGTGCTTGACCCGACTATCCGCAAGCCGGGGTCGGAAATCTGGCTGTCGCTGAACCGCGAGGAGGAGGCCGACCCGGTATGGAAGGCGCTGGCGCTGCATCCTGATGCGGATACAATCGTGCGCAAGGTCAACTATTACGACAATCCTTACTGTCCTGAGAATATGCGGCGGCTGGCGGCAAAGATGAAAGCCGAAAATTACGGCGAGTATCTGCACGTCTGGGAGGGAGAGCCGCGGCTGGCGGCGGACGATCACCTTATCGGGCGCGAGGAGGTTTACCGCGCGCTGGAAGCAAGAGTGGAAATTGCCGGCGGGGCGGCGCCGCTTATCGTCGGAGTGGACGTGGCACGGTTCGGCGACGACAAGACAGCGCTTTGCTATCGGCGCGGGAGGCAGGTGTGCGCGGTTAAGACGTATCAGAAACTTGACGTAGTGCAGGTGGCCAATCTGGTCGGCGGGGTCATTGCCGCGGAGCATCCGGCACGCGTGTGCATTGACGTCGGCGGGTTGGGGGCTGGCGTGTTTGACGTCCTTGTCGCCAACGGGTTTGCCGAATGTATTACGGCGGTCAATTTCGGCGAGCGGGCGGATAATCCGGAGCGCTATGTCAACCGGCGGGCGGAAATGTGGGCGCGGGCGGCGGAATGGCTGAAGTCGCCGCTGCCGGTGTCGCTGCCCGACGTGCCGGGGCTGGTTGAAGACCTGACGGCACCGCTCAAGATGTTTGATGCGCTCGGACGGCTGCAGCTTGAGGCCAAAGCCGACATCAAAAAACGCCTCGGACGGTCGACGGACGCGGCGGACGCCCTGGCGCTGACCTTTGCCATTCAGAACGCGGAATATCTGCTGAAGGCGGGAAGCGCACGGGACGGGGACTTTGTTGACGATTCAGTTTATCTTTAATTTTATATGCAAAGGAGTATGAAAAATGAGTTCAGTATTTTCCAAACCGAAAGTGGTGCAGATTGAGCCGGAGGAAGTCGAACCGGAGGTTGTCGACAATTCTGAGGAAGTGCAGGAGCTGGAACGCAAGCGCAAAAAGAAAATGGGTGCGGTGTCGCAGCTTTTGTCGCACGATAATTCCTACGGTTCCGGCGGCAAGACCACGCTCGGCGCTTAACCGCGCAGGGATGGGAACGGGCGGGGAAACGGCTAACGGCGCAGGAACAGGAGCGGGCGGGGAAACGGCAGACGCGGAATTGTGCCGGGGCAGCGGCGGGCGGTTTGGGGCGTATCGGGGTGGCGGAAAAACAGTTGCATTTTTTTCTTTTAGGAAATAGTATCTTTGTTACAGGCAGAACGGAGGTATCGTATATATGTATCAGTTTATGGCAGAAATGAGCCCGAGGCGGCAAAAAATGCTGTTTGCGGCGGGCGTTTATGTATTATGGCTGCTGGCTTATGGTCTGGCAGCGGCGATATTTTCGTTGCCTGATGAAGATGTTTCATCTTTTCTTTTTTGGGGATTTATTGCCGCAGCGGCTTTTAACAAGGCGCCAAAGGCGGAAGCCCGGATGATTGAAACATATCCGAATGCTGCGGCGTACATATTCGCATTCGGTTCGGCCTTTTATTGGTCAATACTGCTGATGACACCGGTGTTTTTGGATTTCATCATGATGTATTCTGACGGCGAGGGCTTTTTGCCGGCATTTTACGTATCTTTTGCTGGCTGGGGAAGCCTGTCGCTGCTGATTGGGTTTCCGATGCGGACGTTCCTGCTTATCCGCAGAGAGAAACGGGCGGGAGCAGAAACCGGCGGCCGATAAGCCGGGTGAAGAACGCGGAACGGGGAGACAGGAGCAGGTTTTCAGGCTGCCGGTTCGAAATCGAGCCGGCTTTTTTATGAACGAGCGGTGGTGATTCCGGTTTGGGGCGTATCGGGGTGGCGGAAAAGCAATAAAATTGACAGGAAAACTGATGATTATGTTGGTGAGGAGGACTTTGTCGAGGACAATATCTTTGGAATTCAAGAGTTAAACAAGGTAGAAAAAGCATTGACAGCTACGCCGGCGATTATATACTGGAAAAAAATGTCTGCGAGTGGACTGATTATGATTATCAGTTTTTGCGAATGACGAAAGATTATGACCGTAATTGGGAAAAGAGAAAAAAAGTTTTGGAATATCTTAGTTATCAAAGAGGGCTGAAAAAGTTGAAATGAGCGGCGGCGGGAAAAAACGGTTTCAGGATTGGCGGAAAATGTTTCGAAATCGGAAAGAACGGTTTCGATCGGGGCGGCGGTGGCTGGCAATAGTGTTGCTGCCGGCAATTCCGGCAATGGCGGCGGGAGTGATGTCCGGCAATCGGGATATTTTTTGGGGGCAGCTGGCAGTTGAGTTTTATGCCCTTTTTTTGCTGACGGCAATATGCAGCAGGGATTTTGCGGCGGTGTATCAGAAGCTGGCTTTGGAAACACCGGCGGAAAGCAGAGGGGTGAGGAAAGCGAAGCGGTGGCTTTGCGGTGCGGTTTATTACACTCTCTGGTGCGGGGCTTTGTTTATGATATACCTGCTGGGATAGGCGATGGCGAAAGGAATAGGAGACGGCGAAGGGAAGCGGCGATGAAACTGATGACGAGCGGGATAGGAAACCAACGAAGGGAAGCAGTGATGAAACTGATGACGAGCGGGATAGGAAGCCAACGAAAGGTGTGGCGATGAAACAGATGGCGAGCGGGTTTGCCGATGCGGAGGAAAGGCGATGAGATTTGCGGCGAATGAATTTGCGATGTATGTTTTTACGGCGGACATATTGGCGGCTGGGGAGAAACTGTGATGAAAACAGAGAAAACAATTTTGGTCAAGTTTTGCGGCAGCGCGGTGCTGTTTCTGGCGGGAGCGTATTTTCTGCCGATGTGGACGGCATGGGGGATATGCGACAATACGGCGGGGGACGGCGTCTGCAGACAGGGGCTCCTGATCGGGATTTTTACGGCGGCGTATGTGGCGGCGTTTTTGGGACAGGCTTGGCTTAACGCGCGGTTGGCAAGGGCGGAAGAGCGACGCAGCTATCAGCGGCTGGCGCTGTTTTTGTGGTTGTATCTGGCTTTGTGCGGCACAGGCCTGGCCGTGAAAATTTTGGTTTGAAAAGGCCGAAAAGAAGGGGAACAGCGGCGGCAATTGCAGTGGCGGAAAGAGCGCGCAGGGACAACTTGAAAGGGAGCCGGAGCAAGAGCTGAGACAATTTGAAAGGGACTGGAGCGAGGGGCGGAACGGAGAGTTGGGAGCAGGTTTTCAGGCTGCCGGTTCGAAATCGAGCCGGCTTTTTTTATGAGTGAGCGGCGGTGATTCCGGTTTGGCGGGAGCCGCCGTTTTTATGGGTGTACGGGTGCGGTGGTTCCTGACCGGGAAACGCGGCGCCCTTTTTATTTTCGGAGGGTCTTTATGGGACAATTTAGTATGACGGACAAAGACGTGCCGTTCGGGACGGCCGGCGGGTTCGGTGGCGAAGTTACCGGCGGGTTCGGCGGTGCGGCTGGCGGCAATGGCATAACGGACAAATTTCGGCAGCGGCACGGACGCGGCAGCGACGGGAACCGGAAGCCGGCAGTTACGGCCGAGGGCATTTTGAAACGGCTGGAGGCGATGAAAACCGAACGTGCCAAATGGGAGCCGATGTGGAACAAAGCGGCGGAAATGTGTTCGGTTGATTCCGAGCTGTTTGCGACCGACGAGCGCGGGCGGGTCAGGCAGGCGGTGTTTGACACGACCGGGCGCAACGCGCTGTCTTGTTTTGCCTCGAGCATGAAATCGGTGATTGTGCCGACGACAACGCGCTGGCACCGGTTGAAACCGGTCAATCCGAAACTGGACGACAACGCGGCGGTCAAAAAATATCTGGAACGGGCGACGGACCTTTTGTTCCGGATGCGCTATGCGGCGGCATCTAATTTTGCGGCGGAGAGCGACCTTTTGTTTAATCAGCTCGGCATCTACGGGCACGCGTTGTGGATGGTTGACGACGATATCGGCCGCGGCATCGTTTACCGCACCATCCCGGTTAAGGAAGCCTATATCAAGCGCGACGATTGCGGCAGGCTGGCGGCGGTGTTTCGTGAATACGAACTGACGGCGGCAGAGGCCGTAAGCAAGTTCGGCGACTCACTGCGCGGGGAAATCCGGCAGGCGGCGGAAAATACGCCGGAGAGAATGTTCAAATTTTTGCATGCGGTATACGAGCGCGACGACTGGCAGGCGGAAGAAGAAGATTTCGGCGGAATGAGATATGCGAGCGTGCATCTGGACATGGCTGCGAAACGTATTATCCGTACCGGCGGCTATCGTACCTGTCCGTATATGGCGCCGCGTTTTCTGGGGATTGCGGGAAGCTCGTACGGCGACAGTCCGGCTTTACAGGCGTTTTATGACATGCTGACCGCCAATGAGATGGGTAAAACCATTTTACGCACCGGGCAGCTGCAGGCAAATCCGCCGATTTTGACGAGCATGGGGCTGATTGACGCCAATAAGCTCGGTTCGGCGGGAGCGGTTATCCGCGGCGGGCTGGACAGCCAGGGCAAACCGGCGGCGGTTTCAATGCAATACGGCAACAACCTGTCCATTACGGTGGAGATGCAGCGCGAAGTGCGGGCGGCGATTGAACGCGCGTTTCTGGTACCGCTGTTCCAGTCGCTGACGCAGACCAAGCAGATGACGGCGACCGAGGTGGAAAAGCGCGAGATGGAAAAATCCATGCTGCTGGCGCCGATGTGCGAACGTATCGCGGCGGAATGGCTGTCGGGGAACATTGAGCGCGAATTGGATATTCTGGGCATGTACGGTATGTTGGACGATGTGCCGGACGAGCTGATGTATGAAGGCTCTATTGCCATCCAGTTTGAAAGCCCGGCGGTGCATATGCAGCAGTCGGGAGCGATTGTCGGGCTGTATAAGACGATGGAAGCGGCGGCGGCGATGGCGCAGAGCAATCCGGACGTGCTGAAGGTTTTTGATATGGAAGCTGCGCTGCGGAAAATCGCCGATTATTACGGGGTCGGTTCCGATGTGGTAAAAACGGCGGACGATATGGCAGCGATACAGCAGCAGGAAGCCTTGCAGGCCATATTGGCGCAGCAGGGAGGAAACGCAGCGGGTATCGGCGGCGCGGGCATGATGGCGAGCGGTGCGGGCATGATGGCTAGCGGTGCGGGCATGATGGCGAGCGGCGCGGGCGGTGCGAACGGCATCGGCACGGGCGGCGTTGTTTTGTCCGGAGCAGGCGGTATCAGCGCGAGTACGGGCGGTTCTGCATTGTCACGTGCCGGCGGTACCGGTGCGCGGACGGGAGGCAGCGCAGGACTGCGTGGCAAAAGGGCTTAACGTAAACAATCGGGAGAAATTAAGATGTTTTTCAGAAAAATCAAACGCGAACATGAACTGGTGCGGGCATTTCAGAAACTTTTTCTGGGGCAGGGAGGCCGGCTGAAACCTGAAGCTGCGGTTGTTTTGGAATTTCTGCGCGACGAGGCGGGCGCCCGGGGAGAACTCGGCAACGGCGGCACACCGTATTTTTATGACGCGCAGAATCGTTTTGATCCGAACGCGGCGGCGTTTGTTCTCGGAAAACGGCGGATTTTTGATTTAATCGTCAAATATCTGGCACTGTCGGAAACCGAAGTCTTTGCGTTGTACACGAAACTGCAGCGCGACGGCGAGGACGTTAAACGCGAACTGGAAGTCTGACAGCAACGGGGGTAATGGAGCTTTGGTATTGGGAGAGGCGGCGCCGTTGCGGGTTTGGGCGCAGTGCGGCGAAGATTTTTTTTCAAAACCGGGGCAAAAGGTATTGACATTGTGTCATAAGGGGAGTAGTATCCTGTCATACTAGACGAGAAGGCACCGGAGACGGTGCCTTTTGCGTTGGGCGGAAGCAGGACGTTCACGGCGGATTTTTTTGTATACGGGAAATGAGAGGAGAACGGATTATATTTTTGATTTTTGGGAAGCTGGTTCGTAAGTATGGTTCCGGGCAGGGAGCTGAGATTGATAATTATTATCATTCTCTTTTACAATGTGAATTGGCTAAAATAAGTCAGGAGAGTCAGCGTAACGGTATATTGCTTGGATATGCAAAAGAGGTTGCAGATTATGTAAAAAAGAGGAGTAACGGGCAGAATCGAAAAGTTATTTTAGAAGATTCGAGAAAAGATTTGCAAAATAATATGTATGGCAGTAAGCTGGGAGAGAGAAACAAAAATAAACCGTGTGAATGGTTATTGGATGACAAGCGGACAAGGAGAATGCGCGATGCGGGAATCAGATGAGGCCGGGCGGACGGCGGAACGGGCAACCGGGCAGGGCATCATTCGGGAAAAAGAAACGGGAGTCCGGATGCGGTTGTGGACCGGGACGAAGAAGGCTGCGATTACGGTTTTGTGCCTTGCGGGAGCATATTTCTTTTATATCGTATTTCAGCTTTGGAGGTATGCGGATTAGCCGTGCGGTAGTCGGGCGGTTTTAGCGTGCTGTATGGCTTTGGCGGAGATGCAAGCGGCGGTTACGGTTCCGGTGGTGAAGCAGACGGTGGAGTGTCCGAGTTCGGCGGATTTTTTTCAAAACCCAGGGCAAAAGGTATTGACATTGTGTCAGAGGGCGTTTATTATTCAGACATAATAGACAAGAAGGCACCGGAGACGGTACCTTTTGCGTTGGGCGGAAGCAGGACGTTTGCGGCGGATTTTTTTGTATACGGGAAACGAGAGGGGAACGGATTATATTTTTTGATTTTTGGGAAGATGCAAAAGAGAATATGGTTCAAGCCGGTAAGGAGCGGATGCGAAAACTGGTCTTGAAATATGGCGAGAAACCGGATGAAGATGATATGAATGAAGCTGACTGGTTTGAATATCAGGCGGTTAAAAAATATGAAGATGAAGTTACTGGAGAGATGAACAGAGGTAAATTTTTGTGCCAGTGAAAAGCAAATATTTATGATTTATCCCGCATTTTTGATAAAACAGCTGACGAGGCAAGACAAGTTTTCAATTTAGCAGCGAAGAAATCTGTTAATCTTCTTCCTGAAACGGTGAAACATGCATATTATGAAGCGGAAAGATTAACACCGATAAAAATGTCTGATGAAAATAAGCACCAGTATGTTAGTTGTGTTGGCGCTCAGGGAGGCGTATTTTCTGCATCAACAGTGTTGGCTGGAGCTGCTTTGAAAGAGGGAAAGGATTTATATCGTAAGTTGAGTAACGGAAAGCTGCGTAAAATGTATGGAGGAATTGGGGGTGTTATAGGCGACAGTGTCAAAGATATGGAAAATAATCTCTACGGTTCAGGCTATGGGCTGATGTATCGGGAGAGGGGGCATGCGATGTTTTAAAGAAACATAAAATCAAATAATTTTATTTTCTTTTCAGATTTAATGTGATATAAAGAAAAAATAAAAACGTATGGTTTGCGAAAGGGCAAATGATGAAAACGGCGTGGCGTTTTTTGCGAGCCGCAGGCAAAACGGCGGCAGGGATTTTTTTTATACTATCGGTAATGCTTTCTGCTGCCGGCGCAGGATGGAGTCTGTTGGAAGGCGACAATGTTGCGGTGTGTTTTTTTCTGGCAGCGGCGGTAGTGTTTTCGTATAGCCTGTTTTTGCTGTTTTCGGCGTGCGGGGGATGGCAGAAAGCGTTGAGTCCGACTGTTGCGGCGGTATTGTTTGCCGGAGGATTGGCCGTCGGCGGTAATGGCGGTTTGTCCGAAATTGAAGACTGGTGTTATGATATGGGAGTTTGTATTGGCGGACTGATAAGCGAAAAAGACTGTCTGGCGCACGGAGGCAAGTGGACTGCGGCGGACGGCGGCGCCTGTTATATGAACTGGTCGGTGGTTAAACCCAATTCTGCCGAGTAGCGATGCCGGCCGCGACGGGCGGAAAACCGGGCAGAGCGGACAGCGGGTGTGAAATAAGCGACGGTCGGGAAGTGATGGGAGGAAAACCGAACGTCCGGCTGCGGAACGGGGCAGGCGGGGGATTGAACGAAAAAATCCGGCGAGAGAAGGTCAGGACGGCAAAGGACGGTTCGAAAGAGCCGTTCTTTTTTTAATTTTATTTTTAACTTTAATCAGGGGAAAAAGAAATGGGAAATTTTAACAGGCCGGAGGGGCAGACGACCTCCGACAACTTTTTGAAGTCTGAAATCGAAAAAGACTTTTTGCGTGCACAATCCGGATGGGGGGAACTGTCCGAGGAAGAGCTGGCATATCTCGGCAAAAAGGGTTTGAAAACTCCTGCCGACCTGCTCAGGTCTTACCGCGAACTGGAAAGAGCCTATTCTTCCAAAGTATCCCTGCCGAAGGACGGCGATAAAAAAGGCTTTGACAAGCTGTATTCCCGTTTGGGAATGCCGCACGACTGCACCGGGTTTGACATCTGTTTTGCCGACGAAGACAGGGAAGACGGCGAAGCGTTCAAACAGGTGTGTCTGGAAAACCATATCCTGCCGCAGTCGGCGCAGGCTTTGTATGACTGGTATGTCAAACACCGCGACGAACTGCTGGAGCGCGACGAACAGACCTGGCAGGAAAATTCGCAGCGCGAGCTTGAGGAAATGAAACGCGTCTGGGGAACGAGGGCACAACGCAATTTTGAACTGATGAAACGGGGGCTGCGCATGTTTTGCGACGATATGGCCCTGGTGCAGGAAATCGAGCGCGCCATCGGCACCCGGCGCCTGATGGAAACGTTTTGCAGGCTCGGCGAAGCAATTTGCGAGGACAATCCGGTCAGCTTCGGCAGGCGCCGCGGCGGCGACGACTGGGATATGGTGCAATATTTCAGGGAAATGTTTAACGATTACTGATATTTATTTGTTTTGAAAGGAATTTTTTATGTCTAGCACATTAAAGGAACTGGCGATTGCTTTGTCAAAAAAGCAGGAGCATTATGTGGACTATCTGACCAATGAGTCGCCGATTTTGGACAATATGCGTTTTGAAGCGTCGACCCACGGGTTGTGGAACGCGTATGAAGAAGTCAGCAAAATCGACGGTGCAGGTTTTGTGGATATTAATCAGCCGCTGCCGGAAATGGAAGTCGATTCAAGTTTGAAGAAAATCGACCTGTCCATTCTGGGCGGCGAGATTTTCGTTCCGGAAGACAAGGCGGCGGTTATCGGCGTTTCGGAATATTTTTCCAAAAAAATCCCGATTTTGCTTAAGCATGCCGGCGAGACCGCGGAAAAGAAAATCATTTACGACAACTTTATCCCGTATGCGATCGGCAACGGCAAGGCCGTTTCCGCAGGGGCGGCGGACAAGTGCTACTCCATGGTGGCGGTGCGTTTTATCCCGGGCGAAGTAACCGGGCTTTATTCGGCGAAAAACATCAACCGCCACGGGATTTTGGATTCAACCCCGATTAACGGCGCGCAGCTTTATAAAAACGCCAACGGCCTTTTGGGCTACGGCGTGCGCATTAAGGGCTATATCGGCATGCAGCTGGCAAACCCGGACGCGGTGTCGGCGATTGTCAATATCTCGGCGGACAAGATTCCGACCGCGGAACAGATTGACAATATGCTGGTCGATGCCAAGGCGACGCCGGCTTCCACCTATATTTTCTGCCATCCGAAAGTGCTCTCGATGCTCAACAAATACAAGGGCAACGTTTTGCAGACGATGACGGGCGATATGGACGTCAACCGCAGTTTTGCGGCCTGGAACGGCATCCGCTTCATCACGTCGTACAACTTTAAGAACGGCGAAGAAGACGCGGTTAAGCTGGCGTAGCTTTCAGGGGACGGTGCGCTGTTTCCTGCTGCCGGCCGGGAGGAGCCTGCCGGTGGGAAGCAGTGTGCCGCATATATGAGTTTAAATCTTACAGGAGAATGATTGATGTTGAATAATATTTTGAAAGTTTATGGCGAAGACTTGGCAAGCGGTGCCCTGAACCAGGCGGCGATTGCGGCGGGCGATGCGGTGGCAGCCGGTTCCACGCAGGGAGCGCTTTGCGTCAACGCGTTTGCGGTCGGCGATGTGGCAACAACCGCGGCAGTGACGATTACGGTTAAGCACGGCGATACCGAAAACGGGTCGTTTGCCGATTTGCTGACGATGACGATTGATGCGGAAAAGAGCTTTGCCGACGGCGAACTGATGGCGACGGCAACGCTTCCGGCCGACGTGAAGGACTTTGTTACCGCGGCGGTGGCTTCGGCAACCGGCAACAGCGGCAGCATCCGCGTGACGCTCGGTTATCTGGCGCGCTAACCCGAACGGAGACGTACCGGCAGCGTGAGAACCGGCCGTCCGGGGCGGCGCGGAGATGTGGTACCGTCTGTCCGGGCATTACGGCACGGTGATGTGGTACCGGTCGTTTGCGGCGGTACGGTGGCGCGGATGCGGTATTATTATGCAATTTATTATCAGGCCAATCCATAGTCCGAAGGGCAGGCGGAAACGTCTGCCCGATTACGGTGCGAACTGGGCAGTACGGGTAATATGGTTCAATGCGGATAATATGGCGCGAACAATGTGGTGCAAACAATATGGAGGAAAAATGTCAAAAGTGGAAATTATCAACCGGGCGCTGCTGAAACTCGGCGAGCCGCCGGTGTCGTCTTTAAACGATGCGGCGTTCGGCAAATCATACGAAACGATTTATGAAGATGTCAAAAACCTGCTGCTGTCGTCATATCCGTGGCGGTTTGCGGTAGGGGTCAAGCGTCTGGCGCGGAGCGAAAAAACGTATGGCGACAGGTTTATGTATCCGCTGCCGGCGGACTGTCTGCTGCTGCTTAAGGTTTTCGGGCAGGGAGCCAGAGATTTGACCGAGGCGCGCCCTTATGCGATGCAGGGATACGAACTGGCAGACAACTGTATTGTCAGCCCGCTGAAAGACGGGGTGGAAATTGAGTATGTCCGCGCGGTCGGGGATGATGCGGCGTTTCCCCCTTTGTTCAGGGAGGCGGCAGCCGCGAAAGTGGCGGCGGAACTGGCAATGCGCATCAAACATTCGCTTAACCTCAAACAGGCGCTGGAGAACGAATTTCTGACGCTGGTACGGCAGGCGCAGCTCAACAACGAGATAGCCAAAGATGCGGAACTTATTCCCGACAACAGCTGGGTTCTGGTCCGCGAGGCCTGGTGCGATTAACGGGACGGCTGTCCGGTTCCGGCGCTTGAGGCCTGGGGTGATTGACGGGGCGGTTGTCCGGTTCCTGCACGTGAGGCCTGGGGCGATTGACGGGGCGGCGGAAAATAATGGAATGTAAACTTATTTGGGGAGAGATGATATGGTGTGGCCAATTTAAACCCGAGCCGGAATAGCTTTAGCAAAAAAGTATATTGCTAAGAAGTTAGTTTATGAAACTGTAGATTTTTTTACGGGAGAAGATGATTATGTTAAAAAAATATTTATGGGGTGAAACCGCTTGAAGATAAGAAAGCGCTTGACATGTCTAATGAGCAAAATATAAACTTGAACAAGATATAACTGATTATACTCGGACTATTTGCGGAGTGTACCCGCAGACTTATGGACGGATATTGATTATCAAGGAATGAGAATGTCTCGGGGATATGATGCAAATACAGAGAAAAGGCACAAGGTGCAGGAGTATCTTGACTATAAGCGAAGGATGAAAAAAATTGAAAATTTCCGTAAGAGATGAGCGAGAAGAGAACGGGAAGCCTGTTCCTGAACGGAAGACGGGCAGGGCGGCAAATTGCGGGCAGGGCGAAACCGGCGCGGCAGCCCAGATGCCCGAGAGGGAGAAGACGGAAAAGGGCAAGTTGCGGAAGGTGAACGGAACCCTGATGTTAAAAATCGCCGGAGCTGCCGTGTTTTGTTTGGTTCTGGCGTGGCTGGCGTCTATGGATATATTGAAGGATGTGCATGAATACGAGTGGGATGATACCATAACAACGGAAGAAAAAGCCGTTTTGCGGATGCCCGGTTTTGGTATGACGATTTATCTGATCTTTCTGTTTCTCTTCGGGCTGGCGGCGGTTCTGACGGCATTCAGCGCAGGACGCTTTTATGTGCTGATGGTGCGCAGGCAGGCGCGGTGGAAATATTGTATGACGACGGCGCTGTGTTTTCTGCTGTGGTGCGGCGCGCTGCTGTTTTGGTTTGCAGCCGGTTCAATTTAGGGGGAATTCAGGATATGGGTAAAAGCATAAAGGAAACTGCGGTTATATCGCAAGGCGCGCAGGGAGAGCCGCTGTTGCGGAAAAGACAACGGCTGCGGCTGATACTGCGGGCAGTGCTCTGGCTGGCGGGGGCGGCCGTGTTTTCCGCGGCGGGGTCATGGCTGATACTGGGAGGCGTTTATCGGGATATTCTGCCGTTTTATGCGGTAGCGTATGTTTTGGCGGCGCTGATGTATTTTCGCTGCTCGGGGCGGCTGGCGGCGGATGATGCCGGAACGTGCATCGGGGCGGTTCGGCGGACGTTGTTCTTTATATGGCTGTACAGCGGGGTTTGCGGGATACCCTTTTTAATCGCGGGGCTGTTGTGAGGCGGCGTACAGGAGCGGCTTTGGAGAGAGGATACGCATAGGAGCGGCGCTGGGGCTGCTTTGGGGCGAAAGGCGGAAAAATTCTGCAAAAAAAATACGGGCGTGCCGGAGGGCGCGCTTTTTTTATGGGAAAATGCGGGAGAAGAGAGAAACGGGAGAAATGGGTTGGAGAGGCGGAATAGCGGGAGGCGGGCAGAGGGGAAATGGTGAGATGGCGGGCAGAGTGGAAATGGTGAGAGGCGGGCAGAGTGGAAATGGTGAGATGGCGGAAAGGTCATTTTTTGGTAAGAAACATTCAAGATGATAAGGGGAAATGCAGATGAGTATAAAACCGGCGAAAGTGCAGTTTAACGGCGGGGAATTGAGCCCGTGGCTGGAGGGGCGCACAGACATTGCGAAATATGACAAGACGGCAAAGCTCTGCCGCAATTTTATTCCGCTGGCAGAAGGCAGCCTGAAACGGCGCGGCGGAACGCGTTTTGTGGCGGCAACTCCGGAAGGGGACAGCATTTTGTTTAAAATCGTGCCCGATCCGGAAGAAGCAGAAGTTTATATCAACGGCGTCAAACGCCGGGAAGTTTATCTGGCGCGCGGCGACGAGGTTTCGTACCGGGTGAGCTGCGAGGGGTACGTTACGGTTGTCGATACGCTGACGGCGGATGCGGACGAGGAACTTGCGGTCAGGCTGGTAGCAAAAGGCATTATGTGTGAGCTGACGGTGGAAACGGTGCCGGCAGATGCCGTGGTCGAACTCAACGGTTATGAACGGCGGAGCCTGCGCATTAACAAAAACGGCGAAGTTTTTTACAGGGTGGCAAAAGAAAACTACATCACGCAGGAGGGGACGATTATTGCCGATATGACCAAAACGGTTACAATCGAGCTGGTCAAGGAAAAAGAATACGACTACGGCGACTGGGGCGACGTTGTCGGGCTGGCAGCCTGTACGGCGGTCGGGCGCAGCGACAGGGAGGAACGGTGCTTTTATATTAAATTCAGCAACGGTTTTCTGCCAGTTGTGTTTGCCCGGGAAGATATGGCTCCGACGGGGAATTTGGACGAAAGCCTGTTTGAATATACCGACAGTGAGAAACTGAACAGCATAGCGCTGCAGGACGGGGCTGTCGTGCATACGCGTCTGGTTGAAACAAAGGGCGAAATGAATCAGGGAAACTATTATGATGCCGATGATACGCTGGTTTTGAGCGTTGATGCCGAGTTTATAGAGGAAAACGGCTGGCAGAAAGATGAAACGCAGGAAAATTACGGTTTCTTTTATGATGCGTATACGGGCAAAGCGGAACGGAACATCCTCAGCGTTTATCGCGGGGAAGAACTGGTCTGGGAATTGAGGGGGAGAAACAATGGTTAACGCAAGAAGTTTTTTATTTCCGTTTAAATACAGCCACAGGGTGGCGTATGTGATTGAATTCAGCCACAAGAAAATCCGCATGTACGCGCAGGGAAAACTGGTGCGCGATATGTCAAAGACGACGATGAGCGGCGAAAGCGGCACGACGGGCGGAATTCCCGACGACATTGTCGAGAAGGTATTTCCGGTGCTGGAGATTGCGTCTCCGTACGCATACAGCGATTTGTGGGACAACGAAGAACAATGCTGCAAAATTCAGACTATCCAGCATTCGGACATTCTGTATATTTTTAACGAGGATTTTCCGCTGATGGTGCTGAAACGCTATTCAAATACCACATGGGTATTGGAAGAGCTGGAGATTAGAAACGGTCCCTTTTTGAGCATGAACACGACGGACATCAGCATTGCGACCGACGAGTTGGAAGGGGAGGTCCAACTTACGGCAACCGGTGACGTTTTCAGCAAGACGGATGTGGGCAGGTTGGTGCGGCTGAGAATTTTTGACGACGACACGACCCCCTGGCAGGCGGGAAAAATCGGATTTCAGGGGACTATATGCGTATCAGACAATAAGTATTACCAAGCCATCACTGGAGACGAAACCGGAAGTATTAAACCGGTGCACAGCGAAGGGACGCGTTCCGACGGCGGCGTTTTGTGGGAATATCTGCACGACGGATCGGGAATTGTCAAGATTACGGAGGTTGTCGACAAACAGCATGTAAAGGGAACGACGGTAACGCGCCTGCCGGACGCTATTAAGTCCGGCACGGTATGCTGGGAACTCGGCATGCTGCACAAAGCTTCGAAATATCCGAAATCCGGCGCTTTTTTCCGCAACAGGTTTGCGTTTCTGGTCAATACCGATACCGGGCCGAACGTCTGCCTGTCGTATTCGGGCGATTATAACAACTTTGCCGATATGGAATGCGGCGAGGCAACGGCGGAAACGGCGATTACGGTGCCGGTGCTCAATACCGAATTTAACGAGGGGAAATGGATTTATGCCCGGGACGTTTTGTTTGTCGGCACGGGGGCGTCGGAATTTTATGTCGACGTGGTGTCGTCGGCGTCGCCGCTGGCTTCGGACAATGTAAAGATTTCGCAGATTTCGCGGGTCGGGAGCAAGGCGATTATGCCGCTTTCGGTCGGGTCGCACGTTATTTTCGTCGACAGGTACGGCCTGAGCCTGCGCGATTTGACGTACAATTACTATAACGACGGGTATGATGAAATGGACATTTCCCTTTTGGGGAAACATCTGTTCCAATCGAGAATTACCGGCATGGCATATCAGGAAGTTCCCGACAAAGTGTTGTGGTGCATGGTCGGCGACGGGAGCCTGACCGCGCTTACTTTTTCGGCGGAACAGGAAGTTTCGGCACTGTCGCGGCACGATTTGTCCGGCGCGGCGGAAAGCCTGGCGGTTATTCCGAATTTTGAAGACTGCCGCGACGAACTGTGGCTTGAAATCAAGCGCACAGTCAACAATGCCAACTACAGAACCGTGGAATGGATGGACAACGGTATTCCGCAGTACTGGCCGTCGAGTGTTTACGGCGCGGCAAGCCTGGCCGAGAGGGAAACGCTGGAGAAAGAATATGTCCGCCAGGAAGCGTTGTATCTGGACGGGGCTGTGGTGTATGAGCAGAATGAACTGGACATGCAGGAGGAAATGTCCGGGCTGGAACATCTGGAAGGGCTTAAAGTGGCGGTGTATGCCGACGGGACGGTTCTGGAACCGCAGGTCGTGCAGGACGGAAAAATCAAAATTCTGCCGACGTACCGTCATGTGGCGGCAGGGCTGCCGATTACAAGCCAGTTTATGCCGCAGAATATCTATATTCCGAACGATTACGGAAGCGGCATCGGCCAGAAACAGCGCATCAACCATGTGCTGCTGATGCTGTATCTTTCCGGCGGCGGGCAGATCGGCGAGGACGAGGATACGCTGACGGATATCCTCTACCGACAGGCCGATGCGGCAATGAACGAGGCGCAGGAACTGTTTACAGGCAACAAGGAAGTTTTGTTTAACGGAGCGACGACGAAAAAGGAAGCGGCGGCGACGCTGATGATTCAGAATTCTTCGCCGCTGCCGATGAATATTCTGGCGATTGTGCCGTATATGGACGTGGACGAATAGAGCGGCGAGCGGTTTGGGGCGGTGCGGTTCGGCATTGGACGGAGCAGCTTGGCATTGAACGGAGCGGTTCGGCAATAGCAGCAGGGAGTAGTTTATGATACGAAAATATCGGGCGGGAGACGCGTTTAAAGTCCGGGTGCAGCCTGAGCAGCAGGCGGAAGCGGCAACGTGGGCGGCGGAATTTGAACGCATTCCGGCTTTCGCGTTGGTGGAAAAAGGGAATGACGGCTCTGCGGCAGGCGAAGAGTCCGGGAATATGGGCGCTGCGGCAGGTGAAAAGTCCGGGAATATGGGCGCTGCGGAATACGATGCGTCCGGGAACGGCGGCAGGGTATTGGCGGTTTTCGGCTTTCGGATTGAAGGCGGCGGCATTACGACAGGCAGGGAAGCGGAATGTTTCGCGCTGGTCGGAATCGACGCGGGGCGAAAGCTGATTGAGGCGGTACGCTATTTCCGCCGGTATATTCCGCGGCAGGCGGTCCGGCTCGGGGTACGGCGCGTTACGATGACGGTGCGTCGCGGCTTTGCGGCAGGGGCGCGGCTGGCCGGCATGCTGGGATTTTCCCCGGCCGGGATATTGGAAAATTTTTTTAACGGTGAAGATTATCAGATTTTTGAAAGGGCAGAAAAACAATGGTGGCACAAGCGGCATTGATTGCGGCCGGAATCAACTTTGCTTCCGGCTTTTTGAAAGGCAAACAGGAAGAATACGAGGCTAAGGTTCAGGCAAAGCTGGCGCTGAACAACGCGGCGATTTACCGCAAAAACGCGGCAAGGGTGCGGCTGAACGGTTCGTTGAACGAGGATATGATGCGCAGCCAGAAACGGGCGGCTGTGGCATCAGCAGCCGCGGCGGCGGGCGAAGCGGGCATGGGCGAAAGCCCGACGACAACGACGGCGCTGGCAACGACTTCGGCAGCTTTGGAACAGAATATCCTTAACGAGCGTTACCGGGTCGAAAGCGAGGCGGAAAACTATCTTTATCAGGCGCGGCTGGCGGAGGAACAGGCGCGCCAGCACAAAAAAGCTGGTAAAAACAAGTTTATGAACAGCATGCTGGGCGGCTTGACATCGTCGCTTGGCGGGCTTTTCGGGTAGTTTTTAGGGCAGAGCGGAGGAAGACAATGGCAAACAGACAGAAAATTGCCCCGATGGGGCTGGCGGGCGTGATGGCGCAGAGAGGACTGCAAACGACTTTGACGGTTCCGGGAAAACGTTTTGTGGCGGGAAACGGCGGTTTGGAAACGGCGGGGCTTTTGGTTGACGCCGGCAAAAAAATGGCTGAGGAACGCCTGGAAACGGAAAAGCAGCGGCAGGCGATGGAAGCGGCGGCATCACTAAGGGCTTCCCGTCAGGCGATGGAGGCGGCAGAAACGCCAGAGCAGCTGAGGGAAATTGCAACAACGGCGGAGAAAAGCCTGCCGGCGCAGTTTGGCAGCGAAAATTCCGGCAAGGCTTTCTGGCAGGAACACGGCGACAAGATACTTGAAGCAAATCGTGCCGATACGGCAAAAATTGCGGCAATGAAACAGGCGGATTTTGGCCGTAACAGCCTGCGGTCGATGCTGGCGGACAACCAGAACCTTCTGGCGGAAACGGCAGAGCCGGTGCAGGCGGAAAAGCTGCTGGAGATGGGAACCGGCGAAATTGAGCGGACACCGTTTCTTACGCCCGAGGACAAGCAGTTTTACCGCGACGGCTATCTTAAAACCGGAATTCTCAATCTGGCGCTGAATTCTCCGGAAACGGCGGAAGCTGCCGCGGACAGGTATTTTCCCGGCGACAGCGACGGCATTAAGGCGCGGATTGCGGAAACGCGGCGCTTAAACGAAGAAGGGGCTAAACGACAGCAGGAGCGCGAACGGCAGCGTTCTTATCTGGCAGCGTACGGCGACGCCCAGTCATTGTGGCAGAAACGGGAAAGGGGGAAAATTTCTCCGGCGCAATATTATGTGCTTTCCGCCGATACCAATCCCGAAATGCTGTGGGGAGACGGCGAAGACCGCTCTCCGGCACCGCTTGCCGACGCTTACCGGCTGGTGCGGAAAATGAACGAAGGGGAAAGCCTCAGCGCCGAAGAAGTGCGCGATGCGGGAAACAGCCTTATCAGCGCTTACCGGCATAACGAACTCGGTCTGGAAGAAACGGCGGCACTGCAAAACCAGCTGGTGGCGGCGCAGCAGGGCGGAAACGCGTCCGAACTTATTTTTGACAGAGCTGTTGACGAACTGGCGGACAGAGCCTTTATGCGCGATATCCCCGCCGGGGCGGAACAGTATACCCCGTACGGGCGCGAGCTGATGGAACACAAGGCGAAACTGGCGTTTGACATTTATCAGAACTACTACGGCAGAAAGACGGCGCTGGCCGAAGAATTTACAGCGCAGGGCGGGCAGATGACACCTGCGGCGGCAAAGAAAATCGGCAGGCAGGCGCTGGCGGAAACGGCGGCGGAGCTGAACCTCAAAGAAACACCGGGCGACGCTCCGTCTTTCGGCGAGCTGCGGAGAACCCTGAAGAGCAGCTATTCAGGCAGCGGCGAAAGGCGTATTTGGGAGCGTTTTGCAAAAGAAGCACCTTATGCCGAGGACAAAACGGCGGTTATGCGCCGGATTGCAACGGAAGAACAGAAACGCGAGCTTTCTTATCCGCAGTTTGAAACTTATGACGAGGTAATGCAGGCGGGGCTGGCGCCGGGAGACCGGTTTTATTTCAAGGGGCGGCTTGCCGTGATGAAAGGCTGAAACAATTGACGGCGATGAAAGGATAGGGCAATGGACAACTTGAGGAATTTGGCGATGAAATACGATGCGGACGGGAAGGAAATTTCCGGAATTGCGGACAGCGGGGCAATGATGACGCCGGTACCGGAAGGCAGTGCCGCGGGTGAGACGATGATGACGCCAGTGCCGGCGTATGGTGTTGCGGACGGAACGATGATGACGCCGGTATCTGTGGATGGTGCGGGCGTTACGGAGATGGCAATGACATTGCTGCCGGATGGCGGGACTGCGGATATGAACGCAGAAGATACTGCGGCGGAACCGGTTTATACCGGCGTTATGGCGCGCGGCAGGAAACAGGAAGAATTTGAGGAAGGCGGACGGGCGCCGTTTGCTTACCTTGAGGAGGAGCAGAACCTGAATTTTCCGGCTTTTTCAGCGGAAACGGTTGACGAAGATGCGCCGCTGACGAGCTTTCAGATTGCAGGAAAATGGCTGCGACAGGCTGCCGATTTGCGCAACTACTGGGCGTTGCTTGAGAATTTCGGGGCACAGGCTGCAGAGTATAAGTGGGCGTATGATGAAGGGAAGTTCGGCACATTTGAAGCAGGGGCGTTCGGCCGGGAGCTTTTAAAAGCCGGGGCAAGAGGTTTGGGCGCGAATACGCTGCGGACGGCAGGGAATGTCCTGTCGATGTTCGGCGCCAATCTTGAAAGCCGGAATGCCGGTACGGCGGCGGTTACGGCGGGTGCCGGGCTTCTGGTGCCGGAAACGGGGAAAATTTTTAAAAACATCGGCGACAAACTGGGCGAATATGCCGGCAAAATCGAAAATTCGGAATTACTGGCACCGGCAGCGGAAGCTTACAGTGCAGATCCGAACTGGTCGAAACTGGCAAATGTTCTGGGACAGGGATCGTCACAGGTTTTGGCAATGGGAACCATGGCCAAATTTATCGGCTCGGGGCCGACGTACGGTTTGTTTGCCGGGGGCGGCGCCGGAGAAATCTTTAAGGAGTCCTATGCCAAGGACGGGGATATTGACACTGCCAATACGCTGGCACTTATTTCCGGCGGCACAACTTTTGCGATTGATAAGCTTTTCAGCCCGTTACCGAAACAGATAGAAAAAGACGCGCGGATAACCTCCAAAATGATTGCACGTGAAATTGCAGGGGCGCCGCTGCGCGAGGCAGGAACGGAAGTCTTGCAGCAGATGATGGCGGAAAACCTTGTGCGCAAGGTCGGCATTGACGATACGCAGGATTTGTTTGAAGGGCTGATTGAAAGTGCACTGGGGGCAATTGCAGGTTCTTCGGCGCTGATGACTGCCGACGGAAGCGTTTATTATGCGCGCAAGACATATGAGGATGCCCGGCAGAGAATGCTGCTGCGCGGCGTGACGGCGGAGGAAATCGAGCTTTACAAAAACAATATGATGGAACTGCTAAAGAGCAAACCTGATGCTTTCGGAAAGGTTTTGAACTACGTTCTGGAGCGAAATTTGCAGCGGATGAGCGAAGGGGAAACTATTGCACAGGGCGGTGCCGATGCGGAGAATGTGACGGTGGCGGCAAAGCGGCAAAACAGAAGCCTGGCGCAGGTACGCCAAGATGTCAAGGGGTTTCGCCGTTTGTTTGACGAAGTATACAAACGTTCGCTTAAAGCTACCGGAGACACAGGGAAAGCGAGAATTGCCGCCGGCATGATGCAAGCCAATATGATGGCACTGTACGAGATTGACGGCGGATTTTCTCCGGCTTCCCTTTTTGCGGGGCAGATACCGGAATATAAGCAACTGGCGTATCAGGAGTTTCAGAAACGACTGTCGCCCGAAGCGGCGGTGATGTTTCAGTTCGGCGGGGTCGAAGCCAAATTTGCCGATTTCAAAAAACTGGCGGAGGCATATAAACTGGAACAGCAGGATTACAGCCCGCGGCTTATCTGGTCAAGAACCGGATGGTATCGCGGCGGGGACGGACGGTGGCGTTTTGAAATCAATGATTCCGGCGCTAAGCTGAAAATACACACCGACGTTAAGGCTGACGACCTTCCCAAGCGGTACTGGCAGACGTATATCCGGAAACTGGAGGAAATGGAAGGGCATGATATTCTCGGGCTCAGAAGTTATGAACGGCTGATTTTTCAGGATAAGGCAATTATTAAAGAGCTTTACAATTATCTGTACAGCGATTTTATCGACTTCTTAGACAAGCATTACCAGCGCAATATGGCGGTCGGTCTTAACCGCAGCGGGTATTTTGAGTTTCGGGATTTGGAAGGAGATTTTGAGGCGGAAGTCAAAGCCCAGAGGGCACTTGCCGATTCGAGGCTTTATGCCCTGTCTGACGGATACGGGCTGAGGGAAGAGGAATTGCGCGATAAGCAGGACTGGAGCCGGATGCCTATCTATCTGAAAGACAAAAGCCTTAAAGAAGTTTTGATTGACCGGGGCGAACTGGTTATTCCCGACGGCGGGGAAAACGGCACGGCGGCTAACCGAAACGGAGAAGCGCAGAGTGCGGAAGACGGCAGCTATATACAAAAAACCTCCCCCAGGCGGTCCCGCGTAAAGTCACGGATGTCGGATAGGGAGGAAAACGGCTATAATGTACCGAAAACCTCCCCCAGGCGTGACCGGCTACAAATCCGGGTGTCGGATAGGGAGGAAAACAGTACGCCGTTTTTTGATAATGTAGAGGCTGCCGGAGAAAATGTCAAGAGCGCATCAGGCGAAGTACTGCTGAATGTCAGTGCCGATAGATATCAGGCGAGAAATGACTCTGATTTTAAGGTGAAAATGGAAAAACTGCTCGTTTCGTATCAGGGGCGGAAAATATATAATCCGTCGCTGGGGAGAGAAGTGGAAATCAAAAATCTTCCGGTTGAGGACAGACATATCTGGAGTGGCAGCCGGGAACTTTTAATTCCTTATCTGCCCATGTTGCTGGGAACGGCGGTTTTTAACGTTAAGAAAGCGCCGCACGGTTCGAATTCTGTGACGGCGGGAGAAAAAAACTCTTACAAGGCGTATTTTCCGGTGATGATTAACGGCGAACTGATAAACAGCCGAATGACGGTCAAGGAGGACGACAAGGGGGATTTATTCTGGGACTTGCGGCTGGAAGACGTTTCACGCAAGGAAATCGAGGACGATTTGCGCAAGAGCACAGGAGAGGTTATTTCGTATGACGACTATCTGGCCGAGCAGCGGCGCAAAGCGGAAGAACTGACGAAAAGCAGGCGTTCCCCGTGGCTCAGGAAGACTGCTTCCAATGACAATTTCCCTGCAGTCGACCGGTTTTATACCAAGGAACAGATGAAGGTTATCCGCTCGACGCTTGAGGAAACGAAGTATCTGGAATTTTTGGAAAAGATATGGAAAGACGATACGAGCGTCGAGAAAAATTTTCAGACGCTGCGGGAGTTTCTGGACGTGCACGAAGCGGCAACGCCGGAACTGTTCGAATATCAGGCGGAAGTGGGGGAGGAACTGCTGGAACGCGTTCTCAAACGGCGCAAAGCGGCGCAGCGGATGGGAATACCCGAAGGGCCGGAACTTTATATGGATTTGAACAAAGAGCTGGCGTACCGTACCTATCTGGCGGCGCAGGGCGATTATCACAAACCGTACCGCAATATGGCGTATCGTCCTGATTTTTATCGGGAAGCGCATACGCCCCGGCTGATGAGCGACCTGTTTTTCAATCAGGAGAAATACCGCTATCTGCTGCCGGCACAGAAGGTGCAGATTGCCGAAATGCTGGACAAAGTTCACCGGATTTACCGCCTGCACCGGGAAACCGAATTTGCACGCAAGGCGGAACAACGCGACATTCGGGCGGCAAACGCCTATATTGCCGAACATTACGACGGCGGAGACGAAAGCCTGCGCCGGTATTGGGAAGAACGGCAGCTGCTGCTGGAGAGGAAGGAAGTCCGGCTCGGCGACTTGCTGGAACATCAGGAGCTTTACCGCAACTATCCCGATATGGAAGACGTTATGGTCAGGTTTGAGGAGCTGGCAAATGACGAAGGGTATCATTTTTATCATGACAAAACCAGCAATGCCGACGTTTTGGAGATTGATCCGCGGCAGTTCGACTACGCCAATCTGAAAGACCTGCTGCTGAGGGGAGCTGCATTTGCCATTCAGATGCGGGAAGGGTTCGATCCGGCGCTGACGCCGACGCAGCGGCGCAATTTTATGGACCGCCACATCCATATGGCGCGAAAGGAAATTGCCCCGGTGTTTAACAAGGAGCTGACGGCGTTTCTCGGCAAATACCTGCCGGGGGAAAAGCAGCGCGATTATCTGGTTGAGCGGGAGGTTCCCCTGCCGCTGTTGGGACTTTACCGGAGCGAGGCGAAATCCGCGGCCGGACAGCAAGCCGGCGCGGATACGGCTGAAACGGCGGTTTCAGGAGCAAGAGCCGGAGGTGATGCAGTCGGGATAACGGTTTCTGAGGTGCGAGCCGGAGGTGATGCAGTCGGAACAACGGCTTCTGAGGCGAGAGTCGGAGATGATGCAGTCGGAACAACGGCTTCTGAGGCGCGAGCCGACGGGAACAAACCGGAAATCCTGACGTACAGGGAGATTGATTTCGACCGTTTGTACGAAAAACTCAACGAACGTTACGGCAGCGCGCAGCTGGATCCGGACGAGCGGCAAATCGGCGATTTTGCGTATTCAGCTTTGCAAAACCTGCGCGAGGCGATGAATTCGGAAATCCTGACGCGGGCGCGGATGAGTTCGGGATATGCGGTAGCGGCGCCGTTTCCGTGGGGCGGCGTTACATCGCAGGGCAATATCGACGTGCGGGCGATGCTGCGCCGACAGGACTACAGCGACTGGCAGCGGTCGTTTTCGTATTGGGATGAGAAGAACCTGCCGCCTCCGACCGACAGAACGCGCCTGACGTATGCCGATTTGGAGAAAATCGCAAGCAATTTCGACAAAGACATAGCGTTTAAGCCTGATTTTATGCGTTCTGTGCCCGACGACGAAACGGCAGCACCGACGCCGCAAAAAAGGCTGAAGTCGACGCTTGATGTCTTGGCGAAAGGGGCTTTTGACGCGGCGGACAAGACATTGTACCTGTTTGAAACGGCCGATGCGGAAACGATTGTGCATGAAACGTTCCATTATCTGAGCCAGATTTTGAAGAGCCCGGATTTGAACGGCAATATGCTGGCAAAGCGGGCTTATTACCGCCTGATGGACAATTACCGCAAGGAGCTTCTGCACCGCTATGAACCGGTGAACTACAAAGGCGGGTATATGCTTGTCTATAAACGTGGCGAACGGGTCATGCCGGAACTGCCGCGACGGTTTTCTACGCCGGAAGCGGCAATTGAGGCCGGCGTGGAAGAAATGTTCGTGCAGCGTTTTATGGACGCCATCGGCGGCCGGCTGACGGTCGAGCGGGATAGCGAGCAGCTATTGCATAATTTTTACATTGTCTGGCTGGACAAGGTGACGAAACTGCTTGACCTGGCTCCTGCAAAAACCGGCAGCGGCGGAAAACAACTGTTTGATGCGGTCGGGAATATGCTGGGCAAGGCCGGGCGGATGCTGAAGGAACGGTATAAACCCGAGAAATAGGCCGAGGCGGGGCGCGGCGGCAGTCAGAAAGCATATCGGCTGAGTGCGGCTGCCGCACTTTTGAATCTGCCGCACTTTTGAGGCTGCCGCACTTTTGGGGGCTGCGGCGTTCCGACGGCGGAATTTTGGGGCGGAAACTTTGCCACAGGAGTTTTGCAACGCTGATTTTCGGCATAAGGAAAAGCTTGCAAATAAACTAAGGCTGTTCTATAATGTCTGAAAATGTTTTTTTACGGAGTAGGGCATTATGGATAATCAGGAAATTTCCCGGTTGAAAGCCAGAGGCAAAGCAGAACTGCTGGCGTTTGTATTGTTTTTGACACTTTTGGGCGGAGCGGCGGCGGAATACCGCAGAGAAACTGCTCCTTTGGCGACGGCAGCAGTCGTTTTTGAGAGAGGAAAAGCCAGCCGGGCTGCGGAAAGTCGCCGCGAAACAGTACAGTCTGCAGCGGCCGAAGCCGATAAAAAGGCTGGAATTTCCGCAGCCGAAACAACGGTAAGCAGTGCGGAGACAACCGGCTCGAAAGTAACGACAATCGGAACGGAAACAGCTGCAATGGAGGCGAGGGCTCCGGTTTCGGTTTTATCGGCTCCGGCGGCAGAAGAAATTGCAGCAAGAGCGGAGAACGGACAGAATGTTTCCGGCGGCAGCCAGGCAGTTCAGGGGGCGGAGCAGGCGGAAATTTCCGGCGAGGCATTGACCGAATTTTTGGACTTTATGCAGGAAACAAAAGAAAAAGTTGATGCCGTAAGCAAACCGGAATCGGCGTTGGCAAAAATCAGTCAGCCGGAAACGGCGGCAAAGCCGGCCTCCCGCTCCGAAACGATTGTTTTTGAGGAAGGGAAGATAGAAATTTATGACAGTGAGAAAGGCGTTGTTGCCGTAGAAGAAACGGCGGGAGAAAATGCCGTTCCGGCAGACAGCGGCGCCAAAGCTTCTTCCAACGGAGAGGCTGCTGGTGCGGAGGTGTCGCGGAGTTCTGCCGGAGAAACCGCAGGTGCGGCGGAGCAGCGGAGTTCTGCCAGTGCCGGAGGGGCAGCGGGGACAGCTGAAAATCAGGCTGAGGGGGCTGACAAAGCTGTTTCCGGCGGAGAGACTGCAGGTGCGGAGATGTCGCGGAGTTCTGCCGGTGCCGGAGAGGCAGCGGGGGCAGCTGAAAATCAGGCTGAGGGGGCTGACAAAGCTGTTTCCGGCGGAGAGACCGCGGGTGCGGCGGAGCAGCGGAGTTCTGCCAGTGCCGGAGAGGTCGCGAGTGCGGTTGAAACAAAAGGTGTTAATGATGTTGAAGAGCCAGTGTTGCTGATACCGGGGCAAAAAGACGGTGAATCGGCCGAGACAACAGAAAATCAAACTCAACCTACTGTAACAGCACAAGAAAATATTTCTTCTGAAACTCCCGTATCAGCGGGAGGAGAGGCAGTTGATATGATGAAGGATATTGCGGCGCGTCAGCAGGAGGCAGATTCAGCGCAAAAGTAGTTTTTATAACATATTGAAAATAAATCAATTATTTTACGTTAACTGATTTTTTGCAAAAAAAATCAAAAAAATGAAAAGAAAGTGTTGACTTATTATTTTTTTATCTATATAAACGCTTTTGTTCCGACCAATGGTCCCATCGTCTAGTGGTTAGGACATCGCCCTTTCACGGCGGTAACATGGGTTCAAATCCCGTTGGGATCACCAATTCAAACGGCGCTCTTTTCAGGGCGCCGTTTTGCTATGCGGGACGAGGCTTTCAGCGGGTTTGAATGTTCTTTTGTGAAAATGTCATTTTGGAAGAATTTTCCGAATTCGTTTGCATCTGGCTTGGTAAACAGAGTGTGCAGACAAAGAGTTTGCGCTGATTTTACAACAATTGAAGAAATGCCTTGAAGTTTTAAGTTTTGGATATTACAATGCTCAGCTAAAATGATATATTGGGGTAAACAATGGAAAATATTGTTCGTGTCGGGGTTGGAATTTATATTTTTAATCAAGAACATCAAGTTCTTTTGGGGCAGAGAAAAAGCGTTCACGGATTTGGATGCTGGTGTCCGCCCGGAGGGCACCTTGAATTTGGTGAGACGAACGAACAAGCTGCTATTCGGGAAGTAAAAGAAGAAACAAATCTTGATATTTGCGAAGATGATTTGAGTTTGCGAGGCGTTACCAATGATTTTTATTCTCAAACTCAAAAGCATTATATTACATTGCATTTCTTTTGCACTAAGTTTGTCGGTACGCCGCAAGTTATGGAAAAAGACAAATGTGTGTGTTGGAAATGGTTTGACGTGAATAATCTTCCAGAGAATTTACTTCTATCCAATCAGAATTTTATAAAAAAATGTTCTTTAGAGTGTTTGTAGATGAGCATCAGGGAAAAGGCGTATTTTGAACGCCGGGTTTGCTATTGCTGCGAGAAGGATATTGTGACTCCGCATAAGTTTTATTCGGAAATGTGCGAAAGCTGCGGAGAATTAAATTATCAAAAAAGAATACAACGGATTGATTTACGCAATCATCATGCATTGGTTACCGGCGGCAGAATTAAAATCGGGTTTGAAACAGCTCGTTTGCTGTTGGAAATGGGGGCTGATGTTACGGTAACATCCCGTTTTCCGAACGATACGTTGAAAAGATTTCAAAAACTTGAGAATTTTAATCAGTATCAACCGCGTTTGCATATTATTGGCGCGGACTTTCGTTTTGTACAGTCGGTGCAGAGTGTAATAGAGTTTTTTAAGGGCAAACCGTTAGATATTTTAATCAACAACGCAGCACAAACAGTACGCAGACCGGCTCCTTTTTATAAGCATTTGTTGGAGGCGGAGTTGCAAAGGCCTGCTTTGGAAAATATTGTTTCTTCCGGAATTAAAGTCTTAGCCGATACAAAACTTAATTTGCCGGCTCAAAACAAACGGTTGACTTCAGCGGAGATGTCGCAGTTGGCATTATTGCCGGAGGATCTGATTACGAATGAGAAAATTTTTCCTGCCGGAAAATATGATAAAGACGGCCAACAGCTGGATTTGCGCGATAATAACAGTTGGATGTATGAATTGGAAGATGTTTCTCTGGTAGAGATGTATGAAATTTTGCAAATTAATCTGATAGCTCCTTTTTTGCTGAATACAAAGCTGCTTCCTGTTTTGCAGCAGAATAAAAATATGGCTTTTATTATTAATGTTTCGGCTATGGAAGGCAATTTTTATGCGCCACGCAAACACAGTCGCCATCCACATACGAATATGGCGAAAGCTGCATTGAATATGATGACAAGGACTGTTGCGGAACATTATAAAAATTTGGGCGTTTTTATGAATAGTGTTGATACGGGATGGATAACCAATGAGAAACCTAATCCACAAAATTTGGGTGAAAACGAGCGAAAATCCAAGATGGCGATTGACGAAACAGATGGCGCCATGAGAGTATTGGATCCAATTATTTCAGCCTTACAAAATAAAGAGCCTCAGTATGGAAAATTATTTAAGAATTACAGAGAATATAAATGGTAAATTTGGAGATAATTTGTTTTGCCGGAATATGAATGTGTTTGTAGTTTTTTATTTCAAAGCCGTTTGAGGATTTAATATTTTGGTTCGTAAACCGTGAGTTGAGCATCACCAATACTAACGGCACTCTTTTCAGGGCGCCGTTTTGCTATGCGGGACGAGGCTTTCAGCGGGTCTGAATGTTCTTTTGTGAAAATCGTATTTGGGGAGTTTTTACGAATTCGCTTGACGATAATCCTTTGTTTTTACAATGCAATAAATTTTTATGCTATAAAATAGAAAAATATCTTGACTTAAAGTATGCTCTAAAATTTATCATTTTCGTGTCTGATATTTATGAGTTATTTTTCGGAGGGAAAAATGAAGATTTTTTTATTTTTATTGGCTGTCGTGGCGGTAATTTTGGCGTGGCGGTTTTATCCGGTAAATTCCTGGGACAAGACTTTCCCAAAAAGCGACAATGTTACTGTTAAAAAGGTAAAATTTAAAAATCGCTACGGTATTGAGCTGGTTGGGGATTTATACACACCCAAAAATAAAGTGACTGAAAAACTGCCGGCGATTGCCGTTTCCGGCCCTTTTGGTGCGGTTAAAGAGCAATCATCCGGTTTGTATGCTCAAACAATGGCGGAGAGAGGTTTTATTACTTTGGCTTTTGATCCGTCTTATACGGGCGAAAGCGGCGGGCATCCGCGTTTAGTCGCCTCACCGGATATCAATACGGAAGACATGAGTGCCGCAGTTGATTTTTTGAGTGTGCAAGATGATGTTGATGCCGATAAAATAGGCGTTATCGGAATTTGCGGATTTGGCGGTTTTGCTTTAAACGCTGCGGCGATGGATACAAGGATAAAGGCAACTGTTACTTCGACGATGTATGATATGAGCAGAGTTAATGCCAACGGCTATTTTGATACAATGGATAAGGAAGGCCGCTATAAGCTTAAGCAAAAACTTAATGCCCAACGTACGGAAGACTTTAGAAACGGAACTTATGCAGCAGAAGCAGGGCTGCCGGATAAATTAACAGGAAAAGAACCGCAGTTTGTTAAGGATTATTATGATTATTACAAAACACCGCGCGGATATCATAAGCGTTCTAAAAACTCAAATACGGGCTGGAATATGACATCTTCTTTGTCGTTTATCAATATGCCCATTTTGGCTTACAGCGATGAAATTAAGAGTGCGGTTCTGATGATTCACGGCGAGAATGCTCATAGCCGCTATTTCAGCGAAGATGCTTATAAAAAACTGGTTGGCAATAACAAAGAACTTATGATTATTCCTAATGCCAACCATACAGATTTATATGATAAAACTGATATAATCCCGTTTGATAAAATAACGCAATTTTTCAGAGATAATTTGAAATAGGCGGAATTTTATCCGGTTTGTGATAAGCATCAGCAATGCAACCAGCGCTCTCTTCAGAGCGCTGGTTTGTTGTGCGGGACGAGGCTTCCGGCTGGTTTGAATGTTCGTTTGTGAAAATCGCATTGCGGGAAGATGTTACGAACTCGTGTACTGGCAATCTTTTATTTTTTGACAGCATTATCGGGTTTGAAGTTCGTCGGGGTTCGGAAAATATTTTGCTCATTTTATGTTTTTTTATTTTTGTGTTGACAAGTTGAAAATATGATTTTATATAATAGTCAAATATTAGACTATCAAATAATTTACTAAACGGATTTTATATGAAAAGGGAAGAAGTCAGAGCGTTTGTTAACCAATATTGCCATTTGCGGGATGTGCAGTATGCGGCGTATACGGCTTGTGCGAGAAGGCATAATTTAACGACAAATGAGTTGTTTGTTCTGGATATTATTTGGTTTGCAGAGGATGGCTGTTTGCAGTCTTATATTTGTGAAAGAATGTCGGCAACCAAACAAACCATAAGCGCGATAATCAAAAAATTTTGGAAATCAGGTTATGTAACCCTTGCCGAATCTGAAACAGACCGGCGCAATAAAATCATCCGTTTTACTGATAAAGGCTATGACTATGCGAAAAAAATTATTCCTCCGGCGGCAAATGCAGAGATTGACGCGATGGCTGAGTTGGCTAAATCGGAAAATATTGCCGAGTTAGTACGGTTGACAATGTTATTTTCTGGTCTGATGAAGAGAAAATTTGATGAATTGAAATAGGATTATATTAAAATGGAACTTTATGAAGCAATTGAAAAACGCAGGACAATCCGGGATTTTGAAGATAAACCGGTTGATATGGAAGTTATCAAAAAAATTCTTTCCGCAGGTTTGAAAGCCCCGACAAACAATCACTTGCGCCAATGGGAATTTGTGATTATCAATGATAAGAAAGAACGTTTACGCGTACTGAAGCTGGAAGATATGACAAATTCCGATGATTGTGACAAGATGCTGGATGGTTTCGGCATGACCGATACAGACCAAAGGGGAATGTATCATATCGCAATGCCAAAGCAGTTTTCCATGTTATATAATTCAGGATGTTTAATCTTGCCTTTCTTTAAGTTGCGTGAACCGTTGTTGCAACCGACTTGTCTTAGCTCTTTAAATGAATTTGCCTCTATTTGGCTTTGCATTGAAAATATTTTGTTGGCGGCTGCCGCGGAAGGCATATTCGGCGTTACCCGCATTCCGATGACAGAGGAATTGGAACATATTAGAAAAGCAATCAATCATCCTGACGATTATGCGATGCCTTGTTACATTGCTTTGGGATATCCTGCCAAAGATGCAAAAATACCGGTGCAAAAAGTTATTAATGTTGAAGACAGGATACATATTAATAATTGGTAAAATCGGCTCGGAAACTATGAGGCGAGCCTCGCCAATTCAACGGAGCTTTCTTCAGAGCGCTGGTTTGTTATACGGGATGAGGCTTCCGGCTGGTTTGAATGTTCGTTTGTGAAAATTATATTTCGGGAAGATTTTACGTACGAATTTGTGTATTGATAGTAAAACAATTTTCATCTATGAACAGTTCGCCAGGATTATTTTGGTTCCTTGTTATCATTTAAGCGGTGTATGATGGCGATACATTTTCCCTCAAAGTCTGACAAGGGCAAATTTGTTCCTAGGATATAGGCATCCAGTTCTTCCCCATCACCAGAGACAGTATTTGGAATATAGCCGTAATTAACCGGGTATATGAACCCATGCTTTGGATGAGATGAGCCTAAAGGGCGGTCTATTTGGGCTTTAACAATTTTTCCGATATAATGTTGCGAATTATTCATTTCACTTCTCTGTTTTTTATTTTTTTTGGTAAACTTTATAATGTGTGTCAGCTCTTCTTCCGGGATATCGAAAATATTTTCAAAATGCTTATTGGGGATGACAAGCAGATGCCCGTACACCTCCATATTTCTTGGTAAAAAGCAGGATAAAATATTGTCTTGATAAATTATTTTTGCCGGAAGTTTTTGATTATAAATCTTACAAAAAGCACACTCCATAAACTCCTCCTATTATTTTATCCTTGTTTGCAGCTTAGTGTAATAGAACATATAAGTCAAAACAAAAGTTGGGGCGGCTGTGGTTTCTTGAAACGGCTGTAAATATTTCAGGTTGATTTTTTTTGCGGCAGGTGATTTAATATCCGTGGTAAAAGAAATGTATGAAGATTTTAAATTGGGGTATTTTATTATTTTTGGAGGAAAAGAAGATTTTGAAGATACGAAAGTTTGAGAGGGCTGATTTACCTCAAGTTTTGGAGTTGTGCCGGGAGGTTCGCCAGTATCATACAGATATTCTCGGCGGGTATTTTGCCGAGCAGGACGATGCGTTTGAGCAATCGGGGTTTTTGGCAACTCTGGAAGATGACAGGATGACAGCATTAGTTGCGGAAGAAGGTGAGGAAATTAACGGGTATTTATTGGCGGAGAAAAAGTATTCGCCGTATTTGAGAGAACCAAATGTTGTCCATATTTCAAATATTGGGGTGAAGAAAGGTCTGCGGGGGAAGGGCATCGGAAAAAAGCTTATGGATGCACTTTTTGAGATGTGCAAAGCAGAAGGTGTTGATGAAATCCGGCTTGGAGTATTTAATAAAAATACTGTTGCTTACAAATTTTATGAACGATATGGATTTGAACCCTTTGAACAGAGAATGAGCATCCGGCTCAAAGAACATACAGTTTGAGAAAAGCCGTCCAGTCCGCAAACTGCGGGTCAACTCCGCCCGTTCAGACGGATATCCGGCTTTAGCTTTAGCCTAATTCCATACAGAGGATGGGATACGGGTTTCCCTGTTCGTCAAAGTCAGTCCTTTTATACACTCTGAATCCCATGTGTTCATAAAAGCCGACGGCCTGTGGGTTTTGTTCGTTGACGCACACTTCATTGACGGCGTAGTTTTCGATGCCGTATTTTATCAGTTGCCGGCCCAGCCCTTTTCCCCTTTCTTCGGGCGCTATAAACAGCATTTCGATTTTTCTGCCTTCTATTCCCATAAAAGCGACAGGTTCGCTTTTTCCGTTTTCGGCAATAAGCAAATGCGATACGTTTTTTAACGCATCGGGAACATATCCTTTTATTTTTTCAATTTCTCCGGCAGACAAAAAGAGGTGCGTCGCCTTGACGGAAGCTTCCCATACTTTGACTAATTGCGCTATCAGCAGCGGGGTTCTTTGTGCGGGGATAAGCAGTTTCATTTCAGGGCTCCTGGTCTGGTTGGCAATAAAGAAAAAACGGGCAGAAAGCGGGGAAAATTTCTTTTTGCGCGTTACAATGCCGGAATTGCTGTCTGGGCAATACCGGAATTGTCGTTTGATTTTATATATGATTTTTGCGGCAAAAGCAACAGAAAAATAATTGCAAGAAGAAAACAGTCGGCGGATAAAATAAGAGCCCTGCCGGTGGGGCAAGGCTTTTGAAAGAGGCGCACGGGCAGATCCGGTGGAAGACGCGGGCGGAGCCGGCCGGAGGGCAACGCGGGCAAATCCGGTGGAAAATGCGGGCGGTATACGGCAGCCAGGCGTTTCGTCAGCATGACTGCGGGCGGCGGCTTAAGCGTCCGGCGTTTCAGTAATTGAGCCAGAGGACTTTGTTCTTTTGCTTCTTTTCCGCTTTGAATGCCTTATGTGCGAGGACGAGAAGCAGAAGCCCCCAGCAGGCATAAAAAGCGATACAGCAGATAATCAGGGGATGATTAAGTTTTTGAAATCTGACTGCGGCGTAAAAAAGAAGCGTCGTATCGACAGCCACAGGCCATAAAAAATAAGTCATCATCCAGCGGATAATGTTTTGCTGAGTTTTGTATGCCTTAACGGCTTCTTCGGAACTGGCGTACAAATAAGCGTGCTGCTTTTCATATACGTCGATTACCGGGTAGGCGCTTTGCGCGGGGTGTATCCCGTACTGGTGCCGGAACAGGCTTACAGCCTCTTCAATCATTTTTTTATTCATAATCCTAAAATTTAATAATTAAACAACATAATCGAATTTGGGCGTTATCATAATTCCGTTGTCAGAAAAATCAAGAAATTTTGCGGAAGGAAGGGTAAAATCGGAGATTTTTGTGAAGAAGATGCAGGGGGATGGCTAGCAGCCGGGGAGGGGAAATAAAAGCGCCGTAAAAAAACGGCGCATTATTTTATAATCTGCTGGACAATGGAGTGCGGGCTTTTTAGACTGAGGGCAATTACATATTAATATTATATCATTATGGAAACAATTGTTATGAGGATTTTAATCTGGGTCGTTTTCGGCGTTGTAAGCTGTCTTTTTTCCGGTTGTTCGCTGGTTACCTGTGCGGCGGGCGGCGGATTTAATTTTTCCAGTTCGCCTTATTCAAGCTGGGAATCGTTTCAGCATGAGGGAGAGAGGTTTTTAATCAGCCCGCACGGAAAAAACGAGTACTACATCAGAAAGTATGACTGTTTTCTGTGGGGGAGCGTCGACCATCCGGTTAAGATGATGATCGGGTCCTTCTTTTTGCAGTACAAGGGATTTCCGTACTTCAGCATTTACCATAAGGGCGAAACGCAGCTTCTGGATGTGCGGGAAAATCCCGAACGGCGCTTTGATGCCGACGGATACGGCGTCCGGGTGCAGATACGCTACCGGGACGGGCGGAATGCGTTTGTGACGGTTACAAATCCGCGGGGAAACGCCAGACGATTCGAAATGCTGTTGCGGGACTGAACGACTGTGGCGGACTGAACGACTGCGGCGGACTGAACGGTTGCGGCGGGACTGAACGGCTGTGGCGGACTGAACGACTGTTGCGGGACTGAACGGTTGCAGCGGGATTGAACGGCTGTGGCGGATTGAACGACTGCGGCAGAATTGAACGGCGGCCGGAAAACGGCTTTCGGCGCGGCGGCGTTGGAAACAAAAAACGGCTCCTTTTAGGGGCTGTTTTTTTGTAAAATGTCTGCCTTTCGGAGTATCTCGAGATACGGTGCACAACGGCGGCACTTAGGAAATTTTTTCCGGAATTAACATTAAGACGAGAGCGAGAATGAAGCAACAGACCAGCCACGGCCTGGTAATCTTTCCGGCGCCTTCTTCCGAACGGTCAGTTGCAATGTAGTGTTCCGGGTTTTTGCGGTATTTTCGGTTTTCGCTGATTAAATCGGCGATAAGCAAAACGATGCCCAATACCAGAGAGGCACCGGCCCAAACCATAATTTTTGTTTCCAGGGACATACTAATTTACTTTTGGTATAACATAATGATTGTTTGATGCGCGGATTATAATGCCGCCGTGGCAAAAATCAAACTTTTTGGGAAGCGGGAGAGGCGGGAGGCCGGGAAGGAAAGAAATGCGGGAAAGCATTGTGTCCGGCGGAAACAGAACGGCGAAGGCCGGGCAGAGGGAAAAGAAAAGTGTACAATCGTGCGGCAGGCATTGAAATTTTAAATTACGGGATTACAAGGTTGGGGAATTGGCGCGGTGCGGGCGGTATGAGACAGCGGTACGGCGTGGAAAATCCGGGCGGCGGTGCTGCTTGAAACCGGAAAAGGGAAGGAAAAGGTCATGAAGAAAAGTCTGGTTGTTCTGGCGTTCGGGACGCTGGGGCTGGGTATTGCCGAGTTCGGCATGATGAGCATTTTGTCGGCGGCGGCCGAGGGGCTGGGAATTTCGATTGCAAAGGCGGGGCATTTGATATCCGCTTATGCGCTGGGCGTTTGTTTCGGTGCGGTGGCGTTGGTTTTTCTTTCGCGGGGAAAGCCGCTGAAGACACTGCTGATTGCGTTGATGGCGGTGATGTGCGCAGGCAACCTGCTGGCGGTGTTTGCGCCAAATTATGAACTTATGATGATGGCGCGGTTTATCTCCGGGCTGCCGCACGGCGGATATTTCGGCGTGGCAGGGATTGCGGCGAAGAAGCTGGCGGCACGGGGCAAAGAGGTTGAGGCGGTATCGGTTATGATTTCAGGCATGACGGTGGCGAACCTGCTGGGAATACCGATGGCATCGTATCTGACGCATATTATGAGCTGGCATATGTTGTTTGCGGTGGTGGCCGCGTGGGGGCTGTTTACGATTTATGCCATTCGGGAATGGGTACCCGATATTGCACCGCTGCCGGCGACGAACTTTCGGGCGCAGTTTGCGTTTCTGCAAAAGCCGCAGCCGTGGCTTCTGCTGGCGACGATTATGCTCGGCAACGGCGGGCTGTTCTGCTGGTACAGCTATATTAACCCGATTATGGTGGAAACGGCCGGATTTCCGTTTTATTATATGGCGGGAATTATGATGCTGGCAGGGCTGGGGATGGTGCTCGGCAATTTTGTCAGCGGGAGGCTGTCGCTCAGAGTGCCGGCGGTGGAACTGACGATGGCGATGATTGGGCTGATGTTTCTGGCTTCGGCCGGCATTCTGCTGCTGGCACCGCAGCCGTATGTTGCGCTGGCGCTGATGTTTTTTGGGGTATTCGGCCTGTTCGGCGTTTCCAGCCCGGAGCAGTCGCTGATTATCGATACGGCAAAGGGCGGCGAAATCCTCGGCGCTTCCGGTGCGCAGGTGGCATTTAACCTCGGCAATGCGCTCGGGGCTTATTTCGGCGGTCTGCCGATTGCCGCGGGATATGCGGTGCAGACGTCGGCAGCACCGGGTACGGCCTTATGCCTGCTGGGGCTGGCTACGGCTTATTATTTCGGCAAAGGGTATCGGCGGGCACAGGCGGCAGCGGCGGAAAACGGGAGCAAAACGGGGAAACAGGAATTGCGGACGAAAGACGGGGAAGAGTGAAAAAATGCAAGCGAAAAATATTTTTGCACTTTTATTGCCAAAAGTCTTGATTTTGATTTACGGACTTCCTAATTCAGAATCAGAACGAGGTACATATGCAAGCCGCCGATGAAACCGGAACCGCGGGAGATGTTTCCGAGCGGGGATACGCAGAGCGGCTGATGCAGACACGAACAGATTTTGGAGGATAAAATGACTGATACAAATATGACACGCAAAGACAACAATCACGGAATGCCTACGCATTACGGTTATAGAAACAAAGACTTTAACGATATGGTCAACAGCTTTTTCAACAACTGGCTGGACTTTCCGTACGAAAATACCGCAATGAAGGCGGCCGAGCCGAAGCTGGAAGTCAGCGAGGACGAAAATGAAGTCAAAGTTGCGGCTGAATTGCCGGGAATGAGCGAGAAGGATGTTGATTTGGAGATTTCTGCCGACGGGTACCTGACAATTTCGGGCGAGAAAAAGCAGGAGCGCAAAGAACATGGCAAGGGAAGCTATTTTTCGGAATTTTCTTACGGGTCGTTCAAACGGACGGTGGCTCTGCCGTGGGATTTGCGGTTTGACGACGCAACGGCCGAATTTAACAACGGTGTGCTGAATGTCGTTATTCCGAAGTCGCAGGATGAGAAGGGCAAAAAGCGTAAAATTGAAATTACGCGCAAATAAGTCTCCAAGCGTCGGGGCGTTTTGCCCGGCGCACTGCCGGGACGAAATTTTGTAAGCTGCTAATGGACAGAAGGGGCGGTGCAATGCCGCCCTTTTTGTATGTCTGCACATCGGTTTGGGCGGACGGGAAAAGACTTTTGCCGCGGGCTTTAAACACGGGCGGCGGGCAGTTATATAATCAGGCAGCAGCGAAACAACCGGACAGAAAGGAGGCAGATGATGAAAGCCGGACCACGGATTAAAGTTACCAAAGACGGACCATATGAAGTTCATAATATCGACCGTATTATGCGTTATCAGATTATTCCCGACGACGAGGGGGCAAGCGAGGAATACAGGGCAGACAGAAAGTACGATGTTGCGCAGAACCCGGTTTACGTCTGCCGCTGCGGGCGGACGCACCGCGCACCGTTTTGCGACGGTTCACATGCGGCGGCGGGCTGGGACGGCGAGGAGAGTGCCGGTTTTGCGCCGCTGGAAGACGGAGCGGAATATTTTGAAGGGCCAAACCTGCGGCTGGCGGATAATCCGAAGTTCTGCGCATATGCACGGTTTTGCGACGCAAAAGGGCGGGTGTGGAACCTTATTAATGCGGGAAACGACCGTGCGGACAAGCAGGCTATCCGCGAGGCGATGCTTTGCCCGGCGGGCAGGCTGGTAATGTACGATAAGGAAAGCGGCGAGGCATATGAACCCGAATATGAGCCTGAGGTGGCGGTGCTGGAAGATCCGGTTATTGAGGCGAGCGGGCCGGTTTTTGTCAAAGGCGGCATCGAAGTAGAGAGTGCTTCCGGACGCAGCTATGAAGTGCGCAACCGGCAGACGCTGTGCCGTTGCGGGCGTTCGCACAACAAGCCGTTTTGCGACGGTTCACACGCGGCGCAGCCGGTGTTTAAGGTTGCCGGCGAAGGGGAGAACAGCGAAGCTTAGCGTCCCAGAGTTCGTTTTCTGATAGAAGCAACCATTGCCGCGTTTGCCTCTGAGGAATTGGCGCCGGTATTGCGGGCGGCAACGTTTGGAATGGTGTCATGAGCGACAGTATCGGCGGTGTGTACGGTGTCGTGAGTGGCTGTGTCGGCGGCGCTTGCGGAGATGCCATGTGTGGCAGAACTTGCGGCAGCGTTTGGAAAGGCCGTATCGGCGGCGCTGGGAGCGGTGGCCTTTTGTGCGGGATTTCTGCCGTTATTCATCTCATCTGCCGGGCGGTTGAAAGCTTTGTCAAAATCTTCGTGCATTTCCTGTTTCAGCCGTTCCCTCTCCAGCTTATGAAGAGTGGCAATATCTAATTGGCGGACGTTTGCGGTGTAACGGTTGTTTTCTTCGGTCGGGGCGTAGTAATGTCCTCTGATTATGGCATAGTATCCGGCATCGCTTAATTTTTTTTCTTCGCGCCCCAAAATACTCTCGCTGTCTTCTTTCCAGCGGGCTTCCGTATCTTTCAGGAAGGTGGGACAAGCTGTGCCAAAATTTTCTCTTACATATTGCTGTGCACTTTCGTAGTCTTCGTTTTCATAAACGAGAGGGCGGTCTTCTTTTTTCAGAGTGAATTTTGAGGCGTAGCGTTCATAAAACCCCGGAAGGATTTTGTCCGCTTCTTCCTGTTTTTGCTGCGCGCATAAAACGGCGAGCTTGTCGGTCAGGCCGACGACGTTGTTATGAACCGCAAGGGATTGATAATCTTTCAGCGACAATATGCCCGCCTGTGCCTTGGGATACCACATGTTATCGTTTTCAACAGGATTGAACGGGTCTTTCCGGTTGCGGTTAATATTGTGTAAAGCCGTTTTGGGTATAATCAGGTGCATTGTCGGCGGCCGGATTGTTTTGTTTTCAACTTTCAAATCATTGAGTGGGCATCCGTCATAAAAAGCAACAGGAGCTACGACCTCCCGGTATTCAGCGAGGGCTTCCTCCGGCGTTTGGGGATTGTTGGCGGTATCAGGCATGCACGTTCTCCGTTTGTTGTTTATCAATAAAGAAATTATATCATAATGCAGGCAAAAAAGCAACAGCTTTACGGAAAATGACAAAAAGCGGCGGTTATGCGGCGGTTATGCGGCGGTTATGCGGCCGTGATGTCGGCGGTTGTCAGCGGGATGACGGTTTTGAGCGCGGGGAGCGGCAGTTCAACCTGATAGCCAATTATGCCGGCGCTGAAAATTATGGTGGGAAATCCGGCAGCGGTCTGGTCGACAACGGTCGGAAACTGCTTTTTCATGCCAATCGGCGAGCAGCCGCCGTGAACATAGCCGGTTAAGGGGAGAAGGTCTTTCTGTTTCAGCATTTCCACCGATTTTTCATTGACGGCGCGGGCGGCTTTTTTGAGGTCAAGTTCCGCGGCGACAGGCAGCATAAAAACGTAATGGGTGCCGGATTTGCCGGTGGTTACCAATGTTTTGAACACCTGTGCCGGATTTTGCCCGAGGGCGGCGGCGACTTCGGTGCCGGAAACGGCTCCGGTGGCGGCATAGCAATAGGTCTTGTAGGCAATTTTGTGTTTGTCGAGAATACGCATGGCGTTGGTTTTGACATTTGACATAGCGGCAATTTTCCTTACAGCATTATTTCTTGCAGCATTATCGGGCTGCCGGTTATGTATAAAACGGGCGGCAGTATTTGTAAAGCGAAATCTGTACCGTATATTTACGGGGTGCGTGTTTGCCGTAAAAGAAAAGCCCTTGCGCGGGGCAGGGGCTTTTCAGAGAGTTGGCAGCAGCAGGGGCTACAGCACGATATTGCCAAAGCGGGTCTTGAAAATCTGCAGGGCTTTGGCCGAAAGCTCGTGAATCTTGTTATAAAAAACAATCAGGGCGAGGTCGGCGTTTTCTACAAATTCCGGTTCGACATCTTCGTCAAAACGGTTTTCAGAGATAAATCCCTTTAAGAAGCAGGCGTCTCCCAGACAAATAAGCTCAACCTGTTCGGCCGGGGTTAACACACTTCTTGACAATGACTGCGCAGCGGCAACAGTATAGTCCTGGCTGCATAAAACAACATTTTCCATAATGATAAAAATTACATAAATTTAATAAAACATTCTTTAATATAGCGCAAAATAAGCATTGAGGCAAGCAAAAAATGCGTGAAGGGCAATTTTTTTTTGCAAAAAGGTATGGATTTTGCAAAAGGGGACGGTATTAACAAGGGGGAGGGGGACGGCGTTTGCGGAATGAGCTTCGGCGTTTGCAGAATGGGAGGCGGCGTTTGGTGCAGGCAGGAAGCGGCGGGCGCAACCGGAGCATTTTGTGAAAAAAAAGGCTTGCAATTTAAAAAAATCAGGGTATAGTCGGCGTTGTCCTTGCCGTGGACGGCTGTCTGCGGCTATACATTAATTTTGTTGAGAATCCACAAGGAGATTTTATTTATGACTAAATACGAAGGTATGTTAATTGCCCGTCAGGATCTCGGCCAGTCTCAGGTTAACGACATTGTTGCGTCTTTGTCCGAAGCCATCAAGAAAGAAGGCGGAGAAGTTGTCAGCGTTGACAACTGGGGGCTGAAGAACCTGGCTTACCGCATTAAAAAGAACCGCAAGGGCTACTATGTTGTTTTGAACATTTCCGCTCCGGCAAACGCAATTTTCGAATATGAGCGTCTGGCCCGCCTGAACGAAGACATTATTCGTTTCATGACGGTCAAAGTTGAAGAATTCAGCAGCAAAAAAGAAGAAAAAGCCGCTGAAGAACAGGCTTAAGATTAGGAGTATGGAATAATGGCAAACAAAGGATTTTTTAAGAGAAAGAATTTCAGCGACAATCCGGATTTCGTGATTGATTACAAAGACACCAAGTTTCTTTCCCGCTATATTTCGGAAAAAGGCAAAATTATGCCGAGCCGCATTACGAACGTAACCGCAAAAACCCAGAGGGAAATTGCCCGCGCCATCAAACGCGCCCGCTATGTCGCCCTCCTGCCGTATGTTGCTAACTAAGGAGACAAAAACAATGGAAATCATTCTTTTGGAACATGTCGAAAAATTAGGCAAAATGGGCGATAAGGTTCACGTTAAGAGCGGATATGCCCGTAACTATCTGCTGCCGCAGAACAAAGCTTTGCGCGCGACGGAGGCAAACGTTGCTTATTTTGAAAAGCAGCGTGCGGAATTGGAAGCCCGCAACAAGGCTCTGTTTGAAGAAGCAACCAAGAAAGCCGAAGAACTGAAGGGCTTTTCCGTGGTTGTTATCCGCCAGGCGGCCGAAACCGGCCAGTTGTACGGTTCGGTTACCATCCGTGATATCGCTCATGCGATTAACGAGGCCGGGGTTGAATTGGAACGCCGTTTCGTTTCGCTGGACAAGCCGATTAAATATCTGGGCGTTTATCAGGTTAAACTGAGCCTGCATCCGGAAGTTTCGCAGACGATTTTGGTTAACGTTGCCAGAACCGCCGACGAAGCGAAGAAACAGGAAAAGGCTTACAGCAACGAGACCGCAGAAGCAGCGGCTCCGGTTGTTGAAGCGCCGGTTGCAGAAGCAGCCAACTAAGAAAAATCGCAAGAAGAGGCTTAGAAGAGGGGTGCATCAGCGCCCCTTTTTATGTAGACATTTGTGTAGACAGAGGGACGGATTTGCGTGGAGAGAGGGGGGGGGATTTGTATGGAGGGGAGCCGAGCAGGGCAGGGTATGGCTGAGCGCGGCAGGATGCGGCGGATAAGGTCAGCGGAATCTTTTCGGTGAGCGGTCAACTTCCAGCGTGATGTATTCAGGCGGGATGCAGCCGTTGGCCAATACCAGAAAATAATGTTTTATCGCAGCCCATGGCGAATAAGGAAGGTATTCGTCCTTTTCGCACAGGTGCCAGTCGACAGGGTCGTCGGCGGCGGCAGCTTTTATTTCAGCAATGCCGCTTACGGGGAAAATGTTTTCAAAATCGGGATTGTCCAGAATGGTCCGGCGCAGGTCTTTGGCATAGATTGCCTCGACAATGCCGTCTTTGAGGAGCTGTTCCAAGTTGACGGATATGATGTCGGCGCAATGTACCAGCGTGTTCAGATAAGGGTGCCGGAAGGTGTCGGACGGAGCGGTTTCGGTCAGGGCACAAACGGAGCGCAGCCGGCCGGGGAACGTATTTTCAAGATACTGCATGATGCCGGCAGGGTCTTCCGTCCCGGCTGAATGCGCATGTACTTTCAGACGGCCGGAAAAGTTTTCATCGCGGGGAAGCGCGGCGAGCGATTTGTATCCTTCGGCTTTGATTTTATCGTATTGGTAGGTATAGATATACATCTTCATAGCAGGCGCTTTCACAATCAAGAACGGAACCTGAACTTAATTGTAGCAAACCGGGGCGGAATTGTCAACAGTAGCGAAAGGGCGATAAGTATAGGTGATGGCAGCAGCCGAGAGATGGAGAAAGCGGCGGTTTCGGGATGGCGAAAGCAGCGGCTGCGGGATGGCGAAAACGACAACCGCGGGATGGAGAGAACAGCGGTTTCGGGATGGTGAACGCGGCAACCGAGAGATGGCGAAAACGGCGGTTGCGAGATGGCGAAAGCGGCTAAAAAAATATTGACATTTTGTCTAATTGTGCTTAAAATGCAACCCAATTACTAATTACTTAAATATTTTTATTTATGAAACTCAGATTTATTATTATTTTGGGCTTGCTGCTTCTGGCATGGAACAGCTGCCGCCATAATGAAACGAAAGCTCCCCTGGCGAAAGAAGCGTACGGATATGCCCGGCTTGACACGCTGAAACAATTGCTGACAATTAACGACGAAACGGCGAAAGATACGGCTGATGCCGTGAAAACGTACATAACGACGTATGCCGATTTTGGCGTTGGCAATGAAAAAATCGATTTGCGCGAAAAAGTTTACGTCTATGCCCGAGAAAGCACGGTCGAGCTTGTCAGCCATATGGATACTGACCGGCTGGCGGGATTGCTTCACGGCGCGGACAAACTGGCTTTGCATAATCTGCCGCGTTCGTCGATGACGTATCTGGTGCCGGGGCTGGCAGCGATTTTGCTGCTACTTTATTATATCGGTTATAGGATGGTACTGAATATGCGCATGTCGGGCTGGCTTTTGCTGCGGACGGTGTGGGGCTTTTCGGTTTTAATGCTTGTTCTGATGATTATCGGCCTGTTTGCCAAATGGCCCGTATTAGGCCGGGAGACAATTCCGGTTAAGGCGGAGCAAATGAATGGCGTCATTTCCGGTACGGCTGTCAGTACAGATATACTGACAGGAAAACCGATTGGCTCATTGTCTGAGAAGACGGCCTATCTCTGGGAAGGACAGTATATCTATGCTTCCGGCGAGATTTCGCACGGCGAGCTGGGGTTTTTGCGCGATGCATACAATGAAATGACCGCTACTTTGCGCCGGTTGGTTTGGATTATCGGGTGCTTCTTTCTGTTTCTCGGGATGAGGATTGTTTCAGCCTGGGCGCTGCAACGCATTGAAAGTCTGACAGAGATAATGCATCTTGGGATGATGATGGCATTTTGCGGCGGAGCTGCGGCAGAACTGCAAAAATGCCGGGCGGCGGCAGGATGCTGCAAAGGCTGTGAAAACGATTCTTGCGGCGGACATTGCGCCGGGGGAGAAAACTGCTCCGGGTGCACGTGCAATGCTGGGAATGAAAACGGTACCGGCGATGGAAACGGTGTCTGCCGTGATGCAGCCGACGAAGGCTGTTCCCACAACGATACGGATGATGAAAGCAGTTCCAGCGGCAATGCGGATTACGAAGACAGTCCCCGCAAAATTACTGCGGCCGGGGAGAACAATCGTCCGGCCAAATAGTTATTATGCTGTATTGTGCTGCAAAACGGAAAGGGTACCTTCGGGTACCCTTTTTGCGTTTAAAGTTTGTTTTGTCCGAGTGATTGTGCGTCGGTTAAAAACAGTTTTACTGGTCGAGGAATGACCGCAGTTTTTTGCTCCGGCTCGGGTGTTTGAGCTTGCGCAGCGCTTTGGCCTCAATCTGGCGGATACGCTCGCGGGTTACGTTAAACTGCTGTCCGACCTCTTCCAGCGTATGGTCGGTGTTCATACCGATACCGAAACGCATACGCAGGACGCGTTCTTCACGCGGGGTCAGCGATGACAGAATGCGGGTGCAGGTTTCCTTCAAATTCGAATGAATGGCGGAATCTATCGGCTGCAGCGCATTTTCGTCGGCAATGAAATCGCCCAGAGAGGAATCTTCCTCGTCGCCGACCGGGGCTTCAAGGCTGACCGGCTCTTTGGCAATCTTCATCACCTTGCGTATTTTGTCAACCGGCATGGACAGGCGTTTGGCCAGTTCCTCCGGTATCGGCTCGCGGCCCATTTCCAGCATCATCTGGCGCGAGGTGCGCACGAGCTTGTTGATGGTTTCTATCATGTGAACCGGAATGCGGATGGTGCGTGCCTGGTCGGCGATGGAACGCGTAATCGCCTGGCGTATCCACCATGTCGCATAGGTCGAGAATTTGTAGCCGCGGCGGTATTCAAACTTGTCTACCGCCTTCATCAGGCCGATGTTGCCTTCCTGAATCAGGTCAAGGAACTGCATGCCGCGGTTGGTGTATTTTTTGGAAATGGAGATAACCAGACGCAGGTTGGCTTCAATCATTTCCTTTTTGGCGCGTTCGGCTTCGCGTTCGCCGCGCTTAATCGTATCTACCATTTTGCGGTATTCGGAAATCGGCAGGCCGCATTCTTTGCTCATCTCGGCCAGAGAATTGCGGAGTTCGGTGATTTCGGCACGGTTGTCGTTAATAAAATTCTGCCAGTGCTTGTCTTTCTTTTCCGCCATTTTTTCAACCCAATGCGGGTCGAGTTCGGAACGCTGGTAGGCTTCAAGAAAGTCTTCGCGTTTAACGCGGGCGTTTAGAGCGAGGCGCATCAGCTTGCCTTCGACGCCCATCAGGCGGCGGTTCAGCTCGTTCAGCTGTTCGACCAGCTCTTCGACGCGGGCAGAGTTAAGATGGATTGAGCTCATCAACTCAATCAGTTCCTTTTTGATGTTGATATATTTCTTTTCCAGCGAGGTCTGCGCCTTGCGTCCGGCCAGAATGGCCTTCATGCGCTGCGCCTGAATGCGGCTCAGCTCGTCATAATAGCTGGAGATTTTGTTTAAGATGTCCAGCACGGGCTCAAACAGCGCTGCTTCCATGGCGCTGATGGAAGTAGTGCTGTGTCCGCCTTCTTCATCCTCGTCGTCGAGTTCGCCGTCGGTTTCGCCGTCCATCTCGCCGGTGTCTTCAACGTCTTCTTCTTCGGGCTCATCGTCGACCGTGCCGTCAAATTCGATATCGGTTTCCAAATCGTCGTCGATTTCGTCAAGGTTTTTGCTTTCCAGCTCTTTGGTAACCTGTTCAAGGTCGTCGTCAACCGGCGCGGCATCGTCGTCATAGACAATTGCTTCGGAATCAACGCCGTACATCATTTCAAGGTCAATGATGTTGCGCAGCTGCATGGTGCCGGCGACCAGTTCGTCGCGCCATTTGGAAATGGCTTTCAGCGTCATCGGGTTTTCGCAGAGGCCGCCAATCATCACGGTTTTTCCGGCTTCGATGCGTTTGGCGATGGCAATTTCGCCTTCGCGCGACAGAAGCTCGACGGTGCCCATTTCCTTCAGGTACATCCGCACCGGGTCGTCCGAGCGCATCAGGTCTTTCGCGTCCAGGTTACCGACGGCGTCATCGTCTTCCAGCACGTCGTTTTCCGGTTCGTTTTCCGTCTCGCCGCCTTCGTCGTCAAAATCTTCGGTTTCGTCAGCCGAGATGATGCTGATTTCCATATCGGAAATTGCAGCCATAATGTCTTCTATCTGGTCGGAGGTTTCTTTTTCGGACGGAAGCGCCTGATTAAGCTCTTCAATTGTGATGTAGCCCAGCTCTTTGCCTTTGGCAATCAGCTTCTTCAGAGCGCTGCCGAATGAATCCAAGAGGGGGGCATCAGACGTTTTGTAATCTTCGTTATCTGTATCTGACATGTCGTTCCTTAAAATCGATTTTAAATTGCCTTTTATACGTAGTATAAACCGGCAAAAAATTGCAAGCGCTTAAAGAGATAATCTGCCGAATCGCGTTTGTCAAGTGTTAAATCCGCAAAATCCCGATTTTTTTTGCAGCAAAAAGGGGAGATAATACGAAAAGCCGCGGCGAGGGGCAGATATGGCGAGAAAGGCGCGGAGAAGATGCCGATGTGGCGAGGGGCGCGGAGAAGATGTCGATGCAGGGGCCGGAGACAGCAGCAAGAGTGCCGGCGGCGGGGCAAAAAGGTGTTGAGAAAAAAGATACCTTATTTTTCCACAATATGCAATAAAAAAATTTTCAATATATACAATCATATAGCTTTATATCTTTTTGCTTATATCAGAGGTACAATTTTATTCATTAAGATAGTTTTTTTGATAGTTCAGTTTAACCCAAAAGGTCTAAAATTTAGGAGAACCGTTATGAATACAGCAACAGAAGGAATTATGAAAACAAAAGAAAAAATTGCAAAGCTAAAAGATCAAATCAGAAGAAAAGCGGCAACGGCCGGAATTATTTTGGCGGCGTCAGCAACGATGGCGTCGTGTTCGCCGAAACAGGCTCAGCAATCGGAAGAAAACACGGACAAACAAGAGCAGCTTTCCGCGCAGGGAGAACAAAAGCACGATGAAACAACGGCGTCTTTTGAGGATGCTCGCTGGCGGGAAGCTTGTTTGGCGCAGCAGGTGGAAAAATATAAGCAGATGATTGCCGACGGGGCGGATTTGGACAAACGCAATTCGCGGCAGTATGGAAAGTCTGTGTTGTTTGAAGCCGTTGAGTGGGACAATATCAAAGGAGCAGAGCTTTTGCTCAAAGCCGGAGCCAATCCAAATCTCAATATGGAAGGGGAACAAGGAGAAACACCGGTTTTTTATGCCACATCGCTTGAGATGGTCAAACTTTTGGAGAAATACGGCGCAGACCTTAATTATAAAAACAAGGACGGCAAACAGCCTCTGTTTGAGCTAAGCGGAATGGGGGTAAGCGATGATGGAAAACGGTGGAATGAGGATATTGCAACTTATTTGATAGAAAAAGGCAACAGTATCAGTAATTTGGAAGGTACGTATGGTCGTTTTACTCCTGATAAATTTAAGTTCTATCAAGATAATGGGGTAAAGCTGGATATGCAGGAGATGCTGGTATTGACGATGAATGAGAATAATCCTGAGATGATGCGTCTGGTGCTTGCCAACGGCGGCAAAAAGTATGTCAACAGCATATATCCCGATGGATCGTCGACCCCGCTGCTGGATGTGATAATGGGCGCAGCAAGAATGAGCGGTGATGAGTTGGAAAAAAGTCATGAGATTATCCGCCTGCTGATTGACAATGGTGCCGATATTCACAAAAAAAGTGATTTCGGAACTCCGCTTGAAATAGCACATGAGATGCAAGATGAGAAACTGGCTGAGTTTTTGCAGAAATGTACAGTTGAACGGACGGCAAAAACACAAGCCATGCAGGCGGCTAGGGCCAGATAGGCTCAGAGGTTAGTTTTTTTTTATATTCCCGAGACTGCGGCGGCTTGGCGGCTGCCGCGGTTTTTCAGGCTGTTTGGGTTGGACGGCCGTGATTGAGATTATCCGGTGGTGAGTCTGTTTGTGCAAAGAAGAGGAGGGGGAGCCGGTTTTATTTATGTTGACAGCGGGAATTCGTGCTTGACAGCGGGGGCTGCGGCACGATATTCTGACGGCAATACGGGAGCTTGGCCGGAATGGCGGCAGGCTTTCAGGCAAAGCGGAGTACGGCAGCAAAAACATGATGTGGTCAAAGGCAGAACTGGAAAATCTGGCGCTCGGCGGGGCGGAAGTAGCGGCCGAACGGGTGATGAAACATTTGTCGCGCCCGGAAAACGCGGATATTTTTGCGGCCGAGAACTTTTCGTATCTGTGGGGAGCGCTCGGGGTTGCCGGCCTTAGAGGAACAGATGCCGCGGCCCGGCGGAAAATCTGGCAGGTGCTGAAAGAAAACGGCGTGCCGGACGCGTTTGAAAAAGGAATACTCGGAGATTTTACGCGGGAACTGGCGGCGCGGCATAAAGACAACCGGCTGCGGGCATGGCACGGGCTTGATAATTTTCAGGCCGGAATTAAGTTTCAGAAAACGATACTGGAAAAACTGGCAAAATATGATAAAGAACTTGAAGAAGATGTTTTACCATATTGTTTTGATTATAAAAAACTGATTGATGAACTGAATGTTAAAGAATTGGGCGGCCGGCTGAAAGCCTATTTGGAACGGTTACGCGGGCAGGGGGCGGCCTGCGGGATTTCGGGCGACGCGGTAACGGCTGTTTACGAAAAGCGGGCGGCGCTGCGCCGGCTGTGCGATGTGGCGGCTTATACGCAGCGGCGATTAAGCGAAGCCGAAAAAGACTATTTGTTCCGCTATCTGCGTGAGGCAGCGGCTGACGGCTTTGCGCCGCAGGGCATCGGGCTGGACGATACGGTTTTGTCCAGGCTGGCGGCGGACGACGCTTTGAACGGGCTTTCCGAACTTGAGGCGGCACCGCTTTTGGCACGCAATGCGGAAATCGGAGAATTTGCGGCGGGGCTGGAAGAGGAAGCCGGCTTTTGCGAGGAAACGGCAGCGAAACTTATCCGGCATGAACCGGGAAAAATACGCCCGCTGACGGAAAGGTGCCTGCATCTGATTGAAACCGGGGCGGCGCCGAAAGGCGTGGTGTTTGCGCTGGCGCTGCTGGAGCTTAATCAGGTCAAGTCGGCGGTGCGGATTTTGCTGGAGTTGGCTAAAAAAGGGCGGGCGACGGAGATGTGCGGCTTTTTGCACCGGTTGCTGCCTAAAGCCAAGGGAGCGGAAACGCTGATTGCGGATATGGTGCGGATTAATCTGCAAAATCTGCCCGAATTGCCGGCGAAAGGGGTTACGGCGTCGGAACATGCTGCTTTTCGCCATTATGCGGCGCAGCGGGCATTGTGTGCGGCGCGGGATTTTGCCGAAACTGGATGCGCGGTGCAGGCAGCGGTTTTGCTCAAATTTCTCGTTCAGGAAGGCTGGCTGGCTCCGGACAATGAATGCGGCGTCGGGAACGGCGGAACGCAAAGCCTGATGCGGGAGTTTATTGTTTTGGCGAATACGCTTGCGGCGGCGGACAGCCGGCTGGCGGCGGAGATGGCCGCTTTGGCAGAAAAAATGAAACTGAATGTTTACCGAAATACCGACGGTATGTTTATCGGGACGGCCGATGATAATCCGCTGACGTCGGCACGGCGGCGGCTGGAACGGGCGGTTTTGGGCGCAACGACGATTGACCTGAGTGCGGCAACGGCAAAAATGCAGGGGCTGGAAAAGGCGACATACGGCGTTTATCAGAGCTTAAAGGAGGTACTGGCGGCGAAAAGCGCAGCTTTGAAAACTGTGTCAGCCGGTAAAATGGTAACGGAAGAAATATCCGCTGCGGAAGAAGAAAAAGATGAACCCCAAAAAATGCCTGAACAGGGAGAAAAAGCAGCGGCTGTTGTGCCATCGGAGGTTTTGTCTGTGCCCGAAACTCCTGTAACGGTGTCATCGGAAGCTTTGATTGCAGAACCGGAAGTTCCGATAGCAGAGCAGGAGCCCCCGATAGCAGAGCCTGAAGCCCCGATAGCAGAGCCTGAAGCCCCGATGGCAGAGCCTGAAGCCCCGATGGCAGAGTCTGAAGCCCCGATGGCAGAACCGGAAGCCCCGATGGCAGATCCGGGAGTTCCGATGACAGAACCGGGAGTTTCGATGGCAGAACCTGAAGCCCCGATGACAGAGCCGGGAGTTTCGATGTCAGGGCCTGAAGCCCCGATGGCAGAGCCTGAAGCCCCGATGGCAGAACCGGAAGCCCCGATAGCAGAGCCTGAAGCCCCGATTGCAGAACCGGAAGTTTCGGAATTTTCTGCAAAAACACCGGAACAGCCTGCGGAGATATCGGAACTTCCTGCAATTGAGGAATGGGGCGATGAAGGGGAGGAGGCTGCGGAAGGCAGGGCAGAAGATGCGTCGGCGGACGATAAGAAAATAAACATAAGCAGTATTTTGAATATCTCGCCCAAAGAGATAGACAGGCATTTTGAGCGGATTAAGAATATTACGACAGCTGCGGTGAAACGGGCGGAAGAGCAGGCAGCACAAATTAAACGCAGGGTGGAAAGTGCGGATTTGGCGAATTCTCCCTCGGTCGGGAAAATCCGGGCATTGGCGCAGAAAATAAAGTTTTTCGGCAAAAAATAACCTGTTTCTTTTCGCAAAGAAACAGGTTTTGTTTTTGAAGCAGGCATTGGGCTTTTTCGCAAAAACCGAATGCCGGAATGTTTTAATAAAACAATTTGTCGTAAGACAAATTAAAAAAGCAAATTTAGATTTATATAGATTTAAGTGCGTTCTTTTTAAGCAGAGCTGCCTATTTTCACAAACGAACAGCCCTTATCTATGACTAAAGAAGTTGTATCCGCTAAGTTATAGTATCTGACAAAGTAATATTTTTCTAAAAAGCCCTTCCGGTTTTCACAAAGGGGAAGGGGACGCCTGCGTTGCTTTCGCCTATAGCATTGCTTTCATAGTATTGCGTTTGCTGAAAACAAAGGCAGACTATTTTTGAGAGAATTTGAAAAAAATATCAGAATTGTAATTAAGTGGGAGAATATATAGCATTACGGAAATTCTTTGTCAAGACAAATATCAAAAAAATCTGACGGGAGGAAACGGCAGGGGGGAGGGAATAAGGCGGAAAGTCTGCACGAACGGGCAGGCCGGGGCAGTAGAAATAAAACGGAAAGTCTGTGCAAACGGGCAGGCCGGGGCGGTAGAAATAAAACGGAAAGTCTGTGCGAACGGGCAGGCCGGGGCAGGAAACAGCCAAAGAAAAATGCCGGAAACCGGAGGTATCGCGAAACAATTAGGTCAGTCTTCGGGTTCAGCCGCGGCGGCGAGGATTTCATCGCGTTCCTTTTTCAGGGAGGACTGGCGGAGGTAGGCTTCTTCGGTAAAATTTTTGCAGAGTTCGGCACTGACGTTTTTGATTTCTTCTTCAAGGGAGCGGAGTTTGTCTTCCAGAAGCAGTTTATCGATGTTTTTGCGCAAATCATTGATGAAAGGGGAGCGTTTTTTGAGCATATCAAGTTCCCAAAGCGAGGCCAGAGGGGCGCCTTCGGGGCGCTGCGCCAGCTGTTGCTGCAGTTCGTCGGCAGCAGGGGGCGTTTCGGCTTCGCGGTACAAATCCGCCATGGCGGCGAAAAGGTTTTTCAAGCCGGCATTTCTAATGTCAGAGGAGAGAACCTGTTCTTCATATTCGTCAATCAGTTCGGGGTAGACCAAACCGGCGGCGATGATGAAACGCAGGTTTTTGTCGCATTCGCCGTCGGCGCTCTGGCGCAAGGTTTCCGGTGCGGCGGCAATGCCGTGGCTGAGTGCGGGGCGCAGGGTTCGGGTGTCTGCCCAGCGCGAGGCACCGCGTCCGGAATTGGGGAATGAGCGGGCATCAGGTGATGAAGCAGAGTTGGAGAATGGGCGCCTCCCTGATAACGGGACGGCGTTGAAAGACGGACGGAAGCCTGAGAAAGACGCCGTATCGGGGAATGGGCCGGAGTTAGAGGGCGAGCCGGTATTTGCGAACTGCCGGGGAGCCTGAGACGGGCGGTCCGGCTGCGGTTTTCGGTGTTGCGGCGCGGCCTCGGGCAACGGAATATCGTCTAGATATGCGGGCGGCGTTTCGGGCATTTTTGGGGTTGAAGGAACGGGCATTCTGGGAGCCGGCGGGACGGGTGCGGCGGGCTTCTGCCAAGGCGTCCGGCGGAAGGCGGCGTATATCCGGCTGCGGATTTCCTGCGCATAATAGCTGCGTACTGTAGCATCGCCGATTTTTGCGACTTCGGACAGCAGGGTCTTTTCTATCAATGCCTTTTTTTCAGGTGTGGAACTGTCTTCGTTTTCGGTATATTTACGCCATAAAATATCAATCAGGGGCGAGGTCTTGCGCATCAGGGCGGCAAAACTGTCGTGCCCGTGCGCCTGCAGGTATTCATCAGGATCCTGATTGTCCGGCAGGAAAAGGAATTGCAGCGAATAGCCGGCTTTGAGCATCGGGAGTACCCGGTCAACGGCGCGCATCGCGGCTTTGACGCCCGGGGAATCTCCGTCAAGGCATAAAATGGGTTCGGGGCAGACGCGCCAGGCTTCGGCAATCTGCTCTTCGGTCAGCGCGGTGCCGAGCGGGGCGACGGCATAGCCGAACCCGTAGCGGTCGAGCGCGATGACGTCCATATAGCCTTCGCAAATAATGAGTTTCTTTTCCTTATAGGCAACTTCGCGCGCTTTGTCGAGATTGTACAGGTTGCGGCGTTTGTTGAAAATGGGCGTGTCGGGCGAGTTCAGATATTTGGGCTCTATTTTTTCCATCACGCGGCCGCCGAATGCGATAATCTTTCCCTGCTTGTTGGTAATCGGAATCATCACGCGGTTGCGGAAGAAGTCATGGGGGCGGCGGGACGTATCTTCGGGAATGGCTATCAATCCCAGCTCTTTCATATCTTTTTCGTCTATGCCCTGCGCTTTGAGGTGTGCCATCAGGGCATTGTTGTTGGGGGCAAAGCCCAGGCGGAATTTTTTGAGGGTTTCGGGAGAAAGGCCGCGCTTTTCTGTGAAGTATTTCAGCCCGGAAGCGCCGTCCGGCATACGCAGTTCGCGTTCAAAAAAGGCGCAGGCGGTTTCCATAATCTCATAGAGGGATTTGCGTTCGTCTTCTTCTTTTTTGTCTTTGGCAGAAAGCTGCGGCATCTGCAGACCGGCCTGATGTGCGAGCTTTTGCAGCGCGTCGATGAACGGGAGGCCGTTGGCTTCCATCTCAAACTTGATGATGTCGCCGTGGGCACCGCAGCCGAAACAGTGGTAAAAACCTTTGCTTTCGTTGACGGTAAACGACGGGGTTTTTTCGTTATGAAACGGACAGAGCCCCTGATATTCGCGCCCTTTTTTGGTCAGCTTGACCTTGGCGCCGACAACGTCGGCGATGGAAACGCGGGCGCGAAGTTCGTCTATAAAACGCTGTAAATCGTCGTTAGCCATAGTTTGTCCTTGTTACTGTTGCCGAAGGCAGCGCAGGCAGAAACCGTTAACCGTTGGGGGCAGCCGCTGCTTTCCGGAAGCGGCGGAGGTGAAAAACTCCAGGCCGGCCGCTCTTGCCGGAGACGGCGGAGAAGAGAAAGCCCTGACGGCAGGCCGCCCTTGCCGGAGGCGGCGGAGGCGGATACCGCGGCGCACGTTTGCCGGGCGGGGGCGTTTTAGCCGAGCAGGCTCTTAATCATTCCCGAGGCTTTGCCCATATCCAGCTGGCCGGCGTATGCGGCTTTCAGCTCCGCCATGACTTTGCCCATGTCTTTCATGCCGGCGGCGCCGGTTTTGGCGATAGCTGCTTCAATAGCGGCTTTGGTTTCGGCTTCACTCAGCTGTTTGGGGAGGAAGCGTTCAATTACGCTGATTTCGGCCTGTTCCTTGGCGGCGAGTTCGGGGCGTCCGCCTTCGGTGTAAATCTTTATCGATTCATTGCGTTGTTTAATCATTCCCTGCATCATGGACAGCAAATCGGCGTCGGAGGCGCATTCTTTTCCGGCACCGCGGGCGGCGACGTCTTTTTCCTTTTGTCCGGCGATAATCAGGCGGACGGCGGAAACTGTGGCCGTGTCATGGTTTTTCATCGCTTCTTTTAAAGCGTTTTGCAGGTTTTCTCTTAACATGATAAGCTCCTTTGGTTAAAAATGGACGGCATTGCCCGTGTTGCGAAAACGGGAGCCGATGGTTAATTACAAGTGGCGTCGCATAAAGCGGAAACCGTTGGGTGGCTAATCCGTTGCCGTGGTTCCGACAGCCTGTGCGGCGTTAAGGTTCGGCGAAACCGATATTCAGGCTCAGCGGCGTGCCGGGCGGCGGCGCAGGAAGCACAAATGAGGCTTCGGCGGTTTCGCCGCCTTTGAGCTTTGGGCGGTTTGCCGCAAACGTTTCTGCCGTACCGGTAACGGTTATGCGCGGAACAACGGTCGTATAAACGGAACCGTTTTTGATAACGGCGCGGACGCTGACGGCGGGTTTGCCGTTTTCCGTGGTTTCGGCAACGAAAATCTGTTCAAACTTCAGATACTGCGGATTGTCCAGCCCGGTCAGGCCGATTTTATTGTACCATAATTCGGCAGCCGGGTATAATGCGACGGCTTCCCGACGCAAAAACAGCGCGCACGCGGCCAGAAACAGCAGGCTGAGGAAGGCGCAGGTTTTGCGATATCCCTTAAACGGCTTTGGCGGCGCAAGATGGTCGTCCGGCGTGGCGGTGAGAGGTTCCGGTTCCGATACGGCAGTCAGGCGCGGTTCGGCACGGCCGGAGCCGTATATTCCGCCGGCTGTTTTGGCTGCGAACGGCGTGGCGGCAGTATTTTCGGCTTCGCGTTCCTCCGGTGGATCCATACTGATAGTAAAAGACGTTCCGTAATCGGAGGTCAGGGTAATTTCGCGCTTTTGCCGCGCGGCAGCCAGTACTTCGGCCGAAGACATTGTTTTGGGCGGCAGCGGGAACTCGTCGTCAGCATTCGATGCCGCTCGGGGCGCATCTTGTGCCGTCGTTGCCATCGTATTTTGCGCAGCCATATTCTGAGCAGACGTTGCCTGTCCGGAAGTTTTCATTACCGGGGCAACAAAAGCAGGGTCGCCTTCCGCAGCGAGGATTTCAAACGACGAGGGCGTTTTCTTCCCCGACTTGGTGTCGGCAGGCACAGTGAATTCCTCTTTTTCGGACGGCCAGGGGCGGGCGGGCGGTTCGGAAACGGGGATAGGCTCAATAAAAGGCTCGCTCTCCTTTTCCTCCTCATAGCCCAGAGCGTCGCTCCGCATCGCATGCCAGACGTTGGCGCACGCCTGACAACGGAAATTCCGCCCGGTCTTCCCGATGAGGTCATCCGGTATTTCATAAATGCTGTGGCATTTGGGACAACTTATTAACATTGGCTCTTCCTTTTTTTATTTCCTGTTAGTATATAAAGAAAAATTATTTAATCAAATCTTTTTTGGGGTTATAGGTTAAAAAAGTGTTAAAGCGGCGGACGTGGAGAGATGATTGAACCTTTGTTTGAGAAAATATGAATATTAAAATGGCCGGCGATGAAAGAAGCGACTAATAAGCAGGAAAGGATAATTGGTAATGCGGAAATTGATAAGCTAAAAAATGAGAAGGAACAGAGAGATGTGGACTGAGGGACAAAAAGCACAGTATTGGAGAGCAGCAACGATAAAATTTGCCGGTTTCTTGTTGTTATATTTTGTTTTGGATTCGTTGTTTTTGTTCTCTTGTGGGGCTTTAATCAATGCGGGGATTGAACGTCCTTTTTTATGGATGTTAATCGGGGATGTCGTTGTGGCTGCACTGGTCTATATAAAATTTAAAAGTAAAGTTCTGCTGGTTTGGTTTGCATCCATATTAGGTTATGTTTTCTTTTCCTGGTTAGCATTACTTCTTATGACATCTATCGGAGACTGTCGAGGTGGAGAGTGTGCAGGAACGGTAGTGTTAGGGACACTATTGTATCTGTTGGCGCCTGCTTCAATGCTGTTTTTGTTGGCAGGATATGCTATATATGCAAATGTCAGACAGAAAAAACAACCTGGCGTGGTGTGGTATGCATCTGCACTAAATATGATATTATTGTATATAATTCGGAATTTGGCAGTTGGCTATACACTATAAAGTGCAAGTAAGAGAGAGGGAATATGCAGCCGGCGGTTGATTGGGATAAACGAGGTTAGGAAAGAGGGAAAAATGGAAACAAGGCAGTTTGAACCGATTGTGGAGATGAGAGATGTCGGACTCCGGTACGGAGACAATCCCGAGGTGCTGAAGAACATCAATTTTTCGTTTCGGCGCGGGTCGATGCATTTTCTGACCGGAAAAAGCGGCGCGGGGAAGACGTCGCTGCTTTCGATGCTGTATCTGGCGCAGAGGCCGACAGCGGGAACGCTCAAGGTCTTTGGCAACAACGTGGCTTTGACCGGGCGCGATACGCTGGCTTTTCTGCGGCGGAGAATCGGGGTCGTATTTCAGGATTTCCGCCTGCTGGAGCATTTGAGCGTGTTTGACAACGTGGCTCTGCCGCTCAGAATTCGCGGCATGCGGGAAAAGGAAATCCGCCAGAGGGTGATTGAATTGCTGGCGTGGGTTGAACTTTCGCACAATATGTATGTCAAAAGTTCGGAAATTTCAGGCGGAGAAAAGCAGAGGGTGGCGATTGCACGGGCGGTCATTAACCGTCCGGAGCTGCTTTTGGCCGACGAGCCGACGGGAAACGTCGACAGTGATATCGCGGCCAAGCTGATGAAGTTGTTTGCGGAACTGAACCGGCTGGGAACTACGGTGGTGATTGCGACACACTCCAACGAACTGATGGAGCGTTATCATTATCCGCGGCTGCAGCTGGCAGACGGAAATTTGTTTTATGCCAAAAATGAGGAGAGGGAAACGGGTGGAAGGCTGTGATGATGACGGAAAAAACGGACGAAGCGATGACAGGGGGAAGGCTGTGATGATGACGGAAAAAGCGGACGAAGCGATGACAGGGGGAAGGTTGTGATGATGACGGAAAAAGCGGACGAAGCGATGACAGGAGGAAGGTTGTGATGATGACGGAAAAAGCGGACGAAGCGATGACAGGAGGAAGGTTGTGATGATGACGGAAAAAGCGGACGAAGCGATGACAGGAGGAAGGCTGTGATGATGACAGGCAGTACGGATGACGGCGCGAGAGAGTTTGCCGCGTCGGGCAGGACAACGGCGGGAACGGGAACCGGCGTACCGAGAGCGACGGCTAAACAGCGGGCAGCAAGAATCCGTGAATTGCGGCGGCAGAAAGCGCCTGCGGACAAGACACAGGAACTGCCGATTGACGAGGGGTATTCGAAGACGTTTCTCCGGGTAACGGTGGCGGTGGCGGTATTTCTGTTCGCGATTACGCTGGCGGGCGTACTGGGAATTAATTCCATGTTTGAAAACTCGCGGCAGCAGGTGGTTTCCAATTTTACGGTACAGGTTTTGCCGCTGCCGGGAACAGATGCCAGCCGGAAAGACCTGCTGGCCGTGGTCGGCTTTCTGGAAAAATATCCTGACGTGGAGCAGGTTACGGTATTAAGCGACGCGGAACTGCGGGCGCTGCTGGAGCCATGGCTCGGCAACAACGTTGACGTGGAAATGCTGCCGATACCGAAGCTGCTGGACGTTAAAATCCGCAATGCCAAGAATTTTGACTACAAGGAATTGACGGTGCGGCTGTCTGAGGTTTCGCCGCAGGCTTCCATCAACGACCATAACCTGTGGCTGTCACGGCTGCTGCGGTTTATCAATTCGCTGAAAATGCTGGCGGTTACGGTGCTGATACTGGTAGCGGGCGGCTGTGTGGCTTCAATTGTTTACGCGGCGAAGACGGGGCTGAACGTCCACCGCGAGATTATTACGATTTTGCATACGATGGGGGCGACCGATGAATATATTGCCGCCAACTATGTCAGGCAGATTACCCAGATGTCGGCGGCAGCCGGAGTTATCGGTGCGGTTCTGGCGGTGCCGGCAATTCTGGTTATCGGGCATATGGCGCAGGGAATTGAGGCAGGCATTTTCAATTCGGTGTCTTTCGGGCTGAACGAATGGGTCGTTATTCTGCTTTTGCCGCTGGTTTCGGCGGCGCTGGTGGCGGCGACGGCGTACATAACGGTGGTCAGGACGCTCCGGAGTATGGTGTAACATCTCGTAAAGGCTTTAAGGCTAAAGGAATTGTGCAGATGGTTCGGCGGGCGCGGCGTGACGAAAACGGATTGGTTAAAAGAACTGTGAAAAATTTGATGAAAATGAAGTTACTGAAAAAAATTGGCGTGTTTTTGAGTATACTGGGCGCAATGTCTGTTTTGGCGCTCGGGTTTTATCTGACGACAAACAATATTTATTTTATTGACGGAAACCCGGCAGACTTCTCCTTGTACGGCTGGGGCGGAATGTTTGCGGTCTGGGCTGCCGGCGTTTGGCAATGGCGAAAAGGAAACAGCTTTCTGATTACTTTTGCCGCGCAGCTGGCTGTCGTCTGTTTTGTTCTCGACTGCTGGCGGCTGCTGATATTTGCTTATTCGCCGGAAATGCGGCTGTGGGTTAAAGGGATAATCTGGGGAGAAGCGGCGCTTTTGCTTCTTTCGCTTTGTCTCAGGAACGGAATGCTCGCTCTGGTAACTTTGCCGGCATGGTTTCTGGCGTGGCAAGGCGGAAGCATTGTGTTGCAGTTTTTTATGCCGAATGCGCAGATGTTTGCCATCGCTTTGGGAATACTGTTTCTCGGGTTGACGATGCAGTTTTTGCTTAAACGGTGGAAGGTTTTGTTGTTATTGTTGGCGATTATATCAGGGGGAATGTTTTTGTGGCATTGGTATAATCTTCCGGGAATACATTTTTATGAGGCCAAAGTCAAAGAGCCCGCAGAGGACGTTAAGGTCAGCGTGGTTGTTCCCGTATATAACGGCGAGCGTTTTTTGAAGCAGTGTTTGGACAGTATTCGCAGACAGACGCTGAAAGATATTGAAATTATCTGCGTTAACGACGGGTCGACGGACGGCTCGGCAGAAATATTGGCGGAATACGCGGCGCATGATGCCAGATTTAAAATAATTACGCAGGAAAACAAGTATATCGGCGCGGCGCGCAATGCAGGCATCTCCGCGGCGCAAGGCGAGTACATCGGTTTTGTAGACCAGGACGACACGGTATCGGCGGATTATTTTGAGGATTTGTACCAAACGGCGAAAGCGTACGACGCCGATGTTGCGATTGCGGGAAACGTGTTCCAAAACACAACCAGGGGATACAAGCGCAGAATCAGCAACGAAGATGACTTGTTTGTGAAACAAAATAAAGTTATAGAACCGAGAGCAATGAATGTAAGCCGCCTCAGAATATTTGTATGGGATAGAATTTACAGGCGTTCCTTTTTGGAAAAATATAAAGTTTCAAGTTCCCTTTATCGGATTTTGTATGAGGATTATTATTTCTTTATGAGCGTTATGACACATAATCCCAAGATTGTTGCAGCGGAAAACGCCGAATATTATTTCCGCAGGTACCATGTTTCGGAAAGCCACGGCAGAAAAAGAAGGTTTAGCAATGATCTCTTTCCCCTTTTTAAGGATGTTGACAAACTGATTATTCAGGCGGGAAAAGACAAGGAAAAGGATTGGACGGATTTTGCGAAGGAGATGAGGGAGAGGTATATGCTTAATTATTACGAGAATATTTTGGACGAAGATAAAGCCCTGATGCGGGAACAATATAAGAAATTTTATCCTGATGACGGTTTTGATTTTGATAAAGCTCTGGAAGAAAAACAAAACAAACTGAAGGAAGGGACGGACAATGCCGCTGCCGGACGGCAGAAAAAGCCTGCCGGCAACAGAGCGTCTGTTTCGGAGAAAGATGCGGCATAGGGAAGAGGAAAAAGGAGCGTAAATGCGGCATAGAGTTATCATCATAGCGGCTTTTGTCGGGCTGATGCTGTTTTTGGTCTGGTTTGGGGGATTTTTGATTTTCAACCGGACGGTCTTCGGCTATGTGCAGATGCAGGCAGCTCCGGGCAATGCGGCGGAGCGCAGCGGAGCGGAATATGCAGCGGCGGGCGATGCGGCGCAAAACCGCAGGGCGGACTGCGGCGAGGCACAGGCGTATGTGCGGGCGATGTTTGATGACGGCGGAAAAAGGCAGGGGGATTTTGTTGCCTATCGCGAGTATCGGCAAGAGGCGGCGGGCAGCAGGGGCGTTAAACCGGAAGCCGCGGCCGGCAAATCTGAAGACAGGGCCGGCATGCCGGGCAACGGGGCCGGAAAATCTGAAGACGGGGCAGGTACGTCAGGCGCCAGGGCCGGCAAAGAAAACGCCGTGCGCGTGATTGCGCTGTATCTGCCGCAATATCATCAGTTTGAGGAAAATAACCGCTGGCACGGGCGGGGATTTACGGAATGGACAAACGTTACCGCCGCAAGGCCGATGTTTGCCGGGCATTATCAGCCGAAGCTGCCGATTGACGTCGGGTTTTACGATTTAACGCATGACGATGCGATGAAACGGCAGGTTGAGCTGGCGCAGAACTACGGCATCGGCGGGTTTGCGTTCTATTACTACTGGTTTTCGGGCAAAAAGCTGATGGAAAAGCCGGTCTATAATTATCTGGCCAATCCGGCGCTGAACCTGCCGTTCTGTCTGCACTGGGCGAATGAAAACTGGTCGAAGCGCTGGGACGGCGGCAACCGTGAACTGCTGATGGAACAGACTTTCTCGCGAGAGGATTTTGAACCGTTTGCAAAAGACCTGCTGCCGTTTTTTCAGGATCCGCGCTATATCCGCGTCAACGGGCGGCCGCTGTTTATCGTGTACCGTCCGGCGCCAATCGGCAAGGAGCTTTTTCGCGCGTTTGCGGCGTATCTGAAACAGTTCGGGCGCGAGCACGGCGTCGGCGAGCCGTATATCGTCGCTACCAAGGCGTTCGGTTTTTATGACAATCCGGCGGACTGGGGGCTGGACGCAGTGATGGAGTTTGAGCTGGACAACATCTACGGGCTGCGGCAGAAAAACACGGCGAAAATTGACGAACGGGCGGATTTCCGCGTGTTTGACTGGGCGGAATACATCAATTCCGGCAAGATGAAGAAGGATTATGCGTTTAAAACGTTCCGCACCGTCTTTCCGCGCTGGGACAATACGCCGCGCAAGGCGTATTCGGGGGCGCTGGTCTTTGACGGGACGACGCCGGAGGTGTACGGGCGGTGGCTCGACTATGCGGTGAAAGATACGAAGGAAAAATTTGCCGGCGATGAAAGGCTGGTGTTTGTCAATGCCTGGAACGAATGGGCGGAAGGGGCAATGCTGGAGCCTGACCGGCGGTACGGCTATGCTTATCTGGACGTTACCCGCGCGGTGCTGGACGGAAGGTTTGGCGCAGCGGCGGCGGAAACGCCTCCGGTAGGCATTGCGGTACTGACCGGCGGGCGGAACAGGATAGCCAAGGCGGTGGAACTGCTGAACGGCGGTTACGGCGAGCGCCTGCTGATTTCCGGCGTGCAGCCGGGGATAGGGCTGCAGGTCATTACATCGCGCGAGGATATCAGGCTTGAAAGCAGCCAGCCGATTGACCTCGGCTACCGGGCGACCGATACGGTGGGCAACGCGCGGGAAGTGCGGGAATGGGCAGGCAAATACGGCATGAAGGAATTTTATGTCGTGACATCGTTTTACCATATCCCGCGCAGCCGGCTGGAGCTGGAACACGAGATGCCGGAGGCCGTGATGCATTTTGTTGCGGCGGATACGCCGAACGTGTCGCCGGAATGGTGGAAAAACTGGCGCAGTTTCCGGTTTATGGCGGCGGAATACACCAAGTTTCTGCTGGTATATGCGCAATATAACCTGTTGGGGCTGTGAAATTTTGTCAGAATTTGAGAGGTTTGGGGCTGTAAATTTTGTTAGGATTAGAGATATGATGCTGTTTTTACGTTCATTGGTTGCCAATTTATATTTTTATCCGGCGATGGCGCTGGGGTTTGTCGTCAGCCTGCCGGTCGGGGTGTTTTCGCGGCCGGCGATGGTGGCGATGTGGGACAAATTTTTGCACCCGGTCATCTGGAGCGGAATGCTTAAGCTGTGCGGAATTACGATAGAAGTACGGGGAAAAGAATACATCACGCCGGGGGTGATTTTTGCCAGCAAGCATGAATCGGCGTTTGAAACTTATGCCTATACCGACATCATCCCGCATTCGGTGTTTGTGCTGAAAAAAGAACTGACTTATATTCCGCTGTTTGGCTGGGGGCAGGCGCTTTACGGCATGATCCCGGTGGACCGCGGCGCCGGAGCCAGAGCGATGAAGGGAATGCTGGCGGAAGCGAAAAAACGGGTGGCAGCCGGGCGATCCATCATTATCTTTCCGGAAGGCACGCGTTGCAAACACGGGCAGGTCAAGGGCTATAAGTCGGGGATTGTCTTTTTGGCAGAAGGGCTGGATATGCCGGTGGTTCCGGTGGCGCTTAATTCCGACCTGGTGTGGTCGAAAGGGGCATTTCTGCGGCGGCCGGGCAAAGTGGTGTTTGAATTTATGCCGCCGATGAATATGGCCGATTATGCGGGGAAAAAGGAATTTATGGCGGCGCTGCAGGAGAAGATTGAAACCGCCTGCGCCAAGCTGGGATAGGGACAACGGGCGGCATGAAAAGCGGCGTTTATGGCGGCGGCAAGCCGGGGGCAGGGAGAGATGACGGGGCTGCGGCGGGGCGCAAGACTGCGGCAGACGACGGGTCGGTGACAGAGCGCAAGACTGCGGCAGGCGACGGGCCGGTGACAGAGCGCAAAACTGCGGCAGACGACGGGGCGGTGACAGAGCGCAAAACTGCGGCAGATGACGGGCTGGCGGTCTATATCCATTTTCCGTACTGCCGGAGCCGGTGTCCGTACTGCGACTTTTTTCGCGGGATACTGCCGCGCGAGTTTGACGAGGGGGCTTTGGTTTCGCGCTACTGCGAGGATATTGCCTATTTTGCCGGAGTGTGCGGAAAGGCACCACAGAAGGAAAAAGGCGGGGATGGTTTGGCGCAGATGGCCGAAGTTTTAGGCAGACGGCGCGTAACGTCGGTCTTTTTCGGCGGCGGAACACCGTCGCTGTTGTCGCCGGGAGCGGTTGAGGCGGTTTTGGAAGAGCTGGAACGGCATTTTGACATTGTCCCGGGAGCGGAGGTTTCGCTGGAGGCTAATCCGAATACGTTTGAACGCGAGAAATTTCTGGGATTCCGGGCGGCGGGAATTAACCGGTTGTCGCTCGGCGTGCAGGCGCTGAATGCGGCTGATTTGAAATTTCTGGGGCGGACGCACGGGGTTGACGACGCAATAGCCGCAATGGAACTCGGCGCGGCGGCGTTTCCGAAATTTTCGATTGATTTGATTTACGCACGGCCCGGACAAAAGTGGGATGACTGGCAAAAGGAAATAGATTTGGCGCTTGGGTTCGGTCTCAGGCATATTTCGCTTTATGAACTGGCAATTGAGGAAGGAACGGTTTTTGCGCGCAAAAATGTTCGGGCGGCAGATGAAGAAACGTCTTTAACCCTTTATAACCAGACAGTTTCTTATTTGCGCAGCCGCGGGCTGGAACGGTACGAGGTTTCGAATTTTGCTGCGGCGGCCGATGATGAGAGCATACATAACCTGGCATACTGGCGCGGCAGCGATTATATCGGTGTCGGCGAGGGGGCACACGGGCGGCTGCGGCTGTGGACGGACGGCGGAAGCGAGATAAGAGGGGAGACGGGAACGCAGAGTGCGACCGGGCGTTCGGCAGGGGTTCCGGCAGAGATGCAGAATACGAAAAATCCGGCGGGAACGCGGAATGCAGGCGGAAATCCGACGGGGAGACCGCAGCTGCGGGCGACGGTTGACGGCAGGCTGGGCGACATTTTGACACCGGAAGAACGGGCGGAAGAGCTGGTTCTGATGGGGCTGCGGATAAAGGAGGGGATTGACGCGGAACGCTTTTACCGGGCGTGCGGCATTAAATTATTTGACTTTTTGTCAAAAAAAATGACAAAAAGACTTGCACAATTAGATTTACTGTGTTATGATGACGCCAATATCAGACTTACGGACAAGGGTTTTCCCCTTCTGGACGAAATTATTTTAGAGTTAGTAAGTTAGTTTTAGATTCTTTTTACCAATCAGTTTATTTAGTTTTGAGGAGACATGGAAAGATGTATAAGTTTGCTATTGCCTTTATGACGCTGTTTTTGGCCGGCTGCTGCTGCGACCCGTCGTATGTGCCGAGCTACCGCAGGGACAACGGGGCGGCAGATGCGCCGGTTTATCGTAAAACTGCCCGGCGGGCTGCCTATACGAAATATGTGGCGCCGAAAGGAGATGTTATCCATGCGGCAGGGTTTGACATTCAGCAGGGGCAGCAGATGCGCGATTTTTTTGATGATTTTGAAGAGCCGATGCATGCGCGCTATGTCGGCAACAATACGGTCCGGTGGACATATTATGTCGATTACGAACCCGATGACGGCAAAATCGTGCGCTACTGCGAACTCGGCGATTATCAGCCGCACAGCCTGTGCACGCTGACGGTGGAATTTTACCGCACGTACGTCAGCAACGCATACAGCGATTGCGGCGGAGCGCCGGCAATGACGGCGTATAACGGTTACGTCTATTAATGTTTTGCTCCGATTGGAGAAACGCATTGTGCCAATCGGAGAAATGTGCAGCTTATCGGAGAAATGTACAGCTTAATGAAAGCGCCGGAAGAAAGCGGCGCTTTTTTTGTGTTCGGGTGGTTGTTTCGGCGGGGCGGCGTGATTATATCGGCATAAAGGAACGGCAGGGCAGACAAAAAATTTAACCGGAGGAGGAAATCATGCGTTACTGGTGGGCGATGCTGGCGGGAGCAGTGCTCGGAATGAGCGGCTGCCAGTGGGAACAGGTTACCGACAGGCGGACGGCTTATTATCCGCTGCAGGGGATTTCAACCTATAAGGGGCAGAGCGTTGCCGAGCTTTGGAATGACAACGGGGCGCCGAATATTGTCAAAAATATGGATGACGGAGCCGTGATGTGGGTGTATTACACCAATTACCGGCCGGTCGGGGGCGGGGAAATAATTTCCTATGACAATCCGGCGGGGAACGGCGCATTGCCGGGCGGGAATGGCAGCATACCGGGCAATGGAGGATATATGGCGAACGGAAACGGCAGCATACCGGGCAGCGGCGCGATGACAACCGCAGGAAGCAATATGCCGGCGGCGGGAAGTACCGGAACGCGGGCAGCGAGCCTGAATTCGGACGGCGGCGACGGGCTGACGGGAAATTACGGCATGGCGGCGAATTACGGCGCTTTCGGCAGCGGAAACATTGCGGGCGGAGGATATACCGCGGCGGGACGGAACGTTTCGGCAGGAAACAATGCCGCCGTAAGCTGCAGCGTCAAGGTCATTTTGCGCAACGACAAGGTGGCGGCAGCTTATTCCGACTGCAACTGATTTTGACGGTGCCGTTGGTTTGCGCGGGGGCAAATTTTGCATAATTGTGGCATAACCGCCAAATAAAACTTGCATTATTGAAATAATATTCCTAAATAACCATAAGATTTAAAACAGTAATATTGAATATTCAAAAAAGCAACGTAATGACGGTTATATGACATGAGCACGACGACGGCAGACTACTATGAGGTTTTGGGCGTTACCAAAACGGCATCAGGGGAAGAGATAAAAAAAGCATATCGCAAGCTGGCGATGCAGTACCATCCCGACCGCAATCCCGACAATAAGGAAGCGGAGGCGAAGTTTAAGGATATCAACGAGGCTTATGAAGTCCTTAAAGACGAGCAGAAACGCGCTGCGTACGACCGGTACGGGCATCAGGCGTTTACCGGCGGGTTCGGCGGCGCGGGGGCAGGGGCAAATCCGTTTAACGGGTTTGACTTTACCGGCGCGGGCTTTGCCGACGTGTTTTCTGACATATTTTCGGAATTTACCGGGCAGGGGCGGGCGCGGCAGCGTTCGTATGCCCAGCGCGGCGATGATATCCGTTACGACGTAACGCTGACGCTTGAAGAAGCGTATGTCGGGCTGGAAAAGGAAATTAACATTACAAGCTCCAAAGAGTGCGAAACCTGCCACGGGCACGGGACGGCGGACGGCAAGGAGCCTCCGGTCTGTGCGACATGCGGCGGCAGCGGCAAGGTTCGTACCCAGCAGGGCGGCTTTTTTGTGTTTGAAACGGTCTGCCCGCAATGCCGCGGTGCGGGGCGCGTGATTTTGGACAAGTGCAAGAAATGCCGCGGAACCGGCAAGGAAAAACTGGAAAAATCCCTGAAAATCAAAATCCCGGCGGGAATTGAAAACGGAACGCGGATGCGCGTCGCCGGAGAGGGAGAAGCCGGAAAACGCGGCGGGCCGAAAGGGGATTTGTATGTCTTTATTACGGTAAAAAGGCATAAGACCTACGAGCGCGACGGTGCGGATTTGTTTACGGTATCGCCGATTTCAATGGCGATGGCGGCGATGGGCGGCAAATTTAGGCTTAAAGGAATTGACGGCGAGGAAATCGAAGTTGAAGTCAAGCCCGGTACGCAGCCGAACGACAAGCTGCGCATCAAGGGCAAAGGTATGCGCTATATGAATTCCGACCGACGCGGCGACTTGTTTGTCGAATTTAAAGTATTGATTCCGACAAAGTTGACTGAGGCGCAAAAAGAATGCCTCAAACAGTTTGAAGCGGCGGCTCCCGAAGAAGAAAAAAGTTTTTGGGCGAAACTGTTCGGATAAAAGAAACGGCGTCAGGACGAGAAACGGCGGCAGCATTTAGAGGGGACGCCGGAAAGGGACAGTGCACCGGGCAGGGGCGCAGGAATGCGGTTTCCTTGTGGCATATTCGGACGCTGGCATGCGAAATCCGCTTTACAAGCCTGTTCTTTTATGGTAAAATCATAGAAGTATGAGACCATCACGGAAAATTTTCGGGGAAAAGGCATGGAAAAGAATGAGGCGGTTTTTCAATATCTTGTATCACCTCTCCAAAAACTTGGCCTTGAAGAGAAATTGTCCTATTTTTCTCAAATCTGTCCGCCGGGGCTGGGCGCCTTTCTCAATCAGAGCATCGGGCAATATCTGTTTTCTTACGTTTCGGCAGTGAATGACAAACTCCATCTTAATACAGACGAGAAGCCTTTACCGGAATTTATGAAAGAACACGGTGCGGCAAGGGAATATCTGCTGAAATCGGTTGTCGGAGAGGATTGTTTTCCCCGTTATATGCAGCAGCTGGAAGAGTTGAGGAGCAAACGCCGTAAAGAGATTATGGAAAATACTTCCCGTTTATACCATTTCAGCCAAGTGCCTCCCGCCGAATTCGGGGCGTACCTTACGCCGCGCCTTCAAGTTGCCGGAAATGCCCTTTCCGAACGGATAAACGAAGCTTTGTGTTATGCGGCGGCGGACAAAGAATCCCATTATATCGTCAAGCCGCCGTCCAACGAACGCAAAGAATGGGACGGAGTCAGCGTTTATATGGACGAAAAAGCGGTTTTAATCAGCGGGCGGCAGCCGAAAGAATTTCTGGATAAGCAGAAACCGTCTTATCGTTACGAAGTTGACAGGAGCACGTTTAAGCCCAATGTGTCGCTTGACGGCGGATTTACCAATGAATACGAATCTTCCCAAAATGCCAGAGTTATCGGCGTGGACGGCCCTTTTTCCATTATAGACCTGACAACTTCGCGGGAAGAGGGCGGCTGGGGCGTTCCGGTTTACTTTCTTCCGGATAAAACGGACAAGAAAGCGATTTCTGAGAAAATAAACGAGTTGCGTGCCAAAGGAGCGACGCGGTCGGTTGCGATGAAACGGGTGTCGGAGCAATTTCCTGACAAGCTGATTTTTTTTAATGAAAATAAAGACCTGTTGACTTATGCCCGAAACCTGGAAGCCGAACAACGAAAAAATGCCGGCCGCGGGACTGCTGATTCAGCTGTGGATGACGGCAAGAGCACGGCAGGAAGAACGGATATGGCAACCGGGCAATATAAAACAGCCGGCCGCGGAACTGCTGATTCAGCCGTGGAGAACGGCAAGAGCGCGGCAGGAAGAACGGATATGGCAGCGTTTGACGACATTATCGGCAGTATTAGCGAGGAGGCGATGATGTGCGCTTATGACGGGATATCGCTTGAGGATTTTGGAAAGCCGAGGGAAGATTTGGACAACCGGGTGATGAGCTGCGAAGAGCAGCGCCTTAATCTGGCTTTTTATGCTAGGGCGGCATACGAACATGTCGGCTGGAGCGGGTTTTCGGCAGAAAACCGGAACGGGTTTAAAGTGGCGGTCGAAACGCTTTATAACAATACCGACAAGCCGCGGCGGCAGGGCGATTTTATGGCGGAGGCGGCAGAGAAAACGGCGAAGTTTATCGAAGACAGGCATTTTATGTTGGGAATGGGCGGCGGAAAGGCGTTTGCCGGCGGGGGCAAAAAAGAAAAACGGGCTGTCGGGAGCAATTTCGGCTATCGCAAAGAAATGCCGGACGGAATGAAAATTCTGGGAGAGGAATACCGAACCGACCGCAACGGCGAAACGTATCCGTTATGGAAAATAGGCGAGATGAAATCGCCGGCAGGGGAAGATTTGCTGGTGGTGAGCATTCCAAACCTGACGGACAAAAACGATTATGAGAGCTGGAAAGGCTTTATTGAAACCTTTGACAAGGCATATCTGGAAAATAAGGACAAGTGGGAAAAGGGGAGGATTATTCTGGACGTACGGGGCAACGGCGGCGGCGAAGACAAGCCGATTGACCATGTGGCAAAGCGGCTTTACGGCAATCTGGTCAATACCTATAAGCGCTGCGAGATTAAGGATACGGCGGTTTCAAACGCTTTTCTGCATCGCCACGGGGCGTATAAGCCGCGTAATTATGAGCGCGACGGGCTGACGGCGGAAAAGCTGGTCAAGCGCAAAAACTTCTCGGGAGAGGATAGGGTTTTGTTTGATGAAACGGCGGTTTATTATCCGTTTAACGACAAAGGTGGATATCACGGGCGGATTGACGTTCTGATTGACAGGGGCGTCGGAAGTTCGGCAGAAAGCGCCTATACGTCGTTTTATCATCATCCCAACGTGCGCTATGTCGGAGAAAATACCGCCGGAATGCAGCAATATACGCAGGGGAGCTTTGCGATGCCGTGCGGCTATCTGATGCGGGTCGGGGTTACGAAACTGACCTATTGGGACAAAGAAGGGGAAAATATTGAAGTCAAGGGGCATAAGCCGGACGTTGACTGCCGAGGAAAAGACGCTTTTGAAGCGGTGTTGCAGATGCCGCGCGACGAAGGGCGGATTTTGGGATTCAGGGAGAAAAACGAACCGGTGAAGGGGCGGGAAGTTTTTGCCGCGTATGACCCGAAAGCGGCGGCAGATCCGCGAAAGGCGTATTACGCCAAATATCTGGAGCCGGCTTTGACCCGGATTGAGGAAGAAAATAAAATTGAGCGCAACAAGGTTTTGGCTGAAACTGTGGACAGAAAGCTCAAGGCAAAAGGTATCGACGGAACAGAGGGAAAAAAGGGCGGGGAAACGGAGGCAGCGGCGGAAAAGCGCGGCAGCGAAACGGCGGGAATTTCTTTCAGGCAACAAGAAGCAGCAGCAAAAGCAGGAAAACAAGGACGAGAATGACCGAAGGGCGCAGGCGGACGCGTCCGGTGTTCAGCACTTCGGCAAACATCGGCGACAGCAACAACATGGCGATGACATAACCGGGATTTTCAGCCAGGCGCAAGGCGAGGGTTTTGGCCGCAATCAGCACCGTACTGAAGGCAATGAGCCATGCGCCCTGCCAGTGCGGCAGCGGGGCGAGCAGCAGTGCCAGTTTGGAGGGAGCCGCAGAGGTGTTCTCCGGCAAAACGGGAGCCTGGTGCGGGCGGCCGGGCGGCGGGGATGACGGTGGTTGCTGCAGAGGGGGTGTTTTCTGGCGGACGAACATCACGGCATTGTAAGCGCCGCTGACAAAGCAGGCGACCGTAAGGTAATAGACGACACCGGCATAAGCGGTGCCGCCGTTGAGGGCAATATACCGCGTGGCAATGCTCATCAATGCGAGGGCGAAGACGGCGGGGTAGAGGTATTCTTCGGCGGCGCGGCTGACCCGGACTTTCATCATCTGCCAGTAACTGACGGAAAATCCGCTCAGAATGAGCATCAGCGTAATGAGGCGGGACGGCGTGCGCATCAGAGCGGCAAGCTCGGAAAAATCTATTCCCCACCAGAGGAAAACGGTAATAAGGACGCAGGTGGCCATAAAACCGGAACTGGCGTGGCTGCCGTATTTTCCCGAGGCAAAAAACAGATGGCTGTCATAAATGCCAATCATCAGCCCCTGAATAACAAGAATGAGGTAATATGATGCCGACGTAACGGGAGGCACGGTGAACAGCAACGGCGCAACCAGCAGGCTGATGCCGAAGCCGCGCCAGATGCCGAGAACGTAACCGTTGAAATTGCGCGTTTCGTTGTACGTCGTGTAGACGGCGTTGGTAACGGCGTAAAGCAGGCTCAGCAGTATCCATGTCATAACGAGTGCCTTTCGGAATGGGGTTACGGCATAGAGATAAACGCCGGCGGCGGAAATTTAAAGAGAGGAAAAGAATACGGGCGATGTAATGAGAACGGCGCCGAAAAAAGGGCAGTGCAATGGCGGCAGTGTGATAGTGCAGTGCTTGACAAGAGGCGGACATTGTGGTATAATTTTTCATATTTTGCAATAATAACGGGACATAACGGGACGAATTTGGGGCGGCAGTGCCAGCAAGAGGAGGGAAAAATGAGCAGCAAGACAGAAGAAGCAGGCGATGAGGCAAAAATCTCCGACGGACAGGCAGAGCGGGCGCTGAAAAAGGTAAAGATTTATACGGACGACGGGAAGACTGTTTCGCCGATAGTCCGGTCAGAAGTTTATGACGGGCTGTTTTCACTGCGGGAATGGCTTGAGGATCGGAAGAAGAGCGGCAAAATAATCGATAACGGGCAGGATTACGCTCAGGCGATACAAAATATTGACGGCATACAGGTTTTTGTGACGGAAAAGGGCACATCAAGGTATGTTGAGGCTTTGGAAAAGGGGGAACTGCATTTTCGCGACAGCATTATCCGCACTTACGGCAGCAAGGAAAACGCCCTGAAAGCCCTGAAAGCGGCGATGGCGGCCAGAGGGGAGAGCGATGGCAACATCGGGTTTAATGCGCGGGCCGTTGTAAAAGAACCGACCGTTTTTATCAACATCGCCAATTATAAGAAAAATAAGGGACATATTGAGCTGCGCCCGTTATCCAGTCTGGTTTTGCACGAAGCAGCGCATGCGGCGGATTTGAGGTTCAGCGAGAATATGGTATCCGTCATCGGCAATAAAGAAGTCAATCCCGGGGTCGAATATGATGCTTATAAGGATTCCGGCATGGAAATTTATGCGCGGCTGATGCAGATGCGCAAAGATCTGGCGCTTGATGCCGATAAGGTTTTTACGCTTGAAGACGTGGCGGCGATGAGGCGGAAATGCATGGAAAAGAGAGCCGCGTATGAAAAACAGCAGAAGGAGAAAGACAACGCGGCGACTGTTTTGTCCGAAGAGGCGGGTGCATTGCCCGGCGGTGCGGCAGTTCTGTCCGAAGAGGCGGCTGCTATGCCTGAACAGATGAAACCAAGACAAGATATTGGTGAAATTTATGACGGGCTGGCGCCGCAGGATATTGATACGATGATTTTTGAGCGCTATTCCGATGAACAGATTATGCATCTTCTGAACGACGTGTCCGATTTGGACAAGCCCGGAAACGAAGCCGTGAACGGTATGAGCCGTGATGCTTTGTTTGACGGTATGAAAAGGGATTTTGCCATGGCTGCGGCGGGCGAAAGGGTAAAAACGCATATCGCGCGCGAGAAAGTGGCTGTCGGAAATGCGGGCGGCACCGTTGTCCGGCAGGATACGAAACAAACCGCGACAGAACCCGAGGAAAAGAGAACGGAAAAAGCCGCTTTTGATGCGGCGATATGGCGCGGGCGAAACGAAAAATATTATTCCTGACGCGCAGCAGTGCGTTGCAGCGCAAGGCAGAATTGCAATGCGTCGGCCGGTACAAGGAAAACCCGGTGTTAATGTGGGGAAATTCCGGTGTTATGCCGGCGCAGGGAATACAATGTGTTGCATCGGTGCAAGGTGTATACCGTGTTAAGCCGGCACGGGGAATACAATGTGTTGAACCGGTACAAGGAGAAGCCCGCGTTAAGTCGGCGCTGGGAATACAGTGTGTCGCATCGGTGTAAGGAATATACCGTGTTAAGCTGGTACGGGAGTAGAAGTGTCAGGCGCAGGGAGCGCAATGTATCAGGTACGGCGTGGGGACTTCTTTTTGAAACTGCCGTCGGCTTTTTTCTTGAAGCTGTAAGGTTCATAATTTGTCTGTTTATGGTCTTTACGGCTGAATTTTCCTTTTGAGCGGCTGTTTTCTCCTTTGGCACGGCTGTCTTTGCCTTTGCGGCGGGCGTTTTTGTCCGCAGGGTGCGGGGCGGCAGACAGTGCCGGAGTTTTGCTGAAACGAGATTTTTTGACGATTACTTCGACGCCGTTTTCAATAAAAGTTTCGTCATGCTCTAAGGTGTGCGGTGTAGGTTTTCCGGCTGCTGCAATCTTTGGTCCGCCGTGGCTGGCGACGGCAGACGGACATGAGGCGGCGATAGTTTCCGCAGTAATTTTTTTACGGGAAAATTTTTCATCGGCTTTCAGAACCGTAGCAACGGACGGCGCGGCGGGCTTTTTCTTTTTCTTTTCGACCGAAAAGCCGAATTTGCCGATTTTGCGTCCCAACGTGTAATAAAATCCGTGGGCGTAGGCGATAAGTCCGGCCTTTTCCAAATCCAGCGCGCCGGACTCGTCGATATATTTGTCATCGACATTGACGGCGACGACTTCGGCCAGAAACATATCGTGCGTGCCGAACGGGCGGACTTCCAGCACCTTGCATTCCAGCGAGACCGGGCATTCGGCAACCTGCGGCGCTTTGACTTTTGTGCAGGGTTCCGGGGTTAAGCCGGTCAGGGTAAACTTGTCGCCGTCGCGGCCGGATTTGACGCCGACGGTGTCAACGGCTTCAGCCTGGCGCCAGGTTGGCAGGTTGATGACAAACTCTTTGTTTTGGCTGACGAGTTCGTGCGTGTAGCGGCTCGGACGCAGAGAAACATAGGTGATGACCGGGTCGGAACAAATAATGCCGGTCCAAGCGGCAGTCATGACGTTGGGGTGTTCCATGTCGCCGGAGGTTATCAATGCCGGCGGCAAGGGGGCGAGCATGGTTCCGGGTTTCCAAGTCTGTTTAGTCATCTGTATGGTCCTTTGGCTGGTGTTATGGTTAATTTGTGCGGAGTATAGCAGGAAGTTTGCAAATGTAAAGGGGAAAATGAGCAAAAAAGGGGCGGGAGATGGGAATGAATAGGTATGGGGAGAAGGTGCGAGCGGAGTGGAGGAGAACGGGAAGGCGGGGGAATGTTGAGGGTGCGAACGGAGTGGAGGAGAACGGACAGGGGGAGGAATGTTGAGGGTGAGAGCGGGAGCAAAGGAAACCGGGATGGTCTGGGCAGGGTGGAGAAAAGAGACGGCGTGAGAGGGGCGCGGAAATGCGGGACAGAAGTATGAAAGGGAGTAGCAGGCAAAAGAAAACGCCTGTCCGTGTTATGCGGGCAGGCGTTTCGGGGGGCAGGCGTTTCGGGGGGCGGGCGGTTGAGCGCCGCGGGACTTATTTCTGCTCCAGATTGCGCAGGAAGCGGTTTATCAGCCGGACGCCGAAACCGCTGGCTCCCTTCGGATAGAGGGGACGGGGCTTGCCGAACATATCCATGCCGGCGATGTCCAGATGCGCCCACGGGGTTTTGCCGGGCAGAAATTCCTCGAGGAAGCAGGCGGCGGTAATCGAACCGGCAGCGCGCCCGTCGGAGATGTTTTTGACATCGGCCATATCCGATTTAATCAGTTTGCGGTAAGCGTCGGTCAGCGGAAAGCGCCACAACTCTTCGCCCGACTGTTCGCCGGAAATGGACAGCAATTCGGACAGGACGTCGTCGTTGCTGAACAGACCGGCCATCTCGTTGCCCAGCGCTACGACAATCGCGCCGGTCAGCGTGGCGAGGTCGACGATGCGTTCCGGCTTATATTCCTTTTCAACATAAGTCAGGCAGTCGCCCAAGACCAGGCGCCCCTCGGCGTCCGTGTTGAGGATTTCTACGGTTTTGCCGGAAAGCGAAGTTACGATGTCGCCGGGGCGGGTGGCGGAACCGGAGGGCATATTTTCGACCAAACCGACGATGCCGACGACATTCAGGTTCAGTTTCTGCTGTGCGGCTGCCTTGAGCGAGGCGACGACGACTGCGGAACCGGCCATATCCTGTTTCATATCCCACATGCCGGCGGCCGGTTTTAAGGAGATACCGCCGGAATCAAAGGTTACGCCTTTGCCGACGAGGGCGATGTCACAGCCTTTTTTCTTTTTGTTGCCGCAGTATTCAAGTATGGCAACATACGGGTCATTACAGGAACCCTGCGCGACGGACAGCAGCATATTGAAGCCTTTTTTCTTCAGTTCGGCCTTGTCCATCAGGGTTACTTTGAGGCCGAGGTGTTCCAGCCGTTTGATGTCTTTGGCGTAAACTTCGGGCGTCAGCTCGTTGGATGGTTCGTTGGTGAGGTCGCGCGCATAGCGGACGGCATTGGCCAGAGCGGCACAGCGTTCGTAACCTTTCTTATCCAGTTTGTCTTTGGCAATAAAGTTGACGGTTTCGAGTTTCGGGTATTCGTGCGGCTTTTTGGTGGTGCGGTATTTGTCAAAGCTGTATGATTCCAGCTCAATTCCCAAGCCGAGATTCGCGGCAACCGCGGCGGCGTCAAAATCCGTCTTAGGCAGGCGGCGCGCGAAAACGGCGGCGGAGCCGAAATTGCGCAGGCGACCGTAAAGTTTTCCGCCGAGAACCTGCAATCTGGCCTCGCCGACGGTGTTGGACGGGCGGAGCAGGACGACGGTTTCTTTTACGGTGTCAAGAACCAGAATTTCCTTTTTGTCGCCGGCAGCGTCCTCGCGTTCGACAAGGGCTTTGAGCTGATTAAAAAGGGCGCGGCTGACAATACCGCCGGCAACGCCGTAATTCAGGGCTTCCTCTTTGGTCGCAATGAGCACTTTGACGGCGGCGTCCGCAGGGGATTGGTTAAAAGTTATTTCGGTCATTGGTTTCTCCTTATGGTTTTATCTTTGCCATTTTGCGGCGACAGTGATGAATAAAAGGTTAAAGTTTTGGTGTTGACAATGTTTTTTATGGTGTTAATGTCGGGGAAAAAGGAAAATAAGGCCGGCGTTTTTTAACAGAGGCAAGCAGAGACCGATTACAGAGGCAAATTACAGAGGCAGATTATGGGCGGAATTTTTGAAGCAGATGCAGACAATATAAGCAAAGCGGCAGAACTTATCAAGAGCGGGAAACTAGTGGCTTTTCCGACAGAAACAGTGTATGGCCTTGGGGCGAGCGTTTACGACGCCAAAGCCGTGGCGGGGATTTTTGCCGCCAAGGGGCGGCCGGCGTTCAATCCGCTGATTTCGCATATTGCCGAGCCGGACGAACTGGCCGGTTATGCTGCGGCTGATGAGCGGGCGTTGTTTCTGGCGCGGAAGTTCTGGCCGGGACCGCTGACGTTTGTCCTGCCGCGCAAGGACGAGAACCCGGCGCTGGATTTGGTCTGCGCGGGATTGAAGACGATTACGGTGCGCTGCCCGCGACATCCGGCGGCGTTGGAACTTATCCGTAAAAGCGGGGTGCCGATTGCCGCGCCGTCCGCCAACCGCTCGCAGACGATTTCGCCGACGACGGCACAGGCGGTTTATGAGAGCCTCGGCGACAGGGTAGATATGATTTTGGACGGAGGTTCCTGCACGGTCGGCGTTGAATCGACCATTTTGGACTTGACGACGCGGCAGGCAGTGCTGTTGCGCGCCGGGGGCATTACCAGGGAAGAACTGGAAGAGGCTCTGGGCGAAACAGTACAGATTTCCGACGGTAATCCGAACAAACCGACATCTCCCGGACAGCTGTTGAAACATTATGCGCCGGCAAAGAAATTCCGCATTAACGCTTTGGCACGCGAGGAAGGCGAGCTGTTTATCGGTTTCGGCAAGGGCTATGAGTGGGCGGAAATGAACCTCAGCCCCAGCGGCGATTTGCGCGAGGCAGCGGCAAACCTGTTTGCTTATATGCGGGCGGCGGACAAAGATACGCGTTTTGCCAAAATGGCGATGGCGCCGATACCGTTTGAGGGGTTGGGGCTGGCGATAAACGACAGGATTAAGCGCGCGGCACGCTAGAGTTTGGTACAAGGGGCAGAGCGCAAGGCGATAAAAGAGGTATGGCAGAGAGCTGTGCAGGGAAGGTTAGGGCACGCATTATGGGACATGAGGTGCGGCATAGAGCGGCGCAGCTGGAGGGATGATGCAGGGTGCGAAAAAAACAGAAAAAGTTAATCTTTTAGTTAAAAATTGCTTTTTATATCCTTGATTTTATCTTCTATTTTAGCTTTGCCTTTTTCTTTTATATCATTAAATTCCTGAACGATGGAACCGCGGTATTCCATGGCCCATGCGACCATTGAATCAATCACGGGCTTGAGATTATAGCCGAGACTGGTCAGGGTGTAATCGACGCGCGGCGGTATCTGCGCATAAACATGGCGGACGAGGATGCCGTTTTCTTCAAGCATACGCAGGTTGGACGTCAGTACTTTCTGCGTGATGCTGCCCAGTTCCTTTTTCAGTTCGCCAAAACGTTTGGTGCCGTCCATCAGGCTTTCGATAATCTGCACTTTCCAGCGGTCGCCCAACATTTTTATCGTCGTTTCGGCAAGATTTAGAGAAACTTTTTCCATTGGTTTTATGCTCCTTTGTTGCGTTTGGCTTTGCTTCCCGGCTTTTGGCGCAAAAGTTCGGCATCAGGTTGGGCACCAAGCATTTCCGGAAGCCTGCTGCGGGATAATTTAGGCGTTAAAACCGGAGTTGACAAGGGAAAAATCGGAATAATGCAATGTTTTTTGGGGAGAATGAGCTTTTGGGAGAAGAAACGGCGGGGAGGTTCGGCTGCCGGAGAGAACAGGGATAGAAGACGCAGGATAAGACAGCGATGAAGGGACTGGACAAGATAACGTTGGAGGGGCGGGACAAGGCAGCGATGAGGGGGCTGGAGAAGGCAGCGGTGAGGGGGCTGGAGAAGGCAGCGGTGAGGGGCGGGACAAGGCAGGGATAAGAAGCAGAAGAAAACAAGGGGAGCAATAGGTGGGGAACGTGCCGGCAGTGAGAAAAAGAAATGTTACGATTCTGTTACAATATGGGGATAATGACGTTTTTTGTTGATTTTTTGGAAAAAATAGTGTATACTGCCACTATATATGTATATATGGGTGGAGCTTATTTATGTATTTATTGATGCTGCTTGCGACGTTTATGGCGTCGATATACGGATACAATCTGTCAGCGCGTCCCGATTATGACCGGGATATTGCGAAGAAAAAAGCTGCGTCCATCATTTTCAAATTCGGTTATCAGTTTAAGGCGGTACGCATGGTAATCGTCGACATCATCAACGGCAATTTCAAGGCAGCGGACGGGGCTGACATCCCGTGGATTTTGCCGGGAGATATGTTTTATGCGAGATTTGATGCGAGCGGGGTTGACGATAACGAAGACATCCATACTTTTGTCAATCAGCAGGGGTCGGAGCATCTGGTTTACCTCAGGGCGAAAAACAAACAAGGCCAGGACAATATCGGCGCCAAAGACTATCTGATGGCCGGGCGGCGGGTATATGACGGTTCGGAAATGGGATTTAAAATCCTGTGTCTGGACAAGCCCATGAACGAGAACGGGAGCAAAAACTGCATATCAACAACAGATGCGGACGGCAACATTACCAAATCGTGCTGCCATGTTTTGCAGGACGGCGGGCGCTACATGGTGGCGTACAAAAAACTTGACGCCCGGTGGATTAACCGGATTTCGGGCGAGGTTACGCTGGATTTTATCAAAGCGCTGGCGCCGAAGGTGTATTATGACAATATCGGCGTTATCCGCTGGGGAAAGACGCCGGGCAAAAACGAAATGGCCTGGCAGTTTCGCGGCAAAATCAACTTTTTGCCGGTTTACGCCGACGATTTGGAGGAGTGGCAGGATAAAACGAACAATACGCAGTCTTATCCGGTAGAACGGCGGAACCGTGCCGAATGGACACTGCCGGTATGGATTTTTGGCAAAGATTTTTTTCAGTCGAAGGTTAACGGGAAAATGGAGACAATCTGCGATGAAAACCAGCCCTGCCTGTTTAAGATACAGAGCTTTTAGGGCGGAAAGGGTCGAGAGAAGCGTTTAAACGGGATGTTGTAACGGGGGAGAAACGGGAAAGTGTCGAGGCGGAGAGATGAGCAGAGAGAAACGGGAAAATGCCGGAGCGGAGAGATGAGCGGGGAGAAACGAACGGAATGTTGAAGCAGAAAGGTGCGAGCGGAATGTCGGGGCGGAGAGATATATCAGAAGAAAAACGGCAGGGAATTTTTGATAAAGGAGGTTTAACAATGACTAAATTTTCAGATAAATCGGAGCAGCGCGGTACGCTTCTGGTTGAAGCGCTCGCAATGCTGGGTCTGATTGCAATGGTTACGCCGACCCTTTATAAAAAATCCGCGGAACGCCTGCAGGAAATTCAGGACATTAACGTCGCTTCGCAGGCGCGGACGATGAGTAACGTCATGGATGCCTATATCCGTCAGAACTTTTCCGGCCTGATGAGCTCGGCGGCGGAGGTTTCCAACAGTACGGTGGTTATTGAGTTTGACGATAACCAGTCCGGAGCATACCGCATCGGCTATTCAAGCTATCTGCCGTATGGCTACAAGCCGGACGAACTGCGCGGTTTTGACAAGCCGAAAGTTTATGTCCACCGTGATGACAGTACGCTGGTTTCGTACGTTTTGTATCCGAAAATTATCGATATCGGCAGCAAGCGCGCGGCGCGCATGGCCTCGCTGGTCGGCGCGAACGGCGGTATCATCACCGACGTCAAGGAAGCCAAAGGTACGGGCGGCGCGTGGTTCCTGGACAGCACGATGGTCGAGGATTTGGAATTTGACGATTCTTCCCTGACCGAAAATTCGCTGATTGTTACGTCCAACGAGCCGGTTTCGATGAGCTATGACGACAGCGCGAAATACCTGTACCGCGTACCGCCGAATCCGGCTGACGACGCAGGCGCCTATTTCCACAACACAATGGTAACCGACCTTTATATGGGCGGGCACGCGGCAACGGAAGACGGCGACTATGCGGCTTATGCCAACGACTATTATTCCATTTTTAACGTCAAGAAACTGACGATGAACACGGACTGCAACCGTGAGTTTATTTCCGATAAAGCGTCGTCATCGCCGGAAGGGCTCTGCGATCCGAACGTTGCCGATCTTTATATCGGCAAACCGTTCAGAAAGACGCTGGACATTGCGACGCATACGCCTCAAGTTGAGGCCAGCAACGGCGCGGCATGGATTTACGGCAACCTGGCGGCGCTGAGCGAGAACTTCCAGTTGTTCCGCGAAGAAGCGCTGTATGACGGCAATGCACGCGAGCGCTTCGGGTATGATGCGGATATGAACCGCAAAACCGACGGGTATGATGTTCTGCAGTTTGCCCGGATGAACAGCACCGGCACCGGCGACGAGGAAATCGTTGTCTTGCGGGCGGAGAACAAGGAAAATGCCGAACGTGTGGCAATGATGGACGAATTCGTGCAGGTTAAGCGCCGCAGCGACTCTTCAAACGTTACCGACTTCCTTATCGGAGAGTCTTCGGGAACCGGCGGCGAGGGCGCTTTGTTGCAGGCTTTCCGCGACGGAACGACCAACGAGGTGCACATTAACCAGAATTCGGCGTCTTCGATTACGGAAATCAACCGCCAGGGCGGTACGGTTTATATCAACGGCGGCTCTTCGGCGACGACCAACATGGTAACGCACATCAACGACATGGGCGGCAACCTGTATGCCGGGCACGACGGCGGCTGGCTGCAGGCGCAGGGCTTTGACAGCAGCGCGAGGGTTCACCTGCTGGCGAACGTCAACAGCGCCGGCGTGGACAACCGCGTGTTTACGATAGGGCATGACATCAGCGATACCGGCGGCGTCGGCGACGCTTACAACACCAACCATATGATGTACGGCGACAGGGACAAGGTTTCGCTGCGCGGCGGTGCGGTTCGCGTCTATTCCGACGAGGGATATACGGGAACTGAGGCCGGACCGGTGGCTTTTCAGCCGACGGACGTATCCGTTGCCAACGAATATAAAGACCTGGGCGGCAAGACGCTTGAACACCTGACGACGGTGGCGTCGCGTTATACCGATATTCTCGGCAGAACCTATATGGGCAACAAGAACATGGGCTCGACGGGAACCGACGACGGCAAATATACCCGCGAAAAATATACGCTGGGCGTTGCCGGGTCGGCATGGATTGACGAACTGCTGTGGGCTAGACAGGCCTGGCTGCAGCAGGCGGGCATGAAAGAACTGCACGCCGGGTTTAAGAACTTTGCGCAGTTTTCGAGCGCGCCGCAGACAGCATGGCTCAACGCGTATGACGATATGGTCATTATCCGCAACCCGACCAAGGGCGGAACCAATGATTCGCGCGGCGAAGTCAACGCCGGCAAGAACGACATGATGCTGCAGGCGGATTCGACGAAAATCGTTTTGAACGATACGGCGGGCGCGTGGGCCTGGTTTGAAGACGGCAGCGCGACGGTAGGCGCGGGAACGACGGACGGCACAATCAAGAACTACTTCTTTGCCGATATGGACGGCAACGGCGGTGCCGGTTCGGCGAACGTCATCGGTTCAACGCTGGCGAATATGTACACCATAGATTCCAAAGTTTCGAGCGTTGTGGACATTCAGCGCGAGGCAATGCGTTTCGGCGGGCACTGGTCTTCGTCGTATGCAAACCGGATTGACGCCAAAACGGGAACCTTTACGCTGAAAACCAAGGACGTCAGCTCCACCGACCAGGACGAGGGCGCACAGCTCTATGCCGACGCGGACAAAATCCGGACGAGATGGGTCGACTTTCAGGTAGAGGACGACTCCAGCATCGCGCGGTTTAAGGTGGCGCCGAACGAAGTGCCGGAAAGCAAGACGGCACAGGCCAACGTACAGGTCAACGGCTCGTTCCACGTTACCGGCAACGAAGTTATCCATATCGCTTCCAACTCGTCCAATGCGGTCGGGACGGACGACAACGACCATGCGATGTTTGAAATCGACCCCGAGTACATTCAGGTCTGGGCAAGGGACAGCGACGGCAACTACGCGGCGGGAGGCTCTTCGGCCGGCGGCTATTATGCGATGCTGAAAATCAACCCGAGCGACGTCAAGGGCGGTTCCAGCAATATCAACGATACGGAAGACGCGTCGATTTATATCCGCAAAGGGGCGATTGAACTGGAAGAAAGCTATGCCAACGGGACGCCGTCGACTTTTGGGGCGGACGAAGGTTTCGGCTATATCAAAGCCAACCGCTTTGTTTCCAACACCAACGAAACGGTGCCGGAAATCAGCGGCAAAACCGACCGCGGCACGCAGTATGACCAATATATGGTCAACCCGGCCTATACGTCGGTCATGCACGACATCAAGCTGACGACGCGCGGCGGCGCAAGGCTGAGCGACGCTTTGCCGGACTTTGTGCTCAAGGGAATTTACAACGTGTCGAACGACTATGTCGAAGGTGTCGGCGGCGGCAAGACGACGCGCATCAAGTGGAGCGCGGGCGATTCATGGAAAGGGCCGACGGAAAATTCCGACGTGGCATGGGCTTCGCCGTATCTCGGCAAAATCCCGTATGCTTTGTGCCCCCCGGGATACAGAAACATGGCAACGGTCGTGCCGACGTCGTTTAACATGGGGCAGGCCGGCGAAATCATCCAGGCGAGCAAGGTTTCCGGCATGCCGAACGCCAGTGCCGTCAACGGCCAGTGGTTTGTCAACCAGGCGACACGGCAGGCCAAGATTTTGGAAACCGCCAGAGGATGGGGAATAGACAAGATGAACGACGCCATTATCTATCCGGGCATGGAGGCGGTCAGCAGCCTGATTTACAACGGCATTTATCAGGACGGCAACACGCACAGTTCGTTCCTGGCGCAGACGCTGACCCGAACCGAGGGATGGTATCTGGGGCTGAAGGCTGAATATACGGATTCCGCGGCAACGCAGACGAAGTCAGACCTTGTTGCCAATGTCGGTGATCAGAACGTCGGAACCTATACCTATACCACAGACGGAACCGACCAGTACGCCGTGGCCCAGCCGCTGTATTTCCAGCAGAATACATGGCTGAAAACCGCACTGGAGCCGTTTGACGAAGGTTGGCATGCGCGTATGGGCTTTATTTACGATACCGATTATTACAAGAACCTCGGAAGCGGCGGCGGCAATGAAGGCATCTTTTCGAACAACAACGAAGAAGGGTATAACGACAGCAGCAATACAAACCCGAGTTTTCAGGGCGGAAACTTTGTCTGGAACCTGTTTCCGGTGCCGACCAATACGCTGGAAGGGCACGCGACGGTATATTGCTACTTTGACCGTTCCGCCTTTAACAAAGGCGACTGGGTAAATAAAGTCGACCAGATTGACCAGCTTGACGATTACCGCGATATCGAGAGCAAAACAACGCCTGAGAATCAGGATTATATCAACAGGCTGAACGATCCGTCGCTGAGGTACAGCGACCCGTGGTAAGCGGCTGCGGCGGCGTGCCGCGTGCCATTTGAACCGGAAGTTGCTGATTGCGTGAGGCAATGACAATCATCGCAGCGAGGGTCAGCTGTATTTGAAAAGCAGAAGGGAAGGGCGTTCGGGAAACCGGCGCCCTTTTGGCGTGGGCGGAGAACCGCCCTTGTGCACGGGCAGAGACCGCTCTTTGCGTACGGGCAGAGAACCGTTCTTTGCGTACAAGTAGAGAACCGTTCTTTGCGTATGGGTAGAGAATGACGGAGAGCAGAATATCAGGGGAGGGCGGCGAAAGGTATGCCGGAGCCGGAACGCAACGGGCGTTTCCGAGGCGGAAAGGGGCAGTACGGGGCTATGAGGCCGGCGGGCCGGGCACTGGTACGGGTACACTAAACGGGCGGTTTCGTATACTTCCGGCGAGGTCGTTTCCGCGGGCGGCGGCGCTTATATATAAAGCGTAAATCTTGTTTATAAGTTGCGGAATGGCTTTGCTAACGGGATTTTTCCCTTTTATGCTTGGGGGCATAATGTAGTAACTTTTATGTATAGAGGATGTAGAGAAATGGATATCTGCAACAGTATCAGCGAACTGGCGTATTTATCCGGCATTGAGCTTACGGCAACGCTGGATACGAAAGTCGGTCTGCTCAAGGCTATGGATATTCTCGACGAAAATTTTGATTGTCATACGGCGGACGCCGGACAGCAGGAAAAAAACTTCCGGCTGGTTGAGAAGATTATAGAAGAAAAAAAGAACGCCAATTTTATCAACATTGTGCACCATGTGCCGATTTTGCTGCAAAACGAACCGCCGGCGGTAGAGGTTTCGCTGCCGGACGGCGCGACGATGCTGAAATGGAATTTTTACGAAGACGAAGACCCGAAGAAATATTACCGCGGCGAAGTCGTTATTGAAGACTCGGACAAGTTTTACAGCGGGGAAGTCAACATCAGCGATTTGGAGCGGCTGGGGCAGAACGAAGGTTCCAACGAACGCGAAATCAACGGGACGACATACCGCAAGTACCGCTTTAAGTTTCCGTTTGACGTCAGGCTCGGCTATCATAATGTCGAGTTTTCGTATATTGACAAGAACGGCGTGGAAGTCGTGCAGAAGACAAGGCTGATTTCGGCGCCGCAAAAATGTTACGACGGGCTGGGCATTACCGAAGGAAAGAAAACCTGGGGCGTGCCGACGCAGCTGTACGAACAGGTCAGCGAGAACAACCTCGGTATCGGCAACTTCAGCGATTTGGCGCATCTGGGGTATATTCTCGGCAAAAACGGCGCCGGGGTGATGGGTGTCAACCCGCTGCACGCCACCCGCGACGACCAGCCGGAAAACGCTTCGCCGTACGGGCCGGACAGCCGCATGTTTTTCAACTATATTTATGTTGACGTTACGGCCGTTGACGAGTTCAAAAACAGCAAGCGCATCAGGGATTATTACAACAGCCCGGAATTTCAGGAAAAGCTGAAAATCAACCGCCGCCGCACCTATGTCGACTATACGACGACGCAGGCGCTGGTGGACGACATCCTGCACCGGTGCTTTGAGGAATTCAAATATTCGCCGGAAAGCGAAGAGGCACGCAACCGCTTTAACGTATACTGCGACGACAAAGGGCAGGATTTGGAAATGTTTGCGACGTTCCGTGCGCTTTCCAAATATTTTGCGGGGCAGAATCCGGCGCCGGCGCTCTGGAAAGACTGGCCCGAGGCTTATAAAAACCCGCATTCGCCGGAAGTAGAGGCTTTTAAGCGCCAGCACCGCAGCGAAATCGACTACTTCAAATACACGCAGTGGCTGTGCGAAAATCAGCTGCAGCAGGTTAAGGAAAACTGCCTGAACTCGGGCATGAAAATCGGCCTGTACATGGATATGGCTGTCGGCGCGTCGTGCAAAGGGTTTGAAGCGTGGTATTATTCCGACCTTTACCTTAAAGGGACGGCTGGGGCGAAGCCCGACATACTTTCGGCCAGCGGGCAGAAATGGGGTCTTCTGGGCTTTAACCCGGTCAAACTGCAAGAGCAGGGGTACGAGCCTTACCGCAGAATTCTGGAAGCCAATATGCGCTATGCCGGGTGCCTCAGAATCGACCACGTTTTGCAGCTGCACCGGCTGTTTATGTTTCCGGACAACGGCGCGGAAGGCAACTATGTTTATTACAACGTCAAGGAACTGATGGCGATTGTGGCGCTTGAAAGCCACCGCAACAAAACGATGGTTATCGGCGAAGACCTGGGCGACATGACGGACGACCTGCGCCGTAATATGGAAAACTTCGGCATTTTGTCGTACCGGGTGCTGCCGTTTGAGCGCAAGAGCGATATGTACAGGTCAATGCGGCATCCGGGCGAATATCCGCAGATGTCGGTCTGCGCGCCGTCAACGCACGATACGCCGACTCTGGTCAGCCAGTGGAACGTGCAGCACGTCTGGCAGCAAAAGCTGCTTGGCGTTTTGAATGACAAGCAGGCTGACGATGCATTTGAACAATATGCATCGCAGCGCGAAGGCATGAACTGGATTTTGGGGCATTACGGAATCTGGGACGAAGTGGGCGGTTCGTACGTCGCCGACCCGAGAGGAGATCCTAATACAGTGCCGGCGGAATACATTCCGGCCGTAACGACATTTTTGGCCAGAAGCAATTCGGCGATTATGCTGATGCCGTTTTCCGACATTTACGGTTTGGGGGAGATGGGCAACGTGCCCGGCATGCCGGAAATGGAATGGTCGGTCGAAAAGCCGATACTGGAAATCCGCGGCGATAAATCTTATCCGAACTGGCGCAAGAAAATGCACATTCCGGTCGAGCATGTCGAAGACGTGGAAATGTTCAAGCGGGTTGCGGGCATCCTCAACCGGTACCGCCCCGACGGCAACGACGGCCGCGGACGCTATTACCAGTTTGAGCGCATGGGCAACAACAATGCGTCGACGATCGATTTTGAAAAATACAAGCGGCTGCACGACATTATCAAGCATCGCGACGAATACCGGCTGGAACAGATTTTGGAACACCGCTACAGCGATACCTACAAGCTGCGTCTTGACCATCGCCGGGTTGAAACCCAGACGCGTTATGACGAGGCAGTGCGGGCATGGAACGAACGCGATACGACGAACGATGCCTTGTTTGACAACGGCGCGATGCCGGGCGGCCTGCCGCTTGACGGACAGGCGGCGCCGGATTTGCTGCAACAGGCCGGGGAAGAACAGGCAAGAATGCCTGAAAACGGCGGACAAACGCAGGAAGCCTCACTGATTATGCTTGACAAATACAAAAAACATCAGGGGCGTTAGGAGGATTTGGCCGGTTCCGGCAGTAATGAACCCGAGCGATTAAAATACGGCAGTTTAACCATATTTTAAATCTTTAGGTTTAGAAAATATTTTTAGGTATGTATATTTGAATGTTATTTGAATAAGGCAGGCTGACTCTATGGAAAAAAAGCAACAAGTACGGGCGATTTTTCAGGTAGGGGCGTGGCTTGCCTTTATTATGCTGGGATATCTTGGCATCAGAAGCTATAAGCTTTCGGTCGAAAAGCTCAAGACAAACAAGTGCATTGAAGAGATTGAAACGCTGTCGCGCGGCATCCAGTTTTATTTTCAGGGACAGCGCGATTACGGCGAGTTCAATTATAAACAGGCGGTGTCTTTCAAGCTTATCCCGAAGGATATGTTCAAAGAGGGCTTTACGGAAGCGACCAATGCGTACATGGGCGGGGTGGACTTCTTTTATTCGTCCCTGACTCCCGGAGACAAAAACAAGGCTTTTGAAATTTCGTTTCAGGGGCTGAGCCGGTATGCGTGTGTTGAACTGGTACGGATGAACTGGGGCAGCTCGGATATGAGCAACCTGATTGCCGTGGCAGGGTATGCGGCGCCGACGCCGTCCGGCGTTTTAGATGAGATTTATCCAGATACGCAGCAGAAAGACATCAAATCACGCAATATCTTTATGGCCAATGAAGCGCCTTATGTCAGTCTGGACAAGCTGGAAAGCGTCTGCGGCTGCGACGGCGACAACTGTTCGGTCGTATGGAAATTCCGGTAAGCGAAGGAATGGACGAAGGCGTCCGGGGCGGACGATGAGGCGGCAGTGCTGAAGCCGTCCCGAGAAACCGATGGTAAACGGAGCGCATTTTTTGCTTGCAAAATTCTGAGGCTGTGCTATAAAAGTCCGCAGTTTGGCGCGGCTTGACGAGGTTTTTTGGCTGGGCGGCGCAGTTTGGCGATAAAATTAAATTTTCAAACAGGGATGATTATGACAGAAGAAATCAGTGAACAGAGACAGAGCCGCCTGAACAAGCTGGCGAAACTTGAAGAAATGGGCTACAATCCGTATCCTTACCGGTTTAAGCCGGACAGCTTTGCCAAACCGCTGCAGGAAAAATACAAGGAACTGCCTGCCGGAGAGAATACCGAAGACCGGGTAACGGTTGCGGGCAGGGCAATGGCGGTCAGAAACGACGGTATGTTTATCGACCTGAAAGACAAGAGCGGCAATATTCAGATTTTCTGTCATAAGTCGCATTTGCCTGAAGATAACCTGAAGCTCTTGAAATGTCTTGACATCGGCGACATCATCGGCGTTACCGGGTTTATCCGCCGGACGCCTCGGGGCGAACTTTCGGTGGCGGCGGAGAAGTTTGACATTATTGCCAAGTCGCTGGAGCCGCTGCCGGAGAAATTCCACGGGCTGACGGATGTGGAAACCCGCTATCGCAAACGCTATGTCGATTTGATTATCAACGACGAGGCTAAGGAAATCCTGCTGACGCGGTGCCGTATTGTTTCCGCGGTGCGTGAGTTCTTTAACGGCGAGGAATTTCTGGAAGTGGAAACGCCGACATTCCATCCGATTATGGGCGGTGCGAATGCCAAACCGTTCATCACGCACTACAACGCACTTGATAACGACTTTTATCTGCGCGTGGCGACCGAGCTGTATCTGAAAAAACTGGTGGTCGGCGGTATTGACCGGGTGTTTGAAATCGGCAAAAACTACCGCAACGAGGGAATTGACAAAAACCATGTGCCGGAATTTACGGGGCTGGAGGCGTATATGGCGTATGGCGACTATAACGATATGGCCGATTTGATTTACCGGTTGGTGCGATTTGTCGTCAATAAGGTGTTCGGTACCGACAAGCTGGTGTTGGAAGGGCACGAAATTGATTTTTCAAAGCCGTTTCCGAAAGTTTCCATCATTGACCTTATCAAGCGCGAAACCGGAGCGGATTTCCTGAGCGTCGAAACAGTCGAAGATGCGCGGGCGCTGGCAAAATCGGTCGGAGTTGATGCTGACCATTGTTCAAACTGGGGCAAGGTTGTGCAGGAAGTATTTGACGAAAAGGTCGAGCATATGCTGATTGAGCCGATTCACGTTTCCGATATGCCGAAAGATATTTCGCCGCTGGCCAAAACCCACCGCGACAATCCGCGGCTGGTGGAGCATTTTGATACCTATCTGCTCGGTATGGAACTCGGCTGCGCGTATTCCGAACTTTCCAACCCGCTGGAACAGCTGGAACGCTTTAAGGCACAAATGGCGGAGCGCGAGAACGGCGACGACGAAGCGCAGATGCTTGACGAGAGCTTTATTGACGCGCTGTCATACGGTTTTGTGCCGACGACAGGCATGGGCATGGGCATGGACCGGCTGGCAAAACTGCTGACCGGGGCGGCGACGCTGCGCGACGTTATCCTGTTTCCGACGCTGAAGAAAGCAAAATAAAACAAGGCAGCAAGACCAAGAGACATATCAGGTATTTGATGCCTGTATGCCCAAAAAAAAGGCCGGCAGTTTTGTACTGTCGGTCTTTTTGTCATCTGAAACCCGCGTTTTGGGCGTGTGGGTTACTTTTTGCATTATGCCGATAGAGGCTAAAATAAAATGCTTTCATCGTCGGCATCGTCGCTGTACCCATTTTCCAATGCCGTGTAAATACATATAACGGCCGGCATTATCAGCGAATACAGAAATATGTTTCCGGCGGTTGCTTCAACGCCTGGGATTATGGCAGCGACCAGAGCGAAAATAATCAGGCTGGCCACATATAAGACGATGAATTCAATTAAAAATTTTTTCATTTTTTGTTGTTTTAATAATAAGATACAATTTAATAATCACTGTCGGCGTTTCAGGCAGATACGCCGACGGTTAAGCATTATCGCCGGCGTAAGGGGAGAAAAATCCCCGGTTGAGTTTCTGCCCAACAGATTATCCGTTGCAGGCGGCGCATTCCTAAGCGTCCATAGCCTCCCGTTCTTCAGAGGTAACGAGTTTCTGGCGGAGCAGGAGGTCGGCCATGTTTCGGATTTCCCAGGTCAGCGCATCTTTCATCCGGCAGCGGTTTTTCTTGACCTCGCGCAGGAGGTTGGCCAGCTGGCAGACGGATTTCAGGTTTTTGACCGGGACGCTGAATTCCCTGCCGCAGAAACGGACGGTTTTGTTCATCAGTTTCAGGCGGTAGTGGCGGCGCAGGAAAGCGTCGGCCTCGCGGATTTCGGGCGTGATTTCAATCAGCCCGTCAATCGGCTTTTGGAAAGTTCCGGCGTAGCGTTCGCAGCGTTCAAGCGTTCCCGCGATTTCATGGAACATCATTTCCATTTGGGCGAGCCCTTTGCCGTTCATCAGTTTGGCCGCTTCATCAAGCTTTTCTTCAATAACGAAGTAGCGGGAGATTATCTCCGGAGCCTGCTGGGCAACGGTGCGCTCGGTGCGCAGCGACTGGCGCTTGGTTATGCACCAAATCGCGGTTTGCCCGGCGGGGATAATCTTTTTTACCGCCTGAACGTTGGCTCCGGTGTTGGTGCCGAGAGGCGCCAGCCCGATGCTTTGAGGCGAAACCCCGAGGCGAATGCAGACGTCGCGCAGCAGTTCCGCTTCGCTTTTGTCATGCGTATGCCGGCTCAAAAGGCCTTTGCCGCCGACGCAGAGCACCGCGGGGCGGTAACCGTATTCGGCACGGATTTTGTGGTACATCCAGGAAGCCCAGAGGGCTGAGGTCGGGTCGTCGTCAATGGCAATGACAAAATCGGCGCGAACCGGTTTGTTTGCCTTGACAAAACAGTTACTTTTGACGGCCAGAGCATTGTAAATGACTTCTGCGGCCCGGTGCGAGCGTGCAAACATTTTTTCGTTCATAATTGTTTTTGTTTTATAGTAAGACATAATTTTTATATAAGCGGAAAACAATATAACGTGTTTTTGTCTATATGTCAACACAAAATTCGGGATGCGGCGGCAGACAGGCGGAGCTGAGTGCGAGCCGGACAGACGGCGGTCAGCGGGACACGGGGCGATATGCGGGCAGGGCAAGCGAGAACAGAACGGCAGGAGAGCAACGGGACACGGGGCCGAAAGCGAGCAGGGCAAACGAGAGCAGAACGGCAGGAGGGCAGCAGAATACGGGGCCGAAAGCGGGCAGGCGGCAGGGGAAACAGGAGAAGCGGGCGGCAATGTCTGGGGTTAAGTTATTTTTTTGCTTGTCTGGCAGGGATTGTTTTGCTTTAATTTCAAGACAGCAGTTCAGGCTTTTTAGGAGGTATCATGCAAAAGCTGTGGGTTCTTTTGTTGCTGGCTGCCGGATTTGCCGGGGGATATTCCTACCGCAATGTCGGGGAGCCGTATAAGCTGGACTATCGCAGGGCGGTTGTCAACCTGCCCATTACATTTACCAAACATCTTAATAATGACAAATATGCGCTGGGGGAAAAGTATCTGGCGGAGGATTTGGCCGCGGAGCTTAAAAAACAGGGCATTGACACGCGGCTCTATACGTTTGAGGACACTTTTTCAAACCGGAATTTTAACGAAGGGTTTGAAATCTATATGAGGGCGGGGCCGGAGCTGCGGCTGGACGGGTATCACCGCTATGCCGACAAAGACCGGATTTCGGTGCTGTTTGAAACCATACCCTACCAGATGCGGGAAGTGAAAAACGCAGACATCGTGTTTACAGGGTCGCCGAAGAAAAACCGCGAATACCGGGAGAAAGGGATTAATTCGCATTTTCTGCCGCAGTTTACGCGGCTGGATAAATTTTACCATGCGCCGCGCGAAAAGCTGAAGAAAAAGGTATTGTTCGTGGCTAACCAATGGCCGGACTTTCCGCTGCGCAAGTCTGTCGAATATGCCAAAAAGAGCGGCGTAGAACTGGAAGTTTTCGGCGACAACTGGGAAAACAGCCTGTTTGGCGAGTATGCCGGATGGTGGAAAGCAAGGCAGATACCCAACGACCAGCTGAAATATTTTTATTCGTCGGCGGACATCGTCCTTAACGATACGCGGCCGGATATGATTGAAGCCGGGTTTATCAGCAACCGGATTTTTGACGCGACGGCGTGCAAGGCGTTTGTCATTTCCGACTATATGCCTGAAATTGAGGAGATTTACGGGGATTCGGTACCGATGTACAGGAATGCGCGCGAGTTTAAGCAGCTGATAGAATATTATCTGGCACATCCCGAGGAACGGCGGAAAAAGGCGGAGCAGGCGTATCAGATTACGCGGGAACGTTTTGCCGCGGGGGCGGTTATCGGGAAAATGGCAGAGGTGTTGCAAGATTTTGCCGCGCGGCTGCCGGAACGGGAGTAACGGCTTTGGAACAGGAGAGGCAATGCCGCGGGCCGGCGTATAAAGCGGGCGGACAGAGGAAAACAGTCAGGAATACGGGCAGAGAGATGACGGAAATGATCAGAACGGCGGGAAAAAGAGCGAGCGGGAAAACGATTGCGACTGCGGCAAAAAAAAGTAAGAACGGGGAAGCCGCGGCTGCGGCGGCGGAAAAGAGAACAGGCGTAAGAAAGGCAGGTGCAGAGAAAATGTCCGGAGCAGAGAAAACGTCCGGGGCAGAGAAAACAGCCCGTATGCGGCGGATTATGAAAACGGCGGCAGCCGTTGCCGTGGCGCTGTTTATCGGCTGGACGGGCGGTTATGTTACGGCGGACGGCATGGGGCTGAAGACGGACAGCAGGCTGGTGGCGTTCCGAATCGGCAACCAGCGGGACGTTATCGACTATGATATGCTGGCGGCAATCCGCTTTCTGGAATATAAATTCAGGCAGGAAGGGTATAAAATCGCCGGGTATGCGTATGCGGGGGATATGTATCCGAAAGAGCTGGACGCGGCAGGCGTGAACGTTTTTGTGCGCGGCTTTCCGAATTTTTATGACCTGAGGATGAATCCGAACAGCCGCAATATCTATTATATGCACCGGTTTGCCCAGTTTTATGCCGAAGAACTGCGCAATTTTGACTATTATCTGTCGTCGCAGAAAAAAGTTCTTGATGCGGTTGACGGGCGGGTCAGGGTTGATTTGCTGCCGGGCGGTTTTGTGCCGCACGAACGCCTGATTCCCGGCACGTACGCGTATGATGTGCTGTATATTTATGAATTTTACAATCCGGTATATGACGCGTTTATCCGGCGTTACAACAATCCGAAAACGTACAGCGGCGCCAGGTTTGCGGCGCTGAGCGACGAAGAACGGGAAGAAGAGCTGAAAAAGGCGAAACTGGTGGTGTATGAAATGGGGCCGGTCGGCGAGGACGATGAAATTTATGTTCCGTATGCGGCTTATGACATTATCAGTTACGGGCGGCCGCTGCTGACCAACCGCAAGCCTAATCTCGACTGGTATTTCGGCGGCGACGTCTGGCTGTTTGACGACGTTGAGAGCATGGCGCTGGCGACCAATCAGGCGTTGAACACGGCGGACGGCATTCGCGAAAGGAAAGCTGCCGACGCGCGGCTGATACTGGAATCTTTTATGAATATGCGGGTGCCCTTTATGCAAAAGCTTGGCGCGGATATTTCGCAGCCGGGGCGGAGCGAAAAGGCAGCGCAGAGAGATTCTGTTCCGGGCGGCCCATTGCGGCGCCGGGGTTGATATGCAAAAAAAATGCCATATTTTTTACAGGGATTTAGAAACTGTTAACTAAATCAATAGTATTAATAACATTATGCCGGCGGAGGAGCGTCCAACGCAAGAAGGAAAGGCGGCAGACAGTGCCTGCCCGTGCCGAACCGGCGGACGGCATGAACGGCTTTGCAGCCGCGGGTGCGTCCGGAACGGCATACGTGAGGAAAATATAATAAGGAAATTAAAACATGACTACAAACGCACAAGTTGATTTTTTGAACGACATTAAAGACAAAAAAGTTTCGGTTACCGTGTTTTTGATTAACGGCGTGAAACTGCAGGGCGTTATTACCTGGTTTGACGGAACGTCTCTGCTGTTAAGACGCGACGGGCACACTCAACTTGTCTATACGCACGCCGTTTCGACGATTATGCCGGCAACGCCGATTGACGTGGTTGAAGGATAATCAGCCCTTTGCCGCAGCTGAAGGCCGGCTTTTGAATGGCAGGCTTTTGAATGGCAGTTTTTTTCTGCCGAAAGCGGGCGGGCGACAGATGCTTGCAGAAGAACGCCGGACGGGCCTTTGGGGCCGGAGCCGGCGTTCGGCTGTCAGGGGAGAAAGGAAAGGCCTGTAAACGGTATCAGGCCGGCAGAAGGGAAATTTGACTGATGAGGCAGGTTTGTTAGAGATTGAAAAAGACAGAAAGACCAAGACGGCGGTTATCTGCCCGGTTATCAAAACCGCGGCGGGGATGATGACGGCAGAAGAAGAGGCGGCGCGGGAAAACGAAGCGGCAGGGCTGGTGTTGGCGATGGGGCAGGAGGTTGTCTTCTGCGAAACGGTCAGAATGTCCGCGATTGTGCCGAAGAGCTTTTTCGGCAAGGGAACGCTGGAGCGGCTGAAAACAGCCTGTGAGGAAAAAGGCGCCGAACTGCTGGTGGTGGATATGCCGGTATCGGCGGTACAGCAGCGCAATCTGGAAAAGATGCTCAATATGAAAGTCATTGACAGGACGGCGGTTATTCTGGAAATTTTCGGGCAAAGGGCGCAGACCCGCGAAGGAAAATTACAGGTGGAACTGGCGCATCTGACTTACCAGCGCGGCAGGCTGGTGCGGAGCTGGACACACCTGGAGCGCCAAAGGGGCGGCGGCGGCTTTCTCGGCGGGCCGGGAGAAACGCAGATAGAACTTGACCGGCGGCATTTGGACGAACGGATTGTCAAAATCAAAAAAGAGCTGGAAAAAGTCCGGCAGACACGCTCCATTCAGAGGGCAGCGCGCGTTAAGGTGCCTTATCCGGTGGCGGCGTTGGTCGGCTATACCAACGCGGGGAAGTCGACGCTGTTCAACCTTATTACCAAAGCGGATGTTTTTGCCAAAGACATGCTGTTTGCCACGCTGGATCCGACTCTGCGTAAAATCGAACTCAGAAAAGGGCAGGACATTATCGTGTCGGATACGGTCGGCTTTATCTCGAATCTGCCGCATGAACTGGTGATGGCGTTTCGGGCAACGCTGGAGGAGGTATTGGAAGCGGACGTTATCGTCCACGTTATCGATGCGTCCAACCCCGACAGCAAAACGCAGCGGCAGGATGTGCTTGATGTTTTGCACGAGCTGGGGCTGAGCAAAATTGAGCATGAGCCGAATTATATCGAGGTGTTTAACAAAACCGACAAGCTGGATGCGGCGGCGAAAGCGCGGCTGGCGGAAAGGATTTCCGGGAATACGTCTGCGGCGGCGGTTTCCGCTTTGAGCGGAGAAGGAACGGAAAGGCTGATGCAATTGCTGCGGGAAAAAATCTGTGCCAAAGGCGAACTCAAGACGGTGTCGGTTCCGGTCGGCGACGGCAAGAGGCTGGCGGAGGTTTACCGGACAGCGGAGGTTTTGGAACGGCGGGACGACGGCGAGCGCATTTATCTGCGCGTGAGGTGCTGACGGAACGGGGCGGCTTTCGGGGTTGGCTCGAGCGGGCGGAATTTTGTACCGTGGTTGAAAACAGCGGGGAAGACAGGAAGAAAAAGATTGATTTTGCGGCGGTTTTGCGGTAAAATGGGAGAATAAGAAAGCGGCGGAGCAGCCAAAGCCGGGGAAATCGCCGTTCAGGCTGAACGGCAGAAGAACGGCAATGTAACGGCGAAACGGCTGCATAATGCAGGCGGCGCCGAAAGAGAAAGGCAGCCCCGGGAGAAATACCGGAAGGAAAAAGACGATGGACATAACGGAACTGGAAGACGTATATTCGGAAAACGACAAATATCTTATCCGCGAATATCAGAAACACGGCACGGACGATTTTCTGGTGGCAGGGCTGGGGGACAAAACGTTTGTCGTTCCGTATAAATATACGGTGGGGTCGCATACGCCGAAAACTTCCATCAGCCGCTTTATGGCGTCATTGCTTGATTTTGAAGTACGGGAAGAAGGAAAGTACCTGCGTGCGGGGGAACCGGTGCTGACCGTCGGCTTTGAAGGGCGCGAGTATGTGGTGCCCTACGGCATGACGGGGCGCATTTCGCCGGAGCAGCTGGCCGAAACGGTGCAGGCGCGGGCGGAAGCAAAATACAATACGGTTATTAACGCGGCACGGGCGCTGGAAGCCGCCGGGCATGATACAGGGATGCTGGATTTTTCTTCGGCGGCGGCAGAAAAATATGCCTACCGGCTGGCGGAACTCGGCAGCACGGCGGTTTTGGACAAGGAAACGCCGGAGCGCCTGAAAGTGATGGATTTTCTGCATAAGGCGGGAAACAAGGCGGCGAAGAAATTTAAGGCTTCGGCGCAGGGCATGGCGCGCCAGCTCGGGCGCAAGGTTGTGGAAGCCGAAAGGCAGGCGGCGCGGATTTATGTGCCGAAAAGCTATAAGGCTGCGGCACTGGCGACTCTTCTCGGCGCGGGAACGGCAGGCGTTATGCTGACGGGCAGAGGATGTTCGGACACGGAGCGGCAGGAACAGCAGACCGAAGTGTCGGCAGAGACTGCAACCTATATGGATTTTATGGGGCGGGAACATTCCGACGTTTACGGCAATATCCGGCGGATTCAGGACTGGAAACCCGAAATTACGGCACTGCTGATGGCGGTTGAGGGCTTTTCGGACAAGGCCTTTCCGGACGGGGGAGGCGTACCGACCATCGGTTCGGGCACGACGTTTTATCTGGATGAAAACGGCAGGGAAACCAAGGTCAAGATGGGCGATGAAATTTCCGCCGACGAGGCGATGGAGCATAAGTGGCGCTACATCAACAAATATATGATAGAAACACTGGGCGACGATTTCGGACGGGCCTGCACGGAAAAAGAGGCTATGGCCGGAATCGGGGCAGGGTTCTGCTGGGGGCAGAATGCGTTTGCCAAGTCGGAATTCCTCAAATCCATGAAAAAAGGGGAAGATTTGGACGAGCAGCTGCGCAAACTCAGCGGTTTCCGCAGGCAGAAAGGGCTGTTAAAACGGAGCTATGCCCTGGCGTGCTGCCTGTCCGGCGCATGGACGGCGCAAGATTTGCTGGATTTGCCGGTTTATGAAATCAAGGGCAAAGGGTATGTCCACTGTGCGGTATATACGCTTGATTTGCACGAGATTATGCCCTGCCGCAGCGACGGCAAAGGCGGATATGCCAAAGACAAAGACGGCAACGACGTGCCGAAAGTCGGCGAGGACGGTTTCTGTCTTGATTTTTATCTGGACAAAGCGCAAGACATTAAAGAAAGCCTGATAGCGCAGGCCGAACGCGGCAAAACGCCGTATAAAACGGTGCGCGATTTAATGCCGGAAGATATGCTGCGCCAGCTGGAACCGGAGAGGTTTGGCAGCTTTACGGCGGAATCCGAGCAGCGCCGCGACAGCAGTATCGGTGCGGAGAAAAACGGCAAGGGCCGGACGCTGGTAACGGATGCCCGGGCGTTTAAATGGGGAAGGGACTGATTAAGGAGACGGGGTACCCGGTTAAACGAAAAGGGCTGCCGGTTAAAAAGAAGGGAACAGCCGGTTAAAGCAGAGGGAAAATATCGGGTTAAGGCGAAAAGCCTGTCCGGTCAAAGTAACAGGATGTTAAAGCAACGGCCGACGGCGTATTGGGGTAATGATGAGGGAAAACAGCTTTTTGAAATATTTTATGCTTGCGGCCGGAGCTGCCGAAATCGGGTTTGCATTGTGGGCATTTTATTATCATTATATGTGCATGGATCATGCCGAGCATATCCATGCCGCCTGGCTGGTCTGGCAGGGGCAGGTGCCGTACCGCGATTTTTTTGAGCATCATAATCCGCTGTTCTGGTATGTTCTGGCACCGTTTGTTGCCGCTTTTTATAAAAATGCGCTGGTCTTGTATGCGGCACGGGTTGTGTCGCTCGGGTTTTACATCTTTATGTTTGCGGGGTTTTACAAGCTGTGCCGGGAATTTCTGGCGGTTTCGAAAACGGTTTTCGGGCTGGCGCTGCTGCTGTATTTTCTGGTTTATGACAACTATTACCTGTTGTTTGAACTGCAGCCGGACGCGGCGATGTGGGGCTGTTTTTTCTGGGGGCTGGTTTATTATTTCCGCTTTATCGGCGCGGGAGCCGAAGGGAAGGGGAGTGATATCCGAAAGGCGTATCTGCTCTTTATGGCATCGTTTCTGTTTTTGCAAAAGATACTGATGCTGCTGGCAATTTTGGGCGGTTATACGCTTTATCTGATGCGGCGGCGCAGAATTAACTGCCGGGCGGCATGGCAGGAACTGGCCTGGCCGGCTGCTGTTGCGGCGGCGTTTTTGTTTTGGCTCCATTATACCAACAGCTGGGATTTGTACTTTATATATAATTATGACCTCAATTACTGGATGCAGGAATTTATGGGCGATGCGCGCATTTTGCAGAACTGGCTTGTTGTCGGGGCGCTGCCGCTGGCGGCGATACTGTCGCTGCACCGCTTTCTGGACAGCCGGAACCTTTACCGCGAGCTTTTGGCCGGGCTGATGTTTTTGGAGTTTATCGGCAAAATGGCGGTCGGGGCGCCGTATGTGCAGTATTTTATTTTCAGCAATCTGGTTTCGGCGCTCATTGCCGCGGATTATGCGGTAGGACAAATCCGGCTGAAAAGGGTTAAACTCCTGCTATTGGCCGTGGCTGCGGCGGGGATAGTCCTGCTCTGGCGCCATCCGCCGAACACGCAGTTTCCGCGTTATTATCTTGTACAGGATTACATAACCAAAAATTCCCGGGACAACGAGCCGATTATCAATACGGTTTATTTCTTTTTCAACCTTTACGGGCGCAACCCTTCATACTACTGGTTCGGCTACGGCAACGTGGCACAGGCGGCGTATTATCTGTATGGCGTTGACGAGAAGTTTGACCTTAACCGGGCAGTACGCGAAAATATGCCGAAGTTCGTTTATGCCGTTGAGTATATTAACCTGATGGGAGCGTCGAACAAAGATGATTTGCCGGCGTATCGCGAAAATCTTCAAAAAATATGGGAAAAGCTGCCGGAAAAAAAGGAAAGCCGCAGCGACTTTGTCAAACGATGGACGACGGTTTCGTTCGGCCGGCCGGATTATAACTTTCTGAAGGTTCATTATATGCTGACGCCGTATCCGCCGCTGCTGGCGCGGCGCGATCTTGCGGGCGGTGCGGGGATGCAGCCGGCAGGCAGCAAAGGGGTGTTGCCGGCAGGCAGGGCTGAATTCCGGGTAAAAGAATAAAATTAGAACAAAAAATGCAGCGGACTGTGCAAAACTTTGCAGATATTCTTGTCATACATTGCAAATCGGGCATTATGAAACTATGTTAGGATTTATATTACGGAGCTAAACTGATGGTAAAGACCCTTGTTGTGATTCCGGCGCGCTACGGTTCGTCGCGCTTTCCGGGGAAACCGCTGGCCAAGATTGCCGGCAAAGAAATGCTGCTGCGCGTGGTCGATATTGCGCGCAAGGGAACGGCGCATACCGATGCGCGAATCGTGGTTGCGACCGAGGACGAGCGGATTACGGACTTTTGCAAGATGCACGGAATCGAATGCCTGATGACGTCTGATGCCTGCAAGACCGGCTCCGACCGTGTGTGCGAAGCGGTGAAAATCCTTGATATCAAGCCGGAGCTGATTATCAATCTGCAGGGGGACAATCCGGTCTGTCCGCCGTGGTTTATTGAAGAGTTGATTAAGGCTTTTGAAGAAGATCCGACGGTGGATTTGGTTACGCCGTGCACGGAGCTCAGCTGGGAAGCGCTGGACAAGCTGCGCGAAAGCAAAAAGTCGACGCCGTTTTCGGGGACGACCTGCGTGGCAGACAAGGACGGCTATGCGTTGTGGTTTTCCAAGAACATTATTCCGGCCGTGCGCAAAGAAGACGCTTTGCGCGAAAAGGGCGGCAAAAGCCCAGTGTTGCGGCATATCGGCCTGTATGGATATAAATATGATTCTCTATTCAAATTCAAATCTTTAGAAGAAGGAATTTATGAAAAACTTGAAGGTTTGGAACAGCTGCGCTTTTTGGAAAACGGTATGAAAATCAAGATTGCAAAAGTGGATTACCGTCAGTTTGAAGGAATGAGCGGGGTGGATTCGCCCGAAGACGTGAAGAGGGCGGAAGCTCTGTTTGCCAAATACGGCGAGTTTTAGCGAGCTGTTCTTTGAGAGGCAGAAGCTGAAATTTGTAGAAAAAGCTAAGATATTTTTAGGAGACAAAAACAGATGACGACGAGAATAATTATTGCGCGCCACGGAAATAACTTTACCAAAGAACAGACGCCGCTCCGGGTCGGAGCACGGACAGATTTGCCGCTGGTAGAAACGGAGAGGGGGACAAATATCGGCAAATATCTGAAAATGCGTACGCTTATTCCGGCTGTTGTCTTTGCTGCTCCGCTGAAACGGACGACGGAAACTGCGCGTCTGGCGATTGCGGCGCTGGATAAGGATATCCCGCTGGTGGCTGACAGCCGCTTTACCGAAATCGACTACGGCCCGGACGAAGGCAAGCCGGAGACGGAAGTTGTAGCGCGCGTAGGGCAGGAAGCTATGGACGCCTGGGAACGCGAGGCGATTGTTCCCGCGGGCTGGAATGTTTCGGTGGACGCCATTATCAAAGCCTGGAAAGATTTTGCAGCAGAAGTTGAACGCGATTATAAAGACAAAACGGTTATGGTGGTCAGCTCCAACGGCATTATTCGCTTTGCGCCGCATCTGACGGGAAATTTTAAGAAATTCAGCGAAGAGTTTGATATAAAAGTCGGTACAGGCGGCGTCTGCATTCTGGAAAAAGAAGACGGCGACGCATATTGGACCGTCAAGGAATGGGGTATTAAGCCGAAAGACAAACTGACTGATGCGGTTAAGTCGCATTGAGGCAGTTGAGCACAGCCTTGTTGCGTTTTGGCGCGAATGGCGTTTGCGGGCTTTTAGTTTTCAAATTATGGAATTGTGAAGAGGTTTCAATTGCGGTGTTTAAAGTAAGCGCTTGATTTGAAACCTCTTTTTTCTTTTTCGTATCATTTAGTATACATAAGATATATTATGCGACAAGGTGGAGAGAAGACGGGAGGGGGCTTTGTTTCTGTATTTTTGCGGCATTTTTACTGCATTTAAATAAATTGGCGTCTATTATTAGATTGAACAGGAGCAGACTAATGTTTACATCAGCAGATGCCATACAAAAGGACAATAAAGACAACGCCGCCATATCGCAAGACGCGCAGCGGCGCAATGCCGGTCTGACCGAAAGTACGAACAATCCGGACGGCGCAGCAGCTGCAGAATGTTCGTTTGCAATGTCAGAATATTCGAATACAATGTCAGCGACGGCTGAGCAAAATGTGTTGCAACGGCGTATTCATCTGGCGGCGTATTCGGATTCTGCACCTCAGCCTGTGTCCGGCGGTTCCCGCAGTATGTTTTATTATATGTTTAAATGTATGGTTTTGAAGTATTTTTCGAAAAAAGGACGTGCCAGCCGCAAAGAATATTGGTCTTTTGTATTGTTTACGCTATCGTTGCAAATGCTGGCTTTTTATCTTTTTTATGTCCGGATGGAAGATTTTCCGAATTTGCTGCAAAGTTTGGACGTTATCGGAAAAGTTACGCTTATTCCGACAGTTACGGTTATTATCCGTCGGGTGCACGATTTTGGTAAATCCGGATGGTGGCTGTTTGTACCGACGTATAAGATTATTTTGTTTGCGTTTATCAAAGGCGATGAAGGCGCAAACCAATTCGGCGCTCCGGAATAAATTCTGAAATAAATCCTGAAATAAAGCCAGGAAAGGATTTGGAACAAAATCCTGATTATCCCGAATAAAGCCAGCTGAAGGCAGAACGGCGACATAAGCCGGGCGAAAAACGGGAAGCATAAAAACAATACCGGGCGTAAACCCGGCATTGTCTGTTGAAATATCAGCGAAGATATGGAAAGTCAGATTTCCTCTACGCTTTTAAACGCCTTTTCAATGCTTTGCGGCGGCAATTGGCGGCGGAAAGTTTCCAGCGCGGCAAAATAGCGGTGCAGAAATTCCTTTTTTTGTCCGTCGTGGCCGGCGGCTGAGCGATTCTGTTTGGTGAAATAGAAGTATTCCATATGCAGAATCAAAGCTTGTTTTTCTACAGGGCCGGCCGGTTGTATGCCCCCTGCTCCGTTTTGCGCCGCTTTTACGTCGTCAGCGGCGAAACCGAACGCATGGTTGCAAATGACATTGCTCCCCTTTTGCAATAATGTTTCGGCATAAGCTTCTGAAAACAAATAAAAAGCATTGGCAACGGTCAAAGTTCCGTTCTGGAATGATTCTCCGGCAAGTTTTTTATAATTTTCAGCGGCGGCCGGTGCATGAAGCCCCTCTCCGATGTTTAAAAGCCAGACGGTAAAGTCTGAGTAGTCCAGCTGGAAATCGCTGCCGATGTTCAGATTGTCGACTTCGGCGCTTTGATTCTGGAGGGCTTTTGCCCAGCGGGAACGGCGGTATTCCGGAACACGGAAGACACGTTTCACCTGTTTGGCAAGCGATTGATAAAACAACGTTTTAAATTCGGCGTAAGTGATAACGCCAAGACTGTTGGTAAAAAATGCTAACATAAAGCTTAAAATTTAATAATTATTATTGAAGGCGGTTGTGCCGCCGGTTTGGCAGAATAATACAAAATGTTTGTTTCAAATAGCATCTTGCATATGCAGTGTCAAGGAATTTTTGCGGCAGGCGGTGCGGGAAAACCGCGGGAACAGGCGGCAAAAAACGCTTGATTTTTGCCGCAGGCAGCGGTAAATGTAATTTGGTTTCGGGGAACCGGATTGGTTTCGGGAAACCGGAGCGGCAGAAAAATATTTCAGCAACGGAGGCAGACTGGGACTATGACAACGGCAAAAAGGCGTTTCGGCTTAAAATTGTGGTCGAAAGATTTTATTAAAAACAAGGCGTTTGTGCAGTCGGCGGAAGCGGCGCTTAAAGACGGAAAATTTGATTATCTGGAGCTTTTTGCCCTGCCCGACACGTTTGAAGAAACGCAGGCTGCGGTCAAGGCAGCGTTCGGAGGCGTTTTGGCGGTTATCCATGCGCCGCACGCCGTGCAGAAACTGGATATTTCCAATCCGGAGGAGTTTGAAAGCAACCGGCAGAGGCTCATGTCGTCGCAGCAGTTTGCCGATATGCTGGGGGCGGAGATGATTATTCTGCATCCGGGGCTTTGGCGCGGCGAAAAATATCTGGAAGAAAGCATGCGCCAGTTTAAGGCATTCGGCGATGCGCGCCTGACGGTGGAAAACCTGCCGGGATACTGTTCGCAGACCAAGCGCGAGCTGCATGGCATTACGCCCGACGAAATCAGGCGTTTTATCAGCGAAACGGGGGCAAAGTTCTGTCTTGATTTTTCACATGCCATTTGCGGGGCAAATACTTATAACCGCGATATTTATGAGGTATTGTCCGAGTTTGCAGCGCTCAAGCCGGCGATGTATCATCTGTGCGACGGCGATGTTGCAAGCACTTGCGACGACCACAGACACTACGGCGAAGGCAATTATGACCTCCGGCGGCTGGTAACGGAATTTACCGCCGGCAATGCATTGATAACCATGGAAACCGGACACGGCATTCCGACAGACGTCCGCCCGTGGCTTGACGATATTGCATATTTACGCAGCCTGTTGCAACCGGAATAGCGGGAACATAACGCCGGGGACGGACGGAAAAGCCCGGAAAATGCCGTTTTTGACGAAACGGCATTTTTTTGTTGTGCCGCGGCGATTTTTGATGTATACTTCTATATATTGGAGCGAAAAGGCATACGGCACTGAAATGATGCCGGCATCTAAAAACAACGGAGGAAAGAAAAATGGGCTGCTTTTTGCTGAACGAACTGGGAGAAGTGCTGCTGGAGATTAAGTCCGGACTGGGCTTTGGCGCCGACATGCGGCTCGAAGTCAATGAATCGGCGCAATCGGCGGTTCTGCGCAGTGCTGCGGAAAGCTTTGCCATAGATTTTGTTCATGAAGAGTTGATGCTGCCATTGAAAAGAAACCGCTATCTGTTTGTCGTGGAAAGAAATAATCAGTTTTATGCCATGAACAGCAAACTGGCGAAGGTGGTCTTCGTAGATTAAGGGACAGAAACCGGAAGGAAAAAGCATGAAAGCAGATGTTTATACGGGATTTTTGACAGACAAGGTAAAAGTTTTCGGAACCGAACGCAGGGCGAAGCCGTTTGTTTTGCCGGGAAAAGTGCTGCGCCGGGTTACCCCTTTCCTGCTCGCTTCGGCAATGACGCTGACGGCCTGTTCGCCTAAGCAGAATCAGGAAGAAAAAGAAAATAACGGGCAGCACGTTGACTATACGGAAATTTACCATGATGTCGTTGACCGCTACAATCTGACGGAATTGAAAGCAAAAGAGCCGCTGTCGCAAGAGGAAATCAACGAGCTGATTATCCATACCGACGCGCCGGAGCTGAGGGACAGGAATTTTAACCATTGCCCCGAAAACAATGCCAATTTCTGGGAAATCGTCAAAAACGGCATTAACGCGACAAAAGCGGTGCAAAACAGCCCTGCCCTGACTTATAATCAGAAAAAAGAATATCAGATTACGGCTTATAAGATGCTGGCGCAAATCAGCCGCGTCAAGGGAACCAAAGACGAAGTCGATTTGAGCGATTACAATAACTTGAAAGCGTTTCTTTATTTTGAAAAAGTGCTGCGGTACGGCGACAACTATGATGAGGTTTTGCAAAAAAGCGCCGGCTGGATTGACGAACGGGACGAACTTTTCGGGCGATATTACAAGGATTATCAGGCTTTGGTGCACAAGGCGGCCAAATATCCGGGAGTGAAAAAGTTAGCGCAGGCTCTTTATAACTGCAATGACCGGTTTATGATTTCCTATGCCGACAGCGCGAAAGCCAATGCCCTGAGTAAAAAGATGCTGCAAAAATGGCTGCAAAAACAGGAGATTAAAGACGATAGCCTGTGGTATTTTACCTCGGTTAACGAGGATGATTTTGCCAATGCCGTGGCTTATTGGTGTCGGCGCGGAATGAGTGTCGGGCTGAGTCTGGGCGTTGACAGCAGCGGAAATTTATCCGAAGGGGATTTTTCGCCGGTGGGGGCAGTTATTATCCACGAGCTGCAACATGTTATGCAGAAAAAGCCGGCTTCGGCAGAACTTCCCGAAGACAACCGTAAAGGCGATGACAATCTCAGCATTGCATTCAGAGAGAACGGCTATGATGACAATATTTTATCGGAGCTGGGCCCTACCCTGTGTTCGCTGACTATGGAAGACCGCATTTACAAAGCCGTTAAAGGGATTGAGGCGGATAAAGTTTTGGATTACGGCACGATTGAAACCGGCAGCCGCCGGATAAAAATGGGCGAAGTTGCGGTTTGGTTCGGCGAGATGATGGAAAAATATCCGCATCGCAGTATTGACCGGATTGTCGCAGAAGACGAAGTCCTTTCCGGGCTTAACCAATGGGGAATGGACGGAAAGACAAAGGCCTACCGCCGCGGTGACAACGGGCGTTAAACCGGTCAGCCGGAAAGCAGCGCCGGCGGCGAAGAGGGCTATTGCGGAAAAGAATATCGCGGGCGGCAAAAAAAAGTTCCACAAGCGGCAGAATTTTGCTTGCATTTTATTTTATTTGCTTTTATATATCGGTTCTAACGGAGAGATGGCAGAGTGGTCGAATGCGGTTGACTCGAAATCAATTGTACTCTTCACGGGGTACCCAGGGTTCGAATCCCTGTCTCTCCGCCAGTTTGATCAGAAAGACGCCTGATATCGGAAGGTATTCGATAACGGCGTTTTTTTGTGTTTCAAATTTTTGTCTTTCAAAAGCCTTTATTTTTTGCGGATTTGAATCAAAAAAACACAGGCGCAACGGCCTGTGTTTTAGCAAAACGGGGAAATCCCGAAATCAAGCGGTGTCCAACCGCTGAGATAACGAATACGGCTGGAACAAAAAACAGCAGAATTTCCGGTCAGAACTTTCTGATGCCGTCGATTTCGGCATAGACGGTTTCCGCGTCAAGTTCCTTTTGCGCTTTCAGCTTTTTCTGCGTCAGGCGCCAGCGCGAAGCGTTCAGCTTTTTGAGTTCCTTGCCGTTGCAGTCATACAATGTGCAGGCAGGACTTTTTCCGCCGGTTACGGCAAAATAAAACTCTTCGCCGGGCGCTTTGGCGTCTTTTATCAGCCAATACCTGCGTCCTTCAGCCATCTCCGGAGAAGTCCAGAGTTTTTTGCCGCCATAGGTGCGCACTTCCCACACTCCGGTATCAAGGCGCAGGAAAAGCAGTTTCAGCCCCTGATAAGAGGATTTGACGGCGCATGTTTCGTCCTGTGCCGGAAAGTACCAGGTACTTGTTTTGTAATTCGTTCCCATGTACACGACTTCTTCGCGCGGCATACGGGTAAAAGTTTCGAACTCGCCGTTTCCAATCGGGTCGCCGTCGTGCTTATAGGCTTCCACCTTAAGGTCGCTGACGCGGCAGATGATAACGTTGTCGTCGGCGGTTATGGACGTATAGCGGGCCGGCGTGACGATAACACGACTATCGTCCGGATTGGGCGCTTTTTCCCTGACGCCGAGCAAAATGCCGTCCGAGCCGTCATCGGGCGCGGTGAAGGTTACAAGACTGCCGTGCAAGGGCTTTTCTTCGGATTTGAAACCGCAGCTTGTGGCGATGAATGCCAATGCGCATATCATCAGCCCATAAAATAATTTTTTCATAATTTGACATTTTTAATGGTGAATAAAAATTTATTGTCGGTACTGATTATAAGAGGAAGATTTTATTTTGCAACATAAATATGTACAAAAAGGACAAAAATAACCATGGGCGATGAAGGCGGAAGTATTTGACAACAGGTCATGAAGGCTGACCAGCAATAGATGATGAAAGCAGGCCAACAACAATAAACGACTGGAGCGGAAGTATTTAACAACAGGCGGTAAAAGCAGGTACGGCCGGGGAGAAAATCGGGTATTCGGGCTGTTTAAATAAAATCTCCCGCTTAAGCTGTAAACCTAAGCGGGAGATTGGCGCAGGAGCGCTCCGGGCGGGAAGCTCCGGCGGCGGGAAAACGGCTATTCCGTTTCCAGCCTGTCAATGCGTGCGACGTGCAGACCGCCGAGTTCGCCGATTTCTTCCAAACGGCGATGCAGCCTCCACCAGCCGAGCCAGCTTAACGTTTTGACAAACCTGCCGTCGACCTGTTTGATGTCCATGCCCCAGCCTTGCGGAACGACAAGAAAATCATAGCCGCGGCTCTGGTCATAAACGAGCCAGCTTTCTTTGGGGACGTCGGTCAAAGCGGCGGCAGTACTGTCCGTGGACGGAATCAGGAATGTCCAGAAATCGCCGTTGTCTTCACCGACGGCGGTTCCGTACGGCGTTCGGCAGACGACGGCATTGTCGTCGGCATCCAGCGTTTCGCCGCAGGCAATCCGGGAGGCATAGCGGCTTTCGCCGACGCACAGGCCGGTAACCAGCTTTTTCTTTTTGCCAAGCCAGGCGAAGCTTCTTACATTCCCTTCCGGCCGACGGTAGAAAATCTTTTCGGTTTCTTTGTCGGCCAGATTGTAAACGTTGACTTCAAATTTTGAACTGAAAATCAACGTGTTGTTGAGGTAAGAAACGTGGCACGGACGCAACGGGCCGACGGGTTTGCCGCTGCCGTAGACGTAAACGTACATGCCGTAGCGTTCCAGACACTGCAGGAAATCTCCGCTGTCGATGACGTAGTCAAACTCTTCGTAAAACAGCGGTTCGCCGTCCAGCCGGTAAACCATTCCCCGGTGTTTCGGCGAATAGCAGACGAGAACGTCTTTGAGCGGGACGATTTCTTCGGCATAGGCCGGAATGAGAATTTTCCCGTCTTCGTCGGTAACGCCGGCCAGCTGTGTCTTCGGGTCGGTGAATGCGTATAATCCCGTGTCGCCAAGAGCAGTTACACGCGGACTGCACGAGGCCAATACAACGCAGGCCATAATCAAAATCATGGCAAAAGCATCTTTTTTCATAATAATTGGTATAAAATTAGTTAAAAAAATAGAATATCGCGGCGGAGTATAGATATGGTACAAAATTTTGTCAACATGAATCGCGTTCGCGGCGGTATGTAACGACGGCATGCGGGGAAAGCGATAGCGAAAGATGGCGCGGAAAAAACGGGGCGGAGCGTTTTTGCAAAAGCCGGACTTGCAGCAGCATATAGCGGCGGAGCGGGGAAGAGGCCGGGCTGCAAATGGTGCGGGAGATGCCGGAGCGGCAAAGAGAAAGGAAACGAGGCGAAACCGGAGTATGCACCGGGATTAAGCCGATATTAAGAATTGGCGGATATGATACTGTTAATAAAAAATATTCTACCGGAGGCGCAATGATTACGATTGGGACAATGACGGGAAATTCGCTTGATGCGGCAGATGTGGTGATGACGGAGTTTTCCGGCGCCGGAAGCATCCATGACATTGCCGGCGTGTCGGTTCCCTACCCTGCGGCGCTGCGGCAGGATATGCTTGATTTGCGGGAAGAAATTATCGCCCTCGGATCGGATATGGACAAGGCGGCGAAGCTGCCAAAATTCCGCCCGGCACTTAAAACTTATACCGAACTGCTGGCCGGAGCCGTGGAGGAACTGCTGGCGAAAAGCGGCGTGCCGCGGGAAAACGTGGCGGCCATCGGGTTGCACGGACAGTCGACGGGTGAACATAATCCGCCCTCTTCGGCCGGCGGCGGCGAGCCGTTTACGACACAGATGTTTGACGCGGCGGGGCTGGCGAAAAAGGCCGGGATTCCTGTGGTTTACGATTTCCGTTCCGACGATATTTTCAACGGCGGCGAAGGTGCGCCTCTGGCGCCGGTGCACAATTTGCACCTCAGTTATGCCCTTTCCAGGCGCGGAATGTTTCCGGTCTGTTTTATCAACGGGGGAAATACTGCCAATCTGGCGCTGGTCAGCAGCGGCGCGACCCTGCGCAAAAAAGTCTGTGGCTATGACTGCGGACCGTTCAACCACTATGCGGATATGCTGGCAAAGGCTTTTTACGGTGCCGATTTTGACGAAGACGGCAAGCTGGCAGCAGGCGGACACATTAACAGCATGCTGCTGAAAGATTTGTATGATGAGGCGGCGGTTACGGCGGATGGCGACAATTTTTTGGATATCGTGCCGCCGAAATCGTCAGGGCCGCATTTGTATCGTATGACCGAGCGGCTTAAAAACTATCCGCTGGCGGAACAGGATATTTTGCGCACGGTGGAATATTTTGCGGCCTATACGGTGTTTATGGGGTTGAGATTTCTGCCGAAAGAGCTTGATTTTCCACGCTATTTTCTGATGTTTGGCGGCGGGTGGCGCAATCCGCTGATTTACCGCGACTTTATCAGCCTGCTGACCGGGCGTGGGTTGCTTTTGCCCGAACATATCGCGGCGGCGGAAAATATCCGCAAGAGATTTCGCGGCGAAAAGTTCTTTGCGGCGATGCTGGACGATTACGGCATCAGCGGACAATATACGGAGGCGCGGATTATGGCCGATATGGCGCGGTGTTTTCTGGAAGGGAAAAAGTTTACCGCGCCGGAAATTACCGGCTGCCGCAAAGGCGCAGTGTGCGGGATTCTCTGCAAACCGGGTGAGAATACCCGGCGGCGCGGACGGGGCTTTACCTTTTCACGGGCGGCAAAAGGCTGGCAAAAAGCTTTGAAACCTGACGAAAAAGCGTAAACGGCAGATAAATAAGGTACCGGGTATAGAGAGCAGAACAGGCAGCGCACCGGCAAGAAGTGATGGCGCGGCACTGGAGGCAGATATTGTTCGGAGAGGCAAATCTTATGACGATGCGGCAGCGGAACAGATTTGTTCGCAAAGCGCGGCGGCAGAAGTGATTTTGACCGGGTTTTCGCGCATTTTTTCGGTATAGGCGGCACGTCCGGCATAAACCTTATCCAACATCGGGAGCAGAATTTCAGGATCAGCGATATCTTCGTCGCGGATGATTTCAGCGTAGCCTTTGTCAACAAAGCTTTGGGCATTCAGGCTCTGTTCGCCGCGGGAAGACGCAGCCGGCAACGGCACCAGAATCATCGGCTTATACAGGCTCGCCAATTCAAAAATAGAGTTGGAGCCGGCGCGCGAAACGACAATATCGGCAAGCGCCATCAGGTCTTTCAGCTCCGTATCGACATATTCGTACTGGACATAGCCCCTGCCCTGCAATTCAGGATTAAAGCCGTTTTTGCCGGCGATGTGTATCAGCTGGTATTTAGCGAGGATTTGCGGCAGATTCCGGGCGACGGCTTCGTTCAGGCTGCGGGCGCCGAGGCTGCCGCCGATGACCATAACCGTCGGTCTGGAAGGGTCCAGCCCGGCAAATGCGGCGCCTTTTTCGCGGCTGCCGTTAAACAGGCGGTCGGACAATACGGGGCCGACGCAGGATACTTTTCCTTTTCGGGAAACGGACTGCACCGTTTCGGGAAAGGTCGTAAAGAACGTGCCGACGAACGGGAGGCTCAGCTTGTTGGCCAGTCCGGGCGTTATGTCCGACTCATGCATAAAAATGCGTTTGCGGTTCACGAAGCCGCCGACCACAACCGGAAACGACACAAAGCCGCCTTTGGAAAAGATGATGTCGGGATTGATTTTGCGCACCAGCCAGCATGCCTGCAGGCAGCCGAGCGGTATTTTTGCCATATCGAGAAAATTCTGCCAGGAAAAATAGCGCCGCAGCTTGCCGGTTAAAATGCCGTAGTAGCGGACTTCGGAAAAGCGGGAGACAAGTTCCTGCTCCATGCCGCCTTTGGAGCCGATGTACGATACCTGCCACCCCTGTTCAAGAAACCAGGGAATCAGCGCAAGATTCAGAGTTACGTGCCCGGCCGAGCCGCCGCCGGTAAAAACGATGCGGCGCGATTTGGCGGAGGCGCCGGGGTTAAAGGAAAATTGCGCGTTGTTTGAGGAATCAGACATTTTTTTCTCCTGCGGGTTCAGTTGCGGCGTTTACTGCCGGTGTTTCGGTTTGAGCGATTGTGCCCGGTGTGTCTGCTATAGCGGCTGCGGCAGACGTATTGGCTGCCGTTACGGCTTCGGCCGGGGCTGTTAAAAGCAAATCATTGTCGTTCAGGGCGAGCGCAATGGTTTTGCCGGTTTTGGCGCCGAGCTTTTTCATATTTTCAGCCTGCGACAATGCGGAGCCGCGCCCGGAAAGCTTGGTCATGGCATTGTTATAAGCGTTGGAAGCCTGATTTAAGCCGCGTTCGATGGCTTTCATATCCTCAACGAAAGCTGCGAGCTTGTCATAAATCTTGCCGCCGAGTTCGGCTATTTTCTGCACGTTCTGGTTCTGGCTGTCTATCCGCCAGAGATTTTCCACCGTGCGCAAAACCGGCATCAGCGAAAGCGGCGTCGCCAAAATGACGTTGCGGCGGTATGCATAATCGTACAGGTTGTTATCGGCCTCAAGCGCCGCGACATAGGCGCTTTCTACCGGAATAAACATAATGACGTAATTCAGAGTGCGCCCTTTAAGCAGCTTCTGGTATTCCTTGGCGGACAGCTCGTCGATATGCGCTTTGATGCAGACGATGTTTTTTTGCAGGAATTTTTGCTGTGTTTCCGCATTGTCGGCGTTGACGGCTTCGAGATAATCATTAAGAGAAACTTTGGAATCGACGATAATATCGCGGTTTTCCGGCAAATGGATAATAACATCCGGGCGGTAAAGCCGTTTGTCTTCGTCATAATACGCTTCCTGCGTGTCGTAATCCTGCCCTTTGCGCAGACCGGAACTTTCCAAAAGCCGGTCAAGCTGGAATTCCCCCCAGTTGCCCTGTGCCTTTTTGTTGCCTTTAAGCGCTTCGGTCAGGCTCTGGGCGTCTTTGCTGAGATTTTGGTTCAGCGCCATCAGGTTCATCAGCTGGGTATCAAGGCTGGACTTGCTTTTTATGCTTTCTTCCCGGGCGCTGGCAACTTCCGTCTTAAAAGCCTTAAGCTGCTCGGCAAACGGCGACAGCAGCGCCGAAAGCGCGGTTTTCTGCTCGGCGGAAAAAGACTCGTGCTGAGCTTTGATGATTTCGTTGGAAATGTCCTTAAATTTCAACGTCAGTTCTTCTTTTATCTTTTCCAGATAGCGGATTTTTTCAGCCATCGCTTCTTCCCGGGCGGCGGCAGCGGCTTTTTGCGCACTTAAATCCCGTTCCAGCCCGGTAACGGCGTTCTGAAGCGCTATTTTCTCCGATTCGGCTTTTGCCGCGCCGGAAATAACGTCGGCAAATTTAGACTCGGTAACGGCGTGTTTGAGCTGTAACTCGCTGTATTTACCGTAAATATCATTATACTCCGCGGCCTTATGCAGCAGGCGGACACGGCAGACTACGGCATAATAAAGGCAGAAAAAGAGCAAAAACGCCAAAACGGCATATCCGTAAGCCGGATTTTCCATCAAAATCATGGTCGGACTTTCAAAAATTACACTGCGGATACTATAATTTTTTTTATTTTGTTTGACAATTCTTTTAGCGGAGTTTTACCTTTATTTATTAACAAATCCGAAAAAATATCACCTTTTGATTTGAAACATATACAAACTTATATAAAATCAATATAAAAAGTTATATGAACCGATAAACTATTACTGCGATAGATAATACAATAATAAATAAAAAAGTATTGCATTTCTTTCCGGGTTGTTATAGTATATGTATAGAAAACAAGACGATACAATTGTTGGTTGTGTAAAATCCATTAACGGTTGTGTTTAACTTTAACCCCTGGAAAAGAAAGGAGCGCAAATGAGGGGCTTAGCCAACGAATGCGGTTCAAGAAACTCTTTCGGCTACTATGACGCGAGCGCAAAAGAGATTATTTTGAAACGCCCCTGTTTGAAAAAGCAGGATTTGGAAGAGGCATACCTGTGGCTGGACAACAGCCTGGAGCTGCGAAAGTTCTCCATCGGCATCGGCTCCGTCGAAGTTTTTGTCGCAGACGGCAATATCGGCGGACTTTATACGACGGCGCGCGGGATGCTCAAAAACTCTATGATGAAAAACAAATATTCCGATGCGGAAATGCTCAGAAATATGCTGTTGCGGCTGAAAAAGAAAGAAAAGCTCAGAAATCTGGCTGTCAAGTGTTTTATCTTTAATGACGACCCGGTACTGTTTGAGCTGCTGCTGGATACGATAAGAGGGCTTGGCAGCCTGGTCTATCTGGATTTGACGGGATGTTATTTTTCCGACGAACAGCTTGCTGATTTAGCCGACATCATATCCAAAACGAAAATTGCACATCTGGTATGGCCGGAACCGAGAATGGACAAGATGGTTCTCGGCAAAGTGATGCGGATTTTGGAAATCAACAGGTCACTGGTGGTTCTTTCCGGCGTGCCGATGGAAATGCAGAAACTTGCCAAAAACAACCGGGAAAACCTGTTTGCCTTGGGGAAACGCCCGAGCATGATGAGTGAAGAAGAAGAGATGATTATTCGGGAATACGGTAATTCCATTCAGTTGGCAATCGCTTACGAAAAGGAGAAACTGTATAATCTTGAACAAACTTTTATGGCAATACTGGCCGAACCTAAATGCTCAAGGAAGTCACCATCTGATGACCCCGAGAACTAGCGTTCCTTAATACTAAGGCTCCGCTATAGCCGGTAGGTAAATCTAAAAATCCGCTATCAGCAGTATGGCGGATTTTTTTGTGTCAACGAGGAAAATGCAGAAAGAAAACTATAGAGAGACAGCTATAGAGGTGTTTGTGGGAGTTTTTGAGCGAAAAACTCATTCGGGATTTAATGTCTAAGAAAGATGTTCAGGATAGATTTTTGTATTTTACAATATTCTTGTTATGAATATTTGTCAATATATTCACTGCAATGAATAAAACTAACAACACACTGTATTTAATTATTTATTCTTTTGTAATGCATTTTGTAAATTAAAAATAGGAATAATATGCTTTTAAAATATCCGTGGTGGTGATAACAGTTGGGAGGGGGGATTTTTGAAAACAGACCGATGTTGGCGGCAATAGCCGGGGAATTGTCGGAGGTATTGGGAATAAAATGAGATATGCCTAGAATAAGGCAAGGCATACATTAGTCAGGCTTACTGATCAGCCTGAAACATATTGATAAAAATGCAAAAGTAAAATCAGGATAATGAAACAACGGCGATTTTACTGACGACATGTCCGGAAATTTCCAGCTCCGCAGCGGTTACTGCATATTCGGGCAGATAAGCCTGATTATCGCATAAAACCGCAACTCTGCCGTCGGAGAGCGTTTGCAGGCGGCGCAGGACTTCTCTGCCCTGGCGTTGCAGCAGATATATGCCGTCGGCGCCTTTGGTCTGGCAGGGACGGACAACGGCAATGTCGCCGGAAATCAATGTCGGCGCCATATTATTATCCCTAACCGCCATTGTGCGGCTGTCTGCGGGCAGATTAAGCGGCAATGACAGCGGCGAAACGTTGTCTTTTTCCTCAGCGATGAGCTTGTCCAGCGGACATTGCAGAATTGCGGCAATAGCGGCGGCGGTTTCTGCTTTCATATCTACCTGCCCGTTTTCGATTTTGGTAAGGTTGCCTTGGGACATATTGAGCTTTTGCGCCAGTTCGGCAACGGTTATACCGAGAGATTTACGAATTTGTTTGATGTTATTGAGCATGGCGTTATTCGGAAATCCGCTCCATAGCGCATTTGTTTTCAACGATTACCGGCTTGGGGGCAATTTGTTTGCGGTTTATCAGATCGACAATTCCGGCGTCAAGATCCTTGCGGTAGCGCTTGCCGGTATCCGGATTCTTTTTATACATGCAGTAAGCGGAAACGACGGTATCATTTTCATATGTCAGTTCGTATACAAGCTCACCGCTTTCATCGTAGAGGCGGGACGGTCCGTTAAGGCGGCCGTTGATATAAATCCCCTGCCCCTGCATATAGCCGTTTTGATAGTAATATTTGGCGACGCCTTCCCGTTTTCCGGCCGTATACGGGACGACGGTTTCTTCTTTTCCGGTTTTATAATAGGTTTTGGCAACACCGTCCAGCTTACCGCCTTTATAGGGCTTTTCAGCCAATATGCCGCCGCTGATATAGTAGGAAACGGCGGTTCCGTTCAAGACGCCGTCTTTGAGCGGATAAGTGCGAATTAGTTCATCTTCGCGGTATTTGCGCATTTCGCCGTTTATCGGAGCGCCGTCGTGGTCGGTGCAGAAAGTAACACGGTCTTCTTTGCGAACGTAACAACGGACATCATCCGGGATAATATACACGCCGTCAGCCGGTTGGGCGGCGGCCGGAGCCGGTTCCGAAGCAGAAATATCTGCCGCAGCGAGGATATCATCTTCTGCGGTCATTCCTGCCGGAAAGGCAGTCGCTTCAGCAGGAGAACCTGAAAAGTCCGTCGCGGCATAGCCCGGCACGGCAACACATACGGCAGCCACGGCCAGAGACAAAACATGGGGCAGAGATAATTTTTTCATTCGGCACCTCGTCTGCTGATTAATTTTATATCAGTGTAACGGTGGAAGTTTAAGATTTGTTTAACAGGAGCGAACAGAGAGCGCCGGACAGAGAGGAGGCCGTTTTTTTTGGTGGGGGAGAACGAGTCGGGAAGACGGGGCGGAGCGGCAGGGCGGACAGGGGATAGAACCGGCGTGGAGCGGGATGAGAGGCGTAATAAGGCCGGCCGAGGATTGTCCGGAGAGGAATGAAGCGGAACAGACAGCCGGATAAACAGAAACACGGCGCCAAGGCACCGTGTTTCCGGTCAGATGAAGGTCTGAGAGCCTGGCGGAGCCGCCTTCAAACCTTGCCTTTGGGGCGGGGAGGTTCGGCGGGAACCGGCCGAGTTATCTTCAGGCTTCGTTTTTATGCGGCATTTCCGCCTCTTTTGCCAAAGCGGCAACGGCTTCAGCAAGAGGCATAATTTCCTGCTTTTCCGAGCCCAGGCGGCGGATTGTTACCGTCTTGTCCGTCTCTTCCTTGGCACCGACAACCATAATGACCGGGATTTTCTCGACCGAGTGTTCGCGAATCTTATAGTTGATTTTTTCGTTGCGGAGGTCAGTTTTGGCAGTTAAGCCGGCGGCACGCAAAGTTTTGGCGACTTCTTCGGCGTAATTGTCGAACGCGGAGGTTACCGGCATAACGACGACCTGTTCCGGCGACAGCCACAACGGCAGCTTACCGGCGTGATGCTCAATCAGAATGCCGAGGAACCGTTCAATGGAGCCGAACAGTGCGCGGTGCAGCATAACCGGCTGGTGCTTTTCGCCGTCTTCGCCGATATAGGAAATGTCAAAACGCTGCGGCAGGTTCATGTCGACCTGAATTGTGCCGCACTGCCATTCGCGGCCGATGGCGTCGCGGAGGATGAATTCCAGCTTCGGACCGTAGAAAGCGCCCTCGCCTTCGTTGATTTCATACTCGTAGCCATGCTTTTCCAATGCGCTCGCCAGCGACTTTTCGGAAATATCCCAGATTTCATCGGAACCGATACGCTTTTCCGGACGGGTCGAAAGGTAAATCTTTATCTTGTCAAAGCCGAAGTCCTTATAGATGTCAAAAATCAGCTTCATCGTCGTAATGCATTCTTCTTCCATCTGTTCGGGCGTGCAGAAGATGTGTGCATCGTCCTGCGTGAACTCGCGCACCCGCATTAAGCCCATCAGGGCGCCGGAAGCTTCATAACGGTTGACTTTGCCGAACTCCGCCATACGCAACGGCAGGTCGCGATAACTCTTAATCCCCTGTTTGTAGACCAGCAGGCCGCCGGGACAGTTCATCGGCTTAATGCAGAACCATTTGCCGTCCTCGGTCTGGCCGGAGTAGTTGTGAGCGCCGTATTTTTCCCAGTGGCCGGAGGTTTCCCACAGGCAGCGGTCCATAATGCGCGGGGTCGAAACCTCTTCATAGCCGTTGTGTTCCTGACGATTGCGCATATATTCAATCAGCTTGCGGTAGATTTTATAGCCTTTGTCGTGCCAGAAAACCGCGCCGGGCGCATATTCGGGTTCAAAATGGAATAAATCCATTTCCTTGCCGAGTTTGCGATGGTCGCGTTTGGCGGCCTCTTCTATGCGGTGCAGATATTCTTCAAGGTCTTTTTTGTCTGCCCACGCCGTCGCGTAAATACGCTGCAGCATTTCGTTGTTCGAATCGCCGCGCCAGTATGCACCGGCAACTTTCATCAGCTTGAAGGCATTGCCGATATGTCCGGTTGAAGGAACGTGCGGTCCGCGGCAGAGGTCAACGTAATCCCCCTGGCGGTAAAGCGAAATTTCCGCGTCCGCCGGCAGGTCTTCGATAATTTCAACCTTGTAATGTTCGCCGCGCGACTTAAACAGCGCAACGGCATCTTCACGGCTGACGACTTCACGGGTGATTTTTTCGTCGCGTTTGACGATTTCGTGCATTTTTTCTTCAATCTTGGCAAAATCTTCAGTCGTGAAAGGCTCTTTGCGCGAGAAGTCGTAATAGAAACCGTCTTCAATGAACGGGCCAATCGTTACCTGAACGTCCGGCCACAGCTCCTTAACGGCTTCGGACATAACGTGCGAACAGGAGTGGCGCAGAATTTCAAGCCCGTGCTTGTCTTTGGCGGTGATAATTTTTACTTTGGCGTTGGTAGTGAGCGGGGTAGTGAGATCTTTTAACGTGCCGTCAATTTCTACGGCCAATGCGGCTTTCGCCAGATTATGACTTATCTGATTTGCGAGTTCAAAGCCCGAAATTCCGGCCTCGACCTCTTTTATGCTGCCGTCCGGCAGTTCAATCTTAATCATATTATACCCCTTTGGTTTAAGTTTGTTGTCCGACCGGCGCCGCCTGACGCCAAGCCGGGATTTTGTTTCGTTCACTACCGTCTGCCGCGTTGGGGCGGAAACTGCGCGCAGGCCGGAATTTCCTCCGGTCAGCGCAGCGGACTCTCCGCCAAAGCGCGATAGACGTCAAGCGTTTTATCACACATTATTTGTTTTGTAAAGTTTTCTTTTACAAAATTACGGGCAGCAGAGGCAATTTTTTTGCGTTCGTCCGCCGGAAGGTTTAATGCCCACTCAAGTTTTCGGCTCAGGTCGTCCGCATCACCAGAGACGAAATGGCGGCCGGTAACGCCGTCTTTAAGGTTATCCAGCGAGCCGCCGATGTTTGAAGCGAGCACGATTTTTCCCATTGCTTCGCCCTCGGCGGCAATGCGCCCGAAGGCTTCCGGCTCAACCGAGGCGGAGACGACAATGTCGCAGGCTTTCATCAGCGCCGGAACGTCGTCGGTGTGGCGGATAAAGGTAAAGTCGCCGTCCATGCCGTGGGCGCGGATTTGGGCGGCAAGGCTTTCGGTGTATTTGACGCGCCCCTGGTCATCGCCGGTGAAAATACAGTGAAAATCGCCGCGAGCCTTCAATTTGGACAAAGCTTCAATCAGCAGCCACTGCCCTTTCCAGTGCGTCAGGCGGCCGATGAGGAGAATCAGCTGCTTGTCAGTCGGCAGGTCGTATTGTTCAATCACGGATTTCATCCGCTCAGCACTGACGGCTTCGGGGTTAAACTTCTCCATATCCACGCAGCGGTGAATAAACACAAGCTTATTTTCCGGGGTATGGTAATTTTCCAGAACATGGCGTTTGATATGCGAAGAAATGACAATCACTTTTTCGCTCAGGGTCATGACGCGGTTATATATTTTTTTGATGCCGCCGGGACCCAGGCCGTAAGTGCCGTGGAAGGTTGTCATATAATGCACGCCGGCTTTTTTCGCGGCGAGATATGCGCTCCAGGCCGGGGCGCGGGAACGGGCATGGACGATGTTAATCCCCTCTTTTTTGATTATTTCCGCGAGCCTGGAGGCGTTTTTTAAGATTGTAAACGGGTTTTTGCTCTTAAGCGGCAGGGTAAAGTGTTTGACGCCGAGGCGTTCGAGGCTGTATTCAAGCCGTCCGCCCTGCGAGGCGACATAAGTGCGGTATCCGTGCTGCACCAAAGCTTCGGCAATCTGCACCGTTCCAAGTTCAACCCCGCCCTGCCCCAGTTCGGGCAAAACCTGCAGCACGACCGGTTCGACGGAGCCGCGGGGCGCGGACGTATTCCGCGCAGCAGAGGAGCCGGAGGGCTGCAGCGCGTTTTGAACTGCGGCGCCGGAGGGGCGAGATGCGGAGACGGATGCCTTTCCCGAATTCTCCGCTGCGGGAGAAGCAAAGGCGGGAGTACCGCCGGCAGCGTCCGGGCGGTTATTTTCCGTGTTTTTTACTTTATCTTTACTCATTTGTCGTATATATTCCCATTAACGTTAATCTGTTTGGCGAGGTTCAGATGTCAGAATCTTTTTACACCTATAAATGCGGGCATACCGCAAAGTATGAATACATTAAGCCGGACGGCGCAAAAACTCAAAGCTTTACGCTGGTTTATGCACATGGATTTTGCTCCGATCCCTACGGGCGCAAACCGGAAGAAATCAGGAAATGGTGCATTGAGAACGGCATGGGCTTTTTCCGTTACGAAATCGCGGGGCACGGCTCCGATGCGGCAAGGTTTGAAGAAACGACGATAAATACCTATAAAAGCCAGATTTTTGAGATTGTCGGCGAGATGGTCGACGGCGACGTTGTTACGGCGGGTGCGTCGCTCGGCGGCTGGCTCGGGCTGCTGGCGGCGGTGCAGTTTCCGCAAAAGGTCAAAGGGTTCCTCGGGCTGGCGGCGGCGCCGGACTTCCTGAAAAAATATTTTGAGGCTTATTTCCGCCCCGAACACAAGGAAATTCTGGAACGGGACGGCAAAATTACGTTTCCGACCAACGATTTCACTTATGTCATTACCAAAGAAATGATTGCATCGGGCAACGAAAACCTGCTTTTGGACAAAGAAACAATCCCTTATGCAGGAAAAACGAGGCTGCTGCAAGGAATGAAAGACGCGTCGCTTGACTGGCGCACGGCACCGCTGATTGCGCAGAAACTTACCGGCAGCGATGTCAAAACCGTGTTACTCAAAGACAGCACCCACCGGCTCGGCAGCGACAGCGATATTGCGGAAATCCGACGGGCGCTGGACGATTTTCTGGCGCCGGCGGCGCATCCCGGGCGTTGACTGCGGAGTGCTGAAATCCGCCGGCTTTTACGGCAGGACGCGAAAAACAGCGGCGAAGAACGGCTGACGAGAGCGTATGCCGGGACAGGGCATACAGGTATGGGCAGCAGGCGGACAGATGTTAATGTTTTAGAATAATTTTAAAGGGCAAGGTGTTGATATGTCATACGATTTAATGTTTCAAAAAGCAATTGAACTGCAAAACAACGGCGCCCTGAATGAGGCGGAAGACATTTATCTGAAACTGCTTGAAGCGATGCCGGAAAATTCGGACGTGTGGAACCTGCTGGGGCTGGCTGCGCAGAGCAAGGGCAATGCCGGGCGGGCGGCTGACTGTTTTCTGGCGGCGATACGCTATGCGCCGGCGCCTTTTGCCCCGCATTTTTTCAATCTCGGGCTGGCATATCGCATGCTCGGCAAAAAGCGTGAGGCACTGGAGGCGCTGCAGCGGGCGGCCGATTTGCAGCCGGATTTAAAAGAGGCCTGGAATTATCTGGGGCTGACGCAGGAAGAAACCGGCGATCATCAGGAGGCAGTCAAAAGCTTTTGCCGGGCGCTGGACATTGACGGTGCCTACAACGAAGCCAGAGCCAATTTATGCTTTTATACCAAGGACAAAGAGACGCTTTTGCAACTGGCGGACGAACAGGAAAGCGACTTTCAGGCCAATCTGCTGGCGGCGGAAAGCTGTGAGGAACCGGCAGAGCGGGAACATTATCTGCGGCGGGCAACTGCGGCCAATCCGTACCATACCGGCGGGCTGCTGGCTCTGGCAGATACGCTGCGGATGGCCGACAATGAGGCGGAAGCTTTGCAATTGTATCATAAGGTTTTGAATCTGGACGAAAATGCAGTTGAGGCGCTGTTAGGAGCGGCTGACATTTATCTGGCACGCGGGGATTTGGAACGGGCGGAAATTTATTATAAGAAAAGTTTTGATATTACGCGCGGCATTGCCGGAGCACACTTGAACTACGGCACCCTGCTCTACCGCAGCGGACGCAAAAGCGAGGCGCTGGAAGAGTATCGCGCCGCGGCGGCACTGGAACCGGAAAAGCCGGAAATCAGCTATAACCTGGCGCTGGTGCTGAAAGACCTCGGCGATTATGAGGAAGCGCTGGGGCTGATGTTCAATGCCCACCAAAGGGCGCCGGAACGGGAGGAATTTGCAGCGGGGATTATGGAAACACTGACCGGGCTGGCGGCGAATAATGCCGAACTGGCACTGAAAATTGCCGAAAACTGGCAGAAAATTGAGCCTGACAACGTTTTTTCGCGGCGGATACTGGCGGGAATCAGCGGAATGCCGGCGGAAAGCGGCGATGACAGGCTGTACGCCGAAAAGCTGTTTGACAATTTTGCCGCAACGTATGATGAAACGCTGGAGAGGCTTAATCCGCAGATTACGGCGGAATTTCTGAGGCAGCACGGAGCGGTGAAAGGAACCGTGCTTGACCTCGGATGCGGCACGGGACTGGCAGCGCAGGCGCTGAAAACGGCAGACAGCATATTTGACGGCGCGGATATTTCCGCCAAGATGCTGGAAGCTGCCCGCCGCAAGGGCGTGTACCGCAGTTTGTATCAGGCAGATGTTACGGCGCTGCTGCAAGATATGGCGGCAGGGGCGGCTGTAAAACCGATAGCGGCAACGGCGGCGGCAGAGATGCCGGCGGGGACGGAAGCAAATACTGCCGTACCGCACAACGGCTATACCCTGATTATCGCTTTTGACGTTTTCTGCTATATGGGGAATCTGGAGGACGTTTTGAACGCGGCGGCGGATTTGATGCGGCAGGCTGACGGCGAACAGGCGGAAAGCAGGAAAACGAAGGCGGCGCCTTCTTCGGGCAACGGGACACCGGAACTTTGGTTTACGACAGAATCCGCCGACGAAGAACGGGGTAACGATTTTTATCTGACCGCTGCGGGGCGTTACAAACATCGTCGGCAGTATGTGGAAAAAGCGTTGCATAAGGCCAGGTTTACGGAAATTGACGCCTATCCCCTAACCTTGCGGCAGGAAAACGGTGCCGATGTTCCGGGCGTCCTGTTCAGGGCGGCAAATCCGGGCAAAGGCGGCAATTAAGCGTTGCGGCGGCGGTGCAGTACTGTTGCGGAGATTTTGTCGGGGCGGGAACAGCGAAACGGGCTTTCGCGCAACGCCCCCGGCGGGCGGGTGAAAATCAGACGTGAAAAAAATAATCCTGTGAACAACCGTAAAAATGTATTGTATGAGGCTTTTATTTATTCTACTTTGCAAGTGGTTTGTTAAGTCTATTATATATATATGTAGTTATTGAAAGTTGTTTATTTATTTCGCGGATATTTATGCTTTGTTTCTTTCTGTTAGCATAAATAAGGTGAGAGCATTTTAAAATGCGAAAGGCGGACGTCCGGCCAGATGTTTCGCCCGCTGAAAATGACAATCACGGATTGCCCGATGGTTTTATTGCTATTATTGGAAACCCTTCTGATCAGAAATGTGCACACAAAATACGGAGCGCCTTTGAGACGACAGTATTCCCTGCTACGGTTTTGAGGGCGCTTTTATGATTTTCCCGAGCGGGATGATGCTTTTCCCGATTGAACGGGAACCCGATTTATGAGTTTGCCGAAAAGGTTCTGAGGAATGTTTTATGCCTTTTCAGCCTATTATTATTTTAAGTTTATGTTTCGGATTACTTTTTCAACTTATATAACTGCATTACTTTTTCATTTTCAAACAGCGCCAAAAAGGGCGCGTTTTTTTTTGCTTTGAAAAGCTCGCATCAGACGCGCGGGGTATCCGGGAAATAAGAATCCCGCGGCAGATACGTGGGCACCTGGGGATTAAAACTTCTCATATCAGATATGCGGGGCGCTTTGGGTTTTGTGTCTGCTGGGCTTTGCGTCTGTAATGTTTACGCTGTATCAGTAATGCGGCGGCGGCGTTTCTTCTTCCAGCGGTTTGACAGTGCTTTGCGCATTGCGCAGGGCTTCGGTCAGGAATCGGTTCTGCTTTTGCAGGAAAGCGATGTCCCTGCCCTGTCTGATGATGACATCATTTAAATCTTCCACAGTGCGTTCCAAATCGGACAAAGCCATTTCAATATCAATGAAACGCTGCTCCGTATCGGGACCAGCATCCGGCCTGAGTGACAGCGCGGCATCCGGAGCGGCAGCCGGAGGCGTATTCGGCTTGGCCGTTGATACGGGATTTGATGCTGAGCGAGATACTGTCTGTGGTGCAGATTTTTTTTCCATATTTGTCTCCTTGTGGTGATTTATGCGGTATATAGAACGTTTTTGCGGATTTGGCAAGGCTTTTACGCAATTTTAACCTCTCGCCGGTTAGATTAAGGCAGGATTTAATGTTGACAGACAAGACGGCAGGAGGTTGTGATGACGGTCGGACTGATTATTGCGGGCATAGCGCTGGCGCTTTTTTACGGAATTTACGTTTCGCTGGTCAAAAAGAAAAACAACTTAAAAGAAGCGGCGGCGGGAATTGACGTACAGCTTAAGAAACGCTACGACCTGATTCCGAATCTGCTGAAAGCGGCAGCAAAATATATGGAACACGAGAAAGACGTATTTATGAAAGTGACGGAGCTGCGCGAAAAGGCGATGAATGCGGCGGGATATGAGGAACGTTTCAAGGCCGAACAACAGCTTTCGGAAGCAATGCACGGATTTCGGCTGACGGCGGAAAACTATCCCGAACTGAAGTCCGACGCGGCGATGAGCAGCGCCATGCAGGCGATGGGCGAAACCGAAGAACATATTGCGGCGGCACGGCGTTTTTACAATTCGGCTGTCAAAGACTATAAGAACGGGCTGGAGATATTTCCGTCCTCTATGGTTGCGGCGATGATGGGGCTGAAGGACGAATATCCGTTCTTTGAGGCAGAGGAAGCGGCAAAAGCGGCGATTGACGCCGGAGATTACTTTAAATAGCCGGAAATAGCCGGATGCTGCCCGCCGGGTATTGCCGCCAGTTCGGCCCAATAGTCCGGCAAAAGGCAGCAAGGAGCTGCCGGCGCGGAACGCACGACAGCGGCAATTCGGAAACGGGAGCGGAGCAATGTCCAGAGCGGAAGATATTTTTGAAAAACTGATTTATTTCGGCGAAGACGCCATTGACGAGTTTATTATGAGCCGGCAGACGGAAGAGCTGTTTCTGGACTTTAAACAGGCTGTTTCGGACGGAAAGTCGATGCGTTCGCTGCATCCGAACGACCGGCGCAATCTGGGCAAGGCAATTTCCGCGTTCGGCAATTCCGAGGGCGGCGTGCTGGTCTGGGGAGTCGAATGTTCGCGGGATTTGGAGCTTGGCGACGTTGCCAAGGCCAAGGTTAAAGTTCAGAACGTGCACCGCTTTTTGAGCTGGCTGGAAAATGCCATTTCAGGCTGTACCATTCCCTCGCATAACAAAGTCCGCAACCACATCATCAGCTGCGACGACAACGGCGACGGTTTTGTGGCGACATATATCCCGAAATCGGATATTGCGCCGCTGATGACGACGACGGGAAGCCAGATTTACATCCGTTCGGGCTCCAACAACGTTCCGGCTCCGTATGCGGTGATTGCGGGAATGTTCGGCAAAAGGCCGCAGCCGAATATCGAACTGGTAATTTCCAACAAGACGCTGGAGGTCGGCAAAGACGGCGACGACGACTTTTTCGCGCCGGCAAAACGGGGAAAGAAAAAGGAAAGTTACGTCAAAATCAGGTTCTCGCTGCTGGCGCAAAACAGTTCAAATGCCGTGGCGAAAGAGGTTTACCTGTCTTGCAATACGCTTCTGGTCGGCGGGGATAAGACAAAAGTCAGCTTTTATTATGACAGCCAGCTGGAGAATCTGGCGGCGGAGAACAATTCAATCAACCTGATTACGCCGATGGAAATGCGCGTGCCGCCGCGGGCGCTGTTTTCATGCGCAAAGGCGGAAATCCGCTTTGCCGACGACATCAGCGAAGATTTTCTGATGGATGGGGTTATCGGAGCGGACGGCGCGACACCGCGGAGTTTCCGGATTTTTATTTCCAAGAACGATTTACGGTCGTTTGTGGCGCAGGCGTTAAGGAAAAACGCTGATTTGGCGGTGTTGACCAACGAGTTTTTCTCGTGCTATCTGAAAACGGAATAAAAATTTGCAGACAGGGCGGCATAAAACTGAGAATTGCGGCAGACGGGCGAAATGGTGTTTCAGGGAAGAATCGGGAAGACGGAGACTGGCGGAGAACCGGCACTGGGCGGTACGAGCGGATATGAAAGCGGAAGGCAAAACGGTGCGACGCGTTTTGAAATGCGGCGCAGAGAGAACAAAACAAAAAGGAAAAACGAAAAATGAAACGAGTGGAAATATTTACGGACGGAGCGTGTTCCGGGAATCCGGGAGCCGGCGGCTGGGGCGCCATATTGCGTTATAACGGCGCGGAAAAGGAACTTTCCGGCGGCGAAGCGGAAACGACCAACAACCGCATGGAACTGACGGCGGTCATTTCGGCGCTGGCGGCGCTCAAGGAGCCGTGCAACATTACGCTTTATACCGACAGCCGCTATGTTATGGACGGGATTGAAAAATGGATTTATGCCTGGAAAAAGAGCGGCTGGAAAACCGCCAACAAGAAATCTCCGGTCAAAAACGCCGAGTTATGGCAGCGGCTGGACGAGCTGCGCAACCGGCACGAAATCCGCTGGGTCTGGGTTAAAGGGCATGCCGGACATCCGGAAAACGAACGCTGCGACGCGCTGGCTCGGGCGGAAACGGCAAAATTCAAATCCTGATTATTTTAAGAGAGAAACTTAAAAAGGCGCAGTCCGGAACTGTGTTTTTAAAGGCGGGGTCGGAAGCCGTGTTTTGGAACGGGTACATCGGGAAGCGCAGAGTAATCCAGCACACCCGAAAAGCATGAACTGATGAAGCGTGCCGCCGGTCGGCGGCTGGGGCGGTGTGCCGGGCATGACGGCTTTTCAATAATAGACAAAAACATCTTGACTTCGGAAACGACAGCCGCTTATAATAAGGCTGTTAAATTTTACGCATATGGACAGAATTATTTTAGGGAATGTAAGCGGCGAGGAATTTGACGCTTATTTTAAGAATTTGAACTGGCCGGGACGTATGGCATTTGTCCGTTCCCGCCGCAGTGAAATTGCAGAACTGGCGAATCCGAAAATTTTGGATACGCTGTGCGATTACGGGTACTTTAATGCGCTGCTGCCGTTGGTTTCTGCCGATAAAGAGGCGGCTGATGCACAGATTATCAGCTATTATACGCCCGGACGCGAGCGGATACGCATTGCTCCCAGTCCTGACGATGAACGGGAAATTCTCAAATATGCGGCAGGACGGCTTGATGTTATCCGTTTTTTGCGCGAGAAGACCATGCGTTTTCTTGAGCTTTCGCATCCGAGGGTTCCTTTCCGCCTGACCATTTATGAAAATGCAACGCAGGAGGTGGCCGATTATCTGTTTGAATGGATGTGCCGCAACCACATTCCTCTCGGTACGGCGGGAACGCACTGCCTGTTTGCCAAGGCGTCGCCCGGAGTTATCCGCGACTATCTGGTAAGAGTCGGCTGTCTGTCGGCCAACCGGGGATTTGTTTCCGGCAAGGACTTGAGGCTGTTGGCTCAGCGCGCTGATATTGATGCGGAAGACAGGCATGAGCTTCTGCTGCTAACTGTCAACCGGCTGAAAGTTTCGCCGCAGACGATAATCAATCTGCGCCGGGACGGACTGTTGGATTTCTGAGCCAAGACAAAAAATTAAGAGCGAAACTTTCGGGTTCGCTCTTTTTTTACGGGGTGCAGGCAGCGGCGCCTTTATTTTTACGGAGTTCAGACAGCTGCGCCTTTATGGAAACGGAACAGAAACCCGAACGCCGGGGTGCCGGCGGGCAGACCGTTTTCAGGCGGCTTTCATCCGTTTATAAAGGTCGCGGTATTCCTTTTTGATATCGCTCTCTTTGCGCAGATAAACATTGAAATAATATCCGGCAAAAACGACTATCGAACCGCCTACCCAGGCCAAAGGCGAGGCATAGTAAATTCCCTGATAGCCGATTTTGGAGGCGAGCCAGACGGCGGCGAACGAACGGATACCGAGTTCGATAAAGCCCGACAATACCGGATACAGCGGTTTGCCCATGCTTTGCAGCGTGTTTTTGAAGATAAAAATCATGCCGAGGAAGAAATAGAACATAATGCTGATGCCAAGATAAGACGCGCCGATTTGAACGACGAACGGATCCGGATTGTCCAAAAAGCTGCCGATGATATGGGTGCCGAAAAAGAACATCACGGTGCTCATCAACAGGCTGATGACAAACGATGTCAGGCAGGCTTTCTTAACGGCTTCGCGAATGCGCGACAATTTGCCGGCACCGTAATTCTGGGCGGCAAACGTTGCCATAGCCAGCCCGATGGCCATCAGCGGCTGGGTAGCCAGCTGTTCGATGCGCAAAGCAATGGTGAAACCGACGATTATCTTCTCGCCGAAAGAATTGCAGACCGCCTGAATGACCATAATGCTCAGCGCCAAAATCGAAAACTGTATCGACATCGGAATGGCAATGTTCAGGTGTTCGCGCATAAACGCGGGGTTGTATGCCCAGTCTTCTTTCTTCAGCCGGAGAATCGGATAGTTGCGTTTGATGTATATAATGCAGCAGACAACGGAAATGCTGATGGCAATCACCGTGCCGACGGCCGAACCGATAACGCCGAGGCGGCAGAATTTTATCAGAACCAGATTGAAAATGATGTTTAAAACCGAGGAAAAAATAAGGAAATACAGCGGCGTTTTGCTGTCGCCGAGCGCACGGATAAAACCCGAAAGCAGGTTGAAAGCGACAATCAACACCATTGCCAGCCCGAGAATCATGATGAAATTGTACGAATCGTCATAGATTGCCGGCGGAACATTTAGAATATGCATCAGGCGGCGCAGGCTCACAATCAAAACAAGCGTCAGGAATATGCTCAGCACCAGGCTGGCGCGAAACGAATGGGTTACCGAGCGGCGCACGCCGTCATAATCCCCTGCCCCGAACCGCTGCGCCGTAACGGCTGTCAGCCCGCCGGTAAAACTGAATGCGATAATCAGAAACGTAAAATATATCGGAGCCGACGCGCCGACGGCTGCCAGCGCGTTTTCGCCCAGAAGGCGGCCGACGATGAAAATGTCGGCAAGCTGGTAGAGCTGCTGGAAGACGTTGCCTATCAGGATGGGCAGCGAAAAAAGCAAAATAAGTTTGAGGGCATTGCCCTTGGTCATATCCTGTATCATCAGTTTTCCTTTGTTATTTTCGGAGCGTTTTCATGGCTGTTTCTGAGCGTTCCGGCTATTATTTTCGGAACATCTTCGGGCAATGTAACGATTTAGATTTAAATTTCCATTAAAATTTATATGGTTTTGGTATGGAAAATGGATTTATCCTGCACACGGAAGTTTTTTCGCCGCGTTGTGCGCGCTTTGCGATATACGGTTTGCAAGTTTGCAAAAAAACTGCTGACATTAAACGTTCGTTTTAATTCATATACTTTCGTTTTATCTAAATAGCTATTTCGGCGGCAAAATTATCCCCTGCTTTTTGGTGAGAAAAAACGAACCATTTTTTTCATCAGGAGGTTACAGATGAACACAGCAGAACATCTTGCCGGAGAGCCGGCAATTTCGGTTATCGTCCCGATATACAACGTTGAACCGTATCTCGGCGAATGTCTTGACAGCCTGTGCGGACAGACCCTGCGCAATATTGAAATCATCGGCGTGGATGACGGCAGCACGGACGGCAGCGGCGCCCTGTTGGACGAATACGCGGCAAAAGATAAGAGAATTATCGCCGTGCATCAGAAAAATGCCGGCGTTTCGGCGGCACGCAATGCGGGAATGCGCCTGGCCAGAGGGGGATACCTCGCTTTTGTGGACGGCGATGACTGGATGGAAAGAACGGCGTATGAAGATATACTGCAGAAGCTGCAAGGCCGGCGGCCGGATATTGTCATTTTTCAGAATCTGAGCGTTGAAGGCGGGCTGGCGCGCAAGAATTTTCGCAATGAAACGCTGGCACAGGAAAATCCGCCGTTTGAAGAACTGGTTATGCGGTATGGCGCGCAGGTGACGACAAAATTGTTTAAAAGGCTGTTTATCCGAGAGGCGGGCGTATCGTTTACACAAGGCATCGTCCTTGGAGAAGATACGATTTTCTGTACCGAAAGTTTTGCCAGAGCAGAATCCGTAACGCTGTTTGGCAAATGTTACTATTATTACCGTATGTTCCGCCCCTCGTCTACTATGGCCAGTTATTTCAGCTTACGGGAGCTTTTGAAAATGAAAACGGCTCTGGAACAACGCCCTTTTTATCAGAAACTTGACGGAGAGCAACGGCTGTGTATTGATTTAAGTTACAGCAGCGCGCTGTTGTATAGGTTCTATATGCTGGATAAAGAGAACAAGACCGGAGAGTTTTCCGTATTGGAGGAATATCTTTCCTATTTGGAGCAAACGTACGGCAGGAAAAGGCTTGCCGACAGCAAAAACTACGTAAAACTGCGGCGCGCGGTAAAAGAAAAAGATTTTTCTTGCGACAGAATTTCCTTCGGGCAGAAAATCTTTTCCATCAAAAATTCAAGGGACAAACGACATAAAATCGTGCGCGTTTTAGGACTGGAGCTGAAATTTGAGCGAAAAAAATGCCGAGCTGAGGCAGATGCCTGTCAGGCATAAAAAGCGGCTTTTATCTGCGGCGGGGCGGCAGGCTGCGCAGCCATATGGCGACTTTGTTATCGACGGCGGCGTCGTATTTTTCGGGCAGATTGTTAAACTCTATGGTTGAAACTATATCGGCATTGCGGGCGGCGTTTTTAAAATCAGCAAAAAAGGTGCCGGGGTTGCTGCCCTGAGTCGTAAAGACCGCCACGGGACGCCCGGAAAAATCTGCCTGTTGCAGGAAACTCTGCATCGGAGTGGCTACGGTATACATCCAAACCGGAGCACCGACAATTACCAAATCATAGCCGGAGAAATCAGGCAGCGGCTCGGCTACCGGCGGCAGCGTTTTGCCGCGGAGCTGTTTCCATACGGTGTAATACAGGCCAAGCCCCGGCGACAAAGGCGTTTGCAGCTTTATTTCATGCACGTCGGCGGCAGCCTGTTTTTGAATGCGGGCGGCAATGTCCCGGGTATTGCCGGAAAGCGAATAATAAACGACAAGAACCTTGCCCAAATCCGGCAGAGGTTCGCGCGGAGATTCGGCATAACGCGACATTTCGGCCTTATTTCGTTTGGCAACGCGCCAAAGATGTACACCGCCGGCGACGACCCCGGCAACAATCAAAAGCAGAACGGCATATAAAACGTATTTCAGCATATTTTTCCCTTTCGTGCAGCTCATAATTTCGGCAAGTGCTGCTTATTAACATAAAACATTGATTTTAAAAATCAACCTCCAAAGAAAGAGTGCGGAAACAGGGGGAGACGCAAGACGGTGTTGATTATGGAACTGATTAACAACATTGCCAAAGGGCATGGCGGTGCAGGTGCCGGTAAGGCGGAGAAAGCAACGGCCGGGCGCGGAAACGGGGCAAAATGTAAGATACAGGTGTGAAAAGCAATGAACGAGGCATATATGACGGCTGCGGAGAAAGGAATGCAAAAACAGCTAAAAAATTGCAAAAATAATAACTTGGGAGCAGTGAAAAAACTACAACAAAAAAGGGCAACGATATTTTTTTCACATTTTTTTATTTTTCTTATTGACATTCGGAAAAATTGTCTGTAAATACTCTCTCGTACCTGATGGCGGGGTAGCTCAGTTGGTTAGAGCAGAGGAATCATAATCCTTGTGTCGAGAGTTCGAATCTCCCCCTCGCTACCAACAATGAAAAGGATGGATAAAAATCCATCCTTTTTTGTTTCTATGCTTTCTTTATATCCCCTGTTCTGCTATTTATTGAGATTCTAAATTATATGGTTGGGGTTAGTTGTCAAATTCATGTGCTTCATCACACTCATCGCGGATTTCTTTGATATACTCTTTGACAAGATTTTTTACCATAAAATGCGTGCGTCCGGCAGCTTCCAGAACATAAACTTCTGCTAAACGAATGCTTCTCCCCATATCACTTCTTTGGTTGATATCAAAACTTATATCCGTCGCAGCACTCACATAATTATCAAAATTTTTCTTAACGCTTGCATTATAATGCGTATAGTATTTATCAAATATATGGTGGGCTACTTTTTGCATACAGTCAATGGAGCGGTCATAAGCTTTCAACATTTCTGATGTTTGCCATTTGTCTTTTCCATAATCAACTACGGCACAATTGTTCAGCTCTTGCTCCAGCTTATCAATAGCTAAACTTTCATCAGCAGGACAACGTCCTTCTTGGGCATTCGCATTAAATGACAATAAAAAACAAACTAAAACCAACCACTTCATTTGTCTTCCTTTCTACCGCTTGTTATAGTAATGAGGATTATAATAGTCAACTTTATCTTTATAAAGTTTTTCAAAAACTTTTGGTTGACTATGATAGCTTTGAGCTCTGTTATACCATCCTCGTAAATTATTAATATTCAAGACAGGTTTTTTATCTACGCTTTCAAAATACCGTTCCATACGTCTCAATGTCAATAAATCATTAACCTTTATACTTTCTTCTGACGATAGATTGTTTATTGCTACTGCCTATTTATCGCTTATCACTTTGTTTAAGGGAAAATTGGTTCCTTTTACCTTATTAACCAATTCTGCAATATCTTTTCCTGCATTTGTTCCTTGATTCATTTCTTCATCAAAAACATTTCTAGTAATTATGGGATTTTTAATCTTATCAATACCATATCTCTGAAAATACATTTCATCTAATATTTGCTTTGCCTGTATAGGTTTCAATTGTCTTACATCTTTGGGAAAATTTTTACCTTTTTTAAGATAACTATTCCATAAGTTATTATATTCATCTAAAGAAAATTGGGTTATACTATAATTTGTTTTTTTTCCTAAATCATTTTCTCTATCAGAATATCCTCCTTCATGTCTATCAGAATATCCTCCTTCATGCTGTTCTGTACCAAGATAAATAACGCGTCCATCTTCATCTAATTTAGAATGATAAACATCATCAAAACCTTCACTTGGTATGTATCTAGAAATGTTTTCTAACTCATCTTCTTTTCTAATTTTATTATATTCACTAGACTTTTCTTCTTGTTTTTCTAGTCTTGATACTTGCCTCAAACTTCTTTCTTCTAAAACTTCGTTAATCAAATTGTCAGTGTCAGCAAACATATAATCATATCCATCTACTCCAATAGCATTTTTCTCAATATTCTCAATGCTACCATATCTATCCAATAATTCATTAAGTTTTTTCTTTTTCTCGTTTTTCTTTAAAATTGTTTCTGTATCATCAAAAAAATAATCTGTCATTTTTTACTCCCAAAAAAGAGTCACGATAACAGTTCTGCTTTTATTGCTGGTTTAAATTCTGGTTTAGCCGCTCTGGCTCTACCATAACAAAGAAGCATCCGAGAGGGTGCTTTTTTTATGTGTGGAATTTCTGTATTAAAAAAACAATCCTGATTTATAAAGAAATTCAAAACAGCAACCTGCCGATCCGGCCGGCGCGTTTGCGGTAAAAAAATAAAGCCCTCTCCGGAGAGGGGGCTTGTGCACATAACGTTGCTTCGAGAGGAAGGCTGAGGATTTGGATTCCGCAGCCTTGAGCGGGCGGCGTTTGCGCTTAAAAGCAGTTGTGGCCGGTCTGCCTTTCCTGCTGACGCTGATATTCCAGAGCGCGCCGGCCGATTTCCGACTTGGCAAATTCTTCGGTGCGGCTGAAAATCTTTTTGTCTTTGAACATGACCGGCGCATAAATACTCATTGCTCCGAGCAGATTACGGAAGCCGACCGGGGACAATTCTTCAATCGGAATATCCACCAGAGCGCGAAACTGCTCTTGTGAAAGCTCAATCCCGTTGAAACGCACCCTGCGCGGCTTAATCACGATTTTATTTCCGGCGGCGGTTTCGCGGATAACGTTTTGCTCATCGCTGCGGGATTTATGGGCAGATACGCTCATATCGATAAATTCGCCCATTGACACCTGACGGCTGCCTTTTCCAAACAGCTGTTCATTTACTTCCTGTGAAAAATTTTTCAGTTCCATAATGATATGTTTTTTATAATTTGACAAAAAACACTATATTGTATCAGGTTTGTTTTGTCAATAATTATTTTATAAAAAAAACGAAGTCAGGACGGCAGCATTTATTTTCTGCCTTTTATATTTTTAATAAAGTTAAAAGGGTCGTTCTGTGCTGTTTTCAGCACGCTGTCGGCAATCATGTATATCCTGACGGCAAACAGGCCGCAAACGCCGGAGATGCCGTATTTAACCGGCGTCGGGATATCCATATACTCCGCCAGCAGCCCGCACAGCATACTGACCAGGAACGTTATCAGCATATCGCGCAGGGTCTGGCGGATTGAAATAAACGGCTTTATCATGATTGTCGCCAGGCCGAGGAAAAATCCCCACAGGCTGTAATTGGCTATAATCTCCTTTACCTTTTCCATTTCCCCTCCCCTTTTATTGCAGTATCAGCGCCGGAACGGTTATGGTTTCGGCAGAGGGAATTTCTTTCATAAAAATACTGACGGCGCCCTCTTTGGCCTCTGCCAGCGGGGCGAAATTACCGCTGACGGCATCTTCAAGCCCGAATACGACCAGCGGCAGATGTTCCGGTTTGGCGCCGGGAACGGCGATATCGGCCCGATACGGGTATGTGCCGTATGTACTGTCCGAAACGATGCTGCCGCAGGATACGGACAGATTGCTGAACTTATGGCTGCCGTTTTCGTCAATGTACCGCCAGACACCGTCGGAAGTTACGAGGCGGTCGTCGTTTTCGGTTACGCTTCCGGTTACGGAATCCAGCATTTTTTCATAAATTTCCCGGACTTTTTCCGCCAGTTGCGGCACTTCCTTTATAAGTTCAAAGTTCTTGCCGATGCTGACCAGCAGTTCGTAGGCCTCTTCCACGGTCATTCCCGTTCCCGGCGCCACGACCAGAGCGCGGTTCAGATATTCTTTCATCTGCTGGAGCGCCATAATCATCTTGTCGAGCGAATATTCGTAATCGGCGGCGGGAAAGTCTTCGCCCTCAATAAACTTGACCAGCTGGGTCAGTTCGACGTTGCGCAAGATGGTGATTTTGGTTCCGGCAGCCGGCGCGGAAGAAAAAACAATTTCGCCGCCGGACGCCGTTTCCGACGCAGACGCGGCATAGTCATCGGCGGCCAAAGGTTCGGCGTTGTCGTCAAAATACACGTTCAGCTGACGCTCAAAAAAGCGGAACGGAACTACGAAAGACGACGTTTTGCCGTCTGCAATGTAAACCGCCCTGCTGGTATCGTTTTGTATAGTCATGTGTTTTACTCCTCAATAAATAACCTAAAAAAATGCATACGAAAAGGGAACCGGATTTGTATCCGGCTCCCGGTATCCTGTCCGCTGCAGGGAAGAGTGTTCTGCCTTTGCGGCATTGTTTCAGCCTTTAAGGCATTATTCCGCCTTTGCGGCATCTTCTGAGCCGCGGACATAAAAAAGCGCCCCGAAAAGGGCGGCTGGGGAACGGCAAATTACACGACTGCCGGAAAAAGACTGTTCCGGCGGGCATTTTCTGCCATTCTTGCGTTTTTTGTAGCAGATACTGACACAGATGTCAATAGTTTCAGCACCGGTTTTGAAAATTTATTTTGGTTGAAGTTGGGCGGCAGAAGATACAAAAACAGGAAACCGGATACGGAGGGATATCCGGTTACCGCCCGTCGCTGCCTTTTTTCCGGTTCAGGGCGGGAGGCAGACCGCCATAGCTTTCGGCAAAGGCCTTGCGCGTGCTGTAGGTTAACTCCCGTCCGGCATGAAATACCCTGATGCCGCCGAAAGAAAGGCTGATGCCGGTTCCGTCGGAAAAGCGCACGGCGGGCTGTCGGGCATCCGTCTTGTAGAACAGCCTGACGACGGCGCCGCCGGTTCCCGAAAATTCCTCGCAATTCAAAAAGCCGCGATTGTCAAGCGAAATACCGTGTCCGTTCGGAAACTTCATCGTTTCATTTTTGGCGATGCTGACCGAGCGGCCGTTGACAATGTAGTTCAAAACCTGAAAACGTCGGTCGGTAATCAGTTTGACGCCGCCTTTGAGGGTCAGGAAACAACGTTCGCTGCCGTTCAGATAAAGCTTTGAACCGTCGGGTGCATCCACCCTCCCCTTTTGCAGATGCAGCAGCACACCATTCGCCAGCCGACAGGACACGACATCGGTTCCGGCGACGGCAATGCTGATACCGTTGGGATATTCTTCAATATACGGCCGACGGGATGAGGAAGGAGTTTTGGAAGCAGACGGGCGGGAGGACGCAGCAGCAGACGGACGGAGATGAGCGGCGTTATCGGAGGCCGGCGCGGGGGAACGGTTTGCGGCTGAAGTATCCGTTACACGGGAAACGCTCAAAATCCGGCGTTCGGCATAGTCTATATCGACAATTCTTCCGTCTTTATGAACTGCACGGTAGACATTGCCCTGCTGTAAGCTGACGACCGGGCTGGCAGCGTCTATGCGGTCTTCAAGAATTATCGCAGCCTGCATAAAGCCGGCACAGAGCTTTTCCAGACGGGCAGACAGCGCGGCGTCCAGATATTTATGGCTCAAATCGTTGCGGAGCTGTTTAAATTCCGCCCAGCGTTCCGCTTCCTCGGCGCTCAGCATCTTTTTGCCGCGAAAATAAGCCCAGGCTGCCGACGGCTGGACGTTTTTGCCGTTGAACAGACAGAACTGGCTCATTTTGTATTCAATCTGCTGAAAAACCTCAAGGTAATTTTTGCGATACAGATAGCCGGCGACGCGTTCGAGAAAACCGTCAATATCCATACCGGAGCGGTCAATAACGGCGGCGGCGGGAAACAGCTTGGCAACATTTTTTATCAGCGCTTCCTTTTTGTCCGACCCATAAGGATAATTTGTTTCCACAAGCAAGGCGGCTTCCGGGTTGGCACGGGCGTACTCCTTGATGCGGGAGACAAATTTGGAATTGCTTTCATTTTCACCGCGAATCAGCAAATCCGGATTCAATGCCGAAACGAGCGGCGCAAAACTTTTTGCCGTGCCGACATACGCGTCGAGGCGTTCAAGCAGCGGCCTGTCGCAGAGGCGACAGTAAGAATCGAGATAACGGCGGCGGACGGAAACGTTTTTGACCGTTTCGCGCTCGTTGAATTTGCCGATGCCGTCCAGCGTATCCCACTGGTGATGCATCAGGTGGCGGATGTTCAGGCAATCCTGAAACGCGGCAGCGGAAGGCAACAGCCCTTCGCTTTCCGCCTGTGCCATGTAGTTTTGCCCGGCGCGGCGCCCGAACAGTTCGCGCATTATGCCGTTGCTTTCTTCCGACAAGGCGGCAAGCGAACTCAGGAGAACGTTTTCAAACGGCGCAATCAGAGCCGAAGAAAGTGCCTCGGTTTGTGCCGTTTCCACATCTTTTTCGCTGTAACGGCTCTTTTCCGGCGGCAGCAGCGCCAGTACGTCCAACATACTTTGAAAGCGCTTTTCTATCCATTCGTCGGCAAAAGCGTCGGCAAGGCTCCTGCCTTTTGCGTCATGGTTATATTTCATCAGCCAGCGGCCGGAAATGACAAATCTGGTGTCTTCAAGGGTTTCGCCCTTTTCATAAGCGGCGACATAGCGTTCAATGCGCGCCGGAAGGGAATTGCCGGCACTGTGTACGGCAAAGTTTTCAGGCGTGGAAAAAATCCCCGGTTCTTCGCTCCGAAGCTGCGCCGAGGTATAATTGACGCTGACAAAACAGTAATGCGCGCCGTGTTCGGCCGGCTTGTTGGCGATGAAATCCGTATAGGCACGGCGAGCCTCAGGCGTGATTTCCTCCACTTCCCACGGGTTGTCGACAACTTCCCCTTCATACAGGCGGGTTATCTGATAATTGGCGAGGTTCAGCGGCTTGTAGCGGCGGACGACCTGTTCCAGATTGCGCACGAGCGATATATAGTCCCGGTACACGGCCAGCAAGTCCTGCTTGCGGCGCGGCGGAAGCGAAGCGGCATACAGAGCCGACATGTTTAGTTTTTCCGGCATTGCGATTTCATTAATTCTTTGTTGTTGCAAAATCTCTTTATTAGCATAAAGCGGAAAATATTGTTGCCGAAAATTTTGGTTTTGTCAATACAAAATCAGGCGGCAAAGCAAAAAATATGCCGGTGTGTGCTGAGGCAGCTCCGATAAATCCGAAAGTGGTTTGATAAATCCGAAACTGGTTCGATAAATCCGAGCCTGATCCGATAAATCCTGCGGATAACCGTTGAATTAAAATCAGATTTTGCTTTACGGAACAAAAAAACTTTTATAAATTCTGGTGTGTCCGCACATATATTAAAGAAAAAGTAACGGCTGTTAAAGAAAAAATAACGACTATTGAAAAAAATAACGGCAAAACGCAATTACAAAATTACAGAGAAAAAAAGAGAGGGAAAGAGATGAAAACCAGATTATCGGCAAAATATTTCCGGACAGCCGCCGCAATACTGTTTTTGGCGGCGGGTTTCTGCCAGGCGGCGCAAGCGGAAGACACGATTTATGACGTTATCAACCGCGAAGATACAAAGGCCTTTTCCGACATGGTCATGCTCGGTTACGATATTGATGAACAGGATATTGACGGATATACGCCGCTGATGATTGCCGCGGCGGCGGGAAAGACCGGCTTTGTCGGATATCTGATTGACAACGGCGCGAAAGTCGATAAACGCTATTATCAGGGCGGAACGGCCATGCACCGTGCCGCGCTGGGCGGCTATACCGACGTTATCAGTTCCCTGATTGACGCGGGCGCCAACGTCAATATGCCGGATTTGGACGGCATGACGCCGCTGATGATTGCCGCCAAGAACGGACATCGCTTTACGGTCGAGCTGCTGGTGCGGCGCGGTGCCGATGTCAATTTCCGCAATGTCAAAGGGGAAACAGCCTTGGACATTGCCAACAAATACCGCTATAAAGAAATTGCCAGATTTCTCCAGAACGAAGGCGGGCGCGCCAAATCCCCGGACAGCGGCAAAGAGGCTTCCGACGGCGGAAACCAGGGGCTCGGGCTGGATATTGACGACTGGAACGATACCGAATTCGACTGGGGGCTGTAAACTGCGGCACTGTTAACAGCGCACAATATATTTTCCGGGGCCGGAGCGTGTTTCTCCGGCTCTTTTGCGTTTTTTTCGTTTCGGGGTTGCGGGAGGCGGACGGACGCCCTATATAAAAGATAAAATGTTAAGACAATGAGTCAATTTTGACAGGGAGTGTTTTGATTATGGCTGAAAAAATCGAATTTAAAACCGAAGTGAACAAACTTCTGGATATTGTCATCAACTCGCTTTATTCCGAAAAATATATTTTTTTGCGCGAGCTGATTTCCAACGCGTCCGATGCGCTTGACAAGCTGAAATACTGGACGCTGACCAACCCGGATTTACAAAAGCCCGGCGAAGCGTACAAAATTACGATTACGCCGGACAAAGACCACAATACGCTGACGATTTCCGACAACGGCATCGGCATGAACCGTGACGACCTGATTAACCATATCGGCACGATTGCCAAATCCGGTACGGCGGAATTTTTGCAAAACACCAAGGACAATGCTTCAGCCGTTGACCTTATCGGCAAGTTCGGTGTCGGCTTTTATTCGGCGTTTATGGTGGCGGCAAAGGTGGAAATCACGACCAGGCGCGTGGACAGCGACAAAGCCTACAAATGGGTTTCCAACGGCGTGGACGGTTTTGAAATATCCGAAGCGGAAAAAGCCGGAAACGGTACGGACATCAAACTGTTTCTCAAAGACGACGCCAAAGACTACACCGATACGATTTACCTCAGGAACATCATCCATACCTACTCCGAGCATATCGACTACCCGATTGTGCTGAACCTCGGCGACGCGGGCGAAGAAACGGTCAATACGGCGTCGGCGCTGTGGACGCGCAACAAGGCGGAAATTACCGAGAAACAGTATAAGGACTTTTATCAGCACGTTACAAAAAATTTTGACGAGCCGTGGATGACACTGCATTTCAAGGCCGAAGGCAGCATTGAGTACACCGGGCTGCTGTTCGTCCCTTCCAAGGCACCGTACGATTTGTTCCAGCCCGACCGGCTCGGCGGCATCAAGCTGTATGTCAACAAAGTATTCATTTCCGACAAGGTCGAGGGGCTGATGCCGATGTACCTCAGGTTTGTACGCGGGGTTATCGACAGTGCCGACCTGCCGCTCAACATTTCACGCGAAATGCTGCAACAGAGCGCTTTGATTGCAAAAATCCGCCAGGGAACGGTTTCCCGCCTGTTCAAAGAGCTGAAAAAACGCGCGGAGAACGAGGAGGATTATGCAAAGTTCTGGAACGCATTCGGTATTGCGTTTAAGGAAGGAATTTATGAGGACTTTACAAACCGCGAAGAAGTGGCCGGACTGTCGCGTTTTTATTCGACCAAGAGCGAAAACAAACTGACATCGCTTGACGCCTATATCGAACGTATGGGCAAAGACCAGAAGGCAATTTACTACATCACCGGAGACGATGCGAAGACGCTGGCGTGCAACCCGCTGCTGGAAGCATTCCGCGAAAAAGATATTGAGGTTTTGCTGCTGACAGACCCGATTGACGAATTTTGGACGCAGACACTGCTTTCTTACAAAGGCAAGGATTTGAAACATATTTCGCAGGCGGACATGAAACTTGACATCAAACGCGAAAGCGCCAAAGCGGACGAAAAAGGGCTTAAGGAGCTGACCGAAAAGATGGCGGAATGGTTCAAAGGCGAAGTCGGCAAGGTCGAAACAACCGAAAAACTGACAAAAAGCCCGGCATCATTGACGGTTGAGGACGGCCAGATGAGCATTCATCTGGAACGGCTGATGCGCAACCACCAGCAGAAAACAGCCTTTGACAGCACGAGGATTTTGCTTGTCAACCCCTATCATCCGCTGATAATCAAACTGGCGGAACTTGTCGGCGACAAAGACAAGGAAGCCGAAGTCCGCGATGCGGCACAGCTGGTATTGGAACAGGCAAAAATCGCCGAAGGGGAAGCTGTTTCCAACCCGAGTTTGTTTAACGAAAAGCTTAGCGAGTTCATCTTACGGGCGATTTAAACGGACAGAATGCCAAACGTTCTTTCTTTGGCGCAATTTAAGCAGCCAGAACGCTGAACATTTTATTCTTTGGGCGATTTAAAGGAACAGAAAGCGCCGGCACGGACAGAAAAGACATTGACGGCCGGCGTTTTTTATGTTATTTTATCCATATACAGATGTCCGGACAAGGGGTTCCGGACGGTTTGGAGCATCTGAACGGTGAATTTTGACAATTTGAAATACGGCTTTCTGATTTCGATGACGACGATGTTCGGCGGCAGCACGCTGGAGCTGTATGCTCAGGACGAAAACGGCGGCAAAGCGAAAATCGAAAACAGCGAGACCTATCGGCAGCAGTTTTTGAAAAGCATTACCCCCGACAAGCGGGACATCAGCGTCGAGTTCGTGGTTGATTCCGTGGCCCAAAAAACTTCTAACGGAGACCTGGTCGCTGATGTCAACGTTATTCAGCTGCTGGCCTATCTTGACCAGGACAGCGACGAATATCAGAGCTATATGGCAAGCCGCCACATTGTTGCGCACGAAATGTGGCACCGCATCTGCATGATGAACGACGTATTGGAAAAGCCGATGTCGGCAACGCATTACCGTACCGGACGCGATAATTTTGAGATTACGGCAAGCCTGGTGCAGCTGCTGACTTTTCGCGACGACTATATCCATGCCACACCGGAACAGCGCCTTGAGCTGCGCAAACTTGAAGACCCGAAAATCCGCATGTATATCATGGCGGTTGAGCACGGCCTGATTAATCCCCTTTCCGCCGATAAAAAAGACTTTGATTTTGAGATGGAATTTATTGCCAGGACGGTATCCGGCTACTGGAACAACAATATGGCACAGACATACGCCCCGCTGCACAACGCAATGACGGAAAAATCCGGACGAAAGGAATTCAAATCTCCGGCGTATGAAAAGAACTTTATGCGCGACATCAAACTGATGAACACTATCGGCGGCATTGACTTTTCCAAGCTTTACAACGTCAAAGACGTCCGTAACCGCGCGGCGTTTCCCGAAGGAACGGCGGAGGACACGACGGTCATCAGACAATCCCTGACGGCACCGAACTATGAAACGTGGGTTAACAAGAGAAGCCAGCTGAAACGTTTTTCGCGACAGAAAATAGATATTCCGAACTTTGCGGGTAACCGGCTGGCGGAAGAACGCCGGCAAAGGCCGCATGACGAGCGCAAACAGCCTTATCAGATAGCCGAAATGGCCGGCGGCTACAAGGCGTACCCGTTTATGAAAGTTCCGTTTTATGCGGCGGTGCAGCTGAACGGCGCGGGGCGGACAATCAAGCTTTATCCGCACGGGGCAATGGACGTTATCGGCGCGAGCGACGCAGCGGGGAAAGCTAACATCAAGACCCTGAATTATGACGGCAGCTATGAAACGGGACAGCTGAAAAACGGCCGCAAAGACGGCGTGTTTGTCTTTTATAACCGCCATAAAAAGGAAATCGGGCGCTGTACTTATGTCCAAGGCCGGGCGGCAGACGGCGAAACGGTGCTGGCAGCCGGCGGCGAATATATACGCTACATTTACAAAGCGGGAAAACTTGCCGGCATGGACTGCATCCGGGAAGACGGCACCAGAAAGCCGATATGCACGCTGGAAGACGGCAAACCGGTGAGCGGACTGATTCCGACAACAGACGCCAGGACCTCTTCCGTCGGGCGTTCCTACCTTTTATACAGCGACAAACAGCTGCTGGCAGGGCTGCTTTTTGACCGGCAGCACAGACTTTCGGAAAAGCAGGACATCATAACCGGGCAGTACGGGCAAAATGTTTCGGCACAGGCAGAAAACGCGAAGCATAAGGCTTTGGCCGGGAGCACGGTCAGAATCGAACGTTTTTATGCTGACGGGAAGGTGAAATATGAGGCGGAAAGACGCAGCATCACCCTCAGACAGCCATACGGAGAGGCGGAAAAAAGCAACACGGTCCCCGGGCAACCATACGGCACAGCGGAAAAAATGCGTAGCGACACGGCTAAAAAAGGAACAGGACTGACAGAGCGCGGCAGCGAAACGAAAAAAACACCCTCCGGTCCGACGGCGCGGTACGGTACGGCCGGCGGGCACCCTGCGGCACAGTCCGTACAGGTATGCCGCGAAGCCCTCTTTGCCCCTGACGGGCATCCGGTGATGGCGGCAGAATACAACGGCGGCCGGAGAAGTCTGAAAATAAAGATGCGGGAATTTTTATCCATCCTGAAAGGGATTTCCATGCCCGGTACGGACAAGAACACGCTGGTTTCGAGCCTGCTTGCGTTTCGCAGCCGGACGACAACAGGAAATTCAATCCAAATTGCGGCGGCCAATGCCTCTCGGTCTGCGGAAGGCGCAAACCATGCGGCAGAAGCAGGAATCTCCCGGGTTGCCGCGGCTAATACCGCTCAGACAGCAGAGATAAACTCCTATCAGATTACCGCGGAAACGGCCGTTCAGGCTGTTGAGGGAAATTCGGAGAGAACGGCAAAGGCAAGTGCTGACCGAACCGGGACGGGCTCTCCCCTGCCCGCGACGAGCGGCAGAAAAACGCCGGCGACGACCTTTGAAAACAAAACAGACACCACCGGCAAAAGCTCTAAAAATCAGTCAGTTGCTGATAAAAAACAGAATAATCCGTCAGCCCGCAAAATATCGGCCTTTAAAAACAAGGCCAGGTTTATGATGATGCGGCAGAGGGAGAATGTCTGAGGCCGAAGAAATATATCTGAGGCCGGAGAAATCGCCCTTGACGCGCGGCAGCCGGAAAAGCCGGGCCGAAACGGTTCCTTTTTGTAAATTTTTCCTTGCAATTTTAGACAAAACATTTTAATCTGCAAAAAGTTTTATTGTATTACTTAAATATATTTATTGTTATGGAAAATTTTATTGTCCAAATCAACGGCAGCTATATTGACCTGCCGTATGTTGCAAATGCCGCAGACGGCAAAAGCCAGCCGCGGCGTTCTTATCTGACTTCAGGGACTGAAGTTGCATCCGGCTGCGGTTACAGCTACTGTTATAAGACGCTGAAACTCGTTTTGAAAGGAAAAGAACACTTTCTGCCCGAAAATTTGTATCGCGAAGGCGTATCCTACCGTTTTCTGGATTACCATACGGAGTGGCCGTTCCTGTTGCGCGAAAGAGGCGGAAAAATCGTCAAAAAGCAGATTCCTCTGCTGGCTTTGTACGGGATTGCACCGGAAGAAGTCCTTAACAGAAGCGATTTTTGCAAGCTGACTTTGCCCGAATTTCAGCACAAAGGGAAGCTAACGACGGTTTTTTATGTCGGAGCATACCGTTTCGGGGTGGCCTTTGAGAGCGACTTGATGCAGCTGTACCACAGGAAAGCCGAGTTTGCAGAAAACAAGGCTGCTCTGTTTATGGCGGACGAATACCGTTTTTGGATTGACGGCGGCAGCAATCCGACGGCTTATTTTGCCGACGGGTTAAGATGCGAAAAAACGGCACCGTTCATTGACGTTACCGATTGCCAGGATCCGCTTCCGGTCGGCAAAGAAACACTAGAACGTTTCTGGGACGAGCTTGACCTGTACCGAATCCCCGAAAAAGCACAGGAACTCGGAATAGGGAAAATCCTCGGCAAAGCGGCAGATGCCGTCCCGCTCCGGGATTATTCCGTTGAAGCAGAACTTCTGCCGCCGTTTGCCACAAAAAACGGCTATCGTTTCGGCAGCAGAAGCCATGCCTTTCAGGAAGACTGCGTTCTTTCCGCCCTGCCCGGGCATATCAGAAGCATTATGAAAGAAGAGGCTCCGCAAAAATTCGGGCACTTATTTCAGACAGGCTCCTAAGACGGACGGAAGCTTTTTAAGGAAAATGTCCGGCGGCAATAAAAAAAGCACCCTGTACAGGGTGCTTTTTATTTACAGAGTTGCTTCCCGAACGGTTAAAAATGTTCAGAACGGTTAAAAATGTTCAGAACTGACAAATTTGACGGCCGGCGTTTCCTTTTTTTCATCACGCGTCAAGATGCACAACAGCTTGGCAAAATCAAGATTTGCCTTTATAACGCTTTTGTTGGAACGGGCACGTTTCCACGCATAAATCTGCAAGCTGCCCGGCACTTCCAGCGTTTCCGGATTAATGAGAATGCCGTTGTGGCTTTCCCAATCTGCCCCGCAGAACGCATTCAGCGAAACCTGCTGCCGGGGAAGCAGCGGCATATTGCGCAATATCTGTTCGGCGGTAAACGACGGGATTTCCCGCAGCTGCCCGGCGACAACAATAAAAAAGCGCGGGTGCTTTTTGTCGCACAGTGCCAATATGCGTCCGTCAATTACGACAAAACGCCCGACATAGTTGGAATCGGCTATTGTTGTTCCCATATAAATGCGGGTACCGTCCTGCGTATTGTAGCAGGCTCCACCGGGGAAAAACAAATGATTTTCCATGCCCGAAAGGCTTGGAACCGACAACAGATAGTCGTTCATTTCTATATAACGCATTTTTTTGCACGTTATTTCCTCTACGGCAAAATGCCGGTCATGAAACGAAATGACGTTTACGACTTCTCCGTGCAGACGGTAATTTTTAAAAACTTTGAAGTTTTTTCCACGGATAATCGTTTCACTGCGGTGGGCGTTGGCCTTGACGAACCGGCGCAACTCTTCTTCTGAGATATTCACCATAATACTTAATTAATTTATAAATTTGACATAAAATTATTTAGACGAAACCGAATGTAGATGATAAACACATTTTTGTCAAGTCCCAAAGGCGAAAAATTCGGGCCGCAGACGGGCGTTGAAAAGCACAAAAGCCAAAACATCCTCTAGCCGTGCCGCAGGCACAGGTAAAAAAAAGTTTGAAACTGTGGGGAATATTGCAAAAAAAATCCCCGGAAGACCGGGGTTTCAGATGGTGGCCAGAGAGGGGATCGAACCCCCGACACGAGGATTTTCAGTCCTCTGCTCTACCAACTGAGCTATCTGGCCGGCCACGGATATGGTTTATATATAACTTTTTTGCAGATGGCAAGCATTTTTTTTACTTTTTTGCACAATTTCGCAATATTTTTAATATCTATTTGTTTTGCCATACATAATTTACAATAAAGCAGCAACAGGAACATAATAACGGCCGTTCATAATCACGGTTGCGGCGTTTTTTCCTGCATAATGCGCCGGGAGCCGGCCTCTGCCCGTTCTTTCCAAATTTGCGCCGTTTGCCGCTACGTGCACCGTTGCGCAAAAATATCCGCAAAATGCCTTTATGTGCATAGTCTGGGAGTTTTTTTAAGAAAATGCTTGTAATTTTTCTCAAGTGCGGTAAAGATGGGGCAGATTTAATTTTTAATTGAGAGGATAACTATGTCTAATCCCTTGGATACAAAAATAATAAGCAGACTGGCTGAAATCTTGGATAAAACGAACCTGACCGAACTTGAATACGAAGACGAAGGGTGCCGAATCTCCCTGGTCAGAAATCCGGCCGGCGTTGCCGTTGCCGGCGCGTATGCCCCGGTTCAGGCTCCGATTGCCGCCCCTGCCGCCGCTCCGGCGCCGGTTCAGGCTGCTGCGGCGGACTCCGCCGATGCGGGCGATACCGATTACACTAACAGCCCGAATGCCGTCAAATCGCCAATGGTCGGCGTGGTTTACCTGTCGGCCGACCCGAAATCTCCAAACTATGTCAAGCCCGGCGATACGGTTGCCGAAGGCGATACGGTCTGCCTGGTCGAAGCGATGAAAACCTTTAACCCGGTTAAGGCGCACAAAGGCGGCAAAGTTGTCAAAATTCTGGTTGAAACCGGTGATCCGGTCGAATACGGCGAGCCTCTGGTTGTCATTGAGTAAGATTTCGGAACAACAATAATAGGAAACAATCTGATGTTTGAAAAAGTTTTAATTGCCAACCGCGGCGAAATCGCTTTGAGAATCCACAGAGCCTGCAGGGAAATGGGCATCAGGACAGTTGCCGTGCATTCCGAAGCCGACGCCAACGCGATGCATGTCCGTCTGGCTGACGAAGCCGTCTGCATCGGCCCGGCACGTTCGTCCGACTCGTATCTGAACAAGCCGGCGATTATTTCCGCGGCGCTGATTACCGGCGCGGACGCCATCCACCCGGGATACGGGTTCTTGTCCGAAAACGCCGACTTCGCCGAGATGGTCGAAAAACACGGCATAACCTTTATCGGGCCGACTGCCGAACAGATGCGCCTTTTGGGCGACAAAATCACCGCGCGCAAAGCGGCCATTGAGGCCGGGCTGCCGGTTACGCCGGGGTCTCCTGCGCTGGAAAGCATTGAACATGCCAAGGAATGGGCGAATAAAATCGGTTATCCGGTCATCATCAAAGCCAAAGACGGCGGCGGCGGCAAAGGCATGAAAACGGCCTTTAACGACGACGAAATCGCCGAAGCCTATACGATGGCACGCGCCGAAGCCAAAGCGGCGTTCCCGTCCGACGTAGTTTATATGGAAAAATACCTGCAGCATCCGCGGCATATTGAGATGCAGGTACTGGCGGACAAGTACGGCAACGTAGTGCATTTGGGCGAGCGCGACTGTTCGATTCAGCGCAACCACCAGAAAGTTATCGAAGAATGCCCGTCGCCGGCACTGAACCAGTCGCAACGCAAGGAAATCGGCGATATCGTCTGCAACGCGATTAAGAAAATCGGCTACCAAAATGCAGGCACGCTTGAATTTATGTTTGAAGACGGAAAATTCTATTTTCTGGAAATGAATACCCGCCTGCAGGTTGAACACCCGATTACCGAAGCCGTTTCCGGCATCGACATCGTCAAAGAGCAAATTCGCATCGCTTCGGGCGCTGCACTCGGCTATACGCAAGACGATATTCAATTCCGCGGGCATGCGATTGAATGCCGTATCAATGCGGAAGATCCGGAAACGTTTGCGCCCTGCCCCGGCAAAATTACCGAATGGCACGCGCCGGGCGGTCTGGGAATCCGCGTCGATTCGGAAATTTATTCCGGGTATTCGATTCCGCCGTACTATGACAGCATGATTGCCAAACTCATCGTCCACGCCAAAACGCGCAATGCGGCTCTGATGCGCCTGCGCCGCGCGCTGGAAGAGTTTATCATCATGGGCGTCAAAACAACTATTCCGCTGCATCAGGAGATAATTTCGCAAAACGAATTTATCGACGGGCAGTATAATATCCACTGGCTGACGGAATATATGAACAAACGCAGCAAATAAAAGGAAGCGGACCAGCTCCGTCATAAAGGCGGAGCTGGCAGTCAAACTGAAGCAGAGCCGCTCCCGAAATAAAAGCGAGCCTGCGGCAGAATAAAGGCAGAGTCCGCAGCCGAAATAAAGGCGGTGTACGCTGCCCAAATCAAGGCAGAGCCCGCCACTGAAATAAAAATGCGGTGTTTCATATTATTACAGGAGTTTTGGGATATAACGCTTAAAAAAACATAAAGAGCAGGTTGAAAATGCAGGAAAAACTGTCGATTAAAAAAGTTTACAGAAATGCGTACCGTTATGTTGCGAGCCATTTGTTCGCTTTTGCCTTTTTGACGATTTTTTACTTTTTGGGCAGCCTGCTGCCGATGATATTCGGCTCTTCGTCTTTCTGGGGCGTTTCGCTGGCGTATAACTACCTGTTCTTTTATTTCGCTGCGGGGTGCTACTATAAACAGCGGATTTTATGGGACAGGGAAGTCTTTACGGCGGCAGGGCTGCGCTTTTTGCTGGCGATTGTCCTGTTTGTGCTGTCGATTTTTGTTTCGTCGTTGGCGATTAACGTCGGCATCCACATCATCGGCCGGCTGTTTCCCGTTCACGGACCGGCAGCGGTTTCGGCAGTTTTGGAGAGCCTGCCCTGGCTGCTGGCGAAAAGAATTTTTATCTTTTTCCTGTTTATCGCCTTTTTTATCGTTCCGTCGTTTGCTTTCGTCTCAGAGATAACGGGCAAAAAGCGCTCGCTTGTTGCGGCTTACAGCAAAACGAAAGGCGATTTGCCGCGGATTGCGGCCGTGGTGGCGGGAACGTTCCTGCTATTGTGGCTTTCCATGCTGGCGCTGAGCTTTGTCAATGTCTTTCTGGCATCGCTGGTGCGAGCGGCGATTTTGGTTTTCATCAGCATCTTGTATTTTAAGATGTACGATTTCTTTTACTGCTTTCCGCAGACACGGCGGGACAGTCGAACGGCAAAGGACGAAACGGAAAAAGCCTTGCCGCGCCGAGACGCTTCCGGCAGATTTGCGGCGGCCGATACCAACGGCATGAAAGAAAAAAAAGCGGATACGACTGATGATAAAGCCGAAACGGACAATTTAAGCGAGGGAGAAGACAATGCTGGTTAAAGACAAAGACATTCTGGTGGAAGATCCCGAAAAAAAAGACGGAGACAACGCGGAAAAATCCCCTGCCCCGCAAAAGCCGCAGCGGCCGAAAATAAAAAAAGAAAACATGCGGGCAGCATGGGGCGACGCATTTGACTATTATATCCGCGGCATTACCGAAAAATACCTGCTGTTTCGCGGAAGGGCATCGCGCCTGGAGTTTTGGGGATACGCCGCAGCGGCAGGAATTATGTGGATACCGCTTTATTTTGTCGGCGAATATGCGGAGATGCCGCTTCTGCCGTATTACTTTGCCTTGGCGACGCTGCTGCCGACAGTGGCGGTTACGGCAAGGCGCCTGCATGACATTAACAAAAATGCGGCCTTGTATCTCATTCCCGGAACCGTGCTTGCCGCCAGCGGATTTTTTATCGGCCTTGCCGGCGCGGCGGTACTGGTATTGTGCTGGGCAGTTTTGCTTATCCGTCTGTTGTCGCGGGAAACCGACCTCAACGACGGTTTTTACGGTGCGCCGAATGACAATGACGAAATTTATGGCGAAGACAATCTGCCGATTGTCAGGAAATTCCGTTTTCTGGCACTGACGCTGCTGGCCGTATGGCTGGCAATTACCGGCGCCAAGCTTGAAGACTGGTCTCAGCAGGCACAACAGAAGGCGGCGATTGATTTGATTATGGACAAGGTTCTTATTGAAGGGCAAGACGCCAAATTAACGCCCGAACAGATAAAAGCGGCACAGGGGCAGATGCTCGGCGTTTTAAAAACGCTCAGCGGGCAGAGAGTTTCCGAAAAAGAGATTATGGAACAGGTTGACAAAGCCGTCAAAGCGGTTTCCGATGCGGCAAAAGTATCCTCCGGCGCGGCGGCAGCCGGAAAATAACCTCTGGCATGAAGGGCTGCGGGAAGAAGATGAAACGAGCGGCACGCAAGGTTTTATTGGCTGCGGGAGGTTTGGCCGTTCTGACGGGAGCGGCATTGTTTTCCGGGAGATTGTTGCTGATTGCCGGAAAAACCGCGCCAAAGGTTGAAAAAGCGTATTTTCAAACAGCAGAAAATATTCCGCCTTTTTTAAAGCCTTATGCTGATATATTGGCGGAAGCGGCCAATGATACGGCAAACGGACGGACAAATGAAGCCGCGCATACAGCGACCGGTGCGGCGGCGAGTTGCAAAAATATCCGCATATATGCCGGAAACTGGTTTTCGGACAGCGAAGCCCCGGATATCAGCGACGATGTCAAGCGTTGCGCCATTCTATGGCTTGGATCAAGACAGGGCATAATGACCGGCGGGCTGGAAAAATATTATGCCGTTTGGGCATCAACGCCTCTGTTGCGGACGTATCTGCAAAATGCGGGAATTCAGGCGGCATATATGCCGCTATTTTACCTGCCTGATGAAAAGGCGGCCGTTTCCGGATATAGCAAGGCTGATGCCGAATATAACGGAGCCGCATCTGAGATGCTGCAGAAAAGCCATATTGCAGAAAAACACCGCGGAGGCGGAATGTTTTTTGCCATCGTTGGCAATCCGCCTTTTATTGAAGATATTTTGCGAGAAAAAGCCCTGCCCTATCGCCGCTATGAGCTTGACAAACCGGAACAGGCGGCGCAGATGATGCGGGAAATGCCGCAGCAAAAGGCGATTTTTGCGGAAAAGACTGCTCTCGGTACGCAGACACTCGACATACATCCGCTGTTTTTAGCCGCAGCCGGGAGGGAAATTCCGTTAATTATGCCATGGATATGGCCCAAAGAGGATACCGTCAACCTGTTTAACGACAGAGTAAGCTTTTACACTGACAAGTCAGGTGCGGAAAAGATGGCAGCAGAAGTTGAACAGGCAGAGAAGAAACAAGACATCAGGCTGCCGGTTCAAAAACGCGCGGCAAAAGCAGCGCTGCTGGCGCGGCGAGAATATTCGGCAGAAAGCGCCGGAAAGCGCGTCCGGCAGGCTCTGGCGATGCAGCCTGACCAGTATAAACGCCCCGGCAGCATTTTTCTGCCATCGGAGAAAAGCAGTATCAATATAGACATTCCGACGGCAATCGGGCATTATACCGCCGGAGACTATGCGCTGGCTTCCGATTTGGCGGAGGGGCTGACGCGGGGCGGCGCAAAGGTTGACCTGACGTTCTATAATTCCCTGTACAAATATCCGGCGGAAACGAACATTCTCCTGCGCGGATTTCTGCCGCCGTTTGCGGACGACCTCAGCGCCAGAACAAACATCATCTATCTTGCCTATGCCCAGTTTGGCGAAGACGGGCGGCGGGAGCTTCTTCCCACGGACGAGGCATATCTGGAGACTGTTGCCGAGAGTGCCCGCCAGGCAGACGCTTTGGCAACGGCGTCGCAGAAACTGACAGAGCAGCTGCGGGCAAAAGGCATTCCGGCGCATTATATTCCGCAATTTACCGATACGGCACGGTTTTATCCTGATTTTGAAGAAAGCCTGAAAAGTGATGTTTTATTTGTCGGGGCAAACACGTTTTACCGCACGGCGGTGCCTTTTCTGCAACAGCGCGGCATCGCGGTCGACGTTTACGGTCCGAAATGGCCGATTGGAACGGCAAAAGCAAACTATGCCGACAACCGGATTTTACGCAAATATTACAGCTCAGCCAAAATCGTCCTCAACGATACGCGCGAGGGAATGAAAAGATTCGGTTTTATCAGCAACCGGATTTTTGATGCGACAGCCTGCGGAACGCTGGTCATCTCCGACTATATGCCCGAGATTGAAGCGATATACGGCGACAGCGTGCCAATGTACAAAAACGGCGATGAGCTGGCGCGGCTGGTACGCTATTACCTTGACCCGGCTCACGAGCCGGAACGGCGGGAAAAGGCGGCACGGGCAAGAGAAATCACGCTGAGGCATTTTACGGCAGAACAGGCTGCGGAGAAATTCCAAGAAATTATACATAACATTAAAAAGTAGTCTTTAACAAAAAAATCACGAGTGGGATAAAACGAACCGCGGATAAAAGGCTAAGGCTATAGAAACATATTGACAAAAAAATATTGTATGGTATGAACACGAGAGATATTATAGAATTATGTTCATTTTTTTGTGTTATTAAAATTTTTATGCTATGGATTTTCTTACATTAATCAAAGATGGCAAGCATACAGCCATTGTAAGCTACGTTAAAGGTTGCAAATGTCTGAGTATTGACGAAGAACTAGCTCTTATCAGCCGTGGCAACCATGAAGAAATTATGAGCTATATTGCCCATCACTGGTTGGAAATTGAACCTTTTGAAGCTTTTCTGAAGCGGGGAAATTTGAATGAAGTCCGGTTTTATATTGCAAGACATGGTTTATATGCCGACAGTGCGCTTTGTGAAGCTGTTTTTCAGTTTGGCCGCAGCATTACGGCGGAGGTTGTCAGTTATATGCTGAGGGAACGTTATGCAGAGAAAACCGGGAATTATCGCGCGCCGATTAAATGGGCGGAAGTTGAATGTATGCTTATTAAAACGGAAGACCACTGCGCCCTGCGCCAGTATATCAGCCAGGTACAGCTGGAAAAGAAATCGCATGACCTGCTAAAATTGAAGGGTTCGGCCGAAGACCTGTTGGTTTACGACCTTGTGTGGAACGGACAGCCCTAAACCGCAGCACACCAACAGGCAAAAGCAATCATGACAGAAAAAGAGGCTTTGTTCCACAACGGAGCAGAGCCTTTTTCTATGCCGGATTGCGGCATTTTACAGCGGAGCTGAGAGCGGAGAAATTCCGGAAAATCATAAACGAGGTCGGGCACTAATCAGCTGCGGTTCCAGAGTTGTTTGGCTCTGAGCTGCCCGGTTCCAAAGCGGTTCGGTTCCAGAGCCGGCCGGTTTCGGGGCGGTAATAACAGACGCCGGTCGTCAGGTTGACAAAGCCGCCGTCGCGCAGCGGTATTTCCCGCCCGTCCAGCTTTACCTGTCCCAAAGAAAACTCTATCCGCCCTTTATAGATGCAGCTTTGTTTATTGCAGACAACCGGATCGCCGGCGGGAACGGCGTATTTGCCTTTGGTTTTGGTGCCGGTCCACATTTTTTCCAAAAATTTGTTTTTATGATAACGGGAGGCGACCAGTTTTCCGGCAGGGTTTCTGTAGGCATACGTCGTGCCTTTGGCGTCGAAGACAAAATCCGGGCGCGGGCTGAAACAGATGCTGACAACGCCGGCGACTATCCCGGCAATCCCCCAGAAACGCCATTTTGCCTGCCAGACACAGAGCCAGAGCAAGCCGAACGTCAGCAACAGTATGCCCCAGTCCGGCAGGGTTCCGACGCCCTCGCCCGCCTTGGCGCCGGGCAGCGCCGCTACCCATGCGGTGATTTGGTTGATTACATCGATGCCGGCGGCAAACGGCCTGACAGCATAAGCGCCAAGCCCGAACGGCAGGCTTATCAGAAACAACAACAGCGCAGGCATAACCCAAAAACCGATGACCGGCCCCGCCAGCAGGTTGCCGAGGCTGGTATAGACCGAAATCTGGCTGAAATAATAGACGCCGTACGGCAGCGTCATCAGGCTGGCAACCAAATCCGACACCAAAAGCCCGGCCATATAGGCAACGAACTTTCCGAACAGGCTGCGGCTGTCCAGCCAGCGGTGCAGCCGGGCGGCGTTCTTTTCATAAAAAGCAACCAGGCCGAGCACGGCGGCAAAAGACATCAGAAACCCGGGCGACACAACCGCTTCGGGCGTTATGGCGACGACGACCAGCACCGCAAACGCCCACAGGCGCAGCGAGACGGCACGGCGGTTAAACAAAACGGCAACCAAAACCAGCGTCGTCATCACGAACGCGCGGATGCAGGAAACACTCTGCCCGGAAATAAGAAAATACGCAAACGTAAAGAAAACGGATACGACGGCGGCGGGTTTGCGCAAATCGTACCGCCCTTCGCCCAACGGGAACAGGGTTGCACGTATCAGGAAAAAGACCAAGAGCGCAATAATGCTCATGTGCATTCCGGAAATAGAAAGGAAATGCGCCAGACCCGAGGTGCGGTAATCGTTATTCAGTTGTTCGGAAATCGTGCTGCGGTCGCCGATGGTCAGCGCTTTGGCGATGGCGCCGGCGTCTTTGGGAGTGTTGGCGTCAATCAGCTCCTTGATGTACGTCCGAATACGGGTTATCGTATCCGCTGCCGGGTTTGCCGCCGCGGCGGGGCATTCTACCTGAAATACGGGGCCGACAGTATAGCCGACAGCGCTCAAGCCTTTATAGAAGTTAGCGCGGTCAAACTTATAGTTGCTCAGCGGGTTGGGCGTAAATCCCTGCGGCAGTTTGGCAACAAGTTCAACGCAGACGCCGGGTTTCAGCCATGGTTCGGAAAAATTCAGGCTGATGCGGAAATCGCCTTTCAAGTCCCGCTCGAAATTATTGACATCGGACAACAACAGCCGCGGGCGGTTGTTGGAATTATAATCCATATCCTTAACCCGGCCGCGCAAATAACTGATTTCAGGCAAGTCATGTTCCAAATTGCGGGCACGGTACATCGCATCGGCCTTGGCCATGCTCAGCCCGAGCAAAAATACCGCGGCATACGTCAGGAGCTTGAACTGCCCGTCCAGGCGGCGCGTCAGCCATAACAACAGCAGCACGGCTTCAAGATAGCCGACAATCACCCAGGCCGACAGTTCCAGCGGCAACGCAAAGTAAAACGCCGCGCCGGATGCAAAAGCTACCGCATACCAGATTATCAGGCTTTCCGCCTCGTTTTGATAATTTTCGGCCGCATACAGCTTCAACCGCAGCCATTGTTTGCGGAGCCACCACCTCACCGGATTATGCCTCCGGTGTCCGAGGTGCCGGGGCGGACAGCCTTTCGGGAGCAACGCGGGCGGCGGGTTCAGGGATTTTATGCGGTGCCGCGGAGGTGTCCGAACCGGCGGAAATTGGCGTGGTGGAAGCGTCCGAACCGGCGGAAATTGGCGTGGTGGAAGCGTCCGAACCGGCGAAAATTGGCGTGATGGAAGCGTCTAGGGCAGCAGATGAGGCGTTGGCGCCATTTATCTCCCGCAGCACGATTTCCGCAGCACGGCGGCTCGGGTTTATTTTGCCCGCGCCCATCAGGCAGCGCAGCTCTTCCATTTTATTTTGAAATTGGGTACGCGGGGCTGCATTTTCCGTATCCAGAAATTTCGCCACCTCGCCCGCCACGTTTTCAGGCGTGCATGCTTCCTGCAGAAGCTCAGGCACAATACTATCGTTCATCAGGATATTGGGCAGGTTGACGGAACGGATTTTCAGCAGGTGGCGCGCCAGCCACGCCGTCAGCGGCGCAACCTTATAAGCGATGATATGCGGGATTTTCATTATCGCCAGTTCCAGCGACACGGTTCCAGACGCCGCCATTGCCGCTGAGGCGGCTGCCCTCGCCCCGTTGCGTTCCTCTCTGCCGGCGACAATCATCACATCATCGGCGCCGTTTTCCGCCACCATACTGCGCACCTGCTGCTCTACGGTCTTGACTGTGGGCAGGACAAACTGCAAGTCGGCGTATTTTTGCCGCAGCAGCGCGGCAGCTTTCAGGAACACCGGCAACAGGCGGCTGACCTCGTTATGGCGCGAACCGGGCAAAATCAGGACAATCCGCTTATCAGGTGAAATACCCGACTTGCGGCAAAATTCTTCCGCCGCCGTTTCCGGCACCGTATTTTCGATTACCGGATGCCCGACAAAATCCGACGGCAGATGATGGGGGATAAAATATGCCGGTTCGTTCGGAAACAGTGTCAGCAGGCGGTCTACATACTTATACATCGTTTTGGCCCGTCCCTTTTTCCACGCCCAGACCTGCGGCGCGACATAATGCATCTGCGGCACTTTAATCTTTTGGCGGCGCAGGGCTTTATGCACGCGGGAGGAAAAGCTCCAGCTGTCTATGGTAACGACAATGTCCGGCTTTTGGGCGGCGATGTCAGCGACGGTTTCGCGAATGCGGCGCAGGACTTTCGGAATGCTCGGGATAACCTCGGCTAGCCCCATAACCGCCAAATCGCTGATGTCAAACAGGGATTTAAGCCCCTCCTCTTTCATATTTTCGCCGCCGACGCCGGCAAATTCCGCCTCCGGCGCAAGTTCTTTCAACGCGTGCATTAAACGGGCGCCGAGCATATCTCCCGACGGTTCCCCGGCTATCAGATATATTTTCATGCTTCATACTCCGACGGAATTATGCCTTTGATGAACAGGCCATACTCGTTTGCCTGCCTTATCACTTCCGACTCATTAACTATCAGGGTGTTACCGGCGTGGACGGCTATCCCTTTCAGGCCGCTTTTATGCGCGTTTTCCACCGTGCGCGTGCCGATGGTCGGCAGGTCGATGCGCATATCCTGCTGAGGCTTGCGCAGTTTTACAAGTATCGGGGCCTTTCCTTTGCGCACATAATCGGCGCACCTTTTAATCAGCCTGTCGGTTCCCTCTATTCCCTCAGCGCCTAAAACCAGCCCCTGCTGGACAATAACCGACTGGCCGACATCAAGCTTGCCCAAAGCGGAAGCTACTTCTACGCCGCGGCGAATATCTTCTTCATCAGCTTTATCAGGCTTCTTTTTGGTCAGCACGCCTTCGTGCGCCAGCAAATCCGGAACAACTTCCTGAATGCCGACGACTTTCATCCCGTCGGCCTCGATTTCTTTTACCAAGGCACGGAGAATACCGTCATCGCCCAAAGCTTTGGCGCCGAGTTTGGCAAAAAACGCCGCGGTGCGCAAATCCGGCACCAGTTCGGAAAACGTCGGCCGTTTAATGGTGCCTATCAGAACGATTTCCTTAACGCCCTCTTCCTTAAAGCGTTTAAATCCGGTACCGGCCTGCCCTATCCGTATCCATTCGTGCGCCACGTCTTTAGTAAAAATCTTTTCATCGGCATTGGCATGAATAGCCAGAGCATAATACGGGCGATTGTGCGCACGGCACCAGTCTATCAGCCGCTTGGGCAACTCGCCGCCGCCGGCAACGATGCCCAGTTTGCGGTCGGGATTGCGGGTAATATCCTTTTCTTCCGCGGATACGGTTTCCTGCATAGTCATTTTCCTTATCAAGGTTTGGCAAATTTATGCTTTCGTTATACCATCGGGCAAAAAAATTGCAAAATATTAAAAATTATTATTGACAACTATTTTTTTTAGGGTTATATGTCTGTTTGTTGTTCAAGCAGCGTTCATATATCGCGGGGTAGAGCAGCCCGGTAGCTCGTCAGGCTCATAACCTGAAGGTCGTAGGTTCAAATCCTGCCCCCGCAACCAAGGAAAAACAAGGCTTTGAGAAAATTCTCAAAGCCTTTTGTTTTATCTGTTTTGTGTTTTTGTGCCACCCCTGTGCCACTTTTTAAAGTTAAAATAAATGTTGAAGAATGACCAATGGATTGGTTCAAATCTTGGTTATGGCAAATTGAATTCTTAATAGTTCCTTGATTTTTCATATTAAAATATTTAATATTGCTTTTCATTATTGCAGGAATACTAAAAATCCTAAAAATTCTAAAAATTATGAAAAGGAAATGCATATGCGCCAACCTAATAAAGATCTTCGGAAGATGTTTGATGAAATCCTGAAACATTTTTCATTTAAAAAATATTATACCCGAACATTGGGTAATAAAGAATTTGCAGAGCAACTGTTATTTCGTCTTGCTATCTATAAGTTCTTTACGAAAAAATGGGTGGATTTTTATTATGAAACCTCTGATTTTAATTTCAAAATGCTGTTGAGTAGCTTTTTTATAGAACACCCAATTGAATGCAAAAGTAAAAGATTAGAATTAATGAAATCTTTTTTGAAAAACAATTTTTCTAAATATACAAATCAGAAATTTTTGAATATTTCGGATATTTCGAATATTTCGGATATTCCAGATAGTTCGAAATATTCGAATCTTTCTGACGAGGAAATTGAGAAGCTTTGGGGTATAGAAGATGGGATGATTGTTCCTGATGATGAGATTATTGTTCCGGACGATGAGGATGCGGTATTAAAATATTTAGATATGCTTCTCAACTATTATGTCAGAGTGTTGAAATCACCTCCAGTCATTAAAATAAATACCGAAGATGATATGATTTGGGCTGATGACGATTTTTTAATATTGGGTATAAACAAGTATCGTCCTTTGGGTTTAGTGATGCAAGAAATACAAAAAATTATCGAAAGTAAGCGCGCGACTCAACGAAGTCTGTTTAAGAATAATGGAGAAATCTCGGATGCTGATATAAAACGGTTGAGAGAAAGTTATATTTTGCAATATTTTGATTTATGGTTTTTAGAACAAGCTTATCACCAAAAACTGACGGATGAGAACATTGCCCAGTTATTCTTTAGAATAAAAGACGAATCGAAGACCAAAAAAGATGCAGAAAATATACGTAAAACCACCAAGAAGAATTTCAAAAATGTAGTTGATAGAGGTTATGATTATCTACTCATGAGGTACATTCACAGGCAAAAAAAGAGTTAGAAACTCAAGGGGCGGAAAGAAAAAGCCCCTTTTTTATTTCCGATAAAAGTAAGCAAAAACAGTCTGTTATGCGTTGACGGAGACATATTTAAAAGCTAAAAACAGAATCGAAAACAATTTTAATTTTTTAGACATGGAGATGAAGTGTGAAAGATATCATTCAAAAAATTAAAGAAAATTGTAAAAGCCCCTTTGTGGCTCGTGACAGATTGGCTGAAGTAACCGGTGGTGTAATTAATCCTCGGACAATGAGAAACCGAGATTGTCAAGGGACAGGTATTCGGGGGCGATTTAAGATTGGGCGGAAAGTCGCCTACCCAGTTGAAGAAGTCATCAACTGGCTAATTGAAAACTCAACCGAAATTCAGGGAGGTCAAAATGGCAGAACTCACTAATAAAAAAGAAGACGCCTTTGGTGCTGCAACACAAGAAGACGCCTTATATAATCTAAACGAAAATAATGATAATACCAAAAAAATAAAAAATCAAGAAAAACTCTCAATAAACGAGATGAGCCTTTCAGAGGCGGCAGAGCATTATGCGCATCTTGGGTATAAAGTTTTTCCCTTGAAACCTCGGGGTAAAGAGCCTTTAGGAGAATTAGTTCAGCATGGATGTAAAGATGCTTCCTCAGACGTTGACACTATAAAAAAATGGTGGAAAGCATATCCTGAGGCCAATATTGGTTTTGTAACCGGAAAAACCAATCGGTGTTTCGTCATTGACATTGATGGTTCTACAGGAAAAGAAGAACTACGTAAAATAAAAAAAGACAGGGAGTGGCCTAAGACAATTATTGCTAAATCAGGTAGAGATGGCGGAGGACATTTTTACTTTAGATATCCTGAAGAAATTGAAATGGTAAAAAACAGGGCCGGAGTACTACCTAACGTTGATATTCGGGGGGATGGCGGATATATTGTAGTTCCACCATCCATCCACCCCAACGGTAAAAAATATAGCTGGAAACGTGATTTTTGCCCACAGGAGATGGAATGTGCATCCGAGTGGATTCTGCAAGAGATTGTCCACGGAGGTCAAAAGAAAAATGGCTCTGAAAAGGCATTTGAAATAAAAACTCATCCTTATTTTTCACGGGAGTTCAGTAATACCCTAGAAAAAATAAGAACTTGTCCAGAGGGAAAACGGAACGATACTCTCTATCGGGGAGCTTTTAAATTGGCTCAAATGTGCCATAGTAGATATTTGCAAGAAAGTGTTGTAAAAGAAAATTTGACAGATGCCGCCCGAATTTGCGGTCTTTCGGATGATGAAACGAAAAAAACAGTTGAGTCTGCATTTAAGGAAGCTTTATCAACTCCCGGAGATTATTCTTTTTTGAAGAAGGGCGATGATGAATTTTCTAAAATTTATGATGAGAGCGAGATTGAATGGGAACCACCGTTATTAACAGCGTCTATTTCAACACCTGAGATAGAAGAAGCTAGCATCCCCTGCAAACTTCAACCTGTTGTATCTAATATTTGCCAAAATCTTGAGGTTTCGCGAGGTATGGTTTACTTAACCGCATTAGGTATGTTAGCTGCTGCAGTGCAAGGAAAATTTGAAGTTCGGTTGACAGACACTTTTTCAGTCCCCTGCAATTTATATTTTTTGGCATTTTCCGCTCCGGGAACAAGAAAAAGTCCGGTACTCTCTATATTAAGTCGACCAATATATGAGTGGGAAAAATCTCAAAAAGAAGTTTGGTTGCCCAAAATCCGTAAACAGGAACTTGAGGCTTCTTTAATACAGGAAAAATTGGCAGACCTAAGAAAGCGAGCTAAACAGGCTCAGCATCCGGATGCTATCATTGATGAAATGATGACGCTGGAAACCACGGCTCAAAAGATTGATGTTGTACCTAAAATTATCTTAAATGACACAACACCAGAATCTTTGTTAGCCTTCTTAAATGACCATAATGGCCAATGTGCGATTATTTCCGATGAGGGGTCTATTTTTGATGTCCTTGGAGGTCTTTACACAAACAACATTGCCAACATTGATGTTTTGCTTAAAGGGTGGGATAAGGGTAATATTTCAATGAAACGCCGTGAGTGCGAAATAAATCTTGAACCGCTATTGACTTTCTGTGTCCTTGCTCAACCAGCTGTTCTGAATAAAATATCGGCAAAAAAATCTTTTTCAGGATTTGGACTGCTGGAACGCTTTTTGATGTGGTATCCTCAAAGTAATATCGGGTACAGAACTCATAACGGAATGCCAATACAAGAAGACATCATTAATGAATACAATAAATTTATTAAAAGTTTTCTTGATGTACCGATGGGTGAAGCCCCTCAGGTTTTATCTTTATCACCGGACGGTTATGGAGCTATTGTAAAATGTGTTCAGCGTTTGGAACGACATTTAGCTGTTGATGGAAAATACCATAAAATAGCGACGTGGTCGTGTAAAATGTCTGCCCAACTTGGACGTTTGTCCGGTTTGCTTCATCTGGCGGAAGGGGGGACAGGGAAAACAATTTCACTTGATACCGTCAGGAGGGCAATTAATTTATATAAACTCTTATTAAAACACGCTCTAAAGGCATATAACGAGGCTAAATTTGATGAAGATGACAAAATTTTGGAGGAATTAATCGAGTGGGTCTTATTGCAGGAACGAGGATTCTTTTTCAAAAAAGATTTGACCTATGCCTTTAAAGATAAAATCAAAGTCGATAAAATTGATAAAATGTTACGAAATTTAATTTCTCGTAATATTATAAGCCGACCATTGGCGATAGGTCATAAGACACTTAAATATTTTGTTCATCCAGATTTGCTTAAAAAGGATGAAGACGACAAAGAAAACAAAATTTAGAATATTTAGGTTATTTAGAAGAGTCCAAGCTTTTATATCTAGTGCGGACTCTTCTAAAAATAATTTATGGCAAGGTAATTTCTCTCAAACTAACTCCACCACCCTTTTGTGTGCATCTGTATTATATTCAATATATCGTTGGGTAGTTGCTAAAGAAGCATGCCCGGCAAGTAGGCGGACATCATTAAGGCTGCCGCCAACAAGGCAAATGTTTTTTGCGGCATTAGTTATGAATGTTCTTCTTCCGCTATGAGATGAGTAACCATCTATTCCTACGGTTTTATATAATTTTGAAAACCAATTAACAATAGCTTGTGGGCTGGTTTTACGTCCTCGTTCACTATCGATGATATGATTTTCCAGACAGAAGCCGAGCTTTTCCTGTTTTTGCAACAACAATCTTTCCAAAAGATTTTTCAGTTGTTTATTTAACGGGATTATTCTTCCAGAGTAGTTCCCTTTCGAAGCATTGTTTGTCAAATTTATTTCTGTTCCGATTTTTCCATCAGCATTACAAACCATAGCCCAAGTAACAGTTGCAATTTCTTTTGCTCGTAATCCAGCTTTGAAGCTGAACAGGAGCATTACCTTATTTCTTAATGGATATCTGGATTTTTCAAGATAGGTTAAAAGCAGTTCCTGCTGTTTATTGGTAAGAATTTTTGCTTGTTTTCCGATTCCCATAAAAACGTTCCTTTCTCATTATAAAAACATCAGATTTATTGAAATTATAATAAGTTTTTTATTTTCTTAAAAGGCTGTCAGCCTGGAACGTTGGATAAACAAGGACTTATTATAAAATTTATATTAGATAATAAGTCAATGTAACGACTCATTGTATTCAATTTATTTGCACACAAAAGGGTGGTGGAATTAGTTTGAGAATTGAATAAATTACGGGGCGCTGTTTCCGCCCCGTAATTTATTTAATTATAAAAATGATTCTGCCTCCTCATAATATTTGACATTTTATTACACGTTGTTAATATGAAGTCGGCTCAAAAGTGAGCTGGGACGTTGCAATCCCTCATACTAAAAAATTCAATAGTGACATATAGATCTTAGAAAAATAACAGTTAACAATCAAAAAGAAGAATATAAGATTTTCGCGAAACAGTACCTCTAAAACAATTTAACTTAGTGTATTATTATATTGGCTTTATGTCTTAGAGAGTGAAGCCTTTTAAATGCTTAGGTTTTTACTTAAATAGATATAAAAATCACGATTTATCTGTCAGGAGGTAGCGTAATGTCAAAGTGTAAAATAAAAGAATTTGTTACGCAACTTCGTGGGGTTTCTTATAAGCCAACAGATGTCACAGATGCAACCAATGGAATACCAATTTTGCGAGCTAATAATATTCAAGATGACGGTATGGTTTATGATGATTTGATTTATGTAAAATCAGAAAAAGTTAAACAAGCTCAAAAACTTCAAGCCGGAGATATTGTAATTTGCACATCAAGCGGCAGTAAGGCGTTAGTGGGAAAAGCCAGTATTTTTACCGGATATTCAAAAGTAATATCATTTGGAGCATTTTGCAAAGCGTTACGAATAAATGATGTTGTCGGAATTAATAAAGATTTCATCAGAGTATTTTTTTCTTCAAAGCTATATCGGGAGCAAATAGCATCAAGTAGTATCGGGGCTAATATAAACAATATTAAGTCAGAAAATATAGATGATTTAAATATTAATATCCCGACACCAGAGGTGCAATCTGCTGCGGTAGAGATTTTAACACAGTTAAATAAAGCTATTTTATCAAAAAAAGAACAACTCAAACAGCTTGATGAACTAGTAAAATCACGATTTATCGAGATGTTTGATACTATAGATATGAGTGAAGAAAGGAAAGATTGGATAGAACTGGAAAAAATATCAAAAATATACTCAGGCACTACACCATCCACCAAGGATGAAGAAAATTGGAATGGAGATATTCCTTGGATTACTCCGGCTGAAATGAATAAAGACACATTTTACATTACTGATACTGTTAGAAAAATAACCGAAAAAGGTCGTAAATCAAAATCCTTAGAAATGATGCCTGCAAATACTGTTTTACTATCAACTCGTGCTCCTATTGGGAAAGTTGGCATTACAGGCATTCCAATGACTTGTAATCAAGGTTTCAAAAATTTTGGATGTGGAGATAAATTAAATCCTATTTATCTTTATATTTTACTTAAAGAGAATACAGAATACTTGAACTCTTTAGGTTCCGGTACAACATTCCTTGAGGTTTCAAAGTCAAAAATAGCAAAAACAAAGATTCCTATTCCTCCAATAGAGCTTCAAAATACCTTCGCTGAGTTTGTAAAACAGGTCGACAAATCGAAATTTGTTAATCCGTTATCCCAAGAATTTTTTATGCGAAATTTTTACGTTTTCATCATCTACCATTGCATAACCAAGGGTTGTATCAATTTTTGCATGCCCAAGTAAATGCTGAACTTGCTCAATAGGCATGCCCTTGTCAATAGCTTTTGTGGCAAGTGTCCTACGGAATTTATGAGGGTGAACATGGTTAATATTAAGGCGTTTGCCTATTTTTCTTAAAGTTATTTCGACACCGCTTATTTTTAAGCGCTCGTGTGGCTCTAATAAGCTTACAAATAAAGCATTGTTCTCATCTTGTCTTGATTTTAGGTATTGTTGTAAATGTATTTTGGTTTTAGCATCAAAATATACCTTGCGCTGTTTATTGCCTTTACCTAAAACAAGACATTCTTTATTTGAAAAATCTATGTCTGTAATATTAAGCCTTACTAACTCTCCAACACGCATACCTGTTGAAAAAAGAGTGTCGATAATTGCAAGGTCTCTGATATTTTTACAATTCTGCCGCATTAGCTCGACTGTTTCTTCGGAAAAAGTCTCTTTTACTAACTTCGGGAGCTTTACTTTATGTATCCGTCTTGCCGGGCTTTTAATAATATAATCTTCGTTTTCAAGCCACGTAAAAAATGAAGAAATAATCCTTCGCATATTGTCTATTGTTGCCTTAGACACATTGTGTAGGCTTTGATATTCCGATAAATAATAGCGGATGTCTTCTGTGTTTATGAAAATATAAAGCTTATCAATAGAAAAAAACATTTTTTGTAAAGTTACTTGGTAAAAAGTAAGAGAGCGTAAAGAGCAACCTTCTATCTTCTTAGCGGATAAAAAAGCAGCTAATGCAGCTTCATTTGTTTTAGGTTGTGTTTCGATAGTTTCGATTATTTCTTTATTTTCTAGTGATTTTTGTAATGCTTTTGTGATTTTTTTTATTTGACCAGCACTAAACGAATCTTTCAAGTCGCTTATAACATTATTTATATATTCAGTTTTCATGTATTTTATCTCCTGTTAATACAGGAGGTAATACTATGCAGCAGCAGAAACTATTAAGGGACTATTGAAAACGTTTACCAATTGTATCAGTGGTCTTATATCAAAATCAAACATTTCTTGAATAGGTATATCGCAGAATGGTTGTTCGTTGACTAAATCTTCAGCTGTTACATTGCCATTTCTGATTGCAAAGTCAATGATGAGGTTGATTAACTGCCGCTGTTCCTTATTAAAATCGTTATTATTTAAGAATTTGGCACATTTCTCATCTATGGCTTTTTTATCCAGTCCGATAATTTTTCTGATAAAGATAATCAACTCCTGTGTGTTGTTAAAGTTTTCAGTATTATCTACAGGATTTTTTAAAGAATTCAAAACTTCTTGTAATTCGCTTAAATCTTTTTCATTAAGAGAATCAAGGTTTATAATTTTCTTAACCGCATTAAGTTCTCCAAAGTGCTTGCGAAGGTAAGTAATAATTTTTTCTCTATATGAGCGAAAATTGTCAAAGTCAAATTTTACATCTCGCACTTTTGATTCAATTTTATCATTAAAATTTGTAATTGTAATTTCTACGCTGTCGCCGCGAAGATATTTTATAAGCGGTCCGACTTCTGTTTTAACCTTTTCTAGTTCAAAGAAGTCCAGGTTATTATAATAATCTTCATCAGCTAATGTTTTTAATAGTTCTCTTTTATCAAAAACATCTTTAATACTTGCTTTTGTAAGCAGAGCTTGAGCTGTTTTTAAGAGTTGAACTTGTTGCTTAGAGGAGTCAACTTTATCGTCTAACAGCGACAACTGCATAATACATAAACGAAACTCTAAAGATTTTGAATATGTGTCATCAGTTGTGTCTTGGTCTATAAGCTTTAATAAGTTAACTCTTATATCGTATAAATCTTTCTCTGTAAGGCATTCTAAAGCTTTTTCTGTCTTATATTTATCAACATAATAGAGCCTTGCATTTACATCAATTCTGTTAGTGTCTAAGTCTGCAATCTTTTTTGCCAAATACCTTTTTAGCTCGGTGTGATATGCTTTGTAATTAGGTTGTTCTTGATAGGTAATATTTTGCAACTTTGTTAAAATATCAAGCTTCGTAGAATAAATTTTTTGATTGAGATTTAGCTGATTTGATGGATCTTTACCTTCCGGATTCATGTCAAAATATTCAAAATTATTACAATAATCGAAGATAAAGAAGCCTTGTTTGTCGCAATAATCCATACGAGTATCGTCCATAGAACGACCTTCAAAATAATCTCTCGAAGGCGTTATAACGTGCAAGTTTTTACAGGTTCTTGTGCCACGTCCCCACATTTGATCAAATTTAATTCGAGATAAAACGCGCTTAAAAAATACAAGGTTGACTATCTCCGGAATATCTACACCTGTGTCCATCATATCAACAGAAACAACAATTTGCGGATTAGAGTCTTTTTTTGCAAAATTGTCTTGTCTCGTTTTATTTTTCTTTATTTGCGTATCAATAACCTGGCAAAATTCATCACCAAGCGCCGGATATGTCTTCTTAAAGACCTCGACAATTTTAACCGCGTGATTGTGGTCGACGGCAAAAATTAAAGTTTTACCGATTTTATTTCCGTTATCAACCCTTAGACCATTTGCGAATAAATCAGAAAACATCTTTTTAATAGTATCTTCATTAAAAAGATTCTTTCTAAACTTACTTCCATCTACGGTATCAGGTATTTCTCCTTCTGGAGTTAAAAACAGCTCTTCATATTCAACCTTTTCTTTGTCACTTAAGTCAGCATATTTTAAGCCGTTCTTCAGAATATTAGAGGTTTTATCAAAGGCACGATAGCTAACAAGATATTCAAGGTTAACAGCTTCTTCAAATTTAACTTCAAAAGTCGGCTCATCTGTATTTAAATCTAAGATTTCATAAGTAGAGCGATCAATTGCTGTGCTTGGCGTTGCAGTTAAACCAATTACGAATGAGTCAAAATACTCAAAAATGGCACGATAAACATTAAACAAAGAGCGGTGTGCTTCATCTACGATAATTAAGTCGAAGTGTCCGACCGAAAATTCTTTCTTTGGCTTATTTAAGAAATTAAGCATTGAATTGTAGGTACAGATACAAACACGAGCCATAGTATCTCTATCAGGATTTTCAGCCGATATATCGCTAACGACACCGTCAATATATTGCATAAACGGCTTTAAGGCATTAGAAACAAGATTATTGCGGTCAGCTAAGAAAAGAATATTTTGCACCCAATCATTATTGATTAAAATTTTGCTTAATGCAACGGCTGTTCTTGTTTTGCCGACACCACAAGGCAATACAAGCAAGCCTTTTCTGCGCATTTTGCCACCGACATTCATAGAATCAATCATTTCTTTAATTGCTTCAATGAGTTTACTACGGTTAATAATTGTTTCGTCAACTTCCTTATTTACAATAGCATTACGAGTGTCTTTAGTTCCCGACTTTTGCCTTTTTATCATTAGCTCTAAGTCATCTAATGATGCAAAGTTACCAACTTCTCGTGCCGGATAGCCCAATCTGTCTTGTATTTTAATCGTGTAACCGTTTGTGTAATAAATAATAGGTCTATACCCTAAATTAAGATTTTTTACTAAGGCATCGGCATAGTCTTTAGCTTGTTGCGAGCCAGCTTCTTCGGACACACTTGTCCTTTTAGCTTCAATAACAGCAATCGGTAGTCCGACTTTATTATAAATTACATAGTCAACATAACCGGTTGCTTGGTTTGGCAGGTCGTGAACTTCAATTTCAATACCGACTTTTGCCGGAACAATCTTGCCTTTTTCTTTTAATACCGTATAACCGGCACTAACAAGGTTTGTATCAATATATAACTCTCGTGTTTTAGCTTCGCTGATTGCATTGTTTACTTTCGGAACATATACAAAAGAAGCTCTTTGCTCTTCATCAAAATTTTGGATTTTAGAAAATATAATAAATGTTGCTTCTTTTAAGTTTTCAAAAGCAAGGTCAGCTGTTTCTTTATCAATATCATGGTCAAAAGCGGCATTATTACCGGCAAGCCAAACAAAATGTATTTTATTATAATAATCTGTTTTACCGAGAAACTGCTTAAACTTCTTTTCTTTCAGAAGCTTAATCATTTCTGAAGATGTAGCATTATAATTTGTAAACTGCTTTTTATAAGCATAGCGGATTAGCGATTCAATACATCTGCCGTATTTAATACAACGCATAAAGGGCACTTCGGAAGAATCATCGGCAGTGATAGCTCCGTATAAATTTTGTAAATCATCTATTCCTTTTAAGTAGTCAAATTTCATGGCAACACCTTTATTTTATTGGCTTTTATCCAAAATATTCATCCATTTTACTGTCTAATAATTCCTGTAAATCATCGATTTGTTTCTGCACGATAAATTTCGATTTGTCGACCTGTTTTACAAACTCAGCGAAGGTATTTTGTTTGCTT